>Ga0233427_10000023_pt1 | contig 199198 bp, 194 predicted proteins | sample SI_118_April2016_5_FD_179885 | JGI IMG/M metagenome (GOLD analysis project Ga0233427, IMG submission 179885) | Seawater microbial communities from Saanich Inlet, British Columbia, Canada - SI_118_April2016_100_MG | ecosystem: Environmental > Aquatic > Marine > Inlet | place: Canada: British...
ACTTGCTGCCGAACAGGGGAATGCCTCTGCCCAGTCCAATCTGGGTGTGATGTACGACCTCGGAACAGGTGTTCTACAGGATTATAGGACTGCGGTGAAATGGTACAGACTTGCTGCCGAACAGGGGAATGCCGATGCCCAGTACAATCTGGGTGTGATGTACGAGAGAGGACGAGGTGTTCCACAGGACGATGAGACTGCTGTGAAGTGGTACAGACTTGCTGCCGAACAGGGGAATGCCTCTGCCCAGTCCAATCTGGGTGTGATGTACGCCGAAGGACGAGGTGTTCCACAGGACGATGAGACTGCTGTGAAGTGGTACAGACTTGCTGCCGAACAGGGGAATGCCTCTGCCCAGTCCAATCTGGGTGTGATGTACGACCTCGGAACAGGTGTTCTACAGGATTATAGGACTGCGGTGAAGTGGTACAGACTTGCTGCCGAACAGGGATACGCCAATGCCCAAGGAAATCTGGGTACGATGTACGACAATGGAACAGGTGTTCCACAGGATTATAGGACTGCGGTGAAGTGGTACAGACTTGCTGCCGAACAGGGGAATGCCATTGCCCAGTTCAATCTGGGTGTGATGTACGACAACGGAACAGGTGTTCCACAGGATTATGTCCGTGCCCATATGTGGTTCAATATCGCCGCATCATCTGGGGATAGTGAGAAGGCATCTAAAAATAGAGACATCGTTGCAGGGGTGATGACCCCATCCCAAATTGAGAAAGCACAAGACCTCGCCCGTGAATGTGTCCGTAAGAACTATAAAGGCTGCTGACCCAACATGCGCCTGATCTCCGCCACCATCATCGCTATCGGACTTCTCTCCCTGTCAGGATGTAGTGATAATTTAGATCAGGCATCGATGTGGCCTTCAAAGCCTCCGATTAGCTGCGTCGCCAAGGCAGATGCTTCGGGTTTCAATTGTCGTTAAGAATGCCAACTAATGGGCAATGATGAACACGCCCTCAAATCTGGCTGAGTAAGCCAGCTGGCATATATCTATATATTTTGGTTGGGGATGTGATTCTTTGGTGGGGAGTCCGCTGAAGCAATTGGCAGTGCCAATTTTTGCTTTATGGGCACCCTAACTGAAGAAAATTTCTGCTACAGAATCCGCTACACAAACCCATTTTTCCGCTACATCTTCCAAGAAGTGCGGCTAGAAACCATTGGTTTTCTGGTGTTTTTTGGCAGTTAAAAGCCATGGTATCCCGTAGGGGAGTCGAACCCCTGTTTCCGGCGTGAGAGGCCAGCGTCCTAGGCCACTAGACGAACGGGACATCGTGGCGTTTCAAAACAGGATGGAGGACATAGCCGAACCTGCGCGCCAATTCAACCCGCGTCCATGCTGTGTCGGGTGTCGGCGGTCAGGCCGCCATCAAACGGCGGGGCCGATATGCCCGCGCACGGCGCCGAGTAAGCCCTCCACATCCGCGTCGGTCACACTCCACGGCACCACCAGGCGGATCGTGCCGTCGCTCCCCACCCGGTAGAAGCCGAAGCCGTCGGCCTCGAGCAGATCGAGGACCGGCAGGGGCAGCTTGGCGAAGACGATGTTGGCCTCGGGCACGCGCACAATGTCCGCGCCGTCGATATTGGTCAGCCCCGCCGCGAGGCTCGCGGCACCCGCATTGGCCGCCCGGGCGGCGCGCAGCCAGGCGTCGTCGCCGAGATAGCCTTCGAGCTGTGCCGAGACGAACCGCATCTTCGACAGCAGATGCCCGCCGCGCTTGCGCCGCTCGCCAAAGGCTGACGCGAGTTCCTCGCGGAAGAAGATCACGGCCTCGGCCGCCATCGCCCCACCCTTGGTGGCCCCAAAGGACAACACATCGACGCCGCGCCGCCAGGTGGCGTCCGCCGCGCTCACATCCAGTGCGGCCAGCGCGTTGGCGAAGCGCGCGCCGTCCATGTGGAGCGCCAGTTTGTTCTTTTTGGCGATGTCAGCGATCGCGTCCACATGATCGGCCGCGTAGACGGTGCCGGCCTCGCTCTCCTGGGTGATGGTGACCGCGGCGGGCGGCATATTGTGAACCCCGTGGGGCCGGGCTGTTTCGATTGCGGTGGTGAGCGCCGCCGGATCAATCTTGCCGTCCGGGCCGTCGACCAGGGTCAGCTTCGCGCCCCCGGTGTAGAATTCGGGCGCGCCGCATTCATCGGTGTTGGCGTGGCTCGCCGGATGGCAGAAGACAGTGCCGAAGGGCGGGCAGATCGCCGACAGCGCCAGCGCGTTGGCCGCCGTGCCCGTCGCGACGGGAAAGGCCCACAGATCGCATTCGAAGACGTCCCGCAGCCGCGCGGACACGCGCGCGGTCCACGGGTCATTGCCGTAGGGCATCGCGCCCGCCGACGCGGCCTCGGTCACCGCCGCGATCACCTCGGGCAGCGCGCCGGCTACATTGTCGCTGGCAAAATTAGCGGGGGCGAAGTTCGCCGGGTTCGCTGGTTTGCTCACGGGCTGACTTCGGTCTGAATCCGACCGCTCGACAGCTGGATCACGAACACCCGGCGACATTCGGGCAGGTTCGCGGGCCCGCCGGTGATGACCGTCAGGCGGCCAGCGGCGGTGCTCGCCTGCTCGATGGTGCAGGCCGGCGACGGCAGGCCGAGCGATAGCCGGTCGGGAGCCGCTTGGGTATTGTCGCCCCCGGAAGCAGCCCCGCTGTCGCCCCCGTCATCGAACGCCGTCCAGATGATGGCACCAACGACGGCCAGAATGAGAACGCCCAGGGCGATGACGATCGTGCGTAAAACATGTATGGCCAATGGACCCTCCGAATTTCGAAGCGCAGTCTAGGGCCGTGACACAAAAAGACAACGATACGCCATCAGAAGATCCCATGACGGGCGACACCCTGATGCATGTGACCGTCGGCGCCGACCAGACGGGCGAACGGCTGGATCGGGTATTGGCGGGCGCGCTTGCGGACCTTTCGCGCTCGCGCCTGAAGGCCCTGATCGAAGGCGGCCATGTGCGCCGCGACGGTGCACCCGTGAGCCAGCCGTCCGCGAAGGTGAATGCCGGCGATAGTTTCGAGATCACGATCCCGGCCCCGATTGACGCGATCCCGCTGGGCCAGGACATCCCCCTCGACATCCTCTACGAGGACGACGATCTGATTGTGCTCGACAAGCCCGCCGGGCTGGTGGTGCACCCCGCCCCCGGCAATCCGGACGGGACCCTGGTCAACGCGCTGATCGCCCATTGCGGCGACAGCCTGGCGGGCATCGGCGGCGTGCGCCGGCCGGGCATCGTGCACCGCCTGGACAAGGACACCAGCGGCGTGATGGTGGCGGCCAAGACCGCCGTGGCCCATGCCGACCTCGTCGAGCAATTCTCTGCCCGCACCGTGGACCGCGCCTATCACGCGATCGTCTGGGGCCTGCCCAAGCCGGCCACCGGCGAGATCGAGGGCGCGATCGGCCGACATCCCAAGAATCGTAAGAAGATGGCCGTGCGCGAGACCGGCGGAAAACACGCGCTGACCCGCTACAAGACCCTCAAGGTCTATGGCGACGGGCTGGCCTCACTGGTCGAATGCCGGCTGGCCACCGGCCGCACCCACCAGATCCGGGTGCATCTCAGCCACCAGGGAAACCCGCTTGTCGGCGACCCAACCTACGGGCGCGCAACGGGGCGCCGCGACGCGGTTTCGGGCCTCGATGGGGACATTAAACGCCAGATCGGTGACTTTACGCGCCAGGCCCTGCACGCGCGCGTCCTGGGGTTCGTCCACCCCACAACGGGGCAACATGTTGATTTTAAAACAGAATTGCCCGATGACATGGCGCATCTTAAGCAAATATTAGAATCTCTCTAAGATATTGTAGTCCGGCACGAAATCACCATATTTGTGTGACAGGCTGCGCCCAATCGGTCGTTCAGCACTAACCATTCGCGTCCGCGGGTGGCGGGAGAACAATCCATGGCATCACCGCAACTTCCTTCGCTTACCCCTGACGGCAACCTGTCGCGTTACCTGCAGGAAATCCGCAAATTCCCCATGCTCGAGCCGGAGCAGGAATTCATGGCAGCCAAACGCTGGGTCGAGCATGACGACGTGGACTCCGCGCACATGATGGTGACCAGCCATCTGCGCCTGGTTGCCAAGATCGCCATGGGTTATCGCGGCTATGGCCTGCCGGTGGCAGAGCTCATTTCCGAGGGCAATGTCGGGCTGATGCAGGCGGTCAAGAAGTTCGACCCCGACCGCGGCTTCCGCCTGTCCACATATGCGATGTGGTGGATTCGCGCGGCCATTCAGGAATACATCCTGCACTCATGGAGCCTCGTCAAAATGGGTACCACGGCGGCGCAGAAAAAACTCTTCTTCAACCTCCGCCGCATGAAGGGCCAGTTGAAGGCATTCGACGAAGGCGATCTGGCGCCGGAACAGGTCGCGCATATCGCCAAGGAGCTGAGCGTCGCGGAAAAGGATGTCGTGTCGATGAACCGGCGCCTCGCGGGGCCAGACGGGTCCCTCAACGCACCTCTGCGCAAGGACGGAGATGGCGACGGCGAGTGGATGGACTGGCTGGTCGACGAATCCGATTCTCAGGAAACCGAGCTCGTCGAGCAGGATGAGCTGGAGAAACGTCGTGGCCTGCTGAACCAGGCGATGGAAGCCCTCAACGAACGCGAACGCCATATTCTGAATGAGCGAAGGTTGCGCGAGGACCCGGTCACACTGGAGGACCTGTCCCAGCAGTACAACATCAGCCGCGAGCGGGTGCGTCAGATCGAGGTTCGGGCGTTCGAGAAGTTACAGAAGGCGATGAAGAATCTGGCGATCGAACAACAGGTCGCCGCGCCGCAATAGTTCAGAAAAGAGACGCCGGTCAAGAAACGCTGGCCTCAGGCGCCGGCCGGCGCCATCACCTCGTCGCCCCACTCCTCTATCAGTCGCTTCTGTTCGCGCCGCATCTGCTTGATCTTGGCTTCATTCGTGACATCGATATAGACAGCGGCGATTTTCGGCATGCCGAGAACCAGCAGCCAGCCGACCCCTGCGGTCCCGAACATCACGACGACCACAAACACATCTGAAAGCATCGCCAGCGCACGATCCATGGTCGGTCCGCTCAGCAGCAGTTCAAAGATGAAGGGCGCCACGCCCGCGACATTTGCAGCACCCACGGTGAGGGTCGCGTTTCGGCCGGGCTCGCGGTCAATGATATAGGCGACCATCGCCGGTATGCAGCCGACCGCAAAAAGAAGCAGCGCTGGTGCAGCGAAAATCATCAGGCCCAGCAAGATCATCCCGAGAACAACGAACATGTAAGCGCTGCCGCTCTGCTTCGCAGGCTTCTTCTCGATTGCGGGAGTTTTCTTCTTTCCTGGCGCCATACATCTATCCAAGCTTCGAAATTACGAGAGCCGCGATCACCGCCAAGCTGGCGACGCATGCGACGTTCGCCGCGATTTGCCGGCCGAGCAGTTGCGCCTGGCGCTGGAGGCGCTTTTCATCGGTCTGCATCTTCTGCATTTCGACCCCGAGCGCCGCGTAGCGGCGGCTGGCCACCGCGAAACCACGTTCATCCCAGCGGCGTTTCTTACTGTTGTCGAGAATTCGCACCAAACTGTCCAGATTGCCCTTGGACGCGGCCTTTTCTGCGGCCCTCAGCATCTCCTCGCGCAGGCGTACATTTCGGTACTTGCTCACGATCGGCTGCAGTTTCTCGAGGAACATCTTGTAGAGATGCTTGGCCGGCGTGGCGCTGTTCTTGCTCTGCACAAAGGCCAGCAATCGCAGCTGCGCCACGCTCTTTTCGGCGTCACCCGAGGCGCGGGCCAGGTCATGCAACTCACGGTCAATCCGGCCGGTGATACGCGCAGCAAAAAACGCGGCGATATGCCGGTCAAACAGCAATTCGCCACTCTCCGCATGGCGTTCCAGGGTATCGATGAGTTCGCGCGGTTGCAGCGCGACACTTCCCTTGAGATGCGGGCTCAGGCACGGCAGCGCAGGATTAAGTTCATAGACGCAGCGCTCGATGGAGAAGCCGGGTGCCGTATCGGATAAATAGATGGCCGCTTTCTCCACGATTTCAGACGCAGGCAGCATCCATGTCTTCGGGCGCGGTTGCTTTTCGTGCCAGAAATTCATCATCTTTCCGAGGATCATGCTCGTATACTCGGCAGACAATTCCTTTTGAAGCACCGCCTGGATCGACGCTGGTCCGGTCCCGTCTGGCATCATGGCGATGCGCCGATACCGAATCGGCCCGATCGGGTCGAGTGTCGTGATGATGCGGGACAGGCGAATGTCGTCAGTCATCTGCCGTGGCCCCGACGCCCCGAGCAGACCGCATTCCGAAATTTCCTTGGCCAGATCGCGATCGTTGAGACTGCGATCCACCCACTTCTCGATGGTATCGTCGCCGCTCAGTTTCACGGCCGCATCCCAATTCGCGTTCAGTGCATGGGCGAGTTCACGTGCCGTGTAGGCCGAACGACCACCGAGCTCCAGCGGCCGATCAGCGCGCGCCACAGGCATCGGTTGTGCGGGATTAACCTGGCCACTGTTCACCCAGTTCGACAGATCCACGAGGGTCCAGCGTTCGTGTTCCTCATCACGAAGCAACGAGCGGACCACGGGCGCCAAATCCGTATGAAGTTTATTTTTACCCAGCAATGCGCTGTAGCTGCCTTTCGCGATCCGACGTTCGAGGAGCTCTTCTTCATCCATCCCGGCAGCCGGATTGTAACCAAGGCCCAGAACCATGATCGTGACCCCAAGCGCAAACAACTCATCGGACAGATCTCCGATTCCACGGCAGATGGGTGCACACATCGCGCGCTCGATAGGCTCGAACATGGACGGCTGTTCATATCCCGGAGGTGCGCTGTAAATCTGACCCGAAATGACCGAATCATCATTCACACGCCGGTAGAGATTCGTGGGTCGGATATTGCGATGAGTCAGGCGGTCTTCTTCCATGCGCCGCAGCAAATCCATGATCGGCATCAGTAAATCGCGTTTTATCTCGCGAACCGTCCAGTACTGGGTTGTCGATTCCATGCTCTGCAGCAGCGGCGGACCCGGCGGTTGCGGCAGGATAATGACGATCTCCTCACGGCCACTGCCAACCCAGTCCACCCGTCCCCAACGGATGGGCTTCAGCAGCGCGTCATGGGCAATATTCTTGGCCGCCAGAATCGCCGTCAGGCGGGCCGGAACTTCGTGATTGAGCACAAGCGCATACAATTCGCGCTTCGGATCCTCGGCATCAAGTGTGAGGTAGGCGCGCGCTGTGGATGTGGAGAGATGGGGAAGGACAACACCCGGCTGGATATTGTACCGGCCCGCGAAGACAACCTCTTCTTGTGACGACGCGGCCGGCGGCGGGGCTGGCCTGCCCTCCGGCGCGTTCGTCTCTTCAACTCTTAATGTTGCGTCGCTCATACCGTCCGCCCATATAGGTCGCATTTCGCGGAGCGGCTTTCCGCGAATTCAACACTTTAGGCAGGATGAAGGTAAAAGAAGGTTAACGCCGTTTAGTCGGCAAACGGGTCTCGAACAAGGATTGTATCCAGCCGTTCCGGGCTGGTGGACAGCAGGGCAACCGGCGCATCAATCAGCTCCTCGATCCGGCGGACATACTTGATCGCGGTCGCCGGCAAATCGGCCCAGCTGCGCGCGCCCTGTGTACTGGTCTGCCAGCCTTCCATCGTTTCATAGACCGGCGTCACGCTGGCCTGTGCACGAATACCCGCGGGGAACCGGGGCACTTCAACCCCGTCTATCGTGTAGCCGACGCACACCTTGAGTTCTTCAATACCGTCCAGAACGTCGAGCTTTGTCAGCGCAATTCCGCTGATTCCGCCAACACGTACCGCCTGGCGCACCATCACCGCATCGAACCAGCCACACCGCCGACGTCGTCCGGTTACGGTGCCGAACTCATGGCCGCGTTCACCCAGGAGCTCGCCAACCTCGTTCTCCTGCTCGGTCGGGAATGGGCCGCTACCCACGCGTGTCGTATAGGCCTTGGTGATGCCGAGCACATAACCAATCGCGCTCGGCGCGACACCCGCACCGGCCGCGGCCTGCCCGGCCACCGTGTTCGAGGACGTGACAAACGGATAGGTGCCATGATCGACATCGAGCATGGCGCCCTGGGCGCCTTCGAAAAGAATACGTTTCCCGGCTTTGCGCGCATCGTCGAGAAAGTCCCAGACGGGCGCAGCATAGGGCAACAATCGGTCCGTGATCTCGTCGATCCGCGCCAGGAGCTCGGCCTTATCGACTTCGTCCGCACCCAGCCCACGCAGCAGAGCGTTGTGATGGAACAGCAGATGGTCGACCCGCGCATCGAGCGTTTCGCGGTCAGCCAGATCACACACCCGAATGGCGCGGCGCCCCACCTTGTCTTCATAGGCGGGGCCGATGCCGCGACCGGTCGTGCCGATCTTGTCTGCGCCGCGTGCTTTCTCGATCGCCTGATCGAGATAGGGATGCAACGGCAGGATCAGGCTCGCATTGTCTGCGACCATGAGGGTCTCCGGGGAGACCTCGACACCCATTTTGACGATTTCGTCGATCTCGCCGAGCAGCGCCCAGGGGTCGACGACGACGCCGTTTCCGATGACGCCTATCTTGCCCGGACGCACCACACCCGAGGGCAGCAGGCTGAGCTTGTAGACCTTGCCGTCGATGACCAGCGTATGTCCGGCATTGTGCCCACCCTGGAACCGCACCACGACATCCGCGCGTTCCGACAGCCAGTCGACAATCTTGCCTTTGCCTTCATCGCCCCATTGGGAGCCAACCACCGCTACATTCGCCATCAATCCAACCCGTTAAGTATCGCTGCCGTCGGCTTTCGCCGGCACGCCATCAACCAAAAGATGGCTGCATCCCAATCGTATTGCCTCGGCCCCTACATCGCCTTCCGACGTCATCGCCGCAACAGTCGTCCAACCCGCATCTCGGAACGTCGCACCATCCTGAAACGGCGTCCCATATGGCAGGAACAGCCTGTCACCGGGTATCGGTGCAGGCAATGCACGCAGGATCGAATCCATGTACAGCGAGACACCGGTCGCCGCCTCACCCGCGCCGGTGATATAGCGGCCACCGCGGCCAAGTTCGCCCCGCACACCTTCGGCAAACAGGGTGAAACTCACGCCCGTATGATACTCGAAACCCCGGTACTCGACGGGATCAAGAGTCAGCCCAAGATTCGGCAGTGCGGCGTGAAGGCCTGCCACCACTTCGGACAAGCGCTCGACTTCAGCGCGTGCACCCGCCGACAATGAAATTTCCTTCAGCTCGGCGATCACTTCATCCGCAGGCCCGACAGTCTCGATCAAAGCGCACAAGGCCTTTGCGGCATCGGAAAACGCGATCCCGTTACTGCGCAATATTTCGCCGGTCGCATCCTCATCCTTGCGGTCGAGAGCGGCGCGGAGATCGTTACTCGTCGCCTCGTCGAGATCGAGCTGTTCGAGGATATTCGCCACCAGGGCCGGTGAATTGAGGTCGACGGTCGGCCGCTGCACGCCTGCAGCAACCAGCGCTTCCGCTGCCAAAGCCACCACCTCTACATCGGCGCTGACATCCTCGGCACCGACCAGTTCGAGGCCCACCTGCGCAAATTGCCGCTCGGGGCGAAGCTGGTTGCCACGAACCCGCAAGATCTGTCCGGCATAGGACAGACGCAGAGGCCGCGGCTCATCGTGCAACCTGGCCTCGGCAATACGCGCCACCTGCAACGTGATGTCGGCCCGCACCGCCATCATGCGTTGGCTGACCGGGTCCATCATCCGGAACATCTGTCCGGCGAGACTTCCGCCGCCGTTTGTGCCGTTGCCCACGAGCGTGGATTCGAACTCCACGAGGGGCGGTTTGACCTGTTCGTAACCGCAGGCACGGAAGGCATCCATGATCCCGGATATGGTCGCAGCTTCCTGCGCCGCACGCGGCGGCAGCAGGTCGTGGAGACCGGCCGGAAGCAAAGCCCTGTTTTCACTCGAATCAGTCATGACGCGCGGGGTTTAAACGGTTTGGGATGTGTCGGCAATGGTAAGTCAGAGCCGACGAGGCCTACCTTTGTATCATCTGCCGGGATTCGGTCGCACCGCCACAATTGTGCCGTCCGCCAGGCCGTAGACCGCATAAACTGTCCCGCTGCCGTCGAGCATAGCGGGCCGCAGGGCAGTGACTATTTTCTGGTTGTGGGCAACCCCGTCAAACTCCCTGAATTTGCCGTCGGCAAAGGTGACGAACCGAATCGCGCTCCGGCGTGCATCTGGCACCGCGATATCGGGCACACCATCGCCCGTCCAGTCATGCACCGCAGCCTGCGATTGTTCCCGGCTGCCGATCGCATGGTTGGAGAACCCACGCACGGCATAATCTTCGCGCAGTTTCCGGTCGCGGAACTCATACAGGCGGAGCGAGCCGCCGATATGCGGTGTCTCGACAAAGGCCACCTCGGTCCGCCCGTCGCCGTCGAAATCCGCGGCACCGACCGGATTGAGCCAGCGGTTCGCACGGCCAATCGCGGGCACTTCCGACAGGAACGCCACATTCGCCCCATCGAGGCCAAACACGGCCAGTGCCGCGCCGGCATCGAGATAGGATTGGACGACGATCGCCTCGTCACGCCCGTCGCCGTCGAGATCGATCAGCCGTACCCGGCGGTCCTCGAACACGGATCCGGCGTCCAGCTTGTAGCGCGCGATCCGGCCGTCGGTGCGTTCTATCGCCAGACCGCCCGCTTCGACCGCGTCACCCAAAATGCCGTGCGCATAGCGCTTCGTCGCGTCAGTCAGCCAGGCTCGGGCGATATCCGTTTGGCCAAAGGTGACCTCACCATCGATAAGAATATCGTCGGGTCTTGGGTCAACTGTCCCCGATCGGACAACAGGTTCGGAGAACGCGAGTTGCCCGTCCTGCAGCACGATGGCGCGAATCCGACCATCTGCGCCGCGCGCGCCCACGGCCGACGGAGACTGGCCGATCCCGCCCTCGATGCCGGGCAGCCGAACAATCGTCTCCGCGCTCTCAAGACCGGACATCCGAAGGACATCTGCGGCATATGTGACCCCTGAACCGCCGAGCATTGCCGCCAGGGCCACCACAAAAGATACGGAGACCCGGCGCAACATCAGAAGTTCAGCGCCTTTGCCTGCACGACGTTCGGGAGCGCGGCCACCGCCGCCAGGACATCCGCAGGAACTTCCTGGTCAACCTCGACCATTGCAATGGCATCATCTCCGGCCGCGGTACGGCCAAGCTGGAACGTGGCGATGTTCAGGCCGGCATCGCCGAGCACCGTGCCCAGAAGGCCGATCAGGCCAGGCTTGTCCTCGTTGTTGACGTAGAGCATGTGGTGGCCGAGTTCCGCCTCCATCGGCACACCCTTGACGTCCACCACCCGCGGCCGGTCGCCGCCAAACAGGGTGCCGGCAATGCTGCGGGTGTGATTCTCAGTCACGACGGTCAGGCGCACGAGTGTCTGGTAGTTGCTCTCGCGCGCCGTGCGCACTTCGGACACGTCGATCCCGCGTTCCTGGGCCATGATGGGCGCATTGACCATGTTCACACTGTCGAGCACGGGCGAGAGCAATCCTTTGAGCGCCGCCGCGCTGAGCGGCTTGGTGTTCAATTCTGCCGCATGTCCCTCATATTCGATGGTCACACTTTTGAGACTGGATTCGACCAGCTGTCCGGCGAAGCTGCCAAGCAGTTCCGCGAGCTTCATATAAGGCATCAGTCGCGGCGCATCCTCGGCCGAGACCGAGGCCATGTTCAATGCGTTCACGACTGCGCCCGTCAGCAGATAATCGGCCATCTGCTCGGCGACCTGGATTGCGACATTGACCTGCGCCTCTGTTGTGCTCGCGCCCAGATGGGGCGTGCAGACGAGGTTCTCCGTCCCAAACAGGGGATTGTCCTTGGCCGGTTCTTCTTCGAAAACATCGAGCGCGGCACCGGCGACATGCCCGGATTCGAGCGCCGCCTTCAGATCCGCCTCGACGACGAGGCCGCCACGCGCGCAGTTGACGATGCGCACACCCTGTTTTGTCTTGGTCAGCGCCTCGGCGTCGATGATGCCGCGGGTCTGATCCGTCAGTGGTGTGTGCAGGGTGATGAAATCCGCGCGCCGCAGAAGCGCATCCAACTCGACCTTCTCAACACCCAGTTCGAGCGCTCGCTCATCGCTGAGATACGGGTCAAAGGCGACGACCTTCATCTTCAGGCCCAGCGCCCTCTCGGCGACGATCGAGCCGATGTTGCCGCAGCCGATCAATCCGAGGGTCTTGGCCGTGAGCTCCACACCCATGAAGCGCGACTTCTCCCACTTGCCTTCCTGGGTGGATTTGTTGGCCTCCGGAATCTGTCGGGCGAGCGCCATCATCATCGCGATGGCGTGTTCGGCGGTGGTGATCGCGTTGCCGAAGGGCGTGTTCATGACGACAATCCCGCGCGCCGTGGCGGCGTCCCGGTCGATATTGTCGACCCCGATACCGGCGCGACCGATGACCTTCAGATTGGTCGCGGCCTCCAGAACTTTCGCGGTGGCCTTGGTGGCCGAACGGATGGCCAGCCCGTCATAGTCGCCGATGATGGCGATCAGTTCTTCTTCGGACAGGCCCGTCGTCACATCGACCTCGACCCCGCGTTCGACGAAAATCTCTTTCGCGCGGTCACTCATTTTGTCGGAAATCAGTACTTTCGGCATGGGATCATCCTTCCGCGTTTCTGCGGGGGTTCAAATTATTTCGGTGTGTTAAGCCGGGCCGATCAGGCAGCGGCGCGTTCGGCCTTGATGGTCTTGAAAGCCCAGTCGAGCCAAGGCATCAACGCCTCGAGATTCGACTGTTCCACTGTCGCGCCAGCCCATATTCGCAGGCCAGGCGGTGCATCACGATAGGCGCCGACGTCGAAAGCAACACCTTCACTGTCGAGCAGGCTCGCAACTGCCTTCGCTGTTGCCGACTGGTCGTCACTATCGAGCGTCGCAAACCAGGAATCGACTATCTTGAGGCAGACGCTGGTCGTCGAGCGCAGCGCCGGATCATCGGCGAGGAATGCCGCCCAGTCCGAACCCGCCACCCAGGCATCGATCACGCTGAAGTTGGCGTTCGAACGGCCTATCAGGGCGTCGATGCCACCGATTTCGCGCGACCAATCCAATGCGTCGAGATGATCTTCCACGCACAGCATCGAGGGTGTGTTGATGGTGCTGCCCTTGAAGATATCCTCATTTAGCTTACCGCCCTTGGTCAGGCGGAAAATCTTCGGCATCGGCCAGGCCGGCGCGTAGCTTTCGAGCCGCTCGACCGCACGCGGGCTAAGCACCAGCATGCCATGCTGTCCCTCACCGCCGAGGACCTTCTGCCAGGACCAGGTGACGATATCGAGCTTGTCCCAGGGCAAATCCATGGCAAACGCCGCAGACGTTGCATCACACAGGGTCAGGCCCGCACGATCGTCAGAGATCCAGTCGCCATCAGGGACGCGGACACCCGAGGTCGTCCCGTTCCAGGTGAAGATCACGTCCCGCGCGAAATCGACGGTGCCGAGATCGGGCAGCGCACCATATTCGGCGTCGAGCACCCGGACATCGTCGAGCTTGAGCTGCTTGACCACATCCGTGGCCCAACCTTCCCCAAAACTCTCCCAGGCGAGAATGTCGATCGGCCGGGCGCCGAGTACCGACCACATGGCCATCTCGAACGCGCCTGTGTCTGAAGCGGGCACGATGCCAATGCGATAATCCTCGGGAATTCCCAGGATCGACCGGCTGTCCTCGATGACACGCTGGAGTTTGGCCTTGGGTCCCTTCGCGCGATGCGAACGCCCGATGCTCGCATCGCTCAGCGCATCCAGCGACCATCCGGGTCGCTTGGCGCAGGGGCCAGAGGAAAAGAGGGGTGACGCCGGACGGATGCCCGGCTTATTCGGTGTTTGCGTCATAAACGCGCTCCTTACAGAACGCCGCACCTCGTTGGGGAGGTGTGGCCCACCGCAGAAACTAGAAGTATTTCACGCCGGGTCAATAGCCGCATTGTCGCAGGGCAAACCGAGATCAAATAAGGCCGTAGTACCAGGGTGCGACGAGGCTAAACGTCAGCCAGACGATGATCAGCAGCGGCGATCCCACCCGGACAAAATCGATGAATCGGTAGTTGCCCGGCGCCATCACAAGCAGGTTCGTTTGATATCCAACCGGCGATGCGAAGGAGCAGTTCGCGGCGAAAACGACCGCAACGGCAAACGGTTCGATGGGAAGCGCCAGCCCGTTGGCCAGCCCGACGGCTATCGGCGTAAACAGCACTGCGGTCGCCTTTGTGCTGATGATGTTGGCCAACACCGCCACCAGCAGAAAGAATGCGGACAGGATCACAGCCGGGGACGCGTCGCCCACGGCACTCAACAACAGGCCTGCGAGAAACTCCGCCCCGCCCGTCGCCTGCAACGCACTGCCGAGCGCCAACGCAGCCGCAATCATCATCACAATTGTCCGGTCGATCGCGCGTGCCGCCTGGCGGATGTTCAACACACCCGTCGCGAGCATCGCACCCGCCCCCACCAACGTTGCAATCTCGATGGGAACGATCCCGAACGCCGCGGAAGCGATCACAGCGGCGAAAATCACGAGCGTGCTACGCGCGTGATGCACCGCCGGCATCTCGGCGGCAGTCCATTCAACCAGCAGGATATCCTGATTGCCACGCAAAGCCTCAACGTCGCTCTCGCGCCCCTGCATCAGGAGCACATCGCCCGGCTCGAGACGAATATCCGTCACCCGTGCTCGGATCATCTGGGAACGGCGCTGAATACCCAGCACCACGCAGTGGTACTGGTAACGGAACCCGATCTGGTTGAGGGTTTGCCCGACCAGGCGCGAGGCTGGCGTCACCATGGCTTCGGCCAGAACCTGGTTGCCCACCTGCCAACGTTGCGAGCCGTCCTCGCCCTCGAAACGTTCCCAGTCCTGATCCAGTTCGGGATGGAATTGTTCCGGCTCGCCCTTCAGCGCCCCCGTCAGGGCCGCACGGGTCGCCGCGACCACGATGATATCTCCGTCGGAAAGTCGAAAATTATCGTCAAACGGCGGTATGACAGACTCCCCCTCGTGAAGGATCAAACGCACCGTCATGTCCTTCAGGTCCGGGAAGAACCCGCCGCGCGGCTGCATGCCATGAAATTTGGAACCTTCGGTGACCGCGACTTCGGCCATAAACTGGCGCCCACCGCCCGCGATGGTGTTGGTCAGCAGCGCGCGCTCGGGCAGCAGCCGCGGGCAAATGAAAATCACATAGACGACCCCCACCAGCGCCAACACAGCACCAGGCACCGCGAACTGAAAGAACGAGAAACCCTCACTGCCCAACTCGATCAGCATGCCGGACACCAGAAGGTTCGTGCTTGAGCCGATCAGGGTCGTCATGCCGCCGAGAATGGCGGCGAAGGACAAGGGCATCATCAGCCGCGAGGGCGACTGCCCGAGGCGCGTGGCAAGCGCCTGCATGATCGGGATGAAGATCACGACCACGGGCGTGTTGTTCATGAAACCGCTAACCACCAGAACGGCGACAAAGGCCAGCCCGGTCGCCAGTGCGGCGTGGCCGCGTCCATAGCGAAAAAACATCTGCGCCCCGGCCACCAGCACGCCGGTCCGCGCCAGACCCTCGCCCATGACCAGCAGGGCAATCACCGTCAGCAGCGCCGGATTGGCGAATCCGGCGAGCAACCGCGTCGGGGTAAGGATGTTGTTGCCGCCCGCGTCGACAACCGGGACGAAGTGGAAAAACACCAGCAGGACGCAGATCACGCCGAGCGAGGTCAGCTCGAACGTCAGCCGCTCGAGCGTATACATGACCAACGCCACGAGAATCACGGCGAAGGTCAGCCACATTCCGAGCTGGCTCGGATCCATTCCGGCAATAAAACTGATCATCCTGTCCCGGCACACTGAAGGTCGAAAACAGCCCTCAGCCTAACATGCGGCCAGCCTCTATGCCTGCTCGCCCGCGCGGCTACGCACGAAAATCGTGGCCTCGAACGTCAGAACCGGGCCAGATTCAGTCGTGACCGCAAACGCCAATGTCACGACCCCGCGACCCGGATCGGAGCGCGTGGCCCGTGCCTTGGTCACTTCAACCTGTGTCTGCAGCGTTTCGCCGGGACGCACAGGTGCGGTCCAGCGAATTTTATCCATACCCGGCCCGCCCAGCCCCGTGCCATCGACGGCCCCGGTGCGGATGAATTGGCCCGTTGCGATTGCGACCGTCTGAAACCCACTCGCGACATGCTCGCCGAACGCGGAATCCTTCGCGCGCTCCGGGTTGGTATGAAAATCCTGCGGGTCGTGCCGCTCGGCGAACCAGATGATCTCGTCCGCGTCGAGTTTTACGGGCTCGGTCTCGAAAACCCGACCGACAGTGTAGTCTTCCAGATAGAGGCCGCTCATGTCGCGTCCTCCGCTGGTCGCCGGCTCAGGAATGTCGTCGTGATATAGCTCGACACGTCCTGATCGCCGACACGGGTTGCGAGCCGGACGCGGATAATTCCGCGATCCGGGCGCGACTTGGACGCCCGAAGCTCGACCACCTCGGCCGTCGTGTGGAGGGTATCGCCGGGGCGCACCGGCGCCGTCCAGCTGATCTCATCCATCCCCGGCCCGCCGAGTGCGTTCTCGGTGAAGAGGCCGAGCCGAATAAACTGCGCGAAGGCCAGGCCGATCGTCTGATGGCCGCTGGCGATCAAACCGCCATAGAAGCTGCCCTTGGCCGCCACAGGATCCGTGTGAAACACCTGCGGATCATACTTCTCGGCGAAGGCGATGATCTGCTCTTCCGAGACTGCAACAGGCTCGGTCTCGAAGACCTCACCAACCGAATAATCTTCCCAATATCGCGCCGTCATGGGGCCCTTCCCGAATTTTCAGGCGCGGACCCTACCCCGTCGGATCACGGGAATAAAGTGGCCTCAGCGCCCGGCCTCGGATGCCCCCGCCTCTGTTCGCGCGGCCTCCCAGGCCAGAATCAGGCGCTTCTTGTCGGGGTGCCAGCGGTATCCGCTGATCGTGCCGCCATTCCGGATGACCCGGTGGCACGGAATGAGCCAAGACACGGGGTTCCGCGCCACAGCGCCGGCGACGGCACGCGCAGAGCCGGGCGCACCGATTCGCGCCGCGAGATCCGAATAGGTCAGCACCGCCCCCTCGGGAATCTGCATCAGCGCCTCCCAGACTTTGAGCTGGAAGGGCGTTCCGCGCAGCACCAGATGCACGTCGCCCTCGCCAAATGCCGCCGCAGCATAGGCGCGGGTCGCATCCGGGTCTTCCTCCAATGCGGCGGCGTCGAGGCTGCCGCGCAGATCCTCCAACGCCGCGGCGCGGTCGCCGGTGCCGTTGAAGGCGAGGCCGCAGACGCCGCGGGTCGAGGCCACGATAAGGCACTCACCGAACGGGCTGTCATGCCAGCCATAGCGCAGTTCCAACCCCTCGCCGCGCCGCTTCCAGTCCCCCGGCGTGACGGCCTCATGGGTCACGAACAGGTCATGCAGCCGCCCCGCGCCCGACAGGCCGGTCTCGAATGCGACGTCGAGCACGCTTTGGGACTCGCCCAATGCCCGCTTGGCGTGCTCGAGGGTCAGATACTGGACGTATTTCTTGGGGCTGACGCCCACATAGCGGGTGAACAGACGTTGTAGGTGAAACGCGCTCAGACCCGCTTCGGCGGCGATCTGCTCGAGGGTCGGCTGCTCGCGATAATTCTCGCTCAGCCAGGTCAGCAAACGACCCACCAGGGCAAACCCGTAGTCGTCGTCAAAACTGTCATCGAGGGTTTCGGGCTCGAATGTGTCGATCATGGCCATGTTCCGCATCTCCTTCTTACACCCGGCTGGCGGGTCCATGCGATCCGTTTCGCACACATGCAAACTAGGCACCGCTGCCCGTTCACCCCACCCGGTTCTTGCGCAAAAAGGGAGTGGCCTACCGGGGTTCGCGCTGCACCAACACAACGCCGGCCAGAATAACCAGGGTCGTCAGCAGCAATGTGGGAGTCAGCGGCTCGCCGAGGATCACCGGTGCCAGCCCTATTCCGATAATGGGCTGCAACAACTGCAGCGCCCCGATGCGGGTCACACCGCCGTCCGCAAGCGCCCTATTCCAGAGAAGATAGGCGAGAATGGTCGTGCCCCATGCCAACGAACAGATCGCGAGCCAGCCCGGCACGTCGATCGCCACCAATGTCGCAACGCCAGAATGAAAGACGACCACGGGAACCAGGAACGCGGCGGCCACGAGGACCGACCACATGGTTACGGTGACGGCCCCGAGTTCGGCAGTGAGTTTCGATCCGGCGACATAGCCGACGACGCCCATGAACATGCCGAGAAACACCAGGGCATCACCCTGCCAGCTAACACCCTCCACCGACAGGCCGAGCGCCTCCCAGATCAACAGCAACGCCCCCATCGACCCGACCGCCACGCCGATCCACCAAGGCCACCCGGGCATCTGGCGGTTTAGCACCGCCATGATCGCACCGGCCATGACCGCGCCGGCGGCGGTGCCGGCCGCCGCGTGCCCCGCCGTGGTGAACTGCACACCCCAACTGAAGAAGACCGGGAACAGCACCAGACCGCCCAGCCCCGACACCAGCACCAGAAAAACGGCATCCCGGCGCAAGGGTATCCGGCATCCGGTGATCGCGATCACCAGTGCGGCCACCGGCGCGGCAACAACCGCGCGCAAAGCGCCGACCGAGACACCGTCGGCGGTCAGCGTCCCGACCTTGGTGAAGACCGGGGTCACGCCATAGATGAGGATCGCGAGCAGCGCGAACGTATAGAGGCGGGTACGGGTGGTCTCGGACATCGGCACTCGCGAAGCATCAGCGTCGCTGCACCAGCCCGACGCCAAAGAGGATAATGACCGTGGCCGCCACGAGCAGCGGCGTCAACGGCTCACCCAGGAATATTGCCGCGCCCGCGACGCCGACAATCGGCAAACCGAATTGCCAGACACTCATCCGCGAGATGCCACCTCGAGACAGGGCATAGATCCAGGTGATGTAGGCCACGATCGTCGACCCGACCGAGAGATAGATAATCGCCGTCCAGCCCATCGGCTCCACCGCGGCCCAGGCCGCCGCGTCCATTCGCGCGACGACGAACGGGAGCTGAACGATGGCGGCTATAACGACGCCCCACATGGTCACGCCCGTCGGGCCATAGCGCGGCGTCAGGCGCGCACCGGCCACGAAACTCACCGCCGCCGAGAAACCGCCCCCGGCCGCCAACAGATCGCCCTGCCAGGTGGCACCGGCGGTATCGAGACCCACGGCCTCCATGATGAGGATGACGGCGCCGGCAAACGCAACCGACACACCGATCCACCATCGCGGCGTTGGAAGCCGGCGGCTGACGACGGACTCCAGTAGTCCGACAAAAACCGGCGTTGCCGCCGCCACGACCGCGGCGTGACCCGCCGTGGTCAGGCCGACGCCCAGGGTAAACAGAACCGGGAAGCCAACCACGCCCGGAATTCCCACGACGAGCAGCAGCCACTTATCCTTGCCGCGCCATGGCAACGGACAACGCAAGACGGCAATGATCAGAACCGCAAGCGGAAGCGACATAACCGTACGCAGAAGCGCCAGGGAGAACACGTCGACCGATACCGCGCCGAACTTCGTGATGATCGGCGTGCCGCCCCACACCAGGATGGTGACGAGTGCCCCGGCGGTGGCCAGCGAGAAAAACCCGACAGCAGTGGGTTGTGTTCCGGATGATTGGGTCATGGGTGTCGATCGCCACCCGTATCAGGGTTCGAGGCGGCGGGGGTCAAAGGTCACCCCATGGTCGAGCGGACCGTGCCCATGGCCATATCCCGGGGCAGCGGCGATCGCCTGTCGCACATAAATACGCGCCCGAACCACTGCATCGGGCAGTTCCTTGCCCTGAGCCAAGCCCGCTGCTATCGCCGAAGCGAGCGTACAGCCAGTGCCATGGGTGTGGCGTGTTTCGATGCGCGGGTCGGCGAACCGAAGTGTCTCGGTGGGAGTGACGAGCAGGTCCACCACATCCGGGCCCTCGATATGCCCACCCTTGACCAGAACCGCAGCCGCGCCAAGCTCCAGCAATTTCTCACCCGCGCGGCGTTGGCCGTCTTCGTTTTCCACCGCCACGCCAGTCAGGGCGGCGGCTTCGGGAGCATTCGGTGTGAGCACACTGGCCCGGGGAATCAACAACGAGACCAGCGCCGCATTCGCTCCTTCATCCAGCAACCGCGCACCACCCTTGGCGACCATGACCGGATCGGCAACCAGCGGGATATCACCCCCGATATCAGAAAGGGTCTCGACGACGGTTTCGATAACCTCGACGCTGTGCAACATCCCGGTCTTCAGGCAGTCGGCACCGAGATCGTCCAACACCACACGGATTTGTTGCGCGATGAAGCTCGTCTCCACCCCGAAGATGCCGTGCACACCCCGGGTGTTTTGCGCCGTCAGGGCGGTTACGGCGGTCATCGCAAACCCGCCGAGTGCAGTCACCGACTTAATGTCTGCCTGAATTCCAGCGCCTCCACCGGAATCCGACCCGGCGACTATCAATACTCGTCCGTCCATGTCGAACAACCGCCCCGTGCTATGCGGCCGGGATGTCGGCGATCGCGTCGGCAATTTCATCAACCACGGCGGTTACCACCTGCTGGTCACGGCCTTCTGCCATCACGCGAATGACGGGTTCAGTGCCCGACGGGCGGATCAGTACGCGCCCGTCATCCCCGAGTTGTGCCTCGCCGGCTGCGACCGCGGACTTGACGCTCGCATGCTCCATCGCTGTCGCGCCATTCGCAGGTACGTTGCGCAGCAGCTGCGGATAGGATTCGAAAACATCGGTCAGCGCACTCATCGACACCCCGGATTCAACCTGCGCCGCCAGCACCTGAAGCGCCGCGATCAAGCCGTCGCCGGTGGTCGAATAGTCGCTCAGGATGATGTGCCCCGACTGTTCGCCGCCGAGGTTGTAGCCACCCGCCCGCATCCGTTCGAGGACATAGCGGTCGCCCACTTTCGCCCGCTCCATCTCCAGGTCTATGGTCTGCAGATACCGCTCGAAACCCAGATTGGACATCACGGTCGCAACCACCTTGCCGCCCTGCAACCGGCCGGCGGCCTGCCAGGACCGAGCGATCACGGCCATTACCTGGTCGCCGTCGACAACCTGGCCATTCTCATCACACAGGATAACCCGGTCGGCGTCACCATCGAGCGCTACGCCCAGATGCGCGCCATGCGCCACGACCTGTTGCTGCAGCGCTTCCGTTGCCGTGGCACCGCAGTCGCGATTGATATTCGTGCCGTCCGGGTCGATCGCCATCGGAACGACATCTGCGCCCAGTTCATGGAACACGGAGGGCGCGACCTTGTAGGCGGCGCCATTCGCGCAATCGACGACCACTTTCAACCCGTCGAGACGCAGGCCGCGCGGAAACGTGTGTTTGACGAATTCGATGTAACGGCCCGGCGCATCCTCGAGACGTCGCGCACGCCCGAGACTGCTGGCATCGGCCAGATGGTCGAGCAGGCCGTTCTCGATCAGCGCCTCGATTTCCTCTTCCACCGCATCCGAAAGCTTGAAGCCGTCCGGACCGAAAAGCTTGATACCGTTATCTTCATAGGGATTGTGCGAAGCGGACAGCACGACCCCGAGATCGGCGCGCAATGTCCGTGTCAGCATGGCAACCGCCGGGGTCGGCATTGGGCCGACCAACACGACATCCATGCCCATCGCCGTAAATCCGGCCTGCATCGCCGGCTCCAGCATGTAATTGCTGAGCCGTGTGTCCTTGCCGATGATTACGAGATGGCGGTGGGCGCCGCGGGTAAATCGATGTCCTGCCGCCATCGCCACGCGCAATGCCGTTTCGGCGGTCATCGGCTCCTGATTGGCCTTGCCGCGGATACCATCTGTGCCGAAAAGCTTTCGTGCCATCGTCATGTTCCGGACGTGTCGGGGACCCGACTTATAGCACCCTGCCCGCGACCGTTAACAATCCCGTCATATGGTCTATCAAAGGATGGCCCTCCAAACATCGAATGCCTGCCGGGTCTCGGCTACATCATGTACACGCGCGATCTGCACGCCTTGGTCGAGCGCCTTTAGAGCGGCAGCGACGGAGCCGGCCGTCCGTGCACTGGGGATTTCTTCGCCCGTCAGCGCGCCGATGAAACTCTTACGCGACAGACCAACCACGATGGGGCAGCCAAGTCCGTGGAATTGGGCGAGGTGCGTTAGAAGTTCGAGATTGTGCGCCACGGTTTTGCCAAATCCGAATCCCGGGTCGATCGCCACCCGCTCCGGCGCGACACCAGCGTCCAGGCAGGCATCTATTCGTCCCGCCAGCGCATCGTAAACTTCCTGCACGACATCTGCGTATGACGGGTCGTCCTGCATATTGTTCGGCTGTCCCTGCATGTGCATCAGAACCACCGGCACATTCGATGCGGCCACAACGTCAAGCGCGTCAGGGTCATCCGACAGCCCGCTGACGTCATTGATGAGCGCAACACCCGCATCGATAGCCGCCCGCATGACACCGGCGCGACGCGTATCGATTGAGACCGGCAATCCATGCGCAACCAGCTCTTCGATCACGGGTAAAACCCGTTCAATCTCGACGCGCTCGGCGACCGGATCGGCGCCGGGCCTCGTCGATTCTCCACCGACGTCGACAATATCGGCACCGTCACCAGCGAGTTGTTGCGCGAACGCGATCGCCGGGCCTGGCGCGGCGTGATCTCCACCATCGGAAAAGCTGTCGGGCGTGACATTGCAGACACCCATGATCCGTGGCCGCGCGCCCGCGCCGCTCAACACCATATTCGCGAAGGTCGATCTCGGTTGTGCGGTTCGTCCAATCAGCGCTGCTGGCCCCTGATCGCCGTCACGCGCGGCCTGGGTCGCCCATCGCAGCATGTCGGGAACCGTCAGCAGCTCTTTGTCATTCTGCGCGCGTCCCGGCGCGTCAACGCCTGTGATCAGGCCGTGCGTAAACGCGAGTGGACCACCTGCCAGCGCGAGGCCGTCGCCCGACTGACAAACCGCGATCGCCGCGGCTCCCGAGACCAAGCCAAAGGGTCTCAGCCGCAACCGGCTGGCAGCGGTGCGGGAATCCAACAGGGGCTCCCGCGTCGCCGCGAAAGCCCCTGAAATGGGAGTCTGAATAGGTTCGTGGGAAATTGGCCTAACCCTCGATACTGACTAGCCTTGGGGCTGCGGCTCCGGCTCCATGCCGCCGCTCGGCCGATCCTTCTTGCTAGCCGTGCCGCTCGTCGGGACGGACGAGCGCGGGCTGTCGGCCGAATCCGCATCATCATCTGGCCGGTCTACGCTGTCTCCCCGGAGCAGTGCATCGACGTCATCGGCGGACAGCGTCTCATACTCAAGCAGACCATTCGAGATCGTGTGCAGGTCCTCGAGCCGTTCCGTCAAAATGCGCCGCGCATCCTTCTCCGCCGCATCGATCAGCGCCCGAATTTCATCGTCGATAACCTTCGCCGTCGCATCGGAAACGTTCTTGTGCTGGGACACCGAATGCCCGAGGAAGACCTCTTCCTGGTTGTCCTCGTAACGCAACGGGCCGAGCTTCTCGCTGAACCCGTATTCCGTGATCATCCGGCGGGCCAGACTTGTCGCTTGCTTGATGTCGTTGCCGGCACCGGTCGTGACATGCTCCTTGCCGAAGATGATCTCCTCAGCGACGCGACCGCCGAACATCATCGCCAGTTTGGCCTTCAGCTCATAGATCGAATAGGTGTAGCGGTCACGTTCGGGCAGCGACATGGTCACACCCAGGGCCTGCCCACGCGGAATGATCGTGACCTTGTGTAGCGGGTCGCAGCCATCCATGTGCATGCCGACCAGCGCATGCCCTGCTTCATGATAGGCGGTCAGTTTTTTCTCGTCCTCGGTCATCACCATGGAGCGGCGTTCGGCGCCCATCAGCACCTTGTCCTTGGCGTCCTCGAACTCGGCCATGGTCACCATGCGCCGGCTCTTGCGGGCCGCGATCAATGCCGCCTCGTTCACGAGGTTCGCCAGATCGGCACCCGAGAAACCTGGCGTGCCGCGGGCAATGGTCTTGGCATCAACGTCGGGTGCCAACGGCACCTTGCGCATATGCACCTTGAGAATTTTTTCACGGCCGATGATATCGGGGTTCGGCACCGTGACCTGCCTGTCGAAGCGGCCGGGACGCAGCAGAGCCGGATCAAGCACATCGGGGCGGTTCGTCGCCGCAACCAGGATCACGCCTTCGTTGGTCTCGAAGCCGTCCATCTCGACGAGAAGCTGGTTCAGAGTCTGTTCGCGCTCGTCGTTGCCACCACCCAGTCCGGCGCCACGATGGCGACCCACGGCATCAAGCTCGTCGATGAAGATGATGCAGGGCGCATTTTTCTTGCCCTGTTCGAACATATCGCGGACGCGGCTTGCACCAACACCGACGAACATCTCGACGAAGTCGGAACCGGAAATGGTGAAGAACGGGACATTCGCCTCACCCGCAATCGCACGCGCGAGTAGGGTCTTGCCCGTACCCGGAGGTCCAACCAGCAGAACACCCTTGGGGATTTTCCCGCCGAGCCGCTGGAACTTCTGGGGATCGCGCAGAAATTCGACAACCTCCTCGACCTCCTGCTTGGCTTCCTCAACACCCGCGACATCCCCGAAGGTAACGCGACCTGTCTTCTCGGTCAGCATCTTGGCGCGTGATTTACCAAAGCCCATAGCACCGCGGCCGCCGCCACCCTGCATCTGGCGCATGAAGAACACCCAGATGCCAACGATGACGATAAACGGCAGCCAGCTCAGCAGCGTACGCACCAGGAAGTTAGCTTCTTCCTTCGGTGCGGCCGTGATGCGGACACCATGTTCGGAAAGGGTAGAGACGAGATTTGGGTCGTCGGGCGCATAGGACGTGAACGCCGTACCGTTGCGCAGCGTGCCCTTGATGTCGTTGCCCTGAATCGTGACATCCAGAACCTGGTCGGTCTCTACCTGGCCGATGAAATCCGAAAACGCCAGTTGCTGTTCCGCACCCTGACGTCCCGAACTCTGGAACAGGTTGAACAGCGCCACGACCAACAAGGCAATGATGACCCACAGCGCGATGTTTCTACCGAAATTGTTCAAAGACTTTCTCCGATCAACCGACCATCCAGACCAGCGCCGCCAAAACTTTCCGGCGGTTGTGAGAGCTGCGGATTACAGTGAATTGTTTGTCGCCACTAACATGGTGCTCCAAACGCCTCAGGGCAATGCGAAAATCAACGCGATAATACGAGTGTGATCATTATCAACCCGTTGCGAAATCAACCCGTTGCGAATACCGCGCCGGCAGCGGGAATTTTCGGCGCAAACCGGGCTTTCGCCGTAACCCGACCCGAATCCGAAGAAAACGGCAATGCACAAACATGAAATTGGCCAGCGCGGCAAATCGCCGGCAAGGTCATCCGAACGGTATGTGGCAACGCATCATAACGCGGTGAATCGGGGTGCTCCGGTACGCCAGACGCTAAAAATTTTCCTACCGCCCCGATCCGGCTTTCCCCATCAAGGGCCATGCCCGGGGCATCGGCCGCCGGAAACGAGACGTGAAAGCGCCCGTCCCATTCCAGTGCCTGAACCCTGTCTCCTTCGCCAATGACATGCCTCGGTTCATCAATCGCCGCCAACTCACGTGCGATCCGCACCAAACCCTTGCCGCATGGCTGCACGGTACAGCCACCAAGCGTTGCGCCGCCGTCCAGGCCGTCATCGATCATCTTCTCGGCCAGCCGGTCCAGCCGCTTTCCCCGCGGGGCATAAACACGTCCGCCGATGCACCTCACCAGACTGCCGATCAGTCGCACACCTGCGTCACGATCGGCCGCAGCGAGCAACGCGGGATTGAGTGTCGCGAAGCCTGCCGGATGTACCGCAACGGCCCGTGCCGCGACACGGGATATCTCACGTTCCGCCGCAATCCTCGACCGCGCCATGCGTGCGTCCTTGTCCAATGCGACGACCGGCCTGGTCGATTGGCCCATCCGCATCCGCGCGCGTGCAAATTGGGCATCCTGATTGCTCGGATCCTCGATCCAGCTCTGCCCGCGCACATGCAGGGTCGCGGTCATGCGCGCGCGCGGGATATCGAGAAACGGTCGCAAGATCCGTGCTTGAGCCAACTCCCGCACTGCAGGCATTCCGGCCTGGCCGAATGCGCCACTCGAACGAGCCCGTCGCATCACCTGAGTTTCCAACTGGTCATCAAGATGATGCCCGACGAGCAGGTGGAGAATTTCATGATCCCTGCAGAACGCCTCAAGCAACCCATAACGTGCAGTTCTTGCGGCGGCCTCACTGGCGCCCATGCCCGGCTGGCCGAGCCCCGGGGAGTCCGGCCAGACGAGCGTATGATGGGGAATACCGTGTTGCGCCATCCATTCGGAAACCAACCCGGCTTCGGCAGCAGACGTTTCGCGCAAGCCGTGGTCGAGCGTCACCGCGGTCACGAGGCCATTGCGCGCAGCTGCCCATTCTGCGGCCAGCAACGTCAGCGCCAGGCTGTCGCGCCCGCCCGACACGCCGACCGCCAGATGCGGGTCGGTCTCGAATGGTCCCAGGCGCTGCATGCAGGCCGCGAATTCATCTGCACCGATCGGCGCAACGGAAGGGCCGCAGGAATCGATGGCGGCATCATCGGCTGCGCATGCCAGCGAACGCCTAAGTGGCGGTTGGGCGCTTAGGGGCACTGCAGCCGGCCGATCTCCCGATCGGCACGCTGAACAATGCTGGTTGGTGCGTCGGGATACTCGATCCGTAGCTTCTTCAGGGTGATGCAGGCATCCGCGTTCTGTTCGAGCTGTGCCAGGGACATACCGAGTTTCAAAAGATTGTCTGGTGCCTTGGCGCTGTCGGGATAGCGCTGAAAACCTTCAGCGAAGGCACGGGCGGCCGTCGGGTAGTCGCCGCGCACGTAGAAGGTCTCGCCCAGCCAGTACTGGGCATTCCCGGCCAGAGAATCTTCAGGATTCGCGGTCACGAAGGCCCCCAGTGCCGTCTCCGCGCTTTCGAAATCGCGCTGCAGCAGGAACTTGTAGGCGAAGTCGTACTGATCACGGGGGCTTCCCGCCGGCAACACGGCTGGCGACGAAGCGGACGTTTGGGAGGCCGGACCGGCGCTGGCGGTCTGTTGATCAACCGGCGCGGTGTTCACCCCGGCGGCCCGCAGCTGCGTTTCCGTCAGGGTGCCGAACACCCGGGGTGCACCGGCGCCGCCCGCGGGTTCAACTGTTACCGCACCGGGCGCACGCGGCACGGTCGGCGCGATGGGCTGGGTCGACCCGAGCGTCGTCGCCCCGGAACCCTGCTCGAGGGCCTGAAGTCGGAAATCGACGTCTGACACCAGCCGGTCCATCCGCTGGTTCACTTGCCGAACCTGAAAATCGAGCTGCTCGATCTGTCCCGTGAGACGACGCAACTGCTCTTCGAGACCGTCAGTGGTGGCCTGAAGGTTGGACAGGGCCGATCCGGATGGAACAGCCGAAGGTGATGCACCAGGTGCCGATGTTTCGGATGCCGCCGCAGGCGGTGGCGCACCGCGATACACGCTGCGCTCCAAGGCTTGCAACTGCCGCTCCAGCCGCGAGACCGTATCGGCGAGGCCACGCACATCATTCGACTGGGCCAGCGCAGCCCCACTCGACAACAGGAGGAACAGCGACAGGCCGGTGGGCACAAAAATCCGAAATAGCTTCAACATGACAACGCAGTCCGTTGATGATTACTGGTGGATAATTCTCAGCGATCCATCGGATCGCCGGCTCATATTGGAGATGCCAGAATCGCCACGCATTTCGGCGAAACTATGGCATGACGCTCATTCATACATAAACACAGAGGTAAACGAAAACGCCCCCGCAAACGAAAACGCCCCGGATATCCCGGGGCGCATCGTCATGAAATAGATAGTCGAACGCTAGTTGGTGCTGATCACCACGACCGCACGGCGGTTCTGCGCCCAAGCACTCTCGTTCGAACCCGGAACGGCAGGGCGTTCTTTGCCGAAGCTGACGATCTTCACCCGGTTCGGGTCAACGCCGAGGGAGACCAAATAGTCGCGTGCCGAATCTGCACGACGCTCACCGAGCGCGAGGTTGTATTCGCGTGTGCCGCGTTCGTCCGTGTTACCCTGAATAACCACCTTGTTGGCGGGATAGGTCTTCATCCAGGCCGCCCAGCGCTCAACTGAAGTGCGAGCGTCGGCCGTCAGATTCGACTTGTCGAAGGCGAAGAAGACACGGTCGCCAACATTGATCTCGAGATCAGTCTGGGAACCGGGCTTGGGACCAGTCGGCGCGGTGGCCGTTTGGTTGCCGCCGCCAGAACTGGATGCGCCGCTGCTGCCAGTATTGGCGCTGTCGTCGCCCGTAGAGGAACAGGCGGCGAGTACGAAGGCCGCTACCACCAGGCCGGGAATATTTAATCGCATGGGTGGCTCCTTAAGCCGAATAATCACGATTCCAAGCCGCATAAGGCAGAATTCCGATAAACGGAACAACTTGTTATCGTGCGTCACACCGAACGGTGCCGAATTGTTGCGCAACCGCCGACAGATCAAATGAAACCCTGTCCGCAGACGTCGGAACTATACGTCGCTGTTTTTTGGGAATCAAGCTTATGCGCGGGGATATTCACGCAAATTGACAAGTATTTTCAGTCACTTTCGCGGTTCTGAGACTATTGGCGGAGAGGCCCCGGAGACCATGCCGGGTCCGAACCGCCCACCGGGGTCCCCAGTTCGCGTTCGTTGAAACCCGTCAGGTCGATGGAAAATAGCCGAGGCGTGCCGCCAAGGCCCTGCGCATCGCTCTTTTCCTGGCGAAAGAACATGAGAACCCGGCCGTTCGGCGCCCAGGTCGGCCCCTCGACCAGGAATCCCCGGGTCAACAGCCGCTCACCGCTGCCGTCGGGCCGCATCACCCCGATGTGAAATGTACCCCGGAAAATCTTGGTGAAGGCGATGAGATCGCCGCGCGGTGACCAGACCGGCGTGCCGTAGCGGCCATCGCCGAAGCTGATTCGTTGCTGCCCGCCGCCGTCGGAATTCATGACGTAAAGCTGCTGGCTGCCGCCGCGGTCGGATTCAAATACGATCTTGCGCCCGTCCGGTGCATAGGAAGGTCCAGTGTCGATCGCCGGATTGTCGGTCAACCGACGCACGCGCCGGGTGCGCAAATCCATAACATGGATATCGGAGTTTCCACTCTGGGCGAAACTCATGATCACGTTGTTGCCGTCGGGAGAGAATCGCGGCGCAAACGTCATGCCCGGAAAGTCGCCCAGCAATTCCTGCTCGCCAGTATCGATATTGAACAGATAGACCCGCGGCTGATCATTGAAATAAGCGAGATAGGTGATTTCCTGCTGGGTCGGCGAGAAGCGCGGTGTCAGGACGAGATTTTTGCCGTCGGTCAGGAAGCGATGATTGGCGCCGTCCTGATCCATGATCGACAGCCGCTTCACCCGTCGGTCGGACGGACCGTTCTCCGCGATATAGACGATGCGCGTGTCGAAGTAGCCGGCCTCGCCCGTGATCCGCTCATAGATCGTGTCGGAGATGATATGCGCCACACGGCGCCAGTTCGCCTGGGTGGTGGTCAGGCTCAGCCCGGTCATCTGGTTTTCCGCAAACACATCCCAGAGCCGAAACGAGGCCCGCAGAGCGCCATTCGGCTCGATATTGACCTCGCCAACCACGAGCGCCTGGGCGTTCAGCGGCTTCCAGTTGGCAAAGCGGGGATTCACGCCCAAGCTCTGCGGTTGCGAAATGAATGCCTGCTTGTCGATGGGCCGGAACAACCCCGAACGCTCGAGATTGTTCGAGATGACGTCGGCGATATCGATACTGAACCGGCGCGCCACATCATCCGCCGCAATAAAGTTCGGCACAGCAATCGGCAACGGCTCGATATTGCCTTGCGTGACATCCACCGTCAGCTCGGCCCGCGCCGGAAGGGTCAGCAGTGCCGAAAGCATCAGGGTGGCGAGGACCGCGAAGAACGTGCGGACAGAGGGGGCGGTCATCATCATCAGCTAGCTCAGCATTTTGCTTGGGTCGAAGTTGAAGCGAATTTCTTTCCAGATTTCGTATTTGTCGGCCGGCAACTCGAAGGGCTGGCACTTGGCGTTCAGCACCGCGCGCCGTGCGGCTTCGGCGGCCGCCTGAAAATAGCGGTCGAGCCCCATCAGCGGCGCATCAACCACCGTGGCCTCCCGCACCACGCCCTGGGGATCGAGCCGAATGAGAACCGTGACAATAAGATCCTCCGCATTCTGTGCACCGACCGGCGGGTTCCAGCATTGTCCGACCTGTCGCCGGATCAGCTGGCGCAACAAATCGAGCTCGGCAATGGTCGCGCGCTCGGCGATCTGCGATTGCTGCGGGGCCTCTTTGCCCTTGTCGCGTACCGTCTCCGGCTGACGCGCGCGCTCCACCGTCTTTACTGGTTTTTCGTCGGCCGCGAGGTCCTTGAGGATATTGTCGAAGCTCCGCGATGGCGCCGGCGGTTTCGGCTTGGCCTTCGGCTGGACCTTGGCCACCGGCGGGGCCGGCTCCGGCTTGGGCTCGGGTGCCTTTTCCTTTGGCGGCGCCGGCTTGATCACCGGCGGCGCCGGTTCGGGAAGTGCCGCGATCTTCTCGGGCTGCACTCGTTTCGGCGGTTCGGGGACGGGCTGCGGCGGTTTCGGTGGCGGCTGAGGCGATGCAGTTCGGGTCGGTTCGGGATCCGGTTCGGGCGTCGCCGCGGCCGGCGGGCGCGTCACATCGTCGATGCTTACAACCTCGACCGGGATGATGGTTGCGGTCACTTCGGGCGACGTAAACAGAAACGGCAAACCAAACTGGGCAACGACGATGATGGACACATGGCCCACCGCCGACAGCGCGCCACCCGTTTTGAAATGTGCCCAGTTCACCCGCATGATCGATCGCCAACCGCTCCGCTATTGGTCCGGGGTTTTCGGGATCGGAACTTCGGCGATCAAAGCGACCTTCGCGAAGCCCGCTTCCGAGACCATCCCCATCACCTCCATCACGCGGCCATAATTGATCGCGCGGTCACCTCGCACGAAGACACGCAAATCCGGGTTCGCCTCGGAGACGGCCACCAGGCGGGGAATGAGGACGTTTTCGTCGATTTCCGATTCCTGCAGATAGACACGCCCCTCCGCATCCAAAGTGATGATCAGCGGTTCCTTGTCCTCGTTGAGGGGATTCACCGCGGCCTTCGGCAAATCCACCGGGACGCCAACCGTCAACAGCGGCGCCGCGATCATGAAGATGACGACCAGTACGAGCATCACGTCGACGAACGGCGCGACGTTGATTTCGGTCATCGGCCCGCCGCGCAAACGGCGGCGCAGCCGCATGCTTTCTGAGCTGAGCGCCATGGCCTACTTCGACTCCTCGAGCTGACGCGACAGGATGGCGCTGAACTCAGCAGCAAACCCCTCGAGCCGCAGCGAATAACGGGCCATGTCGGTGCTGAATTTGTTGTAGGCGGCGACCGAAGGAATCGCGACGATCAGCCCCATAGCCGTGGTGAACAAGGCTTCCGCGAGGCCCGGTGCGACCACGGCGAGATTGGTATCCTTTGCCACGGCGATCGCCTGAAAACTGTTCATGATGCCCCACACGGTGCCAAACAGGCCGATGAAGGGGGCCGTCGCTCCGGCCGATGCCAAGAACACCATGTAGCGTTCGATGCGTTCCATCTCGCGGGTCACAGACACTTCCATTACCCGCTCGATCCGTTCCTGCAGATTGGCCCGCAACGCATCGGTTGCCGCCAGCCCACGCGACGAACTTCGTCGCCATTCGGACATGGCCGCGGCAAACACGGCCGCCATCGGATCTGAGGGCTTGTTGCCGAGCCGCTCATAGAGCTCTTCCAGCGAACCGCCGGACCAGAAATTCTCCTCGAACCGCGCCGCATCCGACGACAGCCGGCGGATCTTGAGCCATTTGTCGACGATGATCGTCCACGACCAGAACGAAGCCACGAACAGGATAATCATGACGAACTTGATGACGAGGTCAGATCTAAGGAACAGCCCATAGACCGAAAAATCTGCAATCCCGACGCCCCCGGTCACCGCGATCGTTTCAACAATATTGGATTCCATCGAACGAAAAGCCTCTCGTTATTGTTTTGTCGTTTGAGACCGCGCCCAGGCCGGCACGGTGCTCACTGATTCTTCAGAAGTTCTGTCAGCGCGGCGCGCACCGCCCCCGGCAACCGCGCCGGGCGCAAGCCCGCATCGATGCAGGCCAACCGGACCCGCATCTGCACCAGCACTTCCCCAATTTCCGTTGCTCCATCCGCCGCGTCCGCAGGACGCATGACAGTTTGAGTCAGTCGCATGCTGGCACCACCAACCGCGTCGACGCGGGTTTCGACCAACAGCGGCTCGTCCAGTCGCGCGGGCAGAAAGAATTCCGTGTCGACACTGCGCACTGCGAAGGCGACGCCATCGCTCTGCATCAACGACCGGTGTTCGGTCCCCAGACATCTCATCATCTCCGTCCGCGCCCGCTCCGCAAATCGGAGGTAGTTGGCGTGATAAACAATGCCGGCTGCATCCGTATCCTCGTAATAGACGCGCACCGGATAAACATGTCGGACGCCATCAAACCATCCGGATACATTCGCGTTCTTCGCCGCATGCGCACTCATGGCGTCACGATCCGTCTGCACCAGATTCGTCCGAGTTTGGATTTTGTGGGTCATTTGTGGCGACCGTATGGCCGGATAAAAGGTCTTGCTGGGCGCCCGTAGGAGCATCCAGCCCCAGATGTCCGTAGGCGCGGGGCGTCAACATCCGACCCCGCGGCGTGCGCTGGATGAAGCCCTGCTGGATCAGATAGGGCTCAACGACATCCTCGAGCGTATCGCGTTCTTCCGAGAGAGCGGCGGCGAGGGTGTCGATGCCGACCGGACCACCAAAATGCACCTCGGCGATGTGCCGCAGATAGCGTCGGTCCATCGTGTCGAGACCCCGGTCGTCGACGTCGAGCCGCGACAGCGCGTGATCGGCCACCTTGCGGTCAACCGGCAGACTGTCCTCCACGAGCGCGAAATCACGCACCCGACGCAGCAAACGCCCGGCGATGCGCGGCGTGCCGCGGGCGCGACGGGCGACCTCCGTGGCGCCGTCCTCACTCATGTCGAGTTCGAGCAACGCGGCACCGCGGCGCACGATCGTCGTCAGGTCTTCCGGCGAATAAAATTCGAGGCGCAGGTTGATGCCAAACCGCTCGCGCAGCGGCGTGGTCAGCAGGCCCAGCCGCGTGGTGGCCCCGACCAGCGTGAATGGCGGCAGCTCGATTCGCACCGAGCGGGCCGCCGGCCCCTCACCGATAATCAGGTCGAGCTCACCATCCTCCATCGCCGGATACAGCACTTCCTCGACCGCGGGGTTGAGCCGGTGAATCTCATCGATAAACAACACGTCCCGCGGCTGCAGATTCGTCAGAACCGCCGCCAGGTCACCGGCCTTGGTGATGACCGGGCCCGATGTTGCGCGAAACCCGACCCCCAGCTCCTGGGACACAATCCGCGCCAGGGTGGTCTTGCCCAGGCCCGGCGGTCCGTGAAACAGCACATGATCAATGGCCTCGCCGCGCTGCCGCGCGGCGGCAATGAAAACCGCCAAATTCTGACGCACGGCAGGCTGGCCGATGAACCCGTCGAGTTCCTCCGGGCGCAGTGCCGTATCGACCCGGTCATCTTCACGAGCCACCGGATCAACCAACCGGTCCGCGGGAGAGGCTTCGGCGCCGTCACTCACTGGCTCAATTCCTTGAGTGCCGCCGGGATGAGCAGATCCAGATCGGACGCGTCACCCTGCGCCTGGGCCGCACGATTGACCGCACTGAACGCCTCGGCACGACCGTAGCCGAGATTGACCAGCGCCGAGACGGCGTCCGCCGACACAGTGTCCCCGGCGCCATCCGTCGGGCCGCCGGCTCCTGCATTCGCGGCGGACGCGGCGACAGACGGTGCGAATTCACCGTTCAGCGACAGGATCTTGTCTTTCAACTCCGTCATCAGGCGTGCCGCCAGGCGGGGCCCGACCCCGTCGGCCCGCGTCAGCAGCGCCTTGTCCTCCGCTACGATCGCGGTCGTCAGATCATCGACGGACAGCGTACCCAGGATTCCGAGGCCAACCTTGGCGCCCACCCCCTGGACGGTGGTTAGCATCCGGAAGCATTCGCGTTCGCGCGCACTGGCGAAGCCGAACAGATGGATGTGGTCCTCGCGCACATGGGTCTCGATGTGAAGCGACAGCGGCTCTCCGACCGCGGGCAGCGCGGTGATCACCCGCGCCGGGCAGAACACCTGGTATCCGACCCCGGCCACATCGATGACAATCCAATCGAGGCCAACCTCATCCAGGATGCCCTTCAGGCGCGCGATCATTGGGCGGCCTCATAAATCGCCTGCGCGCCCATATGATGCGCATGGCAGATGGCAATCGCGAGCGCATCGGCGGCATCAGGGGATTCCACAAGCGCCCCCGGCAGGAGCACCCCGATCATGTGGCCGATCTGATTTTTGTCCGCGTGGCCGTAGCCAACCACTGATTTCTTGACACTGTTGGCGGCATACTCGGCCACCGGGATACCCGCCAGTGCAGGCACCAACAGCGCGATGCCGCGCGCCTGACCCAGCTTCAATGTCGCCTGGCCGTCTCTGTTGACGAATGTTTCCTCGACCGCCGCACTGTCGGGCTGGTGTTCGGAGATGACGTCTTGAAGCCCATGATGCAGCCGCACGAGCCGCTGCGCGAGCTCACCGCTGCCCGATTTCACGACCCCGTTGGCGACATGGCGCAAACGGTTTCCGTCCATATCAACGACACCCCAACCGGTGAAACGCAGACCCGGATCAACGCCCAACAGCCGCATGCTCAATCCCCGGTGCCGGTCGGTCCGTCGCGCATATCAGACCGTGAGTTCCGCCATGACATCGTCGCTGACTTCGAAGTTGGCGGAGACCCGCTGCACATCGTCACTGTCATCGAGGGTGTCGATAAGCTTCAGGAGTGTGCGCGCCGAATCCGCGTTCAGGTCGACCGAAGTCTGCGGCTTCCATGTCAGGCTGGCCGATTCCGGTGCGCCGAAACGGCCATCAAGGGCCTCGACCACCTGGCCGAAATCATCCGGTGCGCAGGTGATGTCATGCCCATTGTCGCCGCTGGCCACATCTGCCGCGCCGGCTTCCAGCGCAGCCTCAAACATATCATCGGCGTTGGCCACGTCGGCCGCGTAAACGACCTGTCCAATCTGATCGAACATGAACGCCACGCTGTTGGTCTCGCCAAGATTGCCGCCATGCTTCGCGAACGCAGACCGGACTTCCGACGCCGTCCGGTTGCGGTTATCGGTCAGCGCCTCGACGATCACCGCGACCCCGCCCGGGCCGTAGCCCTCGTAGCGGATCTCTTCGTAATTGTCGGCGTCACCGCCACCGGTCGCCTTGTCGACGGCGCGCTTGATGCGGTCGTTCGGCATGTTGGCGCCACGCGCCGCCACGATCGCGGTACGCAGACGCGGGTTCTGATCCGGGTCCGGGCTACTGCGTGCCGCAACCTCGATCTCGCGTGCCAGCTTCGCGAACGCCTTCGCCCGCTTGGCATCCTGCGCACCCTTGCGGTGCATGATGTTCTTAAATTGGGAATGGCCTGCCATGCCCGAGCACTCCGAATGTCTGCAAAACCTAGTTCATAAAAGCAGCCCAATACGCCGACCAACGCGCCTCGATGGCGTTCGTCCGTATCACTGCATATTCAATGTCCCGGTTTACCGGATTGTCGCCCGCGTCGAGAAGCCCTGTTTTCCGCCCCGATGCCCTGTTCCCCGACTGCTATTCGGCGGCCATCCCGCGCGGCGGCAGGAAATCCGGCCAAGCGGGCCGCAACCGCCCACCCAAAACCAGCGGCGCAACCCGGGCCGCCAGCCCGGTCGTATCGTCAGTCTCGACATAGACCCCACACAGGCTCGCCGGTCCACGCGCCGGCGCCAGGCGCTCGGTTACGATCTTGGTCCGGAACTTGGCGATTGCGGTTTCCTTCAGCATGCCGATGACCGAATCATAGTCACCACACATGCCGGCATCCGTCTGGTACGCGGTGCCGCCCGGCAGCACCTGCGCGTCGGCCGTGGGGATATGGGTGTGCGTTCCCACGACAAGGCTCGCCCGGCCATCGCAGACATGTCCGAGGGCCATCTTCTCGGACGTCGCTTCGCCATGCACATCGAAGAGAGCCGCATCGACCGTCTTGCCGAGCGCGTGGCTTTTTAAAACATTCTCCACAGCCGCAAACGGGTCATCGAGCAATTCCATGAACAGGCGGCACATCACATTAACGACCAGCACCGAGCGCCCGTCACGCGCCTTGATCACCGACGCGCCCCGGCCCGGTGTTCCGCTCGTGTAGTTCAGCGGACGCAGGACCCGTGGATCGGCGTCGATGAACGAAATGACCTCGCGCTGGTCCCAGACATGGTTGCCCGTGGTGATCGCATCCGCGCCAGCCTCGAACAGCTCCTCACAGATTTTCTGTGTCAGGCCGAACCCGTGCGCCGCGTTTTCGGCATTCACGACCACAAAATCCAGGCCCATCTCGGCGCGCAGGGTCGGCAAATACTCCAGTGCCACATCACGGCCCGCGCGGCCCACCAGGTCTCCGCAAAACAAAATCTTCATCGTATCTTCCTACAGGCCCGAAACGGGCAGCGCCGCAGATTCAGTGATAATCCAGTCGAGGTGCATGTCGTGTGGCTCCACCGGCAATTCGTCGCGGACTTGACCTGAAAAGGCAAGCCCGACCGCGAGCACATCACCAACCTCACGCAACCGGGCGATGGTTCGATCATAATAACCGCCGCCATATCCCAGCCGATGCCCCTGACGATCGAAGGCCAGCATCGGCACCAGCACCAGGTCAGGCACCATCTCGTCGGCATCCGGCGATGGCACGGAGATTCCGTAGCGCCCGGTATCCAGTGGATCGTCCGGTACCCAGCGGCGAAACGCGAGCGGCGTGCCCTCTGCAACGACATCGGGCAGGCACAGCACAGACCCGGCGGCGGCCAGACGATCCATCAACAACCGCGGATCGATCTCGCTGCGCATCGGCATGTAACCGGCGACAATCGTGCCGGCGGCCAGTGCCGACAATGGCGACGACATGAAACGCGCGGCAATCCCGGTCGCGGCGGCAGCCCCCAGGCCCGAGGCCAGCGCGTCGCGCGCGTCACGCGCCGAAGCGCGCACATCTGCTTTGCGCGCATCGATATCACCGGTCGAATCGCTGATCGGGTTCGCCTTTCAATGAGAAGAATAGAAGTGGAGGGCAGGATGGAAGTGGACGGTGCCAAGTGAAGGTCGACGAACGGGAAGTCCACCGAGACCTGCTACATGCAGGTGGGTGCCGTAATAACAGGACCTCGATCCCGCCAGGGACAGCTCCCTAGTGGATTAGTAAGGTCTCCGGGACTAATTGCCGCCTGACGCGACACCCAGCAAACCGTCCATCTATGAACGTAGGCTCGCACCGCCCCATCTGCAACTACGGCCGCAACCATACCTGCATCCGTGCTGCACGAAATCGTCAGCCGCCGGTCTACTCGGTGGCGAGAAGTTCGGCGAGTTTTTCGACCCGTTCGGACAACGCATCGACCTGAGCGGCGACGCGCTCTTCGGTCGTGTCGACCGCCGACTGGGTTTCACGCGCGGTCTCGTTGCGCGCCTCTTCGAGTTCATCGCGCGTATCGGACAGCTCGTCTGTGATCAGCAGGCCCGCCATGACCATCAGGCTGGTGTCGCCGATCTGGCCGACTTCCTCGACGAGTTCATTCACCTTGCCGTCGAGGTATTTGGCCAGATTCGAAAGATGGGATTCCTGGCCGTCCTCGCACGCTATGCGATAATCCCGCCCGTTAATTTTGATTTCGACCTGTGCCACTTCGTATCCCTGCTATTCCGCGAGCATGTGTCGCAAACGGCCAATCGCGTCGTCCAGGCGGCTCGAAACCGTGCCGGAAGTCTCCTTCAACGTTACGAAATCCGCGCGCAATTGCGTGAGCTCACCTTGCAGGCGCCGATTGTCATCGGCAGCTCCGGCAGCCTGACCATCATCCTGACGACGCGTCGTGACGGCGACTTCAAGCCGCGCCAGCGCCGCATCGAGGCGTTCGTTCGCATCATTGAGTTTTGACATGACCTTGTCTCCAACCGTGCGCATCGTACGCGGGCGCGAGTCGCACGGTCAACAGGAGGGGGGTCTCGAAACCCCTGTGAATCCGCGGTGGAAAACCCGCAGAAGTAGGCGTTGACGGCCCGCGGGGGGACCGGCATGTTGCCGCCGCGTGCTCCAGCGCGGCATTTGCCGCAATCCCCATCATTCGCCGTGTCCGAAGGCGCCTAAAAAACATGAACAATGTCGCATCCGAAGCCGCCAACAGCGCCCACGCGCAACTGGCAAATGCCATCCGGGCCCTATCGATGGACGCGGTGCAAGCCGCCAACTCCGGTCACCCCGGTGCCCCGATGGGCATGGCCGACATGGCAACCGTGCTTTACACCCGCCATCTCAAATTCGATGCCGCAAACCCCGACTGGCCCGATCGCGACCGTTTCGTCCTGTCGAACGGGCACGCATCCATGCTGCTCTATTCGCTGCTGTACCTCACGGGCTCGCCGGATATGACAATCGACGAGATCAAGAATTTCCGGCAGCTCGGCAGCCGCACCCCGGGGCACCCCGAATACGGACATGCTGCGGGTGTGGAGACGACCACGGGCCCGCTCGGCCAGGGCATCGGCAACGCCGTCGGCATGGCGCTCGCAGAACGCCTGATGAACGCCCGCTACGGCGACGACATCGTCGACCACCACACTTATGTGTTTGCCGGTGACGGTTGCCTGATGGAAGGCATCAGCCACGAGGCCATCTCGCTGGCTGGCCACCTCAATCTCTCGCGCCTGATCGTGTTGTTCGACGACAATGATATTTCGATCGACGGCGGCACCGACCTTTCGGTGTCGGACGACCAGCTCGGTCGGTTCGCCGCCAGCGGCTGGGACGTCGCCCGCATTGACGGGCATGACCCCGCGGCAATCGATGCCGCCCTCACGGCGGCGAAGGCCAGCGACAAACCGTCCCTGATCGCATGCCGCACGATCATCGGCTACGGCTCACCCAACAAGCAGGGCACGTCGGCAACCCATGGCGCGCCGCTGGGCGATGACGAGATTGCCGCCACCCGCGCGCAGCTTGGCTGGAACCACGCACCGTTCGAGGTGCCAGCAGATATCCTCGACGAATGGCGTGCAGCCGGTGCGCGCGGCCAAGCCGATCGCGCCGCCTGGACCGAGCGCCATGATGCGCTGCCGGCGGACCGACGCCAGGCCTTTGACAATGCCGTCGCGGGGACGTTGCCCGATGAATTCGACGCGACCGTCAACGCTTACAAGAAACAGCTTTCAGCCGACGCGCCGAAATGGGCGACCCGCAAATCGAGCCAGGAAGCGCTCGAGGTCATCACTCCGATGGTCGAGACCATGATCGGCGGATCGGCCGACCTGACCGGCTCGAACAACACCAAGACCGCCTGTATGGATCCGGTTCAGGCCGGCGCCTTCGACGGGCGTTATATGTATTACGGTGTGCGCGAACACGGCATGGCCGCCGCGATGAACGGCATGGCCTTGCACGGCGGCTTCATTCCCTATTCGGGCACCTTTCTGACCTTCACGGATTATTGCCGCCCTTCGATCCGCCTGTCGGCGCTAATGGGATTGCGGGTGATCTATGTCATGACCCATGACTCGATCGGCCTGGGCGAGGACGGCCCCACCCATCAGCCGATTGAACATGTTGCAAGCCTGCGGGCCATGCCGAACGTCAACGTCTACCGACCGGCCGATGCGGTCGAGACCGCCGAGTGCTGGGCGCTGGCTCTGCAGAGCACCGGCACGCCGTCGGTTCTGGCGCTGACCCGCCAAGGGCTTCCGACCGTGCGAAACGAACACACAGACGACAATCTGAGCGCACGTGGTGCCTATGTTCTTGCACCGTCTGACGGGGAACGTGCGGCAACGATCCTGGCGACCGGCTCGGAAGTCGAGATCGCAATGGCGGCGCGCGACGCGCTGCAGGCCGACGGGATCCCGACGGCTGTGGTGTCCATGCCCTGCTGGGAATTGTTCGACGCACAGGACGCGGCCTATCAGGCCGAGACACTCGGCGCTGACGACTGCGTCCGCGTCGCGGTCGAGGCCGGCGTCACCTTCGGATGGTCACGCTATGGCGTGGCCGAGGCCGATGTGGTGGGCATGCGCAGCTTCGGCGCGTCCGCGCCGGCGCCTGAGGTTTATGCGCATTTTGGAATAACCGCGGAAGCCGTTGCTGCCCGCGTTAAGGGGGCGATGTCCTGACCCACGGGTGGACGCGCGCCGATCAGAAGACGATCTAATTTTGAACACGAGGAGAAGGTGATGGCGATTCGGGTAGCAATCAACGGGTTCGGGCGAATTGGGCGCCTGGTGATGCGGGCGGCGTATGAGGCCGGTCGCAAGGACATCACCTTCGTGGCGATTAACGATCTGGGTTCGGTCGATGTGAACGCACATTTGCTGCAGTATGATTCCATCCACGGCCGTTTCCCCGGCATCGTGAAAGCGGGCAAGTCGTCGATCAATCTGGGCGCCAAGTCGACCATTGGCCGCTCGGTCAAAGTGTTCGCCGAACGCAACCCCGCCGATCTGCCCTGGGGCGATCTGGACATCGACGTGGTCCTGGAATGCACCGGCATCTTCACATCCAAAGAATCCGCCGGCGCCCATATCCAGGCCGGCGCGAAGAAGGTGCTGATCTCGGCGCCCGCGACCAACGCCGACCTGACAATTGTGCAGGGCGTCAATGACAAGAAGTTGCGCAAGTCGCACACGGTCGTCTCCAACGCATCCTGCACGACCAACTGCCTGTCGCCGGTCGCGGCCATCCTCGACAAGACCGTCGGCATCAAACGTGGATTCATGACCACGGTGCACGCCTATACCGGCGACCAGCCGGTACAGGACACGATGCACAAGGATCTGCACCGGGCCCGCGCGGCCGCGATGTCGATCATCCCGACGTCAACGGGTGCTGCCCGTGCGGTCGGCCTCGTGCTACCGGAACTGGCGGGCAAGATCGACGGCACCGCGGTGCGCGTGCCGACCGCAAACGTTTCGATGGTCGATCTGGTCATCGAGGCCAAGAAGGCCACGACCGTTGAGGCGGTGAACGCAGCGATGATCAAGGCAGCCGAGAAAGGCCCCATGAAGGGCATCCTCACGGTCAACAGCGCGCCGCTGGTCTCGTCGGACTTCAACCATGATCCGGCCAGTTCGGTGTTCGACCTGACCCAGACGCAAGTCACGGACGGCCGTATGGTCCGCATTCTGAGCTGGTACGACAATGAATGGGGCTTCTCGAACCGCATGAGCGACACCGCGGTCCAGATGGGACGCCTCGTCTAACCATCTGATATTTCGGATTATTATCCCGTCGCAATTGGCGGCGGACGGATTTCAAGAACCCATGTGTTCCTTTTTGGAACATGTGGGTTTCTTTTTGTGCCCATTTTACCTCGGGTCAGCACACCCTACATAGTCGGTACGCCGGCGCGCTGTCGGCACGGCATTCTGATCGGTTCCTCCCTGAAACGATCTTACCTTCGGCCCGGGCCCTGCCCGGGCCGTTCTTTTTTATGCGGGGATATCCGGCCCGCTATTTGGTGGCGGTGCCAAGCGGGCGTTCCTTGAAATGCCCGGCCAGGAAATCGACGAACGCGCGCACCTTGGCCGACAGATGCCGGCCCGGCGGATAGATGACATGCACCGACGGCTCGGGCTGGGCATATTCGTCCAGCACCTCGGTCAGGCGCCCGGATTCCAGATCCGGCCCGACCATCCAGGTCGGCAGATTGACCACACCGAGCCCCTCGACGGCAGCCTCAAGCAGCGCCTCGCCATTGTTCGATGCGAGATTGCCTGTCGCCTGGATCACATGTTCCTTGCCCTTGGAATCCGTCATGCGCCAAGTGTTCCCGCTCGACAGATAGGAATAGGTGAGACAATTGTGGGCCCGCAATTCCTCGGGCTTCATGGGCGTTCCGTTCTTCTCCCAATAGGCGGGTGTCGCGGCGACCACGCGCCGCGCTTCGGCCAGCTTCCGCGCAATCAGGCTTGAATCCTTGAGTTCGCCGACACGGATAAGCATGTCGGCACCTTCCGCGATCGGGTCGACGAACTGATCGGACATCGACAGTTCCATTGATACAAAAGGGTGACGTTCGAGAAACTCGCCGAGGATCGGGACGATATGCCGACGGCCGAACACCACCGGCATATTCACCCGCAGGGCCCCGCGCGGCTCGGTGTTCAATTCCGTGACTGCCGCCTCTGCTTCCTGGATATCGGCCAGTATCTGCTGGCAGCGCTCATAATAGGCGCGGCCCTCTTCTGTCGGCGCCAACTGGCGGGTGGTCCGGTTGAACAACCGGGCCCCGAGCCGGTCTTCGAGCCGGGAAATCTGCTTGCTCACGGCGGACGGGGTCAGGTTCATCGACCGAGCCGTTGCCGAGAAGCTGCCGGATTCGACGGCTTTCACGAAAAGCTCCATCGACGTCAGCGTATCCATTCAATTCCCCTATATGTTCCAGGATGGCACAATTCTTGTAATTGCATTTGGCGTCAACGACAATGCGTCATACCAATAAGAACGACAGCTAAGGCGCGCAATTTCTCTAGGTGCGCACCCCACACACCGGAGATCGTCGGCGGATGGCCGAAGTCAATCCTCAGAGCGCACCGGCCACGATCGTCGTCCATGAATTCAGCCATGCTGTCGCCGCCCTGACCGCCGCACAGGCGCATAACCGGCCAATTACAATCCTCAGCGCGATGGGCGCGGTGCGCTCGGCCGGTGCCGGATGGTGGCGCGAACTGGTTACACAGGCCGGTGCCAATGTCCCGGATCAAGCTGCGGAGTGGATCCTCGATTGTGGCGATGAACCCGGCATGGCGCTCGCCGCCTTGCGCGAGGGAGTCCAGGCAATCGCGCTGGATGCTGGGGAACCGATCTGGTCGCGCGTGGCACAAATCGCGGTCCAGTGCGATGCCAGTGTCTTACGCATTGATCGCGCCGGCGCACTCGATCTTGCTGACTCAAACAATCCACAGCGTGATTGCTATCTCTACCTCTCGAACACCCCGGACGGCGTTGCAAAACCGGGCGTCCTCGGCTAATTCACTAGTGTTCAAAGTCCTGCCCGTGACTTGGCTGCGCGGCGTAATGGACCGGCTTCGACAACGGGAAACAGCGACATGAAAGTCACGCAGCGCGTCCGGAAAATTCTCTCCTGGTATGAGAGCGACAACCCCGGTACGAAAACGAACCTTGCCCGCATCCTGATGTCAGGCAAACTTGCCGGCACCGGCAAGATGGTGATCCTGCCGGTGGATCAGGGCTGGGAACATGGACCCGCCCGCAGCTTCGCGCCCAATCCGCCGGCCTATGATCCACACTATTTTCCGCAGCTTGCGATCGATGCCGGCCTCAACGCCTATGCCGCACCTCTCGGCCAGCTCGAAGCGGCGGCGGACAGCTTCGCCGGCTCGGTGCCTCTGATCCTGAAGATCAACTCGGCCAACTCGCACGCCGTGACAAAAGACCAGGCGATCACGGGCTCGGTCGAAGATGCGCTGCGCATCGGCTGCTCGGCGGTCGGATTCACGATTTACCCGGGCTCCGAATACCAATTCGAAATGATCGAAGAGATTCGCGAGATCACCCTCGAAGCCAAATCCCTCGGGCTGGCCGTCGTGATCTGGTCCTATCCACGTGGCGGCGATATCTCCAAGGGTGGCGAGACCGCCATCGACGTCTGCGCATATGCCGCCCATATGGCTGCACAGCTCGGCGCGAACATCATCAAGGTGAAACCGCCGACCGACTTCATCGAGAGCGAGGACGCGCAAAAGGTCTACGACGCCGAGAAGATCGACATCTCGACCCTCAGCGCCCGCATCGCGCACGTTATGGAATCCTCCTTCGGCGGACGTCGCCTGGTGGTCTTCTCCGGCGGCGCGGCCAAGGGAACAGATGCGGTGTATGAGGAAATCCGACAGCTCCGCGATGGCGGTGCCAACGGGTCTATCATCGGTCGCAACAGTTTCCAGCGCTCCCGCGAGGATGCGCTTGAACTGCTTGCCAACGTCATCAAGATTTATCAGGGCAAGTTCTGAGCGCGCCCGATACAGACGGGACAGGAGGCGGCGACCTCGGTTGCCGCCTCTACCTGATCAGCCCTCCCGATCTCTCCGCGGAGAAGCTGGCGGCGTTTGCCACAACGCTGGACGCCGCGCTCTCGGCCGGCGATGTCGCTTGCCTGCAGTTGCGCCTCAAGGGGCCCGACGAAGCACCCGTGCCGGATGCGGAAATCCACCGTGCAGTCGGTGAATTGCTGCCGATCACCCAGAAACACAACGTCGCGTTTATCCTGAACGACCGGCCCGACCTCGCCGCTGAACTTGGCTGCGACGGCGTCCATGTCGGCCAGGAGGATGCCTCCTATGCAGACGCCCGGCGATTGCTGGGGGACGACGCAATTGTCGGCGTGACTTGCCATGATTCCCGGCACCTCGCGCTCGAGGCGGCAGAGGCCGGTGCGGACTATGTTGCGTTCGGTGCATTCTTTGACACAGGCACCAAATCCCCCAAAAGCCGAGTTGGTCGGGACATCCTCGCATGGTGGTCCGATGTCACGGAGGTGCCGTGCGTCGCCATCGGCGGTATCACCGTCGACAATTGCGCACCCTTGATTGAAGCCGGCGCGGATTTCCTCGCGGTGTCCGCCGGGGTCTGGTCGCACCCCGAAGGCCCGGGTGGCGCCGTGCGCGCATTCAACACGGCCTGTGCCTAGCGCGGGCTGGAAAAGGTCGGCCGCACCTGCTAGAGACGCGCCGCACACCCAATCCACAGGCGCAATTTCGCAGGCGCCATGCATTAGGCGACCGAGACCATGAAGATCGATGGCAACGAAATTCGACCCGGCAACGTGATCGAACACCAGAACCGCCTCTGGCGCGCGGTGAAAACCCAGCACGTCAAACCAGGCAAGGGCGGCGCGTTTCTGCAGGTCGAACTTAAGGATATTCGCGACGGGACCAAGCTGAACGAACGCTTTCGGTCGGCGGAAACCGTCGAGCGGGTGCGGCTCGATCAGAAGGAATATCAATACCTGTTCAGCGACGGCACGGCCCATACGTTCATGGACCAGGAAAACTATGAGCAGGTCACCCTCGACGAGGCCATTATCGGTCCCGACCAGACGCGCTTCCTGCAGGACGGCATGGTCGTGCAAATCGAATCATATGAGGAAGAGCCGCTCGGCGTCGCACTTCCCGAGCGCGTGACGCTGACGATTACGGAGGCCGACCCCGTGGTCAAGGGACAGACGGCAACGTCGTCCTACAAGCCCGCAACGCTCGAAAACGGTGTCCGGATTCAGGTTCCGCCGCACATCGAGGCGGGTACCGCAGTCGTCGTCAACACGGCGGACGCCACTTATGTCGAACGCGCCCGGAACTAGTCATTTGGTACAGCATCTCGATCCGACCCCTTTCACCCCCACCCAACGCGGCTAGACATGCGACCAGCCATTATCAATGTCATGGACAAGGCCGCCCGGCGCGCTGGGCGCGACCTGTCACGCGACTTCGGCGAAGTTGAGCAACTCCAGGTTTCGCGCAAAGGCGCTGCGGACTTCGTAACCGCCGCCGATCGACGCGCCGAGGAGACCATCCGTTACGAACTGATGCGCGCACGCCCTGAATTCAGATTTCTCGGCGAGGAAGGCGGCACCCAGGCCGAAGGAGACGGCGTTCACCGCTGGATCGTCGACCCACTCGACGGAACGACAAACTTCCTGCACGGCCTGCCGCAGTTCGCGGTCTCCATTGCGCTCGAGGAGCGCGGCCAGATCGTCGCGGGTATTGTTTACAACCCGCTGACCGACGAACTCTTCTGGGCCGAACGGGGCACCGGCGCATATCTCAATGACACGCGCCTGCGGGTCTCGGCTCGCCAACATATGTCGGAAAGCCTGATCGCCACGGGCATGCCGTTCCTGGGGCATGGTGACCACGAGCGCTACCTCGAAACCCTGAAAGCGGTTATCGGTGAAGTGGCCGGTATCCGGCGCTACGGGTCTGCGGCGCTCGACTTGGCTTATCTGGCAGCCGGCCGCTTCGATGGATTTTGGGAGTTCGATCTCAAAATTTGGGATATTGCTGCGGGCATCCTGATTGTCCGCGAAGCCGGTGGCTTCGTCAGCGACATCTCCGGACGCGACAGTGTGTTGAAGACCGGAGAAGTCGTCGCCGGCAACGACAAGATCCAAGAAAAGCTGCGCAAATGCTTGCGCGAAGCGGATCCGGGACCGACAGCCAGCGCGGCGGCCAGTTAAACGCCTGATTCGGAAGCGGTTGTCGATTTCGCTAGCGTTACGGTATGTTCGCAACCGCAATAGGGCCGATTTGGCCTCGGTGGGAAAATAACGGGCTGGGCGATATGACACGGCAACTACCAAATACGGCCCTGAAGGCCATCCGCAGTACGTTGATCGCATCGGTCGTAGGCTTTTCGACCGGGCTGATCATGACGGTACCAGCCGATGCCCAACAGCGGTTTTTGGGCAGCACCAGCGGTGTGATCATTGACCTCAGCGTGCTCGATGGCGGCGGCGGACGACTGCCGACCGGTCCGGGGGGTCAGTTTGCGCCGAACACCGGCGGCGGGTTCGCACAATTTCCGCCGGCCCAACGTCCGGTATCACGCCTTGAGGGACCTCTCACCAATCGCAGCCTGACCCTCAGACCTCCGAGCAGCCGTACATCTCTGCCGACAACCCGGACAGCATCTGCAGCCCCGGCCGTGGCACCTCCGCCCGCCGCAGCACCGCAACCACCGGTCGTTCAGGCCCCGAAACCAGCCCCGGCGGCAGCCGCGCCAGCCAATCCGCCTACGCCAGAACCGACGCCGGCACCCGTGGCGGCAACGCCGCCCGCGCCGCAGGCGCCCGCAGCACCCCAGGTTACACCGCCACCCCCGCCGGCAGCACCGACCGCCACGGCCTCGGCTGACGCACCACCGCCGCCGCCAACGCAAACGGCATCCCGGCCCAGCGCAACTGCACCAGAGGGTGAGTCTCGTATTCTCTTCGATGCGGGGTCAGCAAATCTGAATGATGCGGCAAAGGCCGCATTGGATGCCCTCGCGGCGCAACTCAAGAGCGACACTGGCATTCGCGTCCAGCTCCAGGCCTATGCAGCCGGGACGGACGAAACGGCACCCGATGCCCGTCGCCTGTCCCTATCGCGCGCCCTCAAGGTTCGCTCGCACCTGATCGATCAAGGCGTTCGCAGCACCCGCATGGATGTTCGCGCCCTCGGCGTTAAAGCCGAAGGTGGTCCGGCCGACCGGGTCGACGCCGTCGTCATACGACGATAGCGAGACTCATCGCCTTCGCCCTAAAGTCGTCACATAGAAACGGCAATGTCATATCGTCTCATGACGCAATGTCGTGACGAGAACATATTTGGCGAACTTAATTAGCCGTATGCGCAACCGGGCAGAGAAGCCATGACCAACCCGCGCACCTACCTCACCCGCATGGGTATTTTCCTGGCGCTTGCCGTCGCCGTGGCGGGCGTGCTGCATCAACCTTTGATCGAGGCGTTCCTCGCCAACCCGGCGATCAACGGCGTCATCATTCTGGTCCTGCTGTTCGGCATGCTCTTCGTGTTTCGACAGGTCCTGATGCTCAACATCGAGGTTCGCTGGATCGAGACCTACCGCAGCCAGCGGCCGGGTGTTTCGGTTGCCGACCCGCCACATCTGCTGGCGCCGATGGCAGCCATGATCGGTGATCGTCAGGGGCAATTGCGGCTAAACACAACATCCCTGCGTTCAATCCTCGACGGGATCAGTGCTCGGCTCGATGAATCGCGCGACATCTCGCGTTACATGATCGGACTGCTGATTTTCCTCGGTCTTCTCGGCACATTCTGGGGTCTCCTCCAAACGGTAGGTTCGGTCGCGGCGGTCATTGCCGGGCTGCAAGTCAGTGGCGGCGATTCGACCCAGATATTCAGCGACCTGAAAAGCGGGCTGGAAGCGCCCTTGTCGGGCATGGGAACCGCCTTCAGCTCATCCCTGTTTGGCCTGGCCGGATCCCTACTTCTCGGGTTTCTCGATTTGCAGGCAGGCGCGGCCCAGAACCGGTTCTACAATGACCTGGAGGACTGGCTGAGCAGCGCCACGCGCGTCTCCAGCGGCGGACCACTGGGTGGCGGCGAAGGCGATCAGTCGGTCCCGGCTTATATCCAGGCGCTCCTCGAGACCACAGCAGACTCGCTCGATAACCTGCAGCGCACCGTGGCGCAGGCTGAAGCATCGCGGAGTCATGGCGACCAGAGCCTCATGACCCTGACCGACCGTTTGTCCACGATGACGGATCAGATGCGGACGGAGCAGGAGCTGATGGTCCGGCTGGCGGAAAATCAGGCTGAGCTTCGGCCTGTACTCCAGCGGCTCGCCGAACCCCGTCAGAGCGACGACTTCGACGACGCAACCCGCAACCATATTCGGAATATCGACAGTTACCTTTCGCGCATGCTCGAAGATCAGGTGACCGGGCGAAACCAGATCGTCCAGGAAATCCGCTCCGAAATCCGACTTCTGGCACGCACCATCGCCGCGCTTGCCGAAGACGACGGCCGCTAGCGGAAAGACCGGTGCCCGGCTCATCCTCGCGACGACGTCAATCGGCCATCAACTATTGGCCTGGCTTCGTCGATGCTCTCGCCGCGCTGCTGGTCGTGGTGGTGTTCCTGATCATGGTGTTCGCGATCGCGCAATTCTTCCTGTCGGATGCGCTGTCGGGCCGCGACGACGCGTTGTCAAAGTTGAACCGGCAGGTGGATGAACTGGCCCGCATGCTTGATCTTGAGCGTTCCGCCAACACGGAGTTGCGGCTCTCGGTTTCTCAGCTTTCAGCCCAGCTCCAGAGTTCGATTTCCGACCGTGATTCACTGACCAGCCGCCTGACGTTCATCGAGGGCATGCTCGAATCGGCCCGGCAGGAGAATGCCGAGCAGCTTGCTACCCTGCGCACGCAAGTGACAGCCGACCAGGAGACGATAGAATCACAACGCCGCGATCTGGCCCAGCTCGAAGCCGATATCGAGGACCGTAACAACCGCCTGACCGAGATCGCGCAGCGGGCCGAGACCGCCGAAACATCGTTCCTCGAGCAAACTGAAATCTCGCAGAAAGCGCAAGACCAGGTCGCCCTGCTCAACCAGCAACTCGCCGCCCTGCGCAACCAGCTCGCCGCGCTCAACGACGCACTCGAAGCCTCCGAGGTCAAGAACAGGGAGCAGGAAGTCCAGATCGTCAATCTGGGCTCTCGCCTGAACGAGGCGCTCGCGACCAAAGTGCAGGAGCTGGCCCGCTATCGATCGGAATTTTTCGGGCGCTTGCGCGAAGTTCTCGGCGACCGGACGGACATCCGCATCGAGGGAGATCGGTTTGTCTTTCAGTCGGAGGTGTTGTTCGGATCAGGCCAGGCCGTCCTGAACCCGGAAGGCGAAGGGCAACTCCAGCAACTTGCGGAAGCTCTTGTGCAGATTGCCGCCGACATCCCCGACGACATCGAATGGATCCTGCGGGTAGATGGCCACACGGACGAACGGCCGATCAGCACGGCGCGCTTCCCGTCCAACTGGGAGCTCGCATCGGCGCGCGCCATCTCAGTCGTGAAATTCCTGGTGCAATCCGGTATTCCGCCAGAGAACCTTGTCGCCGCAGGATTTGGCCAGTTCCAGCCGATCGATGGCCGGCAGGATGAGATCGCCTACCGGCGCAACCGGCGGATCGAGTTCAAGCTCGACCAGCGCTGAGTATTCGGATCCGAAGAATTTACTGCGCAGCGGCGCTCGCGCCCTCAAGGTCAAACTGGAGTTTGGCCAGACGCGCATAGAGCCCACCCTGGCCGATCAGTTCCTGATGAGTACCTTCAGCAACGATCCGGCCCTGATCGATCACCGCGATGCGATCCGCGGCGATGACCGTCGCCAGACGATGGGCGATGACCAACGTCGTGCGGTTCTGCATCAACCCGGTCATCGCGGACTGCACCGCGCGCTCCGATTCGGCGTCGAGCGCGCTGGTCGCCTCGTCCAGCAACAGCAGCTCCGGGTCGCGCAGGATCGCGCGGGCGATCGCAACACGCTGACGCTGACCGCCCGACAGGCGCACACCTTTTTCGCCCAGGAATGTGTCGAAACCATCTGGCAGGGCCTCGATGAACGCAAGCGCAGAGGCGGCGTCCGCCGCCGCCCGTACTTCTTCATCACTCGCGTCCGGCCGGCCATAGCGGATATTTTCCCAGGCATCCGTCGAGAAGATCACAGGCTCCTGCGGCACCAGCCCCACATGGCGGCGCAGCTCCTCGGGTGCCAGCTCGCGCAGATCGATGCCGTCAAAACTCAGATGTCCCGCGTCGGGGTCATAGAAGCGCAACAGAAGCTGGAAGACCGTGGTCTTGCCCGCGCCTGAAGGCCCCACCAGTGCCACCGTTTCGCCCGGCGCCACATCGAGGGAGAAATCAGACAAGGCCGGATCTTCGGGACGGGAAGGATACCGAAAGGTCACGGTGTCCAGCGCAACCCGAGCCTTGGCCCGGTCAGGCAGGGATTTCGGATTGTCGGGCGCGACGATCGCCGGGACGACATCCATCAGCTCGAACAAGCGTTCGGTCGCGCCGGCCGCCCGCTGCAACTCGCCGATCACTTCGGAAATCGCACCGACCGAAGTGGCGACAATCACGGAATAGAAGACAAAGGCCGAGAGGTCACCTGCACTCAGGCGTCCGGAGATCACATCGCGGCCGCCGATCCAGAGAATGGTCCCGATCGCCCCGAAGACCAACAGAATGACAATGGCTGTCAGGAGCGCGCGTGCACGGATGCGCCGGACCGACGTCGCAAACGTATCCTCCACCCGTTCGGAGAAACGCGCCCGGTCGAGGTTTTCATGACCGAAGGCTTGAACAGTGCGGATATTGGCGATCGATTCATCAACATAGGCGCTGACGTCGGCCAGCCGATCGAGGCTCTCTCGGCTGAGCCGGCGCACCTGGCGTCCAAAGACCAGGATGGGCACCAGCACGAGCGGGACCACAACCAGAACCAAGAGGGTCAACCGCGGGCTGGTGATGGCGAGCATTACGAGTCCGCCTGTGACCAGAAGCACATTGCGCAGCGCCATCGAGGCAGAGGTCCCGACGACGGCCTGGATCAACGTGGTGTCGGCGGTCAGGCGCGACATCACTTCGCCGATCCGCATGGTCTCGTAGAAGGCCGGGTCGAGCCGCAGTGTGTGCTGAAAAACCGCCTTACGCAGATCAGCCATCACCCGCTCGCCGATCCACGACACGAGGAAGAACCGTGAGTAGGTCGCGCCGGCGAGAACCACGACCACCACAAGCAACCCGACCAGCGCATCATCCAGCAATCCGGTGTTGCCTGCCGCAAACCCGTCATCGACCAGACGGCGTAGCCCCTGGCCGATCACCAGCACCGTGCCGGCCGCGATTGTGAGCGCAAGGAAGGCGCCGAGTACCGCCAGGCGGTAGGGACGCAGGTAGCCACCGAGCCTGCGGAGCTCGCGCAGACTGCGCTTGGGCGGCTGGGTCTCGGTCTCTTCAGAGCCGCCGCGTGATCGGGGTTTCAATGCCATCTTGGGAACAGGGTTTAGCAGGCTCGGCAAACCCCGCCAAGAAACGCATTCGTGCGCATCGAAACCATGTGCACCAACCCTTGCGGTCGTGCGCAGGCTTGGCTATAACCACCGCCTTCCAAGCCGAGAGAGCATGAGATGAAAAAAGACATTCATCCCCAGTATCACGAGATCACCGTCGTCATGACCGACGGCAGCGAATTCACGACCCGCTCGACCTATGGCGAGCCGGGCGACACGCTGCGTCTGGACATCGACCCCAAGACCCACCCGGCGTGGACCGGCCAGCATCGTCTCATCGATACCGGCGGTCAGGTCGCGAAGTTCAACAAGCGCTACGAAGGTTTTGGCCTCGGCGGAGCCGAACCCGAAAACGGCTGAACCTAATCCCAAGACAATCGAGTGTATTCCGGGCGTTGCAGTTGCAGCGCCCGTTTTGATTCCGGCATCAGAAGCAGACGATTCCCTGCCCTTGAATCGAAAAATATCCCTACCCATATCAAGATTATCGCGGGGAATGCCGAATTCGGGTTCCAGACCGCGTCAACCCGGCACCTCCCGGCCAATTGCGGGAATGCCGATGTCACAGTTGCTCTCAAAGGAGGACAAGTGAATGCGTACCTACAATCTTGATTTGACCCCATTGTTCCGTTCATCCGTCGGTTTCGACCGGGTGGGACAAATGCTCGATACGGCCTTCAACAGCGAAGCCCCGTCCTATCCGCCCTACAACATCGAAAAACTCGACGATGACGCGTATCGCGTGACTATGGCGGTCGCGGGCTTCGGCGCGGGCGATATCGACATCACGCAGACCAACAACTCGTTGGTCTTGAAGGGCGAGCAGGGCAAGACCGATGGTGAGGATACCTATCTTCATCGTGGCATCGCCACGCGCGCGTTCGAGCGCCGGTTCGATCTCGCCGACCATGTGAACGTCACCAAGGCGGATCTCGTCAACGGCCTGTTGGTCATCGACCTGAAGCGCGAGGTGCCCGAGGAACTGAAGCCGCGGAAGATCGAAATCGCCGCCGGCACAGAGCCGCACACGCTCGACCACGATCGTAAGGCGGCGTAACCCCGCCTCGGCAGTTCACGCCATCACAAACTCCAACGAGGGCTCGCCGGAAACGGCGGGCCCTTTTGCTTTCCGCCAGTGTATAAACATCCGAACTCGATCACATCAGAACCGACACAGACATCCTTCGGAGGCTCCCGTGCAACACAGTAAAGATCGTATCCTGACGACCCATGTGGGTAGCCTGCCCCGCCCCCAGGACCTGGAAGACCTCCTCTACAAGGTGGAGTTCGGCGAGGCGTACGACCCGGATGTGTTCGACGCGACGGTGACACGCGCCGTGGCCGATATCGTTGGCGCCCAGCGCGAATGGGGCCTCGACGTCATCAATGACGGCGAGATGAGCAAGACCGGCTACGCCACCTACATCCAGCAGCGCCTGGATGGATTCTCTGGTGACAGCCCGTCGGTGCGTTTCGACGACCTCTCGGGTTTCCCCGGTTACCGCAAGATGCTCTCCCGCATGGCCGAGACGCGGCGGCTGAACCGGCCCTGCTGCACCAGCGAGGTCGTCATCCGCGACCGCGAGCCCATGCGCAAGGATTTGGAAAACCTGGCGGCCGCCACAAATGGCAGCGATGCGACCGAATTTTTCATGAACGCGGCCTCGCCCGGCGTCATCACCGTGTTCCAGCATAATGAGTTCTATCCCAGCGACGACGCATATCTGGAAGCGCTGTCGAGCGTTATGCGCGAGGAGTATGAAGCGATCGCGAATGCCGGCTTCGTGCTGCAGATCGACTGCCCAGATCTCGCCATGGGCCGCCACACCGAGTATCGCGAGCTGTCCGACGCGGACTTCCTGAAACATGCCGAGATGCAGATCGAGGCCCTCAACGCCGCGCTCGCGAACATCCCGGCCGACCGGGTGCGCATGCATATCTGCTGGGGCAACTACGAAGGCCCCCACCATCTCGATATCCCGTTCGAGGCAATCTTCGACGTGATCATGAAGGCGAAGCCGCAAGGAATGCTGGTCGAATCTTCCAATCCGCGCCACGCCCATGAATGGCGAGTGTTCGAGGACAAGAAGCTGCCCGACGACAAGATTATCATCCCGGGCGTGATCGACAGCGTGACCAACTACATCGAGCATCCCGGTGTCGTCGCCGACAGGATCTGCAACTACGCCAATGTGGTGGGCCGTGAGCGGGTCATGGCTGGGGCCGACTGCGGCTTCGCGACCTTCGCAGGCATCGGCAAAGTGGACCCGGAGATCGCCGTCGAGAAGTTCAAGTCCCTGGTCCGCGGTGCCGAGCTCGCGTCCGAGCGCCTCTGGGGCTAGTACCCCTGAGGTTAAGCGCCTGTGGGGAGAACGCCTCTTTCATCGCTGCGCGGCGGCGACCGGTGATCCCGGTTCACTGAGGCCACGCCCGCCCGTCAACGCCATGCGTCACCGTCGAGGGCCTGAAACACGACCCTGCGCAAATGCGCCAGATGAACCGGTTTCTCGATGACAGCCACCACGTTCTCCAGGTTCGCCACCATCGATCCGAATTCCGATGTGTTGCCGCTCGTCAGGACCAGCTTCGTTGGGTGATCCGCGCGAACCAACGCGGCGAGCACTTCGGGGCCGCTCAGTTTCGGCATCCGGGCATCCATAATGACGAGGTCCGGGTGCTGAGAGGTGATCAGCGAAAGCGCCTCCTTCCCGTCCCCGGCCTGGTAGAGGGTTGCATCGACATCCCAGAAGGCGTGCACCAGCAACACCCGCTGTATCGGATCGTCGTCGACCACAAGGATCGATCGGCCAGCCAGGTTGGGCGCCGCGAGGGGCGCGTCGATAGCCACGGGTTCACTCTCAGCTGTCATCATCATCCTGCTCCTTGTTATCTATCCAGCGGGCCGCTTCAGCCGGTCCGTTTGGTGAGCCAGCGGTTGTTCTGATTGATCGCGTAGGCGGGCTCATAGCGTTTGAGGTCAAGGGTCGCGGCGGGGCGCTTGGACTGGTTGTCGAGCACCAAAATCTCGCCATCGACATTCACCGCGAGGACCATATGGAACTGCCGTGAGCGCCGATCAGTGACGCCGATCAGGTTCAGATCCTTGTCATCGAAGCCCGCCGCGCGAAGCGCCAGGTAACGGGCGATCGCGTAGTCTTCGCAGTCACCCTGGCGCCGCGCTATGAACTCTAACGGGCTGGCCCAGTAGTCGTTCTTCCGCCAGCCCTTCCTGTCGGTCACATAGCGGAACGTCGCGAAGTAACGTTCGACCTCCAGCACGCGTTCACGGCGCGACAGTCCTTTCAGGCGCGTGATCAGCTTCTGCCAATCGGCAGCAACGACGCCAGGTTTCGATACCCCCCGAAGTTCTCCGCCGCCCGCGGCAACCTGGGCGGTGTGCCTGGCAATCACGGCGTTCAATTTTTTCGGGGGGGCGGCTCGGGATAAGTGGACCGCCTTGATCGACGCGATCTTGCCATCGAAGGCCGTGCGGCTGGTGGCAGTACCGGCCGCAAGAGAATCGCTCGCCACAACAACCGAGAAAAACAAAACAACCAGGACAGTAAAAGCAGCCCTACCGGCGTTAAAGGCACCAAACAGACCCCGAAATAATGCCCAAACGCCGCCCATGTCTCTGCCCATCTCCTGTTAATGGAGAAAAGGCTACGAACAGATGGCGATAATTGCGCTCCCGCATCGGTATTCTTTAGTTCTTTATTAGTCTTTATTAATTTCTCGTCTTCTTTTTATTTATACCATCGGAGGATATACACTCATCCGTTTGTCGCAGGCACATGCCATTCGGATGATGTGGGTCAGCATTATTTCGCACCTGCACACACAGGTACCGACAGCGTTAACTTTTTGTTAACCATCTGGGCCCAATTGTTAATTTTCTGGCTACGTATCTGGCTATGTATCTGGCTTATATGAACTTTTCCTGGGGAGGAAATTCATGACACCATTGTATTCGGGCTTATCCGGCATGGCGCGGCGGGCCACGACCCACGGAATCCGGCCTGCCTGTGACTGTCATCACAGCGCAGCCGTCACACTTTGTTCGATCCTCCATAAGTCGAACCTCAAACATCACGGTTGCTAACAATGTTGAACACCACGGAACGCGAAACCTCGGTCCAGAGCATCTACCGGGAGCATCTTCCAGAAAGTCATGAGTTGCGGATATTGCTTGCCGATGATCACGCAATGGTTCGCGATGGTCTCAAGAATTACATTCAGGTCGTCGAGCCAAACACACAGATCATCGAGGCCGAAACGTTCGACGAGGCGGCCAGCATCCTGACCACTGACGACGGCATCGATTTGGTCATTCTCGATCTCAATATGCCGGGCATGAACCGCCTCGAGGGACTCGACAGGCTGCACGCTACTTATCCCGAAACCCCAGTGGTCATTCTTTCCGGCTCGATTGACCGGGCCGACATCATGGGAGCGCTCGATCACGGAGCGGCCGGTTACTTCCCGAAAACGATGGGCGGTCGCTCCCTGACCAACGCGCTGCGTCTGGTCCTGTCCGGAGAACGTTATGTGCCTTCGGTCCTCCTGACACCCGAATGTTCGGGTCCCGCAAATGCGGTGTTGCGCGGGCCGTCGTCGGAAAACCAGAACGCGCCGGGACTCTCGGAACGGGAAGCAACCGTCCTCAGCCTTATGGCCCGCGGCAAGGCGAACAAGGAGATCGCACGCGATCTGGAATTGCAGGAAGCGACGATCAAGACCCATGTGACCAGCGTGTTCCGGAAACTTAATGTCTCCAACCGCACCGAAGCCGCACGCGAAGCCTACAAGTTCGGCCTCGACTGACCGGGAAGTCTCTCGTCAGGTCGCCCAACGGCAGCTGACGGTGTGGCCAATAGGTCCGGTACGGCGCATCCTGTTCGTCACCGCATCCCATTGCGAACGTGATCGAGGCGACCGACGAGACCGTGGCCTGGATGACGTTGAAACCCGTTCCACAGGAGTTACGGAATGCATCTGGGGATTCTCACCGGCGGCGGCGATGTTCCGGGACTGAACCCCGCCATCAAGACCGTCGTCAACGAAGCCGCGCAACGTGGCTGGCGCGTGACCGGATTCCGCCGTGGCTGGGCGGGGCCCCTCAACTACAACCCCGCCGACCCGAAGGGCTCCGAGGCGTTTATCATGCCATTGTCGGTCACGGATGTTCACGCCATCGACCGTTCCGGTGGCACGATCCTGCACACGTCACGGACCCAGCCCTCGAAGATGCGCCCGGACGATCTGCCGGCATTTCTGCAGACTGCGGAAAATTCCAGGACCGCCAACGTGGACTGCACAGACCATGTTCTATCGGTATTTGAATCGCTCGAGATCGACGTCCTGGTCGCCATCGGCGGCGACGACACGCTGTCCTATGCCGCACGCATCCATGGCGAGGGCATGCCGACCATCTGCATCCCCAAGACGATGGACAATGACGTGTACGGCACCGAGTATTGTATCGGCTATTCGACCTGCGTTACGCGCTCGGTGGAACTGATCGACCGGCTGCGCACGCCCGTCGGCAGCCATGAACGTTTCCTGGTGGTGGAGCTGTTCGGGCGCAACTGCGGGCAGACGGCCTTGATGGCCGGCTATCTGGCCGGCGCCGACCGGACGCTGATAGCCGAAGTGCCGTTCGACCTGAACCGGGTAACAGAGCTTTTGACCGACGACCGGCGTGCCAACCCCTCAAACTATGCCGTGGCCGTGGTCTCGGAAGGCGCACAGGTCTCGGGGCAGGATGTGTTCGAATCCGGCGACCCGGACGCCTACGGCCACCGCAAACTCGGCGGCATAGGATACGCCGTGGGTGAACATCTGAAGCAGGCAACCGGAGTTGGCGTGATGGTCCAGTCGCTGGCTTACCTCCTGCGCGCCGGCGCACCCGATGCGGTGGATCAGCTGGTGCCACGCAACTATGCGACCATGGCCGTGCGCTGCATCGAAGAAGGCCGGACCGGTTTAATGATGGCGGTACAGGACGGCCACTACACCACGGCACCGGCCGACATTTCGACCCGGGGAAAGCGCCGGGTCGATGTCGCAAACATGTATGACCCCGACAGCTACACGCCCCGCATCGCCGCGCTTGAGGGCATGCCCATGTTCGGGCGCTAAACCGAAAATCCGGAGACGCCTTAGGCGTCGACCAGAAGCGTCGCCAGCCCCGCGCGGACCTGATCGGGCACGGGGATCGGCTTCATCTCGCCTGGCCGCACATAGACATGCACGAAATGGCCGGTCGCCGAGGGCGTCTCGGCGCCATCCTTGAAGATCGCGATCTCGTAGGTGACCGATGAGTTCCCCAGACGACGTACCCGTACACCCACATCAAGGACATCGGGAAACGCGATCTCGCTGTGAAAACGACAGCCGGTTTCGACGACCATGCCCACCGGCTCGCTCTTGCGATAATCGAGCCCGGTGAAGCGCATCAGGAACTCGTTCACCGCCGTATCGAAGTAGGAATAGTAGGTCACGTTGTTGACGTGACCGTAGACGTCATTGTCCATCCATCGGGTCGGAATCTGCAGAAAATGCGGGTAGTTGCCGCGCTGTTCATCGCGTTCCGTCTGCTTGTCGCTCATCGAATGTCACCCAAAAAACCTGAAATAATATCGATCGTCTCGTTTGGCCGCTCGACCATGACCATGTGACCCGTATCGGGCAGAATTTCGCTTCGCGCATCGGGAATCGCCGCACGTAGTCCCTTGGAGGCGCCGACGGGCGTCATGCGATCGCCCGTGCCCATCAGAAACAAAGTCGGGCAGGTGATATTCGCCGCCGCATCCAGAGCGCCGGTCCAGTCGTTGCACGCCGCCAGATCGCTGCCGAGCACGTCCGTAGGGCACGATGCCAGGAGCGCACGTCCGCCGCCCCTCAGCCATAGTCCCGGCGCCTGGTGCCCACCCTTGTGGGCCTGCTTGCCGAAGCCCCAGTCCGTGATCATCTCCCACGCCACCGGATCATTGGCCGCCGCCGTGGTCAGAAGGTCGGGATGGACCTGCATATGATCCGACGGGCCGATAAGGATCAGTGACGATGTGCGTGCGGGTGCCTGAGCGGCGGCGGCCAGTGCGATGAGTGATCCCATCGAATGTCCGGCAAGATGAACTGCCTCGACGCCTGCGGCATCAACGAAACGCCACAGCCATTCGGCGAACGCATCGATCGCGGTCGGTGTCGTACCGCCTGAGCGCCCATGACCCGGCAGATCGGGTACCAGCACGTTGTAGCCGTGATGGGCGAAATATCGCGTCTGCAGACCCCAGGCGCTGTGATCATTCCCTCCGCCATGAACAAGCACGAGGGTCGGCCGATCGGGATCGAACGGGCGACCACCCGTGTGCACGAAGACAATCTGGCCGTCGACATTCATCTCCATAGCGGCGCTCCTATTTCTGCGAGGCGCGCAGCGCCTGCTTCAGATCCGCAACAATATCGCCCGGGTCCTCGAGCCCGACTGCGAGCCGGACCATTTCCTCGCCCACGCCCGCGGCCGCCAGATCCTCAGGCCCCATTTGTTGATGGGTCGTGCTGGCCGGATGGATCACCAGCGACTTCGCGTCACCCACATTCGCCAGATGTGAAAACAGCTCCAGCGCCTCGATAAACTTGGCGCCCGCGCGCCGCGGACCCTCGGTCCCGGATTTGACGCCGAAGGTAACGACGGCGCCCGCCCCGTCCGGAAGAAGTTTCTGCGCGAGCGCGTGGTCAGAATGGCTCTCCAGCCCAGGATAGGTGACCCACGCGACCTCGCCGGCACCTTCGAGGAATTCTGCGACGGTCTGCGCGTTGGCCACATGCCGCGCCATGCGTATCGGCAGGGTTTCGAGCCCCTGGAGGAGATAGAAGGCCGTCTGCGGTGCCATGCAGGCGCCGAAGTCACGCAAGCCCTCGGCGCGCGCGCGCATGATGAAGGCGGCCGGGCCGAATTCCTCGGCAAAATCGAGACCGTGATATCCGGCATAGGGCTCGGTCATGCCCGGGAATTTACCCGAGGCTTCCCAGTCGAAAGTGCCGCCGTCGATCAACACGCCGCCAATCGCGACCCCGTGTCCGCCGATCCATTTGGTGGCCGAGTGCATGATCAGGTCTGCGCCATGCTCGAACGGGTGGAGCAGCGCCGGGGTCGAGAACGTGGCGTCGACCAGCAGCGGCAGGCCGGCGGCATGGGCCACCTCTGCCACCGTTGAGATATCGAGAACTTCGAGGCCCGGATTGCCGATCGTCTCGGCGAAGACCACCCGCGTTTCGTCGCGAATGGCGGCCTTGAATGCGACCGGGTCACGCGGGTCGACGAACGTCGTCGTGATCCCGAAACGCGGCAGCGTGTGTACAAACAGATTGTGGGTGCCGCCGTAGATGTTCCGCGAGGCGACGATATGCCCGCCCGCCCCCATCAGGGTCATCACGGCGAGGCTCATGGCCGCCTGGCCACTTGCCGTCGCGATCGCACCGACACCACCTTCCAGTGCTGCCATGCGTTCCTCGAACACCGCAACCGTGGGGTTGGATATCCGCGAGTAGATGTGCCCGGCGCGCTCCAGGTTGAAAAGGCTCGCCGCATACTCGACATCCGGGAACACATAAGAGGTCGATTGATATATCGGCGCCGCGCGGGCGCCGGTCACCGGGTCGGGATGCTGTCCCGCATGCAGGCTGAGGGTCGCGAACTTCAGATGCTTGGGATCGATCATGGGGCTTGTCCGGCAGCGATGGGAATTCGTCGCGAAACTTATCCCAACCAGACACGGGCTTGAACCGGCATAGGCCTTATCGGCAAAAGAAAACCGCCTCGGAAGGGGGTTCCGAAGCGGCTAGAAGTCAAACAGGGAGGCAAAAAAGAGGATCTAGGTAAGATCCAATGATGGTCTATGGGAGGAGCCATCACCCTCAATATCGCAGGCAAAGTCTAAAATTTGGTTAACGCGTGCAACGGATATGAAAACGGGGCCCGAAATCGGACCCCGTTTTCACATAATCGTTGAAATCACAGAGACTTAGTTGTCACCCTGATTGTTCCCGCCGATACGCACATCGGCCATCCAGTCGGGTATTCGGCTCTGCGTCGGCTCTTCTTCAGGGATCAAATCCGCGCTGATCGGGCGACGATCGTCAGCAGCCGGCTGGCGCCCTGCCTTGCGGCCCTTCTCGATCGCCTCATCAAGGTCGACCTGACGGCACAGCCCGATTGTTACCGGGTCACGGGGCTGGATCTGTGAAGAGTTCCAGTGGGTCCGGTCCCGAATGGCGGTGATCGTAGGCTTGGTGGTCCCAATCAGCTTGCCGATCTGAGCGTCGCTAAGCTCCGGATAGTAACGAACCAGATAAGCAATACCGTCGGGCTTGTCCTGACGCTTCGACACAGGAACGTAGCGCGGCCCCTTGGTTCGTTTGACCGGCGCCGGATTGTCCGATTCCTGAAGTGCCAAGCGCGCCGCCGGATCGGCCTGACAGCGTTCGATCTCAGACCATTCGAGCTGACCATTCGTCATGGGATCGAGTCCACGCATTCCGACCCCGACTTCACCGTCGGCAATGCCTTGAATCTCGAGCTGGTGCATACCGGTGAAGTCTGCGATCTGCGCGAACGACAGCGATGTATTTTCCACGAGCCAAACCGCCGTGGCCTTCGGCATCAACGGAGGTGCCATGAATTCTCCTTTCGCCGGTCGCCCGCGCCGCGCGCGGCCGATACGGCCCAATTCGTCATCCCTGAGGGGGTTGCGCCACTATATATGCGGCGCTCCACCGAAAAGCAAAGCACACCGCCCAATGGGTCTATGACATTTCGAGGATGATCTTGCCGATATGGGTGCTCGTTTCCATCAATTCATGGGCCGCGGGCGCGGCATCGAGCGGAAATGTCGCGTGGATCACCGGTGCGAGTTCGCCCGCCGCAAACTTCGGCCAGACCTTCTCGCGCAGTGACGTCGCGATGTCGGCCTTCACTGCCACCGATTGCGGCCGCAGGGTTGAACCGGTCAGAGTCAGTCTGTTCATCATTATTTTCGCGAGATTGATCTCCACCTTGGCACCGCCCATCAAGGCGATCTGAACAATCCGCCCGTCTGGCCGCAGAGAGGCGATGTTCCGCGGCGTGTAGTCGCCACCCACCATGTCGAGGATCACATCGACCCCCTTCCCGCCCTTATGGCCACCGGTGAGCGTCGCGATCTCTTCTTCAAAGGCCTCAGTTTTGTAATTAATGGCCTTCGTCGCGCCAAGTTTCTCGCAGAAAGCCGCCTTCTCCGCGCTGCCGACGGTTGTGTAAATCGCTTCGGCGCCGAACGCCTTGCACAGCTGGATCGCCGTCGTGCCGATGCCGCTGGAACCCCCATGCACCAGAAAGCTCTCGCCGGCAACGAACCGGGCACGATCGAAAACATTCGTCCAGACGGTGAAAAATGTCTCGGGCACGCCGGCGGCCTGGACCATGTCGAGGCCTTCGGGCACCGGCAGGGTCTGCGATCCGGGGACGGCCACATATTCCGCATAGCCGCCGCCGGAGACCAGCGCGCAGACACGGTCGCCAACCGCCCAGCTATTCACACCGGACCCGGTCGCGACGATTTCTCCCGACACTTCCAGACCCGGCAGGTCCGATGCTCCCGGCGGGGCGGGATAGAGCCCCTTGCGCTGGGCCACGTCGGGTCGGTTCACCCCCGCCGCCGCGACGCGAATCAGCACCTCGCCGTCACCCGGCACCGGCGTTGGGCGCTCGGTCGGCTTCAGAACCTCGGGTGCACCGGGCTCGGAGATTTCAATCGCACGCATGTTTTCCGGCAACACCATGGTCAGCCTCCGCTTCGGGTCTCAATCATTGTGATGGTTGCGGGCGCAATCTAGTCGCGTCAAACTTGATGCACAACGACAAGCCACAAAGCAAACAGTAGGTATTGGCGGGGAGAGGAACATGAGCTCGGAAGACGATTTGGAACCGACATTTCAGGGTCACCGGACGAACATCGGCGAAATCAAGATCGATTCTCTATCGATTGAGGAACTGAAAGCCTATATCGAGCATGCAAAGCAGGAGATCGTGCGCGCCGAGGCCGAAATAGCGAGCCGGGAATCATTGCGTGGCGACGCCGACGCCCTGTTCAAGAATTAGGGTTCAAGAATTAGGTTCAAGAATTAGCGCCGGTCAACGGACGCCGGGAGGAAAGCATGGCCAATCATTTCGAAACCGACCTGGATAAGAACGCAGCGAACTTTACATCGCTGTCGCCGCTCAGCTTCATACGTCGCACGGCAAAGGTGTACCCGAGCCGGGCGGCAGTGGTGCATGGCGACACGAGCTTCACCTATGCGGAATTCTATGCGCGCTGCCGACGGCTCGCCTCCGCACTCAGCCAGCGCGGCATAGGCGTCGGCGATTGCGTGGCCATCATGTCGCCCAATACACCTCCAATGCTCGAATCCCATTTCGGCGTGCCCATGACCGGCGGCGTGATCAATGCACTGAACTATCGCCTCGACGCCAAGGCCATCGCCTTCATCCTCGATCATGGTGAAGCGAAGGTGCTGTTGACCGACACCGAGTTCGCACCGGTCATCAAGGAAGCGCTCACTCTGGCCAAGGTCGACCCGATCGTGATCGACATTGATGATCCGGAAGGTCCCGGTGGCGAGAAGCTGGGCGAGATGGACTATGAGGCATTCATCGCGACGGGCGATGCCGAATTCGAATGGTCCCTGCCCGCCGATGAGTGGGACGCCGTCGCGCTCAACTACACCTCCGGCACCACGGGCAATCCCAAGGGCGTGGTGTTCCATCACCGTGGCGCCTATCTCAACGCGATCGGCAACGTCTTCACCTGGGGAGCGACCGGCGGCCCTGTCTATCTGTGGACCTTGCCGATGTTCCACTGCAACGGCTGGTGCTTCACCTGGGGCGTCGTCGCCGTGGCCGGCACCAATGTGTGCCTGCGCAACGTGGACGCCGCGAACATCTATGAGGCGATCGCGACCAAGGGCATCACCCATCTGTGCGGCGCACCGATCGTCATGCAGATGATCGTCAATGCGACGGAGGCAGATCGCCGCCCATTCGAACAGCAGGTCGAATTCATGACCGCTGCGGCTCCACCTCCGGCGTCCGTGCTCGCGGCGATGTCCGAGGAAGGCATCAACGTCACCCACGTCTATGGCCTGACCGAGATTTACGGCCCGGCCATCATCTGCGCCTGGCAGGACGAATGGGATGCACTGCCGCTCGACGAGCGGGCCCGATTGCAGTCACGCCAGGGCGTGCCCTATGAGGTTCTGGAAGACATGATGGTCGCCGATGCGGAGACCATGGTCCCGGTCCCGCAGGATGGCGAGACCATGGGCGAGGTGTTCACCCGTGGCAACGTGACGATGAAGGGCTATCTGAAGAACCCGAAGGCTACCGACGAGGCCTTTGCCGGCGGCTGGTTCCACACGGGCGACCTCGGGGTGTGGCATCCCGACGGCTACGTCGAACTCAAGGACCGCTCGAAAGACATCATCATCTCCGGCGGAGAGAACATCTCATCCATCGAAGTCGAGGATGCCCTCTACAGGCACGCGGCGGTCGCGGCCGTGGGGGTTGTCGCCCGGCCCGACGAGAAATGGGGTGAAACGCCCTGCGCGTTCATCGAACTAAAGCCCGGCGTCGAGGCAACGGAAGAAGACATTCTCCAGCATTGCCGGGACAATCTCGCCGGCTTCAAATGCCCGCGATATGTGGTGTTCGGACCGTTGCCCAAGACGTCGACCGGCAAAATTCAGAAGTTCAAGCTGCGCGATCAGGCAAACGAACTCGCGAGTGCGACCGCGTAAGCCGCGGCCTGAGCCACGAACAACAAAGGCGGCTCTCTCGAGCCGCCTTTTCATTTCTAATCATCCCATCGAGACCGGAACCGGGTCAGGCTTCCTCCAGGCTCGTGATGGCATCTTTCAGTTTGAGTTTTTCTTTCTTCAACTCGGAAATCGAGGCCTGATCGGGAATGGGACGCTGCGCCTCACCTCCGATTTCCTGATCAAGATTGGCATGCTTGCGCTTGAGATTCTCAATCCTGGCTTCCATCGGCACGTGACATATCTCCCTGTCTAAAAGCTAAGTCTCGAAGCTAAAACGTCAGAAAACTGACACCTGAATGCTAGGCTGATTCACCGCAGCTTGGAAAGTGATGATGCAGCACCACCGGGCCAAGCGCTGCTATACTGCGCTTCGGACACCTCGCCAGCCCCAAGACCGGACGCCTAAATTGTCGGACGACATCACTTCGGATCAGGAATCTCTGCGGCATCGGCTGAGCGAACTGCTAACCGAACATCGTGATCTCGATGATGTTATTGCGCGCATCACGGACGAACAGCCGTTCGACCAGCTGCAGGTCCAGCGGCTGAAAAAGCGAAAGCTCGGTCTGAAGGATGAAATTCAGAACATCGAAAGCGAGCTGCTGCCCGACATCATCGCCTGAGCGGCGATCAATCGCCGCCCAAGCCTTAGGGGGCGCGGTTTTGCTTCTGCGCGTACATCGCCTGATCGGCGCGCTGCAGCGCCTCGCCGGCGTCCTCGGTTCCGGAGAACGAATACACGCCATAGGACACCGACAATGTGATCGCGGTGCCTTCCCAATCCAACGGCGTGGTGGCGATCAATGCCGCCAGGGACGACGCCTTCTCCGCCGCGACCTCGGCCGTTGCCTGAGCCAGGATCACGCCGAACTCATCGCCGCCGAGGCGACCGACGATATCGGATTCACGAACATTCTCGGCCAGGAGTTCGGCGATCTGCCGCAAGGCGGCATCGCCGGCGGCATGACCATGCTGATCGTTGATTTCCTTAAACCCGTTGATATCGAAGTAGAGAACGCTCGAGCCAGACCCGTAACGCTCGGCATACGCCACCATGCGGCTCATCTCGCGTACAAACGCGCGGCGGTTCGCCACCGGCACCAATGTGTCTTCGTCCGCCAGCTTCTCGAGATAGTTGATACGGTGCCGCGCCTGGCTGAGCTCCTCGCGCATCCGCTGGACTTCGGTCATCAGCAGGTCGAGGGCCTGGCGCACCTTCGGCGTGAGGTCCGCTTCGGTCAGTCCGGCGATCGTCGCAACGTCGCCCGCCGGCCGCGGCGCATCCGCGTGTTCGGCGCCCGCGACGCCATAGGCCTGCGCGGCCTGCGCCGCCTGCTCAGGGGCGCGAACCGGTTTTGCCGCGTTTGTGCGGCCGGTCTGCGTGCGTTCGATCTTCATCCAAACCCCACCGGGGTAATACCAAATACTGGCAAACAACTGGAATGCCACAAAAATACGCTGCTAAACACTATTCCGAAAGTGGTTAACAAATCTTTGCGTATTATCTCGAAACCGGCCAAATGGTCACCGCCGAGCTTGCCACACCGGTTCGCGCTCCTATAATCCCCGCTTTTCCGGGCCAGAAGCCCCCCAGTTCACTCCACGGAGATACACATGGCCGATGCGCCGGTTGTCGGAATTATCATGGGAAGCCAGTCCGACTGGGAAACCATGCGCCACGCCGCCGAAACCCTCGAGACACTCGGGGTCGCGCATGAAGTCAAGATCGTCTCCGCCCATCGCACGCCGGACCGCATGTCCGCCTACGCCAAACAGGCGCGCGATCGCGGATTGAAGGTGATTATCGCCGGTGCCGGAGGGGCCGCCCATCTGCCCGGCATGACCGCGGCAATGACCAGCCTTCCCGTCTTCGGCGTGCCTGTGGAGAGCAAAGCCCTGTCGGGCATGGACAGTCTCTTGTCGATCGTGCAGATGCCAGCCGGCATCCCGGTTGGGACAGTGGCGATCGGCCGTGCCGGCGCGGTCAACGCCGCCTTGCTGGCGGCGTCTGTCGTCGCCCTCGCAGATGCCAATGTTGCGACTGCGCTGGACACATGGCGCGCAAACCAGACCGACGCGGTGGCGGACGCCCCGACCAGCGATTCCTGACCCCATGTCCCGAAATGAATCCGGCAGCCCGATTCTACCTGGCGCCACGATCGGTATTCTCGGCGGCGGCCAGCTCGGCCGCATGACCGCACTCGCGGCGGCCAACCTCGGTTATCGCTGCCACATCTTCTGCCAAAACCCCGACGAACCCGCAGCGCAGGTCGCCACCGTCACGACACTCGGTCGTTTCGACGATGCGGACGCTTTGGACTCATTCGCCGCACGCATTGATGTCGCGACCCTCGAATTCGAGAATGTGCCGATCGAGACGCTGGAACGGATCGCGGCACGCGTGCCGGTACATCCGGCGCCGTCGGTCCAGGCCGTGGCTCAGAATCGCCTGCGCGAAAAGACATTCGCCAACGAACTGGGTATCGCGACCGCACCGTTCCGCGCCGTCGGCGACGCCGCCGCTCTGGTCGGTGCGATCGCAGAGATCGGGACGCCGGCCGTGCTCAAGACCGTCCGCTTCGGCTATGACGGCAAGGGACAGGTCGGGATCGATGCCGCAACCGATCCCACAGAGGCTTGGGCCGCCAGTGGTGCCGGACCGGACACCGACGGCGGCATTCTGGAAGGCTTTGTCGATTTCGCCTGCGAGATTTCCGTTATCGTCGCCCGCGCGCCAAACGGGGAAACGGCCGCGTTTGTGCCGGTCGAAAACCGTCACCGCAACCACATCCTCGATGAAACCATCGTGCCGGCCCCGATTCCCGACGCCACATCTCAGATGGCCCGCGATGGCGCGATCAGGCTCTGCGAGGGCCTCGGTGTCGTGGGCCTGCTTGCGGTTGAAATGTTCGTCACCGCGCAGGGAGACGTGCTCGTCAACGAGGTCGCCCCGCGGCCCCACAATTCCGGCCACTGGAGCATCGATGCCGGCCGCACCAGCCAGTACGAACAGTTGGTCCGGGCAATCTGTGGCCTGCCCCTGGGCGACCCCACCCGGCGCTGCGACGCGGTGATGAAGAACCTCATCGGCGACGATGTGGAGACCTGGCGGGAGATCATCGCGGACCCGACCGCGCGCCTGCACCTCTACGGCAAGGCCGAGACCCGCCCCGGCCGCAAGATGGGCCACGTGACGCGGCTGGGCGCGGTCACCTGCAAACGAGGACGCCGCAATGCCTGACAGCGGCGGCGCGAGGGGTCGCCAGACCTGGATCGTTCTTGCCAGTGCTCTGGCTGTCATCGTCATTTCCGCCGGCATCCAGCAGACCTTCGGCCTGTACATGTTGCCGATCAGTGCTGAACAGGGGTGGGGGCGCGAGATTCTGTCGCTGGCGCTCGCCGGCCAGGCTCTCATCATTGGCCTGACGACTCCCTTCGTGGCAGCCGTCGCGGATAAATGGGGCTCCCCCCGCGTGCTGGCGACAGGCGGCCTGCTGTACGTCGTCGGCTTGGTGTTGATGTCGCAAGCGGTCTCACCGTTGGCGATGTTCGTGAACGCGGGATTCGTGATCGGTATCGCCGCCGCCGCGACCGGCATGCCGCTGGTTCTGTCGATCGTCAGCCGCAATGTCAGCGCCGAAAAGCGCAGCGTATGGCTCGGCACCGTGACGGCCTGCGGCACGCTCGGCCAGTTTCTCATCGTGCCCTTCAGCCAGCAGATGATCTCCGCCTTTGGGTGGCCCGTTGCGCTCATAGCGGTCGCCTGTATCGTCAGCCTCATCGTGCCGCTGGCGCTGGTCATCCGGCGGATGACCAGCGCAGGCGTGGAAACACCATCGGCGCAGAAGCTCGGTGAAGCGCTTGTCGAGGCGCGCAGCAATTCCGGTTATATTTTGCTGATTGTCGGGTTTTTCGTCTGCGGTTTCCACGTCCGTTTCATTGCCGTCCACCTGCCGGCCTATCTCGGCGACCTGGCCTTCACGCCAAAGCTGGCGGCGACCGCGCTGGTCGTCATCGCCGTGTGCAACGGCATTGGCTCGTGGGGGTTCGGCTGGCTCGGTGGCCGCTACCGCAAGAAGCACCTGCTGTCCGGCCTGTACACGATGCGCGCTCTGGTAATCTTTGCTTTCGTTATCACGCCCCCCAGCATTGCCAGCGTGATGATCTTCGCGGCGGCCATCGGCTTTCTCTGGCTCGGGACGGTGCCGCTCACGAGCGGCCTCGTCGCGCAGATCTTCGGCACCCGCTATATGGCGACCTTGTTCGGCATCGTCTTCCTCAGCCACCAGGTCGGCGCGTTCCTCGGCGTCTGGCTCGGCGGGCGCATGTTCGACGCGACCGGCTCCTACGAAGCCGTCTGGTGGATCGCGATCGCTCTCGGTTTCGTTTCAGCGGCGGTACACATGGCGATCGATGACCGGCCGGTGATGCGGCTGCAGGCGGCCCGGTAACAGGAACGCGCTCGCGTACGAACACCCGGATGTCAGCTTGTCGGCGCTGCGACGCGGTGATGAAGAACCTCATCGGCGACGATGTGGAGACATGGCGGCGCGAGATCGAGGATCCCCGGGCACGCTTGCACCTGTGCGGGAAGAGCGAGACCCGCGCGGGCCGCAAGATGGGCCACGTCACCCGGTTGGGCGCGCCGTTCGGCGGCTAATATGCCGGACTAAGTGATCCCACCTCACATGTGGACACTCGAACCACACCTTCCGCAAACAGGCATGAACTTCAAACCGGGAAAGCTTCAGCCGGCAGGTTCAAGGTCATGTGAACTTGATAAAGCATCGGAAGCCCCGACCGGGCATGAAGTTAGATGAAGAATTCTATCCCATATTAGAATTCACACAACTAGGCTAATTGGCCAATAAAAGCACAGTACGTTGCGTTTGGAATGGAATGTGCCATTTCCGGGGTGGGCATGACCGGTTTCAAACAGATAGCAGGCATGCCCCAATAGCTCACGGCACGGCGAGTTTTAGCCATATGCCGAAGCGGCAAAGCTACGTAGCTGCTCTACCAAAGGCCCCAATACCTATGATTGAACAAGCCAGTGGTTATACTGCTTAAGATAAGGCAAAATAAACTCGACGCCATGGGGGAATATCGGGATGTTGAGACAATTTGTAACGGCCCTGTTGATCGTGCCTCTGCTGGGAGGCTGCGGCCATGTAATTAGCGGCATGAAGAAAAACATGGAGGCCGACCAAAGTGCATTCGAGGTGTGCATAGCGGATCAACTTACTCTCGAGGCACAACAGGTTTTGCACAAAAAGACCGTGTCGAGCTTAATTGCTAATCGGATCGGGTTTCCGGATGACGGGACGTTCGATGATCAATCACTGTCTGTCTCCGCTTTCGCGGCGGACTTTGAGGAACGGCTGCGGGCGGCATACGTATTTTTGGTCAAGTTGGCCGAAACGGAACTCGACGCCCCTGTGTTGGAAGGACTAAGCGAGAGAGAGAAGGAGGATATCACCGAAGCGTTGGCAAAAATCGATGCAATCTTTGATGGGCTGCCGAAAGACTCATTTGTATTGATTCGCGATGACGCTAAGAAGCTTTCCGAGGAAGCAAGAACCATCCGCAATTCCGTGCGCGACATCGCCAAGAAACTGCAGCGCGCTTTCGTCCAGGTTGATACAGGTGTTGTCACGTATAAACGCTATGGTCCCTCCATCGTCACTGCCGCTGCCGATATTCGATCGGACATCGCTGCTCTGAGAGTTTCGCTTGCTGAGTTCCAACCGGAATTCACTGACTTCGTCAATCGCATCGAGCGTTTGACTGAGAAGTCTCACACGGATCACGGAAAACTGGGAGCCGCCCTTGACGAACTGGCGGGCGTGGCAAGGGGTATCCTTAATAATCGAGCTAGGAATCTGCCCGATAAAACGAACAAGACGCTCAGTACATTCATAGAGCTTCAAGCACAACTCAACGATCTCGGTGATTTCATTACAACGCTGGAGTCGTCGGTCTGGGCACCTCTGCAAGTGGCCGTCGAAAAGGCGACCGACATTCTCCATGGCCTGAGAAATGGTTTGCCGCTGGAAGATATTTTGCATGAGTACGACGTGCTGCTCCTAGAAGATCTGATCGCTACCATCGTGCGATACCGAGTGGCGCGTCTCGCCTCTAGGCGACTGGAGAAAGGTATTTTTGTAATCGAGGATCGACTCAATCAGATCGACGACAAGGCGTGGCTTTTGATTGCGCTCGCGCAAGTAATGTTCTCAGACGGTATCCGGGACGCACTTGCATCTTCGATTAAAAATGCTTTGAAAGCGACGGAAACGCATGAAAGGGAAATTGCCCGCGGCAATGAACCAGGAAGCGTAGATGCTGACCGCGACGGCGCTAAAGAGGTTGCCGAAGGCTTTGTGCTCAGCGGGCTAGCACAGCAATTTTACCAGTCAAACGACGTTAAGAAAAAGAGTGATCCCGGTTCTCCTGATGGCAACCGCGAACTTTATAATAACTTCAAGTTTGATGATGTTTGGTTGCAGCCATTAACTGTTGCAGCTTGCGAGCGGATACTCGTTGATAGGGACCTTCAGGATGTAAGTGTTGCGAGAACCGATCAGCTCTTGGCCCCAATCTACTGGGCAATCATCGAAGCATACAAAGCGCGCAAGGAAGATGCGCCAAAGACTCTCGACAAAGCTTTCGAGGAGCGACTCAAAGCTTATTTGAAGGACCGATTTTCTCAGGAACCAGACCAAGAACTAGTACAAAAACTAGTGCAAAACGCTTTCGTTGCGTCGCCCATAGAAACCCTCTGGCCCGATACACAGCCAGAGCCGAAAGTACTCAAATTTGGGGCGAATCCGATTCGCGACGACACTACTCACCCGATGACAGCAGAGGAGATCAAGGAAAAATACGAAGTCGGCGCTCGAAAATATCTTAAATCCGCGTTCTTAAGAGCGCAAAATAAGCTGCCAAATTTAGCTGACGGGAAGGTAAATCAGCAGCTCCAGAGCGACCTCTCGAGTAAACCTTTCTTCGACGCACTGGTTGCAGACATCGCTCTTCTCCGCTACCAGCAGGATCGATTCGCATCAATGACGCTGTTTGCAGATTTCGGGGAATTGAACGCGCGATTGCGTCGTGACGGTCCCGCACTGGACCGTGTAAGTCTGATTTGCACGTTGAAAAAGAACGAAATATCGCGTCAGGCTTCCCGACTGTCGCTGACATCTGGTGATAAAGAGGCATTAAGAGACTGCTGAGCTTTGAAGATAGAGTCGCTTTCCGAGACGGAATGCGGCGCACCTATGCAGCCGCCAGCCTAATCGATATTCTCGTTACTAAATTTGCTGAAGAGCCTTTTTCTTCTGCTCAGAGTCCGTTCTGGGTCATCATCGGAAGTCAGCTGAGATATCTGTGATGGCCAATTTGTGGTCGAAAGCGGACATCGTGGTAAAAATGCTCTCATAATTCCAGATTTTAAAGGGCCCCCTGAGGCGAGAGATAAACTCACCTGAGTGCTTCCAAATTGTCAGGTCGAAAAACTCGATGGCCACTAGAACATTGAAAAGATGATGCTAGCCACAACAATCAAACCCGTGACCTACTGACAACAAATCACCCCACGCCACCCTCGCGCAACCGTTCCGACACGAGCCGCGCGAAACGTCGCGGGTTCGGCAGATATCGTCCGGCCCGGCGGAGTTTTTCCCGGCGCGCGGGGACACGCATCACACCGGCGATGCGCCGATCGAGGAACGCCCAGGTCTCCGCGCTGTCGTCGGATGTATCGTCCAGCCAGAACAACAATGTCGAGGAATAGACCCCGGCCAGTGTCAGCCGCTTGGTGTAGAAATTAAAGTCCGTGGCCCGGTCACCGGCCGCGCACCACATCTCGTCCACGCTCCGATAAAGACAGCGCAAACCCGTGCCGCCATGCTGCGGTTGCGCCAAATAGGTGAGCGCGCGACGTACAGCCTCGCGATGGCCCGCAACAGCACCGATCCGGGCCCGCACCAGAAACGTGATCCGCTCGCGAAACCGCATCTCGTCGCCGTTCTGATCGGCAAAGGCCGCGGTCATAGCCCCGTCGGCCGCTTCGCTCCAGAAGGCGATCACGTCGGCCGGCCCGCCGGAAAATGCGAGCTTCACGACTGCCGGGTCGAGATCGGTATCCGCCGCGGCCTGCCGCAGGGATTTCTCGGACCATCCGTCAAAGGGCACATGCGGTAGAACGGCCGCGAGTATCGCGCGCCGCGTATCCTGCAGCTGCGTGTCGTCCGGATGTGGCACGTCAGTCGTCATCGGTTTCATCCGTCGCGTCATCGTCCGTCTCATCCGCCTCGCCCTGGCCGCGGCTCAGTTCCTCGACAAAGCCGAACTGGGACATGTCCTCGATCCGGCTGGGATACAGAATGCCGTCGAGATGATCGCATTCATGCTGAATCACCCGCGCATGGAACCCCTCGGCGTCAAAGGCGACGTCTTCGCCCGCGAGCGTCTGATAGGTCACATGCACCTGATTGAACCGGCGCACCGGCCCGGCCATGCCCGGGACCGATAGGCAGGCCTCGAACCCCAAGTTGGTCTCCTCGCCGATCGGCGTGATCACCGGGTTGACCAAGACCGTCAGGGGGACGCCAGTGTCCTCACCGTCGTCATGACTCCCATCCTCACCTTCATCTTCATCGGCCACCCGGTCGCCTTCGACCTTGTAGACCACGATCCGCCAGGACATGTGCACCTGGGGGGCGGCCAGGCCGGTCCCGTCCGCGTCTTCCATCGTCTCAACCATCGCATCCACCAGGCGCGCCACCTCGGGCGCGGTCGGGTCGGGAACGTCGGCCGCGCGGGCGCGGAGGATCGGGTGCCCCATGCGGGCTATCTTGAGTATCGCCATATGCGGAATATGCGTTCACGGCTCGCCCGCGTAAAGGCCCGGTGCCATTGGCGCACAGACAGCGCTCGCAACGGCCCAACTGTTGACGCTATCCTCGGACCCCAAACTCACAATCCGGAGCGGCCCTTGACCGCAATCACCTATATCGACGGCGACTGGCACGACGGCAACGTGCCCGTGATCGGTGCCACGTCCCACGCCATCTGGTTGGGCTCGATCGCCTTCGACGGCGCGCGTGCCTTCGAGGGCGTCACACCCGACCTGGACCGGCACTGCCAGCGGGTCGTCAATTCCGCCGCCGCACTGCATATGAACGCACCCCTGTCGGCGGACGACATTCACCAGGTTGCGCTCGACGGTGTCGCACGGTTCGGCGACGGGGCCGAACTCTACGTGCGGCCCATGCTCTATGCCGATGCGGGCATCGGCCTGCTCGCGCCGGATCCCGACAGCACCCGGTTCGTGCTCACGGTGTTCGAGGCGCCGATGCCGACGGGTGACGGGTTTTCCTGCTGCCTCAGCCCGTTTCGGCGACCCGGGCCGGAGCTCGCCCCGACCGACGCCAAGGCGTCGTGCCACTATCCCAACTCGTCGCGTGCGATCATCGATGCGCGCGAACGCGGATTCGACAACCCGGTCATGTGTGACGCGCTGGGCCACGTCGCAGAATTCGCGACGGCCAATATCTGGATCGTCAGGGACGGTGTGGCGATCACGCCGATACCAAACGGCTCATTTCTGAACGGCATCACCCGCCAGCGGCTGATTCAACTGATGCAAGACGATGGCATCCAGGTCGAGGAGCGCACTATTGAGGCCGGGGAGCTGCTGGAGGCCGACGAGATATTCAATTCCGGGAACTACGGCAAGGTCCAGCCGGTGATCCAATATGAAGATCGTCGCCAGCAGCCCGGGCCGGTCTATCGCCGTGCACGCGAGCTCTACTGGGACTTCGCCCACAGCAACGACTAAAACACGCTAGGCGGCGCTGAGATCCTCGCCGGCGAGCGCGCGGCGCAACAGATCGACCGTCGCATCCCGGCCATAGAGCGCCGCAAATGAGCCGAAGCGCGGCCCCTGACTTTGGCCGAACAGAACTTCATACAGCGCCCGAAACCAGTCGCGCAGGGGCTCGAACTCATGGTCCTTGCCGACGGCATAGACCTCGTTCTGCAGCGACTCGGCGTTCGCATCCGCGGGCATCGCGGCAAACCGATCCGCCAGATCGGCGAGCGCAGCACGTTCCTTGTCGTCCGGTGCCCGATACTGCTTCGAGGGTTTGACGAAGTCGCGATAGTAGGCGATGGCGTGTCCGACAAGCCGGTCGAGGAACGGGCTGTTCTCGGGCGTGGCGCCATCGGCATAGCGCCCGACAAAACCCCACAGGACCTCCGGGTCTTCCGAGTTGCAGGCCCCGGCCAGGTTCAGCAGGACACCGAAGGACAGGTCGGCGCCCGCAGCCGGCACGTCGCCGCCATGGAGGTGCCATACGGAACTCTCCAGCTGCTTGTCGGGGCCCAGATCCGGATACTTTGCGACATGGGTCAGATATTCATCGACGGATTTCGGTATGACATCGAAATGCAGCCGTTTGGCGGACTTCGGCTTGCCGAACATGTAGTGGGACAGGCTCTCCGGCGGCCCATAGGTGAGCCATTCGTCGATCGTCAGCCCGTTGCCGCGTGACTTTGAAATCTTCTCGCCGTTCTCGTCGAGAAACAACTCATAGGTCAGCCCTGCGGGCGGTTTGGCGCCGAGGATCCGGCAAATCTTCCCGGACAGATTCACGGAATCGATCAGATCCTTGCCCGACATCTCGTAATCGACCGACAGCGCGGCCCAGCGCATCGCCCAGTCGGCCTTCCACTGCAACTTGCAATGCCCGCCCGTGACCGCCGTTGTGACCATGTCCCCGGTCTCGGGATCCTTGTAGGAGACTGTGCCCGCCTCCGGATCGGTCGCCTCCATGGGCACCTGCAACACCACGCCCGTGCGTGGACAGACCGGCAGAAAGGGGCTGTAGGTCGCCTGCCGCTCCGCGCCCAGTGTCGGCAGGATCACGCCCATGATCGCGTCGTAGTGGGACAACATCTGGCGCAACGTGTCGTCGAACAGGCCCGCACGATAGCACTCCGTCGAGCTGTAGAACTCATAGTCGAAGCCGAACGTGTCGAGGAACGCCTGCAGGCGCGCATTGTTGTGGGCGGCGAAGCTGTCATGGGTGCCGAACGGATCGGGCACCGTCGTCAACGGCTTGCCGAGATGACTGTTGAGCATCTCCTGCTCGGGCAGGTTCGTGGGCACCTTGCGCAGCCCGTCCATGTCGTCGGAAAAGGCGATCAGGCGCGTCGGAATGTCGGACATTTGGGTAAACGCATGGCGCACCATCGTGGTCCGCGCCACCTCGCCGAAGGTGCCGATATGGGGCAGGCCCGAGGGGCCGTAGCCCGTCTCGAACAACACGTAGCCCTTCTCCGGCGTCTGCGCGGCATCGGGCCCGCCCAGGCGATCGAGGATCGTCCGCGCCTCCTTGAAAGGCCACGCCTTCGCCGCCAGCAGCATGTCTTGTTCGTTTGCCATATGCCCGTATTCGCCCGCCAAGTTTGGTGCGGCGGAACCTAGGCTCGGTCCGGAATCAGGTCAACAGGCCCGCTTCAAGCCAACACGGCTTCAAACCTTGAAATCGAGTCGTGCCACGCGGTCGGACAACGGGAACGAACGATCCACCAACGGTTCGGTCGGTGTGCGGTCCACCCATGGTGCCGGCGCAGGCTCCGCGGGTTGTGAAACCTCCACCTGACCGACCGGTTCGCCAGGATTCGAGCCGGGATTCTGATTGCCCGAGCCGTCCTTCACCGTGTCGGACGCGGGCGCCGGCGCATCGGCAGCCGGGCTGGGCGATGGGGTACGCGCCGGTACCGCGACCAACGTCGATACCTGACTCATGGAACTGAGATCCATCATCCTTGCTCCATCCTCGTCCCTTCCTGGGACAATCGGACTCGCATCCCAATACGGGCGCGAATTGCCTGACAGGTGTGGTGCATTCAACCGGTCGGGTCACGCGGTATCGAATGCGATTTTCACCAAATACGCTCCGTTTACGCACAAAGCTTTAGGGATTCGGGGCGTCCCCGGTAGTCTCCTCCGATGAGTGAACCACCCTTCCCTCCACATGACGTCCGCGCCGTTGATCTGCCCGCACTGGTTGCCGCGCGCAGCTTCGCGACCTGGCGCGACGCCAACGGTTCGCGCGACGCGCTGGGCGCCGACGAGGCCGTCCGCCGCGCACGCGCGCAACCACCCGTGCTGTGCCACGGGCCAGCCACCGCGCGCCGCCTCGGAAGCGATCATATCGACGGGTATGACGTGCTCGAGTTGTTTGCATTCGTGCGCCCGGCGGAGTTCACACTGCCCACCATCCAGGGTCTCGCGCGCACGCTTGGCATCACGGAACCGGAAGATGCCGATGCGCTGATCGCCGTCGCCGACCGGTTGCTCACCGACCTGGCCGACGACCGCCAGGGGTATGAGGACGCCGCCGGCATTGCGCGCGCGCTGCAGCGCGCCGGCTGGCTGTGGGCACCCTTCGTACTGGCGGCGCTGGACACGACGGGCTGGCCCGATAACAGCGACGCCCGCGTCACCAGCGCGCTCGCCGTCTGGCGTGAAGTGCCCGAATGGGGCGAGACCGCACCCGAACCGCCGCCCGGCAACGAGCCTGTCTCCGAAGAAGAGGCACGGAACCGGCTGGCATTGCTGCTCGGTGGCGATGCCGAGAGCCGAGAGGGTCAACGCGATTATGCGGCGGCGACGGCGGCGGCCTTCGCACCCCGGCCCGCAGCGGACAGCCCCAACATCGTCCTCGCCGAGGCGGGCACCGGCACAGGCAAGACGCTCGGCTACATCGCGCCGGCCAGCATCTGGTCGGAGAAGAACGCCGGCCCGGTCTGGATCAGCACCTACACCCGAAATCTGCAGCAGCAGATCGACCAGGAACTGAGCCGCCTCTATCCCGACCCGGACGAAAAGGCACGTCACGTGGTGATCCGTAAGGGGCGGGAGAATTATCTGTGCCTGCTGAACCTCGAAGACGCGGCCGGGCGCTTCACCACCCTCCAGCGCCGCAATGCACTCGGCGTGGCGCTGACCGCGCGCTGGGTCCAGGCCACGCGTGATGGCGATCTGGGCGGCGACTTCCCGGCCTGGCTGGTCGATCTTGTTGGAGTGCCGGCGACCCTGGGCCTCTCCGATCGGCGCGGCGAGTGCATCTATTCGGCCTGCAGCCACTACAACCGCTGCTTCGTCGAGCACAGTGTGCGCAAGGCGCGCAAGGCGCGGCTGGTCGTCGCCAACCACGCACTGGTGATGATTCAGGCCGCGCTCGGCGGCGGCGACGACGCCAACGTTCCCTCGCGCTATGTGTTCGACGAGGGCCACCATATTTTCGACGCCGCGGATTCCGCCTTCGCCGCGCATCTGAGCGGCCGCGAGATGGCCGAGTTGCGGCGCTGGCTACTCGGCAATGAAGGTAGCGGGCGGCGGCGGCCCGGCGGGCGGTCACGTGGCCTGCGCGAGCGTGCCGAGGATCTGATCGCGGCCGACGATACCGCTGCCGCCGATGCGCTCGCGGCCGCGCTGGACGCCGCCCAGATCCTCCCCGCACCCGGCTGGCTCAATCGTTTGTCAGGCGCGATGACCGAGGGCCCGGCGGAGTCCTTCCTGGCCGAGGTGCGCGAGCAGGTTTTCGCGCGCGCCAAGTCCGGCGACGGCCCCTATTCTCTCGAAACCGAAGTGCGCCCACCGTCTGACGGCATGCCGGATGCGGCGGCAGCACTGCGCGAGCATCTGGTCGCCCTCGCCACGCCGTTGCGCAAGCTCTGCGCGCGTTTGATCCATCGGCTCGACGCGGACGCGGACGAACTCGACAGCGCCACACGGGTCCGGATCGAGGCGGTCGCCCGCGCCCTGCAACGGCGCGCGGAAATGCTGATCGGCGCCTGGATCGACATGCTGGATGCGATCGACGAGCCCGCGTCAAAAGCTTTCGTGGACTGGATCGAGGTCGAGCGAATCGACGGGCGCGAACTCGACGCCGGTCTGTACCGCCACTGGGTTGACCCGACCATGCCGTTTGCCGAGGCCATGGCGCCCATCGCCCATGGCATGGTCTTTACCTCGGCCACGCTCACCGACCGCACGGGGGATTCAGACACCGACTGGGCGAGCGCCGACGCACGCACGGGCGCGTCACACTTCCCCGCACCTGCGGTGCATGCCCGGGTCGCATCACCATTCGACTACGCCGCCCAGACCCGCGTGTTCGTGGTCACCGACGTGCGCCGCAACGACGCGGACCAGATGGCAGCAGCAATGCGCGAATTGTTCGTCGCATCGGGTGGCGGCGGGCTCGGCCTGTTCACGTCGATCGCCCGCTTGCGCCAGGTCCATGCACGAATGGCCGACGCGCTCGACGCCGCGGGCCTGCCGCTCTATGCCCAGCATGTGGATTCCCTGAACGTGGCCACCTTGATCGATATATTCCGCGCCGAGACCGACGCCTGCCTGTTGGGGACAGACGCGGTGCGCGACGGGGTCGACGTGCCGGGGCGCTCGCTGCGCATGCTCGCCTTCGACCGGATTCCCTGGCCACGCCCGACGATCCTGCACCGCGCCCGGCGCGAGGCATTCGGCGGCCGCAACCATGACGATCTTCTCGCGCGGTTGCGCCTGGCCCAGGCCTACGGCCGGCTGATCCGCCGCAAGGGCGACAAGGGCGTGTTCGTGATCCTCGATGCCGCAACCCCCACCCGGCTGTTCGGAGCCTTTCCCGAGGAGGTCGTGCCCGAACGGGTCGGGCTCGTCGATGCCATCGAGGCGACGGAAGAATTTTTGGCGCGTTAGCCTGTGCCGAACCAGGCCAGCAGCGCGCTTACGGTCACAACCGACAGAATTGTCGAGACCAGGATCGCCGCCGAGCAGCGTTGGACAAAGATACCGTACTTCTGGGCAACGACGAACGCCAAGGCACCCGTTGGCAATGCGGCGATCAGGACGACACCGCGCGTCATTTCGAAGTCGAGGTTGAATACTTCGACCGCCAGCCACCAAGTGACAAGCGGCTGGGCCAATAGCTTCACGAGCACCATCCAGCCGACTTCGGACGCGCCGCTGGTGATCGGCTTGCCGACCATGAACAGGCCCATCGCGAACAATGCACAGGGCGCGGCAGCCGCGCCCATCAATGCGAAGAAATTCGAGGCCGGCTCGGGCAGGCCGAGCCCCGACCATGACCACAAGATGCCGGCCAGCGGCGCCAGGAACAGCGGTCCCCGCACAACGGCGACCGCCGCATTGGCAAACAGCCGCATCGGTGACGGCCCGCGGCCGCCGTCCATTTCGATCAGCAGGATCGTCAGGCCAAGCAACACCGCATTGTTGACTGCAGTGGCGATCACAGCCGGCAACGCGCCCTCCGGACCAAATGCAGCCAGAAAAAGAGGAATGCCCATGTAGCCGGTGTTGGCAAAAATCCCGGTCAGGCCATGCAGAGTGACCCCGCCCAGGCTGTTGCGAAAAACGAGGCGGGCGAGGACAAGGGACGGGATCGCGACGAGCGCCATGCCTGACAACAAGGTCCAAATGAACGGCCAGTTGAAGATCTCGCTGACCGAAACACTGGCCATCGACAGGAACAACACAGGCGGCAGGGCAAACCAATAGACGAAGGCATTCAGCGCCTCCGAGCTCGACTCCCCGAGGATGCGAAACCGCCCGGCGAGATACCCCGCGAGCATGATCGCAAAAACCGGAACGGCGACATTGATTACGGCAGACATAGGACCAACCTATTGGGGGTCCGAAGACCTGTCGATACGGACTTTGGGCGAACGCAACGAAGACGGCTTGACGCCACCCCTCCCGGCCGCTTTAACGAGCCCACGCACCAGTAAGGAAGCATTCGAAATGATCGAACCCCAGACCGCCCTCGTCTACACCATGGTCATGGTCTCCGCCGCCGACAGCGACATGACCGACTCCGAGATCGGTCGGATCGGTGAAATGGTCAGCCAGCTCCCGGTTTTCTCCGGTTTCGACACCGAGCAACTCACCGACATCGCGCGCGACTGCGCCGATCTGCTCTCCCAGGAGGACGGGCTGGACGATGCCCTCGGACAAATTCGCGACGCGCTCCCCGAGCGTCTGCGTGACACCGCCTACGTCCTGGCCTGCGACATCGCGACGGCCGACGAGAAGGCCAGCCAGGAAGAACTGCGATTGCTCGAAATGCTGCGCCATTCTCTGAACATCGAGCGCCTGACTGCCGCCGCCATCGAGCGGGCCGCGCGCGCGCGTTACGCCACCGTCTAACGACAGGCACGGAGCGCAACGTGGCAGACCTGACGGGCACGAAGATCGGTTTCATCGGCCTCGGCCTGATGGGCAAGCCGATGGCGCGCAATCTGTTTGGGGCAGGTGCGTCGGTCACCGTGACCAGCCGCAGCCCGGGACCGGCCGACGAACTGGCGGCACTGGGCATAAACACCGCCGCCACCCCGCGCGAAGTGGCTGCGGCGAGCGATATCACCGTCATCATGGTCACCGACACGCCGTCGGTGGATAAGGTCCTGCATGGCGACGACGGCGTGTTCGCGGGCTTGTCTGCCGGCAAGATTGTCATCGACATGGGCACCACCAAGGTGCGCGAGACCCGCGGTTGGGGCGAGGAAGCCCGGGCACTGGGCGCCCATTATGTCGACGCACCCGTTTCTGGCGGCACCGTGGGTGCGGAGGCCGGCAACCTCACCATCATGATCGGTGCCGACGAAGATGTTTTGCCCCGGGTGATACCGGTGTTCGAAGTCCTCGGCCAAAACATCACCCATATCGGCGATGTGGGCGCCGGTCAGGTCACCAAGACTGCGAACCAGGCGATCGTCGGCATGACCCTGGCCGCCGTCGCCGAGGGGCTGACTCTGGCCGAGCGGGCCGGCGTGGACCCCGCCAAGGTACGCCAGGCATTGCTCGGCGGCTTTGCCGAATCCCGGGTCCTCGACCTGCATGGCGGGCGCATGGTCGAACGCGCCTTCGAGCCCCATGGCCGCGCGTCCGTGCACCACAAGGACATCCTCCAAGCGCTTGAGCTGGCCGAACAGGTCGGCATCGACCTGGTGTCTCTCAACACCAATCTCGAACTCTGGCAGAAGATGATGGACCGCGGCTGGGCCGATCTGGACCAGGCCGGCATCATCCGGGCGGTCGAAGAAGACTGAGCCCATCTCCTCATGCCCGAACTTGAATCCGGGCACCTACAAAGAAAAAGGGCTGCACCGTCGCCGGTGCAGCCCTCTTTAACTTGTCCGGTTGGGACTGGCTTACATCATGCCGCCCATACCGCCCATGCCGCCCATATCAGGCATCGGCGGGCCGCCGGCTGCGCCACCCGCTTCCGGCTTGTCGGCGACCATTGCTTCGGTCGTGATCAGCAGACCAGCGATCGATCCGGCGTCCTGCAGTGCAGCGCGCACCACCTTGGTCGGGTCGATGATGCCGGCCTTCACCATGTTGGTGTAGGTGCCGCTCTGCGCATCGAACCCGAAATCGGTGTCCTTCTGCTCGAGAAGCTTGCCGGAGACAACCGCACCGTCGAAGCCTGCATTCTCGGCAATCTGACGAACCGGGCCCGTGATGGCCTTGCGGATGATGTTGATGCCGACCTGCTGGTCTTCATTCTCACCCTCGAGCTTATCGAGAACCTTGGTCGCATAGAGAAGTGCGACACCGCCGCCGGCAACAATGCCTTCTTCGACAGCCGCACGCGTGGCGTGCATCGCATCTTCGACGCGATCCTTCTTCTCTTTCACTTCGATCTCGGTCGCACCGCCGACACGGATGACCGCAACACCGCCGGCGAGCTTCGCCAGACGTTCCTGCAGCTTCTCACGGTCGTAGTCCGATGAGGTCTCCTCGATCTGGGCGCGGATCTGGTTGACCCGGCCTTCGATGTCGGACTTCTTGCCGGCGCCGTCGACGAGCGTGGTCTCTTCCTTGGTGATCGAGACCCGCTTGGCGGTGCCGAGCATGTCGAGCGTGACATTCTCGAGCTTGATGCCGAGATCCTCGGAGATGACCTGACCATTGGTCAGGATCGCCAGATCCTCGAGCATCGCCTTGCGACGATCACCGAAGCCCGGTGCCTTAACGGCAGAGATCTTCAGGCCGCCACGCAGCTTGTTGACGACGAGGGTCGCCAGCGCTTCGCCTTCAATGTCCTCGGCAATGATCAGCAGGGGCTTGCCCGACTGCACCACGGCTTCGAGCACCGGCAGCATGGTCTGGAGGCTCGAAAGCTTCTTCTCATGGAGCAGAATGTAGGGGCTCTCGAGATCGCAGGTCATCTTCTCGGCGTTGGTAATGAAATACGGCGAGAGATAACCACGGTCGAACTGCATGCCCTCGACGACTTCCAGCTCGGTGGTGAGGCTCTTGGCCTCCTCGACCGTGATGACGCCTTCATTGCCGACCCGCTGCATCGCGTCCGCGATGTAATCGCCGACTTCGGTGTCGCCGTTGGCGGAAATCCGGCCAACCTGCGCAACCTCATCGGAGTTACGGATCTTCTTGGCACGCTTTTCGATGTCGGTCACGACAGCCGCGACCGCCAGGTCGATGCCGCGCTTGAGATCCATCGGGTTCATGCCGGCCGCAACAGCCTTGGAACCTTCACGGACGATCGACTGAGCGAGAACCGTCGCGGTGGTGGTGCCGTCACCGGCGATGTCATTGGTCTTGGAAGCGACTTCCTTGACCATCTGGGCGCCCATGTTCTCGAACTTGTCCTCAAGCTCGATTTCCTTGGCGACCGAAACACCATCTTTGGTGATGCGGGGTGAACCGAACGAACGGTCGATGATGACGTTGCGACCCTTCGGGCCCAGCGTAACCTTGACGGCATCGGCGAGTGTATCAACACCCTTCAGCAGCGCGTCGCGCGCCGATGTCGAAAATTTGACTTCTTTCGCAGCCATTTGAAACTCTCCTTATTCGGAATTTATTTAGCGGTCTTCTTGGATTTCTTCGTGACCTCGATGACACCCATGATGTCGGACTCCTTCATGATGAGGAGGTCCTCGCCGTCGATCGAAACTTCCGTGCCCGACCACTTGCCGAACAGGACCAGATCACCGGCCTTCACATCCATGTCGATAGCCTTACCGTCTTCGGTGCGGCCACCGGGGCCCACGGAGACGACTTGGCCTTCCGAAGGTTTTTCCTGGGCCGTATCCGGAATAATGATGCCGCCCGACGTCTTCTCGTCGGAACCGACGCGCCGTACCACAACTCGGTCATGCAAAGGGCGAAAGCTCATCCCCTTATCCTCCTGTAATATATGAATAAATTCGCGGTCTCGCCGAATTACTAGCACTCAACCCGCGTGAGTGCCAGACAGGTAGTGATCCGGCTGCCCCCTGTCAACCCGCGGGGAACGGGGGAATCGAACTTTTTTTGCCGCCCGCTTGGGCAATGTTCGTGCGCGACGCATGGCAATACACGCGACAGACCGGCGCCGGGGCCGCGCTTTCAGGGCGTCAGATAGGCTTCGCGCACGCCCTCGTCGGCTGCGATATCCGCGATCGGGCCCTCAACGAGGATGCGCCCGCGCTCGATGACTGCGGCCCGGCTGGCCACATGCATGGCGAAGCGCACATTCTGCTCCGATAGCAGAACCGTCAGCCCCTCCGCCGCGAGCGTCCGTATCGTCGCCGCGATCTGCTGCACGATCACGGGCGCCAGACCCTCGGACGGCTCATCCAGCAAAATGATCTGCGGATTGCCCATCAGGGTGCGCGCGATGGTCAGCATCTGCTGTTCCCCGCCCGACAGCTGACCGGCCAGCCGCTCACGCATCCCGGCGAGCGGCGGGAACAGATCGAATAGGCGTTCGCGCGTCCAAGCGACCGTTCCGGCCACTCCGACACGCTCGCCCACCACCAGATTTTCCTCGACGCTCAAACCGCCAAAGACCCGCCGCGTCTCCGGCACATACCCAAGCCCCGTGCGCGCGACCTTATATGCCGGCGCGCCGGTCACATCGCGTGTCCCGACAAACACGCGCCCGGCGCGCACATCCACCAGCCCCATGGCCGCCTTGAGCGTGGTCGATTTCCCCGCGCCATTGCGGCCGAGGAGCACCGTCACTGCCCCTGCCGGCACCTCGAGGTCGACCCCGAAAAGCGCCTGCGCGGTGCCGTAGAAGGCTTCGATCCCTGTCAGACGCAGCGCCGGAGCGATCATACTGCCGCCTCGTCGCCATCAAAGCTGCCGAGGTAGACCGCCTGCACATTTTCGTCTGCGCGTATCTCATCCGGCGTGCCCTCGGCGATCACCATTCCCCGATCGAGGACAATCACCCGATCCGCATGGCCAAAAACCACATCCATGTCATGCTCGGTGAACAGCACCGCCACGCCCCGCTCGGCGACCATCAGGTCCACCAGGTCCATCATGCTCCCGCGCGCATCCGCCGCCATGCCGGCCGTGGGTTCGTCCATCAGCAACAGCGACGGTTGGTTGGTCATGGCCACCGCAAGCTCCAGCCGCTTGAGATCGCCATAAGGGAGTTCCACCGTCGCGTCGTCCCCGCGAGCTGTGAGGCCGACCAGTTCGACCAGCTCGCCGGCCTGTTCGAGATACCGCTTGCCCAGGCGGCGGCCGAGGCCGGTCGCCGCGCCGTCGGCCGACGCAAGCGCCAGTTGCACATTCTCCAGGACCGTCATGCTCGTGAAGGTCGCAGTGATCTGGAAGGTGCGGCCCACTCCATGGCGCCAGATCCGGTGCGGCGGATGCCCCGTGACGTTGTGTCCGCCAATCCGGACGGTGCCCGCATCGGGTCGCAGCTGACCGTTGACGCAGTTGAAGAGGGTCGTCTTACCCGCCCCGTTCGGCCCGATCAGGGCGACACGCTCTCCTGAATCAACGTGAAACGACACACCGCCCACGGCCTGCACGCCGCCGAAGGCCTTTGCCAGAGTTTCGACAGCCAGAACATTTCCAGAAACGCTCATGAGGACCTCCGTCGAATAAGCGCAGAGAGGCCCGCCAGGCCGTGCGGCAGCACCACGACCAGGCCGATAATCAGAAGACCCAGGAACAGCTGCCAGAGGTCCGTTAGCCGCGTCAGTTCCGTCTCGATCTCGGTGAACACAATCGCGCCGAGGATCGGCCCCGCCAGTGATTGCATGCCGCCGAGCAACACCATCACCAGCCCGTCGACCGAGGTGGAGACGAACAGGACATCGGGAAATACGCTGCCCTTGGCAAAAGCGAAGAAACCGCCCGCAACACCTGCTGCGGCCCCGGCCAGCGTGAAGGCGAGCCAGCGGTGCCGGGTCACGTCCACCCCGATCGCGGCGGACCGTAGAGACGAATCACGCGTGGCGCGCAGCGTGTATCCGAACGGGCTGAAGATGGCGTGCCGCAGGCCCCAGATGACCGCCGCACAAACGCCGAAGGCCAGATAGTAGAAGACGACAGGATCGGACGCCCAGGCGCTCGGCCAGATGCCCAGGATACCGTTGTCCCCGCCGGTGAAATTGACCCACTGAAACGTCGCCGACCAGGCAATCTGGGCAAAGGCGAGCGTCAGCATGGCCATGTAGATGCCCGACAGGCGCACGCAGAACCAGCCGAACAGAAGCGCGCCCGCCGCGCCCGCCAGGGGAGCCATTAAAAGTGCCGGGGCCATACCCATCGATAGATGGAACACCGCCAGGCCCGAGCCGTAGGCGCCGAGCCCAAAATATGCGGCATGCCCGAAGGTGATCAGCCCGCCGCCCCACAACAGAAAATGCAGGCTGGCGGCAAACAGCGCCAGGATCGCTATTTCCGTCAGCACGATAACCGCGAAGTCGCCGACGGCCAGCGGCGCAGCCAGCCCAATCACAAGCAGGCTCCACCAGAAGATACGGCTGAGCCCCTGCCCGGCGCGCAACGGCGGATCCGGGTTGCGCCGATCTTCGGCGGTCGTGAACTCGGGCCGCCCGAACAGCCCACTGGGCTTGAGCACCAGGGTGACCGCCATCACCAGGAAGATCAGAACAAGCGTGATCTGGGGAAAGATGACCACCCCGAAGGCGAGAAGCTCACTGATCAGCACGGCCGCGACGAAGGCGCCTATGATTGAGCCCATGCCGCCGACCACCACCACCACGAAGGCATCGACAATGATGTTCAGATCCATCGACAGGCCCACCGCCTGCCGCGGAATCTGCAGCGCACCCCCCAGCCCCGCGAGAGTCGCCCCCAGAATGAACGCGCCGGTAAACAGCCAGCGCTGATCGACGCCAAGCGCGGCAACCATCTCCCTATCCTCGGTCGCCGCGCGCACCAGCACACCGAACCGCGTATGGCGGAACAACAGCCACAAGCCGCCAAGGACGACGAACGCGACCGAGATCAGGAACAAATCATATTGGGGCACCGCATGCCCAAGGATATTGATCGATCCGTCGAGGCCAGGCATGCGCGGCGCAAAGCGATCGTCCGCGCCCCAGATCAACCGGGTCAAATCCTGGATGACCAGCACCACGCCGAAGGTCGCGAGCAGCTGGAACAGTTCCGGTGCGCGGTAGATCCGCCGCAGCAAACTGGTTTCCATGACCGCGCCAACGCCGCCCACCACGATCGCGGCGAGCAGCATCGCCGCCAAGTATCCGAAGAAGCTATCGCCGAACGCAGCAACGAAGCTGAAGGCGAGATAGGCGCCGAGCATATACAGCGAGCCATGGGCGAAGTTCACCACCCGCGTCACGCCAAAGACGATCGACAGGCCGACCGCAATCAGGAACAGGGACGCAGCACTCGCCAGTCCCGTGATCGCCTGGACGACAATAAAGCTCAACACATCCTCCGGCGCCGTGGCATCACCCGGCGGCGCCGGCCAATCTCCGCGGCGCTACTTGCCGGGCCGAAGCTTCCTGACGGTCGCGTCGTCCGGCAGATAGTCGGCACCATTCGCATAACGGAAATCCACCATGACACCCTTCCCGTCAACCTTTGCCGTACGCCCCACATAGGCGCCCATCGTCGATTGATGGTCGATCGCGCGATAGGTGATCGGGCCAAACGGCGTGTCGAGTTCGAGATTCTTCATCGCCGCGACCATCGCCTGCGTGTCGGTGGAACCGGCTTTCTCCAGCATCGCGGCAATCGTCAGGATGGTGTTGTAGCCGACGATCGAGCCCGCGCGCGGGTAATCATCGAATCGCTTGCTGTAGGCATCGAGGAAGGCCGTGTGCGCCGCACTTTCGATCCCCTGCCAGGGATAGCCGGTGACGATCCAGCCCTCCGGCGCCTCGCCCTTGAGCGGGTCGAGATATTCCGGTTCACCCGTCAACACACTGACGACCTGCCTGTCCTTGAACAGACCGCGCAGCTGGCCCTCGCGCACGAATTTCGCGAGATCGACCGAGAAGGTGACGTTGAAGATCGCGTCGGGCTTGGCCAGCGCCAACGCCTGCACTGTGGCGCCGGCATCGAGCTTGAACAGGGCCGGCCATTGCTGTTCGACGAATTCGACATCAGGACGCAGGCCTTTCAGCACGTCCTGGAACGCCTTCACCGCCGACTGACCATAGTCATAGTTCGGCGCGACCGTCGCCCAGCGCTTGGCCGGCAGCTTGGCTGCTTCCTCGGCCAGCATCGCGGCCTGCATGTAGGTGGAGGGGCGCAGGCGGAACGTATAGTCGTTGCCCTTGGCCCAGACGATGGCGTCCGTCAGCGGCTCGGCGGCCACGAACAGCACCTTGTTGCGCTGGGCAAAGTCCGCGACGGCGAGACCGATATTCGACAAGAACGTGCCGGCGATCAAATCGACCTTTTCACGGCGAACCAGCTCTTCGGCGAACTTCACCGCGTCGGCGGGCTTGGCGCCGTCGTCGCGCGAAATCACCTCAAGTTTGCGACCGAGAACCCCACCCTTGGCGTTGATCTCCTCGACGGCGAGCTGCCAGCCGTTCCGATAAGGCACCGTGAAGGATGCCAACGGGCCGGTGTAGCTGTTGATCTCGCCGATCCGGATTGGATCCTGTTGAGCATTGACGATCGACGCCGAAAAGACGGTCAGCAGTGCCGCAACGGCAGTAGTCAAATAGGTGCGAAAACGCATGCGCAGCATGGTCGCAATCTCCTGTGCAATCGGTGACATGTTCCGGCGCGTTGATCGCGCCCTTCCGTTCCCCTGGATTCGGTGGGTTTCGACCCACAGGAACGCACCATATACTCACCTTGAGATAAAGGTCCAGCGCCAATCGATCGATGCCGCCGAATCGAGCACACAGATACCATTCAGATGGGATGGCAGACGCCAATCGGTTTGGATATAGTCCTGCCGAGTTCTAGGGAGGAATCATGACAATTAATGTTGCCGTTATCGGCGCCGGGCCGAGCGGCTTTTACACAGTCGACGCCTTGCTCAAGGGTGAGAAGGACGTCCGCGTCGATATCATCGAACGTTTGCCGACACCATTCGGATTAATCCGTGGAGGTGTCGCCCCCGATCATCAAACGACCAAGAAGGTCGCGCGCGTCTATGAGAAGACCGCTCTGAAGGATGGGGTCGGCTACTACGGCAATGTCGAGGTCGGCCGCGATGTGACCATCGCGGAGCTTCAGGAGATGTACGACGCAATCGTTCTTTCCGTCGGCGCCCCGCGTGACCGCAAGCTCGGAATCCCGGGCGAGGACAAGGCGGGCGTCTTCGGCTCGGCCGACTTCGTGGGCTGGTACAATGGGCATCCCGACTTCACGGATCTGCAGCCCGACCTGAACACCGGCACGGTTGTCGTCATCGGTCAGGGCAATGTCGCGGTCGATGTCGCCCGGGTCCTGGTGAAGACACCGGAGGAAATGACCGAGACCGACATCGCCGATCATGCGGCCGATGCCGTCGAGGCTTCGCCCATCACCGATGTCTACATGGTCGGCCGACGCGGCCCCATCGAGGCCAAGTTCACGAATGTCGAACTGCGCGAAATGGGCAAGCTCGACGACTGCCTGCCGGTGATCGATGCCGCGCAGCTTCCCGACGCGGTCGAGGGTGACTGGTCCGACCGCGACAAACGCCTCAAGGACCGCAATCTCGCGACGATGAAAGAATTCCCCGACGTCGATCCTGCGGACAAATCAAAACGCGTGCATTTCACCTTCTACGCGAAACCGATTGAAATCCTCGGCGGCGACAAGGTCGAGGGCATCCGCATGGAGCACACCCGCGTCGAAGACGGACGTTCGGTCGGCACGGGCGAATTCTTCGAGATCGAATGCGGGCTGGTGATCCCGGCGATCGGCTATTTCTCCGATCCGTTCCCCGGTGTCCCGTTCGATGTCGACAATGGCGTGGTCGAGCATGACGAGGGCCGGGTCGGCGACGGTGTCTATGCCGTGGGCTGGATCAAGCGCGGTCCGACCGGCGTGATCGGCACCAACAAGCCCGACGGAGACATCGCTGCAACCCAGATTTTTGAAGATGTCGCGGACGGGACGAAGCCCGGGCGCGAGGCGCTGGAGGCATTGCTGGCCGAGCGGTCCGTGCGTTGCCTGACCTATCAGGATTGGCAGTCGATCGACGCCGCCGAAGTGGCCGCAGCGAAGCCCGGCGCGCCGCGGCGCAAGTTCGTCACCATCGACGAGATGATCGCCGCTCTTGACTGACCGACAAAACACCTTAGTTGGGCTCGCAATAGGCCAGTTTATGCTTGAAACGAACATGCAGGCGGATGAATGTTGCGCCGCGCAACAATGGTTGCGTGCATCCGTACATTAATCTGAATTCAAAACCGTATTTACGGGAAGGAAATACCCGATGTCTGAAGTAGCGACCGCCGAGCGGTCGGATGAAGGCCGCCAGGAAGTTGAATCCGCGGTCGTACGATTTGCAGGAGACTCCGGCGACGGCATGCAGCTGACCGGTAGCCACTTCACCATGACGGCGGCGATCGCCGGCAATGACTTGGCCACGTTCCCCGATTTCCCCGCTGAAATTCGCGCGCCTGCCGGCACGACCTTCGGCGTCTCGGCATTCCAGATCAATTTTGGTGCGCGCAAGATCATGACCTCGGGCGATCTGCTCGACGTGCTGGTGGTGATGAACCCCGCCGCCCTCGTGACCAACCTCGCGGACGTGAAGCCCAACGGCATTGTGATCGCCGATTCCGGCGCGTTCACCGCCCGCAACCTGACCAAAGCCGGCTACGAGGAAAACCCGCTCGAAAATGACAGCCTCGAAGGCTACCGCCTGGTCAAGATCGACATGTCCCGCCTCACGGTCGAGGCCGTGAAGGAATTCGGGCTGTCGAACAAGGAAGCGCTGCGGTCCAAGAACATGTGGGCGCTGGGCGTCGTTTACTGGATGTATGGACGCAAGCGGCAGGCCTCGATCGATTGGCTTGAAACCAAATTCGCCAAACAACCCGACATCGCCAAAGCCAACATCGCGGCGCTCAATGCGGGCCATGCGTTTGGCGAGACAGCCGAAATGCCAGCCGAACTCGGCACGTACGAAGTCGAATCCGCGACGATCGAACCGGGCCTGTACCGGACGATCACCGGTGGAGAATCGGTTTCGCTCGGGCTGCTTGCGGGCTCCCTGCTCGCCGACTTGAAAATCGCCTTCTGCTCTTATCCGATCACGCCGGCCTCCGCCCTGCTGCACCAGTTGGCGCGGATGAAAGAATTCGGCGTTGTGACCTTCCAGGCGGAAGACGAGATTGCCGCCGCCGCCGCCGCCATCGGCGCATCCTATGCCGGCGCGCTCGGCATCACCTCGAGCTCCGGCCCGGGCATCGCGCTGAAGATGGAGGCGATTGGCCTGGCCATCGCCACCGAGCTGCCCCTGGTCGTGATCAACTCGCAGCGTGCGGGCCCGTCGACCGGCCTGCCGACGAAGACCGAACAGTCGGACCTCTATCAAGCCGTGTATGGCCGCAACGGCGACGCACCGATGCCTGTGATTTCGGTCTCGACGCCGTCCGATGGCTACGAGGTGGCCATCGAGGCCGTCCGCATCGCCACGAAGTACATGACCCCGGTGATGGTCCTGACTGACGGCTACATCACCAACGCGTCCGAGCCCTGGCTCATTCCGGATGCCGCGGACGCTGAACGTTTCGACGTCGAGTTCCGCACCGATCCCGAGAACTTCCAACCCTTCATGCGCGACGGAGAGACTCTCGCGCGCCCATGGGTCAAGCCGGGCACGCCGGACCTGATGCATCGGATCGGCGGCATCGAGCGCTCCTATGACAGCGGTCATATTTCCTACGACCCGGAAAACCATCAGAAGATGACCGACGTGCGCGCGGCCAAGGTTCTTGGCATCGCCAACGACATCCCGGAACAGACGATCGAAGTCGGCGAGGCCGGAGCCAAGCTGGCGGTCGTCGGCTGGGGGTCGACCTACGGGCCAATCAACCGGGCCGTCAACAACATGCGCGACGAGGGACTGGACGTGGCTCAGATTCACCTGCGCTACATCTGGCCGCTGCCGCGCAACCTCGGAGAACTTCTCGGCACCTTCGACCAGATTCTGGTGCCCGAGATGAACACCGGTCAGTTGCGCACCCTGTTGCGTGACCAATTCCTGTTGCCCGCTGAAGGGCACAACAAAGTCAACGGCAAGCCGTTCCTCATCGGCGAACTCGAAGACGCAATCCGCGCCCGGCTGGAGAAGTAGAATGAACGTCCAAAGCCCCCCGGAAAAACTGACGGCCCGCGATTTCGCGACCGACCAGGAGGTTCGCTGGTGCCCTGGCTGTGGCGACTACGCCATCCTCAAGGGTGTCCAGAACACGCTGGCCCAGCTGGAGGCCGACCCCAAGAACACGGTCTTCGTGTCCGGCATCGGCTGCGCAGCGCGCTTCCCCTATTACATGGAGACCTACGGTTTCCACACGATCCACGGCCGCTCGCCAGCAGTGGCATCGGGTGTGAAGCTCGCCAATCCCGAACTCGACGTCTGGGTCGTCGGCGGCGATGGTGACATGCTGTCGATCGGCGGCAATCACACGATGCACGTGATCCGCCGCAACGTTGATTTGCAGATCCTGCTCTTCAACAACCAGATCTACGGCCTCACCAAGGGCCAGTACTCGCCCACGTCCAAGATCGGCACCAAGTCCCCGTCGACCCCGCTCGGATCGATCGACAACCCGGTCTCGGCTGCACAGTTCGCGCTCGGCGTCGGCGGCACATTCATCGCCCGCTCGTCAGACATCCTGCAGAAGCATTTGCCGGAAGTCCTCAAGCGCGCCTACAAACACAAGGGCGCGTCCTTCGTCGAAATCTTCCAGAACTGCATTGTCTACAATGACGGCGTCTTCAAGCACTTCACCGAGAAGAGCGTGCAGGACGAAATGCAGATTCACGTCGAGCATGGCGAGCCCCTGCTGTTCGGCACGGACAAGTCGAAAGGCCTGATCCTGAACAAGGACGAAATGCGCCTCGAAGTGGTGACGCTCGGCGAAAACGGCATCACCGTCGATGACATTGCGGTGCACGACGAGACGAATCGTGGCCTGGCAACGATGCTGGCCCAAATGGATCCGCCAGACTATCCGGTGGCACTCGGCGTTCTCTACGCTGAACCTGCGCCGACTTACGAAGCCTCGGTGCATGCCCAGATCGCGCAAGCAACCAAAGACGCCGACAAGGCGGATCTCAACTCTCTGCTGCGGCGCGGCCAGACCTGGACTGTCGAGTAGCCCCGAACCAGGTACGCCAGGCCCAAACCCTGTCCCGCCCATCGGTCGCGATCCTGCGACCGATGGGCGCGGCGGCTTGCCCCCACCTCCGTGACGCATCAGATTGCCCTACGTTCGTTGGGCAGCTGACGCGAGATCATGACCACCACCGCAACCACCACCGGCGAATTCACCGCCCCCCGGCAGCGCGTCAATGACCGCGCGATAGGTCTGTGGCTGATGGTCTGCGCCGGCATGGTGCTGGCCATGGTGGTGATCGGCGGGATCACGCGGCTGACCGGCTCGGGGCTTTCGATCGTGGAATGGCGGCCCGTGATGGGCTTCCTGCCGCCGCTGTCCGATGCCGCCTGGGAGCGGCTGTACGACCTGTACCGGGCGACACCGCAGTATCTAGAAGTCAACGCCGGCATGACCCTGGCCGAGTTCCGCGCCATCTTCTGGTGGGAGTATGTGCACCGCCTCTGGGGACGGCTGATCGGGCTGGTGTTCTTTCTTCCCTTCGTCTGGTTCCTGATCCGGGGCCGGGTTCGAAAGTCCCTGGTGCCACGCCTGGTCCTGCTGTTCCTGCTCGGCGGGGCGCAGGGCGCGCTCGGCTGGTACATGGTGCGCAGCGGGCTTGTCGACATCCCCGAGGTCAGCCAGTACCGGCTGGCCGCACATCTGTCCCTCGCCTTCCTGATCTACGCCGCCCTCGTTTGGACGGGGCTTTCACTGATCTTCGCAAGCCCGGTCACAATCGCCGACCGGCTGGGTGTGCAGGTCCGGTACCTGGCCCTTCTGGCGTCGGGACTAATCGCATTGACGATTCTGTCCGGCGCGTTCGTCGCCGGCACCGACGCGGGCCTCATCTTCAACAGCTTCCCGTTGATGGATGGATCGATCCTGCCGCCGGGCTATTTCGATCACCCCGCCGCCCCGTTCGAGGACCACGGAACGATCCAGTTTCATCACCGGGTGCTGGCCATCGTCAGCCTGATCGCCGTTGCGGCCTTGTGGTGGCGCAGCCGCTGGCTGGCCCTCACCCCGCGGGCACGCATGGTCGCAAATGTGCTGATGGCGATGGCGGCCCTTCAGGTTGCTCTCGGCATCACAACGCTGTTGCTGGTGGTGCCCGTATACGCTGCGGCCACCCATCAGGCGGGTGCGGTGCTGCTGTTCACAATGATCCTGTGGTTCGTCCACGAACTGCGTGGCACCGCCCAGGTCCACAGCACGCGAAGTCCTGGTTTCCGAAATTAACTCCCGATCTCGCCACCATCATCCTTGGTGATCGCCACGACCGATGGCCGCGGCGGCATATTCGGATCGAAATCCGGCCACCGGGTCGCGGGATCCACATAGGACGAGTCCCGGCCGAACGGCGGCCAGGCCTTGGCACCGTCTACAGCTACATGCTGTACCGCCACGAACAGCGTCTTGTCGTCGGGCGCGAATTGCGGGCCGCACATCTCCGCACCCACGGGAACACGAAAGAACATCCGGCCGCTGCCTCGCGCTGCACCCTCGGTCTCCATCGCCCAAAGGCCGTCAGCTGTGCCGGTCTTCGGCCATTTTGAGCCCTGGTCCGTGGAGACCCACAACCGACCCTGCCCGTCGATCGCACAATTGTCGGGGGATCCGAACCAGCCGTTCCGGGATGTCTCCGGGCCCCATTTCGCGCCCGCCCCCGGCTTCTCGGGATCACCCGCCAGCACCAGGATATCCCAACCGAACGTCAGCGCGCCGTGGTCTCCGTCGGGCGGGCTCAACTCAACGATATGCCCGAAAGTGTTCGGCCCGCGCGGGTTGGCCGCATTCTCGTCGCCGACCTTCCGCTTCGAATTGTTGGTCAGCATGACATAGACCTTGTCCGTCAACGGGTTCGGGTTGACGTCTTCAGGCCGGTCCATCGGGGTCGCCTCGAGAAGATCGGCCGCGCGTCGGGTCTCGATCAGGACATCGGCCTGGCTGCCAAAGCCGTTCGCCGATGTCAGCGGACCGGCACCGAAGACCAGTGGCAGCCAGGTCAGGCTGCCATCCGCATCGAACCGCGCGACAAACAATGTGCCGCTGTCGAGCAAGTCGCGGTTTGCCGCCCGGTTGTTCGGGTCGTAGCGGCCGGCGGTGACGAATTTGTAGAGATAGTCGAAGCGCTGATCGTCGCCCTGATAGACGACCAGACGACCGTCCTTGTTGATGATCGTCTCCGCGCCCTCATGTTTGAAGCGCCCCATCGCCGTCCGCTTCACCGGAGTCGAATTGGGGTCATAGGGATCGACCTCGACAACCCAGCCGAACCGATTGGCCTCATTCGGCTCCTTTGCCACATCGAAGCGGTCGTAATACTTGCCCCAGGCGTACCATTTGCCCGGCAGGCCATAGCGCTTGTAGTTGCGGGCCTCGGGATGATTCTGGGACAACTTTCCCCAGAAATAGCCGTTGAAGTTTTCCTCGGCCATCAGATAGGTGCCCCACGGCGTCATCCCACCGGCGCAATTGTTGAACGTGCCGCGCACGCTGGTACCCGTCCGGTCCGCACGGGTCTTCATGCGAGCATGCCCCGCCGCGGGGCCCGACAGGCGCATCGGCGTGTTCGCCGTGATCCGCCGGTTAAGGGTGCGGTCTTCGCTCACCCGCCATTTGTCGTCGACCTTCTCAACCTGCACGATCGACCCGCCATGGGCCGCGATCTCGATGTCCACCAGCGCCCGGGTCATGTCCCGGAAGCCGATCATGTCCTGCCGGGCGATGCCCGGGAACATCACCTCTTCATTGGTGTATTCGTGATTGACGCAGAGCAGGGCACGCTCGGGGTTCTGTGATCCAAACGGCAGCGCGGCGTAGCCGACGAAGTCATTGTTGTAGCCGAACTGGCTTACCTGGGCGGCGGCGCTCTGGCCGGCCGGATCGAATTTCACCGCGCCCGCCAGCACCGGATCGCCCCAGCGGATCAGGACATCGGCGCTGTAACCCGGTGCCACATGGTGGGTCTCGTCGATGCCATGTTCTATTTCATCAAATGTAAAAGGCCTTGCCGCGGCGTGTGCTGCCCGTGAAATCAGCATGCTCATCGGTGTCGCAACGGTCGTGATCGCCGCGACGGCAGTCATGCCTTTGAGCAAGCTTCTTCGGCCCAGATACCGCGCTTGCACCACGTTCCCGAAGGTATTGGCGGGCGAGGAGTTGGCGGGCACGTCCTCTGACGCCTCAAAGGCGTCGGCACGTGTCGCAAATTCAGTGTGTTCGTTGGCCATCAGGTCCGCTCCGGGATCACAGGGTATCAAATAGGTTCGGCCCCTGCTTACCCAGACCGGGCGAAAGCCATGTGACGGTGCGGTAACAAACTGAAGACTCTGCCAGAGGTACTCAGATGGCAAACTTACAACGTCACACCGCCCGCTTAGGATCGGACAGTAGCTGGTCGCGGCGGAAGGCGAACAACCCGGCGCGGCCGATCATATACACATGGAACCGGGGCGACAGGAGATCGTCGATCGCCGGTTCGCGGGCATTCAGCCCCCCGGTATAGGCGCCGAACGCCGGCATGATGAGGCGACGCCCGTCGGTCGCGAAGCAGCGCCCCGAAATACGCCGCCCACGCACCCGCACCGCCGCCTTGGGGTGATAGTGGCCACATATCTCGCCAACCGGGATCGCAGCGGCCGCGTCGGCCTCCGCAACGTCATGGCGCAGCACAAGGTCACCGATTTTCAGTTCATGCATGACCTCACCGCCCATCGCCGCGGGCGGTTCGGGGTCATGGTTGCCCGCGATCCAGACCCAGTCATGTGCCGCGACCAACCGCGACAGGCGCTGCCGGTCTCCCTCGGCCATACGCGCCTCTCCGGCCACATCGTGAAGGGTGTCGCCCAGGCAGATCACACGCTTCGGCTTCACCCGCGCGCAAACCCGCTCCAGCCGACGCAGGGTCTCGACCGTGTCATAGGGCGGCAGCAGCCCCTGCCCCCGGGCAGCAAATGCGGACCCCTTCTCAAAATGCAGATCGGCCACCAGCAGGTCGCCCCCGTCCGGCAACCATGCCGCACCGGAATGGTCGAGGACGATTGGCTGGCCGCCGAGTTCTATGTCGGCGGTCGCCCGTGTACTCCGTGTCACTGGCGGCATTGGTATTCGGATCACTAAAGAGAGTGTTGCGGACAGCTATTCACGACGAGCATGCTAGAGTGAATACGCAAACACGACATCCATTTGCGAGGGCAGTAAAGCATGCGTTGGAATATGATTCGGCCACAATCAGGGTGGTACGCGGCCTTCATCTTCGTGGTCGCCGCGCTCCACACGCCGACGGCTCACGCCGATGCTGAACATTACTTCGTCACGCTCGATGGCACGTGGCGAGCCAGTAACATCGTCTGGTCCGAGATCGAGTCTGAATGGCTCGTCGCAACGACGATTGAAGTCGCGGCCCCACTGGACCGCGGCCTGACCGCGCCGCAGATGTTCGAGGCGTTCTGCAAGGAAATCGTCCGCGCGCGTCCGGGTGCCCCGAACGCCACAATCAGCGACAAACGAATATTCCGCGTCGACATCAACATTCTCGCCCCGAACGGTCGGCCAATCAGCGCAGCCCCCGCACCCATTTCCGTCGCCCAAGGCAAGTGCCAGGTCGGAGGCGGTGATCAGAGTCTTTTGCCCACCTATCCTGGAAGACTTAAAGGCTGGCATCTGGCGAACGGCAACGTCCAGCAAAACGGCGAAACCTTCCGCCGTACTATCCTTTTCGAATCGTCGCGAGGATCGAACGTCAAAGTCGCCGACTTCAATATGGCTGTGGCCTGCACTGCGACACTGAACGACCCGACCGTCCAGACGCTCCAAGACAACTTCGAGCGGGGCCTCGAGAACGTTAGGATGGAACCCAACATCGTGATGATCTTCGCCAAGGAGCGCGCCACGCAGGGCGTGTTTGCCCGGGCGACCTTCGATACGTCTGACGGAACCTGTGTCGAGCTGAAATAGTCTGGCCGCCAACACTTCCCGCCACCTAGGCGGCGTCGAAGCCCAGCTCCTTGGTGCCCACATTGTCCATGGCCTCGGAGATAAGGTCCTCGGCCTGCTCGCCGAGCAGCTCATCGATCGCGGCGCCATAGACGCTCTCGCGGCCGATCTCCAGCAGGATGGGCACGGCCAGCGGCGAGACCCGGTCGAGATGACGGTGGGTGATGCGGCCGCGCACGCGCGCCAGCATATCCGACAGGCGGCGCACATCGGTCAGGCCTGCGCCCGCATCCGCACGGGTCGCGCGCAGCAGAATGTGGTTGGGCTCGTGGGAACGCAGGACGTCGTAGATCAGGTCCGAATTGAACGTGACCTGGCGCCGGGATTTTTCTTCCCCCGGGTGACGCCGCTGGATCAGCCCAGCGATCACCGCGATGTTCCGAAAGGTGCGCTTGAGCATCGAGGATTCCGCCATCCACGCTTCGAGATCGTCGCCCAGCATGTCCTCGTCGAACAGCGCATCGAGGTCGGCAGCCTCGCAGGATTTTGTGCTCCACACGCCGATCACATAATCCGTCGCGACGAAGCCCAGCGGACCCAGCCCGGCCCGCTCCATGCGCCGCGTCAAAAGCATGCCCAGGGTCTGGTGGGCATTGCGTCCCTCGAAGCTGTAGGCGACGAGGTAATGCTTGTTTGCGCGGGGAAACGTCTCGATCAACAGCCCGTCGCGTGACGGCAGAACCGAACGCCAGCGCTGTACGTCGAGCCAGTTCGAGACCTGCGCGGGCAGATCGGCCCAGGTCTTCGGGTCCGACAGGATGGTTCTCACCCGGTCGGCAAGATGGGTCGACAGCGGAAACCGGCCGCCCACATAGGCGGGCACTGCTGGAGCATCGCCCTTGCCCGGGCGCGTGATCACGCTGGTCTCGCGCACCTCAACGAATTCGAGCAACCGTCCGGCAAACACGAAGGTGTCGCCGGCGGTCATGTAGTTGACGAAATTCTCCTCGACCTCGCCCAGCACCCGCCCACGGCCCATCCGCACCTTGAGTGTCGGCGCCTCGACGATCGTGCCCACATTCATCCGGTAGTCGCGCACCGCCGCCGGGCTGGTGATCTCGTATGTTCCGTTCGAGGTCCGGAACAAGCGCTGAAATTTCTCGTATCCGCCCAGCGCGTAGCCACCGGTGGCGACGAAATTGAACACATCGTCGAAATCCTCGCGAGACAGCTCGATATACGGGCCCGCCGTCCGCACTTCCTCGAACAACGCTTCGCGATCGACCGGTCCGGCACGGGCCGTGCCCAGAATGTGCTGGCCCAGCACATCGAGCCCGCCCGGGCGGGCGGGAATGCCATCCAGCGTGTGGGCGCGCACCGCGTCGATCGCCGCGCGGCATTCGAGCACCTCAAAACGATTGGCCGGCACAAGAACGGCGCGGCTCGGGCTGTCCAGCCGGTGGTTCGAACGCCCGACCCGCTGGAGGAGCCGCGTGGAGCCTTTCGGCGCACCCACCTGGATCACCAGATCGACAGCGGCCCAGTCCACCCCCAGATCGAGCGAAGACGTCGCCACGACCGCGTCGAGATCCCCGCGCGCCATCGCAGCTTCCACTTTGCGGCGCTGCTCCGGTGCGAGGCTGCCGTGATGCAGCGCGATCCGCAGCCCGTCCTCGTTCAACCGCCAGAGTTCCTGGAAGATGATTTCGGCCTGGGCGCGGGTGTTCACGAACACGATTGTGGTGCCCCCGTCACGCAACAGCTCATACACCTCGGGGATGGCGTGGGTGCCCATATGGCCCGACCAGGGCATCTCGACGGCGGTCTCCAGCACGTCGATGCGCGGCTCTGCCCCGCTTTCGCCCAAGACCAACGACACGTCGCCAGCGTCGCGCGTGGGGGAAAGCCAGCGCCGCAGCCGGTCCGGCTCGGCCACCGTGGCGCTCAGGCCCACGCGGCGCGCATCGGGTGCGAGGCCGGTCAGGCGAGACAGGCCGAGCGACAACAGATCACCACGCTTGTTGTCCTCGAGCGCATGCAACTCATCCACGATCACGCAGCGCAGCTGCCCGAAGATCTCCGGCGCGTCCTCATAGGACAGCAGCAGCGCCAGGCTCTCCGGCGTGGTCATCAACATCTGAGGCGGCGTGCGCCGCTGGCGCTGCCGCTTCGATTGCGGTGTATCGCCGGTGCGGGTCTCGGCGCGGATCGGTAGTTTCATATCCGCGATGTGAATCTCGAGGTTGCGGTGAATGTCCACCGCCAACGCCTTCAGCGGCGAGATATAAAGCGTGTGCAGGCCTTCCGGAGCCGGATCGGCTTCGATCAGTTCTGCCAGGCTGGGCAGAAACCCCGCGAGTGTCTTGCCGCCCCCCGTAGGCGCGATCAGAAGCGCCGAGCGGCCCTCAGCCGCGGCGTCCAGCATCTCGAACTGATGGGGGTGTGGCGCCCAGTTGCGCGCGGCGAACCAGTCCGACAGCGCTGCCGGAAGGTCGTTAGGCACGCATCACCCGAATACCCGACGCAAATCCGCGAGCCGCGCATCCAACGCGTCAGGGGCATAAGCCAATGGCGGCGCCACACCCCAGATTGGGTTCGGCCAGGCCGCATCGTCGGTGAAGCGCGCCACGACGTGGATGTGTAACTGGGGCACCATGTTGCCGAGCGCCGCGACGTTGATCTTGTCAGGCGCGAACAACTCCACCAGCGCCTCACTCGCCCGGCTGATCTCCTGCCCCGCCGTCACCATGTCGTCGGGTGAGAGCTCGTGGAAATCCCGCAAACCGGGCCGCACGGGCACCAGCACCAGCCAGGGATAGTTGGCGTCGGTGAGCAGCAGCACCTCGCACAGGGGCCAAGTGGCAACCGAAACCGTGTCGGCGGCGAGCTGGGGATGGAGTTCAAAATCGGGCATGGGCATCGCGGTGATTGAGTTCCGGGTCCGGCAGTTTAGCGCGATGGGGACGAGACCTCATCCGCTAGTGCAGACAGGCCATCCTGGTGCACACTGACCCGCAACGAAACAAGCCGACAGGAACGCCATGAAAGCCATTTGGTATGAGGGGCTCGGCCCCGCCCGCGAGGTCCTGCAGCAGGGCGAAATGGACTCTCCGGAGCCCGGGCCGGGTGAAGTCCGGGTAAAGCTCCACGCCTCGGGCGTGAACCCGGCCGACGTGAAGCGCCGGGGGCTCGGCACCTACGGCATGGATTACCCCCGCATCATCCCCAACAGCGACGGTGCGGGGATCATCGATGCGGCCGGCGATGAGGTTTCCGATATCGAAGTGGGACAACGGGTCTGGTTGTTCAACGGCCAGCGTCAGGGCCGCGCGTTCGGCACCGCAGCGGAATACATCACGCTCGATGCCTGGTTGGTCGCCCCCCTGCCCGATACGCTCGGCTTCGACGAGGGCGCATGCCTGGGCATTCCCTGCATGACCGGCCACCACAATGTGTTCTCCGACGGCCCGGTCACGGGCAAGACCGTCCTCGTAACCGGCGGCGCCGGCGCGGTCGGCCACTACGCGATCCAGTGGGCACGCTGGGGCGGCGCGACGGTCATCGCGACGGTCAGCTCGGACGCGAAGGCCGCCCATGCGGTCGCCGGCGGCGCCCATCACACCGTCAACTACCGGGACGACGACCCGGCCCAGCAGATTTTCGACCTGACGGGTGGCGAAGGTGTGGACCGGATCGTCGAAGTCGACCTCGCGGCCAATCTCGGCCTGACGGCCAAAGCTCTCAAATCGGGCGGCACTGTCTCGGTCTACGCCTCCACCGGCGACCCCGAAAATTTGATGCTGCGCATGGCGCTCAGGAACGCGCGTCTGCGGTTCATGGTCCTGCACAGCGTGCCACGCGCGGCTATCGATGCCGCACGCACCGACATCGTGACATGGCTGGCAGACGGGAACGGGCTGCACACTGTCGCGGGGACCTTTCCGCTGATGCAATGCGCGGAGGCACATGAATACGTCGAATCCGGCGCCAAGATGGGCACGGTGATCGTCCGGCCCGCTGACTAATCACTGCACCAAACATCGAGGCATCGGTTGCCAAACTGTCACGGTTTTGTGACATAAAGAACCGGTGGGGAGGCACCGGAATTGAGGGTGCTACAGATGCCCGCAATCTTTGCGGAGGTTCCAGTTGAGTATCGTTTTCGAAGGGGGTGCCGACGCCATCACGGGCGACGGCGAACAGCGGGGAATCATCGGCTACGCGCTGACATTCCTGCTCTGGCCGGGAATTTTGGCGGCCTGCCTCTATGGCACATGGCTGGGTTTCGCTGCCGACCATTCCGCGATCTATTTCAACATCATCTACATCGCCCTCGCGCTGACTCTGTTCACGCTGGAGCGCCTGCTGCCCCATGAACGCCACTGGCTCACGAATGACGGTCAGATGGGCCCGGATCTCGCCCACACCCTCGTGAGCAAGGGCTTCGCCCAGGTGCTGGTCGTGGTTGGCGTGACGATCGGCGTGGCCGAGGCGGTGGCGAGCAAGGGCGGCGGATACTGGCCCAGCGAGTGGCCGCTGGCATTCCAGATCATCCTCGGCATGGTGATCGCCGAAGCCGGCATGTATATCGCCCACCGGGTGGCCCATGAATGGTCGCTGCTGTGGCGCTTCCATGCCGTACATCACAGCGCGCCGCGCCTCTGGTTTTTTAACACCGGCCGGTTCCACGTCGTCGATACGGTGGCGAGCATCCTGCTCAGCCAGCCGCTTCTGTTCCTCGCCGGCGCACCATCGGAAGTCTTCGTCTGGGTGAACTCGACCACTGCCTTCATCGGCATGCTGACCCACTGCAATATCGAGATGCGGTTCGGGCCGCTGAACTATGTGTTCAACACCCCGGCCGTCCATCGCTGGCATCACTCTCGCAATCCTGCTGAGGGCAACAGCAACTACGGTGAGAACCTGATGCTGTACGATATCCTTCTGAAGACGTTCTACTGCCCGAACCGGCGCCCGCCAGCGGACATCGGGATCGACGGTCCGATGCCGGAGAGCTTCGTGGGCCAGGTCGCACAGCCCTTCCGGCGTGATCAAGCCGCCTTGCCGGTCATATCGGGCGGCGACGACAACTAGACCCGCCCCGCGTCACGCCGCATCGTGAAAGATGACGCCCAGCGTGGTGCGTGAACCGGCATGCAGCCGGCTCACCCCGTGGCGCATGTTCGCCCGATAGAACCCGCGCGCGCCCTGCACGGGCCGATGACGCACCGGAAAGATCACCGTATCACCGCGCTTCAGAGGCACCACCTCGACCCGAGATTGCTGGCGCGGGCGCTGCTCGGTCAGGACGAATTCACCGCCCGTGAAATCACACTCTGGATCGGACAGCAAAATCGTCGCCTGCAGCGGAAAGACCTCCGCGCCGTAGAGATCCTGGTGCAGCCGGTTGTGGTCTCCGGGCCCATAGCGCAGCAGGAGTGGCGTCGGTCGGCTCTGTCCTGCAGCGTGGCAATGATCCAGATAGTCGCCATGAACAGGCGAGAAGCGTTCATCCACGCCCAGCGCTTCGTTCCAGCGATTGGCGATCTCGGCCAACGGTGCGTAGAGGCCATCGCGCAGGGTCTGCACCAGCGCTGGCAGCGGATCGTCGAAATACTTGTACTCGCCCTCGCCGAACCCGTGACGGGACATGATCACATGGTTGCGAAATCCGGTTTCCCCGTCATAGCAATTGGTCAGAGCGGCGCAATCCTTCGCACCCAGGAGCGCCGGGACACAGGCATATCCCTGCGCGTCGAGCGCAGCCTTCATTGCGCCCGCATCGAGTGCGAGTAGACGTGCTTTCAGTCCAGCCATACGAACATCCCCGGAGTCCGAATTGGGGCTCAGCTTGTTCGGTCACGGCGCATCGCGCCACCCGCTTCTTGCGCTATTGCGCGTGCCCTATCGCGCAACCGCGCGCGGGCGATAGACGAGCATCCAGGCGAAGGCCGCGACCTGCAACGCCAACGCAATCCCGAATGCGGCGCGATAGCCCATGACCGAATATGCGCCGTCGGCGGCGACGGGCCAGATGTTGATGACCTCACCCATGCCCCATTGCAGCGCGAAGGCCGCCGCGAAGATCAGCAGATTCTGCGCCGTGCTGGCCCGCCCGGCCAGCTCCGGCGGAAACACGCGCGCGAGGACCGAGAAGACCACGACACCCGCCGTTCCCGTGGCGCCGAACACGAACCAGAGCAGGCCCGGCGCAGACGTCCACTCCAACAGCACCAGAAACTGCACCAGGATGAACAACCCCATGCCCACTGCCGCCGTCACCAGCGGCGGGATGTTCCTTCGCGCCAGTCGCCCGGCCACGAACCCGATCACCAGATTGCCGATGACGAAGCCGCCCGCCCCGGCCAGCAGGGTGAAGCTGACGGTCCGGGAATCCAGCCCCGCGATATCCCGCAGCCAGGGTCCGGCCCACAGGGTCTGGATGGCGAGGAAGCCACCCTGGGACAGGGCCGCAAGAGGGGCAATCCGCCAGAATACGCCGCTGCGATAGACCGAAAACATGCCGCGAATGCGCGCCGCCATGGGCTCTGACGAGCCCGCGCGGGTGCGCTCGGGGGCGACGAACCAGATCGTCACGGCGACCGCAAAGGTGGCCAGCGCCAGAGCGACGAAGCCATAGCGCCAACCGACCGCCGACACCAACGCCTCCGTCGGTGCGGTTGCGACCATCGCGCCCAGCCCGCCGAAGGCGACAACGAGCCCGTTCATCAGAGGCAGCTTGTCGCCAGGGAACCACTCGCTCATGGCCTTGAAGGCGCCCATCAGACAGGCCGCCACGCCGAGCCCGATCAGCGCGCGGCCGATCAGGAGGCTCCACAGCCCCTCGCCGATCGAGAACAGGAACGCGCCGATCGCCGCGACCAGCAACAGGCCGGTCACAACGCGGCGCGGTCCGTGGCTGTCGAGATAGATGCCCACGGGAATCTGGGCCGACGCGAAGGCGATGAAATAGGCGCTGGTCAGCAGGCCCAGCTGGCCCGGCGACAGAGACATCTCCAGCGCCAGGTCGGGGCCGATCACCGCGTTCACGGTGCGGTAGAGATAGGAGAAGAAATAGCCGAGCGCGAACGGCAGGAAGATCAGCGCGAACAGCCGTGCCGTCGGGGGGCGTTCCGTCGGGTTGTTTTCGGATGGTTGTTCTGCGAGTGCGGCCATCTAACGGCCGCGGAACTTTGGTTTTTCGCGGTTCTTGAACGCGTTGTAGCCGGCCATGTAGTCCTCGCTGTCCGCATAATCGAACTGGGCCTCGAGCTCAGCCCGGCTCATCGGGCGCGGGTCTGCCAGCCGCTCCAGGGCCGCCCGGTGATAGCGGTGCGACAGGGGCGCCCCGTCTGCGATCCGGCGCGCGGCCTGCATCACGTCGTCCTCAAGTTCGGCGTCGGGCACGACCCGGGTCAGAAGGTTCTTCGCCAGCGCTTCTTCGGCCGTGATCGCGCGGCCCTCAAGCAGGATCTCGGCGGCGACCGCCCGTCCCCCGGCATCGACCAGGTACTGGACCAGCTGATAGCCGAGGAAGAGGCCGATGTTCTTCGCCGGGACGCCGAAGCGCCCGGACTCACCCGAGATGCGCAGATCGGCCGCAAGCGCCAGCTCGAAGCCGCCGCCGATGCAAAACCCGTGGATCATCGCGATCACCGGATGGCGCGAGTTGCGCACCCCAAGAAATGCATGGTCGGTGGCGGCCTCATAGGCCTTCACCTTGCGGCGGTCGGAGCGCTCGGCCTCGAAATTGGTGATGTCCGCGCCGGCGCAGAAGGCGTCCTCGCCCGCGCCGCGCAGCACGATGCAGCGCACATCGTCATCTTCGCCCAGCGCCCCGATCGTATCGCCGACGGAGATCCAGTCTTCCTGGCGCAGCGCGTTGCGCTTTTCCGTGCGATGCAGGGACACAATGGCGATGTCGTCGCGGCGCTCGACCAGAACGGTATCGGACATGAAACTCTCACTTTTTTTTCTGGGAATAACGCTTACCGAATAGGCTGCCAGTATCGCGCAAATCACGCGCGGTTGCGAGGTAGGTAAAACGAGCTACTCGCGGATCAGGCCGGCGCCGGGGTTCTTATGGTCCTGGAGTTTTTCATCCGAGAACCAGGTCAGCGTGTCCTCGATCGTCTTCCGCTCCACGTCCCGGGTGATGAAAACGATCCGGGTGCGCCGGTCGTCCGACGGCCAGGCGTCGAGCACGGCGGGCGGGTGGAACACATGCTGGACCCCGTGAATGACCACCGGCCGGTCCATCTCCGCCACATTGACGATCCCCTTGATGCGCAGCAGGTCCGGGCCCTTGAGCATCATGATGGTGTCGAACCATTGCTCCAGTGCGTCCAGGCGCAGCGGCTTGTCGTAGGTCACGCAGAAAGAGCTGATGTGATCGTCATGGCGGTTCACGTCGTGTGAATGGTCAGCGCCATGGCCGTGCTCATGACCGTCTTCCGGTCCATCCGCATAGGCCTCGTCGCGCAGCCAGCGTTCCACGTCCGGGGTCTTGGTCTGCGGGTCATACAGACCCGCGTTGAACAGCATCGCCGGGTCCACGTCCCCGTCCAGCACCGTGATCCGCGGCGCGCCGGGGTTGGCTGCGGTGAGCCGCGCCTCCAGCGCGTCCCGGGTCGCGGCATCCGCAATATCGGTCTTGGTCACGAGAAGACGGTCGGCAACCGCCACCTGTTTCACGGATTCGAATTGCTTATCCAGCGTGTCGGCACCGTTCGCGGCATCGACCGTGGTGATCACCCCGTCGAGCCGGAAATAATTGGTCACCAACTGATCAGACATCAGCGTGTGCAGGATCGGCGCCGGGTCGGCCAGGCCGGTGGTCTCGATCAGCACCCGGTCGAAGGACGGCACGTCCTCGCGCAGGCGCAGCATCATCATGTCGCGCAGCGTGTTCACGAGGTCGCCGCGCACGGTGCAGCACAGGCAGCCACTATTGAGCAGCACCATGTCCTCGGCGCCCGCGACCATCAGCTCATGATCGAGCCCGACCTCGCCGAATTCGTTGACGATGACCGCGGCCTTGTCCATGCGCGGATCGTGCAGCACATGGTTGAGGACCGTCGTCTTACCGCTGCCCAGAAACCCCGTCAGCAGGGAAACCGGGATCAACTCCTGAGTTTCAGGTGGTTTTTCGGGTGCCGTATCGCTCATCATCGTTCCGTTCTGCGAACCGCCCGCTTGACATTTTGCGGGCGCGAACCGTTATAACACGCGCGAAACCGGGCGCCGCAACGTGCGCGCCCCCTATTGAAAGTGGTCCGATGTCAGAGAACCCCATGTTTGCCCAGCGCCAGACCATCGAGCAGGTCGAGGAAGGCCATGAGCTCGCCCCCAAGTTCGATGCCGACGGCCTCATGCCCGTCGTTACAACCGACGCGGACAGCGGCGAGGTGCTGATGCACGGCTATATGAACGCCGAGGCGCTGACGAAGACCATCGAGACGGGTGAGGCTCACTACTGGTCCCGTTCACGCCAGGTGCTCTGGCACAAGGGCGCCACCTCGGGGCTGGTCCAAAAGGTGCAGGAAATCCGCATCGACGATGATCAGGACGCGGTCTGGCTGCGGGTCGACGTGCAGGGTGGTGCCAGCTGCCATGTGGGCTACCGCTCCTGTTTCTTCCGCTCGGTGCCGGTCGGCGCCGCAGACGACGCGCCGGTGGCGCTGAATTTCGAGGAAACGGAAAAGGTCTTCGACCCGGTCGAGGTCTACGGCGACGCGCCGAACCCGACGAAACTGTAAAAAGCAGTGTCATACGCGGACGTGATCCGCGTATCTCCCGAAGACCGAGACCAGATGCCCGGATCAAACCCGGGCATGACGCGAGTTGGCGGGTTGGCGGATTGCCAATCTCTATTCATCATGCGCGGACGTGATCCGCACGCGACGCTCGAAGCGAGAGGCAACACATGCAACTCCCCACGAAATTCATAGACATCTCTATGGCGCTGGACGACGAGATCGTCGTCGATCCGCCGGCCATGCGCCCGAAGATCGAGATGATGGAACACGGCGACAATCTCGATCGCTGGCGCAAGCTCTATCCCGGCCTCGACACCGACGACCTGCCGGGCGGCGTTGCCTCGTCCTACGAAACCATCACACTGGCGACCCATAACGGCACCCATGTGGATGCGCCGAAGCACTATCACCCCGTCGACAAGAACGGCGATCCGATGCCGGGGATCGACGAGATGCCGCTCGACTGGTTCATGCGCCCCGGCGTGAAGTTCGACTTCCGCCACTTCGACGACGGCTACCTGGTCACCCCGGAGGACGTGGCGGCGGAACTGAGCCGTATCGGTCACGACCTGCAGCCCTTCGACATCGTCCTGGTGAACACGTCTGCGGCCGCGGCCTACGGCGGCGACCATTATGTCGACAGCGGCTGCGGCATGGGCCGTGAAGCGACGCTCTACCTCACCTCACGCGGCGTGCGCGTGTGCGGCACCGACGCCTGGACCTGGGATGCCCCCTTCAGCCACACGGCGAAACGCTGGGCCGAGACGAAAGACCCGTCGATCATCTGGGAAGGCCACTACGCCGGCATCGAGGAACCGTACTGCCAAATTGAAAAACTGCAGAATCTAGAGGCCTTGCCGGACAAGGGCTTCGTGGTGGCGTGCTTCCCGACGAAGATACGCGGCGGCACCGCGGGCTGGACCCGGGCCGTCGCGCTATTCGACTGATCGTCCTCGAATACGACGAAACGAACCTAGCCCAGCGTCTCCATGAAGCGCACCGGTTCGCCGACAGGATCGTCGGCGAGTTCGCCGTCACGCATCACCACATTGCCGCGGATGATCGTGCCCATTGGCCAGCCGGTGATGTTCATCCCCTCATAGGGTGACCAGCCGCACTTGTAGGCGAGCCAGTCGGCCGTAATTTCGCGCTTGGCCTTCAGGTCGACCAGCGTGAAGTCCGCATCATAGCCCTGGGCGATGCGCCCCTTGCCGGCGATGTTGAAGATCCGCTGCGGCCCGGAGCACAAGAGATCGACGAGCCGTGCCAGGGAAAGCCGGCCGTTCGCCACATGGTCGAGCATCACCGCCACCGTCGTCTGGGCGCCGGGCATGCCCGAGGGGCTGGCGGGATAGGGCTGCGCCTTTTCCTCTTTGGTGTGGGGTGCATGGTCCGAACCGATCACGTCGAAGATGCCCTGTTCGATGCCGCGCCACAGGCCGGCCCGATGGGCCTCACCGCGGATCGGCGGATTCATCTGCGCGTAGGTGCCGAGGCGGTCATAGCAGTCGGGCGCGGCCAGGGTCAGATGCTGGGGCGTGACTTCGCAGGTCGCCACGTCCTTGTATTGCGACAGGATTTCCACCTCTTCGGCGGTGGTGATGTGGAGTACGTGCACCCGCCTGCCCGTCTCGCGGGCGATTGCCAGCAAGCGTTTGGTCGAGCGGATCGCGGTTTCCTCGTCGCGCCAGACTGGATGGGATGACGGGTCACCTTCGACGCGCTCACCCTTGCGTTCATTCAGCCGGTACTCGTCTTCCGAATGGACCGACATCCGGCGTGTGCCGTTCGAAAGGACCCGGCGCACCGTCTCGTCGTCAGGCACCAGCAGATCGCCGGTCGAGCTGCCCATGAACATCTTCACGCCGCAGCAGCCGGGCACCCGTTCGAGTTCGGCCAGCTGATCGGCATTGTCGGCGGCAGCCCCCATGAAGAAGGCGTGGTCGGTCCAGGCGCGGCCCCTGGCGCGGTCGATCTTGTCGGCCAGGGCCTCCGCGCTCGTCGTCAGAGGTGCTGTATTGGGCATCTCGAAGACGGCCGTGATGCCGCCGAGTGCTGCCGACCTCGTGCCGGATTCCAAGTCTTCCTTCTGCTCGTTGCCGGGCTCGCGGAAATGCACCTGGCTGTCGATCATGCCGGGCAGGACGGTCAGCCCCGTCGCATCGACAACGCTGTCGGCGGCGTCGCCGTCCAAATCGCCGACATGGGCGATTTTCCCATCGCGCACCGCGACATCGGTTTGAGCCAGCCCGCCGGTGGTCCAGACGTCGCCACCCTTGATGATCAGATCGTATGTTTCAGCCATGGGATATTGGTATCATTCCAGGACCTTCACTGAACAGAGGCGGTCATCCACAGGCGGTCAAAAAAGACGACCTCAAACTTCCTCAGCATCTTCTTCGTCTGACGTTTCATCCGTGAGTGCATTGGCGAAATCGGCCATGACGTCCAGCACACCCTCGGTCGCGTCGCGGTGAGGCGCGTGTCCGCAGTCGGGCACCATCACCGCATCCACGGGACCCGATGACTCCCGGCCGATGGTCGCGGGCTGGGCCTCGGTGCCGTACTCGTCGTCGACGCCCTGTATCACCAGGGTCGGGCAGGTGATCGCCGGCAGATATTCCTCGATGTTCCAGTCCCGAAACGCGGGGCTGAGCCAGATGTCGTTCCAGCCCCGGAACGTCGCCTCGCCGTCGGTGTGGCGGCGCGCGATGCGATCGGACAGATCAGTGGTCTCGTACGCGGCCTTCGCATCCTCGATCCCGGCGATGCTCTCGTCCTCGACGAACAGATGCGGCGCCTCGAGGATCAGGCCACGGACGGGATGCTGCGCGGCATGAATAAGCGCGATCGACGCCCCGTCGCTGTGACCTACGAGGATCACATCATCGAGATCAAGGGCGTCGCGGATGACAGGTAGCGCCTCCTGCGCCTCGACATGCATGTAGTCGACATTGCGCGGGCCCGCCAGCACATCCGAGCCGCCATAGCCGTAGCGGGAATAGACCAGCGCCGGCAGGCCCGTCTCCGCGGTGAGCTGCGCCGGGAAATCCCGCCACAACCCGGCCGACCCAAGACCCTCATGCAGGAACACCAGCGCCGGGCTGTCGCCGTCATGCGGGGCCGTCCAGTAATACTCCAGACGCCGTCCGGCGGCGGTCAGATGCTGCATGTCCGGGGTTGCGGCAGATGCCATGGATATCGTTCCTTAAGTCTCGCGGGGGTCTCCCCAATTCGTTGGAGTTTCCAACTATCAGGTCCACAAAGTGATGGGCTTGGACTACTGTTCTAGCGTCAAACAGGAGGACATTGCGATCCCATGATCGCCTTTGAAACACACCCGGAACGCTACCGACACTGGCAGCTTTCCATCGACGGGCGGGTCGCCACCCTGACCCTCGACGTGGACGAGGCCGGCGGCCTCGCGCCGGGCTATGAGCTCAAGCTCAACTCCTATGATCTTGGCGTCGATATCGAGCTGTATGACGCGATCCAGCGCCTGCGCTTCGAGCATCCCGAAGTCGCAGCGGTGGTCGTCACCTCGGCCATGGAGCGCGTGTTTTGCGCCGGCGCCAACATCCCCATGCTCAAGGGCTCGAGCCACGACCACAAGGTGAACTTCTGCAAGTTCACCAACGAGACCCGCAACGCCATCGAAGATGCGAGTGCAAACTCGGGCCAGGCCTACATCTGCATGATCAACGGCACGGCCGCGGGCGGGGGTTATGAGCTGGCGCTGGCCTGCGACGAGATCCTGCTGATCGACGACGGATCGAGCGCCGTCTCCCTGCCCGAAGTGCCCCTGCTGGCGGTGCTGCCGGGCACCGGTGGGCTGACACGGGTTGTCGACAAGCGCCATGTGCGTCGCGACAGGGCGGATTTCTTCTGCACCACCGGTGAGGGCCTGCGCGGAAAGCGCGCGCTCGAGTGGAAGCTGGTGGACGCGCTGGTGCCGCGCTCCAAGCTCGACGAGACCGTCGGCACGCGGACCGCGGCGCGGGTCGAGACTTCAGACCGCCCGGCCGACGGCCAGGGGATCGAACTCACGCCGCTCACGCGCGAGATTTCCGACACGGAACTCGCTTATCCCAACCTGACGATCACCCTCGACCGGGACGCGCGAACCGCCACCTTCACAGTGCGCGCGCCCGCCGACGCGCCGCCCGCCGATCTTGCGGGCATCCACGCACTCGGCGTGGACTTCTGGCCCCTGGCCGTCGCCCGGGAGCTCGACGACGCGATCCTGCATCTGCGCTTCAACGAGACCGAGATCGGCACCTGGGTATTCCGCACCGAGGGCGACGGAGAGCTTGTCGCGGCCCATGACGCGACGCTGCTGGAACACGGCGACAACTGGCTGGTGCGCGAGATCACGCTGTACCTGCGCCGCACGCTCAAGCGCATCGACGTGTCCGCGCGTTCGCTGTTGGCGCTGATCGAGCCCGGTTCCTGCTTCACCGGCACCCTGCTGGAGCTCGCGCTCGCCGCCGACCGGTCCTACATGCTGGATGGGAACTTCGAGGATGCGGGCAGCAACAACCCGCCCGCAACGATCCGCGCGACCGCCATGAACTTCGGGCCGCTCGATATGTGCACGGGGCTGACCCGGTTGCAGTCGCGCTTTTATGGCGACGACGACGCCCTGGCAGCGGTCGAAGCCGAGGCCGGCAACGACCTGGACGCGGCCGACGCCGAGGAACACGGCCTGGTCACCTTCGCGCCCGACGACATCGACTGGGAGGACGAGGTGCGCCTCGCCATCGAGGCCCGGGCCGCCTTCTCGCCTGACGCGCTCACGGGCATGGAGGCGAGCCTCCGCTTCCCCGGTCCCGAGACCATCGAGAGCAAAATTTTCGCGCGGCTGAGCGCGTGGCAGAACTGGATATTCCAGCGTCCCAACGCCGTAGGAGACGGCGGCGCGCTGGAGCTGTTTGGCACCGGAAAACAACCCGAATTCGACCGCAGGCGGGTCTGAGATCATGAAAGCCGACTACAACGAATCCATCCCCAACAACGTCAATCTGGGCGACGACCGGCGTTTGTTGCGCGCGCTCGAGCGCTGGCAACCGGCCTATATCCAGTGGTGGAAGGACATGGGACCTGTCAATTCCAACGACATCGAGGTCTATCTGCGCACGGCGGTCAGCGTGGACACGGACGGCTGGGCCCATTTCGACCATGTGAAGATGCCCGATTATCGCTGGGGTATTTTTCTCGCCGAACCCGGCCCCGACCGGAAGATCAGCTTCGGCGCCCACAAGGGCGAACCGGTCTGGAACGAGATCCCCGGTGAGTACCGCTCCGAGCTGCGCCGCCTGATCGTCACCCAGGGGGACACCGAGCCCGCCTCGGTCGAGCAGCAGCGCGAGCTGGGCCGCACCGCGCCGTCTCTCTATGACCTGCGCAATCTCTATCAGGTGAATGTCGAGGAAGGCCGCCATCTCTGGGCGATGGTCTATCTGCTGCACGCCTATTTCGGACGCGACGGCCGCGAGGAGGCCGACGAGATGCTCGAACGCCATGCCGGTGACCCGGACCGACCGCGCATCCTCAAGGCCTTCAACGAACAGACCAACGACTGGCTATCGTTCTTCATGTTCACCTATTTCCAGGACCGCGACGGCAAGTTCCAGCTCGCCGCCCTGGCCGAATCCGGCTTCGACCCGCTGTCGCGGACCTGCCGCTTCATGCTGACCGAGGAGGCCCACCACATGTTTGTGGGCGAGACCGGCGTGATGCGCATCCTGCAGCGGACCTGCGAGCTGATGCGCCAGCACGACACGACCGATGTCCGGCCCTTCGGCGGCATCAACCTCGAGACAGTCCAGAAGTGGATCAACTTCCACTACTCGATCTGCCTCGATCTGTTCGGCTCCGAGCGCTCGACCAACGCCGCCAACTACTTCTCCATGGGGCTCAAGGGCCGCTACCAGGAGACGAAGATCGACGACGACCACAAGCTCGACGGCGAACAGATGGATATCCCGAAGGTCACGGAAGACGGAATCGACAGCGAGACCATCTCGACGCTCACGGCCATGAACCTCAAGCTGCGCCAGGACTACACGGCCGACAGCCAGCGCGGGCTCAACCGCTTCAACAAGATGATCGCGGCCCACGACATCGACGTAACGCTCACCCTGCCCGACGAGAAGTTCAACCGCACGATCGGCATCTATTCGGGCATCGAGGCGACGCCCGAGGGTGAGCTGATCTCGGCCGAAGAATGGGCGAAGCGCCGGGCGGCCTGGCTGCCGACCGACGAAGACAAGGCCTATGTGAACTCCCTGATGGTGCCGGTCACCGAACCCGGCAAGATGGCCGGCTGGATCGCGCCGCCCAAGCGCGGCATCCATGGCCGTCCCATCGATTACGAGTACGTGCTGTTCCACTGATCGCCCATGTCATGACCGCAAACACCGTTATCGTCGATACGTCCAACAGCCCCGCGAAGCTCGCATTCGCGGACCGCTTCAACGTGGCCGTCCCCTTCATCGACCGACATCTCGACGAGGGCCGCGGCGACAAGATCGCCATCCGGGACGATGACGGCGACACGACCTACGCCCAGCTCGCCACGGCGGTGAATCGCGCGGGTAACGCGCTCATGGACCTGGGTCTCGCACCCGGCGACCGGGTGATCCTGGCAATCAAGGATTGCCCGGCCTTCTTCTTCGCCTTCTGGGGTGCCATCAAGGCCGGCTTCGTGCCCGTACCCGTGAACACGCTGCTACGCGCCAAGGACCTGCAGTTCATCATCGAGGATTCCGGTGCCGCGTGTTCCATCTGGTCGCCGGAATACGCCGCCGAGATGGGACCGGCGCTGGCCGGTGCCGATCCCGCGCATCATTTCCCGACAGAGGGAGAGGATGGCAGCTTCGCTGCTCGCATGGCATCGGCCGAGCCCGACCTCGAGGCAGCACCCGCCACCGCCGAAGACGATTGCTTCTGGCTCTACACGTCTGGCTCCACCGGCACCCCCAAGGGCGCGGTCCACGCCCACCGGGACATGGTGGTGACCAGTCAGTATTACGGGGTCGAGACCCTCGGCATCACGGCCGACGACATTCATTTTTCTGCCGCGAAGCTGTTCTTCGCCTACGGGCTCGGCAACGCGATGACCCTGCCGCTCTGGACGGGCGGCCAGTCGGTGCTATTCGCCGGTCGGCCGACTCCCGACATCATGGCCGACCACATCGAACGCTACCGCCCCACTCACTACTATGCCGTGCCGACCTTGTTTGCCGCCCAGCTCCATGCACTGGAGAGCAAGGGCGCGGATTTCTCGAGCCTGCGGGTGTGCGTGTCTGCGGGCGAGCCCCTGCCGGCCAGCCTGTTCGCGCGCTGGCGCGAACATACCGGGCTCACCATCCTGGACGGGATCGGCACCACCGAAATTCTGCACATCTTCATCGGCAACCGCCCCGACGATGCAAAACCCGGCACCAGCGGCAAGCTGGTACCCGGCTACGAGGCGCGGATCGTCGATGATAACGACCAAGCCGTTGCGACCGGCGAGATTGGCAATTTGTTGATCCGCGGCGGGTCGGTCACCTCGCGCTACTGGAACCAGCCCGAACGCACGGCCGCCGCCATCACCGACGGGTGGATCCGCACCGGCGATTCCTATTTTCAGGACGACGACGGCTACTTCACCTGCTGCGGGCGCAGCGACGACATGCTCAAGGTCGGCGGCATCTGGGTCTCACCCGTCGAGATCGAGGCGCGGCTGGTGTCCCACGACGCAGTGCTCGAAGCCGCAGTGATCGGCCGCCCGGACGACGAGGAGCTGATCAAGCCCGAGGCCTTCATCATCTTGAAGAATAGCGACGACGCCTCCGACGAACTGGCAGAGGCGCTCAAGACCTTCTGCCAGGAAGAGCTCGCCCGCTACAAATATCCCCGCTGGGTGCATTTCGTGGACGAGCTGCCGAAGACGGCGACGGGCAAGATTCAGCGGTTCAAGCTGCGGGGGTAGATGTCTTGAACACGAACTGCCCAATGAATGGCGCGCCGCACGACATTTGACGTGAATCTATGTTCCCTGTATGTTCCGTTTTGGGAGAAACGCTCATGGCGGGAAGAACTAGATCAAACTTACTTTCGCTGCCAGCATGCAGGCACTGCGGTGAACGTTGGAAACCGCAGGTAAACTCGGTCGCTTCTCAAGCGTATTGTTTCTCTTGTAGAAATGAACGTCGGGCTGAAGCCATCAAGGTATTAGGAACTCGGCCCGTAGAGCGAAAAGATCGAGTAAATCGGTATATCTTTCCGGTTCACAAGTAACGGATCAGGAAAGAAAAAATCTTTCTAGGTCCCCTATCGCTTGTCGTGCTCCGACAACCCCGTCTGACGCTCCCAGTTTTCTGTTATTTCCAGCACCAGCGACGGCTGGTTCGCTCCATGCCTTCCATTCATGACGTCTGGCCGAGATTCTATTCCATTCGACCTTGACGATTCTTTTGCCATTTTCTCGCCGCCAACGGACATAAGACCCGGCCACTTCACAGCTCCAGTCCGGAGCAATGGGCAAGCCAGCTATCACCTGTTGTACCTGTCCGACAGATTGAAGGCGTTTGTGAGGGTCATCGACCATCATAGAGCGGATCGCTCTTCGCCAACGCCGAGGAACATGAGGCAACCATAGAAGATGATCCCGAAATCCGCCTTCATGGATCGACAAACGAGGTAGTTCCGATTCGCTGTACCAAGAGTGACCATGCAAAAGGCGATACAAAGTCATACCAAATGCCCAAACATCTGATCGAACACTGGTAACACCGTCTGCCCAGACTTCGTAGGCAAGGTGATCGCTATATCCCGCCCTATCGGCGTAGCCGAAAATCAAGTCGTCTGTAACAAGACCAAAATCCCCGATCCTCGCAACACCGTTTTCATCAATGAGAATGTTACCCGGCTTGATATCACGGTGAATCATTCCTCTCGCATGCAGAGCATCAAGCCCGAGCAAGACTTCCGCACCTGCTTTGCGAACCGCACTTAGCGGAAGTGGCCCCACTTCATAGCGACTATGAAGAGAGCCGCCCGAGCAAAACTTCATGCAATACTGAATACTCTTCCCATCGACACTTTCCACCAAGTGATGGACCGGAACGATATTGTCATGTGCCGCCGACGCAAGGTTCTGGGCCTCGGCAAGAAACCCAGCCTTCCTATGGCCCCATACGCCATCAGATTCTGTTGGTTCTTGAGAAATAATCTTTACGGCGACTTCTCCATGGACCGGGTCTGTGGCCAAGTGAACATCTCCAAAGTGGCCACTACCAATTTTTTTGCCGACGACAATTTCTGAAACAAAAGCAGTCATGCTTGCTTTCGCTCGGCAAGAAGCAACATCGCAGCTTCTCTACTCCCGGAACGCAGCGGTTTGCCATTGAACTCCTGGCCCCAAAACCCAGTATCTTTGATGTACTCATCCACCTTTCGGTCGCCAAAATTTTTGCTGACCGCGGCTTTCGGAATCACTTTCACTTCACATACAGAAGCTGCCGCCGACTGAATAACCCCCCTCAGTTCAGCGCTATGAAAATGTCCCAACCTCACCCCGCTTTGACTGGTCGCACTGGCTTTTATCACTACTTTTTCAATGCCATTCTCTCGTAAATAGTTCGAGCACAACTGGCTTAACGCATAATAAGCGGCAGGCTTACTTCCAGTCTGAAGTTTCCAAGTCAAATCCGCCTGCAAGATCAGAGGTCCGTCATCAGGAACTTCTGCATCCGCCACAGTCACTTTCTCGCCAGAGATCACGAGCCCCACCCATCGTTCGGTCAAGGAATTTCCTCCTCATTCTCGAATTTCTATTCGAACCCGAATTAGGTTCAATAACCCCAGTAAAATTACAACATAATGAAAACATATAGTGAGCCCCGAACCAGGTTCAATTCAAACCTTGTTGGTTCTGCATAGCTTCGATACTTGAAAAACTGAGATTATGACCTCAGACCCCCAGATACCGCGCCTGCAAATCCGCGTCGGCGCGGAGCTGTTCGGACGTGCCATTCCAGACCACCCGGCCCTTCTCGACGATGTGATGCCGGTCGGCGATCTTGGTCAGCGCCGCCACATTCTTGTCGATGATCAGGATCGACTGGCGCGCGGTCTTGAGGTCGGCGAGGCAGGACCAGATCTCCGTCCGGATCAGCGGCGCCAGGCCCTCCGTGGCCTCGTCCAGCACCAGCAGTTGCGGATTGGTCATCAGCGCCCGGCCGACCGCCAGCATCTGCTGTTCACCGCCCGAGAGTTGGTTTCCTGCGCTCTCCAGCCGGGGTGCGAGACCGGGAAACAGGTCGATCACCTTGTCGAAGGTCCAGGTCTCGCCCTCGCCGCGCCGCTTGCGCGCGGTGGCGATCAGATTCTCGCGAACGGACAAATTCGGGAATATCTGCCGCCCCTCGGGCACCAGCCCGATGCCCGCCTGGGCAACCTTGTAGGAGGCCAGCCCGTCGATCCGCGTGCCCTCGAAGAGGATCTCGCCGCCATGGGGCTGCATGATCCCCATGATCGATCGCACGGTCGTGGTTTTGCCCATGCCGTTGCGCCCCATCAGGGTCGCGACCTCGCCGGTGCCAACCGTGAAGTCCATGCCGAACAGCACCTGGCTGTCGCCATAGGAGCTCTCGATGCCGCGCACCTCGAGCATCAGACCGTCCCTCCACTTGCTTCGTCGCCCAGATAGGCGGCGCGGACCGAGGCGTCATTGCGGATTTCATCGGGCGTGCCCGTCGCGATCGCCCGGCCATAGACCAGCACGGTGATCCGGTCGGCGAGCGCGAACACCGCGTCCATGTCATGCTCGATCAGCAGCATCGTGTAGTCGCCCTTGAGCGCCTTCAGGAAGTCGATCATCACCTGGCTTTCTTCGAGGCCCATCCCGGCCATGGGCTCGTCGAGCAGCAGGAAGGACGGCCCGGTCGCCAGGGATATCGCGATCTCCAGCTGGCGTTGCTCGCCATGGGCGAGGTTGCCGGCCTTCACGTCCATCCGGCCGCCCAGCCCGACCCTTTCGAGCAGTTCGCGCGCGGGCGCGCGCAGGCTCTCGTCCTTCGCGGCCGGGCGCCAGAAGCGGAAGCTGTGCCCCTGCCCGGCCTGGACCGACAGCATGACATTCTCCAGCACCGTGAACTCCCGGAATATGCTGGTGATCTGGAACGACCGCGCCAGGCCCTGATTGACCCGCGCGGGTGCGGACAGGCGGGTGATGTCTCGTCCCTCGAACATGATTTCGCCGGCGTCCGGCTTCAGCAGCCCCGACAGGAGATGCACCAGCGTGGTCTTGCCCGCACCGTTGGGACCGATCACCGCGTGGATCTCGCCGCGGGTCGCCTCAAGCGAGAGGTTGTCGGTCGCCGTCAGGCCGCCGAAGCTCTTTCGCAAGGAACGCGCCTCGAGGCTGATATTCGGGGCCGGGCTATTCACGCGACGCTCGCGGGGTCAGGAGGCCGGCGATGCCGCCGCGCGCGAACAGCACAATCAGCACCAGGAACGGCCCGAAGATGATGTGCCAGTGGATCGTCCAGGTGGACAGGATCTCCGACAGCATCAGGAAGACAAACGCGCCCGTGACCGGCCCGAACAGGGTCGACATGCCGCCCAACACCACCATGAAGATCAGCTCGCCAGAGCGCGGCCAGTTCATCATATCCGGTGACACGAAGCGTTCCAGATTGGCCTGCAACAGCCCGGCGATGCCGCACATCACCCCGGCGATGACAAACGCCGTCAGCCGATAGCGATAGGTCGAGACACCGACGGCCTGGACCCGCGTCTCGTTGGATTTCGCCGCCCGCATCACCACGCCGAAGCGCGAATGGACCAGTTTCCAGCTGACAAACACGCTCGCCAGCAGGAATGCGAAGATCGTGTAGTACATGGTCATGTTGTCTTCGAGAGAGAAGAAGCTCACCCCGAAGTCGCTGCGCGCGAGGATGTTCAGCCCGTCGTCGCTGCCGTAGCGCTCCGCACTCACGCTCAGGAAGAACAGCATCTGGGCCAGCGCCAGAGTAATCATGATGAAATAGACGCCGCGGGTGCGCAGGCTGATCGCACCGAAGATCAGCGAGATCACCGCGCAGGCCCCGATCGCCACAGGCCACTGGATCCACGCGCTGGTCACGCCGTGGAAGGCGAGAATGCCGATCGCGTAGGCCCCGATCCCCAGATAGACCGCGTGGCCGAAGCTGATCATGCCGCCATAGCCCATGATCAGGTTGAGGCTCACGGCCGCGATCGCCCAGACCATGATCCGCGCGAAGACGATCACATAAAACGGCTCGCCCAGCGCCGGTGCCAGAAATGGCACGACCGCGCACAGGCCGACCACGATGATGGTCAGGATGTTCGCCGGGCTCTTCAGGTCGATGACGTCCTTCATTGCGCACACATCATTGGGCACCCTTGGGGGGGAACAGCCCCTGGGGCCGGAAGAACAGGATCGCGGCCATCAGGATGTAGATCATCATCGACGACAGGGCCGGCCCGGCGGATTCCGCTGCATTTTCCGGTAGGAACAGCAACAGGAACACGTCGAGGAAGGAGCGCCCCATCGTGTCGATCACGCCGGTGACGATGGAGGCGATGAAGGCGCCGCGGATCGAGCCGATGCCGCCGATCACGATCACCACGAAGGCCAGGATCAGCACATCTTCGCCCATGCCGATCTGGGCCGCGGTGATTGGCGTGATGATCAACCCGGCGAGCCCGGCCAGCACCGCGCCGATACCGAAGACGACCGAGAACAGCATCGGGATGTTCACCCCCAACGCGCCGGCCATGGTGCGGTTCGACGCGCCGGCCCGGATCAGCATGCCAATCCGGGTCTTGGCGACCAGCACATAGAGCCCCAGCGCCACCAGCAGCCCGACGACGATGATCATGATCCGGTAGACCGGATAGGTGATGCCGATGCCCAGCGCCACGGAGCCCTCGAGGAAGTCCGGCAATGGCACGACCAGCCCCTCCGGGCCCCAGATCAGGCGCGTCGCCGCGTTGAAAAACAAAATCAGGCCGAAGGTGGCCAGCACATGATCGAGATGATCGCGCGGATACAACGTCCGCAGGGTTGTCATCTCGACCGCCATGCCGATCAACAGCATCGCCGGGATCATCAGGACCACGCCGATGACGAAGGAGCCCGTCACCGCCGCGATGGTGCCGCCGACGAACGCGCCGATCATGAACATCGACCCGTGGGCCAGGTTCACCAGATCCATGATGCCGAACACCAGGGTCAACCCGGCGGCCATCAGAAACAGGATGATCCCGAGCTGAAACCCGTTCAGGAACTGTTCGATTAGGAGGACGTAGTCCATCGCGCTCTAGCGGTCATCCGGTGGCGTGGAAATCAGTAGTAGATATGCAAGCGGGGATGCCTGCACATCCCCGCCTACAAATTCATATGAACGCGTGCCTACATCTTGCACTGGCTGGCATACGGGTCCTGATGATTGGTCAGAACCGCGCGGCCCACCGCCGTCGTCCAGTTGCCGTCGGCATCCTTGACGACCGTGCGCTCGTAGAAGTTCTGGATGGGGAAATGATTGTTGCCCATCGTGAAGTCGCCACGGATCGAATCGAAGTCCGCCTTCTCCAGCGCGGCGCGCATGCCGTCGATGTTGCCGATGTCGCCGCTCACGGCCTCGACCGCAGACTTGATGTACATGATCGAGTCATAGCTCTGTGCGGCATAGAAGGACGGGTAACGGCCATACTTCTTGCGGAAGTCCCCGACGAACTTCTTGTTCGCCGCGTTATCTAGATCAGGCGCCCAGAACTGAGTCATCTTGGTGCCCAGCACCGTCTCCATGCCCGCCTTCTGGAAAAGCGGCAGGCTGATCGAATCCAGCGTGTAGACCGAATAGAGCGGCACATCGCCCTCGAGCCCGGCCTGCTGATACTGCTTGATGAAGGCCGGTCCGGCCGGTCCCGGATAGAAGGTGAAGACGCCGTCCGGCTTGGCCGCCTTGACCTTGGAGAGCTCGGCCGACCAGTCCCGCTGGGACGGCCAGACAGTCATGTCCTTGCCGACGACCTTGCCCTTGAAGGTGCGCTCCACCCCGGCGACCATGTTCTGGCCGGCGGCGTAGTTCGGTGCGACCAGGTAGAGCGATTTAACGCCCTGCTGGTTGAGCAGCTCGCCCAGCGCCATCGGGGTCTGGTCATTCTGCCAGGCGATGTTGAAGAAGTTCGCATTGCACTGGGCACCGGCCAGCGGCGACGGGCCGGCATTGGCGCTGATCAGGATCTTGTTGGCGTTGAGCACCACCGGCGCGGAGGCGAGCAGCACGTTCGACCAGATATAGCCGGCAACGATGTCCACATCGTCGCGCAGCACGAGGCGTTCGGTGGCCTGCTTACCCTTCTGCGAGTTGAACTCATCATCGGCGTAGACGATCTCGACGTCCTCGCCGCTCATCTTGCCGCCGATATGTTCCATCGCCAGCTCGACGGCGTCGCGCATGTCCTTGCCGATCACCGCCACAGGTGTCGTTAGGGTGGTCACGAAACCAATCTTGATATCAGCCGCGGCAGGCGACGCCAAAAGCGTCGCGACAGCAGCCGTTCCCAGTAATTTCTTGAGCATTTTCAACTCCTCCCTAGATATTTTCCCTATGGGACCATATCGCCCGACCGATGGAAAGCACCGAACGCGTCAACCTTTCGGGGGAGCGGGGTAATTACGGCAGGACGGCCGTCGCCTCGATCTCGACCCGCGCCCGTTCCTCGACCAGAGCCGACACCTCGACCACCGACATCGCGGGGAAATGAAGCCCCATAACAGCGCGGTAGAAGCCGCCCACGCCCTTCGGGTTTTCCAGATAGGCTCGCTTGTCGGTGACGAACCAGGTCAGCCGGGTGATGTGTTCAGGCAAACCGCCCGCCTCCGCCAGCACGGCGCGGATATTTTCCAGCGCCTGGCCCACCTGCGCGGCGAAGTCATCCGTCTCGAAGTTCCCCGTTTCCGGGTTCCAGCCGATCTGGCCGCCGACGAACACCAGGCGACCTGTCGCCGCCATGCCATTGGCGTAGCCGCGGGGTTTTACCCAGTTCTCGGGTTGTAGAATCTCGATCATCGCGCTTGTTATTTCAGCCCTATATATTTTAATCTTAAAATAATTACGGCACGGAGCACAAGTTCGCGATGACCACACCGGCCCCTCTAAGCGGAAAACTGGCGATCGTCACCGGCGGCGGGCGCGGGATCGGTCGGGCCGTCTCGATGGCCCTGGCGGCGCGCGGCGCAGACATCGTCCTGCTGGGACGGACCGAGCGGACCCTCAAGGCGACCGCCGTCGATATCCGCCTCCAATCCGATGTGGCTATCCACGCCCGCACGCTGGACGTCACGGACGGCGATGCCGTGGACTTGGCATTCGCCGGGCTGATCACCGAGCTGGGTCCGCCGGACATCCTGATCAACAATGCAGGCGGCACCGAGAGCGCTCCCTTCACAGGCCTGGACCGCGACAACTGGGACGCCACGCTGGCCCTGAACCTGACCAGCGTCTACGCCTGCACCCACGCGGTCCTGCCCGCGATGCTGGAGGCCGGCTACGGGCGGATCGTCAACGTTGCGTCGACCGCGGGCCTTGCGGGCTTTCCCTACGTGGCCGCCTATTGCGCCGCCAAGCACGGCGTGGTCGGCCTGACCCGGGCGCTTGCGCTCGAAGTTGCGGACAAGGGCATCAACGTCAACGCGGTCTGCCCCGGCTTCACCGACACCGACATGCTGCAGGAGAGCATCCGCAACATCGCCGCGAAGACCGGCCGCACGGAGGCCGAGGCCCGCGATGAACTGGCCGCCACAAACGCCCATGGCCAACTGATCCGGCCCGAAGAGGTCGCGGACATGGTCGTCGCCCTGTGCGGTCCCGCCGCGACCAGCGTGACGGGTCAGACAATCGAAATCACCGGCGAGGAGACGTAATGCCCGAAGGCACGCCGCGCGGCGACTTCGAGACCGGCCTGACCACGGACGACCAGCTCGACCTGCGGACATGGCTGCGCCTCCTGACCTGCGCCAACATGATCGAGGGCGAGGTCCGGGCGAAGCTGCGCACGGCGTTCGACATCACGATCGCCCGCTTTGACCTTCTGGCCCAGCTCGACCGGGCTGACCCGACTGACCGGGGGCTCACCATGGGTGAGTTGTCACGCCGCCTGATGGTCACCAACGGCAACGTTACTGCGCTGATCGACCGACTGGTCGGCGAGAAACTGGTCGTCCGGCGTGCGGACCCTGACGACCGGCGTGCCCAGATCATCGAGCTCACCCCTAATGGACGGCGAGCATTCGCGAAGATGTCGCAAGCCCATGCGAGCTGGATCACCGGGCTGTTCGACGGTGTCGACCGAAAGAACCTCGAGGCGCTGTATCGCAACCTGGCCGAGCTCAAGACGTCCTTGAAGGCCGACAGCGACATGGAAGGACACTGACCATGTGGCGGCCGCCCGAACGCATCCGATGGGAGCCCGACCCGGGCATCTGGCCAAGCGCCGACGAAGCCGCCAGCGCGCGGCTATTCCAGCCGGTGAATATCGGCCCCATCGAGCTCGAATCCAGCACCTGGGTGCCCGCCATGGTTCCGTGGCGCGCCACCGGCGACGGCGAAGTCACCGACAATGTCCTGGACTGGTATGGCCGGTTTGCCCGCGGTCGGCCCGGCGCCATCGTCGTCGAAGCGACCGGCATCCGCGACATTCCCTCGGGCCCGCTGCTGCGCATCGGCGACGATCGCTTCATCCCCGGCCTCACGGATCTGGTCGAGACCGTCCGCCGGGAGAGCGACGGCCACACCAGGCTGTTCATTCAGCTGATTGATTTTCTCGCCGTCCGGCGGCGGCCCGACCCGGCGAAATATTTCGAGCGCTTCCTCGAAATCAATCAGCAACATCGCGACGCGCTCGGCGCCGCTGACTGGCCTGAAGAGACAATCCGCGCGCGTCTGGCGGAACTGCCCGAGGATGAACTCGCCGACACACTGACCTCACGCGAGCTTGAGGCCCTGCACCAGGGTTACCGCGAGCGGGTCACGGACACTGGCCTGCCCCAGATCGCCGAACTCCCCGCCGTCCTGCCGGATCTGTTCGCCGACGCCGCCCTGCGCGCCCGCGAGGCCGGCTTCGACGGGGTCGAGCTCCACTACGCCCACGCCTACACCATGGCCTCATTCCTCTCGGCGCTGAACAGCCGCGTGGATGGTTACGGCGGCAGCCGGGAGAACCGCGCGCGCCTGCCGCTCGAGGTCTACGCCGCCGTGCGCGCCGCCGTAGGCGCGGATTTCGTGGTCGGCACGCGCTTCCTGGCCGAAGACTGCATCGACGGCGGCAACACGGTCGAGGACGCGGCGCATTTCGGGGCGGAATTTGCCCGGGCCGGGTTCAACGTTCTGTCGCTCTCGCGCGGCGGCAAGTTCGAGGATGCCAAGCGCCCCGCGGTCGGCCAGGCGGCCTACCCCTATACCGGCCCCAGCGGCTACGAATGTATGCCGCAGTTCATCTCCGATGCGCGCGGGCCCTTCGGCCGCAATGTCGCTCCCGTCGCAGCCATTCGCGCGGCGGTGCGCGAAGCAGGCTGCGACACGCCGGTGGTCCTCACGGGTGGCATCCACGGCTTCCGCCAGGCCGAGGACATCCTGCAGGCCGACCAGGCTGACATCATCGGCTTCGCGCGCCAGAGCCTCGCCGACCCGGACTGGTTTCGGAAGGTACGCTCAGGCCATGGCGATGCGGTGCGGGTGTGTGAATACACCAACTATTGCGAGGCGCTCGACCAGAAGCATGTGCCTGTCACCTGCCAGCTCTGGGACCGGAAGAACCTGGACGAGCCGGGCATCGCGAAGACCGAGGACGGCAAGCGCCGGATGACCGCCCCCGAATGGGAGCCTGATGAAAGTTAGCGGGTGAAACTGCCACCCTCGGCCACCAGCCGCTCCAGCAGCGGCGACGGTGTCCACAGCTTGCCGTGGATGCCCTCGAATGCCTTGATCTGGTCGAGAATCTTCCCGAGCCCGATCTCGTCGGCCATGAACATGATGCCGCCGCGCCAGCGCGGGAACGCAAACCCATAAAGCCACATGACATCGATATCCGAGGCGCGCGCGGCGATGCCCTCGTCGAGAATCTTGGCCCCCTCGTTGATCGCCGCATACAGGCAACGCGCGCCGATCTCGTCGTCGGAGATGTCCCGCCGCGTAATTCCCTGTAACTTCGCCACGGCCGCCGCGACCACCTCGACCTCCGGGTCCAGCTGGGGCCGTCGGCCGCCGTCTTCATAGCCATACCAACCCTGCCCGGCCTTGATGCCGAACCGGCCGAGTTCGCACATCCGATCAGCCAGATGCATGTAGCGCGCCACGGGGTCGCGTTCGTCGGCGAGCGACTGGCGCATCCGCCAGCTCACATCGAGCCCGGACAGGTCGCTCACCGCGAGCGGCCCCATGGGCATGCCCAGATCGGTCAAAACCTTGTCCACCTGCGCCGGCGACGCGCCCTCCTCGACCAGGAACGTGGCTTCGCGCACCAGCGGCAGGCGCGACCGGTTCGCGACGAAGCCGTGGCACACACCCGCCAGCACGCCGACCTTGCCGGTGCGCTTGGCCAGCGCCATGCCCGTGGCAATCGCGTCAGGCGCGCAGTTCGCGGGCCGCACCACCTCGAGCATCCGCATCACATTGGCGGGCGCGAAGTAATGCAGCCCGATGATGTCCTCGGGCCGCGATGTGGTGGCCGCGATGGCGTCGATATCCATGTAGGACGTGTTGGTGGCGAGGACCGCGCCAGGCTTGGCAACCTTCTCGAGAGCGCCGAAGATCTGCTTCTTCACGTCCATATCCTCGAACGCGACCTCGATCACGAGGTCCGCGTGCGATAAGGCACTGTAGTCCACCGCGCCGGTGATCCGCCCAAGCCGCTCAGCCTTCGTCGCCTCATCAATACGACCCCGCGCCACCATCGCCTCGTAGAGCTTCACAATCTCGGCCATGGCGGCGTCGAGGGCTTCCCGGCCCGTCTCGACGATGGTCACGGGCAGGCCCGAATCCGCCAGGCTGATGGCGATGCCGCGCCCCATGGTGCCCGCACCGATCACCCCGGCCGTGTTGATCTCCCGTGGTGCGATGTCCTTGCCGATGTCGGGGATTTTCGCCGCCTCGCGCTCGGCGAAGAACGCGTAGCGTAGCGCCGCCGACTGGCCGCTGTTCTTGCAGGCCTCGAACCGCACCCGGTCCGCCATAACGGCGTCTTCATAGGGCATACGCAGCCCGTCGATGACGCTCTCGATCGCCTGATGAGGCGAATCCTGGCCGCGAAAGCGGCTATTCGCCAGATCACGATACTTCTCGATTGTCGCGGCGTGTTCCTGGGGCGCGCCGATCCCGTCACGCGGCTCGCTTGAGATTCGGCGCGGCGTACCGGCTGCCAGAATTTTCTCGGCAAACGCGATGGCCCCAGCGCGCAGATCACCCTCGATGATCTCGTCCACGATGCCGTACTCGAGCGCTGTAGCGGCACCGATCGGCCGCCCCATCACGATAAGTTCGAGCGCGTGATCGAGCCCGGCCACGCGCGGCAGCCGCTGGGTTCCGGCGGCGCCGGGGAAGATGCCCAGATTGACCTCAGGCGTGCCCACGCGGGCGCTCGGCGACGCAACACGGAAATGACAGCCCAGGGTGAGCTCCAGCCCGCCACCCAGCGCCGTCCCATGGATCGCGGCGACGATGGGCTTCTCGATCCCATCGAGTCGGTCGATCACGGCCATCAGATGGGGCTCGCGCGAGGGCTGGTCGAATTCACGGATGTCGGCGCCTGCCGGGAAGGTCCGGCCTGCGCCGATCAGCACGATCGCGTCGGCATTCCCGTCCGCTGCCGCGCGTTCCATCCCGGCGACAATTCCCTCGCGCACGGCATGGCCCAACGCATTGACCGGCGGATTGTCGATGGTCAGGACGGCGACCCGCCCCGCGATCTCATAGCCAACAACGTCACTCATATCCGCCCCCTGATTCCCGCGCACGTCTGTGCTAATTCTGTGTTGTGGTTCTAGTATATTCGGCAGTGGCGGACATGATGCGCAGGCCCGCGCATATGGTCAAACCAAGCGGTCAAACGGAGCAAGAACATTGTCTCACTACGGACACCCCGATGAATTCCTCGACAAGGTTGGCCAGGAACTCGGCGTCAGCGACTGGGTCAAGATCGACCAGGCGCAGATCGATGCATTCGCCGAGGTCACGAACGACCACCAGTGGCTGCATGTCGACCCCGAGCGCGCCGCAAAGGAGATGCCGACGGGCACGACGATCGCGCACGGTTTCCTGGTGCTGTCCCTGATCCCCGGGCTGAGTTATCCGTTTTTCCAGGTCGACAATCTCGCCCACACGATCAACTACGGCCTCAACAAGGTGCGCTTCACAGCCATGGTTCCGGTGAACTCGCGGGTCCGCCTGCGCCAGTCCCTCGCGAGCGCGGAGAAACGCCCCGACGGCAGCGTGCATCTGATTCTCGACGGCATCATCGAACTGGAGGGCAGCGAGCGTCCCGCCGTGGTCACCCAGACGGTCCGACTGCTGTTTCCAGAGCCAATCGGCTCGTGAGAGTGAGCAAGACCGCGCCATGAGCCCCGCCGACCGCACTTTCTCGCGCACCGATCAGGTCGTACCCGTACTGGATCAGCACCGGTTCGACGACACGGCGCTGGTCGCCTGGATGACCGCCAACATCGACGATTTCGAAGGCCCCATCGAGCTCGCCCAGTTCCAGGGTGGCATGTCCAACCCCACCTTCCTGCTGACCGACGCGAACAACCGGCGTTACGTCCTGCGCAAGAAGCCCCCGGGCGAATTGCTGCCGTCGGCCCACGCGGTGGACCGGGAGCATCGGATCACGTCCGCCCTGGCCGACACGCCGGTGCCGGTCGTGCGCACATTGGCCCTGTGTGAAGACACTTCGATCGTCGGCACCGAGTTCTTCCTGATGGACCATGCCGACGGGCGGGTGTTCCACGACCCGTCCCTGCCGGATTTATCGCCCGACGAGCGCGCGGCGATCTCGGCCTCGATGATAGAGACCCTCGCAGCGCTGCATCAGGTGGACTTCGATACTGTCGGCCTCGGCGATTACGGTCGCGTGGGCGGCTACATGGGCCGGCAGGTCGCCCGCTGGTCGAAACAGTATGAGGCATCCAAGACCGACGAGCTGCCGGAGATGGACCATCTCATGGCATGGCTGCCGGAGAACATGCCCGACGACAGCGAGACCACCATCGTCCACGGGGACTTCCGGCTGGAAAACCTGGTCATCGCCCATGACGAGCCACGCGTGATCGCCGTCCTCGACTGGGAACTCTCGACGCTGGGTCACCCCCTGTCGGACCTGGCCTACAACTGCCTGCCGTATCATTGGCCCGAGGAATCCTTCGGCGACATGCGCGGGCTCGATCCGACGACGCCGGGCATCCCGAGCGAGACGGACTATGTCGCCGCCTATTGCCGCCACACCGGTCGTGACGAAATCGAGAACTGGAATTTCTATCTGGTGCTGTCCCTGTTCCGCCTCGCGGCGATCATTCAGGGCGTGTATTTCCGCGGGCTGCAGGGCAACGCCTCGTCACCCGAGGCGCTGCTGCGCCGGGACCTGACCCGCCAGCTTTCACTCAGGGCCTGGGGCCTGGTCGAGGGACAAAAGGGCTGACAGCCGCTCAAATGGCGGGCTCTTCCGGGTAAATCAACCGCAGATTCTGCACGACGGCTGCCGGCCGCTCGCTGCCCTCCAGCTCGATCGTAGCATCGAGGACGAGGGATACCCCCCCATCGTCACGCTTCTCCGCACTGGCCAGCACCTGGCGCAGGCGCACCCGCGACCCGGCAGGCACCATGGCCGTGAACCGTACCTTGTTGAGCCCGTAGTTGAGCTCATGGGCGACATGATCGACATCGAAGATCTCGTAGCTCAGGGGCGCCAGCAGTGACAGGACGAGGAAGCCATGGGCGATGGTCGTCCCCGTCGGCAGTTCGCGCGCCGCGCGCACCGGGTCCACATGCACCCATTGATGGTCGTTCGTCGCGTCTGCGAACGCGTCGATCATCGTCTGGTCGACAGGCACCCAGTCACTAAGGCCGAGCTCCTCGCCGACAAGGTCGAGGAACACATCGGGATGAGAAAACTTCGCCATTGCGTTTCTCCGGTGCGTTGCCGCCCGTCAGGACGCCTTCGCCGCCTCGCGCTCACGCAGGACCCTGCGCTGGATCTTGCCCGTCGTCGTCATCGGCACCTCGGTGACGAACTCGACGGCGCGCGGGAACTCATGGGCCGCCAGCCGGCGCTTCACATGTTCCTGGATCTCGGCGGCCAGCGCGTCGGACGGGGTCTCGCCGTCCTTCAGGATGATGAATGCCTTGACCAGTTCGCCGCGCGCCTCGTCGGGCACGCCGATCACCGCCGAGGAGGCGACGGCAGGATGGGTCATCAGCGAGTTTTCCACCTCGGACGGGCCGATCCGGTAGCCGGCGGAGTTGATCACGTCGTCGGCCCGGCCGACGAAGAATATCCAGTCCTCATCGTCCATGATCGCCTTGTCACCCGTGTCCATCCAGCGATCGCCATTTTCGTCGGTGATGAACTTGTCTTCGGTCGCCTGGGGGTTGTTCCAATATTCGAGGAACATCACGGGGTCGGGCGCCTTGACGCAGATCGTACCAAGATCGCCCGGCGCCTGGACGTTTCCGTCCTCGTCGAGAATCCTCAGCGTGTGGCCAGGCGAGGCGCGGCCCATCGAGCCGTCTGGTGGCGTCATGATCTGCGCGCAGCCGCCGACGATGACGTTGCATTCGGTCTGGCCATAGGCCTCGTTTATCGTCACGCCGAGCTGCTCGCGGCCCCACTCTATCAGCGGCGTGCCGAGCGCCTCCCCGCCCGAGAACATGGAGCGCAGATTGTAGTCCCAACGATCGCGGGGGTTTTCGATCTGGCGCATCACCTTCAGCGCAGTCGGCGGGATGAACGCGCAGCGCACACCGTAGCGTGCCATGAGGTCGAACGCGGCCTCGGGGTCGAACTTGCCCGGCGGGTTCACCACCTGGGGAATGCCGTGATAGAGCGCCGGCATCGCCGAATCCATCAGCGCACCGACCCACGCCCAGTCGGCGTTCGTCCACATGACGTCGCCCGGCTGCGGCAGAAAATCGAAAATAAAATCGACGCCGGGGACATGCCCGATCATCGTGCGGTGGGGCAGCAACGCGCCCTTGGGGTCGCCTGTCGTACCCGAGGTATAGATCAGCAAAGCCGGGTCGCCATTGGCCGTATCCACCGGGGTGAAACTGTCCTTGGCCCGTTCGAGTTCTGCATGAAAATCGAGCGCACCGCCCGCCCCGTCATCGGCGGGACCGTCAACGGAGAGGACGAGCTGCAGGTTGGGGAGTGAATCGCGAATCTCGGCGAGCTTCGCGCAACCAGCTCGGTCGGTGACGATCGCCCGCGCACCGCTGTCGGACAGCCGGTATTCAAGCGCGTCCGGGCCGAACAACTGGGCCAGCGGCATGGCCACGAAACCAGCGCGATAGGCGGCGATATGGGCGACCAGCGTCTCGGGCATCTGGGGCAGCAGGACCGCGACCCGGTCGCCAAATGCGAGCCCATGGCCAACCATCAGGTTGGCGAGGCGGCTCGACAGCTGTTTCAGGTCCCCGAAGCTGTAATCGCGTTGGCGGCCATCAGGCTGCGGCACGATCAGCGCGGTCGCGTTGGGGTTCTGCGCGTCGCACACCGACACGCCCATGTTAAATCGCTCCGGCACCTCCCAGCGCCAATCGCCCCATGCTTGCGCATAGCTTTCGGAAATTTTCATCCTGGCCCCCCGTTTTATTGTTGGCCGGGAGTCTAGCCAGAAGCGATCTTCTCGCCAATCCGTTGATTCACGCGACGCAAGCGTCCGACGCCGGTCAGCCGCCGCCCGCCAGCTCCAGCATCGCACCCAGCAACACCTGACCGCCGGCGCTCACCCATTCGGGCTTCGCATCCTCGACCTCGTTGTGGCTGATGCCGTCAACACAGGGGATGAAGATCATCGAGGTCGGTGCGACCGCCGCCACATTGCACGCGTCATGCCCGGCGCCCGAGATGATCTCACGGGCGGATAAATCACGGCTCTCGGCGGCATTGCGCACCGCGGCCACGCAGCGTTCGTCGAAGACGATCGGCGCGATATAGAAGATTTCCTCAAACGCGCTCTCCAACCCGACCTCATCGACGATTTCTTTCAGACCCACCCGGAGCTTCGCGTCCATGTCTCGCAGGATGTCGTCATCGGGATGGCGAAACTCGGCCGTCATGAAGACCTGTCCCGGGATGACGTTCCGCGAGTTGGGATAGGATTCGATCATGCCCACCGTCGAGCGGGCATCGGGCGCGTTGTCCATCCCAATCCGGTGGACCAGATCGACAATGCGCGCCGCGCCGACCAGCGCGTCTTTCCGGCGCTCCATGGGTGTGGTGCCGGCATGAGATTCCTGGCCCGTCAGCGTGATCTCGTACCAGCGCTGGCCCTGGGCGCCGGTGACCACACCGATGGTGATCTCCTCGTCTTCCAGAATGGGGCCCTGCTCGATATGGGCCTCCACATAGGCGTGCAGATCGCGGCCGCCCACGGGAAGCTCGCCCGCATAGCCGATCCGTTCGAGTTCCTGACCGATGGTCAGCCCATCCGTATCTGCGCGGGACAGACCGTGTTCCAGTGAGAACTGGCCGCCGAACACACCCGACGATATCATCGCCGGCGCAAAGCGGCTGCCTTCCTCGTTGGTCCAGACCACCACCTCGATCGGGTGATCGGTTACGTAATCCAGATCATTGAGACTGCGGATGACTTCCAGCCCCGCCAGGACGCCATACACGCCGTCGAAGCGCCCACCCGTGGGCTGCGTGTCCAGATGGCTGCCGGTCACCACCGGCGGCAGGGAATCGTCCCGCCCGGCGCGGCGGGCAAAGATGTTGCCCATCTGGTCGACAGTCACGCTGCAACCCGCGGTCTCACACCAGGAAATGAACAGGTCCCGCGCCTCGCGGTCGAGATCCGTCAGCGCCAGCCGCCGGCTACCGCCCTTGTCCGTCGGGCCGATCTTGGCGACGTCCATGATGCTCTGCCACAGGCGGTCGCCATCGATGGAAAGGTTGGCGATGGAGAGATTGCGCGGTTCGTTCATGATTCAGGTTTCCGACATGGGGTGGGAGAAGCGGTTTCGGCCATGATACCGTCTTCCATCCCTTCCTCACAGGTCGCGTTCTCACAAACGGCGTTACGAAAACATGGACACGCAAACCGGACGGCCGGTCACCCTGGCGCCCAACGGGCTCGTCACCTCACCCCATTCGCTCGCCTCGGCCGCCGGGGTCGACGTCCTGCGCGCGGGCGGTTCCGCCGTGGATGCGGCCATGGCCACCAGCGCCGCGCTGGCCGTGCTGTACCCCCACATGACCAGCATCGGCGGTGACGCCTTCTGGCTGATCCATGACGCGAAGACCGGCAAGGTCAGATATCTCAACGGCGGCGGCCGCGCGGCGGCTGGCGGCACGCTGGCCGCGATGTCCGAGCGCGGACTGACCGATCTCCCCTTCCGCGGGATTGTGCCCGCGACGCTGACCGTCCCCGGCGCGCTGGCGAGCTGGGCGGAGGCCCATGACGCCTATGGGCGTCTGCCCCTGCCGCGCATCCTCGAATCTGCCATCGGCTATGCCCGTGACGGGTTCCCCGTCACCGAACGGCTCGCGGGGCATATCGTCGAACGCCATGATGATCTCGTGGGTCAGGAACATTCCGCGCGGATCTTCCTGCCCGATGGGACACCCCCGCCGGCCGGATCGAAGCTGGTCAATCCCGACCTCGCGCGCAGTCTCGAACGCTTCGCCGAGGCCGGCTGGGCCGGCTTCTATGAGGGTGAGACCGCCGCCGAGATGGCGCGCTTCGCCGCCGAGCAGGGCGGGGTCTTCACGGTCGAGGATTTCGCCAACCAGGCCGCGCAATGGGGCGAGCCCATCGCCAGCGAATATCGCGGCGTCACCGTCTACAACACCCCGCCGCCGACCCAGGGATTCACGGTGCTGGAGATGCTCAATCTCATCGAGCCGCTCGACCTCCACAAGATGGAGTTCCTCAGCCCCGACCATATCCACCTGCTGGTCCAGGCCAAGCAGATCGCCTTCCACGACCGCGATTTTCTGCTCGCCGATCCCGATTTCGTGGACGTGCCCATCGAGCAGCTGATTTCCAGGGCCTATGCCGACGAACGGCGCGCGCTCATCGACATGCAAACCGCCCTGCCCTGGGACAAAGTGCCGTCGCACGGCAGCCTCGCGGGCGACACGGTCTACATGGCGGCGATCGACAGCGACGGCAACGCGGTGTCCCTGATCCAGAGCCTGTTCGCGGCCTTTGGTTCGGGCGTAGTTGCCGGGCGGACCGGCATCATGCTGCAGAACCGGGCGAGCTACTTCTCCCTCGACCCGGCTCATCCCAACCGGCTGGAGCCGGGCAAGATCCCGTTGCACACGCTGATGGCCTCGATCTCCAAGCGTGGCGATGATCTCTGGTCCCTGCTCGGCACCCAGGGTGCGGACGGGCAACCACAGATCCAGCTGCAGCTGCTGACGGACATGATCGATTTCGGCCTCAACATCCAGGATGCGATCGAGGCGCCGCGCTTCCTGTCGGGGCGCATCTCCCTGGGCGAGGCCCGCGACATGCTGCATCTCGAGGGGCGCATGCCGGAGGCCACCTTCGAAGGGCTGGCGGCACGTGGCCACAAGCTCAATCGCTGGGCGGACTGGAACAACCGTGCGGGCCACGCCCACGGCATCGTCGTCGAGCCGAACTCGGGCCTCTACATGGGTGGCTCCGACCCGCGCTCGGACGGCGCGGCGATTGGCTATTAGCGAACGCGACTAACGCGCGCTGCTAGGGCCGATGCAGGTCGACGGCCGTGCGGGTAAAGGTCCGCCGGCCCGACTTGAAGCCGAAGCGCGCTTCGGCGTTGATCGCCACCGCCTCATCCGCCGTCGTCGCGTCCCAGACCACCAGATCCGCCGCATTGCCGACCGCAACGCCGTAGTCCTCGCGGCCGAGGAACTTCGCCGGCCGGTCGGTCATCATCGCGAAACATTCGGTCAGCTCCTCGCGCGTGCCGCGCTGGGCGACGTTGGCGTACATGTTCGCGATCCGCATCAGCGAGCCGTCACCGAAGGGTGTGAATGGGTTGAGGATGTTGTTGGTCGACAGGCAGCAATTAACGCCGTGAGCCGCCAGCGCGTTGCCGTCGGCCACCCCGCGCATCACGCTGTGGTCCTGGTGCCGCCCGACGGTGAACAGATCCGTCGCCGGCAGCACGGTCAGGGTCACACCACTGTCTGACATCAACTTGCCCAAATCACCCAGCTCGTCCGGCGACATGGACGAGTATTTCGAGCCGTGCCCGACGGCCACACGCCCGCCCCAGCCGAGTTTGTCGGCCAACTCACAGACCTGATAGATGTCGAGATGATCATGATTGGGGCCAACATCCAGATGGATGTCCACGTCCACGTCATATTCCTTGGCCAGCTCGAAGATCCGGTTGATCTGTCCCGGGCCGTCGCTGTCGTAGCTCGGTGCGCCGCCGATCGCCGTCGCACCACGGTCGAGCGTCGCGACCAGATTGGCATCGCCCTCGGGCACCCCGGTCCAGCCTTCTTGCAAAAACACGCAGAGCTGCAGGTCGATGGCCCAGGCATAATCCCTGGCCAGCTGCTCGAGCGCATCAACGCTCTTCAGGCCCACATTGGGATCGACCTCCACATGGGTGCGCATATGGGTGCAGCCATGGGCGATCGCGGTCTCCAGCGACGCAGCGGCGCGCTTGTAGACGTCTTCGACCGTAAAGCCCGGCTTCACCGCCGAGACCCGTCGCATGTGATCCACGCCCCGGTCCGGGGCGGGTTCGGAGCGGTCGAGGAGGCGCGACTTGTCGAGATGGATGTGGGTCTCGATCAGCCCGCCGGACACCAGACCACCATCGACGTCGAGGCTTTCGCCCCCGTCGGGCAACCCAGCCTCTATCGCCGCAATGCGGCCCTCGGAAATGCCAATATCCTGCAGTGGCGCATCGGCTGCACCCCCGACGACCCGCGCATTGCGCAGCACCAGATCCAGACTCATAACTCGCTCCCCTAAATTCCTGATGCCAGCCTAGAGCAGCGCCCAACCTGGCGCAAAACCGCCCTACTTCTTGCCCGTTGCGTCAGCGGGCGCCTCTTCGCGTGCCTCGGGCCCGTAGTCGCGCAGCACCTCGGCGACCCGCAGGCGATAATTCTCGAAGACACCGCCGCGCCCCTTCGCCTGAGCGATCCGGTGCTCCGCGTGGCTGCGCCAGGCTTTGACCGCCTCTTCGTCGCGGAAGAATGACAGCGCCAGATACTTGCCCGGGTTGTAGATGCTCTCGAACCGCTCGACCGAGATGAACCCGTCGATCTTCTCGAGTTCGGTCGCCAGATCGTGGGCAATTCCGAGATAATCCTCGAGCCGCCCCTCGGCCGGCCAGACTTCGAAAATCACTGCGATCATGACGATTCTCCTTCGTCGTCGGGGTTCCAGGGAAGCGGATTGGGAATCCAGCGCGGCACGTTCGCCTTGTATTGGCGGTAGTCCTCGCCGAAACGCGCCGCCAGTCCCGGCTCCTCGGAGCGGGGAATATAGAGCGCGTTGACGGCAAAAAAGACGATGAGCCAGACCGCCAGAGGCCACGCATTCAAGATCAGTGATTCCGCGAACAGCATCATGTACACGCTGGCAATCATCGGATTACGAACATGCCGGTAGGGGCCGCGCACGACCAGTTTCTGCGGCGGATCCCACGGCGCCGGCGTTCCTTCTCCGGGACCGACGAACAAACGCACAGTCCAGACCGCGAAGGCGATGCCGACAAGGCCGACCGCAGCACCGATCCAGAATCCCGGATCGACAGGCCCGCGAAATTCCGCGGCCGCACCGGTATCCGCGACTGCCCAGAGTATGATGGCGGGCACGAGGACCAGCACCGTGCCCGGAAGGACCACAACCACCTTGAGCAGCCGCCATGACATGGCGGCTAGGCCACCCCGCGGTTGCGCGGCCAATCGTCGATCTGGCGGCGCAGCTCGAGCCGCGCAATCTGGCGCCGATGCACCTCGTCGGGCCCGTCGAACAGCCGCATCGCACGGGTGCGGGCATACATCGCCGCCAGCGGGAAATCGTCGCTCATGCCGCCGCCGCCATGCAGCTGCAGCGCCCGGTCGATCACACCCAGCGCCATGTTCGGCGCGGCCACCTTGATCATGGCGATCTCCTGGCGGGCTTCCTTGTTGCCGACCGTGTCCATCATCCAGGCCGCCTTCATCACCAGCAGCCGGCACATCTCGATCTCGATCCGCGACTGGGCGATGCGCTCCTCGGTGATGCCGCGTTCGGCCAGCAGCTTGCCCCAGGTCTCGCGCTCGGCGGCACGCTTGCACATGGCTTCCAGCGCGCGCTCGGCCACGCCGATCACCCGCATGCAGTGATGAATGCGCCCCGGCCCGAGCCGGCCCTGGGCGACCTCGAAGCCGCGGCCCTCGCCCAGCACCAGGTTCTCCGTGGGCACGCGCACATTGTCGAAGCTCACCTCGGCATGCCCGTGGGGTGCGTCGTCATAGCCCATCACGTTGAGCATACGTTCGATCGTGACCCCCGGCGTTTCGGTCGGCACCAGAATCTGTGACTGCTGCTCGTGACGGGCCGCCGTCGGGTCGGTCTTGCCCATCACGATCATGATCTTGCAGCGGGGATTGCCGGCGTTGGAGGTCCACCATTTGCGACCGTTGACCACATACTCGTCACCGTCCCGGGTGATCGAGCATTCGATGTTGGTCGCATCCGACGAAGCCACGTCGGGTTCGGTCATGGCGAAGGCGGAGCGAATCTCGCCGTTCAGCAGCGGCGTCAGCCATTCCTCCTGCTGCGCGGGGGTGCCGTACATGTGCAGCACCTCCATGTTGCCGGTGTCGGGTGCGTTGCAGTTGAACACCTCAGGCGCCCAGTCGACACGGCCCATGATCTCGCACAGCGGCGCATACTCGACATTGGTGAGCCCCGCACCGTGGTGATCGTCGGGCAGAAACAAATTCCACAGCCCGCGCTTCTTCGCCTCCGCCTTCAGATCGTCGACGATCTGCGGCGTCTGCCAGCGGGTCCCCTGAGTGTCGAGCTGCTCATCGAACGTTTCCTCGTTCGGATAGACGAACTCATCCATGAACGAGATGAGCTCTGCCCGCATCTCCTGGCAGCGCGGTGTCAATTCGAATTCCATGTGTTCCCCCTGGGTACAACCTTGTCGTCCGGGTTGGTGCCGAACGCCGTGTCTTCGCCTAGGATACTTGTAAATCAGACACCGGCAAATGATGTGAATAGGGAAATCGCCATGAGCACGCCGTTCGACCTTTCGGGCAAGGTCGCCATCGTCACCGGCTCAACCAAGGGTATCGGCCGCGCCATCGCCGCTGCACTGGCCGAGGCGGGCGCGAAAGTCACCGTGTCGAGCCGCGATATCGACCGGGTCACCCAAACCGCCACGGCGCTCACAGATGCCGGCCATCAGGTGCTGGGGGTGCCCTGCAATGTCGGCCGCAAGGAAGAGCTCCAGGCGCTGGTAGACGCCTCCCGGGACCATTGGGGGCCTGCCGACATCCTCGTCTGCAACGCGGCCATCAATCCCTACTACGGCCCGGCGATGGACATCCCCGACGAGGTCTTCTCCAAGATCATGCAGACCAACATCCAGTCCCAGCTCTGGCTCGCCCAGATGGCGGTACCGGACATGCGTGCGAAGGAAGGCGGCGCGATTGTGCTGGTGTCGTCGATCGGCGGCCTGCGCGGCAGCGACGTGATCGGTGCCTACAACATCTCCAAGGCCGCCGACATGCAGCTCGCGCGCAATCTCGCCGTCGAGCTCGGGCCCGACAACATCCGGGTCAACGCGATCGCGCCGGGGCTGGTGAAAACCGATTTCGCCCGCGCGCTGTGGGAAGATCCCGAGTTCGCCGACCCCAGGGTCGCGGCCACGCCGCTGCGTCGTCTCGGCGAGCCCGAGGACATCGCGGGTGCGGCTGTGTACCTGGCATCCGATGCAGCGACCTGGATGACCGGCCAGACCCTGGTGGTCGATGGCGGGGCCACGGTCCCGGTCTAGACGGTATCGTTTTGGAAGTCAGGCCGTCCGGCCCGCATCCCAATCCTTGAAACTTGAACCGGCATCCGCCAGCTCGCGCAGGAGTGCGGCCGGCTCCCACTTGTCGCCCCATTCGCCGTGGTAACGGTCCATGGTCGCGACGATCTCGGGCAGGCCGACCATGTCGGCGTAGAACATCGGGCCGCCGCGCCGCCGCGGGAACCCGTAACCATTCAGCCAGACGACGTCGATGTCCGATGCGCGGATCGCCAGGCCTTCCTCGAGGATCTTCGCGCCCTCATTTATCAACTGATAAATACAGCGCTGCCGGATTTCGTCATCGGAGATGTCCCGCCGCGTGAGTCCCATTTCGTCCGAACGCGCGGCAATCAACACCTCGACCTCAGGATCGGGTACCGCAGCACGCCCCTCGTAGCGATACCAGCCCGCCCCGGTTTTCTGCCCGAATCGGCCCTTCTCGCAAATCCGTTCCAGCAGGGGCGAAAACCGTTCGTCTGCGGGCCGCGTCTCGGCCCGGCGCTTCTCGATCGCCCAGCTGATATCCAGCCCCGCCATGTCCGAAACCCGGAACGGCCCCATCCGGAACCCGAATTCCTCGATCACCCGGTCCACGTCCTGGGGCAGCGCGCCCTCTTCCACCAGGAAGTCGCACTGTCGGAAATACGGCGCCAGCATGCGGTTGCCCACGAAGCCATCGCTCACCCCCACGACCACACCGGTCTTGCCGATCCGGCCCGCCAGGTCCAGCACGGTGGCGATCACGTCCTTCTCTGTCTTCTCGGCGCGCACGATCTCCAGCAGGGTCATCACATTCGCCGGGCTGAAGAAATGCAGGCCCAGCACGTCCCCGGGCCGCCCGGTCACGGCTGCGATCGCGTCCACGTCGAGGGTCGATGTGTTGGTCGCCAGGATCGCCCCGTCGCGCGCCAGCCCGTCCAATTCGCGAAAGATCGATTGCTTGATGTCCATCTCCTCAAAGACGGCCTCAATGATCAAATCGGCATCCGCCACCGCGGCGATCCCGACCGCGCCAGTGATGAGCCCCATCCGCGCGTCCATGTCTTCGGCACTCAGGCGGCCCCGATCACGGGTCGCGGCATAATTGTCCCTGATCCGTGCGATCCCCCGGTCGAGGGCGGATTTCCCCGAATCGATCAGCGTGACCGGCATGCCGGCATTTGCGAAGGACATGGCGATCCCGCCGCCCATGGTGCCGGCGCCGACGATCGCAGTGCGTTCAATCGAACGTCGGGGCGTGTCGGCGGGAATGTCGGGAATTTTCGAGACCTGCCGCTCGGCGAAAAATGCATGCACGAGCGAACGGGACTCGACGGACGCCACCGCCTCCGCGCTAATCTCCGCCTCGCGCGCCCATCCGTCGGCAAACGACATGGTCAGAGTGTTGGCGACACTCTCGAGGCACCGGAACGGCGCCTCCATGCCGCGTGCGGATTTCTCGAGTTTTGCCCGCATTTCCGCAACCACCGCAGCACCCGTGTCCGCGTCCATGTCGATCGTCATCTCGCTGACCACGCGTAGACCGACAGCGCCGGCGATCAGATCCTCGGCATAGCGGATCGCCTCGGCACAGACATCGTCGTCCTCGGTCACCTGGTCCACCAGGCCGATCTCCAACGCCTTGGCCCCGTCCACCGGCGTGCCGCTGGTGATCATCTCGACCGCCGTCCGAAACCCGACGAGGCGTGGCAGGCGCTGGGTGCCGCCGGCACCGGGAACGACACCGCGCAAAACCTCGGGCAGACCGAGCCGCGCATCCCGATGGGCCACCCGGTAGTGACAGCCGAGCGCGAGCTCCAGCCCGCCGCCCAGAGTGGGGCCGTGGATCGCCGCCACAACGGGTATGTGCATCGCCTCGATCAGGTTCATCAGGTCGCGGGTCATGGGGCGAACCTGACGGTCCGGCGTATTGAATTCGCGTATGTCGGCGCCACCGCACAGATTGCGCCCGTTGCCGCAAATCACCACAGCAAGGGTCAAATGATCATTGGCCGCCGCCTCGAGATAATCGGCGATCGCCATACGCACATGCTTCGCCAGCGCGTTCACGGGCGGATTGTTGATGGTGATGACCGCAACAGTACCGTCTTTGCGGTATTGAACGGGTTCGCTGGAAATCTTATTGACCATGAGCTCTCATATACGATCAGGCGACGTGCTTCTCACCGCTACACTTTACGAGAATTTTTCACAATCATCCAAAAAGTCGAGACTGCATCAGGTGAGATGCAGCCATGCCATGCAACAGTACCGGCTCTCTCGCGCATCCGCGCGCGGATTGCTAAAATGCAACTCTGCCAAATTGTTGACCACCGTCGCAGGCCAGACAAACGGATCGAAATGAGCTTACCGATGCACACGCGGCTCAATGCCGCCCAGATATTCGGATTGCTGTCGACCCTTGTCGCGGCGGTCCTGCTCGCGGCGCCGTTATGGACCGAAACGCCGGGGGTTTTGCCGGCGGCCGGGGTGGTCTTGTTCGCCATCGCCTTCTGGTCCACGGGCGCCATCCCGCCGCACATCACCGCCTTGCTGATGTTCCTGTTCACGGTGGTGTTTGGAATCGCACCGCCGAATGTCACGTTCTCCGGATTTCACTCCAGCGCCATCTGGTTGGTCTTCGGCGGATTCGTCATCTCGATCGCGGTACACAAGTCCGGCCTGGCCGCACGCATGGTGCAGGCGTTGATGATCCACCTGCCGGCCCGCTACCTGACCATGGCAGGCGGACTGGCCATCGCCGGTATGGCGCTCAGTTTCATTATGCCGTCCGCATCCGGGCGCGCCGTGATGATGGCGCCGTTGGCCGTCGCGCTGGCAACGGAGCTTGGATTCGCCGAGAACACCCGCGCCCGCCATGGCCTGGTCCTGGCCGCGGGCTGGGGTACGACGATCCCGGCCTTCGGTATTCTCCCGTCGAATGTCGTGAACATGGCGTTCGTCGGCGCCTCGGAAGGCATCTTCGGGATTGGTTTCACCTATTTCGGCTACACCTTCCTGAACTTCCCCGTCGTCGGCTTTCTGGGCGCGCTGATCGTCATCGTGTTGATCACCATCCTGTTCGGTGCGAAGCCCCAGCCCATGAGCAAGGCCAAGATACAGGCCGGATGGAGCGGCGCCGAGCGGCGGTTGATGGGCATCATGCTTGTTGCACTCGCACTCTGGATGACGGACTCCCTCCACGGCATCTCCCCGGCCTGGGTCGCGCTCGCCGCCGCGCTGCTCTGCGTTACACCGGGGATCGGCATACTCCCCGCCTCGGTCATGACGACGGAGGTCAACTATGGCGCCTGGCTGTTCGTGGCCGGCGTCATCGGGGTCGGCGCCATCGCCAACCATTCCGGCCTCGGCGGCGCCATGGGCGAGTTGTTGCTCGCCAACATTCCACTCACCAGAGACGGCGGCATCGTCACCTTCTACGAGATCTTCGCGATCAGCGCTGCCGTCGGGCTGGTCACGACCTTTCCCGCCGCACCACCGATCGTGACATCGTTCTCCGATGCGATTGCGCAGGCCACCGGCTGGCCACTGCAATCGGTCCTGCTGGTCCAGGTGCCGAGCTGGATGATTTACCCCTTCCCGCACGAGGCCCCGCCCGTCGCGATGGCCATGGCGGTGGGCGGCGTGCCCATGCGCGAGGCCTTTCGGCTGCTGTCGGTCTACTTCGTGATCGGCCTATTGGTCATCCTGCCCTTGCAATACCTCTGGGGTCGGATGCTTGGAGTCTATTTCTAGGGCTAGGCCTCAGGTCACGCCCAAATCACATAAAAACAGGGAGACATCGCATGCTGTTCATGGTGCGTATCAAGGTGGAACTGCCGGGCGAAATGGACCCGGCGCAGGTCAAGGCGCTCGGCGAGGCCGAGGCCGACCGGGCGATCGAACTGATCCAGGCCGGCAAGATGCGCAAGGTCTGGCGGATCGTCGGCGAGCGGGCGAACTTCTCGATCTGGGAGGCCGACAGCCTGGAGGCGTTCCACGCCGACATCTCGTCGCTGCCGCTGCATCCGTGGATGAGTGTCGACGTCACGCCAATGATCGAGCACCCGGCGACCCAGGCCTATGAGGATCGTGTCGGGCCCTTCCCCACGATCTAGCGCGCGATTGTCCCAACCCAATCGTCATGCCCGGGCTCGACCCGGGCATCTCGTCTCAGTGTCAGTGAGATGCGCGGATCAAGTCCGCGCATGACGTCGGAGGATGGCGGGCAGGGGCCTAGTAGCCGCGCTCAGCCTTCAGCTCCAGGGCAGGCCGGTAGTATTCCGGGTAGCGGGCCGAAATGCGTGCCCCGGGATAGAACGCGGCCGCGAATGACGGCCGTTCGCGGATGCGTGCGAACCATGCGGTCATTTCCGGCAGATCGTCTTCCCACAGGAAGGCGTAGCCAAGGTCATCCATCCGATCGATCAGCGGCGTCACCTGCGCGTCCACCATCGTGTACTGGGTGCCCATGATCCACGGGCCGCCATGTTCGATCATGGCCGCATCAATCCGCTCGCAGGTCTGGCGAATCTGGAACTCGGCATATCCGAGCTCTTCCTTACCGAATCCCGTCTGGGACATGCGCTGGTAGAATTGCTTGCGCAGGGGCAGTCGGTCCGCGTGGGCGGCGAACTCGTCATTGCTTGCCTTGGCGAACCGCATGGGCGCCAACATGTTCGCGAATGTCGGCACCCGCACGGCCACCGTGGGCACCTCGTCGATATAGCGCATCCAGGCACGCATCCGGGCCCGACCGACCGCATCACCCGGCGCCAGTGCAGGGTCGGGAATGATCTCCTCGAGATATTCGAGAATGGCGGAAGATTCGATCAGGATCGTCCCGTCATGCACGAAGGTCGGGACCACGCCGTTCGGATTGATCTTCAGATAGTCCGGCTCCAGCTGTTCGAACTTGCCAAGATCGATATCGTGCTCGATCCAGTCCTTGTTCATTTCCGGCAGGCCCTTCTCGGCCAGCGTGATTCGCACCTTCTGGCTGCACGTCGACTGCGGCGCCTGATACATCTCGATCTTCATGCTGACTCTCCGTCGGTAAAGAACTGCGGGTATTTCTCGCTCACATTTGTGTTGGCATAGAAGGTCGTGTCGAAGGAGGGCCGCGCCTTGATGCGCGCAAACCAGGCCGTCATCTCCGGCAGATCGTCCTCCCAGATCGGCCCATATCCCAGATCGGCCATCCGCTGGATCAGCGGGGTCAACGTCACGTCGATCAGCGAATATTGTGCGCCCAGTATCCAGGGCCTGCCATGGTCCCGGATCGCGGCGTCGACGCGCTCGCAGGTCTGGCGGATCTGCGCGATCGCATTGTCGACCTCGTCAGAACTGAACCCGTCCACCTGGCCCATGCGCCGGTAGAAGGCCTTGCGGAGCGGCATCTTCTCGATCCGCACCTGGAAATCTTCTTGGGAGGCATTCTCGTACCGCAGGGGCCGGAAGACCTTGTTGAATGAAGGCACCCGCACGGCCGGGGTCGGCACTTCTTCCATGTAGCGCATCCATATGCGCAACCGCGCCCGGCCCAGCGCATCGGCCGGCGACAGGGATGGCTCGGGATGGATTTCGTCGAGATACTCCACGATCACCGAGGATTCGATTACCGGCTCACCATCGTGAATGAGCGTCGGCACCACGCCGTTCGGGTTGAGCTTCAGATATTCCGGCGTCAGGTGGTCGCCCGAGGCGAAGTGGAGAACATGGCTCTCCCAATCGAGCCCCTTTTCGGCCAGGCAGATCCGTACCTTCTGACTGCACGTGGAATGGTCTGAATGATAGAGCTCGAGCCCCATGGTCTACATCTCCCGAAATCTTGAAGCGCCCGCGTCTGGACGCGCTCCACGAAGCCTTTATACCAAGAGCTTCGACAAACTTCGCGGGCACTGAGCAGCAACTGTCATGCGCTTTCTACATAGCTTTTGGGGTGTTCTGGTCCCGACCTTCTTCGCGCTGGCCATACCTCTGACCGGACCAGCGGCGGCGGACCCGGTCGACCTGACGACCTGGCCCGATCGTGAGACTCTGAATGGTCGGCGTGGCGCGCTCGTGACCTATCCGAGCCACAGCCCCTTCACTCTCTGGGAGGTCGGCAAGGGCGAGACCCTCGACCCGCCGACGGACGCGCGCGCCGCCCTGTTCCTGCCCGACAATGCCAACGCAGACGCCCCGGTTCCCGCCGTGGTTCTGCTGCATGGCGCGGCCGGCGTATTGGGTTCGCGCGAACTCACCTATGGCGCCCAGTTCGCCGAAATGGGTGTGGCCGCGCTCGTGATCGACGCGTTTGGCGCGCGCCGCGACAAGGCGACAGGCTTCCTGCAGCGGTTGCTCGAGATCACCGAAACCATGGCGTTGGCCGACGCGTATTCGGGACTTCGTTTCCTGGATGCGCTGCCCCAGGTCGACGGCGACCGGGTCGCGTTGATGGGCTTCTCCTATGGCGGCATGTCCACCATGCTCGGGGCCTTCGCCCAGACCGCCGAGGCCCTGAGCCCCGATGGCAAGCGGTTCGCCGCCCATGTCTCCTTCTACGGCCCGTGCATCGCGCGGTTCGACGACACCCGCGCGACCGGCGCCCCGGTGTTGCTGCTCGCCGGATCGGAGGACGGCATCGTCGACCCCGAACGCTGCGGCGAAATCGTCGAGGATCTGCGCGCGGGCGGCGCGGATGCCGACTTCGTTCTCTACGAGGGCGCATACCACCAGTGGGACGGCAGCTTCGCCGGCCCCCGCACCATCGGCCGCAACCTCGCCGAATGCGAACTCAACGTGAACGCTAAGGGCGTCGTGCGTGACACCTTCACCCTCTTGCCCATGTCCGGGCCGTTCCTGCGCAAGGTGATCCTGGGCGTCTGCTCCGACGCCGACGGCTACCTGATCGGCCGCGACGACGCCATCCGCGACCGCTCCAATCGGGACGTCGGCGCCTTCCTGATGCGCGCCTTCAACGGCAAGAACCGGCAGGGCGGTTAGTCCTTCAGCGGCTCGGCCCAGCCTGGCGGCACCGGCACACGGAACGTATTCAGCACGACAGCCACGTGATTGTAGTGGCCGAAGATGCCGATCAGTTCGACCAGCTTCGATTCGCCAAAGATCTCCATGGCGCGATCATAGACCCCGTCGCTGACCTGTTTCGTGTCGAACAGTTCGGTGAACAGGTCATAGACCAGCTCCTCGTCGGCCCGGGCAAATACGGGACGCGTGCGGGCCTCGATGGCATCGATGACTGCCGCATCGACGCCCGCCTCGAGCGCCTCGACCTTGTGCACACACCATTCGACCTGCGCCGACCAATGCCGCGCAATCATCACGATGACGAGCTCCGAGATGCGCTTCTCATGGGTCGAGCCGTGCCGGGCATAGTCACCCAGCGCGAACGCACGCTCCGCAAGCGGCGGACAGCGCAGCCATGCGTTCATCGGTCCGATTATACGCCCGGTCTTGCTGGCGATCATGCGTTGGGCGGTGGCACGCTGCGCGGCCTCCATATCATCGATGGTCAGCTCCTTGAGCCGACCGTCCATGCCGTCACTCGATGTTTGCTCTGTCATTTCAACGAATTCTCCCTCTGGATAAACTCTCGTTCTGCATCGCAGTCACGATGAAACCACGGTCCGCGTCGCGGTCACGATGAACAACGGGTCCCCCGACACGCCGGATGGCGAAGCATCAAGCCCCACCGGTTCATCGAACCCGCCAGTGTGCCGGAAATAGGCGCCCACGAGGCCGGCATGATCGCTGTCACCCAGCGACTGCCAGATCGCGACGGCCTTGGTCGGAAAACAACGGTTGGAAAACGAGACAGCGCACAGTCCGCCCGGAGCAAGCACCCGTGCGATCTCCGCGAACACCTCAAGTGGCCGGGTGAGATACTGCACCGACAGCGCGATCACGCAAGCGTCGAACGCGCCATCCGAGAATGGCAGCTGCGGATCAACGTTGAGATTCTGCACATGTGTTTCCGAGAGGCGCGGGTTGGCGTCGAGTTCCGCCCGGTTCATGCCCAGTCCGGCGACCGTGGCAAAGTCGATGTCCTCGGGCAGATGGGAGACCCAACTCGACATCAGGTCAAGGACCCTGCCGCCGGCGGGCAGTTGCTCCCGGTAAAACCCCGTCAGCGCTGCACGGCCGGTCTCGTCGAGATGCTGGACCATGCGCTCCGGCGCATAGAACGCCGCGTCGTCGGCCTCATCCTGCCGTTCGAAATGTTCCGGCCGGAACGGAGAGTCCGCCTCGCCTGCACTTGGCGCCACGTCAGTACCCGGCGGCGGCGCCGTCGCTGCGCGGATCGGCGCCGGCCTCGATAATGCCGTCAGGCCGCCGCACCAGCGCGCCCGCATGGCCCACCAGGTCGCTGAACGCATCGATGACCTCGACATCATGTCCGGCAGTGCGAAGCGCTTCGATCACCGCCTCGGGGAAGCGGGATTCAATCTTGAGATTGGTGCTGTCGCTGCCCCAGGTGCGGCCGAGCAGCCAGCGCGGCGCCGTGATCGCGGCCTGGACCGGCATGCCAAACCGTATGTGGCGCGAGAACACCGCCGCCTGGGTCTGGGGCTGCCCCTCGCCGCCCATGGTGCCGTAGGACATCACCCGCCCGTCGTCGAAGCGCGCGAGCGCCGGATTGAGCGTGTGGAACGGCTTGCGACCGGGCTGCAACGGGTTGAGCGCGTCGGGATCCAGCGCGAAACTCGCGCCGCGGTTCTGCCAGGTGATGCCCGTCTCCGGCAACACCACGCCGGAGCCGAACTCCCAGTAGATGCTCTGGATGAAGCTCACGGCATTGCCATACTGGTCCATCGCACCCAGCCAGACCGTGTCACTGTCGGTGCCGCCGCGCCGCCAATCGCCGGCGCGCGCCGGGTCGATTGCGCGGGCAAGTCCGGCAATCACATCCGCCGTCAGAAAGGTCTCCGGCGGCGGGTCCATATGAGCGGGATCGGTGATGTGCCGGTCCCGGATGGCGAACGCCTGCTTGCTCGCCTCGACCAGCAGGTGGACGAACTCAAACCCGTCGGCGTCGGCGCAATCGAGCTGATCGAAGGCCCCGAGGATCAGCAGCGAGGCCAGCCCCTGGGTCGGCGGCGGCATGTTGTACAGCGTGGTGTCGCCGAGCCGCAGCGACAAAGGCGGCTTGGTTACGGCTCGGTGCGCCGCCAGGTCTTCCGCGTGAACCGGACTGCCAACCGCTGCGAGGTCGGCGGCGATCGCCTGAGCCAAGTCGCCGCGATAGAAATCTTCCGTCCCGGCCTCCGCAATACGCTGGAGGGTCGCTGCCAGCCGCGGCTGGCGAAATAAATCGCCGCGCGACGGCACCGCGCCGCCGGGCGTGTAGACATCGGTGAAACCCGTCGCCGCCCCCATCTCGGGCAGCTTCTCCGTCGTATTCCGCACCTGGCCCTCGGTCACGGCCATTCCGTCGCGGGCATAGCCGATCGCGTCGCTCAGCAAACGGGACAGCGGCAGCTTGCCCCCCATCGTCTTCGAGATGTCCTGTGCCGCGCCCCAACCGGATACGGTTCCCGCGACGGTCACCGCCGCGAGCGGCCCGCGTGACGGCACCGCGTCGAGCCCCTCTTCGGTGTAACGCGCGATCGTCGCGCCGGATCCCGCGGCACCGCACGCATCAATGGCGACCGGATCGCCATTCGCGGGCGAGATCAGCCAGAACCCGTCCCCGCCGATCGAGTTCATATGCGGATAGACGACGGCGATGGCCGCCGCCGCGGCGATCATCGCCTCCAGCGCGTTTCCGCCCTCGCGGAGGACGGACAGACCGGCTTCGGCGGCCAGATGATGGGGCGCCACCACCATTCCATTTGGGGCAAATTTCGAGTTCAGCATGGGTAAAAATTGATCCTGTAAAAACACGGGCGACACCAAACGGTGCCGCCCGCACAAATTTAAACTGTTGCGTGCCTATTCCGCAGCTTCGGCATCCGGGAAATCGGCGAGCTCGTCGAGGGCCGGCTTGATCTCCTGCATGAAAATCCGCATCTGGTCGATCATGTCGTCCTTCGGACACTGGGCGTAGTGATAAATCAGCGTGATGTATTCGGCCGGCAGCTGCTTCCACTGTGCAATGTAGGAATCACGCACCTCCGAGACCGTGCCATGCTGGAACAGGCCGGTCTGGGACATCAACTCGATCAGGCGCTTGTCGTCCGCGCCCTCCGCCTTGCTGGTCCAGTCGGGAAACAACGGGCCGTAGAAATTCTGGAAGATATCGCCGGACCAATCGAGCATCTTCTGGGCGCCGTCGTCATGGCTCTCGCCCACATGGGGCCAACGCACGATCGACTGGTTCTGGCCGTGGGCGATGTTGAAGCCGTTCTGGTTTGCCACTTCGGTGTAGCGCGGACCATAATCGGCACACCGATCGATGCTCGAGAAATACGTCGGGATAAACCCGCGCGCACCGGCATACTCGACAGTCTCGATCGAGGCATTCGAGGCGATAAACACCTTCGGATGGGGTCGCGTATAGGGCGCAGGCACCACAGAGATCTTCCGCAGCTTGCCGTCCTCGTCCATTTCGCCGGGCGCGCCCATCTGGCGGGTGACGTCGCCCATGAACCAACCCTCGAGGCCCTCATCATGGGGGTAGGGGTACTCCCAGAGGTCGCTCTTGTAGTCGAACGCGTCCTCGGTCCAGGCCTTCATGACGATGTCGACTTGCTCCTCGAAGATCTTGCGGTTGAGCTCGTCCGCCGCGCTCTTGTCCGACAGGGTCGCAACCGAGCCTATCTTCTGGCCCAGCACATTCGTCCAGCGGGACTGGTAGCCGCGCGCGAAGCCGACGAAGCAACGGCCCTTGGTCATGTGATCCAGAGTCGCCGTCTCTTCGGCCACCCGGATCGGATCATCCACGCTCATCACATAGCCAAGGCTGCCGATGTTCAGCCGTTTCGAAAGGCCGGCCCAGTAGCCCGTGTTGATGCCGATGCTCGGCCCGACCTCATAGCCTTCGGAATGGAAGTGATGCTCGATGGAAGAAACACCCCAGACCCCAAGATCATCCATGGCCCGGATCAGGTCCGGCATGCCATCCATGGCCTCCTGGTAACGCTCCCGATTGCGGCCGATCGGGCGCAATTCCTTGCGCTCCTGCGGACTGTCCGCACGGAGCATCGGGTACATCTGAACGACAACCTTCACCATGGCGATTCCTCCCTCGCATTCCGAAGTCCGCGGCAGCGCGGACCCGGTTTAGACGTTGAACGGCGGTGCTGTGCTGCCCTCCTCGAGCTGCAGGCGCATCGTGTTGATGAAGCGCGCAAGCATGCCGTAGTAGCCAATCATGATCGTCAGATCGACGAAGCCGTCATTGCCCAGCGCGTCCTTCAGGGCCGCGACCATGTCGTCGGCGACCTCTTCGTTTCGGGTCACCAGCCGGGCGTATTTTGTCGCCAGGCCGACCATGCCGGGTTCGGACTCGATGGCTGGCGTGCCGACCTTCTTCAGCATCTCCTCGGGCGCGTTGACCTTCAGCGCGAACTCCCAGTGATGGCCCCACTCATACGAACAGCGCAGCTCCTGGGCGACCGTCAGGATGACGTATTCGCGCAGCGCGTCGTCGAACTTGGTGCCGTAGCGCACATGGGCACCAACCGGGGTGACCGCCGCCAGGGCGCCGGGGCTGTTGGCCAGCAGGGCGAACACGTTCGGCATGCTGGTGCGCCCGCGCGAGCGGATCACCTCGTCATAGGCTTCCAGGAATTCTGCCGGGCAATCTTCGCGCTCTACACGCGACAGGCGTGCATTCTCAAGTCCGTCGGACACGTGCTCTCTCCCCCATAAATCATCAGGTAAATTATTATTGACCCGCTGCAAGGCTGCGACCGGGCCGTTTGCTTGGGCTGGAGCAAACCATCATAGGATCACCGGCGTCAACGCTGTGGGGTCGCCGGCGTAAACGCCACCGGGCCATCCGGCGGGCCAAATCGCCGCCAAATGTGCTAAATGCGCATAATAAAATCGGGACAAACGCGGGACAAACGGACATGAACGAAACGGCTCCAGCGCGCATCGGTGCCTTCGCAGGCGCGGTGCTGATCGCGGCAGTGACGATCTTCTTCCTGGTCGAGGGACGCGACCTGCTGATCCCGATCGCGGTCGCCATCGTCATCTGGTACCTGCTCAATGCGCTCGCACGCTTCCTGCATCGCATCCCGCTGGGCGGCTGGCGGCTGCCGAACTGGCTGGCTTTGACGGGTGCCGTCATCATCGTGGCGGTGGCAATCGCGCTGGTCGCCGAACTGATCAGCGACAACCTCGCCGACGTCGCCGCCGCCGCGCCGGCCTACCAGGCCAACTTCGAGAATCTCGTCGCCCAGGCCTCGCGCCTGGCGGGCTTCAAACAGCCGCCCGACATCGCCCATGTGATCGACGAGATCAACATCCGAGCCCTGATCACTTCTTTCGCTTCGACGGCTGCGGGCATCGCCGGCTCCTTCGGCATCGTGCTCGTCTACGTCGTATTCCTGCTGATCGAACAGGGCTGCTTCGAGAGCAAGTTCTCCGCCCTGTTCCCCGATTCCGAACACCGCCAGGACGTCCGGGATCTGCTGCATCGCATGCAGACGCAGATCCAGACCTATGTAGCCATCAAGACGCTGATGAGCGCCGTCACGGGCGGCATCACCTATGTGATACTGCTTGTCGTGGGGGTCGATTTTGCCGGCTTCTGGGGCTTCATCATCTTTCTGCTCAACTACATCCCGACCATCGGCTCGCTGCTGGGTATCCTGCTGCCGACCCTGCTTGCGGTCGTGCAGTTCGCAACGGTCGGCCCGGTGTTGACGGTGCTGCTCGCCGGCGGTGCCACGCAGTTCGTGATCGGCAATTTGGTCGAGCCGCGCCTGATGGGCACGTCGCTGAACATCTCGCCGCTGGTGGTGCTCATCTCGCTCGCCGTGTGGGGCAGCATCTGGGGGCTGGCCGGCATGTTCCTGTCGGTCCCGCTGACCATGATCGTGATGATCGTCTGCTCCTACTTTGGACCGACCCGGCCCATCGCCATCATGCTGTCGGGCAACGGCAAGATCGAGACGCGCTAGGCCCAACGCCTATTCCTGGGCACGTGCAACACGGAGGCCGGAATGCCGAAACAGGACAATGAGGATGCGGTCGACCGCGCGGTGCGTGACCTGCAGCAATTTCTCGACAAGGCACAGGGCCTGGACACGGCCACGGTGCGTGCCATCGCCGACCAGTTTCGCGCCGACGCCGCCCTGGCCCGCACCATGCGGCACCACCGGCATGTCTATGACGCGATCTCCGGATATTTCGAGCATGCGGCCGCCTTCCGGGACAAGGATGACGACCAGCACGGCAATCCGATCGGCGACGCGGTGCGCGCGCTGGTCGAGAATCTCGACGACGACGAGAGCTAGAGCCCACTCGGCGGCTTGCGCCGCAGCCTTTATTCGGCGGCTTGCGCCGCAGCCTTTATTCGGCGGCTTGCGCCGCGCCGGCGTCGATCAGCTCAGTCAGCATCTGCGGGTCGACCGGGTAGTAGTCGATCACCACGCCAAAATCCGTGAGCGCATTCTCGATCGCCGCCACGATTGCGGCGGCCGCGGGGATGGTGCCGCCCTCGCCCGCACCTTTCACACCAAGAGAGTTGAGGGGTGACGGTGTTTCCATATGGGTGATATCCACCCGCGGCATCTCACTGGCCAACGGCAGCAGGTACTCACCGTAGTTCATCGTCAACGGCTGACCTTGATCGTCATAGATCATGCGTTCGAACAACGCGTTGCCGATCCCATGAACCACACCACCAACGATCTGACCGCGCACGACCATCGGGTTGATCATCACACCGCAGTCATGGGCGACCGAATAGCGCAGCACCTTCACTTCGCCGGTGCCCGGGTCGACCTCGACTTCAGCCACATTCGAGCCACAGGCAATCGGAGACCCACTGGAGCCATCAAAGGAGGTGGCTTCAAGCACCGGATCAAAGCCCGTCGGGACCCGCATCGCAGACATCGGCGTCAGCTGAACGGCCAATTCCCCTAACGATATGGACAGATCGGGCGCCCCGTTCACACGGACCACACCGTCCTCGATATCCAGATCGGCTTCCGAGGCCTCCAGAACTTCGGCGGCCAGCTTCAAAGCCTTTTCGCGAACCTGGAACGCGGCGTCGTGGGCTGACGGACCAACATTTGCCGCCACGCGACTACCGATTGTGCCAATGCCATGGGAGAACTTCGCGGTGTCCGCAGACTCAAACAGAATATCTTCCGGCTTCACACCAAGATTTCCCGCGACGATCATTGCGATCATCGTGTGATGTCCCTGACCCTGACTCGCGGCACCGGTGCGAACGGCAACCTTGCCCGAAGACTCGACCCGAACGGTCGTGCCCTCATAAGGACCCATGCCGGTATCCTCGATACATGAGGAAACCCCAATGCCCAGATAGCGGCCCTCGGCACGGGCAGCGGCCTGCCGTTCCTTGAAACTGCTGTAGTCAGAAAGTTCCAGTGCCTTTTCGAGCAGGGCCTCGTAGTCACCGCTGTCGTAGATGCACGGGGCGCCACCGCGAAGCTTGGCGCCGGTTTCATATGGCATCTGGTCCGAGCGAACATAATTCCGACGGCGCACTTCGGCCGGATCGATGCCCAACTCGCGCGAGACCACTTGAACCATGCGTTCAACGGCATAAATCCCGCACGGACGACCCGCACCACGCACCGGCGAATTCGGAACCGTGTTGGTGAATACGATATCCACACTCACGTCGATGGCCGGAATGGAATAGGCACCCGGCAGGGGCGTGAGGGAGCTGTTTGGCAACAGAATGCCGTAGGGAACGTAGGCACCATTTTCATGGGTCACCTTCCCGCGCAGTCCGAGAATTTTCCCTTCGGCCGTGCAGGCGACCTCCAGGTCCCAATGCTGATCACGCTGGGTCGTCGTGGAGACAAAATGCTCCCTGCGATCCTCAATCCACTTGACCGGACACTTCATTAGTCGCGCCGCCAGAGATATCGCGACTTCTTCGGGATAAAATCCGGCCTTCGGGCCGAAACCGCCGCCGACATCCGGCGCGATAACGCGAACACGCTCTTCGGATTCATCCAACCAGGTGGCCAGAGCGCGACGGATAAGATAGGGCGATTGAGCCGACGTCCAGAGGGTCAGCCCATCACCCCAGGGATCGTCCCGGGCGATGACACCGCGCGTCTCCATGGAATGGCAACCACCACGATGTTGCATGAAAGCAGCTGAAAACACGTGATCGGCTTTCGCAAATGAATCCTCGATGTCACCAAAGCTCGAACGCATCTTGCCCATCAGGTTCGATGTTGTATCGGCATGGGCCAGCGGTGCATCGTCATCAAGCGCCGTGCGAATGTTCACAACGGCCGGAAGTGCCTCGTAATCCACGTCAATGAGCGCGAGCGCATCCTCGGCAATGGCGCGGCTATCCGCCACCACAACGGCCACGGCCTCGCCCACATAACAGACTTCATCCTTCGCCAGCGGATACTGGGTCTTGTCCTGCTCAATCACCGGTGCCGGATAAAGCTGATTCATCCTGTGGCTGTATTTCGCACCCAGGTCGGCATGGGCGATCACACGATGCACCCCCGGCAGCGCCGTCGCGCGGGATGCGTCAATCGAACGAATCTTCGCATGGGCCATCGGCGCACGCAGAAAGGCCGCGTGGAGCATGCCTTCCATAGTGATGTCATCAACATACCGACCGTGACCGGTCAGCAGCCGGGGATCTTCCATGCGTTGGACTTCTGCGCCCAGGTAACGAACAGCCATGGTTCTAGCTCCCCTTCTGCATGGTCTTGGCGGCATCCAGTGCCGCATCGACGATGCCCTGATAGCCGGTGCACCGGCAGATATTTCCCGAGATGGCTTCGCGGACGTCCCGTTCGCTCGGATCGGGATTGTCCCGCAGGAAGGCTGTCAACGAGGTCAGCATTCCCGGAGTACAAAAGCCGCACTGCAGACCATGATGTTTCCAGAAGGCCGCCTGCAACGCGTTCAGGGTGCCATCATCTTCGGCCAACCCTTCAACGGTGGTGACCTCTTGCCCGTTGGCCTGAACGGCCAGCATCAGGCAGGAGCGCACCGCTTCGCCATCGACCATCACCGTGCAGGCACCACATACGCCGTGTTCACAGCCCATATGCGTGCCGGTCAGACCCAGGCCATGGCGCAGGAAATCACCAAGGCTGGTGCGGGTTTCAACATTCGCAGCGTGGCTTTCGCCGTTCACTGTCAACTCGATATCGCGGGTATCGGCCATGATCAGGCACTCCCGTTAAGGTTTTTGGCGGCGGCGGATAAGGCTCGCTCGACGAGGGTTGCGGCCAGACGCTGGCGGTAGGCGGACGACACATAGGCGTCGGACATGGCCTCGATGCCGCGTGCAATCTCCGCCGCGGCCTTGAAGGCCCCCTTGTTCTCAGCGGCGTCGGGTGCGGCACCAACCAGCGCCGTCTCGGCGTCGGTCAGTCGGATCGGACGCACATCCGCGCCGCCGATCGAGATCGCCGCGCGGGTGATCTTCCCACCTTCAACCGTCAGCAGGGCGCCCGCAGCAACGATCGCAAAGTCGCCATGCCGGCGGGAAAATTCGACGAAGCCATGGCCGGTATTACCACCCCAATGGGGAACGGACACGCTGGTCAAGAGTTCATCGGGACCGATGGACGGCAGCATGTAGGCGAGCGGCCATTCGGCGAACGACACCTTGCGCGCCCCATCCGGTCCCTGGACCGTTAGTTCGGCGTCATACAAGGCCATCAGGCACGGCAGCTCGGCGGCGGGATCGAGATGACACAGGCTGCCGCCGATGGTCCCCCGATTCCGGGTCTGGAAATGCCCGACCCAGTGCAGCGCCGCGGGAATGATCGGCGCCTTGGCGGCGATCACACCGTCGCGCATCAAGTCGCGCTGGCGGGTCATCGCGCCGATCTCGATGCTGTCGCCCGTGTCGCGAACGCCGGCGATGCCATCGATCCGGTTCAGATCGACCACATGGTCGGGCACGACGAAGCGCATGTTCAGCATCGGCATGAGGGACTGGCCGCCGGCCAATATCTTGGCGTCTTCATGGGTGGCGAGCAGGGCCACGGCCTCATCTGCCGTGGTCGGGTCGTGATAGGTGAATGGCGCCGGTTTCATCGGGTCGCCTCCAGATAAGTGTTCAAATCGTTGTGCATGTCGTTATGCCTTACCGCCGAATACGCCGCGGATCATCGACCACAGGGCGCGAAAAAACAGGCTGATGCCCGAGATGCTGTTGTCGGCCGGCGTGACAGTTGCGGGTGCCGCTTGCGCAGGCGCCGCTGTCGGACGATCGGGCGTTTCAGCGTCGGCGACAGCGTCGCCGGCCAATCCGATCTCGGCCTCGAGGTTCTTCGCAAAGTCGGAAATGATCTGTCCGGCGATCGCGTCGATCAGCCCCGAGGCGCGGCCGTACTGGGCAATCGTTCCCGTCAGGTCGATGTCGCTGGTGATGTCCACCCGGCTGGCATCGCCGTCGGCAACCAGCTTAAACACCACGCGCGCTTCCGCGGCACCACGGCCCTTCGTGTCATTGCCCTTGGCCTGCACGGTGGCTGTGCGGTTCGCCTCGTCGATCTCGGTGATTTCCGCTTCGCCCGAAAACGTCAGCGACACCGGCCCGACCCGCAGCTTGGCATTACCCTTGTAGGTCCGCTCGCCGACGGTCTCCGTCAGCTCCGCACCCGGCATGCACGGCGCGATCCGCGGCACATCCAGCAGGACGGCCCACGCGACGTCCGGCGGCGCAGGCACCGTAAAACTATTCTCTAACTGCATCGGACTCCCCGTCCCACATCGCATCTGTACGGGGCGTTCTTGGCGCGCCCTCATCTCAGGCCCACACAGTAATTTTCTTATTGTGGAATCGCAACCGGCGGCTTGTTGAGTAACAACCGGTGGTTCCGGCTAAATGCCGCCGTCCTGGCCGTGCACGTGATAGCCGATCTCGCGGGCGGGTTTGCGCCCGTCGCTGTCGACCCCGGTCGGCAGCCACGCACACAGATTGGCACCCGGCGACCACACGGTCTCGCACGGGCCTGGCACGAAGAATTCGACGAACACGAAATCACTGTCGGTCTCGTTGATGAAGGCGTGGGGCTCGTGCTGGTAGTTGTAGAGCACGTCGCCCGCGCACAGCCGGTGCGCCGTGCCGTCCAGCATGGCGGTGCCCTCGCCGGCCACCACATACTGGAAATGCTCCGCGCCCACATGGTGATGCTCGGGCGCCGCCGTGCCCGGGGGATAGGAAATCATCTCGCCCTTGAAGGCCTTGGTGTTCGCCAGCCCCGGCGTGGCCATATAGATCCGCTTGCGCGCGTCATGCTCGGACTGCAGCACCGGCTCGCGGGTCCAGTCCACATGGACCAGCTCACCCGGCATGTCGGCGATGTTCTCGTCAAACCGTGCGGCATCAGGCACCCGCGCAAACAGGATGCGCGTGTCCGCGTCTCCCGCCCGGAACGCGCCGGTAAAACCAAACGGCAGATAGGTGATGTGTTTCGTGTCGAGCGCGTTGTCGTCGAGGGAGCCGGCACCCTCGAGCACCTGCAGCCAGCCGATCATGTTTGCGTCCAGCGCGACCGAAAGCGTACTGCCCCCCGAAACCGCGACATGATCCAGCTCGATCTGGTCATTGCCAATGACGTCGGCGGTCAACAACCTAGTGACCTCGCACCCATCCTGCGCAATGGCGGTGGTTTCATCTTCCCGTACGATGACCGGCATATCGTCCTCCCCAGGCGATCTGATTCAGGTGGTGCCCCCGGGGAGACTTGAACTCCCACTCCCTTGCGAGAAACAGATTTTGAGTCTGCCGCGTCTACCAATTCCGCCACAGGGGCACCGTGCCCTTTCCATAAGTCCCCGGACCGCAACAGGTCAACCACCCCGAACAGGGAAGGCAAAGCGCCACCCTGTGACCGGCGTCACTTCCGTCCGTCGCATGACCCCCTACCTATGGTCCAGACGCAAAACACGAGGAGAAGATAGGTGAGACAGATGATGCTGAATTACCGCCGCAAAGCAGCCGGGCTGATTGCTGTCTGGGCTGTGTTTCTGGGGATCCTGACGATCTGGCCGAATGCACCGCGCGCGCTTGCAACTGGCCCCGATTATGATTTCGCGGGCGTCGGTGACACGCCGGGCGCTTCCCCCAAGGTGATCGGCGGCCCGGTCCATGACGCGACCTATACCCACACCGGATTGTGGGTGGCCGATGTACGTGCCGACGGCACGGTCGTCTATCTGCGCCAAATCAAGCGCCGCTGATCGACGTTGACGCTCCTGCCAACCGGCATAGACAGGCGCACGGCGTACTGTTACGAGGCCGCTCGAAGCCAGTGCAAATACCCTGGCGACCGGGAGACGGATGGCATGCTGCAAGGCCTCTATGACTGGACCATGCGCCTCGGCGCGTCACGCCACGCCGTCTGGGCGTTGGCTGCGGTCGCGTTCGTCGAGAGCTCTTTTTTCCCGATCCCGCCCGATATTCTGCTGATCCCGATGATCCTGGCGGCACGCAACCAGGCCTGGCGGCTGGCTGCCATCTGCACCGTCGCCTCCGTACTCGGGGGATATTTCGGGTATCTCATCGGCCTGACTTTGTTTGAGTCCGTCGGTGAACCGGTCATCGCCTTCTATGGCATGGAGCACGCCTTCGCGAGCTTCACCGAGAAATACAACGAATTCGGCGCCTGGATCGTCTTCACCTTCGGCGTGACCCCATTCCCCTATAAGGTGGTGACCATCGCCAGCGGCGTGACCCAGCTCGACCCGGTCGTCTTCGGCATCACCTCGGCTGCGGCGCGGGGCCTGCGCTTCTTCCTGGTCGCCGGCCTGATCTGGTATTTCGGGCCGCCGATCCGCGCCTTCGTCGAACGCTATCTGGGCTGGGTGGCGCTCGCCTTCATCATCCTGCTGATCGGCGGGTTCGTGCTGATCAAGTTCGTCTTCTAGCAACCGCAGCCCATATCCCGCTCATGGCACCCACCGACATTCACACCACACTCGCCCGGCGCGCCGCCGTATGGCCGGCGCTCACCCTGGCGGCCAGCGTCGCCATGCTGGGCGGCGCGTGGAGCTTCCAGCTGTTCGGCGGCCTGCAACCCTGCCCGCTCTGTCTGTATCAGCGCTGGCCCTACTGGATCGTCATCGTCTTCGCGGGCCTGGCCGTTCTGGCCGGCCGCCGGCTGGCCCCGGGCGGATTGGCGATCTTTGCCGCGATCAGTGGCCTCGTGTTTCTGGCCGGTGCCGGCATCGCCGGGTTCCATGTCGGGGTCGAGCAACATTGGTGGGAGGGGATTTCCACCTGCGGCGGCGGTGTGCACGATCCCAACATGTCCATCGAGGAGCTGAACGCGAAACTCTTCGCCACGCCGCTGGTCCGTTGCGACGACGTGGCATGGTCCCTCTTCGGAATTTCGATGGCAGGCTATAATCTGATCATCTCCGTATTCCTCGCGGCGGCGTCCGCGTGGGCGGCACAGGGATTTTGGCGGAAAGCGGCATGAGCGATTCAAACTCCAGGCGTCCCGAACGAACCGGCCCGAAGCAAACAGGTGCCAAGCAAACCGGAGAGGGTCGCCTGCCGGGCGACCCAGACCGTGAGACCCTGGTCGAGCGGATGATACGGGTCGACCATGCCGGAGAGCTCGGCGCGGCACGGATCTACGCGGGCCAGCTCGCGGTCCTCGGCAAACATCCCGTCGGCGACACCATCCGGCACATGGCCGAACAGGAAAAGAAACATCTCGCGGCGTTCGACGCGCTGATCGTCGAACGGCGCGTCCGGCCGACCTTGCTGTCGCCGGTCTGGAACGCGGCGGGATTCGCGCTCGGCGCGGCGACGGCGGCGATGGGCGAGAAGGCAGCCATGGCCTGCACGGTCGCGGTCGAGGATGTCATCCAGGAGCATTACGCCCATCAGTCCGAACAGCTCGGTGAGGATGAGGCGGAGCTGCGCGACTTAATCGACGAGTTCCGCGCCGACGAGATCGAGCACAAGGAAACCGGGCTCGCCCATGATGCGGAGCAGACGCCGGGCTATCGGGTGATGTCGGAATTCATCAAGGCGGGTTCGCGCGCCGCGATCTGGCTGTCGACCAGAATTTAGGAACGCATCCGAAGCCGACTACTCGTCCAGTTCGGTATCCCAGTAGAGATAATCGCCCCAGCTTTCATGCAGGAAGTTCGGCGGAAACGCGCGGCCATTCTCGATCAATTCCCAGGTGTCCGGCCGGCGCGGCCTGGTCAGCAGGTGCATCCCGGCCTCTTCCGGCGTCCGGTTCGCCTTCGCCAGATTGTACGCACCCGACGCGGTCACGACATTCTCCCAGGACGTGCGGCCGCCGCGCGAACGCGGGATCACATGATCGAAGGTCAGCTCATGCGCGGGCAGCCGCTGGCCGGAATATTGGCACGTGAACCGGTCGCGCAGAAACACGTTGAATCGGGTGAAGGCTGGCCGGTCGGCCGGGCGGATATACTCCTTGAGGGAGACCACGCTGGGCAGCGGCATTTCGAGGTTGGGGGACCGGATGACCCGGTCATATTCGGCGACTGTGTTGACGCGGCCCATCAGGGTGGCCTTCACGGCATCCTGCCAGGGCCAGACGGACAGCGGGAAGTAGCTCAGCGGGCGGAAATCCGCGTTGAGCACGAGTGCCGGACAACTCTCCAGCGCGACGTCCATCGATCCCCTCCCGGATGAAACTCTCAGTGGGTCAACTCAAAGACACGTACACAATCTGCAGGCGCAATCAGTAGGCGCGAACAACAACTGCAATCAAAAGCCAAGCAACAAACTCCGATTCACCACAAAATCTCGTGCCGCGACTGTCCCACCTACTCAAGCGATTGTCCAACTCAGCTGGCCGCAAACACCTGGCCCAGAAGCGCGATCGCACGGCGCACCCCGTCATCGTCCAGGCTGTGACCCATCCCCGGCCGGGTCACAGCCTCGACCGGCACCGCCAGCTCTTTCAGGGCCTGCTCGGCAGCGCCGAGCGATTCATAGGGCACCACCACATCGGCGTCGCCATGCACAAGAAGAACAGGCGGCCGGGCCGTGATTTCCTCGGCGAGGCTCTCGGCGGCCGCGAGCCGCCCCGAAAAACCAAGGATGGCAGCCGGCGCGGCCCTTCGGCGCAACCCGACATGCAACGCCATCATGCAACCCTGGCTGAAGCCAAACAGCGCCAGGTTGCTATCGTCCAGGCCGTGCGCCGCCAGGTGATGATCCAGGAAGGCGTCGATCGCCGGGGCCGCACCGCGCACACCGGCGGCGATATTCTCCGGCACCCAGTCAACCCGGCTGAACCATTGAAGACCGAACGGCACGTCATCGCATGATTGGGGCGCGTGCGGCGAAAGGAACAGCGCATCGGGGAACTCTTTGGCAAAGATCGGCGCCAACCCAATCAGATCATCCCCGTCGGCACCCCGACCATGCAAAAAAACGATCAGCTGGCGCGGCGCGCCGCCGGATGCCGGGCCAAAGCTCGGGCCGCTCAATAATGTTTCGTTCATCGCCTACCTCTCGCCATTCGTGCGTTCTTCAATCCGGACCATCATATCGCCTCGATGTGATAGGCGTGCCAAAGAAGTCGCGCCGCCGCACTCCGCCAGGGGCGCCAGCGTTCCGCCTCATCGCGCAACTGGCCCGGCGTCCAGCGCGTGCCATCGCCCAGATGGGTCCCCGCCGAGGCCACCAGCGCCAGATCGTCTGCCGGCATGATGTCAGTGCGCCCCAACGCGAACAGCAGATAGCATTCCGCGCTTTAGCGTCCGATTCCCTTGAGCTCGACCAGCGCCGCAATCGCCGTCTCGTCATCCTGTTTGCGCAGCGCGTCGAGTTTCAGCCCACCGGAGACCACCGCCTCGGCCAAGCCGCGCCCGTAGACGACTTTCTGGCGGCTCAGCCCGTGGGCCCGCAGGTCTTCGTCGTCCTGGACGATAAATGCAGCCGGGTCTTTGGTGATGCCGGCGACCTCCATCCGCTTCCAGATGGCTGCGGCCGCATGGGTCGACAATTGCTGCCCGACAATCACCCGCAACAGGGTCGTGAAACCGGGTGGTCGGGCGCGTGGGCCCGGCGTGCCGGCACGCTCCCACAGCTCACCCATGCGGGGATCGAGCGCCGCCAGTTCTCCCAGCCCCGCCTCTAGCCGTTTGCGTGTTTTCATCGCATCATCATCCCTGTAGACCCAGCGTTGGGCGCATGTCCCCATCGTTGAAACCAATTGTACGGCCAAGATCAACCCGGACACCGGATGAACCCCAGTTACATGAGCCCCGAATAACGTGAGTAACGATACCCCCGCCGAAAAGCTCATCACCCGGTTCGCCCCGTCGCCGACCGGCCTCCTGCACCTGGGCCACGCCTATTCGGCATTGTTCGCCGGTCGCCTCGCGACGTCGGCCGGCGGGCAGTTCATCCTGCGGATCGAGGACATCGATCCGGGACGCTGCCGCCCCGAGTTCGAGGACGCGATCATCGAGGATATGGCCTGGTTGGGGCTGGAGTGGCCACAGCCGGTCTGGCGTCAGTCGGAGCGGATGGATGTCTATGGTTCCGCGCTCGAGACATTGAACGGGATGGATCTGCTCTATCCCTGTTTTTGCACCCGCAAGGACATCGCGGCCGAGATCAGCCAGTCGGGTGCGGCGCCCCATCTGGGCCATGACGGCCCGGATGGCCCGGTCTATCCCGGCATCTGCAAATCCCTCGATGGTTCGACCCGCGCGGCACGGATCGCGGCCGGCGAACCCCATGCGCTGCGCCTCGATATGGATGCCGCCATCGCCCGTGCGGGCACTCTCACCTGGCACGACAGGTCACGCGGCGAACAAACTGCAGAGCCGGAAATTTTTGGCGACGTGGTGCTCGCCCGCAAGGACGTGGCCACGAGCTATCATCTGGCGGTCACGATCGACGATGCGGCCCAGGGCGTCACGCTGGTGACCCGTGGCAGCGATCTCTTCGCGGCGACCCATATCCATCGCCTGCTGCAGGCCCTGCTCGATCTCGACGTGCCGGAGTGGCACCACACGCCGCTGCTGGCGAACAGCGACGGCGAGCGGCTGGCCAAGCGCGACCGGGCGTTTACCTTGCAGGCGATGCGGGAAGCCGGGACGGACCCGGAGGAGATTTGGGCGATGGCGATTCGCCAGATCGCCCGCGGCGCCGCGAGCGCCAACGAACTGTAAATCAGGACTGGGGCCCCGTACTCAGGCGCCATATTCAAGCCCCCAACGTCAGGACCAGGCACGCAGGCCCTTAATCAACCGCACATAGTCGGGATGCTCGGGCGCGATAAGCCCGTGGCGGATCGCGAAGTCGATGAGCACAAGATTGACGTTGAATTTGAACTCGTCCGTTTCCTCAACCACCCGCAATGCCTGCTGGGCCGGCCATTTGACGAAACCACTGACCTCGCCGTCCTCGTTCACGGGCGTGAAGTCCGCCGGTAGCTCCAGATCATAGACAAACAGCATGTCGCGTCGCATGCCTCTCTCGGTGTCGAGCATGTAGGTGATCACGCCGGCCGGACGCGCCGTGCTGGCAACATCCTCCGGCACCGAGGCTTCTTCGGCAGCCTCCTTGATGACGTTCTCCGCCAGGGTCAGGCCAACCGGCAGTCCACCCGCGACCATATTGTCGAGCTTGCCCGGCGCCACCCCGCGGTTCTTCGAGCGGACCCCGATCCAGAGCTCGGGGCCAGCAGCGGTTTGCACATAGCCATTCACATGCACCCCGTACGAGATCACGCCGAAAGATTCGAGCCAGGCGCGGTCGATGCGCATTAGCCCTTCGCCGCCGAACTTCTCCGTCACCGAACAGAGTTCCTTGCGGTTGCGCGGCAACGCCTGTTGCACGACCAGCGCCGCCCCGGCCTCGGCCAGCGCCTTGGATCGCGATTCCACGTCATTCAGGCTTTCGAGGATATCGACGCTGTTGTCGGTGATCTCGAAATAATGGTCCCAGCGGGTCATCCGGGAGGCGACATTCTCCCCGACCCAGCCGACCTGACGGCCACCCACCCGAAACGGCATCTTGTCGTCAAAGGAATGGACGTTACACGTCTCGATATGATCGTAGAGCGACATCCTGAATTAACCGCGCCGGCCAGATTCAAGTGCGAATTGCGCGGCGCTTCTCGGACAGCAGAACCTGGGCGACACCAAATACTTCGCGCATCGCCGCCGCCATTTGCGTGGCGAGGGCGTGGTCGACTGCCCCGGATTCGATATCGATATCGACATAGGTCCCGCTCGTTTCTTCGCGCACACCATGCCACCGGTCAGGCACCAGGCCGCGCTTTGCCCAAAGTTCCATCAACCGCGGCATCATGCCCGGATCGGCGACAGCCCGGACCGAGAAACAGTGAACGGCGTTGGATTGCTCTTGGGATTGATTATGCGGGTAATTTTGTAACGACATTGTAAACGGACCTCATTTGAATTGACGTGGCATAGGCATGCGCTCCCGGCCGCCGCCCCGTTAGTCGGGCGTGCGCCGGGCCGTCAATTAGAATGGTCCGCAGTTCGTACATGGCGCGGAACCTACAAATCCGCGCCCGCAGGGTCAATGATCGCGTTGCTTCACACGTCCAGGGCCCTCGTCAGACGACGATCGGCTCGATATGATCGCGGCCATGAAAACGCTTTCCATTCTCCTCGCCATCGCGCTGGCCGGCGTCTTGCTGGTCCTGATCATCGGCCTCATCGCCATGGCGCGCGGCGGCGAATTCAACGCCAAATACGGCAACAAGCTGATGCGCGCACGCGTCGCACTTCAGGCGTTTGCGGTCGTGCTGTTCCTGCTGTTCGTCTTCGTGGCGAGCAAAGGCAGCTGACCATGGTCCAACTGACGAAAATCTATACCCGGGGCGGTGACAGTGGCGATACGTCACTGGGCTCCGGCGACCGGGTCGCCAAGCACGATCTGCGGGTCGCCGCCTACGGCACGGTGGACGAGGCCAACGGCGTGATCGGGCTCGCCCGGCTGCACACCGGCGACGACCCGGCGGCCGACGCGATGCTTCGGCGCATCCAGAACGATCTGTTCGATCTCGGGGCCGATCTCTGCACGCCGGAGGGCGACGCCCGCGCGGCCGCTAAGTCCGAGGGCGCACTGCGTATCGTTGCCGAGCAGGTCACGCGCCTCGAGGCGGAGATCGACGCAATCAACGAGGGCCTCGCCCCTCTCACCTCCTTCATCCTGCCCGGCGGCACCCCCGCCGCCGCGCATCTGCATGTGGCCCGCACGGTCGTGCGCCGCGCCGAGCGGCTGATGACCGAGCTCGCGACCAACGAGACCGTCAACGCTCAAGCCCTACAGTATGCAAACCGCCTGTCGGATCATCTGTTCGTGCTGGCCCGGCAGCTCAACGACGGCGGCAAGGCCGATATTCTGTGGGAGCCCGGCCAGACCCGGACCTGACCCGGCGCCCGCTGCGCTCACGGCCAGAATGCTCACACAATGAGCAACCTGTAGCCGTCAATTGACTCCATTCCGGCGGTTCGGCATGTTGCAGTGCGATAAACAACCAAACGCCATGGCGGACGGGGCTTTCACGCATCTTTCCAACACCGCCAAGACCATGGCCGCGAGGGGATAAACCCATGAAAATGCTGATCCCGGTCAAGCGGGTGATCGACTACAACGTCAAAGTGCGCGTCAAATCCGACGGCACCGGCGTCGAGACGTCCAACGTCAAAATGTCGATGAATCCGTTCGATGAAATCGCCGTCGAGGAGGCCGTGCGCCTGAAAGAGGCGGGTAAGGTCGAGGAGGTCATCGCCGTGTCCCTCGGCGTCGCCCAGTGCCAGGAGACGATCCGGACCGCACTCGCGATGGGTGCCGACCGGGGCATCCACGTGGCCAGCGACACCGATCTCGAGCCCCTGGCCGTCGCCAAGCTGCTCAAGGCGCTGGTCGAGCGCGAATCCCCCGAGCTGGTGATCCTCGGCAAACAGGCGATCGACGATGATTCCAACCAGACCGGGCAGATGCTTGCCGCCCTTCTAGGCTGGCCCCAGGCGACCTTCGCCTCCGAGATCGAGCTCGGTGACGGCACCGCCAAGGTGATCCGCGAGATCGACGGTGGCCTCGAGACCATCAACATCAACCTGCCGGCGATCGTCACCACCGATTTGCGCCTCAACGAGCCGCGCTACGCCTCCCTGCCGAACATCATGAAGGCGAAGAAAAAGCCGATCGACGAGCTGACGCCCGAAGATCTCGGTGTCGACGTGACGCCGCGCCTCGAGACACTCAAGGTCGATGAACCGCCCAAGCGCGAGGCCGGCGTGATGGTCGAGAGTGTCGCCGAACTCGTCGACAAACTGAAAAACGAAGCGAGGGTCATCTGATGGCTATTCTTGTCATTGCCGAACATGACAACGCAATCCTCAAGCCCGCGACCCTCAACACGGTCACGGCCGCGCGCCAGCTCTCGGACGCGGGTGCGGGGGATGTCACCATTCTGGTCGCCGGGTCCGGCTGCGCCGCTGTCGGTGAGGCCGCTGCGGCCGTCGAGGGCGTCGCCAAGATCCTCGTCGCCGACGATGCCGGGCTCGAACACGGGCTGGCGGAGAATCTCGCGAACCTGGTCACCGGCCTGGCCGGGGATTATTCCCACGTGCTCGCGCCGGCCACGACCTCGGGCAAGAACTTCATGCCCCGGGTCGCGGCCACGCTGGATCTGCAGCAGATCTCCGAGATCAGCGCCGTCGTCGATGCCGACACCTTCGTCCGGCCGATCTATGCCGGCAACGCGCTGGCCACGGTCAAATCCGCCGACGCGACCAAGATCATCACCGTGCGCATCACCACCTTCGACACCACGCCGGCGACCGGCGGCAGTGCCGCCGTTGAGGCCGTCGATCCTACAGCGGATTCGGGCCTGTCCCGCTTCGTCAGCCGCGCAGAATCCGGCGGCGACCGGCCCGAGCTGACCGCCGCACGGGTCGTCATATCGGGTGGCCGCGGCATGGCCTCGGGCGAAAACTACGCCCTGATCGAGCCGATCGCCGACAAGCTCGGGGCCGCGATGGGTGCCTCGCGCGCCGCGGTCGATGCGGGCTTCGTGCCGAATGACTGGCAAGTCGGCCAGACCGGCAAGGTCGTGGCGCCGGAACTGTACATCGCGATCGGGATTTCCGGTGCGATCCAGCATCTCGCCGGCATGAAGGATTCAAAAGTGATCGTTGCGATCAACAAGGACGAGGAAGCGCCGATCTTCCAGGTCGCCGACTATGGTCTGGTCGCCGACCTGTTCAAGGCACTGCCCGAGCTCGACGCCGAGCTTGAGAAGCAGGGCTGACACGGACGACCGGCAACACGAACCATCCAGGACAAATCAAAATGCTGAACAAGATAGGCGTCATTGGCGCCGGCCAGATGGGCAGCGGTATCGCCCATGTCTGCGCGCTGGCGGAGCATGACGTGGTCATCGTCGACATCGACGCGGCCGCACTCGAAAAATCCCTCGGCCGGATCGACGGCAACATGGACCGGCAGGTCAAGCGCACCCTGATTGCGGAAGAGGACAAGGCCGCGGCACTGGCGCGCATCGACACCGCCACGGGGCTCGACGCCCTGGGGGATTGTGATCTGGTGATCGAGGCCGCGACCGAGGACGAAGCCACGAAGGTCAAGATCTTCGAATCGCTGTGCCAGCACCTGAAGGACAGCGCGCTGATTGCGTCGAACACGTCGTCGATTTCGATCACGCGTCTGGCGACGGCCACCGACCGGCCGGAAAAATTCATGGGCATGCATTTCATGAACCCGGTGCCGATGATGAAGCTGGTCGAGCTGATCCGCGGCCTGGCGACCGACGATCACACCTTCACGCAGGTCCAGGAGCTGACGAAGAAGCTCGGCAAGACCGGCACCGTGTCGGAAGATTTCCCGGCCTTCATCGTCAACCGCATCCTGCTGCCGATGATCAACGAGGCGGTCTACACCCTGTATGAGGGCGTCGGAAACGTGGACTCGATCGACAAGTCCATGAAGCTCGGCGCCAACCACCCGATGGGCCCGTTCGAGCTGGCCGACTTCATCGGCCTCGACACCTGCCTGGCGGTCATGCAGGTGCTCTATGAAGGGCTGGCGGATTCGAAGTACCGCCCCTGCCCGCTGCTGGTGAAGTATGTCGAGGCGGGTTGGCTGGGTCGCAAGACCGGCCGCGGCTTCTACGACTATTCGGGCGACGAACCGGTGCCGACGCGGTAGTCCCCCGACATCACGGAACAAAAAAGGGCGCCCGCGGATCTCGCGGCGCCCTTTTTCTTTCAAGCTGTCAGTCCCGCCTAGCTGGCGTCGGCCTTCTCGACATACCAGTTGATCAGTTCGAGGGCCTCGGGTGAATCCCATTCGGCCGTGCCGACCAGCCGGCCCACTTCCATGCCGTCAGGCCCGATGAAGATTGTCGTCGGCAGCGACACCACGCCGATCGCACGGGAGAATTTCAGCCGCTCGTCGATGAAATTGTCGGGGAAATCGACCTTGAGTTTTTTCAGAAACCTATCGGTCTGCTTGAATCCGCCGCGATCCTGGCTGATCAGCACCACCTGTGCGTTCTCGCCGCCAAGCTCGGTATTGAGCCGTTCCAGCGAGGGCAGCTCACGAATACATGGCCCGCACCAGGTCGCCCAGAAGTTCAGGACCACGAACTTACCCTTGAACCGGTCGAGCGTGATCGGCCCGTCTTTCCGGGTCAGAACGGTCACATCGGGGACGGCCAGCGGCGGGTCCAACGGCTCGTAATTCTGGACTTGCCCCTCGATCGGCGGCCCGGAATCAGCGTCTGCGCCCGCAATCGCACCCACGGGGCCCCAGATCACAAGCGCGAGTGCGGCTGAGATGGTGAAGAGAAAAACTTTCATCCGGCGTATCATATCGTTAAACGTCGCTCCCAGTAATGCGAGCCCGAAAGCCATGAACTCGAACGACACACGCAAGCCAGCCAATGCGCAATGGGGTGGCCGATTCACCTCCGGACCGTCGGAGGTCATGGAACGCATCAATGCGTCCATCGGCTTTGACCAGCGCTTTTTCGCCCAGGATATTGCCGGGTCGCGCGCGCATGCCCGGATGCTTGTCGAACAAGGCATCCTATCTGCAGAAGATGGGCAGGCGATTAACGAGGGTCTAGACACGATTTCGCGAGACATCGCGGCGGGGACGTTCGAGTTCTCCGTGGCGCTCGAAGACATCCATATGAACATCGAGTCACGGCTGCGCGAGCTCGTGGGAGATGCGGCCGGACGGCTGCACACGGCGCGATCGCGAAACGATCAGGTCGCGACCGACTTCCGGCTCTGGGTCCGCGACGAGATTGACGCAATCGATGGCCAGCTGCAGGGACTGCAGGCCGCTCTGCTCGACAAGGCGGATGCCCATGCCGCCACCGTCATGCCCGGATTCACCCATCTGCAGACAGCCCAACCGGTCACCTTCGGCCATCATCTGCTGGCCTATGTCGAGATGTTCGGGCGCGACCGGAGCCGGCTCGCGGATGCCCGCGCGCGGCTGAACGAGTCTCCGCTGGGCGCCGGCGCGCTGGCGGGCACGTCCTTTCCCATCGACCGCGCCGCAACTGCGTCGGAGCTCGGCTTCGATCGGCCCATGGCCAACTCCCTCGACGCCGTGTCCGACCGGGATTTCGCGCTCGAGTTCCTGTCGGCAGCCGCCATCTGCACCACCCATGTGTCGCGTTTCGCCGAAGAGCTGGTGATCTGGTGCAGCGACGGGTTCCGGTTCATCGCACTGAGTGATGCCTACACGACGGGCAGCTCGATGATGCCCCAGAAGCGCAACCCCGATGCCGCGGAGCTGTCCCGGGCCAAGACCGGGCGCGTCTATGGTGCGCTGATCGGTCTCCTGACCGTCATGAAGGGGCTGCCGCTCGCCTATTCCAAGGACATGCAGGAAGACAAGGAGCCGGTCTTCGATGCGGCGGACTCCCTGTCGCTGGCGCTCGCAGCCATCGCCGGCATGGTCGCCGACATGCAGGCCCAGCCTGAGAACATGCGTGCCGCCGCGGGCAAGGGCCATTCCACGGCCACCGACCTGGCCGACTGGCTGGTCCGGGCCGCCGACGTGCCCTTCCGCGATGCCCATGCGATCACGGGCACCGTCGTGGCGCTCGCCGACGAAAAGGGCGTGACACTGGCCGAGCTATCGCTTGAGGACATGCAAGGTGTGGACGCACGGATCAGTGCCGACGTATTCGACGTGCTGACGGTCGAGGCTTCGGTCGCCAGCCGGACGAGCTTCGGCGGCACCGCGCCCGACAATGTCCGCGCGGCAGTTGCCGACGCACGCGCGCGGTTCCTCGCCATGGATGCAGCCACCGAAGGAGGCGATTGAGATGCGCCGGCTGGTCAACCGCACGTCGAAGCAGGTTTTGGTCGCCCTGGCCCTGGCCCTCGCGCTGACGGCGTGTGGCAAGAAGGGCCCGCCGGAACCGCCCGAAGGCGAAGAAATCACCTATCCGCGCACCTATCCGACCCGCTGACCAACGGTCGGACCGAGACGTCATCATGAGCCACTTCGCATATCAGAACGGCGAACTTCACGCCGAAGGCGTCCCCCTGTCGCGCATCGCCGCGGCCGTGGGAACGCCGGTCTATGTCTATTCCGAGACGGCGCTGACCGACGCTTACCGACGCTTCGCGGGCGCGCTGGCGGATGCGGGCCTCGACGCGCGTGTCTGTTACGCCATGAAGGCCAACTCGAACCTGGCCGTGGTGCGGGCGCTGGCGGCATGCGGCGCTGGCGCCGACGTGGTATCGGGCGGCGAACTGACGCGCGCGCTGGCCGCGGGTGTTGATCCCGCCGAGATCGTGTTCTCGGGTGTGGGCAAGACGGCAGATGAGATGCGCCAGGCCATCGCGGCGGGCATCGGCCAGTTCAACGTCGAATCGATTCCCGAGCTGGACCGCCTGTCCGAGGTTGCGGCTGAATCTTCCGCGACCGTCAACGTGGCGGTGCGCGTGAACCCGGACGTGGATGCCGACACCCATCACAAGATTTCCACCGGACGTCACCATGACAAGTTTGGCATCGAGATCGACCGCGCGCGCGAGGTCTATGCGCATGCGGCGGCGCTGTCGGGAATCACGCCGAACGCAGTCGCCGTGCATATCGGCAGCCAGCTGACGGATTTGTCACCCTTCCGCGCGGCCTTCATCCGCGTCGCCGCACTGGTACATGACTTGCGGGCAGACGGTCACGAGATCACCAAACTCGATCTCGGCGGCGGCCTGGGGATTGAATACGGGCACCAATCTCCGCCCGACCCGCGCGACTATGCCGCCATCGTCGCCGACACCGTCGGAGACCTCGGCTGCATCCTCGTGTTCGAACCGGGCCGCTATCTGGCCGGGCCCGCAGGCGTGCTGCTGACGGAAATCATCTACATCAAGGATGCCGAGACCCGCAGCTTCGCCATCGTCGATGCAGCCATGAACGACCTCGTACGGCCGGCCATGTATGACGCCCATCACGAAATCCTGCCGGTGCGCGAACCCGGCACGGATGACCACACGCACAGCTACGACATTGTCGGGCCGGTCTGCGAGACCGGCGATACCTTTGCCACCCAGCGCGATCTGCCGGCGCTTACGGCGGGTGAACTTGTCGTGATCCGCGACGCGGGCGCCTATGGCGCCGTGATGGCATCGGGCTACAATAGTCGCCCGTTGATCGCCGAGGTCCTCGTTCGCGGAGACTCCTACAGCGTCGTGCGGGTGCGCCAGGATATCGCCACAATGCTGGCGCAGGAATCACTAGCGGACTGGCAGAGCGAGTAACACGCCGTCACGGTTGACGGCCGCATCAGGGGCCGAAATGAGCGACCCGAACGACCAGCAGCACTCGAATTCCGGCATCGCGCCGGCTCGCCTCGGCCTCCGACGCGCCGTGGCATGGTCTGCGATGTTCTGGGAACGGGCCCTGCCTGCACTTTGGCCGGCTTTGGGGATCGCGGGCCTGTTCATCGCAATCGCACTCGCGGGCGGACTCTTGATATTGCCGGGCTGGCTGCATGGACTGGTCCTCGTCGTCTTCGTTCTCTTCTTCGCCACCAGGCTGTGGAATGGTATCCGCCGCATAAAGCCGCCCACCGGGGCTGAGGCAACCCGCCGTCTGGAGACCGATTCCGATCTTCCCCACCGTCCGCTGACGGTCATTGAAGACCGGCCGGCGTTCGGGGTCGTCGACCCGGAAACCGACAAGCTCTGGCGCCAGCACATGGCGCAGGCGGCGGCCGCTGCACGCAACATCCGCCTGCGCTGGCCCCGTCCAAATATGGCGCGCCGCGATCCCTATGCTTTGAGGATCGGGCTCGGTGTGTTGCTCGTTGTTGGATTGTTCACGGCTGGCGGTGACGCGTCCAGCCGCGTGACAGGCGCATTCACGCCGGATCTGCGAGGGCTGGCAAACACGCAATCCGCCAGCCTCGAACTATGGATTACGCCACCCGAATACACGAACCTGCCGCCGCGCCTGCTCGCCAGCGCCGATCCGAAATCGACGACCATCGGCGACGCGAACAGGAATTCCGATATCGAGGTTCCCGTCGGCAGCACACTTCTGGCACAGGTCAGCCATGCCCGCCGAGCGCCCAGCTTGCACATTGATGACGAAAGCCGGGACCTCGAATCAGTTTCGCAGAACAGCTGGCGGATCGAGGCGATGCTCGACACGGTCGGTCCGCATGAGACACGCGTCAACGCGTCGCGACGCACGATCGGCGAATGGCAGATCAACGTGCTGCCGGACACCGCACCGGAGATCAGTTTCGTCGAATCGCCTCAGGGCACCAGCAGCAACACGCTTCAACTCAGCTACGACGGCAAGGATGATCATGGGATTGTCGCAGTCTCGGCGGAGGTCACCTGGCCCGGCGTGACGGCCGACCAGTCGGCACAGCATGTCGCCCCCGTTGCCATAGAACTGCCCCTGCCCCGGCCCGATCCACGCGCAGGCAGCGCCGTCAGTATTCATGATCTGACCGAGCATCCGTGGGCGGGCCTGGAGGTCGATATACGCCTCACCGCGACCGACGGTCGCGGACAAACCGGACAGACGGACCGGCTCGCGGTGCTTCTGCCGGAGCGAGCCTTCAACCACCCGGTGGCGCGCGAAATCATCGAGCAACGTCGGGTGCTCGCACTTTCACCCGCCAGCCGCCGCGAGGTGGCTCGTTCACTCCACAATATCGGCAGCTTCCCCCAGCGCTTCGACAATGATGTCGTGGTCTTCCTGTCCTTGATGTCTGCACGATCGCGACTGGTCCACGCGCGGACCGCTAACGACCCGACACCCATACTGTCTCAGCTTTGGGACACGGCGCTGCGGCTCGAAGACGGCGCCCTGTCGCTCACCCAACGTGAACTCGCCGAACTCCAGGAGGAACTGCAACAGGCGATCGAGAACGGCGCCAGCGACGAGGAAATTCAGGAACTGTTGGCGGAGCTGCGGGATGCGCTCGATCGGTATCTCGAGGCGCTCGCGCAGAACCTGTCTCAGGCCCTGGAGGGGATGGACCTTTCCCTGCTGCCCGAGGCCGGCGAGGACCTCGACATCATCGATCGTGAAGCCATCGAAAGCCTGCTCGAGCAGCTGGAACAGATGGCCCGCCTCGGCGACACCGAGAGTGTCGAGCAACTTCTCGAACGCATGCAGCAGATGCTCCAGGCCCTGCGCGACGCGCCGAACCAGCTCCAGCAGCAATCGAATTCTCCGGCGCAGGAAATGCTTCGCGAACTGCAGGACGTCGTACGCCGACAGCAGGAACTCCAGGATGATGTCTTCCAGCGAAACCAGCGTCGCCAACGGCTGTCCGAGGAAGACATGCAACGCCTGCGCGAGGAGCAGAACGAAATTCGCCGCCAACTTGGCGAACTCATGCGGCAGCTCGGCGAGATGACGGATCAAATTCCGGAAAATCTCGGCAACGCGGAGGACGCCATGGGTGACGCAGAGGGCGCGCTCGAAGGCGGCGACCTGCCGGGCGCCCTGGGCGACCAGGCCCGCGCCCTGGCGGAGCTGCAGCAGGGTGCTCAGAGTATGGCGCTGCAGATGCTTCGCCAGCCAGGACAAGGGCAGGGCCCCGGTCAGCAACAGGGTCTCGCGCAGCCCGGCCAGGAAGGATTCGACCCACTCGGCCGCCGGCTACCCACTGAAAATCAGGACCAGCCCTTCGGCGCAGACAGCGCACAGCAAGGCATCGGCGATGGGGAACAGGCGCGGCGCGCGCTCGAAATCCTCGACGAACTCCGCAACCGTGCCCTCGATCAGACCCGTCCGACGCTTGAGCGGAACTATCTCGAGCGGCTGTTACGCCGTTTCTAGGAAATCAGAGCCCGACCGGCTCGAGTGAAAGGAAGAGCGGACCGGCGGCCAGTTGCGGGCAAAGCCAACCAATTAATGCACGCGCCGTCCCCGCTGGGACATTGCATCTTCCGCCGCATCGCAGATCTGTTTCAGGCTGAACGGCTTTGCAATCACCTCGTGGATCAGTTCCTCGAGATTGTGCGCCCGCTGTCGTTCCGCCGCATAGCCCGTCATCATCAAAATCGCTGTTTTCGGGTGCTCCTTGGCAACCTTCAACGCCAGGGCAATTCCGTCCAATCCCGGCATCACGATATCGGTGATCAGCAGATCGAAATTCTCGTCCACACCCAGCACATCGAGCGCATCGAGACCATCATTGGCCGTCGCCACCTCGTGCCCGCCATGGACCAGCGCGCGGCGTACAAACTCGCGCACCGCGCCGTCATCTTCCGCTATCAGAACTCTTGCCATATCTTCTCCACCCCCAAACCTTGCACGCAGCTTGTTGCGCGCTATGCCGACCCCCATCCCTGCCTGTCTTCGCCACAAACAGGGCACCGGATCGTCGTTCACCAGGGCAGACTCCGCGATGGCGGAGGGAGTGACGATCTTTGTGTTAACGATTTTCGCTGGGATTGGTAAACAAAACACTAACGTTCGCCGCCTGCGCCGGAACTTCCTCGGTTTGGGAGGTAAACGAAGCCCGTTCACCGGGGCCGAGACGCAGCGTGTCGATCGTGAACGACCAGAATTTCAGCATGTTCTTGTCGGCGTCCGAGACCAGAACATAAAGCTCGGGAATGTCGCGCGCGCCATTGGAAATGTTGATCACCTCCCCTTTCAGCGCAAGCTTGCCGTCTTCGGCCGAAACGTTGAACTCAACCTCTAGCCCTTCGCCCGGCGGCGGAAACGCATCAATACCGATACTGGCGTAAAGCGACTCGGCCTGCGGCACGGCGAGCGCAATCGGTCCCCGGCCAAACCAAAGAACCACGAGAATCGCGACCAGCAACGCCGCTGACACCATCCAGGCCATGCGCGCCGCCCGACCAGCGGACCGCGGCCGGTTGAGGGCCGGCAGATTGCGGCGGGAACCACCCGAATCCTCTTCCGGATCATAGGGCGTCACTTCAATGGGAATCGGTGCATCTTCGCCCGGTTCCGGCATCGATTCGTACCAGACATGGGCGCACTTGCCGCACTTCACACGCCGACCGTCGGGCGCAAGATGCGCCGCGTCGATCGCAAACCGCGTGTGGCAGTCGGGGCAACTCAGGATCATCGTTCGGTTATCGCCGTCACAGGTAAATCGAGCATGAAGACCAAGTATAAACCATTCACGCGCGCGGATCGCGAATCGGAATTTATACCGAGTCCGTCAATATGGGCAGCACCTATCCGTTGGCGCCGCCACGCCTTTACCCCCGTGTGGCATCATGCCAACGTAATCCGTGAACAGGGCCGAGTCGAAATTCTTGAATTTCCCGGTCCCCCCGTCCCAACCGGAGGCGCCTTTTCGTGTTGCGCTTCGAAAATGTCGGAATGCGCTACGGCATCGGGCCGGAGATTCTGCGCGATGTCAGCTTCTCCCTCGCGCCCGGCTCGTTTCATTTCCTGACCGGGTCCAGCGGCGCCGGCAAAACGACCCTGCTGAAGCTGATGTATCTGGCATTGCGCCCGACACGGGGTCTGGTCCATTTGTTCGACAAGGACATATCGGTGACGCCACGGGATGAAATGCCCGCACTGCGCCGGCGCATTGGTGTCGTATTTCAGGACTTCAGGTTGATCGATCATATGACTGCCGTTGAAAACGTGGCGTTGCCGCTGCGCGTCAACGGCGGGCGCCACGCCGAAATCGACACCCATGTGCGCGAATTGCTGAGCTGGGTCGGGCTGGGTGAACGCCTGGACGCACGCCCTTCGACCCTTTCCGGCGGACAGCAGCAACGTATTGCCATCGCGCGTGCCGTGATCAATCGCCCCCGCTTGCTGCTGGCCGATGAGCCGACCGGAAATGTTGACGACCATATCGCAGTCCGCCTCATGCATCTGTTCGAGGAACTCAACAAGGCCGGCACGACAATCGTTATCGCCACCCATAACCATGCGCTGGTCGAAGAATTCGGACATCCGGTGCTGCAACTCGACGATGGCGAACTTGTAGTCCGTCATGCCGGATCACCGGCTGCGGGGTCCACATGATGCTGCGGCGGCGAACCGATCTGCCGTTTGAGCGTGACCAATCCACCCGGTTTCTGCCGTGGATCGTGGCGCTGATGGTGTTTCTGGGCGCGCTGATGTTCGCCGGAGCACTGGTGGTCTCCGACACCATCGACAGTTGGAACAGCACGTTGACCGGACGGATGACGGTTCAGGTCCCCCATGACGTCGCCGGCGACGCGGCCACCGGGACACTGGTCACCTTGCTTGGCGCCACACCTGGAATTACGGGGGTTCGGCCCGTCCCTGCCAGCGAGGCCCGTGCCCTACTCATTCCCTGGCTCGGCGAGGAAGTCGTGGATTCGGGGCTTCCCATACCGGCGCTGATCGACGTCGAACTGGCCGCCGACGCCCGCATCGATGCAAACCTGCTTGCGACCCGCCTGTCCCAATCGGTTCCGGGCACAACCGTGGACGACCACAGGGCCTGGCTTTCCGCGCTGATCAATCTGGGACGGACCGTCGAAATACTCGCCTTCGTCATCCTCGGTCTGATCGCCGCAGCCGCCATTGTTGCGGTGATCTTCACAACGCGCAGTGGATTGGCGGTACACGCCGCCATCATCGAGCTGCTGCATCAGATGGGTGCACATGACACCTATATCGCCGGCCAGTTCCAGTTTCAGGCCATGATGCTCACCCTGCGCGGCGGGATCGCGGGTGCTGCCGCGGCAGCTCTTGTTCTCCTCGTTTTCGCGTGGGTCGGCCAGGGCATTGATGCGGCGTTCCTGCCCCCCGTTACCCTGACGATCACCGAATGGCTTGCCCTGATGATCGTTCCGGCTGGCGCGGTGGCCATCGCAATGCTGACCGCGCGACTAACCGTTCTGCGCGCGCTCGCGCGCTTGCCGTAATGGCCAGACAGCGAAAACGCAGGTGGCGGAGAATTTTTGTCCCGGTGGGGCTGCTGACCCTCGCCTGGGTCATTGGTCTTTTCCTGTTCGTCGAACGCATCCCGGTGGTGACCACAGACGGCGATGATGCCGTGCGAAGCAGCACCCCGACGGACGCGATTGTCGTCCTGACCGGCGGGCGCGGCCGGGTTGAACGGGGCACCGAATTGCTGGCGCGGTCGACGGCGCGGTCGATGCTGATCTCAGGCGTCGGTGCCAATGTTTCCGCCCGCGACCTCATTGCGCCGCAGAAGCTCAAATCCGCCACCCTGGAATGCTGCGTCACCTTGGGCCGGGCGGCCCGCAACACAAGGGAAAACGCGATCGAGACCGCCGGCTGGGTGGCTGCGAACGGCGTTACCAGCCTGCGTCTGGTAACCGCCGACTTTCACATGCCGCGAAGTCTGCTTGAGTTCCACGCCCGCCTACCGGACGTGAAAGTCTTGCCCGATTCGGTCAAATCGGAGAATGTGCGCCTGACCCGCTGGTGGCTCTGGCCAGGCACCGCGTTCCTGCTCGTCGGGGAATACAACAAGTACTTGGCCGCCCGCGCGCGGGTGTTCGTGACCCGAATGCTGGATCGACGTTAGACGGAATGCGAACAACTCTTTTTCTGATTCTGTTCTACGGATGGACAACTCTGGCCGGCCTGCTGGTGTTGCCTCTGCTGCTCGGGCCACCCGAGCCGCTGCGGGCCTATAGCCGATTCTGGGTACGGGTCACTCTCTGGCTGTTGCGCATCACCGTCGGACTGTCCCACCGTGTGGTTGGCCGCGAAAATATCCCGGCGGGCCCGGCGCTGTTCGCGATCAAACATCAATCGGCCTGGGAAACGCTGGCGATCAATCTGATCATCCGTGACCCGGCCATCGTGCTCAAACGCGAGTTGACCTGGATTCCCATCTTCGGCTGGTATCTGCTCCGCACCGGCCAGATCGCCATCAACCGGTCCGGCGGCATGTCCACCCTGCGCGACATGGTAAAGGCGGCGCGTGAGGCGCTCGCAGACGGGCGCTCCATCGTCATCTATCCCGAGGGGACCCGGGTCGCACCGGGGAGCAGACAGACCTATCACGCCGGCATCGCGGCCCTGCACGGGGCGCTGGATGTACCCGTCGTTCCGGTTGCCGTGAATTCCGGGGTTTTCTGGCCACACCGCATGCTCGGACTCCGCCCGGGGGTCATTACCATCGAGTTTCTGCCGCCGCTGCCAGCCGGGCTCCCCCGGCGCGACTTCGTTCAAACACTTGAAACGGCAATCGAAACAGCGTGCGACCGGTTGCATCAGGAAACTGCCTCTGCAACCGGTGCTTCGCACACTTACTAGCCTGTGGATAAAGTTGTGGAAGATCCACGACACATCGGGATGCCAAGCGAACTGGTAATAGGCGCCGAGTAAAAATCAAAAGCCGAGAGAAGCTGCGAGCCGGGTTGCGCGATTATTCTCTCTATATTTCAGTTGTCTTTCACTCCTGCCGCAATAGCACGCTCACTTTCCCTTTCAGCCAAATGCCAAAGCTGGATAAATACCGCGTTTTTCGCTTCGCGGAGCCCATGGAATGTTGAATCGCGACCCGCGGCGGTGCTCCGAGTACATCAAAGAGACCGACACTAAGGTTCTGTGGATAAACCATCGCCTGGCACCCCGCGCACGACGGAACCGATTGCAATAATTCAGATATTAGCAATTGCGATTTATACCGGCTCGGCAGGCGCGTGGTGGGATGCCCGCTTGTGGAGGCGGCGCAGGGGAGTGTCGGCTATTCCGAGCTCGTCGAGATGGCTCACGGTGTTGCTCAAATACTCGGTATTGGGCCCGCTTCGGCCATGGCCTTGCAGGATCAGCCGCAACGCCTCGTCCTCCGACAAACGCCCGGCATACTGAACGTGGTTATGGGCCGCCGTGTAGGTGTGCGCCCGCACAGTTTTGCCGCCGATCCGGGCCGTGACCCAACGGGGCATATAGACCCGGGTCACCATTTCGCGGCGGATCAGATATTCGACGGCTCCCGACGCTTCTGCGGCCGCCACTCGGTAGGCCACGCCGCTGCAACTGCCGCCATTGTCGAGACCCAGCACCAGGCCCGGCCGCTCGCGGGTTCCGCGATAGACGTGGGAGTAGACACAGAACGAACGGTGGAAGCCATGCACCCGCGCGGGCTTGCGGTCCACGAAGGGAAAGTCCGGCCGCCACATCAGCGAGCCATACCCGAAGATCCAAATGTCCTCGCCCGGCGGATGGGTTTCCATGACTGCTCGCAGCGTCCAGTCCAGTTCGTCTTCCGTCAGCTCATACTGATCCGTCAGGTGACTGAGATCGGGCTGTTCCTTCAGCATCGGCATGGCGGCACGGTCGGTTCCGTTGGAGGCGAGCGGGGTGATATCGCGTTGCACGTCTCGACGGCGCCGCGAACCCAGATTAGGTTGATCGGCAAGCTTCTTAGGCAACTGGCTGCATATGATCCAGCGAAAGTATTTGATTCCCGTCGGCATTGTAGCCCTGCTCGTGGCCGTCTGGACCCTCGGCTGGTTCTGGTTCGCCCGCGAAATCCAGACCGGCCTCCAGGACTTCACCGACAGGAATGCCGACAATCCGGTCTCGATGTCATGGGAATCGGTGCGGGTCGATGGCTATCCGACCCGGCTGAACACCCATATCGCGCAACCCCATGGCACCTGGTCGGGACCAGACGGGGATGTCGCCTGGGCCGGTGCAGACGCGATCCTCGGCTTCTTCACCGATGGCGGGCGAACGGTCTCATTTCGCGCCCCGGGTACCCATGACTTCAACTTGCGTAGCAACGGCGCGGAACGCCGGATGGTCGCGAGCAGCGAGAAACTCGGCGGCCGCATTAATTTCGATGGCAAGGGGCAGGTCCTCGGGTTGCGTGGGCTGGCCACCCGGCTCGACATCGCGGTCGACGGCCAATTGGCCACGACTCTCGACCGCGCAGCATTTGACTGGTCGCAGGCAGGAAATAGGGTTGGAGATCCGGCGAATTCTGACGGGATTCACCCGGTATCGGACGGACAAACTCTGATATTTTCTCTGTCCGGGGTGTCTTTGGTCGCCGCCAACCTCGACGCAAACCTCGCCGAGACCCTCGGCCGCAAGCTCGATCAGCTGGCCGGCCAGCTGTCGGTCCGCGGCACCCTCGACCCCACCGACCTGTCGCCCGGCGGCCTGGCCCGCTGGCGCGATGCCGGCGGCACGCTAGAACTTGCGGACTTCACGCTGGTCTGGGGACCGCTGCGGATCGCCGGCGACGGGACGCTGGCCGTGGACGATGCGCTTCAGCCGGTCGGTGCCTTCACGGCACAAATCGCCGGCCTCGACCGTCTTATCGATCTGCTGGAGAAAAGCGGGCAGATGCGCCGCCAACAGGCTGCAATTGCGCGGATTGCGCTGGCGGTGCTGACCCGCGCGCCGGCCAATGGCGGGCCGCCGCAGGCCCGGGTGCCGGTCTCGATCCAGAACCGGCAGCTGTCGATCGGACCTATCCCAGTGCTGCGGCTTCCGGTCATCGCCTGGAACTAGATCAGGCGTCACCCTCTTCACCGTCGTCGTCTGACTGCTTGCCGTTCTCGGTGTACTGGAACCGCCCGGCCTGACGCGCCTCGATGACGCCGCGGCGGATATCCCGCGTGCGCGAAAATAACTCGAACAGCGCGTCGCCGTCGTCGTCGTGGATCGCGCTCTGAAGCGCCGTCATGTCCTCGGTGAAGCGCCCGACCATCTCGAGCACCGCATCCTTGTTCAGCAGGAACACGTCGCGCCACATCACCGGGTCCGACGCCGCGATCCGGGTGAAGTCGCGGAACCCGCCCGCGGAGTATTTAATCACCTCGCGGGTGGTCACCACCTCGTCGTCGCGTGGCTGCGCTTCGAGTTCGGTCTCGAGATCCGCAGCAGTTCCGACGATCGTGTAGGCGATCAGATGGGGCAGATGGCTGGTGATCGCGAGCACCCGATCATGATGCTCGGCATCCATCACTTCCACATCGGAACCCATCCCCTGCCAGAGCCGCGAAAGCGTCGCGACAGCATCCGCATTCGCGCCCGGCGGCGGAGTCAAAATCGAAAAGCGGTTCTGGAACAGGTCGGCAAAACCGGATTCCGGCCCGGAATGCTCGGTGCCCGCGACCGGATGCCCAGGCACCAGATGGACTCCCTCGGGAATATGCGGTGTCATCGCCGTGATGACCGATCCCTTGACCGATCCCACATCGGTAACGATCGCGCCCGGCTTCAGATGCGCGCCCATCGCCTCTGCGACCGCCCCGCACGCGCCAACCGGCGTGGCGACCACGACCAGATCCGCACCGTCCACGGCACCCGCGATGTCGGCATGCATACTGTCGACAATGTCGAGTGCGTCGGCGCGCGCGCGCACGTCGGCATCGGCGTCATGGCATGCCACATGCCCCGCCAATCCGTTTGCGCGGAGTGCGAGCGCGACGGACGACCCGATCAAGCCGATTCCGATGATCGCGACACGGTCGAATATCTGCGTGTCGCTCATGCGCCCTCAACAAACGCGCGCAGCGCGTCCAGCACGCTCTGCATTTCTTTGCGCGTGCCGATCGACATGCGCACCCAGTCAGGCAGGCCGTAGCCGGCGACACGGCGGGTCACGATCCCGCGCTCGAACAGGAAGCGGTAGGCCGCCTCGGCGTTCCGGTCGCCATCGGGGTCGAAATGGATGATCACGAAATTGCCTACGGACGGATTGACGGTCAGCCCCATCCCCTCGACCTCGGACGTGAACCAGGGCAACAGCTCGGCGTTCAGGTCACGCGATCGAGCCGTGTGCTCGGTGTCATCGAGCGCGGCGATGCCCGCCGCGATCGCCGGCGTGGAGACATTGAAGGGCGGCCGCACCCGGTCGAGAATCTCGATGATCTCGGCAGGTCCATAGGCCCAGCCGACGCGCAGGCTCGCGAGCGCATAAATCTTTGAGAAGGTCCGCGTCATGACCACGTTCGACGCCTCGCGCACCAGCGCGATACCGGGATCATAGTCCGGCGCAACGACATACTCGGCATAGGCCGCATCGAGAACCAGCAGGACATCCTCCGGCAGGCCCGCATGCAGGCGCCGCAACGCATCATCGCCCAGATAGCTGCCCGTTGGATTGTTCGGGTTGGCGAGAAACACGATCTTCGTGCGTTCGTTCACACGCTCGAGGATTGCATCCACATCGGCCGTCAGGTTGGTCTCGGGCGCCGCCACCGGCGTCGCGCCGACTCCGCGCGTGGCGATCGGGTACATGGTGAATCCATGCTCGCTGTAGATCGCCTCGTCACCCGGTCCGGCATAGGCCAGCGCCAGCAGGTCGATGAGCTGATCGGAACCGCAGCCACAGATGATCCGCTCGACCTCGAGCCCATGATGTTCGGCAAGCGCCAGGCGCAGACTGCGCGCATCGATCTCGGGATAGCGGTGCATCTCCTCACTGGATGCCGAATAGGCCTCCATGGCGCGCCAGGACGGCCCGAACGCGCTTTCGTTCGAGCTGATGACAATACGGTCTGCACCACCCGATCCGACCTCGCTGCCGGCATAGGGGGTGATCTGGAGCACACCGGGTTTGGCTTTTGGCGGTGCCACCTACTTATCTCCTGTCGCGCCGGCAGGCGCATAAGGCCGGGCGAACGCGCCCAGCAAACGGACATTCGAGGCCTCCAGCGTCACGGCGACGGCTTGGATACGATCATCGTCGGCGTCGATAAAGCCGTCCAACTCGACGATATGTATACGCGCATCGTCTGCATGGAGATCGTCGGTCACGGCCTGGGCGGCGACCGCGAGGCCGGTGTCGGAACAAACCTCACCCACCCGCGCGCGGCTGACCGGCATGGGGCAGGTAAACATCAGCAGGCTCCGGTCGTCGCCCGATTCCTCGGGCACCCCGCGGGCCAAGACCAACGCGCCAACGGACGCACCGCCGGAAGTGGCGGCCGCGTCGTCAAACCAGGGCAGGCGCGCGACCACATACACATCCGATGCATCGCGAATGTCACCCCACCAGCCCGGCGCATCCGCGGCCTCGGGGAGCGGCACGAGACCGACCGACACCTCGCCGCGATGGACCGCGGAGACGACATAGGACGCGGATTCAAACCGCTGCGTCGGGGTATCCAAGCCGAAATGCCCATTCGCGAGACGCAGCGCGGACCCGTGCCCCTCGATTGGGCAATAGCCGACCGTCAACTGACCCTGGATACGGATCGACGCGGCAATGATCTCGCGCCAGAGCCGAACGACGGAGGTGTGGGACAGATCACCGCGGTGACGGGCCAGGAGCCGGTGCAGCAACTGGGCCTCACGTGCCGGGCGAAATGTCACCTGGCCATCGACCGCCTTCCGGCGGCCGATTTCGGATACGACTTCGCCACGCCGCATCAACAGATCATGCAGCTGTTCATCGATCGAATCGATCTCGCGGCGCAACGCCGCCAGGTCGTCTGGCGCGGGGCTCATGGGCTTACTCATCCGGGAAATTAGCGGCCAAATATGTATCGCTCCCCCGGGAATTTGGCAAAGAAAACGTTGACACCCCTCCACGGCCCCACATAGCTATGCCCCCGTTGTGGTCGCGTTTCGCCCCGCAACACCGGCTTCAAACCATGCCCAGGCGATGACAAAACAGGAACCAGACGGTGCCCAGAGCTCCGGCGAGGCAATCGCGGTCGAACCGACGGTCACGGACCTGCCGGGCCACCAACTCGTCCTCGGCGAGGCTGACCCCTTGCTGCTCGCGTCGGGCCAGATGCTGGGGCCGTTTACTGTCGCCTATCAGACCTACGGCTCCCTCAACGACGACAGGTCGAACGCTATACTCGTCTGTCATGCCCTGACCGGCGATCAATATGTCGCGGAAACTCACCCGGTGACCGGCAAGGATGGTTGGTGGGGAACCATTGTCGGCGCCGGCCGCACAATCGACACCGACCAGTATTTCGTCATCTGCATCAATGTTCTCGGCGGGTGCATGGGAACGGCCGGCCCAAAGGATATCGACCCGCGAACCGGCGAGCCGTTCGGGCTGAAATTCCCCGGCATCACCATCACCGACATGGTTGCCGCTCAAAAGCGCGTCATCGAACATCTGGGGATCACCAAACTGTTCGCCGTGATCGGCGGATCCATGGGTGCGATGCAGGCACTGGAATGGGCGTCCCGCTATCCCGAGATGGTGTTCTGCGCGATTCCGATAGCTGGCGCCGCGCGTCATTCAGCCCAGAACATCGCGTTCCACGAGGTCGGCCGCCAGGCAATCATGGCGGACCCGAACTGGTGCGGCGGGGCATACTACGATCAGGATGTGGACCCGGAACGCGGGCTCGCGGTCGCACGTATGGCCGCGCACATCACCTATCTTTCGGATTCGGCATTGCATCGGAAGTTCGGACGCAACCTGCAGGATCGGCAGGAGATCACGTTCGGCTTTGACGCAGACTTTCAGATTGAAAGCTATCTGCGCCACCAGGGCCGCTCTTTCGTCGAGCGGTTCGACGCAAATTCCTATCTCTACATCACTCGCGCGATGGATTATTTCGACCTCGCCGCGGAACATGATGGACTTCTGCCAACTGCATTCGAAGGCTCACCGGTTCGATTCTGTCTCGTCAGCTTTACGTCCGACTGGCTGTTCCCAACCGCGGAATCACGACAGATCGTCCATGCACTGAACGCCGTCGCCGCGGCGGTCAGTTTTGTCGAAATCGAGACCGATTCCGGACATGACGCGTTCCTGCTTGAAGAGCCGGAATTTTTCCGGATCCTGTCCGGCTTCCTGAGCGGCGCGGCAGACCAGTATGCGCGCACGTCCATCGAGGCCAGCGCATGAACAGGCAGGAAACAACAGGGACGGCCCGCATTCGCGTCGACCAGAAACTGATCGCCGACATGGTGACACCCGGCAGCCGTCTTATCGATGTCGGTTGCGGTGATGGCGTGCTGCTGGACCTGCTCGTTCGGGAACGCCATGTGGACGGGCGTGGCATCGAACTCAGCCAGGAGGGTGTGAACACCTGCGTCGCGCGCGGGCTGGCCGTTGTGCAGGGCGACGCCGAAACCGATTTGCACAATTATCCCGACGACGCGTTCGATTTCGCCCTTCTGTCACAGACATTGCCGGCGATCTTCGATGTGAAGGGTGTGTTGCAAGAGTTGCTGCGCATCGGCCGTTGCGCCGTCGTCAGCTTCCCGAATTTCGGCTATTGGCGGGTGCGGTCCGATCTGCTGTTCCGCGGTCGCAGCCCGATCTCGGACAATCTGCCCAACGCCTGGTATGAGTCACCGAATATCCGGTTCTTCACTCTTACCGACTTCATGGACCTTCTGGCCGAGCTAGACCTCACGGCGCAGCAGATCGTCACGATTGATCGGCGTGGTCATGCGCAATCCCGTAGTGAGATCGGCCACTGGACGAACCTTTTGACGGAGCAGGCTATCTTTCTGATCGGTCGGAACTAGCCGCATCTTCTGTCGCCTTGGCAGGCGACATCGCCGCCCCGCCAGCCGGCAATGCCACATAGAAACGACGGCGAATTTTCTCGCCCGCAAGGGTACCGCCATAGATCTGTTTGGTCGCTTCGACAATGGTGACCCCGCCGACTGGATTGAGCCAGCGCAGGCCCATGCGCTCCCATGCCGGCGCCGCCGAGAGCCAAAACCGGCGACGGGACGGCGGGAAGAACAGCGCGCGCGCATCGCGAACCGGCGTGAACATCGATTGCCGCAAGGCCTTGTTGAGCTGTTCTGTCGAGAACGGATGCCCGTGCCCGAATGGCGTGTGATCGGTACGCGCCCAAATCGACCGGCGGTTCGGAACAGCCACCATCAGGCGACCGCCGTCGGTGAGGACACGCCACATCTCGCGCAGCAACAGATGGGCGTTTTCGCTGTACTCCAAGCCGTGCACCACCAGGATCCGATCCACCGACAGGTCGGATAACGGAATCTCATCTTCATGCGCCACCAGGGCAAGATTGCGTTCCTCGGTGATCCGCTCCGGCCAGGCCAGGACACCCATGCGCGTCGGCATCACCGCCGCCACACGCTCCGCCTCCTCCACGAATGGGGTCAGGTACGGAGTGGCATAGCCGAACCCCAGCATCCGCATGCCGCGCAGATCAGGCCAGAGCGCGCGCATCTGCCGACGGATCATGCGCCGGGCAATGGACCCCAGGCTGGACGCATAGAAATCGCGCAAATCAACGGCATCGAGAATCATGATCGCGACGTTAACACAGGCGGATGGCACGCGACGGCAGCCCTGTTTCGAACGCAATTCTGTTCGCACGCGCCCGTGTGTATCCTGTCGCCCAGACAGAAATGCACTGCCAGACGATCGGCATTCCCAATGCCGGCCCAGCGAGGAAGACATGAAGCTTATCCATTCCGCCGCCTCTCCGTATGCCCGCAAGGCCCGGGTCACCGCAATCGAGACCGGGCTCAGCGACAAACTCGAAATCGAAGGGATTGTCCCTTGGGAAGACCCGGACGGGTACCGGGACGTGAACCCGGTCGGCAAGGTACCGGCGCTGGTGCGCGACGACGGCCCGCCCCTCTACCAGTCGAACCTGGTCTGCGAGTATCTCGATTCACAGGGCACGACGAAAATTTATCCCGTTGCCGGTCCTGACCGCTGGACGGCGCTGCGCCAGATCGCAGCCGCAGACGGCATCCTTGACGCATCTGTGGTGGAGCGAATGGAAGGCATGTTCCATGAAGGCGATGCGGTTTCGACCAAGCTCATCGACCGCCAGGAACTCTCGGTCAACATGGCGCTGGATCAACTCGAGGCAGAAGCAGCCGACCTAAGCGGGCCCGTCACCATTGGGCAGGTCGCGGTGGCGTGTGCGCTTGCGTATCGCGACTTCAGATTTGCCGACGTCGACTGGCGTGCCGACCGGCCGAACCTTACGGCATGGTTTGCGGAATTCGCCCAACGTCCGTCCATGATCGAGACCGACCCGGAAGCGTGACGCATGTCACGGTTTTAATAGAAGAACGACGTTACCAGAGCGTAGATCCCGAACCCTGCCAGCACGGACGCGACGATGCGATCCATCCAAAGCTGATACGATCCGTCGACGATCGGGCGAAAAAGGTTCGCGGTCGTCGAGAGCGCGATCCACCAGAGCGCCGAACCGGCGAAGACGCCGGCGACCAGGATCGAGGCATTGCCGATGGAGCGTCCCGCCTCGGTAAACCCGAGTGTTGCCAGCAGGCCAGCAAAGGCGATGAAGGTGATGGGGTTGGTGATCGCCAGCATGAAGGTGGACAGGAAATCTTTCACGAGACTGTGCGTCTCGATCCGCCGCTGAATTTTTTCATCTGACCCATCTGTGACCGGATGCGCACGAACCATTGCGGCTACGGTGCGCAGCGCGAGCAATAACAGCACCACACCCCCGACCAGGCGCAACGCCCCCTGGTGCCCGGTAATCCAGTCCTCGACCGCGGAGATGCCGAACGCCGCGACCGCGCCGTAAAGCGCGTCACCAAATGCCGCACCAAGGCCCGAAATGAGGCCATGCATGCGGCCTTGCGACAATGTGCGCTGGACACACAACACGCCGACCGGCCCCACCGGCAGCGCCAGGAAGAAGCCGAACACGAAGCCTTGGATAAGAATGAAATCGGTTACGGCCAAAATACTGAGTTCCTGTTCCCCGATATGCGTCGCCGGGCGGCGTGCCATCCCCTGCCCGTTCTTAGCAGATTAAGGGCGCGGTAAAAAACCGGGTGGCGTCAACCGATCGATCGCGCCGAAAAATGTTGCTCTGGCGAGATGGTCACATCGCGCGCCGCAACCAGTGCAAGCTCGTCGTCGCCCCGCCGCCGGGTCTCGGTAAGAATGGCAAAAACGGTGGCCACACTATCCTCCAGCGCCCGGGCAAGCCCGCGATGCCCGGTCACCGCCGCCGCGAACACACTACTCATCAAATCGCCCGCGCCATGTGGTTCCGACGGAAAATCAAGCCGGGGAGTTTCCACACACCAAGCCTCCGAGTCGTTGAATGAGAGCACCGCCATACGCGTGGGATCAAGATCACGATGGTCCGCGCTGGTGACCATTACACTGGCGCCCGATCGCATATGCGCCAGAAGTTTACGGCCCGCCACCAAAATGTCGCCAACCGACGCGGCCTTCAACACTCCGGCTTCGAGCCCACACAGCACCTCAAGCTCGAACAGGTTGGGCGTCGCGATATCGGCGGCCGGCAGCGCCGCCGTAATGAAATACTCCGGCAGTGCCGGGTCCACATACAATCCCGGCCCGTCATCACCCATCACCGGATCGCAGCAATACATCATGTCCGGATTCGCCGCCCGGACACGGTCGACGGTGTCCGTGACCACGGCCGCAAGGGCGGCGCTGCCGAGATATCCACTCACGATCAGATCGCAATCCGAAAACGCGCCACGCCGTTCGAGACCGCGGAGCAGGTCCGCGAGCGTTTCCTGCGGCGTGACCTGACCGCCGAAATCGGCATAGCCGGCATGGTTGGAAAGAATCGCCGTAGGAACTGCCCAGACCTCGTGGCCGAGGCTCTGAAGCGGAAATGTCGTGGCCGAATTGCCAACATGGCCAAACACCACCTGAGACTGGATCGTAAGAACATGCATCGCTGGGTATCGGTTTTGCGCCCGTCTCGGCCCCGGCACAAGAATTCGTTTGACCGACGCGAAACGGCGTTGATACCTGTGATTTATTGATCTGCCTGGATGCGGAGCCCGGCTTCAAACGCCTGAGAAAGAGCCCGGTGCGAAAGCGCCGGGCTCTTTTCATGCCCGGACTACAAAAGCAGATCATCTTTCCCGGTAGCCGCACAAGCAGGCAGCGGAAATGAAGAAGGCGCCAGGTGCATGGACGCGGAGCCCGTAACGCCTGACGCCTTCTTCGGATCCCAGATCCTGGAGTTGCCCCCTGAACTTCAGATCCTTCGAACCTCCACCCGCAAGGCTTGCGCCCCACCGGATTCGATCCAATACCCACATCGGCTCTCGGCCTCTCATCGCTCCGCGCGTGGGACGCACCCCTGGCCGATACGTCGTCCAGCGCGCTTCGCTTTTCCGGCGTCGTCCGCTTTGACACGTTCGATGCCGCCCCGAAGGGATCGAAGCCTAAAGTCGGCGACCTTTCCACGAACCCACCCGGTTGGTCCCCACGGCTCCTAAGAACCCCGGTTTTCTCCCGGCCGTCGTTTCGAATTCCTGGCCGGCGAGAGCCTGGATAACGAAACGCTGCAAGCCTTCCTTCGTCCGTCACCCGCCGAAGCTGGCATCAGGGCGGAGCGCGCGCCCCGAAGGGATAGCGCTACCGGAAAGACCACTGGATCGTGCAACGGCACCTTCCCTACCGGCCGGCCTCTGGTCATGTTCTTCCGAGGAAGTTCAAAACCGTCTGGTCACCCGGCCGTGCCCGGGACCCGGCGCGCGGTTGCCCACGTTCCGGACCGTGCACTTGAACGGACATCCACCGAGGCGATTGATCCCGAAGGATCGTGTCCATCCGCCGACTTCCCCCTTGGCCTGGCATCGCCTTGCGGCAACCCCGGTGGCCCCGGTTCGATTTTCGCCGATCCGGGCCGCCCCCTTGGCGACCGCCCCGAACCTGCCCGAACCAATCGCAGAGCGCTTGATCGGACGCGACAAAAACCCGTCGACACGCCAATGCGTGCCCAGACATGTTCGACCGCCACCCCCAAGGCGGCAATGTCCAATCAGTGCCGGCATCCAGTTTCCTGTGCAAAACTCAACGTGTAGACCACAACTCCTCCACAGGTTTTCCACATGCTGTCGCCGATCTGGTGACTGTGCCCCGTAATCCAAGCTGTTGCGCGGGGCAGTGTCATTGACGAAATGGGGGGCGGAGGTCTAAATCTGCTCCACAGAAATTCGTGCGCACGCCTCCGTCGCGAACCACACTTCGACGGCGTGCGGCGTGCGGAAAAATCACCGGAACCATTTCCTAGGTTCCGGCCTCGCAGCAAAGTCAGGGGACCACATGGCGACCGACAACAGACCGCTATCGCCGCACCTTCAGGTTTATCGCCCGCAGTTCACTTCGGTGCTGTCGATCCTTCACCGCATCACGGGCATCGGCTTGGCCGTTGGCACGTTGCTCCTGGTCTGGTGGCTGATCGCCGCCGCAGCGGGCCCGACAGAATTCGACGCTGTGCAGAACTTCATTGGCTCGATCGTCGGACGGATCCTGCTGCTCGCCTGGAGCTTCGCGCTCTACTATCACCTCTGCAACGGCATCCGGCATCTGGTCTGGGACGCAGGCAAGGGGTTCGAGTTGAGCACCGCCTTTGCATCCGGCTGGCTGGTCGTCGTTGCGGCGGTCGTGCTGACCGTCATCAGCTGGGTCGCCGGTTACGCCAGCCTCGGAGGGCTCTAGAGATGAACATGCGCTCCCCCCTGAGCCGTGCACGCGGCCTCGGATCAGCCAAGAGCGGCACCGACCATTGGTGGATGCAGCGACTGACGGCACTAGCCCTGATCCCGCTGGTGATCTGGTTTGTCGTATCCATGATAATCGTGACAGGCGCCGACCACGCGGCGGCCGTAGAATTCATCAGCAGCCCGATCAACTCGGTACTGCTGATCCTCCTGATCGTCGCCACCTTCATCCATGGCCAGCTCGGCCTGACTGTAGTGATCGAGGATTACATCCACACACGATGGCTCGAAGTGGGTCTGATCATCGCGGTCAAAGGCGCAGCCATTTTCCTTGGCGTCGCCTCGGTCTACGCCGTGATCGCAATCGCATTGAATTAAGGGGTTAACGATGGCGGAAAATGGCGCATACGAGATCATCGACCATGACTACGACGTTATCGTCGTGGGCGCGGGCGGTGCCGGATTGCGTGCCACATTCGGCATGGCGAACCAGGGCCTGAAGACGGCCTGCATCTCGAAAGTATTTCCCACACGCTCCCATACGGTGGCTGCGCAGGGCGGCATCTCGGCCGCGCTCGGCAATATGGGTAAGGATGACTGGCGCTGGCACATGTACGACACCGTCAAGGGGTCGGACTGGCTGGGCGATCAGGACGCGATCGAATATATGGTGCGCGAGGCGATCCCCGCGATCATCGAGCTTGAGCATCAGGGCGTGCCGTTCAGCCGCACGGAAGCAGGCAAGATCTATCAGCGCCCCTTCGGCGGCATGACCACGAACTACGGCGAAGGCACGGCTCAGCGCACCTGCGCCGCGGCCGACCGCACCGGGCATGCGATCCTGCATACGCTGTATCAGCAGTCGCTGCGCTACAACGCCGAGTTCTTCATCGAGTATTTTGCCCTCGACCTGATCATGGAAGACGGCAAGTGCCGAGGCGTCATGGCCTGGAACCTGGCCGACGGCACGATGCACCGCTTCCGCGGGCATCTTGTCTGCATGGCGACCGGCGGCTACGGCCGGGCCTACTTTTCAGCCACCTCGGCGCACACCTGCACCGGCGACGGCAACGCGATGGTCGCACGCGCCGGCCTGCCCCTGGAAGACATGGAGTTCGTGCAGTTCCACCCCACCGGCATCTATGGTGCCGGTGCGCTGATCACCGAGGGATCACGCGGCGAAGGTGGGTATCTGACCAACTCCGAGGGCGAGCGGTTCATGGAACGCTATGCGCCGTCGGCCAAGGATCTGGCGAGCCGCGACGTTGTCAGCCGTTCGATGACCATTGAAATGCGTGAGGGCCGCGGCGTCGGTGGCGAGAAGGATCATATCCATCTCCACCTCGAACATCTCGACCCTGCCGTGCTGGCCGAGCGCCTGCCGGGTATTTCCGAGACCGCCCGCATCTTCGCAGGCGTCGATGTGACCAAGGAGCCGATCCCGGTCTTGCCGACCTGCCACTACAATATGGGCGGCATTCCGACGACCTATCAGGGCCAGGTCCGGACCTGGACCGCCGAAGATCCCGAGGCGGTCACGCCAGGCCTGATGGCGATTGGCGAATCGGCCAGCGTGTCGGTCCATGGTGCGAACCGCCTGGGTTCGAACTCGCTGCTCGACTTGGTCGTGTTTGGAAGGGCCGCAGCCCTGCGCGCCGCCGAGCTGGTCACGCCGGGTGCGCCGCACGAACCGCTTGCCGCGGATGCGGGCGACGACGCGCTGGCGCGCCTCGACAAGCTACGCCATGCCAGCGGTGGCACACCGACTGCCAAGCTGCGCGACGCGATGCAACGCACGATGCAGAACAACTGCGCCGTGTTCCGGACCGGCGAAGTCCTGCAGGAAGGCGCAGACAAACTCGACGAATTGTGGGGCGCACGCGATGACCTGCACGTGTCAGACGACTCGCTGATCTGGAACTCCGACTTGGTCGAGACCCTCGAACTAGAGAATCTGATGATGCAGTCGGTGATCACGATGAACGGCGCGAAAGAGCGCGAAGAAAGCCGGGGCGCACATGCACGCGAAGACTTCCCCGACCGAAACGACGATGAGTGGATGAAGCACACCCTGGCGTGGGTCGATGAGAAGGGCAAAGTCGATCTGAAGTATCGCCCGGTGCATCTCCAACCCATGACCAACGAAGTCCAGAGCTTCCCGCCCAAGGTGCGGTCCTACTAGGCCGCCCCAGGCGACGAGGAGAATTTAAGATATGGCTGAGTTTACACTGCCGAAGAATTCCAAAGTGACCGAAGGCAAGGTCTGGCCGAAGCCCGACGGCGCGACCAAAGTGAAGGCCTTCAAGATCTATCGCTGGTCGCCCGACAGCGGCGACAATCCCAGCGTCGACACCTATCATCTCGACCTCGACGATTGCGGCCCGATGGTCCTCGACGCGCTGATCAAGATCAAGAATGAGGTCGATCCGACCCTCACCTTCCGGCGGTCATGCCGCGAGGGCGTGTGCGGCTCCTGCGCGATGAACATCGACGGCACCAACACGCTGGCCTGCACCAAATACATCGCCGACGCGAAGGGCGACGTGCGGATCTATCCCCTGCCCCACCAGTCTGTGATCAAGGATCTGGTGCCCGACCAGACGCATTTCTTCGCCCAGTATCGAGAGATCGAGCCGTGGCTGAAGACCGACAGCCAGACGCCCGAGCGCGAGCGCCTGCAGAGCCCGGAAGACCGGGCCAAGATCGACGGCATGTGGGAATGCGTCCTGTGCGCCTGCTGCACGACATCCTGTCCGAGCTATTGGTGGAACGAGGACAAGTATCTCGGCCCGGCAATCCTGCTGCAGGCCTATCGCTGGCTCGCCGACAGCCGCGACGAAGCGACAGGCGAGCGCCTCGATCAGCTCGAAGATCCCTTCCGCCTGTATCGCTGCCACACCATCATGAATTGCACCCGCACCTGCCCGAAGCATCTCAACCCGGCCAAGGCAATCGCGGAGATCAAGAAGATGATGGTGGAACGCCGGGTTTGACCGGTCCGCAATCATCATCCGGCAGCCCGGCGCGGCTGTCAGTTACAGAATTCAAAAACCGCCGTGGTGCCTGCCGCGGCGGTTTTTTGTTCCGCGGTCACGAACCGGAGGCCATGACATGTTCATTCCGAAGCATTTCGAAGAGACCGACACCGGCGTCCTGCAGGACCTAGTCGCAGCCAACCCGTTCGGGATATTGATCGGAACCCGTGATGGCGCGCCATTCGCAAGCCACATCCCGTTCATGCTGGATCGTGCGGCGGGCCCCAACGGTACCCTCTTCGGCCATGTGGCAAAGAACAATCCCCATGGCGAGATATTCGACGGGAAGACCCCCATGTTGGCGATCTTCGAGGGGCCGCACGCCTATGTGTCGCCGCGCTGGTACGCGCCGGGCAATGCCGTGCCCACCTGGAACTACGCCGTCGTGCATGCCACAGGCGGGCCCCATGAGGTGACCGACATCGCGACGGTGCGCGCGCAGCAGGAAGCGCTGATCGCCGTGTTCGAGGGCGCGGGCCCCGACGCCTGGTCGATGGGCGCGCAGCCGGAGAAATATATCGAGGGCATGCTGCGGGGCGTCACGGCGTTCGAGATGCCGATCGACCGACTTGAGGGTAAGTTCAAGCTGAGCCAAAACCGGCCGGCAAACGACCGAGAGACCGTCGCCGACGCGCTGGCCGACAGTGCGCGCGAGACCGACCGGGACCTCGCCGCCCTAATGCGAAAGCGTGCGCAGTAGCGGCTATTTCACCCGGCGCAGTTGAGGCGGCTTGCGGTCCTCAGGCGGCGGTCCGCCGTCGCGGGGGCCCTTCGAATTCCGGCGCATGAAGCGGTAGAGATAATAGACGCCCATGGTGACAATCAACGCACCGATGAGCCGCAGAGCGGTTTGGGCGACGAGCCCCTGCAGATCGAGAAATGAGACCTTGCCCAGCGCCAGCGCGAAAATCTGGACCGCCAGCCCCCAGAGGAACGCATATTTGACCGCCCGCCAGGGTGTCGTGGCATACACGCCGAGCCCGATATAGCCGGCGAGCGCGACGGGGCTCGCGGTGAGTTCGAGGGCAAGGTTCAGATAGGACAGCATGGGTGGACCCGACGATTGAAAACGCCTGCAAATCTAGCCTTAAATGCGCCCAGGAACCACCCGGGGAAACCACCAATGCGGAGTCACCTCTGTCGGCTCGCCCACAGAGTGATAGCGGGCTATAATTCCCGCGCTACACAGACAGATTGGCCGGGAGCGGCACCATGGAACTAGATCAGGACCAGCTCGAACAGTTCGACACGGAAGGTTGGGTGTTTTTACCCGACGTGTTCAGTCAGGCAGAGATGGATGTCCTTTCCGGCGAATTGCCAGGCATCTTCGCGATGGACCGGGACGAGGTCTGGCGCGAGGCCAACGGCGAGGCTGTGCGCACCGCTTTTGCCGCCCATTACTACAATGAGGCGTTCCGCCGCCTGGGCCGCCACCCCCGGCTGATCGGCCCGGTGAAGCAGCTGCTCGACGGCGACGTCTACATGCATCAGTACAAGATAAACGGGAAGGCAGCGTTCGACGGCGATGTCTGGCAGTGGCACCAGGACTACGGCACCTGGGCTCGTGACGACAAGATGCCCGAGGCCCGGGCCATGAACATCGCGCTGTTCATCGACGAAGTGACCGAGTTCAACGGCCCGCTATATCTCATTCCGCGCAGCCACAAGGGCGGCGTGATCGAGGCCGGGCATGACTTGGCGACCACGTCATATCCGCTCTGGACACTGGACAAGGAAACCGTCGCACAACTGGCCGAAGACGGCGGCATGATCGCGCCGAAGGGCAAGCCGGGCTCGGTCCTGCTGTTCCATTCGAACCTGGTGCACGCCTCGGCGCCGAACATCAGCCCCTGGGGCCGGGTGATCGCCTATCTGAGCCTTTGCCATGTCGACAATCACATCCGCCAGTTCAAGCGCGAGGAATGGATCGCGCACCGCGACTTCGCGCCGATCGAGCCGCTGAACGACGACTGCCTGATGGAACTCGCCCGGGAAAACGCGGCCGCGGCAGAGTAGCGCCGGGGCGAGTCCGGCCCAATCAGTCCGGCATCGGCGTGCGGTCGATCGAGTCCTCAATCGGCACATGCAGCGTCGTGCAGAAGGTGCCGACGAGCTGGTAGTAGCCCACCATCACCGTCAGATCGACGAGGCCCCGATCACCCAGGGACGCGCGGATTTCCTCGATCAGCGCGTCGTCGGCCTTTTCATTGTTGGCGACGATCCGGGAAAACCGTAGCGCCGGGCCGACCGGCGCGGGGAGTTCCTCAGCCGCCAGCGTGCCGCAGACTGCGCGCATATCGTCGGGCATCCGGTGAATGTGATGGGTCCATTCGTACCAGTTGCCGACCTCCTTCGAGACCGTGCAGATGATCATCTCGCGCAAGACCTCGTCGAACACGCTGTGGAAGCGTACATGCTCGCCGACCGACGCCACCGCCTCGAGCGCGCCGGGGCTGCTGGCCATTCGCGCGAACAGCTCGGCCATGAATTCCAGCTTCCGGGTTTCCATGATGTGGTCATAAATACCGACCTGGTCGGCCGGGAATTCGTCGCGCGCCACGTGCGGCACGCGTGCATCCTCATTGTAGTCGGTCATGGTTCCCCTCCAGCTTTGCTTGCATTTCGTTGTAAACTCGCCCGACAGGATAGCTGGAAATACATAGGATTTTGCAATGAACCTCTACGCGATGCTCGGCCGGCGCGCCGAAGACGGACGGCCTGTCCGCGTCGGCCTGATCGGGGCAGGCAAGTTCGGTACGATGTATCTGTCCCAGGCGGCACGCACGCCGGGCATCCACGTGATGGCGATCGCCGACCTGGACCCGGAGCGCGCCCGTGCGGCCTGCGCGCGGGTCGGCGGGCTCGACCCGTCTGCCGCGACGTTCGATGCGGCGCTGTCCCAGGGCAATACCCACCTGACCGACAATTCGATGGCGCTGGTGGCCGCCGGCGGGATCGACGTGGTGATCGACGCGACGGGCAGCCCGGCGGCCGGAATCGCCCATGCGCTCGCCGCCTGCGAGCACGGCAAGCACATCGTGATGGTCAATGTGGAGGCCGATGTCCTGGCCGGGCCATTGCTGGCCGAACGCGCGCGCCAGGCGGGCATCGTCTATTCGCTGGCCTATGGCGACCAGCCGGCGCTGATCCACGAACAGGTGGACTGGGCGCGGGCCTGCGGCCTCGAGGTGATCGCCGCAGGCAAAGGCACCAAGTATCTCGACGGCTATCACTATGTGACGCCAGACGATGTCTGGGATCATTACGGGCTGACCCCGGCGCAGGCCGCGGCGGGCGGCATGAACCCGCAGATGTTCAACTCATTCCTTGACGGCACCAAGTCGGCAATCGAGATGGCCGCCGTCGCGAATGCTACCGGGCTCACGCCCGCGCCCGACGGGCTCGCCTTTCCGGCATGCGGTGTTCATGACCTGCCGCATGTGATGCGGCCCGCTGCCGAGGGTGGCCAGCTGCACCACAAGGGTCAGGTGGAGGTGATCAGCTCGGAAGAGCGCGATGGCCGCCATGTGACCGGCGATCTGCGCTGGGGGGTCTATGTCGTATTCGAGGCGCCGAGCGAGTATGTCCGCGCCTGTTTCGACGAATACGGACTGGTGACCGATGTGTCGGGCAACTACGCCGCGCAGTGGAAACCTTATCATCTGATCGGGCTCGAGCTCGGCATCTCTGTCGCGAGTGCCGCATTACGTAACGAGCCAACCGGATCGCCGACCGGGTTCCGCGGCGATGCCGTAGCGACCGCCAAACGCGACCTGAAGCCCGGCGACGCGCTGGATGGCGAGGGCGGCTTCACCGTCTACGGGAAGCTCATGCCGGCCGCGGCCAGCCTCGCCGCCGGCGGGCTGCCGATCGGGCTGGCGCATGGCGTCACGCTCAAGAATGCAGTGGCCAAGGACCGGCCGGTCGGCTGGGCGGATGTGGAGATCGATCCAAACATTCAGGCCGTGCAGGTGCGCCGCGAGATGGAGGCCATGTTCGCTGATCCTGCCACCGCCGCCGCCCAATAACCCGCGCAATAACGCGCCACCCGGTTGCACCCGGAGCCAAGCTGGCCTACGTAACCGCCGCCATGCCCGACGGAACACCTGATTCGGAATCGCTGACCCCGCTCGAACGCTATCGCTCCATGCGCGAGGCAAACGAGCTGATGCGCGACCCCACGCAAAAACTCGCGGTCGAGAAACTGCAGAGCCTGCATCACGCGCTGAAAGGCTATCAGCCGGCAGGCGACGGCTTTCTTTCAGGATGGAAGGACCGGTTCGGCCTGGGCCGCCGCAGCGACGAGCCGCCGATGGGCTTGTACCTCTATGGCCCGGTCGGCCGCGGCAAATCCATGCTGATGGATCTGTTTTTTGACACCGCCCCGGTCGAGCGCAAGCGCCGCGTGCATTTCCACGCTTTCATGCTGGAAATCCAGCAGCGGCTGAACGCGTTGCGCAAAGTCGAGAAGCGCGCGGACCCGCTGATGCAAGTGGCCGCGGACGTCGCCGACGAGAGCTGGCTTCTGTGTTTCGACGAGTTCCACGTCGTGAACATCGCCGACGCGATGATCCTGGGCCGCCTGTTCCAGGCCTTCTTCGATCACGGGGTGGTGGTGATCGCGACATCGAACGTCGCCCCGCGTGACCTCTACAAGGACGGCCTTCAGCGCGACCGGTTCATGCCCTTCATCGACCTGATCGTCGAGAAACTCGATGTGCTCGATATCGGCGCCGGGACGGATTTCCGCCTCGACCGGCTCAAAGGCGAACCGGTCTGGCACACGCCGATCGGCCGCGCCGCCACGGCCAGTCTCGATGCG
>Ga0233427_10000024_pt1 | contig 196186 bp, 187 predicted proteins | sample SI_118_April2016_5_FD_179885 | JGI IMG/M metagenome (GOLD analysis project Ga0233427, IMG submission 179885) | Seawater microbial communities from Saanich Inlet, British Columbia, Canada - SI_118_April2016_100_MG | ecosystem: Environmental > Aquatic > Marine > Inlet | place: Canada: British...
GCCGAATTCCCGAACATCCGAGGTATCAACCTTTCCACCTAACTGGCTGGCCATGGTCTGCATACCATAGCAAATACCCAAAACTGGTAACCCCATAGTAAATACACAGTCTGGCGCTCTGGGTGCGCTTGCTCCTCCAGTAACGGACTCGGGACCACCGGACAAAATAATACCTAGGGGGTTAAATTCGCGAATTTCTTCTTCAGTAATGTCCCAAGCTCTGATTTCAGAGAACACACCTATCTCGCGCACACGACGTGCAATTAGCTGAGTGTACTGAGAGCCAAAATCGAGAATAAGTATCTTTTGCGAATGTAAATCGGTCATTAGTTGCCCTTAAAGTAAAAAGGCTAGGCTCACCAGCCCAGCCCTTCATTAAATATTATATAGCCACACGCTAACCTTAAGTCGATTATCGACCGCCCGCTGGATAGTTAGGTGCTTCTTTAGTAATTTGTACGTCATGCACATGGCTCTCGCCAATACCGGCTGAGGTTGCACGAACAAACTCTGGCTTAGTACGCATTTGCTCTATCGTGGTGCAACCGGTATAGCCCATAGCAGAGCGTAAGCCACCCATCATTTGATGGATAATACTCGAGACTGCGCCTTTATAGGGTACTCGGCCTTCAATCCCTTCTGGAACGAGTTTTTCAACAGCGCTGGCCTCTTGGAAATATCGATCACTAGATCCTTGATTCTGCGCCATAGCACCTAAAGAGCCCATACCACGATATGACTTGTAAGAACGACCCTGGAACATTTCAATATCACCCGGTGCCTCTTCGGTACCCGCCAGCATTGAGCCCATCATCACGGAGCTAGCGCCTGCCACAATCGCTTTTGCCATATCACCTGAATAACGAATGCCACCATCAGCTATCACTGGTACTCCTGTACCCTTTAACGCCGCGGCAACGTCTGCAACCGCTGTCACCTGAGGCACGCCAATGCCCGTGATAATGCGCGTCGTACAGATAGAACCGGGGCCTATGCCGACTTTAACGCCATCTGCTCCAGCATCAACCAGGGCTAAAGCCCCAGCACCTGTGGCAACATTGCCGCCAATTATCTGTACATCTGGAAAGTTCTTTTTAATCCACTTCACTCGATTCAATACATTTAACGAGTGGCCATGAGCCGTATCAACCACTAGAACATCAACATTGGCATGAACCAAGGCTTCTATTCGCTCGTCTGTGCCCTCACCAACACTCACTGATGCGCCGACGATCAGTCGACCCTGGTCATCTTTACAGGCATGAGGGTATTGTTCAGCTTTATCAATGTCAGTCACCGTAATAAGACCTTTTAATTCAAAGGCGTCATTAATGACTAAGACTTTTTCAATTCGATGTTTGTGCAATAGACCGCGCACTTCGTCGGCTCCCGCACCTTCTTTTACGGTTACCAGGCGCTCTTTAGGCGTCATCACAGACGTAACTGAGGCATTCATGTCTGTGGCAAAGCGTACATCACGTCGGGTAACAATACCCACGAGGTTGCCTTTCTCGAGAATAGGTACACCAGAGATATTATTGGCAGCGGTCAGGGCGTGTAATTCTGCAAGGGTCGCCGAGGATTCAATAGTAAAAGGATCTTTAACTACACCACTTTCATATTTCTTGACCGCCCAAACTTCTTTCGCTTGTTTCTCGATAGACATGCTCTTGTGCACAATACCGACGCCACCTTCTTGAGCGATGGCAATGGCCAGACGAGATTCGGTAACGGTGTCCATAGCCGCTGAAACCAGCGGGATATTCATGGTAATACCGCGAGTCAACTGCGTGTGTGTTGTCACATCTTTTGCGGTGACGTCAGAGTACCCAGGGACGAGTAGTACGTCGTCAAAGGTCAGTGCTTCGTGAGAGATCCGTAACATAAAGAACGCCTACCTCGGTATGCTCAAAAGAGAGACTACACATTAGGGTTTAAAAAAGTAAGCGGCGCATTATAAGCTAACGAGCACCACCAGGTAAACAACTATTTAGCACCCTAAATTTACCAGATATACCACTTAAATAGCTGATTTTAATGTTTTTTTTATTTATTTTGGCCATATTTATTAATACTTAAAAAAATGTAAATTAGTTACCATTAGACCCGTCTTTCTCTACAATAGCCCAATGACTACAGACACCAATCAGCGCCAAATCTTTTCGGTTAGCGAACTAAATCGTTCGGTAAGGCAACTACTTGAGATGAATTTACCCCTGTTGTGGGTAGAGGGAGAAATTTCAAATTTTGCCAAGCCAGGGTCCGGTCACTGGTATCTCACCCTTAAAGATGAGCAAGCTCAAGTACGCTGTGCTATGTTTCGCAACACTAATCAGCGTGTTAATTTTAAGCCTGCTAATGGCACTCAGGTGCTTGTCCGCTGTCGCGCAGGGCTTTATGAAGGCCGAGGTGAGTACCAGTTAATCATAGAGCACATGGAAGAAGCTGGTTTTGGCGCACTGCAAAGGCGCTTTGATCAACTTAAAGTTCAACTTGATAGTGAGGGCTTGTTTGACCAACGGCACAAAAAAACAATGCCGGCATCCGTCACTCAAGTAGGTATTGTTACGTCAGCAACTGGGGCCGCCATAAAAGACATACTGTCGGTATTACAGCGCCGCTTCCCCGCTATTAAAGTGAGTATTTTTCCGACCTCTGTTCAGGGTGAACAGGCGGCAGGGCAAATTATAGAGGCTATTGAGAATGCCAACCGGCATGGACACTGCGATGCCTTAATTGTCGGTCGTGGTGGCGGGTCCTTGGAAGATTTATGGCCATTCAATGAAGAAAAAGTTGCTCGCGCGATTTTTAACAGCCATATACCGATTATCAGTGCCGTAGGACACGAGATTGATTTTACAATTGCCGATTTAGTCGCCGATCTTCGCGCGCCTACGCCATCTGCCGCGGCAGAAGTTATTAGCCCTGACGGCAAGGAGATACTTAATCAGTTCTTGGTAGTAGAGGCATTATTAGTTGAGGCTGAGGTTCGAAAAATAAATGGATTTGGACAGCAAATAGCACATCTACAAAAAAGGCTTCAACACCCAGGCCGCAAATTGCAAGAGCAATCACAACATCTTGACCACTTAGATATTCGCTTGGGCCGAGCAATGAAAAATAAGCTTCAAGAACAACGATACCGCTCTGAGTCTTTGCGCGATAACTTGCTGCGCCAGCATCCAGGCCAAGCCATCAAGCGCCAAAAGCTTGTTGTTATTAATACCATTAAGCAACTGGCCAAAACGGTCGGTCAGCAGGTTCATGACAAGAGAACAAAGACCGAGCAAACGATGCATTTGCTGGATACTGTCAGTCCTCTAAAAACCCTAGGGCGCGGGTATTCTGTTATCCGCGACAGTCAAGGGGCAGTCATCAAAACCATTAATGATGTTAAGCGCGGAGACAATTTAAAAGGTCAGGTCACTGATGGCGAGATATCGTTTGCCGTAACCAAAACGGCCAAAACCAACCTATAGCCCGATAAGGCTAAGGGCTAGCCTTCTAACAGGGCTTGTTCCAAGTCTGCAACAATATCTGCTACAGACTCTAACCCCGCTGAAATTCGTACTAAACTGCGGCTAATGCCGTGCTCAGCTTGCTGTTCTGGCGTATAGGTGGAGTGAGTCATGCTGGCGGGATGCTGAATGAGCGTTTCAGTATCTCCAAGACTAACCGCGCGCTTGATTAACTTTAAGCGATTCAGCATTTTAGTGGCGCCCTCAAATCCCTCTTTCAGCTCAAAGGCAACCATGCCCCCAAAACCATCCATCTGCCGAGTGGCTAAGTCGTGACCTACATCTGTTTTTAGACCCGGATAAAACACTTTTCCCACCGCTGGGTGTTGATCTAGTAGCTGGGCGATAACGTGCGCGTTTTGACAGTGCCTCTCCATGCGCAACTGCAGCGTTTTAATACCGCGCAAAATTAAGAACGCATTGATCGGTGAAATAACAGCACCGGTCATATCCTTTAACCCCAATAACCTAATCTGCTGAATAACTTCCGCACGCCCCACTACTGCCCCAGCGATTAAATCACCATGACCGCCAAGATACTTAGTTGCTGAATGCACTACGATATCTGCACCCATAGTTAGTGGTCGCTGCAACGCAGGAGTACAATAGGTATTGTCGATAATCACCTGAATATCTGTATTGTGAGATTTCGTTAAAACACTAATCGCCGCAATATCAAGCACCCGCATGGACGGGTTAACCGGACTCTCAAAGTAAACGACCTTGGTATTAGATTTTAACGCGGCGGCAAGCTCACTATGATTGGTAAAATCAGCATAGGTAACTTCTATCCCAAATTTCTTAAGACCATGCTCCATAAAGGAGAAGGTACATCCATAGATGGTTTTATCGACTAATACGTGATCGCCAGGCGAGACAATTGTCCAAAACGTTGAGCTGATTGCGCCCATACCTGACGCCGTTGCTAGGCCAGCTTCACCCTCTTCTAAATCCGCTAAACGTTTTTCAAGAATGTCTTGCGTCGGATTCGAGATACGACCATAAAAATGACCTGGACTTTCACCAGAAAATCGCTCGGCACCCTGCTCCACGGAATCGAAACAAAAGGTAGATGTCATATAGATCGGAGGGTTAAGAGCGCCATGGGAGTCAGCTGAGTCATAACCGCTGTGGACAGCTCGAGTAGCGAAGGCTAGCTTGTTATTTTCGGGCATATTGATCGGCTCTCTAAATCACTTGAATATAATGCATATTAAACCTAATAATTGGGCTATTTCTCCTTTTTAAAGTTGATACTGAACTTAATAATGGCTATATTCACTAAATTATAGTTATTTAAAGGATAATAATGCCAACACCAAAACTTGATCGTATTGACCGACGTATTCTTGAGGAAATTCAAGCCGACGGGAGCATTAGCAATCTAGAACTTTCTGAACGAATAGGACTATCCCCCTCTCCCTGTGCCCGTCGAATCAAAATTCTCCAAGAGACAGGCATTATCAATCGACAGATAACATTACTGGATCAAGACAAGCTTGGACTGCCAATCAGCATCTATGTAATGGTTTGCTTAGAAAATCAGGAATCTGAGCGATTGGAGAATTTCGACCGAAATGTGAGCGCATGGCCTGAGGTGTTGGAATGCTCATTAATCACTGGAAGTGACGCCGATTACCTGCTTAAAGTGGTCATGCCCGATATGGATTATTACCAACGTTTTTTACTTAAAAAGCTGAATCGCATTGATGGAATTAGAAGCATTAAGACTAGCTTTGTGCTGCGCAAAATTGTTCAGCGGACTGAGCTACCACTTGATCATATAAAATAATAAAGCGTACAGTTAGTCGTTTCTTTTGCTGTATTTAACAACCTTTTTACGCTTAGACACCGGCTTTTCGCCCGCCTTTGCCTTACTGCTATAGGGATTGGCGCCCGTGCGATACTCCACGCGCACAGGTGTGCCATGCAAACCTAATTCGCGACGAAATATTTTCTCAAGATAGCGCGTGTACTGCGCAGGAACCGAATCAGTTTGATTGCCGTGGATGATAATCACCGGTGGATTACGACCTCCAGCATGAGCAAACCGCAATTTAACCCGACGACCATGGACCATCGGCGGCTGATGCTCTTCCACTGCACCTTCGAGCACTTTAGTGAGACGAGATGCACTTAACGTGTCTGTAGCTGCAGCATAGGCTGCACCAATGGAGTCGTAGAGATTACCGACGCCAGTGCCGTGCAAAGCAGAAATAAAGTGTACATCAGCAAAATCAGCAAATTGCAATCGACGTTTAATCTCAACTTTAATATGCTCACGTTTGTCTGGGTCAAGTCCGTCCCACTTGTTGATCCCAAGAACTAACCCGCGCCCAGCATCAATAACAGAGCCCATTAAGTGTAAGTCTTGGTCAACCAAGCCTTCATGAGCATCCACCATCAATACCACAACGTTAGCATCATCAATAGCCTGCAACGTCTTCACAATAGAAAATTTCTCAATCGCCAGCTTTACATTTTTTCGCTTACGAATTCCTGCTGTATCTATAAGCGTGTACTTTTGGCCGTGGCGTTCATAATCGATATAGATGCTGTCTCGCGTCGTTCCTGGCTCATCGAACACAACCACTCGATCTTCACCCAAGAGGCGATTGACCAACGTTGACTTGCCTACATTTGGCCGACCAACAACACCTATCTTAATGCTATTTGAGCCATCAGGCTGGGGTTCAACATACTCTGGATAAGGTTCTAAAACCTCTTCCATCATTGATCGTACTCCACGCCCATGAGTTGCCGTCGTTGGGAACATTCCAGCAAAACCCATCTCATAAAAGTCAGCCAAGGCCACCGCAGGGTCGAGTCCGTCTATTTTATTGGCAACCAAGTAAACCAAGCGGTTTTTACGTCGTAACTTGTCAGCGATCATATAGTCAGCGGCGGTAACACCGGAACGACAGTCGACTATGAACAAAACAATGTCAGCCTCATCCATTGCTAAGAGGGACTGATCTGCCATCTCAGCGTCAATGCCTTCTTCTTCTCCGCTGATCCCACCGGTATCAATAACCATAAAGCGACGATCAAACATCTCTCCATCGCCATATTTACGATCACGGGTTAAGCCAGAATAGTTGGCCACAAGCGCGTCTCGACTTCGGGTGAGTCGATTGAATAGAGTAGATTTGCCTACATTAGGCCGGCCCACTAGGGCTATAACAGGAATCATGGAATAAAAAATGCCGCAGGTTTCAACTGCGGCATTCTACGTTAATTAAGGATAGTTTTCGCTACTGAATTTTATAAGCGCTAATCTTGCCATTGTTAGATTGAATAATAAGAGATTCACCCACACTCAACATAGGTGTACTAACACCGCTGCCATCTATTTTTTCTCGACCAACGAATCGTCCGTCCGATGGGTCTAGTAGATGCAAATAGCCCTCAGCGTCTGCCGTAGCAATGGTGCCAGACAATTTAACAGGCCCAGTTAAACGACGTAAAAACAACTGATCATTGGACCAAACCGACTGCCCGTTACCTGCTTGAAAAGCCTGTACCGAATCCTCGGCTCCAGTCACATAAATCTGACCATCACCGTAGGCAGGGGCATGATGAGAGGAGCTGTCCTGAGACCAGAGGCTTCTTCCCGTGCCACGGCTTACTGCTCCGACACGACCTTGATAGGTCACAGAGTAAATAACATCTCCAACCAAAAGAGGCTCACCGTCGATATCGACCATGCGTTCGAGCTCTGTTCGACCTGTTGGCAAAGCCAATCGTGTCTCCCAAATAACCGACCCATTGTCGGGACTGAAAGCAATTAATTTACCTGAATCAAACCCAGACAAAACCATATTATTAGTCACTATAGATTCGCTCGTCCCACGCACACTCAAAATAGGGGCATCGCCAACGTGCTGCCAGATTTCTTCACCCGTCTTGGCATCCAGGGCAGCTATTTTATTATCGATACTATGGACTACAACAATTTCACCATTCGATTTAGGGCTTGATAGTACCTCTGAACTGACCTGGCTAGTCCACAAGACAGCACCATCTTTCGCATCTAAGGTGAAGACCTCACCTTCGACGGTTCCTACCATGACCAATCCAGCTCCGTAACCGACTCCACCAGTGACCGGAACATCCAACTGAGCCTGCCAGCGCACATTACCAGTACCAACATCTAGTGCGGTAATTTGACCTTCATAGTCTGCGGCAAAAACCGTGTCGCCGTTAGCCGTTGGCCGCAAGCTAATCAAGTAATTTTTAGCACCAGATCCCACGTTAACCGACCATTGACGAACGACGGATACTTCCTCTTGAAAATCAACCAGCTCTGCGGGTTCAATTGCAGCGTCATCGTCGTCACCGCCGAACCAGCTACAGCCCGAAACGAGTAATACGCAAAGCAAAAGACTCAGCTTTTTCATTGGCTATCTCCGATCTCGGTCTCAGGCACCACTGCAGGGGGCACCTGCCCTATTTTAAGCTCCAATATATTACGAGTAATGGGATCATTGGACTCATTAGATGCAATTGCCGCGTCATAAGCAGTATAAGCCGCCTCTGCGTTATCTAACTGCAGGTAAAAGTCCCCTTTAGCTTCTTCATAAGCCGACTTATGGGTAGCGGAATCTATTCCCTGGACCATTTCTAATGCGAGGTCAACGTTACCTCGAGCGGCCTCCACGCGAGCTAATCTAAGCCGAACAATCATTTCTGTGGCGGGTTCAGGGTTATTATCCAGTGACCATTGCAATTCAGCAGCAGCAGCATCTAAATCATTACCTTCCACAGCTACTTTTGCCTTGAGCATTGCGGCAAAATGAGCATAGCCCGTTCCAGCATGATTATTTTTTAATTGGTCTGCATCGTCATTAATAGCTTTTTGTTGCGAGGGATCCAAATTTTCGCCTGGCGCTTGATTAGCAACAATATCCATACTGTTTTGCCAAATGCCCGAGGCTATTTCTGCTTGAAGCTGTTTGTTTTGATCCCAAGATTGGTATGAGAAATACCCACCCACAATCAACACAATTGACACAAGAGTCTTAACGCCATTTTCTGCCCACCATGCTTTTAGTGCTTCAATTTGTTCTTCTTCAGTAAGGTGATCTGCCACGCGTTTGCCTCAATTGGTAAAAAAATCATTAAGTAAAGTTGCCAAGCTATCTTGGACAACCGTTTCTTGTATATGTTCTTGCCGAAGGTACTTGACCCCAACAGTAGATGAGCTAACCTCTTGCTCACCTAAAATAAGCGCCACAGCGGCGCCACTTTTATCCGCTTTCTTAATTTGCGACTTAAAGCTGCCACCACCACAATGACTCTCAATACGTAGACTAGGGCAATCATTTCGTAAATTATCAGCCAGTACGGCTGCAGCATTACTTACATCTCCAACCGCCAGCAAGTAAATATCAACGGTTTGGGCGACACTATCAGGGACAACCTTTAATTCGTCAAGTAACAGTACTAATCGTTCGATACCCATGGCAAAACCGACCCCAGGGCAAGGCTTCCCGCCAAGTTGTTCAACCAACCCGTCATAGCGCCCTCCCGCACAGATCGTACCTTGGGCTCCAAGGCTATCGGTAACCCACTCGAACACGGTTTTTGAATAATAATCCAACCCTCGAACCAACCGCGGGTTAATTTCATAGCTAACTTTAGCAGCGTCTAAGATGCCGCAAAGTTGTTCAAAGTGTTGCCTTGAATCATCATCAATAAAGTCATTAAGTTGAGGCGCACCATCGACAATTTTCTGCACCTCTGGATTCTTACTATCCAGTATGCGCATAGGGTTGGTATCCAGACGCCGTTGACTGTCTTCATCTAAATCATCACGATGGATCATTAAATAACTTACTAATTTGTCACGATAATGTGCTCTGTCAGTTGATGTGCCTAACGAATTAATCTGCAGTTTGACTACACTATCAATCTTTAACGTTTTCCATAAATTAGCCGTCAATAGTAGCAACTCAGCATCAATATCTGGCCCATTTAACCCGAAAGCCTCTACGCCAATTTGATGAAACTGCCGTTGTCGTCCTTTTTGTGGTCGTTCATGACGGAACATCGGTCCGGAATACCATAATCGCTGCGTTTGATTGTGCAAAAGACCATGCTCCGTACAGGCTCGAACGCACCCTGCAGTGCCTTCAGGGCGCAAGCTGAGCTGGTCGCCATTACGGTCTTCAAAGCTATACATCTCTTTTTCGACGATATCTGTGGCTTCGCCTACAGAACGCTTAAATAATTCTGTTTGTTCGAGGATGGGAAAACGAATTTCTTGATAGCTATAACGGGACAAAACATCGGCGACTGTCTTTTCAAGATACTGCCAAATTTTGGAGTTGCCTGGGAGAAGGTCGTGCATGCCGCGCAAAGATTGTATTTTCATGACGAGTCTCCTTTTAACCTCTGGCGATTATTTGCTCAGCAGCCAAAGCCAACTGAGCCTCTTTAGCTGCAGCTTTAGCCCGAATTTCTGCTTCTAACTGATCAACCAAATTGTCTTGGCTGATTTTGTGGTCAGGCACACCGTCAAGATACACTAAATTAGCTGGCGAGCCGCCCGTTAAACCAAAGTCAGACGCCTTGGCCTCGCCCGGACCGTTCACAATACAGCCAATAATTGATACGTCCATCGGCACATCAATATCTTCTAATCTATTTTCCAACTCATTGACCGTGCTGATAACGTCAAAATTCTGACGGGAACAACTGGGGCAAGCAATAAAATTAATGCCTTTGGATCGGAGTCTTAAACTTCGCAACATCGACCAAGCAACTTTGACCTCCTCTTCGGGTTCAGCGGCCAGCGATATTCTTACAGTGTCGCCTATTCCGTCCAACAACAACGCTCCAAGTCCGATGGCTGACTTAACCGTGCCAGCACGCAGCCCCCCAGCCTCAGTGATGCCCAGGTGAAGAGGTTGCTCAATACGTGTAGCAAGATCACGATAAGCCGCTTGAGCCATAAAGATATCAGATGCCTTGACGCTTACTTTGAAATTCTGGAAATCGTACTTATCTAAAAGCTCGACATTACGCATAGCTGACTCGACCATGGCCTCTGCCGTTGGTTCAGCGTACTTGCGGAGCAAGTCTTTACCCAAAGATCCTGCGTTAACGCCAATTCGGATTGGTATATTGAGGTCTTTTGCCTTGGCAATAACCTCCCTCAAGCGATCTTCCCTGCTTATATTACCGGGGTTAATGCGCAGACAATCAACACCTAAGTCGGCAACACGAAGTGCAATTTTATGGTCAAAATGAATATCGGCCACTAGAGGAACGCTTACTCGCTTTCTTATCTCACCAAAGGCATCAGCTTCTTCTATCGTAGGAACAGAAACTCGCACTATATCCGCGCCAGCTTTTTGAATACGTTCTATTTGGGCTACCGTAGCCTCTACATCTGAAGTTAAAGTGTTAGTCATACTCTGGACAGAAATAGGCGCATCACCGCCGATAGGTACGTTACCGACCATAATCTGTCGCGACTTGCGCCGCACGATAGATGTTTCACTAAAACTCAAATTTTACTCGCTTTTCGCTCCGCAATGGAGCCAACATTTTAAACTAGTATTGCAACGACGTCTCATACTCCGCAGCTTCTTTCGAATCGGGATACAGTTTTTTGAGCTTTTCTCCCTGTATTCTAGCCAACGCATACTGATTAAGATCAGCCTCCAGTTGAATCGACAACCAAAGATTTTCCGCTGTTACTCCAGCCAACCCAATATGCTCCTGAAGCTTTTGCCTCGTTAACACATGATTTTTCTGCCCCATATATATTTTAGCAGCCTCAATATAGGGTAGACGAAATAATGGGGCCAGCTCAGACGCCCGAATAAAGAATAGCAGCGCGTTGTCTGGATTTTCACGCTTATTCTCCAATAACCCAACAATGTAAAATGCCTGAGGGCGACGCTGATAATTAAGATCTTCTGTGACAATCAACATCTGATCTAGCGCGTCGTTGAAGCGATCCTGATTGAACAAAAACGATGCGAAATTATACCTAGCAGTCGTATTTTCTTCATCGCTACCTAACGCTTTGCGATAATATTCTTCAGACAGATCCAACTCTAACTCAATCTGGTAGAGCAGAGCATACCCATTATGCAACTGTGACTGAGCTACTTTATCTGTGTTGCTTAAATACTTCTCGGCTTTACCTAAATGAACCCGAGCTAAATCTCGGTTATTCATACCGATATACTGCATCGCTAAGTTAAGGTGCTGCTCATAAGCATCACTTTTGTTAACTGTCACCTTGGTCATACTAGTCGAAGAAACGCATCCCAATAAAAACAGAGCCGCTAATAAAAAAGTGGCTATAGAGCCCATTCTTGATACACGTTTCATACTTTATAATTCCCTTTGAAATATCATCCTTTATCTTGCTAAAGCAACCAAGAGAAGCACATCTGCTCCTCAACGCTAATCAGTAATATTTAGCGTTTGAACCTCACTTAAGCGCTTTTTGTACCGCGCCTGACGCTTAGTCCGGTCATTAACTTCACCTGCAAGCTGACCACAGGCGGCTGCAATATCATCACCCCGAGTAGTCCTCACAGTTACAGTGTAACCCTCCGCCATCAGAATATCTCTAAACCGATCTAGCGCAGTATTAGTGACGCGCTTATAGTCTGATCCTGGAAAAGCATTGAACGGAATTAGATTGACCTTGCAGGGCAAATCTTTCAATAACACGGCTAATTCACGGGCATGCACTGATCGATCATTTATTTGATCCATCAGCGTATATTCAACGGTTACTTTTCGACGATTATCAGGCATTTTTTCGATGTAATTTTTGGCACTTTCAATAAACTGGGCTAATGGGTACTTGCGGTTAATGGGCACTAGCTGGTTACGCAACTCATCGTTTGGAGCATGCAACGAAATAGCCAAGGATACGTCGCTCACATCACCTAACTTGTCTAACTGAGGAACAACACCGGCAGTGCTAAGTGTCACACGACGCTTTGAAAGGCCATAAGCGTTGTCTTCGAGCATAATGCTCATAGCGTCAACAACATTGTCAAAATTCATTAAGGGTTCGCCCATCCCCATCATCACCACATTGGTAACACGGCGCTTAGCCTTGGGCGCGAACTGCTCAAAGGAATTTGCAGCAATCCATAGCTGACCAATAATTTCTGCGGCTGTTAGATCTCTATTAAAACCCTGCTTACCCGTGGCACAAAAACTGCAATCAAGAGCGCAACCGATCTGAGATGATACGCATAGAGTGCCTCGATCTCGTTCAGGAATGTAAACCATTTCAATGCAACTTCCGCCATCGACTCGAATCAGCCATTTGCGCGTTCCATCTACAGAATCCTGACAGCTCACTACCTCAGGTAATTTTACTTCCGCCACTTCTGCAAGCTTGGCGCGCAGATCCTTAGATAGGTTGCTCATCTCATGAAGATCACACTCACCCATCTGATGAATCCACTTAATAACCTGAGTCGCTCGAAAACGCTTCTCACCTATTCCTTCCATGAAGTCGCCAAGACGAGACGCAGAAAACCCCAGCAGGTTAGTTTTAACTTGTTGGGGTTGATCGTCTGTTATATTTACTGCTGATTTTGGGGACATAAAAGTCCTAATATCTCATTGTCTAACGAGGACAAATCTCGCTATCTTCAAAAAAGTAGGCGATTTCTCGCGCCGCAGAAGTAACGGAATCAGAACCATGCGCCGCATTGGCATCGATAGATTCCGCAAAGTCTGCACGAATAGTACCAGCTGCAGCCTCTTTGGGGTTAGTTGCTCCCATTAGATCGCGATTGGTCATAATAGCATTATCACCTTCAAGCACCTGCACAGAGACTGGACCAGACGTCATAAATCCAACCAAATCATTAAAAAACCCACGCTCGCTGTGCTCAGCATAAAAGCCCTCAGCTTGCTCTTGGCTTAAGTGCATCATCTTACAGGCAACAATACTAAGTCCTGCGGTTTCAAATCGGCCCAAGATTTGGCCAACAACATTTTTTGCCACTGCGTCAGGCTTAATAATAGATAGTGTGCGTTCGGTCGCCATGAAACTTCTCCAAAGTCAGTAAATTTTAGTCATTTAAAAATGGGGTATAAAAAGTGCGCGAATTTTACCTATCAATGGGAGCAGTCACAACAGGTTTATCAAGTAGTTACAAACCACGGTAGAGAGTTTGTCCTTTGAGCCGTCTAGCTTGAAGCTAGAACTCTTCATAAACCATTAATCCAATTCTTCTATCCACGTCATTTGAATAGCTTCAAGAATTTTCTCACCACAGCGCTCAGGATCATCAGAGAAGGTTTCCAGCGCCATCACCCAATCTCGCAAATCTACAAAATTAACATATTGCGGATCTACATCTGGATGACTTTCCATTAATTCTATGGCGATATCATTAACATCAGTCCACTTAAGCATAATCTCTACCTCATTTTCGGTGCCGTTCAGAGCACATCTTTACTTTTTATTAAGGATTGAATCGATCGATAAATCCGCTAAATGCGCTAATAAAGTGCGGCCTTGGCGTTTCCATAAAGGCGGCATGATCGCCACCGGAAACGACTACCCAACTCTTGTCTGCTGACTTTAGCCGAGTAAATAACTTAGCTTGGAACTCGGTGGGAGCAATAGGATCAAATTCGCCCTGCATTAGTAATACAGGAACATCAATACGGCTAGGATCAATGTCTAAAAACTCGTGTTCATTGCGCCAATCAACGCGTACTGGATCGGCAATTAAAGCAGCCTTTACATAGCCATCAATGGCCCGCTGACTGATGCTACCTGGGACTATAAAGTCGCTTGCGGCGGCTTCTGCAGTATTAATACGCCACTCTAAAGACTTAGTATCAGAATCTTTTTCTGCGGTTGCATCTAAGTCCAACCAAAAACCAAAGAGTGTCAAGCTAGCCATATTATTAGAGTTACTCTGGGTTGCGAGTAACGAAATAACTGAACCATAGGACCATCCAAACACATGAACGGGGGCATTATCATGACGCTTTGAGATCCAGTCGACAACGTTAACCACATCGCTAGCCGCCTTGGTGGGCGAAAGCCATTGGCTGGAATCTCTTGGCGTCTCACCATAACCACGTAGATCAATAGCATAGGAACCATAGCCCTGTTCGAGCATTCCATCCATCAGCGATAGCTCTTCGCCTTCCACCTGGAGATCAAAGTCAGGTAGACCACTCCAGGTCCTACCATGTATAAATAGAATAATCCCCTTTGCGGTATCATGGGATTTCTCCCATACCGCCATTGGATGATCATCAGACATCACGGTGTGTCTGATCGGAGAGACTTGCTCTAGAATTAACGGATCGTCCAACGAGAGAACAACTGTGTCTATAGAAACGACACATGAAGTAGAAAGTACAAACAACATGCACAACAGTAATTTATGATGCAATTTAGCCTGGAAAGTAGCGCACTGTTGCATTGCTATCTCCATTTAATGCCTTTCCGAAACCATATTGATGGTGTACATAGGGATTTCAACCACCAAGTCCTGCTCCTCCACTATCACCTGGCAACTCAACCGTGAGTCTGGATCGACTCCCCAAGCCTTATCGAGATAGTCTTCCTCGAGTTCATCGGCTTCGGCGAGCAAATTATAACCCTCCCGAACATGGATATGACAGGTCGTACAGGCACAGGACATCTCACAGGCATGCTCTATATCAAGACCATTGCGCAGTGCGGCTTCGCAAACAGATTCTCCCTTTTGAGCCTCAATAACAGCACCATCCGGGCATATCTCTTTATGCGGTAAAAATACTATTCGAGCCATGATCAATAAAGTCCTTTAAGGATGGGTATTATTTTAACCTTGTTCAATTTCGTCCAGGCTATGGCCTGCTAATGCACTCTTAATTGAAGCGTCCATACGACGGGCTGCAAACGTTTCGCTTGTTTTACCCACCGTCTCTACTTGACGCGCCAAAACCCGATGTTCTGTCGTTTCCGCCCGTATCTTCTGGAGTTCTTTGACGGCCACCTGAAGGCACTGAATTTCTTCTGTATCAAGTAGTTTATCTCCATCTTCTTTTAGTGCTGCAAGAAGATCTTGGATCATTCTATCCGCGTCAACCTGCTGCTCACGAAGCGCTCGTGCTTGCATATCATCCCGTGCATGGCTAAACGAATCTTGAAGCATCTGAGTGATCTCATCTTCATCTAAACCGTAAGATGGTTTAACCTCGATTCTGGATTCTACATTACTAGTTAATTCTCGAGCGGTTACGCTAAGCAAGCCATCGGCATCAACCTGATAAGTAACACGAATTTTTGCCGCCCCAGCAACCATGGGAGGGATGCCTCGCAGTTCAAATCGAGCAAGCGATCTACAATCATCGACCAGTTCTCGTTCGCCCTGCAAAATGTGCACTGCCATGGCTGTCTGTCCATCTTTGAAGGTAGTGAATTCTTGGGCCTTGGCAACTGGAATAGTCGTATTACGGTGGATGATTTTTTCGATCAGACCACCCATTGTTTCAATACCTAGGGATAGTGGAATCACATCAAGCAGCAACATTTCATCCCCTGACTTATTGCCAATCAACACCTCAGCTTGCAAAGCCGCGCCTAAGGCAACCACCCTATCAGGATCAAGATTAGTTAAGGGTTCTACACCGAAAAATTCGGTCACCTTATCTCTGACTCTCCTGGTTCTTGTCGACCCGCCAACCAGCACTACGGTGTCTATCTTGTCTACCGCTATTTCGGCATCGCGCAATGAGCGCCGGCAAGCTCGGATCGTTTTATTAAGCAAATCCTCAATTAAAGTATCCATCACATCACGACTCAGCACACCACTCCAATCCAAGATCTCAATATCTACAGACTCAGAATCGGTGAGCTCTTCTTTCGCTGCCTTGGCTGTCTCTAGAAGAATGCGCTGTTCAGTTGGATTTAGAGACTCGCTCATACCCACCTGCTGCCGCAACCACTCAGCTATGGCATGGTCAAAATCGTCGCCACCAAGGGCCGAATCACCACCAGTCGCTAGCACCTCAAAGACGCCTCGGGAAAGGCGTAAAATACTAACATCAAATGTGCCGCCGCCCAGGTCATAGACCGCAATGACACCTTCTTTTTCATTATCTAAGCCATAGGCAATCGCCGCCGCCGTAGGCTCATTAAGCAGTCGTAACACCTTGACACCTGCAAGTGTCGCTGCGTCTTTGGTGGCCTGGCGTTGAGCTTCATCAAAATAAGCAGGCACAGTAATCACCGCTCCATCTAAAGCACCGTCAAGGGATGCCTCTGCGCGACTAACTAATTTACGTAAAATTTCAGCAGATACCTGAATCGGACTTACCAACCCGCAAGCAGTAGCAATTTTAGGCATGCCACCTTGATCCGTTTGAAAATCATAGGGCAGCTGATTGCCAAGCATTTTGACGTCTTCTAACCCGCGACCCAGCAATCTCTTTACCGACAATATGGTATTCAGTGGATCACTTATATTGTGCTCTGCTGCTTCGTTACCTACGCAAGTAGCTCCTTGCGACGCATAATGAACAACGGACGGTAATAAATGCCTGCCTTGCTCATCTGGCAACGTTTCAGCCATACCACTACGGACACTAGCAACTAATGAATTTGTCGTCCCAAGATCAATACCTACCGCCTGTCTACGCTGATGTGGCTGAGGGGATTGTCCAGGTTCAGAAATTTGTAATAAAGCCACCCTTTATGCGTCCTCTAGTTCAGCTTCTAGCTGTCCAATTTCAACCAATAATTTGGTAAAAAACTGCATCTTTGCCACTGCGTTAAACGCATCATCAAACAGATCAGATTCATATTGATGTTTGAATTCAGCCTGAAGCTCATAATATGTGCTTTCAACGTCAGCCCTAAGCGCTTCAATATTGCTCCAAGAGTCCTCTTTGGCAGAAATCTCAGACAGGGTCTCTCGTAATTCTATTTGCCGCATTAAGAACACCGTATCACTGGTGATATGTGTTTCTTGCTCACTTTCAACGCCTTTTAGCGCCAAAAGATATTGCGCCCGTTTTAGCGGAGACTTTAAAGTGTCGAAGGCCTGATTGATAAACGATGCTGCCTGAACAGCTAAACGCTTTTCAGCATCTGATTTTGTGGCGTACCGATCAGGATGAAATTCTTGTTGAAGCTTACGATAGCGAACGCCCAAATCATCAATATCAACATCCCAGGATGGAGAAATTGCGAACACTGCAAAGAAATCGCTAGAAAAATTCAATGGGCCATCACTCTGACTATTTTTAACTAAAATCGCACAGGGTTAAACGTGAAAGCTCTCTCCGCAACCACATTCGTCCTTAACATTAGGGTTTTTAAATTCAAACCCTTCATTTAACCCCTCTTTAACATAGTCCAACTCGGTACCATCGAGATACAACAAACTTTTGGGATCGATCAGTAATTTAAAATCATCAAATTCAAAAATTTTATCCTCTTCAGCAGCTGCATCGACAAACTCCAGAACATAAGACAATCCTGAACAACCGGTAGTACGAACACCTAAGCGAATTCCTACGCCCATGGTGCGATGTTCCAAATGTTTGAGTACATGCTGCTCAGCAGCAGAGGTCATGGTGATTGCCATTTTACCGATTATCTCCCTTGCTTCGCTCTAACGTCGCGCACTGCAGTTTTTATAGCATCTTCAGCAAGCACTGAACAATGTATCTTAACTGGGGGAAGCGCCAATTCTTCGGCGATATGCGTATTTTTTATTTGCTCAGCTTCATCTATATGCTTACCTTTAACCCACTCAGTTAAAAGCGAACTCGAAGCTATAGCTGAACCACAACCGTAAGTCTTAAATTTTGCATCTTCGATAATACCTTCATCATTAACCCGAATTTGTAGACGCATAACATCGCCACAGGCCGGTGCACCCACCATCCCTGTACCAACATTTTTAGATGTTTCATCTAATTGACCCACATTCCTTGGGTTTTCATAATGATCTATAACTTTTTCACTGTAAGCCACAATAATGACTCCTAGTTAACGGTTTAAAATTGACGCTTCAAGACTAAGACGCTAATCGCGTTTTAGTGCGCCGCCCATTGTACAGTATTTAAATCTATTCCCGCTTTAAACATATCCCATAAAGGCGATAATTCGCGTAATTTGTGCACTGCATGACGTACTTTCTCAATAGCCGTATCTATGTCTTTCTCTGAGGTGAAACGACCGATACTAAACCGAATCGAGCTGTGGGCCATCTCGTCATTTAAGCCAAGAGCCCGTAAAACATAAGAAGGTTCCAAACTAGCCGAGGTGCAGGCTGAGCCAGATGAAACAGCCAGATCTCTCAAGGCCATAATGAGAGACTCTCCCTCTACAAAAGCAAAACTAATATTCACAATGCCAGGTACATGCTGATCTTCGGAACCATTTAAATGAACTTCTTCCATATCAGAAACGCCAAGCCACAATCGAGTCCGAAGGGCTTCAATACGAGTGGAATCTGCCGCTAAATTGGCAAAGCCAACCTTAAACGCCTCTCCCATCCCCACAATTTGATGCGTTGGTAAGGTACCAGAACGCATACCACGCTCATGACCACCACCATGCATCTGAGCTTCAATCCGAACGCGAGGTTTGCGTCGCACAAAAAGCGCGCCAATACCCTTAGGACCATAAATCTTATGGGCTGAAAAAGACATCATGTCAACGTACATCTCTTCTACGTTGATCCCTGTTTTACCAGCGCTTTGCGCCGCATCAACATGGAAAAATACTTTTCGCTCACGACAAATTTTACCGATAGCAGCTATATCATTAAGAGTGCCGAGCTCGTTATTAACATGCATTATTGACACCACGGTTGTGTCTTCTCGAATCGCATCAGCTACCATCTCCGGCTGGATCAAACCATTAGAATCTGGATCAAGATAGGTAACCTCAAAGCCTTCACGCTCGAGTTGGCGACAGGTATCTAAGACCGCCTTATGCTCAATTCTTGAGGTGATAATGTGCTTGCCTTTACGTTGATTGAAGTGCGCACAACCTTTAATTGCAAGATTGTTAGCTTCGGTGGCACCAGAAGTCCAAACAATCTCGCGAGGATCTGCACCAATAAGATTGGCGACATCTTGACGCGCATCTTCCACCGCGGCCTCTGCCTGCCAACCGAACACGTGCGACCGCGATGCTGGATTACCAAACTGCCCGGCGGGGGTCAAAAACTCCATCATTTTCTCGGCAACCACTGGATCAACCGGCGTGGTTGACGCATAATCTAAGTATATCGGTAGATTCATCTACTACTCCAAATCAGCAGGCATTTGCCCGCATATTATTATCTTCCAAGGTCAATAACTGATCCACTTGACGATGGGCTATATTCTGGACATCGCGCTTAGCGACCAAATCTGCTAGCGAAATTCCACTTAAAAAATCATTAATCTGACGACTTAAATCATCCCACAGATTGTGGGTTAAGCAGATACTGCCACCCTGACAGTCTCCCTTCCCTCCACAATTAGTACTATCGATCGACTCGTTGACAGCCTTAATAATATCGGCCACACAAATTAAGTCAGTCGTCCCTACCAAACGATAGCCGCCACCCGGGCCACGGACACTATCAACTAAACCCGCTTTCCGTAGACTTGCAAAAAGTTGCTCCAGATAAGACAAAGAAATCGTTTGGCGCTCCGAAATCTCGGCGAGAGAGACGGGCCTGCTCTGTGAATGTAACGCCAGATCCAGCATCGCCGTTACCGCATAACGCCCTCTGGTTGTTAGTCTCATATTTTTAACCTGGATTAACCCGATAAAAGTAGGCTAATTATCCAATACCCGACTAAAATAGTCAAGTAATTAGGCCGACTCCGATTTACCTATTTTCCCCGCTTCCGTTGCGCCGCAGATAGCAGACCTCGCAGCATAGAAACCTCCATCTTATCCATTCGGGTTCTATTAAATAACCGACGCATCCTCGTCAAAAGCTGCTTAGGATTATCTGGATCATAGAATTTCAAATCAGCCATGGTAGTAGCCAAGTGGGCGTGGAATAACTCGAGCTCGTCAGCAGTCGCTAAAGGTTGATCCCACTCGTTCATCTCAGGTAATTTACCATCTTTACGTGCCAGACTAGCCATGCGGATCTCATAGGACAAAACTTGAACTGCAGTCGCTAAATTTAAAGAGCTGTAATCTGGGTTTGACGGAATGTGCACGTGATAATGGCACTTTTGTAGCTCACTATTTGTGAGCCCACGATCTTCTCTCCCAAAGAGCAACGCAACTTGATGAGACTTAGCCTCTTGCCAAATTTTATCGCCGCACTCTCGCGGGTTTATTAAAGGCCAAGGGATTCTGCGTTCCCGGGCACTGGTTCCAATCACTAAACCACAATCCTTAATCGCTTCATCTACTGAACCGACAATTTTTGCATTAGCCAAGACATCCCGGGCACCTGCTGCTCGCCAGACTGCTCTTGGCGCAGGATATTCTCGCGGCTCAACCAGATATAACTCCGCTAAACCCATGTTTTTCATTGCTCGAGCAGCACCCCCAATATTTCCTGGATGGGAGGTGTTAACCAAGACAATTCTAATTTTTGCTTGCCGTTCAGCTGTAGACATCAACTTCCTCTCTTACCTAAATTAGTTCCTAATTTTCTTCAGTTAAAAAATAGGGACGCGAGTGTAGCAGAATCAAGGTTCTCTGGTACAATGCGCGCCGTCATATCATCACTTGGAATACTCTTATGCAACCGATGGTCAATATCGCTCTGCGCGCAGCCCGTCAGGCTGGCGAGATGATTGTTAAAGCCGCCGACAATCTAGAGTTGGTAAAAGTAGATGAAAAGGGCCGGCATGATTTCGTGACCGAGGTCGATCGCCGCTCTGAAGAAACAATTATCTATCAAATTAAAAAAGCCTATCCAGATCATCGATTCCTTGGCGAGGAAGGTGGCACTAGCGGCAATCCCGACAGTGATGTCGAGTGGATCATTGATCCGTTAGACGGCACCACGAACTTCGTTCGAGGCATTCCTCATGTGGGTGTTTCTATCGCGTGTAGAGTCAAAGGACGTCTTGAGCACGCCGTTATTCTTGAACCATTTAAACGTGAAGAATTTACAGCTAGCAGAGGAAGCGGCGCAAAACTTAACGGACGTAGAATTCGCGTCTCGGGGCGCCTTGGAGAAGCTGGCGCGCTTTACTCAACGGGCATTCCCTTTAGCGACCCTTCTTTTAGTGAAATGAAAAACTACCTGACCTGCATGCATGAATTTGCTGATAACTCATCGGGTATACGTCGAATGGGTGCCGCATCACTAGACTTGGCTTATATTGCTGCTGGCAGAATGGATGTTTTTTGGGAAATGCATTTAAAACCCTGGGACATCGCAGCTGGTGCACTCATCGTTCGAGAAGCAGGCGGTATGGTCAGTGACTTTCAAGGTGGTGAATCCTTCTTGGACACAGGTCACATCTTGGCCTGCACTCCAAAATTATTTAAACCTACCCTCAAAGTCCTAGCGAAACATTTGGGTCACCTCAAATAGACCCTGGGTCTTAGCCTAACAACAGCGCGCTGCGATCAAAAAGCCAATAAGCGCTGCAGGCTCCAATGGCATAGACCGCCACATCTATTATTGCCTGTTCTTTTTGTTTAATGCCAGGAATCTGCCTTGCAAGTAACACTATCAAAATAAAACCGACAATAAATAGGATCTGACCTATTTCAACACCTATATTAAAGAACAACAGGGCCTCAAGCTTCATCGACTGCGGTAATCCTAACTCCTGAAGTACCACCGCAAACCCAAAACCATGTAACAGACCAAAACCTGAAGATACACTCACAGGATAACGCCAAGTGAAACTATTTTGTTCGCGCCCATTATGATGACGGATAATTTCAACAGCCAATAATAGAATGCTTAACGCGATAAGTATTTCGACCAACTCGGTGCGCACTCTAAAAATATTGAGCGTGGCAAGGCTTAGCGTAACGGAGTGGGCGAGTGTAAATCCGGTCACCGTCCAAAGTAACCGCTTAAGGCCTCCAGCGATGATAATTAAGCAAAGTACAAAAAGCAGGTGGTCATAGCCCTCAAGGATATGCTCTGTACCCGCAAGCAGATACTGATGCGCGACCTCAGCGGCTGAGGCATCCAGCGGCAACGCTACAATGGTGACTTCTGGTCCCGAAAAAACCTGTGCCACTTCACCTGACAGTGATTTATAGACCACCAAAGAAGTGAGGCCCGGATTGCTATCAAGGTAATTTAGATGAATCGTAAAGGCTGGATTAGCCTGATCGCAAACATAGCGTCGACGACCCAGCAAGCCGGCCGGTTGATTTCCTGCGGACCCACCCTTTATGCGGCAACTTTCATGATCCAACTTAACACCAGGCTCTTGCCCAAAAGACATGACTGGCGGTATTTTCCACTTAAGTAAGTATTCACTTTCTGACTGCTGATTAACCTCAACATAAACGGGTCTAGCTTCATCTGCAATCACATTACCGACGCAAATCAGAGTTAACAGAAAGAAAAGAACTCTCATCACTTGGGCTCAGTCTTATCGACAACCTGATATTTAGATATCAGCATCTCAATAGCCAACTGCTTTATCTCTCTCTGTTGTTGGCGCTGCGCGTCAGCTAGCACTGCTGCACTGACATCTTGGAACTCAGGAATATACATAGGGGTCTTTTTAGTTACCAAAACTAAATGCCAACCGTAGTTAGACTTAAGAGGGCCCTGCCACTTTAAAGGTCCTGGCGAATTTGAAAGCACTAATGAGAATATTTCTTGCTTAAAGTTTAAACCGAAGTGACTAGCAATCTCCTCATCATCACGATTGACGTAGTTGCGATTATAAAGAAACCGCTCTCCGTAAAGACCTGAGTTCTCAAACGGCACTTGACCTGCATTTAGACCTTTCAGCAGCTTTAATGCTCGGGCTTCGCCTTTCTCCCAGCTTAAATCCTTGCCTGAAGCAACAAACACATGGGTAAAAGTTGCCGTGGCAACCCTTCTATAATCCTCTCGGTTAGTCTCGTAGTATGCACGCAGATCAACTTCAGTGAGTGGTGCTTTTTCGTCATAAAACCCCTGCGCTAAATAATCCATTTTCTGCATTAATCTTCGACGGATGATCTGATCATCTCGCTCTAAATTGAGGGCCAAAGCCTCTCTATACAGAACTTCACTTTGCACATAGCTTTCTATTAGACGCTGGCGTTCGGCAAGAGTGAGACCTTGGATGGTCTTTAGGGCATCCTCTGGTTTAAATGATTTAGCCTCACGCTGCATAAATTGGGCGAGCAATTGATCATCAATAAAAATACTATATTGATCGTCGCTGTAATCTTCAGCATTTATCAGCCGCTCGCCGCCAAGCAATACTAAACCAATAATCAGAAATTGAAATAGTGGCTCTTTGAAGACCTGCCTGGGAAAAAAAATCATATAAGACTAACCCCAGATGCTACACCTTTTGTCATTGTGATTGGTACCAAATGGGTGAGGTATAAGCGCGTTCTTGAAGCGTTTTAGGCCCTCTTGGAGGCTTATCTAACTCCAACGCTAAGCTATCCAACAACCCATTACGAGGCGTCGGAATTTGAAGTACGCGAGTGTAATAAAAAGCCGAATGTCCAGAGTTAAAATCAGGATCAACCCACAGCACTGCCAGTTCAGCTTGGCCAATGGTGTTGGTATAACGACCAGACCTTAAATCAACCGTATTGCCAACATCTGGCAACTCTCCTTCGGCACTCAATTCTCGATTATCGGACCAAGCGACGTTATACACTTTCTCTTGTTGTTGACCGCTATTATCAACCCAGCCCTTGACGACCTGTACCCGATCTAAGTTGGCATCAACAGGACCTTTGACCGCTCTGATGAGAAAACTAGGCGCTTTATTATCCTCGCCAGTAGCTATCAGATCACCGCCCATCGGAACGCCGTACTGGTTACCAATGGCACCGAAATCCTCAGCTATCGCGGCATTTTCTGGGAAATCCCATCCAGCGAACATCTGTACGCGCATACGAGGGCCAGATGTTGCATAAACCTCTTTACGTTTAAAAGCCGCATAGAGGGCTTCGCGTGTATTTTCTGTGGCCCACACTGCTGCCACACCCGAAGCTGACATATCCCAACCATTGCTACTTACTGGGCTTATACCTCCCCGCTTTTTTGTTTCTGGAGTGGAGTCCTTGGCCATTTTTCCCCAAAAATTACCCTCTTCTGACGAAGAAAGACCTGAGTGAGCATCAGTTGACCCTATCAATCCAAATTTATAGGGATTGACGCCAATTTTCTGACCAACAGCTAAGCCCTTTTTAAGCGCTGGTCGAATAAAATCAGCTTCACTTGGAGCGTACCCTGCCTGGCCTTGTTGAATGTAGTGCTCATAGTTTTCAAAATTAGCAAACGGATCATCCGGAGAAAAATCACTGTACGTCTCGCTATCGCCCTTAATTTGCGTGACCTCAACGATAGGCTCCCACTTAATTCTGCGCCGAGCATAGTCTGCATCAATGGGTTGGCCTCGCAAGGTTGTGTCGTCAAACATGTAACCTTTAGAAATATTGGAGTTATGAGGAATTGCAAGAAACCTAGTGCCTGTGCGTTGCTGTGTGTCATCTAACCACTGCCAAAGGTCCTCTGGATACTGACTTTGATTGGAGCCATAGGGTAAAAATTGCTTACCTTTATCAGCGCCATCCGGCGTAATCACAATCCGGTGTAAATTAGCCCCCAGAGGAATTGAACTCCACTCCCAACCCAATAAACTCGTGAACGTACCAGGATCATTATGGCGTTCTGCTGCATCGACAATATCATGCCAAGCAAGGGTAGACGTTTTAGTGGTATCGCCAAAAATAGCGACATCTGAAATGTTATTATTAGGGTCTTTAACGGGGTCACCATGGCCATCACTTGAGGCGTTCTTAGGTAAAAATCGACCAAAAAATTGCAGCCCAGTGTCATCGTCGATAGCTTGATTCATCAGTCTAAAGGCATACCAACGCTTCAAGCTAGCCCACCATCCAAGATCTTCGCCGACGAATTTATCATTGCGAACGGCTCGCATCACACCCAGCATCTCCGCATGATCTGAGACCACCAAGAAATCTAACGGAGTATTAATTTGAACTCGCGTGCGGTTATAAGGATGAATGACAGGTTGGCCCTTAGCCCAACGATAGGCGGTATCGGGATCGGCACTATGGTTGTTATTTAAAAATGCGTCAAAAGAATAGGAGCTATGCAGGTGAGTATCGCCAAAATAAACCTGTTTTTCTGACTCCGCTGCCACCACCATGCTAATAGCCAAGCCACAGATAAGCGCTGTTGTTTTTATCATCATTGTTTTATTCCCCTTTGATAATATTCTAAAGAGTGCGTCGTGCTCTCTCAAGTAACACTAAACCCACCAATTCAATCACGATCGAGCGAATAGCATCCTGTGTTAGTCCATCTAATACGACATGAACCATACGTCCAAACAAAATAGCGCATAGAAAAACCACAGGGACTGCCAACCACTTAGCGTTTCCCGGCCGAGATCCATATAGTGTAAAGGCAGCTAACGACAAAAAGGCACCACCAAGATCGCCGCGCAGTGTCCCCATACCATGGCTCTGAATCGCTCTAACTGAAAAATAGGGCTCCATTATCGCTGGGGAAAAAACGAACGCCAACCCACCCAGTAACATCAATAAACCCGCTAAAGCGGTTAAACCCTGCAATCCCTTTTTCATAGATATCCCTATTATTTTCGCTTTATTATGCATCTAAACGGAGTTTACTCAGCCTGTCTTGCTTATCCCTTAATACGTACTCAGGACTACTGGGTTAAATCGGTTGATTATCTTATGACCTTATAGGTGTCATTACAATGGTGCGCGGTATTTACTGCACTCAATCTCAAGCTACTGTAAAGTGCCAAAAACTCAGTATTAAGCTGTCGGATAGTCATGCAAAAATTCTCAAAAACTACAGGCGTCTCCGTAGTGATAGCCAACATGGTGGGCACAGGCGTGTTTACCAGTCTGGGCTTTCAGTTGCTGGGTATTCAATCTTTCTTTGTCTTGATGATGCTGTGGTTTATTGGCGGTTTAACCGCTCTGTGTGGCGCGCTCACCTATGCTGAACTGGGCGCAAACTTACCTCGCTCAGGTGGTGAATATAATTTCCTAGGTCGGCTCTATCATCCCTGTGCCGGCTTTATTTCGGGCTGGGTATCTGCAACTGTTGGGTTTGCCGCGCCGGTAGCCTTGGCCGCCATGACTTTTGGCGCCTATCTGTCGGCGGTATTTCCTGGACTATCTGGAACCTTGTCGGCAGTGACATTAGTTGTATTGCTCACCATTGTGCATTGCCTTTCCCATAGCGCGAGCAGTAAGGTACAACAGGTTTTTACGGTGTTAAAAGTACTTTTGATTTTGCTGTTTTGCCTGATTCTTTTTGTCTGGGGAAACAGCCCGCAGGCCATTAATTTAATGCCTCAAACAGGCGATGAGACGCTTTTATTCGGCGGGGCTTTCGCTGTGGCTCTAATCTATGTGAACTACGCTTATACTGGCTGGAATGCAGTCACCTATGTCACCAGTGAACTGGACAATCCACAACGCAACCTACCCATCGTTTTATTTTTCGGAACCGGCACCGTTATGGTTCTTTATTTACTGCTGAACTTCACTTTCTTAAACTCAGCTCCGATTAACATATTAGAGGGTAAGTTAGAGATCGGATTGATCGCTGCTGAACATGCTCTAGGCGGCAATGCCGGAAAAATCATGGGCGGCGTTCTAGCCTTACTGCTTATCTCAACCGTCAGTGCTATGACGATGGCCGGCCCACGAGTATTACAGGTCATTGGCGAGGACTTTACGCTGTTCAATAAACTCAGCCGCGTCAATGGCGCCGGAATACCTGCGACTGCAATTGTCTTTCAATGCCTGCTGGCAATCATCTTTATTGTTAGCGCAACCTTCGAGTCGGTGCTAATTTTCTCCAGCTTCGTACTAGGTATTAATACGTTATTTTCAGTGATCGGTGTTTTTGTGCTGCGCTATAAAAAACTTAATGTGAAAGGCGCATACCGCACATTTGGCTACCCTTTGGTTCCTTTGATCTATCTAGCGGTCACTTTATGGACTCTTGCCTACGTTTTAATTTCACGTCCACAAGAGGGTTTGATTGGATTAGCCATTATTATTGCGGGCGGCCTTGTCTACGCAGTCACAGCAAACAAAGAGCAAGATTCGGGTCGATAATGCCGCAGTTGTTAAATGCACTGTCTTTATAGGCTCCAACAATCGAACAACATCAACCCTCTCTGACCAGTCAAGCAGTTCGTTCACGCTTGGGAATCGGCCTCAGAATAGCCATGTTAGCTAGTGATCCCTTTTATTTCCAGATAATCATCAAAACCAAACTCGCCCCACTCCCTGCCATTGCCTGATTGCTTGTAACCACCAAAAGGCGCAGCATAATCTTGAGATGCACTGTTGACACTTACCATACCAGCCCGCAATTGACTTCCCACTCGCCTAGCTCGTTCTGCGTTAGAAGTGCTAAAATAGGCTGCCAACCCATAAGGTGTGTCATTAGCGATCTCTATGGCTTGCTCCTCTGTATCAAACGGAATCATAGCCAGCACAGGCCCAAATATTTCCTCCTGCGCAATCGTCATTTGATTGTTAACCCCAGCAAAAACCGTTGGCTTTACGAAATAACCAGAATCAAATCCTTCTGGCTTACCTAAACCTCCGGCCACCAACGTCGCGCCTTCTGAAATACCTTTTTCAATTAATCCCTGCACCTTTTCAAACTGCACTCGACTAGACAATGGCCCTATATGCCCGCCTTGACTAGTCGGTTGATCAACCACTACGCTCTCAGCTGCCTGTTTGGCAATCTTAACAGCCTGATCATAAACCGAAGACTGGACTAACATACGCGAAGGCGCATTGCAGGACTGTCCAGTGTTACTCATCATCCTCATAACACCGCCACTGACTGCACTCTCAAGGTCCGCATCATCAAAAATGATGTTAGGTGACTTGCCGCCAAGTTCTTGAGTTACTCTTTTGACCGTTGGAGCCGCAGCTTGAGCCACCAAGATTCCAGCTCGCGTGGAGCCTGTAAAAGAAACCATATCAACATCAGGATGACTGGCAATTACCGCGCCCACATTGGGTCCATCGCCATTAACCATATTGTAAACACCTGCGGGAAACCCAGCTTGGTGCATTATTTCGGTGAACAGATAACCCGATATTGGCGCAATTTCGCTGGGTTTAAGAACCATAGTGCATCCAGTCGCTAAGGCGGGTGCAACCTTGCAACTGATCTGATTAATAGGCCAATTCCAAGGGGTAATAAAACCACAAACGCCAATCGGCTCTTTCACAATTCGTGTGTTGCCCACTTGACGCTCAAATTCAAATTGTTTTAATGCTTCCAACGCAGTATTTATATGACCGCGGCCAGTGTCTGCCTGGGCAGCAGTAGCGAAGGAAATCGGCGCGCCCATCTCCACAGAAATAGCGACCGACATCTCGTCGTAGCGATCCATGTAGATTTGTAGTAGTTTCTCCATTAAGGCAACCCGCTCCTCGATACTAGTCCGGGAGTAACTTGCGAATGCGCGCTTAGCAGCAGCAACCGCCAAATTAACATCGGTCTCGCCCCCAAGAGAAATGGTTGCAACCATTTCCTCATTGGCTGGGTTTTCAACCTCCAGATCATTACTGTGAGTTGGATCAACCCACTCGCCATTAATATAAAACTTGCGTAAGTCCTTCATAAACACCTCTCATTAACTATTTCAAAAAACCAGTATAACTGTACTTTAAACCAATAAGATCGATTACTCATATACCCTATCGGGGGTCTCTATTCTAAAAGCGCCTCGATAGAAGCTAATGTCTGAGGGCCGATCAATCGATGCAATAACTTACCCTCGGGACTGATAATCAGCGTCTCCGGAAGTATAGTAACAGGCTCAAGACCCCAAACACCCCGCGGATCTCCAACTAGACTAGGAAACTCAATACCCAACTTTTCTATTTCACCCAATAATTCTTGACCCTGGGAACCATCAAAATTAACGCCCACCACAGTGACTGTTTCAGCATAATGAGTTGCCAACTCGTTAAGTTCAGGGATTTCTTTGCGGCACGGTGCACACCAGACTGCCCAATAATTAATCACTATTAGTTTCTCAGGGTTTGTCAGGTTGAGACTGCCGCCTTGCACTAAAGGGTAACTGGCATCGCTTGAACAGCCAAACAGCAAACAAGTCGCCAGCATTATTCTTTTTAACATAAAATTTTCTTTCCACTTTTTGCCAATATAATGACAGCAGGTTACCCGTAACGAAAAATGGTTCATTACACCGCTAAGGCATTTATCACTGCAGCTCAGTGTCGAGCACATACTCATCAAGACGCCACAGTTTACACCATATGATTTAGTTGAAGTAGCGAGAATCATGTGAAATCAGTGCGTCTATCAGCAGGCTTTGTGGGCATGTCTTTTGGTTTTTCTTGATTGGCCTTACAATGAGTGTAAATTCGCAATCCTATTAAATGCCATGATCACTATTTATCATAATCCACGATGCTCCAAGTCACGACAGACATTAGAAATTTTGCAATCTGAAAAGGTCGACTTAAATATTGTCCTCTATCTAGAAACACCCATCGATAAGCCAACACTGACTAGCTTATTGGCTAAACTTAACATGGCGCCTAGAGAGATAATTAGACGGACAGAAAGTGAGTTCAAGGAAAACAAACTAGGTGCGCCGGAAGTGACTGACGAGCAGCTAATCAACGCCATGATTCAATACCCAAAATTGATCGAACGTCCGATTGTAGTGTCCGATAACAAAGCAGTAATTGGGCGACCTCCTGAAAATGTCAGAGAGATAATGTAATGACTACTGAAATAACTACACCTTATATCTTGGTCCTTTATTACAGTCGTAACGGTCATGTGAAAATGCTAGCAGATCAGATAGCTCTTGGCGTTGAAAACGCCGGAGTGGAAGCCATGCTTCGCACTGTGCCCGCGGTATCCACAGTGTGTGAAGCGATTGAAGATGATATTCCAAATGAGGGCGACATTTATTGCAGCGAAGAAGATCTGGCTAATTGCGCCGGATTACTGATCGGCAGCCCAACTCGATTTGGCAATATGGCGGCGCCACTAAAGTATTTTATTGATGGCACATCGGGTCTTTGGCTGAGCGGCGCACTAACAAACAAACCTGCAGGCGCTTTTACCTCAACGTCAAGCCTACATGGGGGCCAAGAATCAACCTTGTTATCCATGATGATTCCATTGTTACATCATGGCATGGTGATTGCCGGTGTGCCCTATTCAGAGCCTGCACTGGCGCAAACTAAGAGTGGCGGAACCCCCTATGGCGCCAGCCATGTAGAAGCAGCCACCCTAAGTGATGCTGAAATTCAAATCGCGAGGGCTCAGGGCCATCGCGTAGCCATGCTGGCAAAAAAATTAATCTTATAAAATACTTTGTACCAACCGTAACATTAAATAATGACAAGGCATTCCATCTTGAAAATTGAATCAATATTATCTACCGCACAACTTACCACCCGCGGGAGCTTTTTTATCTTACTCCTAACGCTGACAGTAAATCTTTGGCAGCAACACGCACCTGGCGTGATTTACTTTTTATACCTACTACCGCTGGTAATCTTTATTCCCGGGATTATTAGGGGTGACACACGCACTCTAATCTGGCTAGGCTTTGTGCTCTTGCTATACTTTGCTATAGCCATCGCCAAGATGAGCAAGCCAGAGCCATTAGCTTTAGATATGATAGAGCTAGCGTTGACTGTTATATTGTTTAGCTCAGCCTCTGTAACAGCGCGCGTGAAACAAAAACATAACCTGTGATAACCCATAAGACTTCAAAGGATCTTTAGATGACCGAGAAAAAACCAGGCCTTTTCAAGCGTGCCTTTAGTGTACTTGGAAGTATTTTTACCACTATTCGGAATGTCTTTAGTTTTTTGATTTTTGGCTTTTTTATCCTCGCTATTGGCGGTATGTTTGGTGAGAACCTACAGCCCATACCAGAGAAAGGCGCTCTTTATCTTGCCCCGCAAGGGTTTCTTGTTGATCAAAAAACATATACGGATCCTTTCAATCAAATTCTTTTTCAAGATGATCAGCAAAACTCTGAAACACTCGTCAGAGATGTCGTTGAAGCAATAGACACGGCTCTTGATGATGAAAGAATTACACACCTACTTCTTGATACAGACGATATGGCCGGCGGCAGTCTGAGCAAACTGGAAGAAATTGGCTCAGCACTAAAGCGCTTTGGTGCCCAAAAAACGATTATTGCCATAGGCGACAACTTCACTCAATCACAATATTTTCTTGCTGCTCACGCCGATGAAATTATGCTAAATCCGCTTGGCGGGGTAATGATAACGGGCTTTGGCTCTTATCGCAGTTACTTTAAAGAAGCACTGGACAATCTGAAAATCACAATAAACATCTTTCGTGCTGGGCAATACAAAAGCGCAGTAGAGCCATTAATGGGCAATACCATGTCTCCGCAGGTACGAGATGAAACACAGCATTTACTTGGAGATCTGTGGCAGTTCTATATTGCAGAGATTGAAGATTTGAGATTGCTTGAAACTGGCACTATTAATGACTATGCCAACAATCTTCATCTCACACTGGCAGATAATGGTGGTGACTTCGCAGCACTTGCCAAAGAAATTGGATTAATTGATGTCATTGCTACTCGCACGCAGATCATCGATTATTTGAACGATAGCATCCCAGGTTCAGAGGGCGAATTTGACAGTATCGACATGGATAGTTACCTCGCAAATATCAGGCTAAACACTCTCCAATCTTCTGATAAAGAAAACCAAATTGCTCTGGTCGTAGCCAGCGGTACCATTATGGATGGTCAGCAACCTGAGGGAAGTATTGGAGGAGATACGCTTGCAGGTATTTTTACGGAATTACGCGAAGATGAGTCCGTGAAGGCGGTTGTATTGCGTATTGATAGTGGTGGAGGTAGTGCTTTTGCCTCAGAGATTATTCGCGATTCCATCAATGCTACACGCAAGAAAGGAATCCCAGTGGTCGTTTCAATGAGCGGTGTCGCCGCTTCTGGAGGTTATTGGATTGCGGCAGAAACTGACCGAGTCTTGGCCATGTCGACGAGTATAACTGGCTCGATTGGTGTCTGGGGGGTAATCCCAACTATCGACCAATCCCTCGCGAATTTGGGTGTCTATTCAGATGGCGTTGGTACCACCGACATCTCGGCTATGATGGAAATTGATCGGCCCTTATCCCTGCAAACAAAAGCTATTTTCCAATCTGGTGTCGATCATATCTACACTCGCTTTCTTGAACTTGTCGCTAACGGTCGTGGCTCGACACCTGCTGATGTCCACGAAATTGCTCAAGGCCGAGTTTGGACCGGTAATCAAGCATTAGCGAATGGTTTAATTGATGAGCTAGGAGACCTCAACGATGCTATCGAAGTAGCCGCTGGACTTGCAAATCTAGAGGACTATGAGATTGACTACCGTCGCAAACAGATGTCACCTATCGAAACCCTGTTAACTGAAATCAACGGTAATGTCACCGAATCGTTGCACTACTTGGGGTTAGGTTCTAATGTTAAAACAGGCATTCCTCAAAGCCTTCAGCGTTATGCCAAGAAAATCTTTGGCCCCCTGATAATGATCGACAATCTTAATGATCCCAGAGGACTTTATTTATACTGCGAAGACTGCCCTCTGTAGACAACTCACACAAAACTCTCAGTCAGCAGAAAATCTCGAAATTCGAGGGGTTTTCTGTCATAAAACTTCTAAGCTTTACCCTTAGATCCACTCCCAAAATTTATTGTAATTCCTGATTATTTATACTTAAGTGTATACTCTTTAAAATTTACCTGTCAGTATTCAAGTATCTATATCAAAAGGATAAAATGGATATTCATAAAAAGGATGCGTTGAATGTATGCACGATCAAATAATTATTTAAGCAGTAAAAGCCTTACTGCACGTTACGTTATAGCCCTTTCCTTCATCGCTATGATAATAACGCTCTCAACTTACTCCTTTCAAAGGGTTATTGCAGACCAACAATACTCATCCAATACGATAGCTAGGGCCAGTGCAGAACGTTTTTTGTTAGAGCAAATAAAGGTATACCACGTTGCGTTCATAGCGTCCTATGGAGACTCACAGCACGAGGGTTATCGGTTGGCCTTGGATGAAGCCGCAAGTGCTTTAGAACAAAACCATCAGTCCCTACTAGATCGCGAGGCGTCTAAAAATTTGGGTGGTGAAATGAACCCAAGAGTCAAATCTCTTTATTTTGATCCTCCTGTCAATCTAAACAAAGAAATTTCAACCTATGTCGCCGCGGCGCGAAAACTAACATCTAAAACCGACGATACATTAGAAGGCCTGCCCCTGCTACCTGATCGTTTTGAGGACCAAACTGAGCGGCTTCTAGAATCAATGCATCTCGTGGTTCAAGCTCATGTTGATGAATCTGAAAATGCCATTGCCACTATGGGTCAAGTTGAAATAGCCCTATGGGGCATAACAATGGTTATTCTAATGCTAGAGGCCTTGTTTATTTTTCGGCCGATGATGAGCACCATCGTCGACCAATTAAAAGTGCTAGATAAGAAAAAAACTGACGCAGAAAAAAACCTTGAGCACTTGAAAGCCACGCGACAGGCATTAGTAGAGAGCCAGCGGATTGTTTCGTTGGGCCGCATGGTATCTGGTTTTTCACACGAATTGAGTACCCCTTTGGGTATTGCTGTAAGTGCTACAAGCCAGATTGAAGAGTCTATTGCAGACCTGAAAGATCATCTTTTGACGTTGCCTGAGGGGAACAACAAAAACATCGATAACAATGTAACTCATATTACTGAAACAGCACTCATAGCATCAATAAATCTGTCCCGCGCCGGACGATTATTAGACATGTTCAAACAAAGCTCCATTGATAAATACAGCGAAGAAAATCATGAGTTTAATCTCAGTAAATTAACTCAAGATACTGCTCAAAATTTAAACCACGAACTCAAAGCTAAGTCAGTACAAGTGTTGGTTAACTGCTCCGATGACATTACTCTAGAAGGCAAACCATCCCTCTTAGAACAGTTAATCACTAACCTTATCGTTAACAGCCTTACCCATGGATATCCCGATGGTAGTGTTCTGAAACAAACGCCAACTATTACAATAAATTGGCGGGTCGATCCAATTAAAGAAACCATTTCTCTTGAGTATCACGACAATGGACTAGGCATAGACGCTGCTATAGCAGATAGACTATTTGAACCCTTTGCTACCAATAGGCCCGCACAAGGGCGGGGGCTAGGCTTATACATTTGCCACACTATTGTCACGCAAGAACTAAAGGGCACATTGAGGAGTGATCTAACAGCAGGTGCAGGCGCAACTTTCCATGCAGAGTTTCCATTAACCGTTTAACTAGTCGCTGTTTTCACATCATAGAGAAGCCTTATCCACAGGAAGAATGGCAATGAAATTAATAAGTAAGCCCGCAATTACGACAGGTAGTATGTTTACGGAGCATAGCCAGTCATGGAAAGTATTACTGGTAGACGATGACTTGGACATCATAAAAGTTACGCAACTGAGTCTTCGTAACTTCACCTACGCCCAAAAGTCACTGGAAATACTTACAGCCAACAGCTTGGGTCAGGCAAAAGAAATCCTGCATCAACACTCAGATATCGCCATAGTGGTGTTGGATGTAGTGATGGAGAATGAAGATGATGGGCTGCAACTTGTGAAGTATATTCGCGACAAAATTAACAATCAGATGTCTAGAATAATTATCTGCACAGGCCAACCCGGGCTAGCGCCAGAAAGATATGTCGTTGATAACTATGATATTGATAACTATTTATCAAAAACTAATCTAACAACAACAAATTTGCATTCGAAAATGCGCTTGGCAATCAGGAGTTATGACAATTTATTGAATCTCAAACGCCATCGAGAGGGCTTAGAGAGGATACTTAACCAAGTACCAAAGGTTTCCGCGCTTGGAAGAGAGTCCAAAACGCTATTGTTTAAAGCGCTGCTAGATCAGATGATTTTTTTCTGCGCTACTAGTTCATTACTGATCGATTTTAAACTGGATGGATTTGTTGCTTATGTTAAAGATGGAAAACCAACAATAAGTAGCGCACAAGGCCGCTTTTCAAACCTTCCTGAACGTTCTACTGAAACCTTTACGCTGTTACAGCGATGCATAGAGCTATCCTCCAATAGTGACTCTAGTGTCGATGCTAGTGAACTGCTCGTACCAATGAAATCTGGGAATGTACTGGTTGCTTTTGTCTATTTACAAACCGGCGTCAGTCTCACGCCTTCTGAACGCTCTCTGATCGAAGTATTCGTTAACCATTGCAGTAGCCTTTTAGAAAATCTGAATCTGTACAACGAACTTGACCGAACCTATCAGCAAGCAATTAATACTTTCGCTGAAATGGCTGAACATAAAGACGATGACACTGCCATGCACCTTAATCGAATCGCCGCCTACACTCGGTTAGTGGCTGTAGAACTTGGGTTAACAGTAAAAAAAGCCCAGCACTGGGGACAGGCAGCTCGACTTCACGATATCGGTAAAATGGGTATTCCTGATTCCATATTACAAAAACCGGACAAGCTGACGGAAGATGAATTTGCAGTCATGCGCACGCATACCCTAATTGGCGCTTCTATCCTCGGGCGCATGGACCATATGGAAGTGGCCAAAGATATTGCACTGTCCCATCACGAACACTGGAACGGTAAAGGCTATCCGAAAGCCCTAAAGGGCGACCAAATACCCTTAGCGGCGCGAATAGTCGCGTTAGTCGATGTGTTTGATGCCTTGGTTAACAAACGTTGCTATAAAGAAGCCTGGACTATTCAGCATGCGTTGGATTATTTACACGTTCATAAGGGAAAGCAGTTTGACCCAGAGGTGGTGGACGCATTCGATCGACTACACGCTCAGGGCTTCATCGCAAAATTAATTAAAGACAGCGAGACATTAGATTTAGGGCTAGACTGATTCAAGACAGCCCTAATGGCTCAATATTAGCGTCATAAATCAAGAAACTCTTTGACAAAAGGTAATGTTAATCTTCGCTGTTCTCGCAGTGAGGCCTTATCCAGCACCTCTAAAGCCTGCATCATGGAATGACTGCTTCTAGGTAACCGATTCAGCAAGAAATTAGCCACTTCATCGGACAAATATAAACCACGGCTATTAGCGCGATACTGTAAAAGCCGCCTTTGATCTTCGTCTTTGTAGGCCGGTAGATGCAGAGATACGCCGGATTTCAACCTAGACAGTAAATCTTGTAATTTCAAGCCCAAATGATCTGGACTGCTGTGCGCAGAGATGATGAGACGGCAACCACTATCCCGGCATCGATTAAATAAGTTAAAAAGTGGTACTTGCCACTCCTCAAGATGCGCGACCAACTGCAAGTCGTCAATACAGACTATTGGGGCCAATTCAAGGGCTTCAAAAACCTGTTCCGGGGGGTAGCCACACAATTCCTTTAAGGGTAAATAAATCGCGCCAGAATTATGCCCAAGTGTAGTGGTCTGACAGCTCGCCTGAAGAAGGTGCGACAAGCCCACACCACTAGCGCCAGACAAATAAGCAAAACGCCTGCCATCATCTTTTAGTAAAAAGGTTGCCATGTGCTGCGGCGTACCATTGGGCGCATAAAAGTTATCAAAGGTCGCCTGATCGTCCAGGGCAACTGGCAAACTAAGTTGCTGAAAATTTTGCATTATTTAATCCAATCGAATGTAAGCTGCTGATTTTCTGTCTCTATATCAGCATTCCGATCGCGAAATCGGCCACTGCGCACAAGGGCATTACTCAGTAATTCTTGGCCACCTTCAGCCTCTACCGACATTATAATCTGATTTCCTCTTGCAGAAAATAGATCAACCGAGTCTATAACCTCTAATTTTTTGAGTTGCTTAAGTACCGAGTGATAAGCGCTGTATGAATTAATATTATAAATTTCTAGCAATAATTCATTGGTATCTGATCGAGGTATATAACTAAAAGACCGGGTCATACGATCGAGTAAATTATCTACGGTCATGGCTAAAAAATGCTCGTCCCGCTCAGATCGGAAATCGTTTAACTGTCGACGCCCCCCTGCCTGAGATAACCACGAACCACGAACCTCCCCAGTAGATGTACGATAAAACCGTAAAGCAATCCAACCGTCTGTTTGGTAGCGCTGGGAAGCCAGTGCAAGGTCATCAGCTTTTAGATTCCACGCTTGCTCTATCGGTAAGGCTAATTGATCCTCTAGGTCAAAAGTAGGGAGTATGTAAGGAATCCCACGGGATCGCATAGCCCGGTCAAAACGCTCTAAAAAATCTGTGTCGCCAGAATCTATAGTGCTCTTTACCGATATTTCTTCTCCGATAAATCCGCGACCCACAGTTGGGTCATCACGGATAATCCAAACTAGGAACTTAGGCCTATTTGAGGGTAAGATCGGTAGTTGTGCCTGTCGGATCAATAGATCTATTGCCGAGCGCGAAAATTTAACTCTCAAGCCAAAAACCGGACTATCAGACTGAGAATCCTTTACGCTTACATTAAGGGGCAAGTCCTCAAAACTTAAGGCGTCGACGTAACCATTAGCATCACTCAAATATGGAGCGAGGCGAGTTGATTGAAAGGTTTGACTATTGCCCGTTAATTTTATGAGCACATTTTTCAAGGCATCTAACACCCCCTGTTCGCGTGCAGAAGAGCCCTGATCTGCTATAGGCACCATGGCGCTATATAAATCATTAACCTCTTCAGCCGCACAATACGGGCTAACAAAGAACAATACTAGAATCAAAAAATGCCGTAACATATTTACTCCAACCTAATGTCTGACATTGTACCAGTGGTTAATCAAGATTAGACTCCTCCACTGAGAAATACACTGAGTAAAATAAGATTAATTAAAAAATAGCGCCCGCCTAACAGCCGCGCTAAAATATCGGTTTTCCAAAGGAACCCTCCCATGTCCGAAAAAAATCAATCTTTGAGCTACAAAGATGCTGGTGTCGATATTGATGCAGGTAACGCCCTGATCGAAAAAATAAAAGGTGCCGCAAAGCGTACTCGCCGCCCTGAAGTCATGGCAGGTCTGGGTGGTTTTGGCGCACTTTTCGAGCTACCCACAGGATACAAAGAACCCGTATTGGTGTCTGGTACTGACGGTGTAGGCACCAAACTTCGGCTCGCACTGGATCATAACAAGCATGACACTGTAGGTATTGACCTGGTGGCAATGTGTGTGAACGACCTCATTGTATGTGGCGCAGAACCTCTCTTCTTCTTAGACTATTACGCAACAGGGAAGCTAGACATAGAGACTGCGGCAGCTGTCGTTAATGGTATAGCTGACGGATGTGAACTTTCCGGTTGTTCTTTGATTGGCGGTGAAACCGCTGAAATGCCTGGGATGTATGAAGATAAAGACTACGACCTTGCTGGCTTTTGTGTCGGTATTGCCGAAAAGTCCAAACTCATCGACGGTAGTCAAGTTGCAATAGGTGATACATTAATTGGCTTGGCCTCTAGCGGTCCCCATTCCAATGGCTATTCTCTGATACGCAAAGTACTTGAGGTTACCAACACAGACCCCGCAAACACAACACTTGATGGGGTCCCGATCATTGATTTACTCATGGCCCCTACAAAAATCTATGTAAAGTCACTACTTGGTCTGATTGCACAATCTCCTGTAAACGCCCTAGCCCATATTACAGGTGGTGGTTTACTCGAAAATATTCCACGTGTACTGCCGGAAAATGCTAAAGCAATTATTGATACCAACTCATGGGTACGGCCATCTATTTTCGATTGGTTGCAGCAAGGTGGCAATATTGACGAACATGAAATGCATCGCACCCTTAATTGTGGTGTCGGCATGGTTATCTGTGTGCCCGCATCAAGTGCACAGAATACATTGACTATTTTGGCTGATAGCGGTGAAACAGCCTTTATCCTCGGCTCGATTGATGAGATGAAAGCTGGCGACGATCAAGTCCAACTATTAGGGCTTGCTCAATGAGTACTGGCCAAAAGCCAACTTTTCGCATAGTCGTCCTTATTTCCGGAAGCGGCTCTAACCTGCAGTCACTCATCGATGCTTGCGATAATAATCAAATAAAAGCTCAGATCACTGCGGTGATTAGCAATAAGCCAAGCGTTAAAGGATTAGACCGGGCTACTACAGCCAACATTCCAACACTTGTTATTGATCATCGTGACTTTAGTTCTAGGCAGGAATTTGATCAACACCTTTTAGAGGCCATCCAAAACTTCTCACCCGACCTAGTCATCTTGGCTGGCTTTATGAGGATCCTAACCTCTAACTTTGTTAGTCAGTTTGAAGGCAAGCTACTCAATATACATCCCTCTTTGTTACCCGCCTACCAAGGCCTAGATACGCATAAGCGGGCAATAGATGCGGGTGATTCAAAGGCGGGCGCTACCGTGCACTTTGTGACTCCAGAACTAGATGGCGGGCCTCCAGTGCTTCAGGCTGAAGTCGACATTAGTCCCACAGATAGCCCTCAAGATTTAGCCGCGCGGGTCTTAACGATGGAACATAAAATATACCCAACAGCGGCTCAATGGTTTTGTGACGGTCGTTTAACTTCGCAAAATGGCAAAGCCTTCTTGGACGGTGTGGTGATTGGAGAAAACGGAATATTATTTGATATTAATAATGAACGCTAATCGTTTTTGCCACTCTAAAGCCTAATCGACTTGCTTAAAAACTTGTGTAGGTATAAATGAATAGATCAGCAACACTGAAGAGATCCGCTCTAGTCATCCGGTTCATAGCGATTTCGGCCGCAGTCTCACTGTTAAGTCCCTCATTGACCGCAGCATCGATTACCAATAACGAAATAGCCACTTATAGCGCGCAATACAGCGCTAATTACAATGGGTTAGCCATCAAGGCCCACCACCAACTTCGTCAGTTAGAGGATGGTTCATACATAGAAATCTTGAACGCTAAAAGCATTCTTGGCAAAATTAAAGAAAGCGCTAAATTTATAATCGATGATCATCAGAAAATTCTTCCTTATCAATACAACTATAAACGTTCACTGGTCGGTATATCTCGAGTAGAGAGTCAAGTCTTCGATTGGCCCAAGAAACAACTTAAATATACTAAGAACGATAAAATCCAGGTTGTTGCTCTCGAGCCTGGCGCGCTTGATATTGTTACTCACAAGTTACAATTACGGCATGACCTGCAAGAAGGAAAAACGATACTTTCCTATCCTGTCATGGCGCGTGATAAGCGAAAGCAGTATGATTATGAGGTTGTAGCATCAGAGATTCTAAACACTGAGATCGGCCCCCTGAATACAACTAAGATTCGTAGAATCAGTAACAGTAATACTCGTGAAACTGTTATTTGGCTAGCGACTGACTGGAACTTCTTAGTGGTACAATTAAGTCATACTGAGAAGGGCGACAGCCACCAACTAAAAATTATCCAAGGAAGGGTGAACGAGCACGATATTTTACCCTTAGAGCCTATTGGAGAGAAAAAGATATGACTGAACGAGATGCAACCAATAAGAGTAAATCCATCCTTACTCTCGGCACTCTCGCCTCGCTCATTATCGTGGGAGGTGTACTCTACCAAGCTCAAAAAGACCTACCTAATGACCCTGAACTTCTCTCAATACCTGAACAAGTCGTCGAAGCTGTCATTATCCCTGCAACAGTTCCAGAAGCCACCATACCAGAAGCGCTTAATCACCCAAATAGCGCATCCAAGACTCCGTCAGAGCCCGTAAAAACGCCGTTACCGTCGTTAGATGCGAGTGATGATTTCGTGCGAGAACGCATTGTATTAATGAGCAGCAAGACTGAAATAAATAGCTGGTTGGCGGCCGATGACCTTGTTCGACGAACGGCTAGTTATCTCGACGGACTCTCAAGAGGTATAATGCTGGGTAAGATTTTCCCGCTAAGCTCTCCCCAAAGTAGCTTCGCAACACATAACGACGGCGATGTGATTTGGCTGAATGCAGGTAACTATGAGCGATATAACACTACGGTGGCAGTGCTCGCATCGCTAGACATGAAATCCATGGCGCAAATGTTCCACTTTGCCCGTCCATTGCTAGAAAGCGCATTTCTTGAGATGGGGTATAAGCCCCGTCAGATGGATGGAATATTGTTAACCGCAATAGATCAGGTTCTCAATACGCCCATTATAGTCGAACCTATTAGCCTAACTCGTGATTCTGTGGCCTACAAATATGCCGATATGTCGTTAGAATCTTTAACACCACTGCAAAAGCAGCTTATACGCACGGGTCCTGAAAATACCCAAAGATTGCAACAGCAGGCGCTCTTATTGAAGAACGCTTTGCTCAATCCAAACGGCAATCAATAGTCATATCAACGTTTAAAGATAGCCTTAAATTACGCCTTAGGTAAAGTCACACCAGTTTGGCCCTGATATTTACCACCTCTATCCGCATAGGATGTGGCGCAAACTTCATCAGATTCAAAAAACAACATTTGGGCAACACCTTCATTCGCATAAATCTTTGCCGGAAGGTTAGTGGTGTTAGAAAACTCGAGTGTCACATGCCCTTCCCATTCTGGTTCAAGCGGTGTCACATTGACAATAATGCCACATCGAGCATAGGTCGATTTACCCAAGCAGATAGTCAAGACCGAACGTGGAATCCTGAAATATTCAATCGTTCTTGCTAGAGCAAAAGAGTTAGGTGGAATGATGCAATAATCTCCACTGATATTAACAAAGGAGTCATCATCAAAATTCTTTGGGTCTACGGTTTTTGAGTGGACATTGGTGAATATTTTAAACTCATTGGCGCAACGAACATCGTATCCATAGCTAGAAACACCGTAAGAGATAACTCTCTCCTCTCCATTATAGCGAACCTGCTCTGCTTCATAGGGCTCGATCATTTTATGCTGCTCGGCCATACGACGTATCCAATTGTCTGATTTAATGCTCATGAATTAACTTCTCTTAGTTAGATTATTGCGCGCAAAATACTCGATAAAAGTCGACTTAAAAACGCCAACGGTATGATACGCATTTATAGCTTTTCAGCAAGACCCACCGCCGTCGGATTAGTCTCTGTTATTCGAACTCTATGTCGGGACCACTATCGGCATGTACTGATTCTAGGGCTGTCATCACAGATCGAGCAATTTCTCGATATTGTTGTGCAATAGGTTGATCTGGAAAAGCCGCCGCCAAAGGCAGCCCTTTATCGCCCTGCTGCCTAATCGTAAGGTCTAAAGGAAGACTACCCAGCAGCGCAGTACCGTAATCAGCTGCAACTCTCTGACCCCCACCGTCGCCAAAAATATGCTCGGCATGACCGCATTCAGTACAAACATGGACTGCCATATTCTCTACAATGCCTAACACCGGTATTTTCACTTTGAGAAACATCTCAATACCTTTTTGGGCATCAAGCAACGCAATATCCTGAGGAGTCGTGACAATAACGGCCCCTGCTACCTGAGCCTTTTGCGACAACGTAAGCTGAATGTCACCCGTACCAGGAGGCATATCCACCACCAGTATATCGAGCTCACCCCACTGGGTTTGCTGTAATAATTGTTGCAGTGCGCCAGCTGCCATAGGACCACGCCATGCCATCGGCGTCTTATCTGTCACCAAATAGGCCATAGACATAGTAGCAACACCATGAGCCTCAATAGGCTTAAGATATTTTTCATCTACGGCTTCAGGGCGAGTATTTTCTTCGACACCAAGCATCATACCAACACTTGGACCATAGATATCTGCATCTAGAAGCCCCACTCGATAGCCTTCCTGATGCAATGCCAGCGCCAAGTTTACCGCCGTTGTTGACTTACCTACTCCGCCTTTGCCTGATGCAACTGCAATAATATTTTTCACCTGAGTTAACACTAAATCACCCCAACCTATACTCTATTTAATTACTACGACAACTTAGCTCCGCTATTTCGCTCAATAGCCCATGAAAAGTTACTATAAAATCGCTATACTCGCATCTCTTCCAAGCTGCCGAAAAAGATTTCTAACATGCCGTCAAAACGTCAAATTCTGGTTACCAACGCCTTGCCTTATGCTAATGCCGCTTTGCATCTGGGCCATATCTTAGAGTACACCCAAACCGATGTCTGGGTGCGCTTTCAAAAGATGCGCGGCCACGAATGTTACTACGTTTCCGCAGATGATGCTCACGGCACTGCAATTATGTTAAAAGCGGACGAGAAAGGTATTAGCGCCGAAGAACATATTGCAAACATGCGTGCTATTCATGAAGCAGATTTTAAAGATTTTTTGATTGGTGTTGATAACTATCACTCCACACACTCTGATGAAAACCGCGAATTTTCTGAGCTAATTTACAATCTACTGAAGGCAAATGGGCATATCGCGCAGCGGTCCATTACTCAAGCATTTGATCCAGAGAAGAATCTTTTTCTCGCAGATCGCTACGTCAAAGGCGCCTGCCCCAAATGTAAAGCTGATGATCAATATGGCGATAACTGTGAAGCCTGCGGTGCCACCTACTCGCCGGTCGATCTTATTAATCCCATATCCGTCATTTCAGGTGCCACGCCTGTTGAAAAAGAGTCAGAGCATTATTTTTTCAAATTACCTGAATTTACAGCATTCTTAAAAGACTGGGTCGGCAGCGGTACCGTGCAAAAAGAAGTCGCTAACAAGCTAAGTGAATGGCTAGACAGCGGTTTACAAGAATGGGACATCAGCCGCGACGCACCCTATTTTGGCTTTGAAATTCCTGACGCTCCCGGCAAGTACTTTTATGTCTGGCTAGATGCGCCCATCGGTTACATGGCGAGTTTCAAAAACCTTTGTGATCGAGATGGGTTAGATTTTGATCATTTTTGGAAAAAAGACAGTCCAACCGAGCTATATCATTTTATCGGCAAAGACATCGTTAATTTCCATGCCCTATTTTGGCCCGCGATGCTGAAAAGCGCTGAATATCGTACACCGACCAAAATTTGCGTGCATGGTTTTGTTACGGTCAATGGTAAAAAGATGTCTAAGTCTCGGGGCACCTTTATCAATGCACGTTGCTATCTAGATCATCTACATCCTGAGTATCTTAGGTACTACTACGCCTCTAAATTATCTGGCACGATCGAAGATATTGATCTCAATTTGGAAGACTTTATACAAAAAGTAAACAGTGATTTAGTCGGCAAGGTTGTCAATATCGCCAGCCGCTGTGCCAAGTTTATTGCCAACGGTAACGATGGGGTACTGTCATCGGCTATTGATAATCCTGAACTATGGGCACAGGTCAGTGGCGCTGCCGGTACAATTGCTAACCACTATGAAAATCGAGATTACGGTAAGGCTATTCGAGAAATTATGGCGCAAGCGGATGCGGCGAATGAATATATCGCCCTCAAAGAGCCATGGAAACTCAACAAAGATGAATCACAGCAACAAAGTGTTCAGGACATTTGCTCGCTGGGTATTAACCTATTCCGCGTATTGCTCACCTATCTAAAACCAGTACTTCCTGCTATGGCTGAAGCGGGCGAGTCATTCCTAAATGACACCTTAACGTGGGACAGCGTGAAGCATCCCTTAGTCGAACATAAGATTAATCAGTTTAAGCCACTTATGCAGCGAATCGAAAAAGAGAGGGTCGATGCCATGGTTGAAGCCAGCAAACAGGATCTTGCTAAGGAAATCCCGAAACCCATCAGTGGTGCCTTAGTAGATGAACCCCTAGCCGATGAAATTAGCTTTGATGACTTCATTAAGGTTGACCTGCGTGTCGCTCGAATTGTGAGTGCGAGTCATGTCGAAGGAGCAGATAAGCTACTGCAACTTAATCTAGATATTGGTGGTGAAATGCGTCAGGTATTTTCAGGAATTAAATCATCCTACGACCCAGCAGACCTAGAAGGCAGACTTACCGTAATGGTGGCTAACTTAGCGCCACGAAAAATGCGTTTTGGCATGTCCCAAGGGATGGTTTTGGCAGCAGCAGACAAGCAGGGTATTTATCTATTAGAACCTGATAGCGGTGCTCAACCAGGTCAAAGAATCACCTAATGATGACGCCGATGGTGGATTACTCATATTTATTTGGCCACCAAATTATGGGGTTTTCATGATAGTAAAAAAGCTACCTATAGGTGTGTTTTAGTTGTTGAATAGCACCGCCAGATTGCACCATACTAGTTATCCGCCACATCTATTATACTGAGCACATGCAAGAATTCGCCATCATCCTGGTCAGCTCTATTCTGATCAACAATTATGTACTCGTTCAGTTCCTTGGGCTCTGTCCTTTCATGGGCGTGTCAAAAAAGCTTGAGTCAGCCATTGGTATGTCAGCGGCTACAACCTTTGTATTAACTCTCACCGCCATGGCTAGTTATATCGTCAATGAGCTCGTATTAATGCCCCTAGGGCTTATTTACCTTCGCACTATTGCGTTTATTTTAGTCATCGCCGCAGTGGTTCAATTTACCAAGATGTTTATCGAAAAAACCAGCCCACTTCTGTATCGAGTATTGGGCGTATTCTTGCCCCTAATAACCACCAATTGTGCGGTACTGGGCGTGGCACTACAAAATGCCAGCAAAGACCTCAACTTTATGCAATCGTCGCTATATGGCTTTGGTGCAGGTGCCGGTTTTTCACTGGTATTAATCTTATTTTCGGCAATGCGCGAACGTTTGGCCGCTGCTGACATCCCCCAACCGTTTGAAGGGGCCGCCATCGCCATGATTACCGCCGGTCTAATGTCATTGGCATTCATGGGATTTAGTGGGTTAGTGTGAATGATTGATAGCATAGCGCAACAACCAATGCTTGCCGCCCTCATAGCCCTAGTGAGCCTAGGGATGGTTTTTGGAGCTCTGCTGGGGTTCGCCGCTGAAAAGTTCAAAGTACAGGGCGACCCGATTGTTGAGCAAATTGATAATCTGCTACCACAAACCCAATGTGGTCAATGTGGATTTCCCGGCTGCCGTCCCTACGCTCAATCTATTGCCGATGGCGATGCGATTAACAAGTGTCCTCCGGGAGGCCAAAACACCATTAACTCTATTGCTAACCTGCTTGATGTGCCAGCCCCAGCATTAGACGAAGAACACGGTGAAGAGGAAGAAATTAAAACCATCGCCTACATTCGTGAAGACGAATGTATCGGTTGTACCAAATGTATACAGGCCTGCCCAGTAGATGCAATATTGGGTGCCGCCAAACTCATGCACACAGTTATTGTCTCCGAATGCACTGGTTGCGACCTCTGCGTTGAACCCTGCCCGGTGGACTGTATCGATATGCTGCCAGTTGTCCAAGGTATCGTGCAATGGCACTGGCCGACTCCTCCCACCACTATTGACCTTATAGCGACCAGCAAAATGTCATCTCAAGAGGATGCCGCATGAGTCGCACCTGGGAGACTCCCGGCGGCGTTCACCCGCCAGAAAATAAATCACAGTCAATGACTCAGAGTATTGGGCACTTACCCATCCCGGGTACTCTAGTGATTCCACTGCATCAACATATAGGCTCTCCATCAAAAATCGATGTCACCATTGGGCAGGCTGTACTTAAAGGTCAGACATTAACAAGGGCAACCCTTTCAAATAATTTACCAGTACATGCATCGACCTCAGGGACTGTGATTGCTATCGATGATCAGCCAGTCGCACATCCTTCAGGCTTAACCGCCCCCTGCGTCACCATAGCTAGCGATGGTAGAGACCAATGGATCGAGCATGTCGGTGTTACAGATTTCCGACGATGTGGCCCCCTAGATTTATTACAGATAATTACCGATGCCGGCATTGCCGGAATGGGCGGAGCAGGTTTTCCATCCGCCATCAAACTAAGTCCTAGTAAAGACAAAGCCATCGACACCCTCATTATTAATGCGACAGAATGTGAGCCCTATATCACCGCCGATGATGCCGCTATGCGCGAAAAAGCCCAAGATCTGATTCAAGGGATAGAGGTCGTCTGCCACATTTTGAACGACCCAAAGAGAGTTGTGATTGGCATCGAAGATAACAAACCTCAGGCTATCAAAGCACTGCGACCATATATCCAAGAGAGTTCTATTGAAATAGTACCCTTTCCGACTAAGTACCCCTCTGGGGGCGAAAAACAATTAATTTATATACTTACCGGCCGTGAGGTTCCTAGTGGTGGCTTGCCTATCGATCTAGGTATGGTTTGTTTAAATATCGGAACGCTTATAGCGATCAAACGAGCTGTCATTGATGGCGAACCACTCATTTCACGAATCACCACCGTCACTGGCGGAGCCTGCGGAGTTAACCGTAATTATGAGGTTCTTATTGGCACGCCAATAAGCCATCTTCTGACGCACAATGAGTTTGATGAAAAAAACTGCAGTCGCCTAATTATGGGCGGCCCCATGATGGGCTTTAGCTTAACCTCTACCGATGTTCCCGTGGTTAAAACAACCAACTGTATACTGGCGCCCGGTCATTCTGAAATTCCAGCTGATACGCCTGCTCAAGCCTGTATACGTTGTGGACTGTGCGCTGAAGCCTGTCCGGTTTCGCTCTTACCCCAGCAACTGTTCTGGTATGCACAGGCTAAAGACCAAGAGCGTTTAGAAGCACATAATCTGTTCGACTGTATAGAATGTGGTGCCTGCTCTTATGTGTGTCCGAGCAATATTCCTCTGGTTCAGCACTACAGAAGTAGTAAAGGCGAAATTCGCAAAGCCAATATCGATAAAATTGACGCCGACAACGCCAGACAACGTTTTGAATTTCGCAAATTGCGTCTAGAGCAAGCTGATGAGCAACGGCAAGCTAAACGTGAAGCACGACGATTGGTAACCGAACAAGCGAGAGCGACTAGTAATACATCACAACCCGGATCCTCTGCAGCCGATATTATCGCCGCCGCGCAACAGCGAGTCATAACCAAACAAGCATCTCCTGAGCAGCAAAAAGCCAAGTTCGAACGCGCTCTATTGGCGGCACAGTCTAGACTGCAAGAGGCCGAAAAACGATTGATAGAAGCCACCACAAATGGCAGCAAACAACAGCAAACTATATGCAGTGCAAGTGTCGAAAGCGCGCGACAAAAAGTTGATCAGACACAATATCGGCTGAGGGAGCTAACTGACTAATGGCATTTAAACAAATAAGCTCACCTCACGGGCACAACCCTCAAAGCACGAGTTGGATTATGCAACTCGTACTGCTTTCTACCTTGCCTGGATTTCTGGCGCTGAGTTATCAATTCGGCTGGGGCACCTTCATTAATTTAATCATCGCAGTGGTGACCTCACTAATAGCCGAATCAGCGATCCTTGCACTTAGAAACAGACCCATTGCTTTTTATCTAAAAGACTACAGTGCAGCCGTAACTGCTGTTCTCCTTGCCCTAGCCCTACCGCCCCTAGTACCTTGGTGGGTGGTGGTGGTGGGGTCTCTATTTTCCATTGTGGTCGCCAAGCAGCTCTATGGTGGGATTGGCTATAACCCCTTTAATCCGGCCATGGTTGGCTATGTAGTACTACTTATTAGTTTTCCCATTGAAATGACCAGCTGGGTTACGCCGATATCTCTTTTGCCTGAAGGAGTAACCCATCCGGGCCTATGGGAATCACTTAGCATCGTGTTTGCAGGCAACACCCCTGTTGATGGCGTCACTGGCGCAACACCGCTCGACCTTTTCAAACACAGTAACGGGCTGGTAGTCGACCAAATTTATCAGAATGAAGCCTTATTCAGCCAAGCAAGCTTTGCCGGTGTTGGCTGGGAATGGGTCAATGTTGGATTTTTAATCGGCGGTCTAATCTTACTTAAAACACGTATTTTTACGTGGCATGGCCCTCTGGCGATGCTCGGCACCCTAGCATTAATGTCGATCTTATTTTGGGATGGTGGCAGTTCAGACAGTCCCGGTTCACCGATTATGCATCTGTTTAGCGGCGCATCGATGATGGGCGCATTCTTTATCCTAACCGACCCCGTTTCCTCAGCGGTCAGTAATCGTGGTCGGCTTATCTACGGTGCGCTGATTGGGTTGTTAGTTTATGTTATTCGCGCTTGGGGTAATTACCCCGATGCCATGGCTTTTGCAGTACTCCTAGCTAACTTTGCCGCGCCCTTTATCGACAACTACACATTGCCACGTACCTATGGTCATACTGACCGGCGCAAGGCGACTGAAAAGCAGGAGGAAGAATGATCATTAAGTCGATTCGCTCCAACAGTATTGCCTTGGCTCTCTTCGCTTTAGCGACCGCACTAGTATTGTCATCGGTAGACAACCTCACTCGCGATAAGATCGACTATGCCGAACGTTTAGCTGCCCAGCGAGCACTACTAGAAATAGTCCCACCAGAACGTCACAACAATGATCTACTATTAGATACCCAACCTGTGCCAGAAGCCTTTTGGTCAATCTTGGGCCTTATTAAAGGCGGCAATATCCATATCGCACGCTATAACGGTGAGCCTATAGCTGCAATTGTTCCCTCAGTAACTGCCGATGGTTACAGTGGTGATATTGCCATGATTATTGGGGTTAACAACGAAGGCACCATTGCCGGTGTGCGCGTAGTACAGCATAAGGAAACACCTGGCCTAGGTGATAAAATTGACCTTAAAAAGAACGATTGGATTCTCGCCTTTAATGGTAAGTCTCTATCCAATATGGCACGCTCGCAATGGGCTGTTAAAAAAGACGGCGGTCAATTCGACCAGTTTACCGGGGCTACTATTACACCCAGGGCAGTAATTAATCAGATTGTGGCAACTTTAGATTATTTTAATCAAGACAGTGACAGACTATTTAACCAACCGCAGAAAAAAGACACGAACAGCACTGGACAGGTGGAACAATGAGCGATGCAACCGTAAGGGAAGTCGCCGGAAATGGTCTTTGGCATAACAACCCAGCACTCGTTCAGTTGTTAGGCCTATGCCCTCTTTTGGCGGTCAGTTCGACAGTGGCTAACGCTTTAGGCTTAGGCTTGGCCACGATGATGGTGCTTATTGGCTCCAACACTATCGTGTCTTTAATCCGTAATCACGTTAATGACGCCGTTCGATTACCTGTGTTCGTGATCATTATTGCCGCCTTTGTCACCTGCGCTGAATTACTAATGAAAGCTTACACTTATGATCTGTATCAAATACTCGGGATATTTGTACCGCTCATTGTAACCAACTGTGCTATTTTGGGCCGCGCAGAAGCCTTTGCCAGTAAAAACAATGTGGGTCTTGCTGCCCTCGATGGCGTCATGATGGGAATGGGATTTTTATTAGTGTTAGTAGCACTAGGTGCCATTAGAGAATTGCTCGGCCAAGGTACTTTGTTTGTGGATATGCATTTCTTGTTCGGACCCATTGCCGTCAACTGGCTGATCCAGCCCTTTGGCCCAAATTACAGCTTTTTAATTATCGTCCTACCGCCCGGTGCATTCTTAGTTACAGGGCTGTTAATCGCACTCAAAAACATTATCGACAATGTACTTAAAGTCCACGTTGACAAGTCCCGAAATAAGCCCATTAAGGGAGCAAAGCGGGTACGCACTACGGGTCATATTAGTTAATAATTATCGATGTCTTTGTCAAACAGCATATCGATGTCGCGAAAGGCTTTGAACTCTAAATAGTTGTCGCTAGGATCACGAACAAAGAGTGTCGTTTGCTCGCCTTTGCGCCCTTCAAAGCGCAGGTAGGGCTTGATCACAAATTCAACTGCCGCGGTTTCCAGCCTAGCGACAAATATTTCATGCTGGGACCAATCTAAAATCACGCCAAAATGAGACGCTGGCACCGCGTGTCCGTCTACTGCATTAGTCGCAGCGGAGGGGTGATCTGCTGGGTCCACTAAATGGGCGACCAGTTGGTGACCGAAGAAATCAAAGTCGATCCAGCGGTCTGACTCACGGCCTGTGGAACAGCCTATAACGTCACAATAAAAGCTCCGCGCCTGTTCAAGATCGGTAACAGGAAAGGCAAGATGGAAACGTGGCTGGCTGACTTTACTCATAGTGACTTTTAAGGGCTCTTTGGATTAGGTTATCACACTTGGTCTGCCCCAAGAACGGAACCGACCAAGATGATTTTTCTTGCTGTCTTAATATATTAGTTAGTTAACTCTTAGGCAATACGCAACAACGCACAGATCTTATTATCCGCAGGATCGCGCAGATAGGCTAGATACATATCGCCCATATCGCCGCCAGCGCGCACACCGGGGGTCTCTTCACAGGTAGTACCGCCATTGGCAACGCCTGCAGCATGCCAGGCATCGCCCTGGGCAGTATCGGTGACATTAAAACCAATAGTGCTGCCATTACCATGACAGGCTGGCTCACCGTTAATCGGCACGCTTAAGCCGAGAACACCCGATTCAGTAAAATAAAAGCAGCGACCCTTGGGGTCTATAATACCAGGCTTAATACCTAGCTCTCCGAGAATGGCATCGTAGAATTTTTTTGACTCTTCGATATTGTTTGCACCGATCATAATGTGACTAAACATACTAACTCCTAGTAAAACTTCATATTAAATAACCCTAATAGGGTTGGCTTTTGATTCTGTGTTCTAACTATTAAATATAATCTCTTTTATTTCGAACGATAGTAAAGAGCAAAGCTTTAAACTTCAACTGATGGATAAGACTTATAGCTCTATCTGCCCTGCACTAACCAATACACTATTGCCCGCCATCCAAACTCCGGTGAGCGTCCCATTCCTCTTTTCAGTACGTCCGTGGAGGACACTGGGCCGACCCATTTCAACACCTTGAGAAATGCGCCATCTAAAATCTCCCTCGCCAGCGGAGTCATAATGAGTCAGCATGGCAATTAGCGCGCAGTTTGCACTTCCAGTAGCGGGGTCTTCAGGCACACCATCCAAAGGAGCAAGCATGCGCGCCTTGATGTCAAATTCACCGTCACTCATCACGTACAGATGAATATGGGGTGACAACCCCTGATCAGCTAACGCCCTTAGTTGCTCCAAATTTATGCTAGCCTTTTGCAAGGCGGCATGGGTATCTAATTCAACAAATAAAAACTCCAACCCAACAGAGGCCTCTTGCGGCACATGTGTGTTAATACGGATATCGGACTCATCCAGGTTTAAAATAGTTGCTATAAAAGCGGGAGACACGACCTGACCAAGCCTTAAAGGCTCTGGTGCATTCAATTCGCAACTGATATCACCCTGCTGATCAAGGCTAATACTAATTGGTACCAATCCAGCAGCCTCTTCGAATACAACGTTAAGGCCGCCATCGATACAGCCAAAGGCGCCCTCTTGCGCCAAGGCAAAAGCTGTTCCAATATTGGGGTGGCCAGCAAAAGGAATCTCGCGTGCTGGAGTAAAAATACGCACTCGACGGGTCTGACCGAGCCGCGGTGGAAAAACAAATGTTGTCTCCGAAAAGTTAAACTCCCGCGCGATCTGCTGCATTTGAAGGTCTGTTAATCCTTCAGCGTCAGGCAGCACTGCTAGAGGATTACCGCTGAATCGTTGGTTGGTAAATACATCGCAAATAAAGTATCGGTAAGTCATAGGTACAATTTTCGTCTAAGAGATGAATTAAAGATCACCAAGGCAAGGCGTCTAGGTCTAGGTTGCCGCCACTCAAAATAATGGCAACTCTCTTACCGTTAAACTGCTCTGGCTGATCCATAATGGCTGCCAAAGGAACGGCCGCAGAGGGCTCTACGACGATTTTTAATCTAGTCCAGATAAGTTTCATAGCTTCTACGATACGGGCTTCTGATGCCAGTAAAATATCGTCCACATGTTGAGTGATAATCTCAAAATTGCGTACCCCCACCGTGCCACGCAATCCGTCAGCGATGGTGTTGGGGACAAATTCCGCCAATCTGGCACCCGACCGGAATCCTAACCAAGCATCATTCGCAGCCTCTGGTTCAGCGCCAATCACCCGAGTTATGCCTGCCTGGGGAGATTGCTTAACAACAATGGCTGAGCCTCCCAATAGTCCACCACCCCCTACTGGGGTCATTAATACGTCGGCGGGCTTGTCTAGTTGCGCCAGAGTTTCCAGCGTCGCTGTTCCCTGACCAGCAATAATTAGGTCATCGTCGTAAGGGTGCACTAAACGGGCTCCCTGCTGCTCTATTAAACGTGTCACCGTCCCTTCTCGCGCAGTCATCGTCGGTTCACAGTAGACCACTGTAGCGCCATAACTAAGCACTGCATCCTTTTTCGCTTGGGGAGCATTTTCTGGCATTACGACCGTGCAAGATGCCTTACGCATTGCCGCTGCCCAAGCTAAGGCTGCGCCATGGTTACCTGAAGAATGAGTTATAACCCCATTGGCGAGGACCTCTTGAGTCATAGAAAACAACGCGTTGCAGGCACCACGAGCCTTAAAGGCGCCTACTTTTTGCATGTTATCTGCTTTAAAAAATAGCTCGCAAGTGAACAGCTTGTTTAACTGTCTGCTCTGCAGTATTGGAGTACAGTGAATATAAGGCTGTATGCGCTGGTGTGCCTGCTTAATGTCGTCTAGGGTTACGGTCATAGAGCAATTACTTTAATGAAATTACGTTGGCTACAGCATAACCTAAAATAAACTTTTGATGAGCGACTTAACCTCTGTTTTAGTTTAAACAGAAGGAAATCTGGTCAAGAGGTCCGATCAAGTAACCACTGATTACTTGATCGGGATTTGCAACAGTTTAGACACTCATGGATTCGAAATCACATTTCCTCAGATAGATGTTCAGCTTTAGAAATAGTTATATTTTTCGCCCAGCGTTCGCGGCAATACGCAAGCGCAGCGCATTAAGTTTAATAAAGCCTTCGGCATCCGCTTGATTGTACGCTCCACCATCATCGTCAAAGGTCGCTATATTGGCGTCAAACAAACTGTCTTTAGACTGTCTGCCCACCACACTAACATTACCCTTATAAAGCTTAATTCGCACATCACCGTTAACCACATCCTGACTTTGATCGATCGCGGTCTGCAGCATCAGTCGCTCCGGAGCCCACCAATAACCGTTATAAATAAGCTTGGCGTAACGTGGCATTAACTCATCTTTAAGATGTGCCACTTCACGATCCAGTGTCAGCGACTCAATGGCACGGTGGGCCTTCATCATCACCGTGCCGGCAGGCGTTTCGTAACACCCACGAGACTTCATGCCCACATAGCGATTCTCAACAATATCCAAACGACCGATACCATTAGCACCAGCAACAGCATTCAGGTGCTCAATGACAGTGGCTGGCGACATCAAGGTGCCGTCAATGGCAGCAATGTCGCCTTTTTCATAGGTAATCGTCATGTAAGTTGGCTTATCGGGTGCTTGCTCAGGAGACACTGTCCAACGCCACATATCATCTTCGGCCTCAGACCAAGGGTCCTCGAGATTACCGCCTTCATAAGAAATGTGCAGTAAATTGGCATCCATAGAAAAAGGTGACTTTTTACCACGCTTCATTTCCACTGGAATGTTGTGGGTTTCACAGTATTCCATAAGCTTGTCGCGGGAATTAAGATCCCATTCACGCCAAGGTGCAATCACGGTGATGCCGGGCTTCAATGCATAAGCGCCCAATTCGAAGCGAACCTGATCATTACCTTTGCCTGTGGCGCCGTGTGAAATAGCTTCGGCGCCGGTTTCATTGGCAATTTCGATCAATCTCTTGGCAATCAATGGACGAGCAATAGAGGTGCCAAGCAGGTACTCGCCTTCATAGATAGCATTGGCTCTAAACATAGGGAATACAAAATCGCGCGCGTACTCTTCACGAAGATCATCGATATAAATTTCTTTAACCCCAAGAGCTTCAGCTTTTGCCCGAGCAGGTTCTACTTCTTCACCCTGACCAATGTCGGCGGTAAAGGTGACTACTTCGCATTGGTACTCTTCTTGAAGCCACTTAACGATAACCGAGGTATCTAAACCTCCTGAATAAGCGAGAACAACTTTATTAACTGATGACACTGTATAAACCCTTAACTTTTGAATTAGCCGCGAATTTTACCTGAACCGAGTGAGGGATTCACTGTTTGTCTAATTTAAAGCATACAGTCGAGTAATCGCTGTTCGTTCATGAGGGTCAAAAAGCCTATAACCCTGAGTGGAAAAATGGTTTAACTCGGCCGTCGTAGGAAAAGTAAAGTAACTGGGAGTTCCCTGCTGAGTAAAAGCCTCTAGCGCCTGCAAATCTGACAGAAACCTGACTGCATTTATGATCTGCTTAACACCACCACTATAGAGCGATAGAACATTAAATAAATAGGATGATTGCCTCTGTAAGGGGGTGGTTTTCACCGAAATAATATCGCCTGTATCAATACCTGAGTCTTGAATAAAATGTAGGGTCGAACCTATATCGCTATCACCATTGAGCATAGCCCTTAAAGTTGCCATCACCCCACGATAGCTAGGTAACACCCCAGAATGTAAATTAATCACACCATACCGAGGGATATCAATAATATCCTGCCCTATAATCAAACCAAATCGCACCGAGATGATTAAATCTGGCCGGGTGGCTTTAATACGCTCGAGACCCGCACTACCATTAACCTTATTGTCGATATCAACAAAGCCCTGCAATGAACCGCCCGTCTTTACGGCTAACTGTTCAAAGCTAGGTCTTCCGTCTTGTAATAGCTCTAGCTCAAAGCTCTGCAAAGCCATCAATGGAGACGGTAAAAAATAATCCGAGCCCACCTTTTCAGAGATAAAAATTGATATTTCATGGTCGGCAAGTTGCCGAACTAGCTGGCTGAGCGCCAGATGACTGGGTAAATCTCTGTTTGTTAGCAAGGTAATACGCATAGCAACTCTCGACAATGGGACCTAAAATTCACGTCAAACTCATGTTATTTTGATTCAGTATGCCGTTCTTTGCCACAAAAACTATTATGCAGCCACGGTTTGCGGTAGCATTCACCCCATAACAGCGGAACCATCTTTCATGGATAAAATTTCTATCATCCTACCTGACGACTGGCATCTGCATCTGCGTGATAATCAGGCTCTTGAAACTACCGTAGCTGCTGCTGCCCGAGGTTTTGGCCGCGGTATTATTATGCCCAACCTGACCCCACCAGTAACGCATGTTGCTGATGCTGTTGCCTACCGCGAACGGATTATGGCACAGCGGCCCGAGGGCTCGATCTGGCAACCTCTGATGGTGCTTTATCTCACTGACAATACTACTGTTGAGGAAATTCGTGCCGCTAAAGACAGCGGATTCATCCATGGCTGTAAATATTATCCTGCAGGCGCCACCACTAATTCTGCCTCGGGAGTGACCGACCTAGATAAAATGTCGCCTGTTTTTGAAGCTATGCAGGACGTGGGCATGGTGTTGCAATTACACGGTGAAGTGACATCTGCAGATGTTGATATTTTCGATCGAGAAGCGGTGTTTATCGATCGTCATCTTCGCGGTATGGTCCAACAATTTTCCGACCTTAAAATAGTATTGGAGCACATTACTACCCAACAAGGGGCTGACTTCGTCCTCGAGGCTAACGATAATGTCGCTGCCTCAATCACGCCTCAACACTTGTTATACAACCGCAATCATATGCTGGTTGGCGGGATTCGACCTCACCTATTTTGCTTGCCAATCTTAAAGCGAGATATTCATCAGCAAGCACTTGTTAGCGCGGCTACCAGCGGTAATACCAAGTTTTTCTTGGGCACTGACTCTGCGCCCCATGCGCAAGGCGCAAAAGAAAGTGCCTGTGGTTGTGCCGGCTGTTTCAGTCACCATAGCGCTATCGAGCTATATGCTGAAGTATTTGACCAAGCCGGCGCCATGGATAAGTTAGAAGCTTTTGCTAGCACCAATGGACCAGATTTTTATGGCCTGCCCCACAATTCATCATCGATTGTGCTGAAGAAACAGCAATGGCAGTTACCTGATAGCCTCCCGTTTGAAGACACCCAGATAATCCCCCTAGGTGCAGGCACCACATTAAACTGGAAGATGGTGGAATAATGGATATTCTCGATGAAAGTACCGATGCATTGATGGCCAAACGCTTTCGGGGATTTTTACCCGTGGTGGTTGATGTTGAAACTGGTGGCTTTGATTCGCACAGTAATGCTCTGCTTGAGGTTGCTGCGGTGTTGTTGGAGATGGATAGCCAAGGAAATCTGCAAATTAAAGAAAGCTACAGCAAAAATATCGAACCCTTTCCCGGGTCTATCGTCGAAGAATCTGCATTAGAATTTACCGGTATTGATCTTTATGACCCAGAGAGAGATCCCGAGGAAGAAGGCGAAGCCCTGCGTGAAATTTTTCAACCGATTCGCCGTGAAGTTTCTATTACTGGATGCACTCGCGCAGTCATGGTAGCTCACAACGCTCACTTTGATCTTGGTTTTATTAATGCCGCAGTGGACCGTTGTCGCATCAAACGTAATCCCTTTCATCCATTTTCTTGCTTTGATACCTCGGGTCTAGCGGGGCTTGCCTATGGTCAAACTGTGTTGGCTAAAGCCTGCCAGGCCGCGGGAATCGACTTTAATAATCGTGACGCTCACAGCGCTCTATATGACACTGTGAAAACAGCAGAGCTCTTCTGCAGTATCGTTAATCGATGGAAAGAATTAGGTGGATGGCCACCAAATAACTGACTGCGATTGAGACTTCACTTATTAACCTAATAACCAAAAAAAGACCACCAATGGCGGCCTTTTAGATAAATAGAAACCATTATTCAGCTTTGTTTTTAACCCAAAAGTCAGCATTTTCAATGCCCACTGCCTCGGCATCAAACACCGGATCAAGACCCTCTTTAAGTTGCGCCTCGTAGTCTTTTAACGCCAATAATGCAGGGCGCTGAAGAATTAAAATGGCCACAATATTCAACCACGCCATGGCCCCTACGCCAACATCGCCCAGTGCCCATGCAAGGTCAGCAGATTTAATACCACCGTACATAACTGAGGTGAGCACTAGCCATTTTAGAAAAATCATCAACCAAGGACGATGAACCGCACGGTTAATATAGGTGACGTTAGTCTCGGCAATGTAGTAGTAGGCCAAAATCGTAGTGAAGGCAAAGAAGAATAACGAAATTGCCAACAGACTGGCACCCAAGCCTGGCAATATGGTTTCAAAAGCACTTTGCACGTAAATCGGGCCCGCTTCCACACCGGCTAAGCCTGTGTATAGCATGGTGCCATCAGGCCCTTGCACATTGTACAGACCGGTGAGCAAAATCATAAACGCAGTAGCGGTACACACGAATAGGGTATCGATATACACCGAGAAGGCTTGCACTAAACCCTGCTTAGCCGGGTGCGAAACTTCTGCAGCCGCTGCGGCATGGGGTGCTGTACCCTGCCCTGCTTCATTGGAGTATATACCGCGCTTAACACCCCACTGAATGGCCATACCAATAATCGCACCATAACCAGCATCAAAGCCGAAGGCGCTGTCGATGATCAAGCTAAACATCGCTGGGATTTTTTCGTAGTTGGCTGCCATCACCATCAATGAAATCAGGATATAGCCCAGCGCCATGACAGGCACCACGACTTGCGTAAAGCGGGCGATTCGCCGGACACCACCAAAGACAATTGCAGCAACACCGGCGGCAATAACTGAAGAAGCTACCACGGGCGAAACGCCCCAGGCATTTTCAACGGCAGCGACAATACTATTGGCTTGAATTCCCGGAAGGCAGAAACCAACGGCAATAATGGTGCACACAGCAAACAACCAGGCGTACCATTTTTGTCCCATGGCCTTTTCGATAAAGTATGCTGGGCCGCCCCGATACATACCTTTCTCATCTTTTTCTTTATAGATTTGAGCTAGAGTGGCTTCGACATAGGCGGTTGCAGCACCCAAAAAGGCTACCAACCACATCCAGAACACCGCTCCGGGTCCACCCATGGCAATCGCGGTAGCAACACCAGCAATATTACCTGTACCAACACGCCCAGACAGAGAGATCGCTAGGGCTTGGAACGAGGACACCCCAGAGTCAGAACTTTTACCCTGAAACATCAGCTTTATCATATGACGGAAGTGTCGAACTTGAAGAAATCGCGTGCGAACTGAAAAATACAAACCGGTGCCCAGACACAGATAGATCAGTGCCGAACTCCAAATAATACCGTTTAAATAATTTACAAATGCTTCCAAGATCTTTCTCCGTTTTAATTATTAGTTGCCTTGCCCATGGTACAGTCCAGTTGGCAATGAGCAAATGTTAAATTTGCGTGATCGGTCAATTTAGAGAGACTTAATCTCGAGTCGAAGAGGAATATCAATTTCTGCCTGGGTATGCTCTTGCATTATCCGTTGCAGATTATCGAAAAATGAACCTTTCATCTCAGCAGTTTTCCTTGTACTCATATCTATATGCCCTAACACTGTCTCATAGATGGCACATAACTGATTACGCTCATTGAGCATAACAGCTGTCAGATGAATAAGTTTTTTGTTCACACGATGCAGTCTATAGCGAGCAACAATAATGTCACCCAGCAAACACTCGTTAACATATTTAATGTTATCTTCAAGGGTGAACGAAGAAAACCCAGAATCAAAGTACTCTTGTGAGAATCCGAGTTTTTTGGCATAAAAATCTTCAATAGACTCACCAAATATTTGTGAATAATACAAAACATTCATGTGCCCATTTTGATCACACATGTCCTGAGTTATTGAGATAGGGTTTGAAAGGTAGGGAAAAGTGCGCTGCATGGTCATAAATAGTCAAAATCCATTAATTTACGGAGTTAAATAAAAATAGTACTGCGAAAAACAGTGCGTTCAATCGTCTCTATATTAGAGAGAAATTTACCTAGGCTCACCTTAAACGCAAAGCGAATAGTCGAGGCATGCGTATTCTTTTATGAAATAGCGTCAATTACAAGCCTAACTGTCATCTAGTTAGCTATTTAAGGTCCGTCAGCGTTAAAATGCCGACCCCAAAATGAATTCACCAATAACAAATGGCGCACTGCCCCGCCACAACAGGATAATGTCATGACCGACTCCTTTAAAGAGAGCGCGCTGAAATACCATACCCATCCAGTCCCTGGAAAATTGGAAATTAGGCCAACCAAGCCATTGGCTAACAAAAGAGACCTTTCTTTGGCCTATTCGCCGGGTGTGGCTTATGCCTGTGAGTTAATCCAAGAAAATCCCACATCGGTGGCCTCGGTTACCGCAAGAGGAAATTTGGTGGGTGTTATTACCAATGGCACGGCCGTATTAGGACTAGGTAATATTGGCCCGCTGGCATCCAAGCCGGTCATGGAGGGCAAGGCGGTATTGTTTAAAAAATTCGCTAATATTGATGTTTTTGATATCGAGATAAACGAAACAGATGTCGATAAGTTGGTCGATATCATTGCCGCTTTAGAGCCCACCTTTGGCGGTATTAATCTGGAAGATATTAAAGCACCCGAATGCTTTATGGTTGAAGAGAAACTTCGCCAAAGAATGAAGATTCCCGTTTTTCATGACGACCAACATGGCACCGCTATTGTTGCCGCAGCTGCCATTTACAATGGATTAAAAATTGTCGACAAGAAAATCGAAGACGTAAAACTAGTTGTCTCAGGTGCTGGAGCTGCCAGTATTGCCTGCGTTGATCTTCTAGTAAGTATGGGATTGCAAAAGAAAAACGTCCGAATGATTGATCGTACTGGCGTTATATATGCAGGTCGTAAAGAGGGCATGAATCCATGGAAACAAGGTTATGCCATTGAGACCACTGATCGCACCATAGAAGACGCCATTGATGGTGCTGACCTGTTTATGGGCCTCTCTGGGCCGGGCGTATTAAACGGTGATCTTCTCAAGAAAATGGGCGAAAAGCCCATTATTTTAGCCATGTCTAATCCTATTCCCGAAATCATGCCTGAAGATGCCATCGCCGCCCGCCCCGATGCTATTTTAGCAACCGGTCGGTCTGACTATCCTAACCAGGTGAATAACGTACTCTGCTTTCCGTTTATCTTCCGTGGAGCATTAGACTGCGGCGCCTCCACGATTAACGAAGAAATGAAGATGGCTGCGGTAAAAGCCATAGCTGATCTTGCAACGAAAGAAACATCCGATGTGGTGGCTGCTGCCTACGCTGATGAAAAACTTAAGTTTGGCCCTGAATATTTGATTCCAAAACCCTTCGACCCGCGTTTGATCGAAGAAGTGCCTTTGGCTGTAGTGAAGGCAGCAATGGCAAGTGGCGTAGCAACAAGGCCAATAGAGGACCTTGAGGCTTACCGCCAAACGTTGCACGAGTTTATCAACCAAGCCGGTTTGTTCATGCAGCCCATTATTGAAGTGGCGAAAAAATCACCCGCTACAATTGTCTATGCGGAAGGCGAAAATGACGACGTACTGCTAGCAGTGCAGGCCGTTATTGACGAAAAAATCGCGCGACCCGTTTTAATCGGTGCGCGCCATAAAATCGAGATTAAAATTGACCGCCTAGGCTTGCGTATCGATCTTGATAACGAGGTTGATATAGTCAACCCAGATGATCATGAGAAATATGAAGAATACACATCGCTCTATCACCAGATGGTCGGCCGCCAAGGAGTTTCTGTGGCGGCTGCGCGCAAAATTATGCGCGATGACAATACGGCTATTGCTGCAGTCATGGTCGCCAACAACGATGCTGATGGTCTAATTTGTGGAAAAGTTGGTAGATTTGACTTTCATCTTAGAGAAATCATGCATTTGCTGGGCCCGGAGGATAAGGACCAGTTAGTCTCGTCTGCGGCCGTCTTGTTAATGCCTGATGGGCCGTTATTCTTAGCTGATACGACTATGAACATAGATCCTACCGCAGAGGAATTGGTTAAAATAACGGAAGCAAGTATCGATCTTGTAGCTCGTTTCGGGATTGAACCTAAGGTGGCGTTATTGTCACATTCAAACTTTGGCACCTCCAACACTGCCTCCGCGAAAAAAGTTCGTGAGGCATCAGAATTACTACGCAACAAACACCCAGATTTGCAACTGGATGGAGAGATGCATGTATTAAGTGCTCTGAATCCGATGCTTCGGGATACTGTTTACGCCCAAGCCAACCTGCAAGGTCGTGCCAATGTGCTAGTAATGCCTAACTTAGACTCGGCTAATATTGCGATGGGTCTCATCCGATCATTAACAGACGCATTATTGATCGGGCCTTTCATTACTGGATTTAGTAAACCGGCGCATATCGTCATTCCGTCAGTATCTTCTCGGGGAATTTTCAATATGACGGCGTTAACTGTCGCCGACATACACGCGGGGCGCTAAGGCGACCTTAGTTTGTTATTTGTTTTGCAGGGATAACGCCAACTGATAAAGCTGTTTCTTGTCGCCGCCAGTGATTTTGGCGGCGATGGAGGCCGCTTTAGTCAATGGCAATTCTTTGATCAAAAGCCCTAATAACTTCTCTGAATCCGCAGGCATGGTCTCACCCATTTTCTCTTGACCAGCAACAACCAACACAATCTCCCCTCGTTGCTGATTACTGTCCTCTGTCACCTGCTCTAATAGATCACTAAGATTACCATGCAAGTAAGTTTCGAATTTTTTAGTAATTTCACGCGCTATAAAGGCTAAACGCTGAGGGCCAAAAATATCGCTAAAATCTGCGACAGTATTGGCTATACGATGCGGCGCTTCGTAACAAACGATAGTGTCTGTCACTGCTTTTAATGCTTCAATAGCCGTCCTCCGCTGACTTGACTTTGAGGGTAGAAAACCAATAAATCGAAATTTGTCAGTCGGTAGCCCCGATACACTCAAAGCGGCTATGACCGCGCTAGCACCGGGAATGGGCACAACGGAGAACCCTTTTAAACGTGCCTCATGTACTAATCTGTACCCCGGATCAGATATCAACGGTGTACCCGCATCGGAAATTAGGGCAATATCGTCGCCAGCGCTAAGTCTTTTTAGTATTTTATCGGTGCTGCGTTTATCACTATGATCGTGGTAAGCAACACAGGTCGTTGTGATCCTAAAATGATCGAGCAACCTTTTGCTGTGACGTGTATCTTCACAAGCAATTAGACTAACAGACTGGAGAGTGGTGACCGCGCGAGGTACCATATCCCCTAGATTGCCAATAGGCGTGGCAACAACATACAACGTACCGGATTGATTTGAATTCATGGACAAAAAGTTTCTTCTGCAGATTGTTGGTTTAGGTTGTATCTTAGCCTTTATTAGCGGTTGTACGCCAACTACAACGACACAGAGTGGGAGTGTACCCGTTGCTTTTATCGCTACCACCGAAAATGCTTCTCTTTATGAGCAAGCTGAAACCTTATTTGTCGGAGCGCAATCAGTCGAGGTGCCAAGCGAAATCTTGTTGCAAGCAGCAATTTTATTTGCCAAAAGTGGCGACAAGAGCAGGACTGGTGAATCGCTGGCGCTAATAGATCCAGATGAGCTGAAAAATGTCGACTTTATCAACTACACCCTACTCGGCATCGAGCTAAATTTGCAGTCCGCCTCTCCGGCTGAAGCACTGCTAAAATTACAAGCTACACGTTTTATCGCGCTGAAATCATCATTTAAACGCCAAGATGTCCTGCACACACTAAGCCTTGAGTCAGATATTAATGCCAAACTTGGCAACATAGAATCAAGCATTAACGCGTCTATACGACTGGCTCAATTACTGAACAAAAAAAGTGACGTGCTCAATGTGCACAATAAGATTTGGCGACAGCTATCTGCACAGCCCTACAATCTTTTGCAACGATGTTTTAACCAAGCCGAACCTATTCTCGGACAGTGGTGCAACTTAGCAGCCGACATGCGGTTGCTTCAAAGTAACTACCCTGGCCAACTAATACAATTTAGTAACTGGAAGACTGCCAATCTTTCTCATCCCGCGGCTCGAACACCACCAACTGGGCTCAAGCAAAATCGGAAAAATACCTCTTCATCACAGGTGGCTCTGTTACTGCCACTTCAAGATGATTATAGAATTCCTAGTCAGACATTTTTAGATGGTTTTATGGCCGCCTATTACCAGCTCTTTGAGCAAAGCAATACGGAACCACCAAACATCAGGCTCCACGACACATCAAACCAAACTATACAACAAGCCTACGAAAACGCTATTGCCGAAGGAGCCGAGATGGTGATCGGAGGCTTACGAGAATCAGAAGCTCAAAGCCTCATGCAACTGCCAATAATGCCTGTTCCAACTATTAGCTTAAATCGCCTAGATCGCGTTGATACTCAGCAACCCGTAAACCTGGTTCAGTTTGGTAATTCACCAGAGGATGAGATGACTCAAATCGCCGACCTAGCATGGCGTAAAGGTCATCGTAATGCCATAGTAATAGCGCCAGATAACAACTGGGGTGTTCAGGCGACACGTTCTTTCGATACTTATTGGAGACAAAAAGGCGGCCAGCTCTTGGGTCAGGTAAGCTATCCCATGACAATCAAAGACTTCACGCAATTTCTCAAGCCATCATTACAGATTGACCTGAGCGAAGACCGCGGTGTTGACCTTAAGCGCTTTGTGAATAGCCGGCTAATTTACACACCCAGACGTCGCCAAGATATCGACTTCATTGTGGCTCTGGGGTATCCGTTGAATGCTAGACAAATCAAACCAGCACTAGAATTTCTGTATGCTGCTGATCTACCTGTTTACTCTATTTCAAAAATTTACAATGGCGTCGAACAAGCCGGACTTGACAGAGATCTGTCAGGAATACAGTTCACCGCTATGCCCTGGACTCTGCCGGGGCAGCTAGCCAAAGAATTACGCTCTGATGAGACAATGCATACCGCCTATAGACAACTGTACGCGCTTGGCTACGACACATTTTTAGTCCATCGAAATCTAGATAAATTAAGTTCAGTAACGCAATCGCCTCTTTTTGGGGCTATGGGAGTTCTGTCGCTAAGCCAAGGGGTGATAAAGCGCACTGGCCGATGGGGAGAGTTTAATCAGGGGAAGGTAGCCGAGGTCACCCCCTAGCCGTTTTACTCAAAGGAATGAGTATAAATATGTCGCATTACAATCATGTTACTGGCGGTCTAGGGAAAAGTACACTACCGTCGCTTAAGGGCTCTGAAGCAGAGCAGATAGCCTTAGAATATTTAGTAGGAAAAGGCCTTGTACTTCAAGCCAGGAATTTTGGTACTCGTCGCGGTGAGATTGACCTCATTATGAATGATGGGGATTACTTAGTGTTTGTCGAAGTGCGATTTCGTCGATCGTCAACCTTTGGTAGTGCTGAGGAGTCGATTACTCAACAAAAGTGTAGGCGCCTAACAGCCGCAGCACAGGGCTATATGCAGGCGAATAAATTAACCAATCGGGTTCAAGCAAGGTTTGATGCATTAGCGGTAAGACCTGATACAAATAGACCATCGGGCTATAGTGTAAACTGGATTAAAAATATCCTGACTGATTAAACTAGCACCAATATTCGGTGTCAAAAAACGTCACTAAAGACAAAAATAGATTCAAGGCAGCGAGTACAAATAATGAATCAAAATATATTTAATCACTTCCAAAATGTAATTGAAACGACGATGGTTGTGGGCGATATATATTCAGGCTCGATTGCCAATGCTTCAGAAATTATTACCACCGCCCTTCTTAATGGGCATAGTGTTTTTAGTTGTGGCGAGAAATCAGGTAGTCTCATGGCTCAATTATTGACTGACCATTTATCACTCGGCTTTGAAATTGAGCGACCGGCTTTCCCCGCACTAAATATGAATAAAATGTGCGCAGAGATAACGACGCAAAATCGTTTTGCTAATGTGATTGAGACCCATGCTAGGAGCTCCGACGTACTCGTTGTTATTAGCGCCGGTGATAATAGTCCGTCTATGGTTCACGCGGTGGAATCTGCCATTGAAAAGGGTATGGTGGTAGTGCTATTGTCGGCAGTTAACGATGATCGATTAAGCGCCAGCATTGGTTACAATGATGTTAATATTAGCGCTGGCCAGTTTTCAGGTCAGTTAGTGACTCAGGCTCAATTTCAAACAGTACAATGCCTTGGCGCGTTGGTTGAAAACAAAATTTTTGGAGGTTCATAAATGTTTCGCTTAGCCACAGTTCTTTCTCTTCTTATTATGTTATCTGGGTGCACTGCGATTGTAGATAAGGTGACCGACGAACCTTTCCGGCCAGATCCAACGGGTAAAAGCGCGGGTAAGGATTACGATGATAGTAAAATGGAAACCTTTATTGGGGTCAATATTAGAAAAGCAGATCCAGCATTAGCTAAGGCTCATGTGAATGTAACCGTATATAACGGATTAGTGCTCATTACAGGAGAAGCACCTAATCAAGAGATGAAAGCCCTTGCCGGTGACACTGCTCGTGATTACCATGGGCAACGTAAAGTTTATAACGAGCTGCAGCTGAGAGGTAAAACTTCTATCGTATCAAGAACTAATGATTCATTGATCAGTGGAAAAATTAAAACCAAACTAGCCTTTACAAAAGGTATCGATTTTTCTGACATGAAGATTGTCACTGAAGACAGCGTGGTGTATCTACTTGGCACTCTCTACGAAGATATGGGTGATATAGCAGCCGAAGTTGCTCGCAACACGACGGGCGTAAGGAAGGTTGTTAAATGCTTTGAGTATGTTGAAAAATCAGAGCCCACAGACTAGACCAACTCGATAGCCATCGCTGTAGCCTCTCCTCCGCCAATACAGAGGCTAGCGACACCCTTTTTGCCGCCCGTAAGCTGTAATGCATGAATTAAAGTAACCAGAATTCGTGCACCACTGGCACCAATCGGATGACCTAATGCACAGGCTCCGCCATGAATATTAAGCTTTTCATGAGGAATACCTAATTCTTGCATTGCGGCCATAGCCACCACAGCAAAAGCTTCGTTGATTTCCCATAGATCAACTTGATCTACAGTCCACCCCACTCGTTTTAAAGTATTATTAATCGCGGTAACAGGAGCTGTCGTAAACCATTCAGGTGCTTGAGATGATTCATCGTAACCATGAATCAGCGCAATGGGCTGAAGCCCTCTTGCTTGAGCTTCATCCGCTGCCATCAAGGTCAATGCTGCTGCACCATCTGATATAGAACTAGCATTGGCTGCGGTGACGGTACCGTCTTTTTGAAAGGCGGGTTTGAGTTGTGGAATTTTATCAGGTTTCGCATTACCAGGCTGTTCATCAGTATCGACAATAACGTCACCGCGGCGACTTGAAATAGTTACCGGAACGATTTCAGCCTTGAAAAAACCCTGATCAATAGCTGAATTTGCACGACGTAAAGATTCAATAGCAAAGGCGTCTTGCATATCACGACTAAATTGATATTTGGCTGCACAGCTCTCTGCAAACTGCCCCATCGCAACGCCCTGATAGGCATCCTGCAAGCCATCGTACTGCATGTGATCTAACATTTGAGCATGCCCAAATCGATAGCCTTGCCGCCCCTGGGGTATAAGATATGGTGCTCGACTCATACTTTCCATTCCACCGGCAACGATAATTTCAGACTGCCCAGAGCGCAATGTATTGCCAGCCACCATGACTGATTTCATGGCCGAACCACACACTTTATTTATCGTGGTACACGACGTGGATTGAGCCAAGCCAGCCGCTAGCGCAGCTTGTCGAGCCGGCGCCTGTCCCTGTCCAGCTGTCAACACAGAGCCCATTAATACTTCATCGATTTTAGAAGGGTCTGCGCCAGATCGTTCGATGGCTGCGGCAATTGCAAGAGCACCTAGGTCGGGAGCTGACAATGAAGACAATGAACCCAGCATTCCGCCGATTGGGGTGCGAACAGCGGATAATATTGCGATAGGTTTCGACATACTAAACTCCTTTTGTGCCTTTACGATTGATTATTCTGGTGTCAATTGCGCAGAATGCAAGAAAACATTGTTTTTAACAAGTTGTAATTTTATATCAATCAATAAGGTTAAACTATTATTTGCCCGCTCTTTTAATCAAGTTATTGCGTGCGCACGGTTCCTAGTACTGGGAGTTTCTCCAAGGCCGCGGTTCAATGTCAGAAATACTTATACTTGAGCTATTTCACCACTCGTAGCGAGGGTTTAGGCTTAATAGATTTATCTTTAGCTTCAGAGCTTCTAACCATCTTTGGTGCAGAGGGCGGTGGCTCGGGGCTATCTTCTTGGTCGAACACCATCCCCTGACCATTTTCTTGGGCATAAATCCCAAGAACACCGGCAATCGGAACATAAATATCTACGGGCATACCGTTGAATCTAGCCGAGAACTGGACATCATCACCATCCAAACTTAAATTGGTCACTGCCCTCGGAGCGATGTTCAATACAATTTGTCCGTCTTTCACAAACTCTTGCGGCACTGCAACCATAGGATGATGTGCATCAACGATAATGTGTGGGGTGCAGTCATTATCGACTATCCAGTCGAAGAAAGCTCGCAAAAGGTAAGGTCGATTAGGGCTCATTTTATCTCAATTGATCACTCGCGAATTTCTCGCTCTAGATCCGTTAAGCTCTCTTGAAAGGATGGTCGTTCAAATAACCGGTCCATATAGTCAAGAAGAGGCTTTATTTGGCGATTATTTGGCAGAGCGATCCCCAACTCTGGCAATCGCCATAGCATTGGCGCCAAACAACAATCTACCAAGGTAAATTCTTCGCTCATGAAGTAAGGTACTTCTTCGAAAATACTAGCAACGGTCATTAAGGATTCTCGAAATTCTTTCCGAGCAGCTTCAGCCGCTTTACTGTCTGGACTAGCGATAATCTTATCAACAAGGCCACACCAGTCCCGCTCAACACGGTATATCCAAAGACGGCTCTCAGCTCGAGCCACTGGATACACAGGTAAAAGAGGGGGATGGGGAAAGCGCTCGTCCAAATATTCCATGACCACTTTCGACTCATAAAGAGCCAAATCACGGTCAACCAATGTAGGCAGTGTTCCATAGGGGTTGGCCTCTAGAATCTCTTCAGTCACTGATTTTGGATCAACATCTTCGATATCAACCGTTACACCCTTTTCCGCAAGAACAATCCGCACACGATGACTGTACTGACTTGCTGGGTCTGAAAATAATGTCATTGAAGATCTACGCACGAACACCTCTCATTTTATGATTATTAGTTAATTGAGGAATTATCTATTCCTCATCTAAGCGGTAAATAGATGTCTATCTACCACAAAAAAATAGCGGTAAAGACTAGTGGATGCCCTTCCAATATTCTCGATTTAAAAGCATTACTGGCACCATCAATAACAAAAGAAACAACAACACCATCTTGCCTATATGTTTACGTTGTTCCGCCATAGGTTCTGCAACATAGGTTAGAAAATTAACTAAGTCAAAAACGGCTGCATCGTATTCCTCAGGCGACAAACTGCCTGCTTTATTGATTTCATAACCACCGCAAGGGTTATCTAAAACGTCTTCACCAGTGAGTAAATCACGCTTAATACCACCATTAGTCGCTAAACTGGAACCTGGAATACACTCAGGTAATCCCTGTAGATCAAGAAGCGCATGGGGCATGCCCACATCTTTATAGACTTTGTTGTTGACGCCTAGCGGTCGAGATGGATCCGCGTAAAAATGGCGTAGGTAAGTATACACCCACTCTGGCGAGCGAGATCTTGCTACTAGAGTTAAATCAGGTGGGGTAGCACCAAACCATTCCTTAGCTTGATCCGAGGGCATGGCGATATCCATTAGTTCACCAATCTTTTGGCCACTAAAAATCATATTGTCCAGCATCATCTGATGAGGGATATTAAGGTCATCAGCGACCCTCTCCCATCGAGAATACTTAAATGAGTGACAGCCCATACAATAATTCACCGCTAATTGCGCACCGCGTTGTAGCGAGGCATCATTATTAAGCTGTGGCTCAAATGGGTCACAGTTGATAGTGCCACAGGATTTACCTTCTGAGCCAACGGCCTTAATAGGTAAGATGACCATAGTCGCAACCACCAAGATTGCTCCGATGGTCTTCCAAGCCCCTATACCGCCATCCATAGTGATGCGATCAGGCTCTGGCTTAGTGCTTTCAATTCTGGTCCAGAAATAGATCCCGATAAAGTAAGAGAAATACAATACTGTACAGATTTGGGTAAGAACTGTTCGCGCAGCGGTAGGCGCTTTAACACCAAGATAGCCAAGAATAATAAACACCGCAGCTAACATCAAAATAGCGACGCGACTGAACATACCCTTATATCGTATAGATCGCACTGGGCTTCGATCTAACCAAGGCAACACGAACAAAATAGCTATAGCCGCAGCCATCACAATAAAGCCACCCAACTTGTCGGGAACAGCGCGCAACATTGAATAAAATGGCGTGAAATACCAAACCGGTGCAATGTGCTCTGGAGTCTTCAAGTTATTAGCTATTTCAAAATTAGCATACTCTAAGAAAAAGCCACCCATCTCAGGCATGAAAAAGAGAATTGCGCAAAAGACAAAAAGGAACACCACAATCGGCACCAGATCATGAATAACAAAATAAGGGAAGAACGGGATGCCATCAATGGGATTTCCTTTGGCATCTTTATACTTTTTGATACTGACACCGTCAGGGTTATTGGACCCAACATCATGCAGTGCAATAATATGCATCACGACAAGGGCTAAAAGAATAATTGGAATAGCAACCACGTGCAGTGACATAAAGCGGTTTAGGGTGATACCAGAAATAAGGTAATCGCCACGGATCCACTGAACTAGATCTTCGCCCACCACCGGAATGGCACCAAACAGAGAGATGATGACCTGTGCGCCCCAATAAGACATCTGTCCCCAAGGCAACACATAGCCTAAGAAAGCTTCAGCCATAAGTGCTACGTATATGGTCATACCAAAGATCCATACAAGCTCGCGAGGCGGTTTATAAGACCCGTACATAAGACCACGGAACATATGCATATAAACGACAATGAAGAAGGCAGAGGCCCCCGTACTGTGCGCATAGCGAATAACCCAGCCAAGCTCAACATCACGCATGATGTATTCGACAGATGCAAAAGCCTGCTCAGCTGAGCCTTGGTAACTCATTAACAACCAGACACCGGTAACTAACTGAATCACCAACACGACCATTGCTAGTACGCCAAAGTAATACCAGAAATTAAAGTTTTTAGGCGCATAGTACTCCGCCATATGACGATTCCACTCACGTTTGAGCGTAGGCATTCTTGAATCTAACCAAGCTGCAAAACCTTTTTCTTCACTCATAACTAAGCAACCTCCGTGTCAATGCCAATGATAACAACACTGTCTGACTCGTAACTGTGGGGTGGGACTTCTAGATTTGTAGGGGCTGGAACACCCGCAAAGACTCTACCAGAAAGATCGAACTTAGATCCGTGACAGGGACAGAAGAATCCGCCTAACCAAGAGTCACCGCCAAGATCTGCGGCGCCAACATCAGGTCGATACAAAGGCGCACAACCTAAGTGAGTGCAAAGTCCGACCAAAATTAGATACTCTTCTTTACCGGCTAAGGTACGAGCGCTGCCCTTAACATAGCCAGGCTGTGATGCCTCTTCAGAATCAACATCTCTCAAAATATCACCATCAATAGCATTAATTGCTGCAAGAGATTCTGGCGTTCGCCGAACGATATAAACCGGCTTGCCTCTCCACTCAACAACCATACGCGCCCCGACTTCAAGCTTTGAGATATTAACTCTTACAGGCGCTCCTGCGGCTTTAGCTTTAGCACTGGGCTGCCAAGAGGCTACAAAAGGTACGGCGGCGCCTACCACTCCAGCCCCACCAATTACAGAGGTTGCACCCAATAAAAATTTTCGGCGGCTCTCATTCACAACGTCACCACTCATGGCGCTCCCCCAGATAGAAATAGATTAATGATTAGAAAAAAACCAGAAAATAAACACTCAAATTTTCACGCCGCTATAGTAAATGAAATCGGTTTTTTACGCAACCGACAGCAGACAGATGTGGGGCTAAGTTATTGATTTTATTGGGCAAAAAAAAGCCCGACCAATGAGTCGGGCTTTTCAGTAAAACTATTAATTAGCGCTTAGAGAACTGCGGGCGCTTACGTGCTTTGTGCAAGCCGACTTTCTTACGCTCAACCATTCTCGCATCTCGGGTCAAGAACCCTGCTTTACGCAATGGTGAACGCAGGTTTTCATCATAGCTAACCAAGGCTCGAGCAATACCATGGCGAATTGCCCCAGCTTGCCCAAAGTTTCCACCACCGGCAACGGTGATGTTTAAGTCAAACTTTTCAACCATATCGACAACTTCAAACGGCTGCCGGATAATCATCCGGGCCACTTCACGACCAAAGTAAACGTCGATGCTGCGATCATTGATTTTAATATTGCCATTTCCAGAAGTCATGAAAACGCGCGCTGCGGATGTCTTTCGACGTCCAGTACCATAAAATTGAGTGTCTGCCATAATCGCTTTCCGTTACAGGTCGAGTGTTTGAGGTTGCTGTGCAGAATGCGGATGATCCGCGCCTACATAGACCTTCAACTTTCTAAACATTTCCCGACCCAGCGGGCCGCGGGGCAACATGCCCTTAACTGCTTTCTCAAGAACACGCTCAGGCGCCTTCTCAATCAACTTTTCAAAAGTGATGTCTTTAATTCCGCCTGGGTAACCAGTGTGGGAATAATAAATCTTACCCTTAGCCTTGTTACCGGTAACCGTGATTTTCTCAGCGTTCACGATGACAATATAATCGCCAGTATCAACATGAGGGGTAAATTCTGGTTTATGCTTTCCCCGAAGACGTGAAGCAACTTCGGTCGCCAAGCGCCCTAAGGTTTTTCCATCCGCGTCAACCACAAACCAATCGCGTTCTACTGTTTCTGCTTTTGCACTAAATGTTTTCATCATTTCCTACCTGGAATTGGGACATCCCCAAAAAGGGTGCGAATTGTAATGATCAGCGTGCCCTAATACAAGGCCTGTTTACTCCAAAGTTTAACTTTTTTATATTAGAATCTATGGACAATGGGGTCGAGCTAAATATTCATGGCTCTGCATCTCTAATAATCGACTCTTAGTTCGCTCAAATTCAAAGGCTAAACGCCCCCCAGAATAGAGGCTTGGCAGGCCTTCAGCAGCCGATATCGCGACTTTGACATTGCGATCATAAAACTCATCGACCAAGTTAATGAACCGTCGTGCCGCATCATTGTTATCATCGCCCATCATTGGAATATTCGATATGATCACTGCATGAAACTCTCTCGCAATATCGATATAGTCATTTTGGCTGCGAGGCCCCTCACAGAGAGAGGTAAATTGAAACCAAACGATATCTTCCGAAAGTTTGACTACCGGTATGGATCTACCTTCCACTTCTAAATTAACCGCTATTTTAATCTCACCTTCCACCGGGACTAAGCGATTAAAAATCGCCTCTATATCAGCATCAGCCTTTAAACCAAGAGGACTACAATAAAGCGGTGCCTTTTCAAGAGCTCGAAGACGGTAGTCTGTGCCTCCGTCAACGTTGATCACCTGACAGTGCTGTTTAAGCAGGTCGATAGCAGGCAAGAAACGCTGCCGTTGAAGCCCATCGCGATAGAGTAAGTCAGGCACTATATTTGAAGTCGTAACCAAACAGACCTCAAGGCGAAATAACTCATCCAACAAGCCAGCGAGAATCATTGCATCTGCAATGTCACTGACGAAAAACTCATCAAAACAAATAACGCAGGTTTCATCGGCAATCTTCGCCGCAACTTTCCGAAGCGGGTTAATCTCACCTTTTAGCGCCGTTAGATCTTGATGAACCCTGCGCATAAAGCGATGAAAGTGGATCCGCATTTTATTATCGAACGGAAGGCTTTCAAAAAAAGTATCCATAAGATAAGTCTTTCCTCGCCCCACACCTCCCCAGAGATACAACCCTTTAGGTGGTGCAGGTGAAGCTTGCAATATCCTTCTAGCCGCACGGCGCCACATCCGCTCACCTGAGAGTTTCTCCTTTACTAACAAAAGCTGATAGAGATCTTCAAATGCAGTCACCGCTAACTCTTGAGAGAGGTCAGCAAGGAACCCATCCTGCTGAAGGTCAGTTTGATAGCGCGCTCTAGGGGATGACATTATTTAGGCGTCCATGATTAAGAATTAACTTTAACGAGCAAAGCAATTTGTTACAACAAAAATTCTCCAGCGCCATAAATTTAAAATCTACGTTATAATAGTGAAGGGATTGGAGTGAATAGAGCTTGCACCACAGGTAACTTGGCTCTAATGTTCTTCCCAGTTAAGTGAAGTTTAATTCAATTGAGGTTTTAAAGTTGGCATTATTGACCACACTAATTATCACTGTCATCGCCTTTTTGGCGGGAGCTGGCGCAACTTTTTTCTATCTTCGACATATTGAGGATACCGAGTCGGGCACCGGTGACTTACAAAGAAGACTGGAAAAAAGTGATCAAAAATTAAAGCGCTACCAACAGGAAGTGTCTGAGCACTTTATAACCGTATCTCACTTAACAACAAATGTGGCACAAAGTTATCGTCAAATTCATGAGCATTTGGCAACCAGCGCAATTCGGTTGGCTAGTCCGGAAATAGGCCGGCAATTGCTAAAATCGGGAGGCTCATCCTTGTCGCTTGTCGATGCAGATGGCAACCCTCTCGTTAGCGCTGAAGATCTTGAAGCACCGCGCGACTATGCTCCCAAGGTGCCGGGAGGGATTCTCAGTGAAGCTTATGGCTTGGTTGATGACGAAGCTGACGATTTCGCTGAGGGCTTAGATTCAAAAGATGAAGAGTCCCGAGATCCTACTGAAATAATAAGCTGAATTACTGGCCAGACTGAGAGGTAAATGCCAGAGTACAAACAAGGAGGTTTGTTTTGGAGCTGTTTTTAGGTGCCATATCTACCATATCCCCACTAACATTACTTCCTGGCAATTGCTCGCTGTGCCTGCAACCTATCCAACCGCAGAACCACTGTCTATGTAATCTCTGCATAAGTGAACTTCCTTGGCTAAAGACACAATGTCAGCGATGCGCGACACCTTTAAACCACAACAAACTTTGCCCAGACTGTCAGCAGAATCCTCCTCCTTATAGGCGTTGTATTGCCGCTTTTGAGTATCAAAAAGGTGCAATTGACAAGCTGATCCTGGATATTAAAACCAATCCACACAGCCCTGAAGCTACCCAATTATCCAATTTATTATCTGATGTTATTTCTCTAGCGTATCAAGATTCAGCTATGCCAACTATTATGATTCCGGTGCCACTGCACTGGCGAAAACTGCTTATGCGTGGCTTTAACCAAAGTACTAACATCGCTTCAAGCTTATCCCGCAAATTCAACAATACTGTCATTCTTGATAATACTTGTCTTCGCCGCGCCTCGTCATCGCCCCAACACCTAAAGTCCAGAAGTGAAAGACTACGGGGCATGCGCAATGCATTCAGGATGCGCAACAATATCGACTATGAGCCCGACACAAAAGCTAATTGCACAAACAATCCGATCAGAGGTAAATCTGTCGCTATTGTTGATGATGTGGTTACTAGTGGCGCTACCGCCGGATCGCTAGCATCGACATTAATTAAAGCGGGTGCTAAACATGTTGATATTTGGTGTATTGCTAGAACGGGCTGGCATATTATGTCCGACTAACGGAAAATGACACCATGAAACCTGAAACTATCCTATTAGCCGCTAAAGTTTGGCACAATATTCTTGCTGAGGCACAAGCGACCGCGCATGCCGAGCCTGTGATGGAAGACTATTTAAAATCCACGATTATGAACCACAGCAACTTAGGTAGCGCGCTCAGCTTTCACCTGTCACAAAAGCTAGCTAGTACATCGTTCCCCGCAATGATGCTTAGGGATATTATGGATGATGCGTTTAAAGATCCTACTATTGTCGAGCAAGCAGCACGAGACATACAGGCTACTGTGGATCGAGATTCTGCCTGCAAATTATATAGCTCACCTTTTTTATACTTTAAAGGCTTTCTATCGCTTCAAGCATATCGTGTAGCCCACCAACTTTGGAATCAAGGCAGAACATCTCTCGCATTATTGCTCCAGCATAGGATCTCAATGACCTTCGCAGTAGATATTCACCCTGGGGCAAAAATCGGCAGCGGACTCATGATTGATCATGCAACAGGTTTAGTGATTGGCGAAACCGCAGTAGTTGAAGACTCTGTATCAATTATGCAGTCGGTCACCTTGGGCGGCACCGGCAAGGAAGCTGGCGATCGCCATCCAAAGATTCGTAAGGGTGTGCTCATTGGCCCTGGTGCTAAAATATTAGGCAACATCGAAGTCGGGGAAGGCGCTATGGTGGCTGCAGCTAGTGTAGTGCTTAAGGACGTTCATGCTCATGATGTAGTTGCCGGAGTACCCGCCAAGCGAGTGGGAAAGGTCGATTTCGACCAACCCTCAAAAATAATGGATCATTACTTCAAGTTGGACTGAATTGCACAAAGGCTCAGCTTAGTTAGCATCGCAACCAACTGAAAGGCATGACCTGATCAATTGACTTAACCTCTAAATCGCTCATCAACAACCGATCTAAACCAAGAGCAACACCTGCACAAGCTGGCAGGCCAGACCGCATTGCGTCTAACAACTTAGCATCAATATCCCATATTGGCTTACCTGCGGCTTGGCGAGCAATATTGTCTTGATCAAATCGGCGACGTTGCTCTACCGGATCACATAATTCAAAGTAGCCATTAGCAATTTCCAGGCCATCTAAAAACCCCTCAAATCGCCTACTCACTTTATAGCCTTGTTCGGCAGTAGTTATTGCCGCTAATGCAGCCTGGCACTCTGGATAGTCGTAAATAAAAACCAGTCCCTCAGGCAATTGAGGCTCGACTTTGAGGCTAAATATTAAATCCAAACAGTTAGCTCGAGTTTCTCCAGCCCAGCTCGAAGAACCTGCTTTAGCGGCTAAGTCCTGTAAATCACTTAAGCTAGCCTGATGGGGATTAAGGCCAAATTTGTCCTGAAAACAATCAGCATAGCTAACCTTAGTTACTCTTAAATCTGATACTCCAGGCTTATTCATCAACTGGGAGACTAAATCGCCTAACTCAGACATTAATTGGTGCTCATCCCAACCGCATCGATACCATTCAAGTAAGGTGAATTCTGGGTTATGTTTATGCCCAATTTCACTATCACGGAAAGCTTTGCCCAAACAGTAGATATCACCACTGCCTGAAGCCAGCAATCGCTTCATGAAATATTCTGGAGAAGTTTGCAGGTAGGCCGGTGCGCCCGCCAAAGTTGCACAGATACCATCGATGTTGAGATCGGTTACCCCAGACCTAGACAAAACGGGGACATCAACCTCCATCACCGATTGATTAGCGAAGAAATTTCGGACCAGCGACATCACCTGGGCACGCCGTCGCAGGTGATGAATACTAGCTCCTGGCTGCCAATCACTCATCACAAATAGTCTTTCATTCTGTGAGAATGCTCAATTTTCATTATTTAACGCGGCCTTGATATTCACCCGTTCTGGTGTCCACCTTAACCACATCACCTTGATCCAAGAATAGGGGCACCTTAACCACTGCACCTGTAGCTAGCCTAGCAGGCTTACTCCCACCCTGCGCAGTATCACCACGCAGACCAGGATCGGTCTCAACAATTTCGAGTTCGACGTGATTTGGTGGCGTAACCGAAAGGGGTATTCCGTTGAATAAGGTAACGACGCAAATATCTTGTTCACTAAGCCAAATCAAGGCATCACTAACGGCACTCTCGGTCGCTTGATGTTGCTCAAATGTATCGGGCTCCATGAAACACCAAAAGTCGCCATCACTGTAGAGATACTGCATGTCCATATCCATAACGTCAGCGCCTTCCAAAGACTCTCCTGACTTGAACGTTTTGTCCAACACACGACCAGTTTTTAAATTGCGCAACTTGACGCGATTAAACGCCTGTCCTTTACCAGGTTTAACAAATTCGTTTTCGAGAATTGAGCATGGATCATTATCCAGCATTACCTTGAGCCCAGAGCGAAATTCGTTAGTAGAGTAATTAGCCATGATCGTTGTGTCCGAAAGTTTGTAAAGAATGCATGATAACCGAAGTATCAGTCTATTTAATTAGTTTTGCGGGTTAACTGTTTATTTAACCGATCATAGATCAATCTAACGCATGAATATCTTTGTCGCTGTAACCGAGCAAATACAAAATACCGTCCAACCCGACATTAGAGATTGCCTGTTTGGCCGACGCTTTTACCAGAGGTTTCGCCCTAAAAGCTATGCCTAAACCAGCAATCTTTAGCATTGGCAGATCGTTGGCGCCATCCCCAACAGCGATCACCTGCTCAAGATTGAGCCCTTGCTCTTTAGCTATATTTCTCAGTATTTCAGCCTTGCGTTGCCCATCAATGATATCGCCCACCACTTTTCCGGTAACCTTTCCATCAACAATATCAAGCTCATTAGCATACACTTGATCAACGCCTAAAATAGACTGCAAGTGGCGCCCAAAATAGGTAAATCCGCCTGATATAATGGCCGTTGTGAACCCCAGTTTTTTGAGGGTTTTAATTAAGTGTTCAGCCCCCTCATTTAAAACTAACCTTTCAGCAACAGACTCTAAGACATCTGAACTTAGCCCCTCTAATAAAGCCATTCGCTGCCTAAAGCTATCCTTGAAATCTATTTCACCTCGCATTGCCGACTCAGTAATCATGGCCACCTGATTTCCGACTCCAGCCTCTATAGCTAATTCATCAATGACCTCTGCATCGATCAATGTCGAGTCCATATCAAAAACGACCAACTGTCGACTACGACGAAAAATATTATCCTCTTGGCATGCAATATCAATATTGTAATGCACCGCTAACTCGAGCAATGAATTACGGAAATCTTCACTATCTTCCGGTTCACCTCGAGCAGATAACTCAATGCAGGCACGTCCAAGTTGCTCACTTTGATTGAGCCCTAAACGGCCAGACAAGCGTACTATTTTGTCGATATTAAGACCTTGCTGACTCGTGACGTCTGTTATAGCGGCTAAATGAGAAGCTTCAATATTTCGCGCGAGCAGAGTTACAATATGTCGTTGCTTCCCCTGCTGCGCGACCCAATTATCATAACGTTCATGGGATATGGGTAAGAACTTGACCTGTATGTCCATGCTTTTAAGTGTCAAAGAAACTTCTTTGACCACCTGCGAAGTTTGAATGTCTGATGGCACCGCCGCCAAAATACCCATATTCAACTGGTCGTGGATCACTGCCTGCCCTATATCCAGCAGGGTACTGTCAAACCGGGACAACACATTAGTTACCGCACTGGTAACCCCAGGCCTATCTTTCCCAGACACATTAATCATTAAAACTTCTTTCACAGGTAGAGACCCCATTGGAGTTTAGGCTCCCATTATATAAAAGTTGAGAGAATAGGATAGAATGCAAAGCATTTATCTTACCAAGGAACTGAGAATGCGTCGTCAATATTCGATGGCCATAAAATTGCCCGTAATAATTGCCTCTGCGTGCTTATTATTTGGTTTTTTGAGTTGGGCCGTCATCGTATCTCAAACTTCAATGTTGGCTAAGCAAGCGGTTGAAGATAAAAGCACCGCCACGCTTAACCAACTCGCTGAGCTAGTGCGCGCACCCCTATTTAGCAATGATACCGTAGGACTGCAGTTCGCCCTGCGCAAAGCGACGACAGATCAGTCTATTTTTAGCGCAAGCTTATATGATGTAGACGACAATCTGATTGCCCAAAGCACGCAGGCTAGTGAATTGCCCACGAACTTAACACAGTTTAGACAAGATATTGCGCTTGAAGATACCCAGGTAGGCACCCTGCTAATATCAGTTATAAGCCAGCCCATCTACGCAAAGTATTCTAATGTCTTTTTGATATGGGCTGTAATTTGGCTCCTATTTAGCATCAGTTGCACTCATGTTTGCTACCGGTTCGCTGGGCAGATAGCGCGCCGATTGAGAGCATTAACCAACCGCCTACCTGGCAGTAGTGACCCGATGATCGATGAAATTCTTGCTCTAGAAACGAGAATACAACCGCTACTTGCAACATCTGGGCAGTTTTCGAACGACACCGAAAATGGTTACTATTGCTCGCTCATAACTGCCACGATTAAAAACCGGAAAAGTTTAAACGACCAACTTAATCACGAAAATCTTGAATTATTGTTTGAAAACATCGATCACTGTATTGATCGCACACTTGAACTTTATGGTGCGCAGCGCACAGAAGGTAGTGAGAGTAGAATTTGTTTTTATATTCGCTCTACTCAGTGTTCCAAACAGCATTTGCTTGTCTGTCTTATGGCTGTTTATTCATTACAAAAACTTCTGGATCGCCTGTCAGCCAAATTGGGCATTGACCTCGAGATTAACTGGACACTCTGTAGCGAAACGCTATCCGCGCTTCCGGTGATTCGTTATCACGAGAAAATGTCTGCGCTAAAAAATAAATCAAAATCGATAAGCGAAAGAATAGATAAAGGCGTGATAGCTCTCTACGTCACTGAATATGACATAGAGCAGCTGGCTACTATTGCTCGATTTAACCCTTTCGAAGAAAATTGTCATATTTTTCATGGCTTCCCTGAACAACGGCAGGCTTTACTTGAAAAGCAAATACTGCACTTGGCCTCGGTATGCCTATAGCCATTAATTACATAGTTATTAGTTGCAATAATTTTCGTTAATAATTAAACCCCACACTGCTAAAAACAATATGAGTGATATAAGAACGGCGGCAGAGCCGACATCTTTTGCGCGACCAGACAACTCATGAAACTCAAACCCAATTCGATCTACAACCACCTCAATTCCGGTGTTGAGCAACTCAACAATTAATACCATTAACAGCACGCCGACCAGCAGTATTAGCTGTAAATAATCATTAGCTACATGGAACGCCAGAGGTATTAAAATCACCGAAGCCAGCAATTCACACCGGAATGCTTCCTGGGTTCTTAAGGCAGACTCCAAGCCCTGAATGGAATGTTTCGTCGTTAGCACTAAACGCCTGTGGAGGAGCCCTAAAACACCTTTTCCAAACATTATTTATTACCCCTAAACGTCTAAATTTTGATTCATTTCAAAGCTAGGACTACCCTCAAGTGGGGCGCCAACTATTCTTGCTGGAACGCCAACAACCGTTGTGTGCGGAGGGATAGACTCGATGACTAAACTCCCTGCACCCACTTTGACCCCATCCCCGATCTTAACGTTGCCCATAATTTTTGCTCCCGCTGAAATCATAACGCCACTGCCCACTTCAGGATGACGGTCGCCTTCTCCGCTACCGATGCCTCCGAGAGTCACCGAATGCAAAATGGAGACGTTCTCTCCGATAATGGCTGTCTCCCCAACGACCAAACCGGTTGCATGGTCAATCATAATGCCAGAGCCTATTCGAGCCCCAGGATGAATATCTACTGCAAACACTTCTGCTACTTGGTTTTGCAGGAAAAGTGCCAGAGCTGTGCGATTATTACACCAGTACCAATGCGCGACTCGGTGGAACTGCATCGCCTGAAAGCCCTTAAAATAAAGTAGCGGTATAAGGTGCTTATCGCATGCTGGATCACGTTCAAAGCTCGCCATAATGTCCAGTCGTGCACTATCTGTAATGCTCGGATCAACCTTAAGCACCTTAAGAATAAGTTTTTCAATAGCGGCAGAAGGTATCGCAGAGCTGTTAAGTTGATTGGCTAGATTATAGCTAAGAGCTGAATCGAGATCTGAGTGGTCAAGAATAGCACTCTGATAAAACTCGGATAACAATGGCTCTTCGGCAATTGACACCTTAGCTTCTTCGGTAATAAGCAACCAAACTGGATCATCAGATATCATTAGTAAGCTACCTATACATTGTCGTCAACTGAGACGTCTACAAATCGGTGAATAATCTCATCAAGGTATTTTAACACGGTATCAAGATTGACCAATTCCAAATTATTTAATAATTGATGCTTAACAATATCCGTGGTTAGCTGCTGAGCGCAACTATTTGAGATAGGGGCATAGCTAATATGCCAAGGCTCTGGGGATACTCCGCCGCGATCAACGGCGTAGGGGCGATAGAAGCCCTTGGAGCACTCTTGCCCCTTAATAAACACGCTGCTTAGCCATTCATGCATAGGTGCAAACACCCCATCGCCCTCGCACTCATCTGTTGTCAACTGAATCTGGTACCCCTCAGGCATCGCGTGAGCGTCATAAACATCAAAGTCACTACCCCAATGATGACGCGACGTACCCGGCAAGGCTGACCATCGCAGTACTGCCTGAATTTGTTGCCACGGATCGAGCTGAGACATATTAATTGGATCGCCTAACTCATCTATAACCGGTCTTTCTCCCAATAGTTTTTGATTCCAAATCAACATTTGTCTGTCAAAGGAACGGAATCCGCTGCAAATACACATATCAAAGCCTTGCTTTGCCGCTTCGGTCTTTAAGTCTAAAAAAGGTTTAAGTGCCTTTTGATGAACCAAGATACTGTTTTGGGCCCGTGAATTCTGACTAAGAGCAACATCCACCAAATGCCGATCGGTGAGGCCGGTCAAAATATCAGTAGCAATTTTCTCTAACTCAGCCATATTAGGAGTAGACCTTATGGATAAAGTGATGGAAGCCTGAGTTTATACCTCTATGGGCATAAATAATCAAAATCTGTGTCAAAATCGATCGATTAGTAACACCAATTTTACTGCTAGCCGTCAATCTTTACCTAAATAAGGGCTTTTACACAAAGGCGCTATGCGGCATGATGCGAGAAACACAGGATCAACATTAAAGTTTATGCTTAAACACGATATTTTTCTTTGTAATTTGGACGACCTTGCCGAACAAGAGGCCATAGAGCTCAGCGTTGAGCATTGCCCCCTATTTGCCGTGCGCCATAATGATAACCTTTATGCCTACTGGAACAGCTGCCCACATGTAGGTGTGCCGCTGAACTGGATGCCCGGTAAATTTCTCGACATAGACAAAACCTTTATCCAATGTTCATCCCATGGGGCGATATTTGGAATTGACAGTGGTAAATGTGTTTCGGGGCCCTGCGTGGGTGATCACCTAAGTCCCGTTGTATTAAAACAAAAAGACACAGGCTTTTATGTCGCGGCAGACCAACGCCTACCCAAGCCACCGATTAATCTTCGCGCTCAAGCCTTGGCAGATCTTGAAGACAGTTAATCGACTTATGTAATATGATTTCTTCTGTACTTATCTTGGCACCCCAAGCCATTACTTCAACACCTTTAGATATTGCAAGCGTCAGCGTCTGTGCATAGACCGGATCAATATCTGCTGCCACCTCTATTCGTTCAACATTGGTTAACTGAACACAGAAAAACAAGATAGCGCGATGTCCTGACTCTACCATTGAAATCAATTCACGTAGATGCTTAGTACCGCGACTAGTAACTGAATCAGGAAAGCTTGCAAGACCCTTCCCTCTATCCATAGTCACATTCTTAACCTCCACATAACAATCCCGAAGACCACCGGCACTATCCTCAAGCAAAAAATCAATACGACTTTTCTCTTCACCATAGGGCACCTCTGCTGTCACTTGATCGTAGCTCGCTAATTCTTCAATGATCCCGCTATCTATAGCATGACGCACTAAATGATTCGCGCGCACAGTATTTACACCAGCTAAATTACCATGGCTAGTGGTTACTATCTCTAAGGTTCCTGGTAATTTCCGCTTGGGATTATCGGATAGCGAAAACCAGCAAGATGACCCCTCGACCTGACAGTACTTCATTGACCCAGTGTTGGGACAATGCACTGTCATAAGATTACCCTGAAGATCAATAACGTCGGTAAAGAAACGTTTGTAGCGTTTCACAAAAGTAGCTGGGAATAGCGTTGGGAATGTTTGCATCAAGTCTAGGCTCATTTGTCAGATTTGGTGGTACTCCAACCACAGGATAATGGTGAATTGCGGATAATTAAACTGTTATCACCACGATGGTCTACTATTACTAAAGTTCCAATAAGGACTTTTTAATCAAAATATATGCACAAAAGGAAAGTTTTCCTTGATAAATGACGTAAATTTCTCTATAAACGCGGCTCGCGAATTTATGTGAATTTCAACAGCGGATTTAGTTCATGGCTACGGCAAAAGTAAAAGTTACTACAAAGAACACTAATAAGTCTAAGGGAAAAGCTCCGGGATCAGCAACTCTTCACGGATTGAGCCCCTATGTGGAAAAGAAAAACGAAGAATTTATGAATAAAGATCAGCGCGAGCACTTCAAGCTTATTTTGAAGGCATGGCGTCATGAATTAATGGAAGAAGTAGACCGCACCGTGACGCACATGAAGGACGAAGCAGCCAATTTTCCTGATCCTGCCGATCGCGCAACCCAGGAAGAGGAGTTTAGTTTAGAGCTTCGAACCAGAGATAGGGAACGCAAACTCATTAAGAAAATCGATAAGACTTTGATAAGAGTCGAAGACGACGATTACGGATTTTGTGACCAGTGTGGTATCGATATAGGCATTCGAAGACTAGAAGCCCGACCAACAGCAGACCTTTGCGTTGACTGTAAAACCCTTGATGAAATTAAAGAAAAGCAGCTAACCGGGCATTAATACTGGGCAGTCTAGCGCTCAGTGCAAGCCCTCCTGAACTAAGGCTAGCAGGCCTAGACTATGTCAACAGAAAAGATAGTAGGCCGCTTTGCGCCCTCTCCTACAGGACCACTCCATTTCGGGTCTTTATCGTGTGCCTTAGCGAGCTATTTAGATGTCAAAAATCTTGGTGGTAAATGGTTGGTTCGCATTGAAGACATAGACCCTCCTCGCGAGATTAAAGGAGCGAGCAGCCACATCTTAGGCCAGCTAGAAGCCCACGGATTGTGCTGGGATGATAAAGAGCTATTTCAAAGTACTCGCCTAGACGCATACCAAGACTCACTAGATATCCTCAAACAAAATAACCTAGCCTATCATTGTGAATGTTCACGCCAGCGTGTTAATTCACTAGAGGGTATTTATGATAATCGTTGCCGACAGTCGCATCTACCGTCAACAGACAATGCCACTCGTTTGCAGTTGAATCAGCCTCATCAATTAGTCAAATTCGTCGATAAGATCGCTGGCCGATATGTTCAATCATTAGCTAAAGATGTCGGTGATTTTGTTATTCGCCGTAGAGATAATTTGTTTTCTTATCAGTTAGCTGTAACCGTTGATGATCAATACCAAAATATAACTCACGTGATGCGAGGTTCAGATCTCTTAGATTCCACGCCAAGACAAATTTATTTACAACATTGCCTAGGCTTCACTCAGCCACAATATGCTCATTTGCCAGTAGCTACAAACCCCTTAGGTCAAAAATTAAGTAAGCAAAACCTCGCTTCGAGTCTGATCTCTGGCCAGGAGGCACTTAATATTTGGTCGGCACTAAATTGGCTGAATCAATCTCCGCCCAACGACTTACGAAAATGGTCGGTTAGTGAAATCCTAGCTTGGGCTATTGCCCACTGGGACTCTACTAATATTAAGCGCGCTTTAACCATGCCGGCGCCAGAAGGGTTTTAATCATGTTGTCTCTGCATATCGCTACGGGTAGTTTGCTTTACCAAGCTACCTTGCATAACATCACCAGTTCTGTCACTTTCAGGCCCAAATTTTAGAATGCATTGCTTATGTTTAATTATAGATTAGTCGCAACGCTACTTTTACTTTCCATTGTAGTGTTCCCGCTCGCTACTCAGTGGGCACTGGAACTTGATGGTAGCTGGTTCAGGCCTTTCTTGGTATGGGCATTACTCATATTTACCACGTACATATTACAGCGCGATCGGACGACTGATGAGCAGTAATATAGGCATTTTTACTCTTTTAGCGCTGATCACAGCGTGCGTTCTATCTAGAACTATAGCGTCTAGTACTGATCGCTTGAGTCAAAATGTAATATTATCTCTGGCGTTGCTTGCTAGTACCGGTGTTTTACTTGCCACGGGTGCCATCGAAATGACCGGACGCTATGGCTATAGCGCCATTTTTGCGTTGTTCGCTTTCTCTTTAGTGTTTGTCATTGCACCATTGATTTTGTTTCCTATCCGGCGTCTCAGTGGCGTGGTTAGATTAGCCACCTCAGTGGACTTCTTGACCTTTCGTTATCGCGGTAAAAGTGTTGCCATTTGGGCCTGTGGCGCGACCATTTTAGCGGTCATTCCACTGCTAGTGGCACAGCTGTTATCTATAGAATCGGTGGTCCATTTCATCTTTGGTGAAAACAACACAACTGTCGGCATGCTGGCAACACTCCTAATCATCAGCCTAATATCTTGGAATTCTATACAATCTGGAGTGAGCAACCACCTTAGGTGGTTGTTAGCAGCGGCAGGACTTTTATTGCTTTGCGCTATGGGCTTATCCGCATGGATTGTCACAGACGCGGTCTTTGGTGGCGTCAGCGAAATGAATCAGTGGTCTGTTGACAGTAATCAGCAAAACATTATTAAGAGGTTTAACTCATCCTACAGCCTATTTATTGTATTTCTTGCTGCCAGTCTTTCTTATCCTGTAAATTTCAATATACTCATATCTGAAGACATTTCCGATCGTCAAGCAAGCATGTCATCTTGGGTTTATCCTCTTTTAATACTATTAGTCAGCATCCCCCTAATCCCCCTCCTCTGGAGCGGCCTAGCGCTTCAACCATCGTCTTCACTGCAGCAATATCTATATAGCATGCCAATGATGGCCGGGCATCCTCTAGTCTCAAGTCTAGGGGCCGCCAGTATCCTCTTATTAGGCATTACGTTGTGTAGTGGCTTGACCATCTTGTCGGCAAAAATGGTTCTTAACAGTGTTGTATTGCCCGATAAAAATCTATATCAACAAAAAAACCTAACCCAGTGGATCAACCAGCGCACTTTTGTCGTCTCACTCGGGCTGATCTTGTTCAGCATGGCACTTTGCTTGAACATCAAAAGCCGCAGCATAACCGATCTGTATTTAGTCGGCTTTACCGGCTTGGCACAACTAACGCCAGGTATAATTGCGGCAATGTATTTACCTAAAGTATCACGCCATGCCTTCATCACAGGACTTGCTGGCGGTCTACTTGTTTGGTTAGTGACCTTAGCGTTGCCGATGCTATTTGGTGATTGGAGTTGGTATATACCCCTGATGGACAAAACCCTTCTTTTTGGGATGCAGGCCTGGGAAGTTTGGTCTATTGAAGCACTGCTTCTGAATATTACACTTTGCACTCTTATTTCTCTTTTTGGCAAAATGGATGAGCCGCAAAAAACCTTTGCGTCTATTTGCATGGCCGACAACGTTTATATTCCTGTTCGTGTTGAGATTGACCAAAAAACCGTTGCCGAGTTAACCGAGCGGCTCACGTTATCCTTGGGAGACGAGGCCGACGTCGAAATTGAATCGGCCCTAACATTATTAGGACTTGATAGTCGAGAAATTAGGCCCGCCTCTTTGCGACAGTTGCGCGACGCCATTAATGCGTCTTTAAATTTACGCTTTGGTATTCTCGCCGCAGAACGGATTATGAGCCACTCGCTGCCAAGGACAATTTCGAATCACTCAGATCCTGAGGATATTTACCTTCTTGAGTCAGTCCTTGCTGTCCACGGAGATCAATTGACTGGCATCGCAAGTGAATTAAATAAATTAAGGGTGCATCATCGAGAAATGTTGGATAAGTTGCCCATAGGGATTATTTCTCTCGATCAAAATGGTGAAATATTAAAATGGAATACTGCCATATCTCGATACACAGGTATTGATAAAGACGCTGCACTAGGAAGTTCGATTACAGATTTCCCTGAACCGTGGAAATCTAATATCAGAGAGTTCCTAGCTAGTGACGACAAAGCTAGAGATAGTGTCCGCTTAGAAAGCGCAAATAGTGTCAGGTGGTTTAGTTTTCAGAAATCAACTGAAGAGACGCTTGAAGATCTGAATAACGACGTTATATTACTCATAGAAGAACAAACTCAAGCTGTATTGCTGACACAAAAGTCGATCGACAACGAAAGATTGGCCTCTATCGGTCGCTTGGCCGCGGGTGTAGCCCATGAAATAGGTAATCCCGTTACTGGTATTGCATGTCTTGCTCAGAACTTACAGCATGAAAGTGAGCCCAGCCAAGTCCTTGAGTCTGCGCAACATATTTTATCTCAAACTGATCGTATTAATCGGATCGTAGAATCCCTAATTAATTTTTCCAAAGGTGATAAATCAAAGCAAGGGTTATTTTATCTGGTTAACTTACGCAAAGTCATTGAAGAGGCTATCCAACTTTTAACTCTTGGGGATATAGAACCTAAGGTCACCTTTACTGCTGACATTAACCCTGACATGGACGTCTTAGGTGATTACCACCAACTAGTCCAAATCTTTCTTAACTTGCTCAGCAACAGTCGTGATGCGTCACCCTTAAGTAGCCAAGTAACCATTATAGCCAAGCGTGACTCACAGAATATTAGAGTTACCGTTAACGATTCAGGAACAGGTATAGATCAAGGGCTTCAATCACAGTTATACGAGCCCTTCGTAACCACCAAGGAACCAGGGCAAGGCACAGGCCTAGGTCTCTGGATAGTGTTTAAACTCATTAAGGGTCTTGGAGCTGACATTTCAATATCAAGCCCAGCCGAAAACAGTACATGCGGCACAACCGTAGCCCTCAATTTCAAAGCCTACACTTCTGACGCGGTTGAGGATGTCTCATGACAACGCTTAGTAAAAGAATCCTGGTGGTCGAAGATGAAGCTATCATCCGCGGTTCATTGACTAAATTACTAGAAAGGCATGAGTATGAAGTTGCCGACGCGGTCAGCGTAAAGGCGGCAATCACTAGATTCAATCTCAACGAATTCGACTTAATTATTAGTGATCTTAGATTGCCGGGAGGTTCTGGTGCGGAGCTTATTAGCCTGGCGGGAGCAGTTCCTGTTCTTATTATGACGAGCTATGCCAGCCTGCGCTCCGCCGTTGACATCATGCGACAAGGGGCAGTAGATTACATTTCCAAACCTTTTGATCACGAAGAATTAATACAATCGATCAATCGAATTATCGGTGATCATCAACAAAAAAAAATGGCCCATATTGATGGTGACCAGCCTTTGCTTGGCAATAGTCCTGAGATTCTTCATATTATTCAAACAATCCGTAAGTCGGCCCCTACTGCTGCCCCAATACTTATTTTAGGTGCCAGCGGCGTTGGAAAACAGGTCATTGCCAAGACCATCCATAATGCCGGTGCAGCATCAGATAAATCTTTTATCACCATTAACTGTGCCACTATTGATGAAGATCAACTCAAAACAACTCATCGCTTGGCCAAAGAGGGCAACATCGGTAGTTTGTTTCTAAGTAACATTGGCGACCTACCTATGGTTTTTCAAAAAACGATGTGCAACTTAGTTAAAGACAAATCATTGCGCTGCCTTGTCTCGGCCAATACTGATTTAAAAGAGCGTTGCGAGCAAGGAGAATTCTGTGAAGACCTTTTCTTCGCCATCAGCGTCGTCACCATTAAGGTGCCTGCTCTGCGTGAGCATAGCTCTGATATCCCTCAACTTACAGACTACTTTCTGGACCGTTTTTCAGCGGAACTTGGGATTCAGGTCGCGATTTCCCCTGAGGGTATGAGAGCACTGATACATTACGATTGGCCTGGAAATGTTCGCGAACTTAAAAATGTACTCTATCAAGCGTCTATATTGGCCGACCCTGAGACACTGATTTCAGAGACCCTGCTAGGCTTGGCCTCTGAAGACCACACTGACACTCAGGCCTTAACTAACAAAAGCTCCGACATGCCGGTCGTTGCTGATTTATCTCTGGAAGATTATTTTACTAACTTTGTAGTAGATAATCAGGCACATATGAGCGAAACAGCGCTAGCCAAAAAATTAGGTATTAGCCGTAAGAGCCTATGGCAACGCCGAAATAAATTAGGCATTAGTAGAAGCAAGATATGATTGAGCGCGTCATTTTTGACGACTAAATTTTAAGTTTGACCTCAAGTTATCATCGCTGGATACCCGTTAAAAAGTAAATAGTTCATTAATTGCTTGATGTAAGCCTATTTTTACTTAAAATGGAGCGTTCCAGATTAAATGTCTGGATAATAATAACAATAAACAATAATAATAATGTTTGATTGCGAGGGTTCGATAGGCTCCGGTCTTAAGGCTCATTGAAAGGGAATGTCGAAAGGCATTCCCTTTTTACTATAGGATCAAGCACTTGGAAAGCCGTCGAGGTGGACCCTCTTTCCAATAAGTCGCGTCTACCTTGCCATCATCTGCTAAACTCTTGTTTCAAATTGACCCACTGGTAATCCATAAATGCTTGAACGCATTATTAAGTTTTTTGACAAAAAACGATCTCAATCTGATTTTTCAGATCGAACAGTCTTCGACGCCGGACAATATGGTCTCACGTCTAAAATGATTAGTCGCAATGCGCATGAAGTGGTGGAAACACTGCAGAATGCTGGGTTTGAGGCCTACGTTGTCGGCGGCTCTGTCCGCGATCTTCTGTTAGGGTTAAAACCAAAAGATTTTGATGTGGCCACCAATGCAGAACCAACGGAGGTCAAATCACTATTTCGGCGCTCCAGAATCATCGGCCGACGATTCCAAATAGTTCATGTCCAATTCAGTCGCGAGCTAATCGAGGTGACAACCTTTCGTTCAAATCAAGATGGCGATGTTAAAAAATCAAAAAAGAACACACCTCTGCGACAACAAAGTAAGAGCGGCATGTTAACGCGAGACAACGTATTTGGCTCAGTCACCGATGATGCAGAGCGAAGAGACCTTACCGTTAATGCGCTTTATTACGATCCCAGTGACAATACTATTCACGATTTCACTGATGGACTGCAGGATATAGACAAACGCACAATACGAATGATTGGCGACCCCGCAACACGCTTTAGGGAAGATCCTGTGCGCCTTCTTCGTGTAGCGAGATTTACCGCAAAACTTGGATTTAGTATCGAACCACGTACAGCTAAACCAATGAGCAAACTCGCCCGCGACCTCGCTCATGTTTCGCCACCACGATTTTTTGACGAAACACTTAAACTATTTATGAGTGGCAATGGGGCTTCAACTTACAGGCTACTTTGCGAGCACGAACTGTTTGATCAACTGGTTCCACAAGTCGCTCATTTGATCAAAGACGGCAGCAACAATGCTGCCAGGTTAATAGAACAAGCATTTATTAACACTGATATTCGTATTAGCTCGAATAAAAGAGTGACCCCTGCTTTCATCTATGCTGCCTTACTGTGGCCAGCCGTTGAAAAACTCGCTGCACATTACACTGAGCGAGGTAATTCCCCGACTTACGCCCTGAGCAAAGCCTCAGGTGAAGTGATCGCTAAGCAAATTACAGTGACTGCGATTCCTCGCCGTTTTACTATGCCGATGCGAGAAATATGGGATTTGCAGTTACAGCTGCCTCGTCGTGGCGGACATCGCGCCAAACGCTTATCAGAAAATCCACGTTTTCGTGCAGCCTATGACTTTATTTTGTTGCGTGAACAGGCCGGGGAAGATTTGGCCGGGCTTGGTGATTGGTGGACTCAGTATCAGGAGGCTGACGAAGAGCAGAAACTGAAAATGTCCGAGTTACTAGGCAACACTGGTAACAAGAGGCGTCGCAGTAGAGGTCCGCGACATAAAAAGGATCCCCAAGACTAATGAAAGTGGTCTACATCGGCTTGGGCAGTAACCTTAGTGGTGCGATGGGTGAGCCAAAAGAACAGCTAGAACACGCTCTCAAGGCCTTAGCAAGTCATAGCCAAATAGCATTGATAGACGTTTCCTCTAACTACAAAACTAAAGCCATTGGCCCCGGGTCGCAACCTGACTATATCAATGCAGTGGCGCTTATACAGACGGCACTTGAACCTCTAACCTTGCTAGACCATTTACAATTCATCGAGCAACAACATGACCGAGAACGAACGATTCACTGGGGCGCAAGAACCCTTGATTTAGACATCCTGATGTACGGCACCCTCACAATTGAAACCCCAAGACTCACGGTCCCCCACCCCAGAATAAAAGAGCGCGCCTTTGTCTTGGCACCACTTTTAGACCTTAATCCAAATTTATTACTCCCTAATGGTCAAAGTGTCGCCCAGCTCTTGGCAAACTGTCCTGAGCAGGGTATCTTTAAGCTGTAGGTTTTTACCCTAAGAGAAGCCGAGGTTAACCGTGGAAGAAAGTCTATTTAAGAATTTAGATATTGAAATTTCTACTGCATCGCTACCCAATTATATAGCCGTTGAAGGGCCTATCGGTGTTGGTAAAACCACTTTAGCAAAACGCCTAGCCACTTCCTTTAATTATGAGACATTGCTTGAAGAGGCGGAAACAAATCCATTTCTCGAACGGTTTTACAGAGACCGTCGCACCCATGCGCTGCCGGTTCAGTTACATTTTTTATTTCAAAGAATGCAAAAACTGCAGGCCCTGCGCCAAGGCGACATATTTCAGCAAGTTCGTGTGTCAGATTTCTTAATCGAAAAAGATCCCTTATTTGCTAGAGTGACATTAGATGACGATGAATATCGTCTTTATCAAACAGTCTACGATAATATTATTACTGATCTCCCAAAACCAGACCTAGTCATTTACTTACAAGCTCCCACCTCGACACTTTACGAACGTCTGCAAAAGCGCGGCAATGCCATTGAGAAGCCCATTGAGCAATCCTATTTACAACAACTTAATGACGCCTATACGCAATTTTTCTATCATTATGATGATACCCCCTTATTAATTGTTAATACCTCCGTAATCAACTTATCCACGGGCGAAGATGACTACCAAAATCTGGTGAGATATATATTGCAGACTAAATCAGGCCGACACTACTACAATCCGCATTCCCTCGAAGGAAAACTCGCCTTGTCATCGTAGTCGAAACTAAGTACTGTTGCCGACCCTACCAAGCCAGAGGAGTTAGTAAGTAATGAAAACGATCTCCATAAGCAGTTTAAATGGAATGAAAATCAGTGGTGAAAAGTTCTCCGCCATTACAGCTTACGACTATACCTTTTCACGACTCATCGAAAACTCAAGCATTGAAGTATCTCTGGTGGGCGATTCATTGGGTAACGTCATCCAAGGGAGAGATAGCACCATCCCTGTAACCGTTGATGAAATGGCTTATCACACGGCAGCTGTGAAACGGGGAAATAATCGATCTCTGCTCATTACCGATATGCCTTTCATGTCGTATTCCACCGAAGTTAAGGCGCTGGATAACGCTGCTATATTGATGCAGGCTGGAGCCCAGATGGTTAAAGTAGAGGGAGGAGAATGGCTCGCTGATACGGTCTACTTATTAAGCGAAAGAGGAATCCCTGTTTGTGGCCATGTGGGCCTAACACCTCAGTCCGTGCATAAATTAGGTGGCTACAAAGTACAGGGCAAAGAAGATCAAGCCGCTAGTCGGATGATTGAAGAAGCAAAAATACTAGAGGAAGCCGGCGCTGATTTAATAGTTGTCGAATGTGTGCCCTCCAAACTCGGTGGTGACCTATCTGCTGCACTATCTATTCCAGTGATTGGTATTGGTGCAGGTCCAAACACCGATGGGCAGGTGCTGGTATTACATGATATGTTGGGTATTTCTCAGCGACTCCCTCGCTTTACTAAAAACTTTCTTGATGGCAATAATAGTATTCAAGAAGCCATCACCGCCTATGGCAATGAAGTCAGAAAGGGCACTTTCCCATCAAAAGATCATTGCTTTAAATAATATAGTCTTTAAGGACGTTCAATATGAGCCAAAATGATTCAATCTATGATTTCAGTATCAATACCTGTACTGGAGACTCAAAAGCACTAGAAGACTATCGCGGAAAAGTATTACTTATCGTTAATACCGCGAGTAAATGCGGGTTTACGCCGCAGTATGAAGGCTTGCAGGCGCTTCATGATAAATACCAAGAGCAAGGCCTAGTGACCATTGCCATGCCCTGTAACCAATTTGGCGCTCAGGAACCGGGCAGTGACGCAACCATTCAAGAGTTCTGTCAAGTTAACTACGGGCTGAGTTTTCCCGTGATGGCAAAAGTTGACGTCAACGGAAGTGACCAACACCCTCTTTACCGTTACCTAACGAAACAGGCTGGAGGCTTAATAACTGACAGTATTAAATGGAATTTCACCAAATTTCTCGTAGACAGAGAGGGCAATGTCAAAGAACGGTTTGCACCGCTAACCAAACCTGAATCCATTGAAAAGCACATCGAGAATTTACTTTAGTAAACCCCTAAACTCTTACTTATCTAGATTATCTAATTTAGCGAAGTAGGCTTTTGCCGCACGATTAACCTTAGGTGACAAATAAAGCGCAGAGATCATGGTGGGGATTGCCATAGTAGCGTAGGTCGCCAAGATCAAGCCATTAACTATATCCATAGACACCACCGCACCACCCAACAGCAATGCTATATAGATAGGGGAATACCAATACTGGCGTTTCGTTCCAAACAAGAAACCCATGCATTTCACCCCATAAAACCACATGGTAACCATGGTGCTAAAACTCAGTAAACCGACCATGACCAGCAACAGGTACATGCCCGTCACTGGAAAGACCTGCTCAATCGCTCGCGCCGTTAGTGTTACGCCCTGAACCCCAGTGTCTGTTTCCCACACGCCGGTAAGCAAAATAATTAAAGCAGTGCAGGTGCAGACCAGCAGAGTATCAATAACCGGCCCAACCATCGCAACGATTCCTTCACGAATAGGCTCAGTTGTCTTGGCCGCACCATGAGCCAGTGACTCAGTGCCAATGCCTGCCTCATTGGAGAATGCACCACGGCGCACACCAATCAAAATAACTGCACCTATAGAGCCTCCGGCTGCGGCCTCGCCGGTAAAGGCATCAGTCACGATTAATAATAGTGTTGCTGGAATATCAGCCGCAAAGGTGTACAAGACAGAAACGGTCATAAAGAGATACAACAGCACCATTGAGGGCACGAGACGCACGGTTAGACGACCAATTCGCTCAATACGACCAGCAATCACTAGACTGACCAAAATTGCCACCAGTGAACTGGCCACAAGGTCAAACGTGAAATGTTGGTCAGGGCTCGCCCAGCCAGCTGGAATTGCAACGACGTCGCGCAATAATTGAATAAATTGATTAGCTTGGAAAATAGGCAATGCGCCAATAAGACAGGCCCCTGCAAACAAAGCGGCCAAGGGGTACCAGCGTTTACCCATGCCCTCCATGATGACGTACATGGGCCCGCCATGTAATATTCCTGATGAATCTTTTCCCCGATACATTACGGCAAGAGACGCGGTATAAAACTTTGTTGCTACACCCACAATGGCGGTTACCCACATCCAAAATACAGCGCCCGGACCACCAATACTGATAGCAATAGCTACGCCAGCAATATTACCTAGCCCCAAGGTGCCTGATAGTGCAGTGGAAAGCGCTTGAGAATGAGGTATGTGCCCAGGATCATTGGGGTCACTGTATTTGCCACGCAAAAGATCAATCGCATGACCGAAGTAACGGTACGGTTGAAAGCGCGAATAGACCATAAAGAATAAACCGCCGCCGACAAGTAACACCACCAATGGCGTACTCCACATTATATCGGCCCACGCGTTAAAAAAGTCTTCTAGCTGCTGCAGAGTTACCATAAGCGTGAATTTAGCTCATCCATTTGCGTTTTTGTTATTGAGAATTAGTCTTGCTTAAGCGGCTTTACGTACAATACTAAGCTATGGCCTATTACTTCAAATCCATTTTCCAGAGCAATTTGCTCTTGCCTCTTGTGGATTTCAGGGTCATGAAACTCGACAACTTTCCCCGTTTCTGTGCAAACCATATGATCATGGCCATCACCCTTATCTAGCTCATAAATGGCAGGACCACTATCAAAATTATGTCGTGTAATGAGTCCAGCCGCTTCAAACTGAGTTAAAACCCGATATACCGTCGCTATGCCAACATCTTCCTGGGCATCACGTAAAGTTTGGTAGATATCCTCGGCGGTCATATGCCAATCAGGGCAGTCCTCTAAAATCTGTAAGATCTTTATTCGGGGCAATGTAACCTTGAGCCCAACCTTTTTTAGTTCTTGATCTTTTTGATTCATGTTTGCTCTTCTTTATAGTGCGCTAATTGGTTATTATCACCCTTCCCGACACTAACTGGAAGCCCGTCAATGCGAAAACTTACCCTCAGCCTAATCTTATTGTCTGCACTTAGCTCTGGCTGTAGTTGGATTAAATTTCCTGGCGTGCATAAAGTAGATATTCAGCAAGGTAATATTCTCGACCAAGGCATGATTGATAAGCTATTGCCAGGTATGACTAAATCGCAGGTCAGGTTTGTCCTTGGCACGCCTTTAATTTCGGATACATTTAATCAAGGTCGGTGGGATTACATTTATCGCCGAGTCTCTCCATCTGGAGAGAAAACCGAAGAAAACGTGACTATTTACTTCGACGACGAAGGTAACCTAGAACGCCTTACTGGCGACTATGCCCCCGCACAGTCATCGTTAGAATGACCGCCACAAGAATGGTGTTTCAATAAAAGCTCAATCCTTATTTTTGCTTTTAGCTTGCTCGGCTCGGCGGCGGCGAATTTCTTTTGGATCTAACAGTAACGGTCGGTAGATCTCTACCCTATCTAATGCCTTAAGCTCATATACGTCTGCACTGGCGAGCCCTTTGGCTCCTAATACCTGCGAAAATATGCCCACCTTACTTGTCGTCAGGTCGATTTCAGGAAATTTATCCAACACACCAGATTGACTTATAGCGTCCATAGCCGTGGTGCCCTGAGGCACTACAACCTCAAGTAAAATTTGCCTGTCAGGCAACGCGTAAGCAACTTCGACAGTCATCATGGGCGAATCTTTAGTCATTTTTAGACCCATAAACTTGGTTAGCTCGCTGACACAAAGAATCTACCAAATTGTTTGCAACCCCCGAAAAAAGATTGGATGCCGCAAAGCTTAACCCCCTACTCTTGAAGTCAAATTCTAAATCTAGCTCCACTTTACAGGCACTTTCTGTTAGTGCCGTAAATGCCCAGCCACCTCGAAAGGTTTTGAAAGGTCCATCTTCCAGCGTCATTTTTATTTGTGATGGCGCCTGTAACTGATTACGTGTCATTAAGCTAAGACTCACCCCTGCTTTTTTTAAATCTAGCCGCGCAAGCATCGTCTGGCAAGTATGTTCAAAAACCTCTACACCGCAACAGCCCTCCATAAATGAGGGATAATTAGACACATCATTGACCAAATCATACATTGAGCGATCAGAGTGAGAGACTAATGCCGAGCGTTTAATTCTAGTCAAAAAATATCACCTATCAGACGAAAAATTTGTCGTAAACGCCCATTATAAATACTACTGCAATGGCAGACGGAGCAATATACCTGATGGTCATCTGCCACAACGCTAACAATTGCGGTGACGTACCCTCCATTTCAACGTCAATCACATCCTTTTTAAGTACATAACCCACAAACAGGGTAATGAGTAACCCACTTATCGGCAACATAATATTGGCGGTAAGAAAGTCTAGAAAATCAAAAAAGTTAAACCCAGCTACCTTGTAGTCTGCCCAAATATTAAACGAGAACACACTCCCTAAACCCAACACCCAGGCAGTACCAGCAATGACGATATTAGCGCGAGCTCGTCCTATATTTTTTGCTTCCATTAACCAAGCGACACAGGGCTCTAGCAACGATATAGCCGAGCTCCATGCTGCGATTGATACTAAGACAAAGAAAATCGCCCCAATCAAAAGACCGCCAGGCATGCTGCCAAAGGCAACCGGCAAACTAATAAACATCAGACCAGGACCTTCGGTAGGCTCAATTCCAGGTGTAGCAAAGACAATAGAGAAGATGATCAATCCGGAAATAATAGCTACCGAACTGTCGAACAAAGCCACAATCAAAATAGTCTTACCAATATTGGCATCCTGTGGCATATAAGCACCATAGGCCATAATTGCCCCCATACCGATACTTAGCGTAAAGAAAGCTTGACCCATCGCTTCTAAAATACCGCGCCAGGTCAATGCATCTAAGTCAAAGCTAAATAGAAAGTTCACGGCGGCACTAAAATTGCCTTTTAAAATACTAAACACCAACAGTAATAAGAGCATAACAAACAACAACGGCATCAAAGTCTCAACGGCGATTCCAAGACCCTTTTTAACACCACCCACAACGACAGCCACGCAAAGAACCATAAAGACTGATTGCCACATAATCAATCGACTAGGGTCCGATAGCAGCTCTGAGAATTTAGCGCTGGCCGCAGCACCATTAACACCCTGTAAGTCACCAGAGGAGATCAGGAAGATGTAATCTAAAGCCCAACCAGCAATAACAGAATAGAATGACAAGATGAGCATACCCGCGAGTACTCCAAGCCATCCGACAACTTGCCACTGAGCATTAGCGCCACTATCAGTCACCGCCTCACGCATAGAGTTAATGGGGCTCTGCCTACCATGGCGTCCAATTAGAACCTCTGCCATCATAACGGGAACGCCAATCAATAAGATGCAGCCCAGATAAACCAAAACAAATGCGCCACCGCCATTACTGCCAGCAACATAGGGAAATTTCCACATGTTTCCAAGTCCAACCGCGGATCCGGTAGCTGCCATGATGAACGTCCAACGGCTAGCCCAAGCCCCATGCATGCCTTTTTGCTGCAATCCCATACGAGTATCTCCATTAAACCAGACGAAATTGTACTCACTCGCCACCAACTAACCTAATCATTGGCTCATCTATTTAGTATTTAGGAACAATTAACAATAATTCATGACAAACGACAGGTGAAACGTATAATTCACCCCATGACTAAAAAAACGCCCAAGCAACAATCAAGTACTATCGCGCTAAACAGAAAGGTGAAGCACGACTATTTTATCGAAGAGAAATTCGAGGCCGGTCTGGTGCTGCTCGGTTGGGAAGTCAAAAGCCTACGTGAAAGTAAAGTTAACCTCACCGACACCTACGTATTTGTTCGTGATGGCGAAGCCTGGTTAATCGGCACAAACATCACACCACTTTTGTCAGCCTCTACTCACTTTGTTACTGATGCTAAGCGAACACGCAAGTTACTACTTAATCATCGTGAGCTGCAAAAACTTGAAGAGGGCGTTAACCAAAAAGGCCACACCGCCGTTTGCACCGCGCTGTATTGGAAAAATCACCTCATTAAGTGTGAGATCGCTCTTGCCAAGGGCAAGGCATCCTATGACAAACGCATGGACGACAAAGAACGTGACTGGAATCGCCAAAAACAGCGTTTAATGCGTCATTCTGGATAGTATGTATCTATACGAACACTTAGATTCTAAGAATAAAATACAACAAACACGTAATCCATAAATGTTATGGGTTAGCGACCGGGGACTAAATGACATGCTTGATAATGACAAACGATCCAGCATTAAACTTGAACCCACTACCATTGTCCTCGGTACGTCTTCAGGTATTATCATCGGTGCTACAATTGGCGCTATTAAAGGTGATGTGGGATTTTGGGTCGCTATGGGCATCTGTTTTGGAGCCGCCTTTGGCTCATTGATCTGCCGGCTCATGTCCAAGTAAAATTCCGGGGAGAAGTAATTGCTCCATCTAAAAAGTTTATTGAGGTCCCCATTGTGATACCTGCAGTAACTCATAGCCCCACTCTCATCTTTGAGGGCTTTAAGCTGTTATGGCGGCGGGATATTCGCTGGTTAGTTATCATTCCGTTATTGATCAATATTGCCCTCTTTGCCTCGGCGACAGGTTTTGCTGCCAGTTGGCTACAAAACTGGGTAACCACAATCACTACTTCAGTTCCCGAATGGTTGCAGTGGCTCTCATGGATTATTTGGTTCTTGTTTGCGATTTTGGCGCTGGCTATTTATGCTTTTACCTTTACTATTTTTGCTAACCTTATTGGGTCGCCATTTTATGGTGTGATTGCCCAAAGAGTGATTGCTGCAGAAACTCATACTATCCCAGAGGCGACCAATGTTGCCGCGTCGGCCTGGCAAAGTCTCGTTAGAGAGGCGCAGTTGATTATCTATTTTGTGCCGCGGACACTGGGTGTTGGGGTTGTTGCTTTAATACTGAGTTTTATCCCAGTGGTGAATTTACTGGCGCCAATAATTGCGGCAAGCTGGGCGGCTTGGTGCTTGTGTTTACAGTATTTAGATTATGCTGCGGACACTGAAGGCGTATCCTTTGTGGATTTACGTAATAAGGTTAGCGCAAACCGGCTAAGTTCAATGGGTTTTGGGTTTACCGCCATGGTAGCGTCGGCGGTGCCTGTGGTTAATCTGGTGATGTTGCCAGCATCAGTGGTTGCCGGTAGCCTATTATGGTGCCGACAACATCGCGATATTGGTTAGAGCGCGTCTTTTACAGGTGCGTCTACTTTAGATTTAGTTTCTTTCGGTGCTTTTGGTATAGTTTCTGTCTGCGTTTTTAATTGAGATGCTTCAACTTTCGGCACATCTACTTTAGGATCGCTCGCAGGCTTTTTCTTGGCTGGCTGCCTAGGTGCTACCACTGGCCGAATAAGGTTTTCTTCAGGCATGGTGCATTTTAGCTTCATATCTAATAGTTTTTCTATAGGCTCTAACAGAAAAGCATCGTCTTCGCAGGCAAAGCTAATCGAGATACCTGTTTTACCAGCGCGGCCTGTCCGGCCAATGCGGTGTACATAATCTTCGGGTTCTTCGGGCAGGGTGTAATTAATAACGTGGCTAACGCCATCGACATGGATACCACGGCCCGCAACATCCGTTGCTACCATGACTTTTAACGCACCAGACTTGAAGGAATCAAGTGCTCTCATGCGACGATTTTGAGGCACATCACCGGACAAGATACCTACTTTGAAACCCTGTTTTCTAAGCTTTTCATGCAGGGTGCGGCAAATATCTCGGCGATTGGCAAACACCATGACACTGTCAACGTTGTCACCCAGTAGTATATTATTTAAAACAGTAAATTTTTCTTTTGCAGTGGTAATTAATACCTGCTGGTCAACGGTGTCGGTTGCAACTCGCTCAGCACCAACTTCAACGGTCACTGGTTTGTCTGTCCAGGTTTCAGACAGTCGCAGTACTTCAGGTGTAAAGGTTGCCGAAAACAACAGTGACTGACGGTCTTCACGCTTAGGCGTTAAGTTGACTAGACGACGGACCTGCGGAATAAAGCCCATGTCGAGCATACGGTCAGCTTCGTCGATCACGAGCACTTCAACGCGATCAAGATAAATATCTCGGTTATTAGCAAAATCCAACAACCGACCGGGTGTGCCCACTAAAATATCACAGTCATGCTTCTGCATTTTTTGCAGTTGCTTTCCATAGTCCATGCCACCAACCAGTGTGTGTGCGGTTAGCTTGGTATGCTTTAACAGCTGGGTAGCGTCATCGCCAATTTGGATGGCGAGTTCTCGTGTTGGCGCTAAAATTAGAGTTCTGGCTTCACCTAGAAAACGCTGGTCTTCCACAGGATGATTAAGTAAGTCAGTAATCATATTGATTAGAAATGCAGCCGTTTTACCGGTACCCGTTTGTGCTTTACCAACAATATCGTGGCCATTAAGTGTATGCGGCAGCGAGGCGGCTTGGATAGGCGTGCAGTATTCAAAACCCGCGTCTTGAATGCCACGCATCAATTCTAGTGGCAAGTCAAAATCGTGAAATCGAGCCTTACCCTTTTCCGGTGAAACTTTAAACTGCGAAAGATCCCAAGGCTTGTTGTTACGACTTGGAGCTCGAGTAGTTGGTTTCTTTTTCTGCTCAACAGCAACATCAGATGTTTCAGAGGCAGGTGTTTCTAATTTTTGTTCAGTCAAGGTTATTTACACAGTAATTTACAGAAATTTATTGGGCCATGAGTAATTCAGCCTAATGAGGTCGCGGAGTGTACCAGAATTGTTATTTACTCGCTGATAATAAATATTAACCCTGTACAGGCTTGCCACGAGTCGTCTAATTATAATAATCGACGATATTTACCTTTCCTTGAATTGCTCATTCAAGGAAGATAGCCACCTACATAGAAAAAGATACCTCGATGTCCATTCCAGCGACCCATTCAGAAACATCTCACCCAAGGTTTATTGATAATGCGCGCACGCTATTGCGACTGGCAGCGCCTTTAATTATGGGCCAAATTGCGGTGGTTGGAATGACCGTTACCGACATCTATATGGGTGGCCAGGTTGATGCAGATACCTTAGCCGCATTGCAACTCGGTGGTAGTGTCTGGTCAATGATAAATTTAATGGTGATTGGTATCATGATTGCCAATAGCCCGATCGTTGGGAATTTTTGGGGTGCTGGCCAACCAGGAAAAATCCGTTTCCAGTTTCAGCAGGTTCTCTGGCTGGCTCTGCCATTGGGTGTAGTGGTCATGAGCGCAGTGTTATTGGGTATCCACCTTGTCGGCCAGCTAGATATTTCAGCAAATGTGTACCGTATAACCGTTGGTTATCTTTATCCCTTTTTAATCACCGGTTTTATGTTTCCTGCATTCTTTGCATTTCGCACCACCTTCGAGGGGATAGGAGATACCAGACCTGTGCTTATATTTAATGGCGCCGCTTTTGTTTTAAATGGTATTCTTGATTATGCTCTGGTTTTTGGTAAGTTTGGCCTGCCTGCCTTAGGCGGTATAGGCGCAGCTTGGGCGACGGTCGTCGTCATGACTTTTTTAGTCACCTGCATGGCACTCTATGCTCGCCATTCGGCAACCTTAGAAAGTCTCAATCTCTACCATAAATTTGCCGCACCCAACCTTAAGGCTATGGCAGATACACTGCGTCTAGGGATCCCTATTGCCCTAAACATAGCAGCAGAGTTTAGTTTTTTTGCTGTTATTCCGTTTATGATCGCTCATCTGGGTTCGGAGATGTTGGCAGCTCATGCTATCGCGATCAATATCGACTCACTCGCCTTTATGGTGCCGCTAGGTATTGCTCAAGCACTGACTATTAAAATTGCTCATGCACAAGGAAGAGGAAATCCTCATGAAGCGAGGATGATATGTTTAGTAGGATTTAAACTGGTTTTAATACTTGCCCTTATGACCAGTTCTTTAAAGGTTCTGCTGCGCAACGATATAGCCTCACTTTTCAGCGCAGACCCAGGCGTGCAAATTATCGCAGCCAACTTGTTTTTATTTGCTGCTATGCTGGGCTTAGTTGACTGCCTACAAATGGCGTGTAGTGGCGCACTGCGCGGTTATAAAGACGCGAGAATACCTCTTGTTATTCAAGTCATTGCCTTCTGGGTGATTGCATTTCCTATCGCTTACAGTATTGCTTTAACCGACTTTTGGGGCCCACCCTTAGGTGTCTATGGCTTTTGGATCGGCACAGTTATTGCGGCATCTATTGCTGCCACCTGTTTGATTTATAGGTGGAACCTAGTGTCGAAAAATGAAATAAGAAAACTTACGCAGTCTCTGGAAAACGCCCCAGCGTGACACGCTCAAGGCCGTTGTAGTCGGCATGAGTGGCTATGGCTGTAAATCCCGCAGTAGTAAATAAACTGCGTACTGCGGTTCCTTGCTGATAACCATGTTCTACCAAAAGATGGCCATTAGGCCTCAAGTACATCGGACTTTGCCCAATCACTATTTTCAAATCATCTAAGCCATCTTGGCCAGAAACCAGTGCCGTGGTAGGTTCAAAACGCACATCTCCTTCTGACAGATGCGGATCATTAATTTCGATGTAGGGCGGATTGCTAACAATCAAATGGTATTGTGCCGCGGCGCCCGACCCCGGCACCTGGCTAAACCAATCACTCTGGTAGATGCTGACATTATCTAGCTGACAATGCTGACGATTAATCTCGGCTAAATTGACGGCTGCCATCTGAGAATCTACCGCAGTCAGCTGCCAATCAATACGCTCGCTAGCCAATGCCAGAGCTATAGCGCCCGTGCCCGTGCCTAAATCAAGAACGCGAGCAGCTTTAGGTGCATCCAACCCTAAGGCCATTTCAACTAACAACTCAGTTTCCGGCCTTGGAATTAAAGTGTCTGCTGAGACTTTTAAGTCTAATGTCCAAAACCCTTGACGGCCAATAATGAAGGCAACGGGCTCGCCTTTCAGCCGCCGTGAAAAAAGGGTTTCGAACTGTTTGATCTGGGCAGTTTCGAGTTGATGGTCAGGCCAAGTTTTAAGCCATGTTCGATCAACATCCAACGTAAAACAAAGCAATAATTCAGTATCCAACAGAGCGGTGTCACTCATACTTTGTAATTGGTCGCTGTACTGTAAAAGTTCAGTAACAGATTTTATAAGATACATTGATCCACCATTACTGGGCCAATTGGGCTAACTGCTCTGCCTGAAATTCATTAACCAGAGGCTCGATAATCTCGATAAGAGAGCCTTCCATGATCTCATTTAGCTTATATAAAGTAAGGTTTATACGATGGTCTGTAACTCGACCTTGAGGGAAGTTATAGGTTCGAATTCTCTCTGACCGATCACCACTGCCGACCAAGTTTTTACGCTGATCTGACTGTTCTTGAGCAGTCGCATTATCTTGTGCTGCGGTTAACCGAGCTTGCAGTACTGCCATCGCTTTTGCTCGATTTTTATGTTGTGAACGCTCATCCTGGCACTCAACTACCAACCCAGTTGGTAAGTGGGTTAAGCGGATGGCTGAGTCGGTTTTGTTAACATGCTGGCCACCAGAGCCAGAGGCTCGAAAAGTATCAACACGCAGGTCACCTTTGTTGATCTCAATAGCATCTTTCTCATCTGCTTCCGCCATAATCGCTACGGTACAGGCTGAGGTATGGATTCGACCCTGGGACTCTGTGTCTGGCACTCGCTGCACACGATGGGCTCCAGATTCAAACTTGAGCTTTGAGTAAACGCCCTGACCCACGACTCTTACAATAATTTCTTTATAACCACCATGGTCGCCCTGATTCTCACTGATCAGCTCAACCTTCCAGCGATTGGATTCTGCGAACTTGCTATACATGCGAAATAAATCGCCAGAAAAAATAGCCGCCTCATCACCACCGGTGCCGGCTCTGATTTCCAAAAAGACATTTTTACCGTCGTTGGGGTCCTTAGGTAATAACAGACGCTGTAAATCAAGCTCTATCAAGTCCAATTGCGTTTGTCCTTCACGCACTTCTTCGTTCGCCATCTCTCGAATATCAGGGTCGGCATCTTTAAAAAAGTTCTTGGCCTCGTTGATGTCAGACAGAACCTGCTGAAAACTGAGGTAGGCTTTTACCACAGGTTCAAGCTCAGCATATTCTTTAGACAGTTCTCGATACTTGTCCTGATTTGCAATAGTTTCAGCATCGCTTAACAGCGCACCAACTTCTTCATGCCGCTCAGCAAGCAGATCTAGCTTACCTAAAATTGATGCTTTCATTCAGTTTTAAAGCCTAGTTTATGATTAATTGGTTGAACGTCGATGATGACGTCTCAATGTTTCTTCTTGTTTAAATCAAACAGTTCATTGGTCGCATGAATGGCATCTTCACGACCCTCCTCACCCGCCTGCGTAAGTCTCTTAGTGGGCTTATGCAGTAACTTATTGGTCAAATTACGCGCCAGCGTATTAATCACGTCCACTGAATCCTGGCCTCGTTTCAGTGAGGCAAGTGCTCTTTCGACCTCCTCATCACGAATAGTTTCGACACTGCTACGAAAGGCTCGGATCGTATCCACTGCAGCCAATGCGCGATTCTGCCTAGACCAACTTTCCACCTCTTCGTCAATAATCTGCTGAGCCATATCGGCAGCAGAACTTCTGGCACGAATATTATCTTGAACAACCTCTTCCAAATCATCCACCGTATAAAGGTAAACATCTGAAAGCTCTTCGACTTCAGGCTCTATGTCTCTTGGCACCGCTATATCAACTAGAAACATCGGTTTATGTTTGCGTTTTTTAAGGGCCGACTCCACCGCGCCTTTGCCCAGTATAGGTAGCTGGCTAGCGGTGGAAGAAATAATAATATCGGCGTTGGGTAAAAAGTCATGAATGTCAGACAACAAAATAACGTCGGCGGAATAATCTTCGCCCAGTTGTTGGGCTCGACTTAACGTCCTATTAGCCACCGTTATACGCCCAATATTCTTTTCTTTAAGGTGTTTTGCAACAAGATCGATGGTTTCTCCGGCACCGATCAGCAACGCATGGGCATCACTTAGGTTACTAAATATTTGCGCGGCCAAACTGACCGAGGCATAAGCGACAGAAACAGGGTTCTTCCCAATGGCAGTTTCAGATCGCACTCGTTTGGCCGCTAAAAAAGATTGCTGAAAGGCCTGATTAAGTGATGTCGATACGGTTCCCGCTTCACGCCCTACGGCATAAGCCGATTTTATCTGCCCAAATATTTGCGGTTCACCCATCACAAGCGAGTCCAGCCCGCTAGCGACACGCATCATATGGCTGATGGCCTGGTTACCTCTATGACAGTAATAGCAATCTTGCAGTTGATTTAACTCAACACCCTTTGTGACCGCCAGCCAATCCAGTAACTGCTCATCGCTGCAATCGCCTTGAAGATAAATCTCAGTGCGATTACAGGTCGATAAAAGTGCTATTTCCTGAACGGCTAATATAGAACGAGCATCTTGCAAGGACGAAACCACTATTTCAGGGGCGAACGCAATCCGACCGCGGAGGTCCACAGATGCCGATTTATGATTGATACCGAAAGCCAAAATGCCCATAGCAGTCAGAAAACGTTCCTTTTTTTGCACGCGTAAGGCTTGTTAACAGCCATTATCGTTGCGAGATGCTAATTTTACACGACTATTTCGTTGGATAGGAATTTATAGGCCAATGTTTTATCAACAATAGACTAAATTAAAGAAACTTTGGCACTAGCAATTGTCTTAGACGCTGTTATCTACGAGAATAGCAGCATGAATAACTTATCTAGAGTCACCTTACTACTGCTATCCTTTGGAATCGCAAGCTGCGTTGCAACGACCCAGGCCATCGACGACACCTTAAAGACTGTTAGTGTGGAGTCGAATGAAATCCATCCTGAACCCATCGAGCAACAGATCAAGCCTATTGCCATTGATACTCTTTACGACCTCCTAGTCGGCGATGTTGCTCTAGGCCGCAATCAATTTAACATAGCACTTGATAATTATAGCCGTCAGGCACGACTAACCGCTGACAAAGAGGTCATTGCGCTAGCCCATCGAATTGCCGAATATGTACGTGACCAAACTGTCCAGATGGAGATGGCTCTTCTATGGGTAGACACTTCTTCGGATGACCCTGAGGCGCATAAGGCTGCTCTTCAAGCTTATCTAAACCAAGGTGATGCGCAGACTGCACTCACGCATGCTAGCTGGCTCTATCAATATCACAATGATCTAGATTCCTTACTATTAGTGACGACCACCACCTTTGACTCACCGAGCCAAATAGCTAGCCTGATTGATTCCGTGAAAAAGTTACCTTTTAGCCGGGAAAAACAATCTTTCACTCACCTTTTAACCGCTGTACTTGAGCAGAAACTCGGCCAACTCAAGGAAGCAGAGCGCGATGCTAGGGCATTTTTAGCCGCAGTGCCCGCCGATCAACGCGGACTGCTGTTGCTGTCTCAACTACTACATCAACAGAACCGTAGCGATGAAAGCATCGAGTTACTAATCAATGCACTAAAAGATAAACCCAACAATAGGCCGCTCCGTCTTCAATATGCACGCTTTTTGGCTACCAATACACCCAAAAAAGCTATCGCACAATTTGAAATCTTGCGCGATGACAATCCGAAAGATCAAGAAGTAAACTTTCTACTCGCATTAATGCAGCTTAGCCACGGTGACATTACAGATGCTGAAAACTTATTTGAACAAGCATCTGCCAAGCCAAGTTTACGTTCCGATGCGCAATATCATTTGGGAGCCATCTCTGAGCAAAAAGGCGATATATCTGGCGCAATGAGTCGTTACACTCAGGTTCGCTTTGGTCGCAACTACATTGCTGCGGCATCGCGTTTGAGTGCTCTGCTGGCTAAACATCGAAGTATGAGCCAAGCACAGCAGTACCTGCAACGCATGCGTTCGAGCCAACCCACACAGGCGGTGATACTTTTCCAAGTCGAATCCAACTTGCTTCTCAACGCTCAAAAACCATCTCAAGCGTTAGTGGTTCTATCCTCAGGGCTGGATTATTTCCCTAATGATCCGCAACTGCTTTATGCGCGCTCGATGGTCGCTGAGCAACAGGATGATTTTGTTCTAGCCGAACAGGACTTACGTGCGATATTAGCGCAAGACCAAAACAATGCCACAGTTTTAAACGCCCTAGGTTACACGATGATTTTACATACGGATCGTCGCGAAGAGGCGTTCGAACTAATCACTAAAGCCTATCAATTAGAGCCTAAGGACCCCTCCATTATTGACAGCATGGGCTGGGCGTTATTTAAATTGGGCAAAACGGAACAGGCCCTAGACTTCCTCAAGCAAGCCTTTGAGATAATGCCTGATCCCGAAATTGCTGCTCATTTAGGAGAGGTCCATTGGACTCTAGATAACCGCAAAGACGCATCCATAATATGGCAGCAGGGCCTGCAATCGACACCCGATCACAAAGGTATCATTAATACCATGCTACGCCTTAACGTTCCTGAGACGATCGAGCAATGAACTCATTCTTGAGTTCGAGTCGTTGGCTAGGGCCAGGATTTTGTATTTTATTATTTGTCAGTGGCTGCTCCACTATCCCAAATAGTGATTCAACCAGACAGACATGGCAAGAACACCAACTGAAAGCCCAGGAAATAGTAAACTGGCACATTAAAGGTAAGTTAGGATTTAAGTCTTCTAATCAAGGAGGCAGTGCCAATATCGATTGGCTACAACGCGAAGAGCAATATCAAATCTCCATGAGCGGCCCCTTTGCCGCTGGTCGTGCGACTATTAAAGGTGATAAACGGATCGCCCATATGCAGCGCGGAAAACAACACTATAGTGACACTCCGCAGGGCCTCGCTTTGCAACTAACCGGTCTCTCACTACCGGTGAATGATCTTGTTTGGTGGGCTAAGGGAATACCCTCACCGCATCAGGCTTTAATTAATAATTTAAACCTTACACCAAATGGTGTTGCAACGAAGTTCGAGCAAAATGGTTGGCAACTTATTTTTCCCAGATACCAAGTTACCAGTCAAGGCAACCTGCCTAGAAAAATAATCGGTCAACGAGGGCAGCAAAGCTTTACACTAGTCATATCAAGCTGGCGTTTTCCAAGTAACTAACACAAGAGCCAAGATAATTACCGTGAAAACCATGTCGACTCTGACCTTACCTTCACCGGCAAAAATCAATTTGTTTTTGCGAATCACCAGCCAGCGCCCAGACGGCTATCATAATCTTCAAACGCTATTTCAGCTGCTGGATTTCGGAGACACTCTGAGTTTTACCTCTAATTCATTGGAGGAAATTGCGATCGACTCAGAAATAGACGGTATTGCTACAAAAGATAATTTAATTTTTCGTGCTGCACTTATATTGCAACAGCATGTCGGCATCAAGCACGGCTGTACTATTGCGCTCAACAAAAAACTGCCCATGGGTGCAGGTTTAGGCGGCGGCAGTAGCAACGCAGCAACTACGCTCGTTGGCTTAAATTCCCTTTGGCAATGCGGTGTTCCCTTGATTGAGCTAGCAAAATTAGGACGTAAATTGGGCGCTGATGTCCCCGTTTTTGTTCTCGGTGAAAGCGCCTTTGGCGAAGGAATTGGCGATCAATTAACGCCAACAAAACTGCCTAAGCGTTGGTTTTTAGTGGTAACTCCCGATTGTCATGTCCCAACCGCTGAAATTTTTTCAAATCCTCAATTGACAAGGAACTCTTCACCGATCAAAATACGCGCCCTCGCAGGGGAGCAGTACAGGAATGACTGCCAAAGTGTGGTTTTAGAACTCTATCCAGCAGTTAAACAAGTGCTAAAATGGATGGAAAACTTTGCTACCCCTTTGATGACAGGAACTGGTGCTAGCGTATTTTGTAGCTTTGACAACCAACTAGAGGCCGAAGAGGCCCTTGGTCAGGTACCAAAGCAATGGAAGGCATTTACAGCCCAGGGGGTAAATCACTCTCCACTGCATCAACAAATGAGGAAGCTTTTTACTGGGGCGTGGCCAAGCGGTTAAGGCAACGGGTTTTGATCCCGTCATCGGAGGTTCGATCCCTCCCGCCCCAGCCATTTTCAACTATCACGAGCAATAGGAATACTGACGTGGCTAGATTAATGGTGTTTACCGGAAACGCAAATCCGGATTTAGGAAATGAAATTGCTCGATCGCTGGGAGTGACTCCAAGTAATGCACTAGTTGGGCTCTTCTCAGACGGCGAAATCAATGTGGAAATTCGCGAGAATGTTCGCGGACATGATGTGTTTATTGTGCAACCTATCTGTGCTCCGACCAACAGAAATCTGATGGAATTGGTACTTATGATTGACGCTCTGCGACGTGCGTCAGCGGGACGAATCACTGCAGTAGTACCCTACTTCGGTTATGCTCGCCAAGATCGCCGGGTAAGGTCAGTGCGAGTCCCTATTAGCGCTAAGGTAGTGGCTGATATGCTTTCAAACGCAGGTGTGGACCATGTCCTCACTGTAGATTTGCATGCTGAGCAAATACAAGGGTTCTTTAACTGTACCGTAGATAATATCTATGGCGCTCCTGTTCTACTGGACCATATTGAACGTCAAAATCATAAAAATTTACAGGTTGTATCACCTGATATTGGTGGTGTTGTTCGAGCTCGTGCTGTCGCCAAACAATTAGGTTGTGACTTAGCCATTATTGATAAACGTCGTCCCTCAGCCAATGAAAGTGAAGTGATGAACCTCATCGGTGAGGTTGCTGACCGTACCTGTGTGCTGGTTGATGACATGGTCGATACTGCCGGCACGTTATGTAAAGCAGCACAAGCACTTAAAGAAAAAGGCGCCAATAAAGTCGTTGCCTATGCAACACATGCCGTACTATCGGGTGCTGCAATCGATAATATTACAAATTCAAAACTCGACGAATTAATTGTCACTAATAGTGTTCCTCTCAGTGAGGAAGCCAAACAGTGCAGTAAAATTAAAGTGCTTCCTATAGGACCACTTCTCGCTGAATCAATACGTCGTATTAGCAATAAAGAATCTATCAGTGCCATGTTTTTATAACAGGTTTTGATGTAACCACCTCATAAAGAGGCTTTTAAACTCCATTACAGGTCTGGTCGCGGTCTGCAATGGCATAACTTTGGAGACTATTATGTCTACTGATTTTACTCTACACGCGAAAGGTCGCGAGGATACAGGGAAAGGTGCGAGCCGCCGCCTGCGTCGTCTGGCCGGAGAAATACCCGCTATTGTCTATGGCGGAAAGAAAGATCCAGCAATGTTGACCCTGCTACATAAAGATGTGGCTAAGGCCTTGGAAAACGAAGCCTTTTACTCACACATCGTCACATTGGATATTGATGGCTCATCTGAAGATGTTATTTTAAAAGACGTGCAACGTCATCCTGCTAAGAAGCAAATTCTGCATTTGGATTTCTTTCGCGTTAATAAAACAACTAAATTGCATACGAAAGTTCCCCTGCACTTCATCAATGAAGATAGCAGTATTGGTGTTAAAACCGGCGGTGGTATTGTTGCGCATACGATGACCGAACTCGACATTATGTGTCTGCCAAAAGATCTACCTGAATATATCGAAGTTGATATGGCAGATATTGATCTTGGCCAGATTGTGCACATCTCAGACATTAAGCTACCTAAAGGTGTTGAGAGTGTTGCATTGAGCCACGGTTCTGACCATGATCTGTCAGTTGCTACAATTAATAAGCCCAAAGCAGCTCCAGTTGACGAAGATGCTCCGGCAGTTGATGCTGATGCTGATGCTGATGCTACCGAAGGCAGTGATGATAGTGATGAGGGTACAAGCGAAGAGTAAGCTTCCGTCTTGCCCACCATGAGGCCCTGACATTGGATACACCCGTTGAGTTAATTGTAGGACTGGGAAACCCCGGTCCTACCTACAAACGAACGCGTCACAATGCTGGGGCCGACTTGGTTCTGGATTTGGCAAAATCACTTAATGTCGAACTCAAAATAGAGTCAAAGTTCTTTGGTGATACAGCTAAAGTTACCTTGGATGGACAATCTCTAAGACTCCTTATTCCAAGCACTTTCATGAACCGCAGCGGTCAATCAGTGGCGGCATTATCTCGGTTTTATCAGATTCCTTGTGAACGTATCCTAATCGTCCATGACGAGCTAGACCTACCACCAGGCATTGCTCGGTTTAAAAAAGCTGGCGGGCATGGCGGGCATAATGGATTACGAGATACGATCAAGTGTCTTGGAAATAATAGTGACTTTGCTCGCCTTAGAATCGGCATTGGTCACCCCGGAAATGCCAAACAAGTTGCAGACTATGTGTTAAAAAAGGCCTCTCTTAAGGACCAAGATCTAATCAATAACAGTATGGATGATGCTATTCGCTCTCTACCGCTGGCAGTAACAGGCCAATGGGAAAAAGCCATGAATGGTCTTCACTCTGCTGATTAAGCAGCACCCGAGTTGCATCGAATACACCAAACAAGCACAAGGATTTTAATATGGGTTTTAACTGTGGCATTGTCGGCCTACCCAACGTTGGTAAGTCAACCCTGTTTAACGCGCTAACTAAGGCGGGTATCAGTGCGGAAAATTTTCCCTTTTGCACAATCGAGCCCAATACTGGCGTGGTTCCCATCCCAGATGCACGGCAAGATAAAATTTCTGTGATCGTTAATCCCGAGCGGGTAGTCCCTACCAGTATGGAATTTGTGGATATTGCTGGATTAGTTGCCGGAGCATCCAAAGGCGAAGGGCTAGGCAATCAGTTTCTTGCTAATATTCGCGAGACGGATGCTATTGCGCATGTTGTGCGTTGTTTTGAAGATGAAAATGTCATTCATGTTGAAGGTAAAATCAGCCCACCCGATGATATCGAAGTTATAAACACTGAACTCGCCCTAGCAGATCTTGAGAGTGTCGAAAAAGCCTTATTAAGAGTAGCCAAAGCAGCTAAAGGAAAGGACAAAGACTCAGTTGCTCTGCAAGAGCTCCTAGAGCGGATTTTGCCACACCTTAACGAAGCAAAACCACTACGATCTTTCGGCCTCACCGAGGACGAACTAAAGTTACTTAATCCCCTAAGTCCGTTAACACTAAAGCCAACCATGTATATTGCTAATGTTGACGAAGAAGGCTTTGAAAATAATCCTCATCTTGATGCGGTTAGAGTGATCGCTGAACAAGAAGGTGCCGTGGTAGTTCCTATATGTAATAAACTCGAAGCGGAAATTGGTGAGCTTGAAGATGACGAGCGTGACGAGTTCCTTGCAGAGCTAGGCATGGAAGAACCTGGCCTTAATCGCGTTATCCGGGCTGGATACAGTCTATTAGGCCTACAAACCTACTTTACCGCAGGTGTTAAAGAAGTGCGTGCTTGGACTATCCCTGTAGGTGCCAGCGCCCCTCAGGCTGCAGGTAAGATTCACACGGATTTTGAAAAAGGTTTTATTCGCGCTGAAATCGTTGGCTACGATGACTACATTGCTGGCAACGGTGAACAAGGTGCCAAAGATGCTGGGAAATGGCGTCTTGAAGGAAAAGATTATATTGTCAAAGATGGCGATGTGATTCATTTTCGGTTCAATGTTTAGTTGCACGGGCATCCTTAGATGAGGCAACTCTCAGGCCGCTGGAAGCTCGGCTTATTGTTGGCTGCAAGCACCGCATTGATGTGGGGTGTTCTACCCGTTATGTTGTCGGGCTTACTTAACACTCTAGACCCCATCACCACCACTTTTTTTAGGTTTTTTGTGGCGGCGATACTTATTACCCCCTATTTGATTGTTCAGCGAAAACTGGTCAATCGTCGTAAAATGGCCTCATTTAATTTAGTGTTGCAACTTTTGTCTGCGGGGTTACTCCTAACTATTAACTATGCCCTTTATATTTTGGGTCTTGAAAAAACCTCTCCAGAAGCATCTCAGGTAATGATGCAAATCGCCCCCGTACTGCTTTTGCTCGCAGGTGTTTGGGTCTTTAAAGAACAGTTTTCCCCTCTACAGTGGATTGGTTTTATTATCTTTGTCAGTGGTCTAATCATGTTTTTCAGCCCACGATTTGACGATGTTTTTATCTCTCTTAGCGATTACGGTATCGGATTACTAATGCTCATGGCCTCGGCAGTGAGTTGGGTGGGTTACGCGATTATTCAAAAAGTGTTGCTGCGGGAATTTAATGCCGAAGAAACGATGTTAGTGTTCTACTGGATTGGCGCCATTGTGTTTTTGCCTTTCTCAAGTTTTGATAGCTTAGATCAGTTAAACTCATTTCAATGGCTACTATTGATTCTTTGTGGCTTTAATACGCTTATAGCTTACGGCTGTTTCTCTGAATCAATGGTGCATATCGAGGCCTCTAGAGTGAGCGCAGTAATCGCGATAACACCATTAGTGACCGTCTCTATTGTCCAGCTTATTCCAATACCTGGCATTATTGCAGAGCCTCTCTTTCTGGTTTCTATAATCGGAGCTCTCTGCGTTGTCGGCGGATCAATAATCACCGCAACTGGCAGAATTAAAGCCTAGTTTTTAAGGCTAGTTATTGGGTGCCATCGATAAAAATTCTGCAACCACTGGGTCCTCTAAATTCCGTTTAAAACAGCAAAGTCCCAAATCAAAGGGGACAATTTGCGTATCAGGTAACAGGTCCACAAGATCTTTTACCGGACTGTTGTCGGCCACCACAATTGGCGACAAGCCTATGCCAAAGCCTAATGCCACCATACTCACCAGAGCCTCTTGCCCCGACACCTGAGCATACACATTCGGCCGACCCGCGTGTTTGTGCCGAAACCACTGTTCAAAGCGCTTTCTGGCAACCCCATGTTCAGGCAGAATAATGGGTACATTTGCCCAATCTACGCTATCCGCCTGAAGCGCTTTTTTCACCGCACCGTTTATCTTTGGCGTTGCAATGCCTAAGGGCACAGTCGCTATACTCTGGAAATGAATGCTGCTGGAGAGATCATCCGGTTTCGCCGCTATGGCAAGGTCAACGCCTTGATTCTTAATTTGGTCAATACCATCCGCCGCATCTCCGGTGTCAAGATAAATATCAACATTGGGGTGGGCTTGCCTAAACTTCTCTAATAACGGTGGTAAATAGGCATAGGATGCGGTCACAGAACAATAAATATTCAGTGACCCCGACAACTTTTTCTGCGTCTGGTTAAGGGATTGCTTGAGCAATTCAAGCTGATCTATTTGCTGCTCAACATAGGTTAAAAACTGCTGGCCCTCCTTGGTCAGGACAACCGATCGATTATCGCGAATCAACAGCTGGCTCCCCAACTGCTCTTCCAGCCGTTGGATCGCTCGGCTCAAGGTGGATGGGCTGACGTGATTGGCAGCCGCGGTTTTACCGAAGTGCAAACTACCAGCAAGATGTTGAAACAGGCTCATTGATCGAATATCCATACCGAATGGTACTCAATACCTATCGTTATTGCAAAATATGAAACGCTATGTTGTATAGATATCGTTTTAAGCAATGATATTTTTTAGTTACACTCTCAGCCCAAGGCCAAAGCGCTTGGCATAACCATACTTGAATAACCAACCGCACAGCGGTTACCGGAGAACACAATGGCTAACTATTTCAATACTCTCAGCCTCAGCAGCAAGCTGAGTCAGTTGGGCAAATGTCGCTTTATGGATCGCAGTGAATTTACCGATGGTTGCGACCTCATTAAAGACTGGAACATCGTTATTATCGGTTGCGGCGCCCAAGGCCTTAATCAAGGTCTAAATATGCGCGACTCAGGACTCAATATTTCCTTTGCACTGCGCGCCCAAGCCATTGCTGAGAAACGTCAGTCGTATCTTTGGGCCTCTGAGAACGGATTTACCGTAGGCACCGTCGAAGAACTCGTCCCTGCCGCTGACTTGGTGCTGAACTTAACCCCAGACAAGCAGCATACCGCCGCGGTTACTGCTGTAATGCCACTAATGAAGCAAAACGCTACTCTGGCCTACTCTCACGGCTTTAATATTGTAGAAGAAGGCATGCAGATCCGTCCTGACTTGACCGTTATTATGGTTGCGCCCAAGTGTCCCGGCACTGAAGTACGCGAAGAGTACAAGCGCGGCTTTGGCGTGCCAACACTCATTGCTGTGCACCCAGAAAATGACCCTAGAGGCAACGGCCACGCCATTGCTAAGGCCTATGCCTCAGCCACCGGTGGTGACCGTGCCGGCGTACTGGAATCATCCTTTATCGCCGAAGTTAAGTCCGACTTAATGGGCGAGCAAACTATCCTTTGCGGGATGTTGCAGACCGGCGCAATATTGGGCCACCAACAGTTACTAAACCTTGGTGTTGATGCAGCCTATGCTCGTAAGTTAATTCAGTACGGCTGGGAAACAGTCACTGAAGGTCTCAAGCACGGTGGCATTACCAATATGATGGATCGTCTAAGTAATCCTGCAAAAATCAAAGCTTTTGATATGGCAGAAGAGTTAAAAGTGATGTTAGCGCCATTATTCCAAAAACATATGGATGACATTATTGAAGGTGAATTTTCACGCACCATGATGGTTGACTGGAATAACGATGACGCTAACCTTTTAAAGTGGCGCGCCCAAACCGCAGACACCAGCTTTGAGCAAGCTGCAGATTGTGATATTGAAATTACAGAGCAAGAGTACTATGACAAGGGTATCTATCTTGTTGCCATGATCAAAGCCGGCGTTGAGCTAGCGTTTGACACCATGGTTGCCTCAGGCATTATCGAAGAGTCTGCCTATTATGAGTCACTGCACGAAACCCCATTAATTGCCAACTGTATTGCCCGCAACAAACTCTATGAGATGAATGTGGTTATATCGGATACCGCTGAATACGGTAACTATTTGTTTACCCATGCTGCTGTGCCACTACTGCAAGCACACGCTGATGTATTGACCTTAGAGGACCTAGGCGGCGGTCTAACCGACCCCTCTAATACCGTGGATAACATTCGCTTAATTGAAGTCAACGATGCCATTCGTGATCATGATGTAGAGATTATCGGTCATGAACTGCGCGGCTACATGACAGACATGAAGCGTATTGTAGAAACAGCTAACGATTGATATAAAGTGCCCGCAAAAGCAACTGGGCACTGACACCGATTAACCTAATTAGGCGATAAAGCGCCGTCTAATTAGGTTGCTTTTCTTCACTCAATAACGTTTTCACTAACGAAATGGCCATCAGAGCCATCACCACTGAAAACGGCAATGCACCAATAATCATCACCGACCTTAATGCATCCATCCCACCGGCGGACAATAGCACCCCTATCAAAAGTGCAAAAATTACACCCCAGATCACTACATGCTTCGTATGTTTCTGGCCCTGGTTACCGCCAGACGCAAGCGTATTGATGATCAAGATCCCCGAATCTGCTGAGGTGACTAAAAAGGTCAATAGTAAAGTTACGATGACCACTGAAAGTGCAACGGCTAGCTCAGGGGATAGGATTAAGTTAATGGTTTTAAACAACTGTGCTGAAATGTCCGCATTAACAATAGAGCCTTGCGCAACACCAGACAGTTCAAGATCTATGGCCGTGGCGCCTATAAAGGCAAACCACACCAAACAAATCAATGAGGGAATAACCATCGCTCCAATGACATATTCACGAATGGTTCGGCCGCGAGATACGCGGGCTAAAAACAGTCCTACAAAAGGCGCAAAGGCGATCCACCAAGCCCAATAGAAAATAGTCCAAGTACCCTGCCAGCCCTGTAGAGCTGCAGAAGTGGCATCGCCGCTGTCTGTCCATACCGTCGACGACATCGCAGGCAACGCAATGAGATAGTCCCAAATAGCATAGAAAAAGGTTTGTAACGCAAAGAAGGTCGCGCCAAATAGCACAAAGAAGGCAATCAAAAACACAGATAAACCCATGTTGATATTTGATAGCCACTTGATGCCTTTTTTAAGACCAGACATTGCCGACAAGCACGAAGCACTAATAATAAGGATTACACCAAACACTTGAGCCGCTAGAGTCGGTTTACCATTGTCACCCACCAGCCAGTCTGCACCACTAATGTTGAATAAGCCTGAGGCAAACTGTGATACGCCATAACCAATGGTGACACTTAATCCTACGATGGTGGCTAAAATAGCGACTATATCCACGACATGCCCAGCGCTGCCTGACATGGCTCGACCAAATAGCGGTTGTAGAGCACTACGAATCGTCAGCGGTAAGCCGCGGTTGTACGAGAGATAACCTAAAGAAATACCTACCACTCCATAACAGGCCCAGGGGGTAAAGCCATAGTGCAACATTGCCCACTTGTAGGCATTGCGAACATTGTCTTCATCCAGACTGCTGGTAATACCTTTAATAGTATCGGGATTATTAGCGAAGTGGAAAATAGGTTCGGCGGTAGAATAGGTCAACATACCAATGCCAATGCCGGCACCAAACATCATGGACAACCAGGTGAACATTGAAAATTCCGGTTTTTCATCCGGCTTACCCAACCTTACATGAGCCGTACGAGGCCATACACCCAAGGCTAAGCAGACAACCGTATAAAAAGCGGTGACGTAAACATACCAGCCACCAAAGTTGGCCGTCGACCAGTTCTGTACAGCCAACAGCACTTCACCCGCAACAGACGGTGACAAACCTACCCATATAACGAGTGCTCCGATAAGTAACTTGGGCACCATGGCAACGACCCGATTAAAACCCTCATAAAATCCAGATTTTTCGGTGGTAATCGCAACGGCTGGTTGATTATCGTTTGACTGTAGCTGGCCCAAAACATGCTCTCCTCTTTAATAACTTACGGTGTCTGTTGCCACCTTTATAATTTTATGCAGTCTAACCTGACTATAAAAGATGCCCCTCTTATTGTCGAATATCGGGATGACCAAGCAAAATTGAAGCTACATCCTATTGCAGTGATAAAGAGAGAGCAACGAATTATCCTAAAAAAGGTACTTTCCAGACTTGACTCAAAGCGACTGCAAGTGTAAATTCTCGCCTCCCAAAGACTAGGTCAATATGGCCGGTTGAAATCGATAGCTACGTAGCTCAGCTGGTTAGAGCACAGCATTCATAATGCTGGGGTCGGTGGTTCAAGTCCACCCGTAGCTACCATACAAATCTAAGACTTACATAACGTCTAATATCCACCTTAAAACCCAGCACTATAAACCGCCTACTTTTTTATCTTTGGACTCTGAGTCTAGTCAGATTTAAAATTAAAGCTGCCGAACGGCACATAAGATTGGTTAACTTTTCTGTAAAATTTGAAGACATAATGATTTCGCCTTAAACCAAACTGGGATTGCGGTAAACACACCCATCTCATAGTGCCTATGCAAGTGAATTTAAAAAGCTGGCCGGTGCAGCTCCAGCGTGGCAATATCTACACTAATCTGGGAAGCTAAACTATGAAAGCACATGGCCTCAATCCTCGTATTCGCAAATCTCCCTATTTTAAATCGACGTTAAAATATGGTGCAACCGAGTTCCACCCCTATAACGGCATGTGGATGCCGGTTGGCTACGACACGCCGATTAATGAATATTGGAACACTATCGAGCGCGCCGGCCTTTGGGATGTTGGGGTGCAGCGCTGCGTTCAAATATCGGGCCCTGAAGCCGAAAAATTTATGAGCATGCTGACTCCCCGTAACATTAGTAACATTAAGGTTGGACAATGCCGTTACATTGTTATGACCAATCAGGAGGGCGGAGTGCTCAATGATCCTGTAATGATGCGGATGGCAGAGGATAAATTTTGGCTTTCAACTGCCGACAGCGATATGTACCTTTGGACCAAGGGCGTTGCCTGCTATTCTGGTCACAATGTAGACATCGATACGCCTGCGGTTTACCCCCTGCAAATTCAGGGGCCACGATCTCATCTTATTGTCGCTAGCCTCTTTGGTGACGAGGTGCTCGACCTTAAATACTACGATTGGATGAAGGCTGAAATTAACGGTATTAACGTCATTATTTCACGTACTGGCTATAGCTCTGAAGTTGGTTTTGAGATCTACATACTAGGTTATGAGCGCGGTGATGAGCTCTACGAAGCTATTATGCAAGCAGGTAAACCCTTCGAGCTCGCGCCAGGGTCGCCCAACCGTATTCGTCGTATTGAAGGTGGTGTATTGGACTACGGATCTGATATTTTGGTCGACAACAACCCACTTGAATTAGGCATGGACCGTCTGATCGATTTCGATAAGGCAGACTTTATTGGCAAGGCCGCCTTGGAGGAGATCCGCGATGAAGGTATTAAACGCAAGATGGTAGGTGTCTTTATGGACGGAGAAATTTTCCAGAAAAATAATGAACATCGCTGGACAGTTTTTGACCACGCTAAGAAGATTGGTGAAGTCACCTCAGCGGTATATTCACCGAGACTAGAGCAGAACATCGGTTTTGCGTTACTGGATATAGCCTACGACAAAATCGGTACGGAACTAGTGGTAGAAACACCAGAGGGTCGTCGCAATTTAAGCGTTACCTCTCTTCCATTTATCGATCCAGAGAAGAAAATACCACGGCAGTCGTTGAGGAATTAACAACAAGACTGCAGCTCTTTGGTGACGCTAGCCTTTGGTGTTTTTAATATTGATATGGCGAAAATTGAGGACTAACCTATCTCTGCTATTTTGTTATCAAAACCTGCTCAGAGCTATTCCCTGACCTTAGCCCCAGTCAACTGAGCAACCGCAGACAGCGTGGTTTGAGCGGCATTTAGACCCAACCTAAAGTCTTTGTCGCTAAAGGTTGTCCAAACATCTAGAGGCGTGTGCCAGGTTGGATTCCATCCCGCACCTGTATGCGCTCCACGCTCATTTTCTCGCAGGCTAATAGACGGAACAATATTCATAAAGGGCGTGGAATCAGTATTGGTCATGTGTGGCCCCACTGTGGCTGGGTAATCTGTGTTGTAGGCATCAGCCGCTGCTTTGAATACAAAGGCTAATACCATTGACTGCTCTGCCAGGTCTGAATTAGATTGAAACTCAATATTCACATCGGCCTCTGGTCGCTGTTCCGCACTCACTGACCCATCAGCTCGGGGTGCACCATGATCCCATAGCATCATGTCGTGTTGAATCATCCCCAACCATCGAGGCTCGGGATAAATACCCGAACCAACGGGACTTTCAATACCCTGCAGATATTGGCGCTGCTCAACGTAGGCCTTAGACCCATTAAGTCCTGTCTCTTCATTATTCCAAAGCGCAAACCGAATAGAACGCTCCGTAGTGACATCAGGCGCATTGAATATACGCGCTAGTTCCATCACCAAGGCGGTACCGGAACCATCGTCATTAACGGCCTCGTTCACTCCATGACCGTCCATGTGAGCACCGACTATATACATTTCTTCGGGGTGGGTAGTGCCAACCTTAGTGCAATACACTTGCTGTCGCTCACCATTAACTGGTTCCTCCGCATTAAGCGCCTGTATCCGCTGATAGGGTTGAGCCGTCAAATCTCGGTTAACGCCGGTTTCAGATCGATAACCATAAACTGATGCACCGCCAGGGCCACTGCCATTGCGACCCACAGCGCCACCGGTTGATGTCTGGAGTTGTGCCGGGTCATTCACTACGGGTTTGCGGGCCCTAGGTGCTAAAGGCTCAGGGTTAAAGGTATAGGTTATGCGTTCAATATTGTCACAACCAACCTCGCGCAACTGTTGCTCTATCCAAGCTATCGCACTGCGATTGCGAGCGGTGCCTTGTCGACGATCGCCAAATTGAGTAAGACCTTTAAGTGTAGTTTTATAACTATCCAGAGTTAATCGATCAACCAACGTCTTGGTTGAATCATCACTTGGATGAGTCTCTGAACCGACCCCATTAGCGAACAATATGAGTAATGAGCTTCCCAGAAAAACCCTGGTACAGATATACTTAGTCTTTCCCAAAAGATGAACAGCCTTATCATTTAAATCGGGCATAACCATGACTCCTCTTTAAACCCTAATTTTTACCTATAGATCTAGTGTAAACCGTTGACCTGGCAATGCAAAATTGTGAGCCCACTAGTAACCTAACGCAATGGTGCTTCCCACTGCACTTAGTTTTGTTTATTCTTGCGTTGCGTGCTAAAAAATGCCGCAATGCTTAAGCTGTAAACCACCTAAACCATGGATATGCACTCTATGAATCATCTTTTTTTTGCTCTTGTACTTTGTCTAAGTTTTTCCAACATTGCCTATGGCGATAAAATAGACCTTGATGAACTCGTTAAAAAAGAAGGTTTCATTGATTTTTATATGGACGAGAATCAAGGCAAGCTCTATCTAGCAATTGACAAACTTAACCAAGACTTTCTGTATTTAAGTGCTCTCACATCAGGTGTTGGGTCTAATGATATTGGATTAGACCGCGGCCAGTTAGGTGGCACTAGAGTCGTGGCATTTAGAAAAAGCGGCAATAAAGTATTTTTGGTGCACAAAAATATGGCTTTTCGCGCCTCCTCTGACAATCCCGATGAGGTGCAATCAATACAAGATGCTTTTGCAGAGTCTATTCTATGGGGTTTTGATGTCTTGCAAAAAGATGGCGAGAGTCTAATCGTTGAGGCAACAAAGTTTTACTTACAGGACACTCATGGCGTAGCCCAACGATTAAGTCGCGGAGATCAAGGGAGCTATAAGACCGATTCGAGCCGGTCCGGATTGCACTTTTCAATGGTCAAAAACTTTCCCCAAAATACCGAGGTTGAAGCTACCATCACCCTCACAGGAAAGGCCACAGGGGCCTCGATCAAATCGGTGGTACCAACCCCCAATGCAGTTACAGTGCGCCAACGTCATTCTTTCGTGCAACTGCCTGATGACAAGTACACACCTAGAGCGTTTGATCCTCGAGCGGGATTTAACCGCGTGGCGTTTATGGATTTTGCAACACCCATCACTGAGCCTATTAATAAACGTTATATCACTCGTCACAGGTTAATCAAAAAAAACCCCAACACAGCTCTCTCTGAGGCAGTAGAACCGATTGTTTATTATCTTGACCGAGGCACACCCGAACCGGTTAAGTCCGCCTTGCTGGAAGGGGGAAACTGGTGGAACCAAGCATTTGAGGCCGCCGGATTTAAAAATGCATTTCGCGTCGAGATCGCTCCGCCAGATATGGATTTTCTCGATGTTCGCTACAACGTTATTCAGTGGGTGCATCGTTCAACGCGCGGTTGGTCTTATGGCGCTAGCGTGAAAGATCCTAGGACTGGCGAAATTCTAAAGGGTCATGTATCACTGGGATCACTGCGCGTTAGACAGGATTATCTGATTGCCCAAGGACTCTTACAGCCCTTTGAAGAGAGTAAACCTACTGACAAACGAATGCTCGAACTAGCCGTAGCAAGACTAAAGCAATTGTCTGCTCATGAAATTGGGCACACCATAGGACTAGCACATAATTTTGCATCATCAACGATTAGTCGATCCTCGGTTATGGACTACCCCTATCCCCTTATTAATCAGGATGTTGATGGGAATCTTAGCTTAAGTAATGCCTACGATAATGAGATAGGCGCATGGGATAAGCGGGCAATCAGCTATGGTTATGGCTACCCACCTGAGGGTGTCGATGAAGCCTCGTATTTAGCAAAATCATTGAAAGATACCTATACCGCGGGCTATGAATTTATTACAGATGCAGATGCTCGAAACTCCAGCGGGGCGCACCCTAGGGCACACCTCTGGGATAATGGAGCTTCAGCGGCCGGCGAGTTGAAACGAATGCTAGCGCTGCGTGAAACCAAAATGGCTAGCTTTAGTCTAAATGCAATCCCTTTTGGCCAGCCTGAAGCTACTTTAGAAGAAGTCTTTGTGCCGCTCTATCTGATGCATCGATATCAATTGGAAGCCGCCACTAAACTCATCGGCGGACTGGACTATAGCTACAAGATTAAAGGCGACAACCAACCAAACCAGGGGTGGGTTGCCGCAGTTGTTCAACAGGAATCTTTGGATGCAGTGCTGTTCGCCCTAGAGCCTAGCCAACTAGAAGTGCCGGCCCATGTTTTGGCATTAATTCCTCCACGACCATTTGGTTATCCACGTAATAGGGAGACTTTCGCATCGCGAATGGGCCCTGTTTTTGACCCTATAGCACCCGCTGAAAATGTTGTAGATGTCGCTTTTAAGTTCCTGCTTGAAGGTGGCCGAGCTAATCGTGTTTACATACAAAGCCTTCAAGACAATAGCCTGTTTGGATTGAATGAACTACTACAACAGCTTAGTGGCGCGGTTTTTTCAGGTGCATCATTCAAAGGCATATCTGGCGAAATAAAGATGATGACCCAGGCCAAGCTGGTGGATCATTTAATTGTACTGTCCAATAACCAAGAGATATCAAATTCGGTGCGCGCAATAGTAAGAGCCCATTTAAAAACACTTAAAGAAGGTGGTAAAAGCACTGGTTCTAGAGGGTTAAAAGGTCTTGGAAGAAAAAGTTCGGTGTCTGGCATGCACGCGCAATATTTAGCCGACAAAATCCAGGCTTTCATTGATTTACCGCTGGATACTAATCCTCAGAACGCCGTTAAGGTACCTGATGGATCGCCAATTGGCATGGACAATATGACCTGTGACTTTGAGTATTTTAGCACCACAACAAAGATCCCTGAGAGAACTCCAAATGAAATTTAAGCGCTCACTAGCTCTTAGAGTCCTCAATGCCATTGCTCTGATTTTTTTATTGTCACCCCTATCATTCTCAGATGAAGTCCCTTGTTAACTCTAATAAAACTAACTACAGTATTGCACGAAGACTAATAGTGACGCCTATGGCCAACAGGGCCGAGATAGCTATCCGTCGGTACAGTCGGCCACCAAAGCGCTGAAAGAGGCAGAACCCTAGCTTATCACCCAATACCATAGCGGGAAACGCCAATAGCAGGTACCACAACGATTGTTTGGAGATAAACCCTGCCACGCCAAATGATACCAAGGCTACTGCCGCCGAGACTAAAAAGAAGGTAATTAACAGTGCGCGACTGCGCTCTGGTTTAGGCTCAGTGAGCATGACATAGATAATCATTGGTGGCCCTGGGATCGCCAGTGCTCCATTCATTAACCCAGACACCAAGCCAGTAACCTTAGTAAACAGCGGGCTAACCCTGTAAGTGCTGGGTTTGTATGACATTAGTGCCGCACAGGCAACGATGACTACAACTCCAACCCAAGCCTGGAACTGCTGCGGCGAAATAACACTTAACAACTGCGTACCCAGTATCGTCCCAATAATAGCCATAAAAACTAAGGGAAACATTGGTCTTAGAGGCACCACCCCCCAGTAAGTGCGGACACCCAGTAAATTACTACACAAAGTCAACGCGGCGCTAAGAACAACTGCGTCAGTGGGTGATAACAATAAAGAAAATACAGGTACTGCTGTCAGCGCAAAGCCAAAGCCTGTGAATGAGCGCAATAGAGACGCGAAAATCACGACAGCCCATATAAACATAAGCTCCAACAAACCAATATCAGCGACGATATCCATCATCAAAGTAATTCCAAACATAATGAGAGAAGCCACGTTTGTGTGACTTACTTTAAAACTAGAGGCTCACACCTAGATTGAGGGAGATATTAAAACAGAAAAAGGCAACTCTCGACATACGAAAGTTGCCTTTTCTGGACTCAAGCGATGCTGCTAAAAGTTAAGACTGGTCAGCGCCTCTGAGGGCGTACCATCCAATATAGATATAGCACATCATTGGCACAATAAAGCTCAATTGAATACCTATGCTATCAGCTGTCATACCTTGAATTACTGGGATTAATGCACCACCGACAATGCCCTGGCATACTAGGCCTGAACCCTTGCTCGTCATAGTACCTAAGCCCTTTACTGCTAAAGTAAATATGGTTGGGAACATAATCGAATTAAAGAAGCCAACAGCCAAAATAGACCACATCGCCACATCGCCAGAAGTATTCATACTGACAATTATCATCAAAATTGCGATCACCGCATTGACCGCTAGATACTTAGTGGAGGCGATATAATTCATTAGCAAGGCACCAACCAAACGGCCAATCATTGCTGCTCCCCAGTAATAGCCAACCATTTCTCCGGCTTCTGCGATTTCCATACCTGCGATCGAGCTTTCAGCAAAATAGTTAACCAAAAAACTGCCAATAGATACCTCACCACCAACATAGAGGAAAATTGCAAGAGCACCTAGTACCATAGAACGATAGTGCCGTAATCCATAAAAATTATAAGCTAACGCAATCACCACAATCAGACCTGCCACTACCGTATATCCAAGCACCATAGCCAACACAATGGCACCTGAGAATAAAAGGTGAGTCAGAAGGCTACCTTGATCATCAGCAGTATCAGATTCAACATGCGCCAACTTAGGTAAATTGATCTTTCTAAACAAAAAGGCAGCAACTACAAGCACCGCACCGATCATTAAGTAAGGCATTTGCACTGCAGAGGCATCCGCTGCAACCGCCCCCAAAATGAGCATAGAACCAACAATGGGGCCTACTGTCGTACCCAAAGAGTTAGCCGCTTGGGCTAAGTTAAGTCGACTGGCTGCTGTTGTCTCTGGCCCTAAGGCTGCGACATAAGGATTAGCCGCCACCTGAAGAATCGTGATACCGCTGGCCAAAACAAAGAATGAAACCAAAAACAAGACATAAACATTCAACTCTGCCGAAGGGTAAAACAGCAAGCACCCCGTTGCAGTGGTTAGCAGGCCAATGACAATGCCCATTTGGAATCCTATCCTGTCAATCAGGCGATTAGCCAACGGTGACACGATGAAGTAAGCGCCAAAGAAACAAAACTGCACTAACATGGCTTGGGTGTAGTTAAGATCAAATGACTCTTTCAAAAACGGAATTAAAATATCATTAAGAACCGTAATAAAGCCCCAGAAAAAGAATAGACATGTCATTGCGATAAACGCGAACATCTGTGTTTCTTTTTGCTGGCCGCCGGCCACTGTTGTTGCAGTACTATCGTTGTTTGGACCCGCCATCTGTATCCCCAAAAAGTGTATTATTATTTATTGGAATTTTTCACCTCTGGAGCATAAGTGGGCATAGAAATTCATGCAACATATTTACTCTAGAGAAAGCCTATTTAATCGCAACAATGAGTTACTTGGTCGACTTTAGTGGCAAAGACTGATGCATACGTCCGAGTAAATTACTAAGACCCAAAAGGACAAAGCCAGAAAGCAGCAGTGTCAAAAGGCTTTAAAGTAAACTACTCTGAATGATAAATTTTAAGTGATTATGTAAAGCTTATTGGGGTTATCAGTGTTTTCTAAATAGACTGTCATAAAAAAGTCGTTTAAATGTCGTTAGTAGCAACAAGATTATTGGTTAATAATCTCTCCAACAGCAAAAGGATGAAATATGATTGTTCGCAAATTGAGGATTCAACGTGGTTGGTCGCAAGATCAACTTGCTCAAATGAGTGGCCTTAATATTCGCACTATTCAGCGGATTGAACGAGGTCAAACTCCAAGCTTTGAATCATTAAAATCCCTTGCTGCAGTTTTTGAAACTGAAATTCATAATTTGCAGCAGGAGACTGTTATGGTGACCGAACAAAATATATCTTTAGAAGAAGCCAGCGCGATTGAATATGTCCGTGATTTAGAAGGTTTTTACGGCCACCTTTTTAGCTATGTCATTGTTATGTCAGGGTTGTTTGTTTTCAATTTTTTAACAACTCCAGAGCATTTCTGGGTAATCTGGCCCGCCTTTGGATGGGGTATAGGTATTGTGTCCCATGCACTGTCCGTATTCGAAATATTTAACTTTTTGGGCCCTGACTGGGAGAAAAAACAAATTGAAAAAGGTTAGGTAAAAAGCTTTGACGTAATGCTTGAGGTGACTAAGATAAGGATCACGAAGTGCCTGACTCATCCCGAAAAGGAATAGATAAGCAATGGAGTTTTATCTAGCGATACTGTTGTTCACAGCAACAGCCAGTATCACCCCCGGACCTAACAACATAATGATTATGGCGTCGGGGGTTAATTTTGGTATTCAAAAAAGTTTTCCGCACCTGTTCGGTATCTGTTTAGGCTTCCCCGTTATGGTCATCGCTATAGGGCTTGGGTTTAGTGCCGTCTTTCACGCATATCCGGTACTGCACGAAGCTATTAAGATAATTGGAATCATTTATTTGCTGTACCTTGCCTGGCAGATTGCAACCGCCCAAAGCGCGGACATTAATGCCAATTTTACGAAACCACTCAGCTTTAAACAGGCTGTATTATTCCAGTGGGTGAATCCTAAAGCATGGGTGATGGCCACTGGCGCAATTTCTGCGTACACCTCGACTGATGTAGCTATGCTAGGGCAAATATTGTTTATTGCCTTTGCTTTTTCCATCACCGCAGGAATATCAGTAGGTATATGGTTGGTGTTTGGCGCTGGTCTAAAACGTTATTTAGATGACCCTCTACACTACCGTGTATTCAACATTGTGATGGCGATGTTGTTGGTCGGATCTATGTCGCCTGTCATTAGAGATCTTGTTGAATATTATTTAGTCTAAGTGTTGAGGGCCCAGTCGCAAAATAGCACTGCAGCACCCATCTTTGGTTGACTTCAATCAATTGGACGCTAAGCTAAGTGTTCACTTTGCGTGTTTTACTGCACCCAAAACGCAGCGCAAATATTTGGACGGATGTTACTTACTAAAAAGGAGCTTTAAATATGTCATCTAATTCCCTTCAAGCCTGCGTGGATATTTTAACATCACCTCGAGAAACCTTTGACGCCCTGAAAGATAAGAAAAACTGGTCATGGGTACCTTTTGGACTAGTAATAGCCTCGTCCATCGCTTTATTTCTTTACTACTTCTCAGCTGTAGATTTTGAATGGATGATGGATCAGATGCTCGATCAAATGGCTGCGCAAAATGAGATGTCCGCAGAAGAACTCCAAGCTACTCAAGAATTCATGACCAAAACGTCTATGACGTGGAGTACCACACTGGGTGGTGCAATTGGCATTATCGTTATCAATGCCATCATGGCAGTCTACTTTAATTTAATAACCAAAGTCTCTAGCCCCAATGAGATGACGTTCTCTGCCTGGTATGGCTTTAGCTGGTGGATCAGCATGCCCATGGTGGTATCTTCTTTGCTTGCTGGTCTAGTCATTATATTTTCCAGCGCAGGTATGGTTTCACTAGAAGATTTATCACCCACCAGTCTCGGCTTTTTGGTAGATCGCTCCAGTTCTTGGTTTGGTTTTTTTAGTGGCATTAATTTGTTCAGTCTTTGGAGTATCGCCTTAGGTGCTATTGGACTTTCATCCTGGTTAGGTCTTTCATCTAAAAGAGCATTTTTTATTGCAGTGACCCCATCACTGATAATCTATACTTGCTGGGCTCTGTATATTGGTTTTTCAAGATAAAATACGTCTTCTATTTTGATATGAGCTGAATCTAAATCCCGATTCATAACGTCTTAACACAACAAAATGGGTAATAACTCTAGCTAGGAGAAGTAACCGTTCTATGAAAAAGAATCTAATTATTGTTGGAGTGATTGTCGCTCTGGTGGCTATCGCTTATTTCAAACAAACCGGCAGTTCAACTGTAGTCTCGGTCAATGTAGAGCTGGCCAAAATTGAGGAAATTAAGAGTTCAATTTTAGCCTCTGGCACGCTCATCTACAAAGAGCAGATAGAGCTGCGGTCAGAGGTGATCGGACAGGTCAGTGAGATGCTCATAGAAGAAGGCGACAAAGTCAGCAAAGATCAAGTTTTAATGCGGCTAGACCCCCGCACCTTTAATGCCGATGTCGAACAGCAACAGGCCTATGTGCGCATTCAAACCATCGCCATCGAGCGCCAAAAGCAAGAGTTGAAAAATATAACCTCGAAATGGCAGCGCAATAAAAATTTATTCGAGCGCAAGATAATTGGGCAAGATGCTTTCGAATTAGTCGACAACCAATATGCCTTGGCCAAGATTGACTTACGCTCTCGCGAAGAAGCCTTGACGCAGGCGCAGGCGACCTTAGACAAAGCATTGGAGCGCCTTGAAAAAACAGTATTTCGATCTCCTATTGAGGGCATTGCTACCTCGGTGGATATAAAACTTGGGGAAACAGCTATTAGTGGTTCTACCAATATTGCCGGATCTAATATTATTACTGTTGCTGACCCATCCTCTATATTAGTCGAAGTTCTAGTAGATGAAGCCGATATTGCTAATATCGAGATTAATCAAAGCGCTGATGTTTTTGCCGTCGCCTATCCTGACCAAGCATTAAAAGGACACGTGCAGAATATAGCTACCTCTGCGAAGCGCTCTAACTATCGTCAGGGACTGAGTTTTACGGTAAAAATTCTCCTCGACACAACAGCCGATATTGATGTTCGTCCCGGAATGAGTTGTAGGGCAGAGATCTTCACTAAAATAAAAGGTGACACCATTGCTGTGCCCATTGAAGCGATTGTATTTGAAGATAGCAGCGATGAATCCTCTGATGTCGATACAGAACAAGACTCAAACTCTATCAGTATTGGTGTATCAGGTAACCAAAGTTCAACTAGCCATGTGTTTTTGCTGATTGATGGTAAAGCCGTCAAACGTGACGTTGAGTTAGGTATATCCAATGACCGTTTGCAGGAAATCACCTCAGGATTAGCGGTGGATGAAACGGTGGTTATCGGACCGGCCAGAGTTCTGAGCAAACTTAAAGAAGGCGAGTCGGTCAAAGAGATTGAGGAAAAGGCTAAGTAATGTCTAAGCAAACTATTATTGAGCTAAGAGGCATTGCTAAACACTACATGATGGGTAGTGAGGGTTTTTATGCCCTAGACGGCATTGATCTGGATATTTATCTAAATGACTATATGGCCGTTGTTGGTTCGTCGGGATCAGGGAAATCAACCTTAATGAATCTGCTTGGTTGCCTTGATCTCCCGACTGCCGGCGAATACAAACTTAAGGGCACTGATGTAGCAACTCTTGATGAAACCAGTCTGGCGGGTATTCGTAATCGAGAGATTGGCTTTATTTTCCAAAATTTTAATTTACTGCCCAGAGCTACGGCTTTGCAAAACGTAATGCAGCCGCTGATTTACCGCGGTATAGCGCTGGCAGAGCGCAAGCAACGCGCTCAAGATGCCTTGGCCATGGTCGGCCTGCAAGATCGTATGACCCATGTGCCTAACCAGCTGTCTGGCGGCCAACGCCAGCGGGTTGCTATTGCTCGAGCTCTGGTCACTGAGCCGGCTATATTGTTAGCTGATGAACCTACCGGCAATCTAGACTCGTCGACTACCGTTGAAATTATGGCGCTATTTGATCAGTTACACAGTGATGGGCAAACGTTGATTGTGGTTACCCATGAGCAGGAAATTGCCGCGCGTTGCCATAGAGTAATCACCTTAAAAGATGGCCGCTTAATGTCTGATCAGGCCAATAAAGTACCCGTTAAACCGCTCGTTTCGGGAGTGGCTGCTCATGTCTAATCTCAAGTTTAAGATAATTGAAGGAACACGTTCAGCCGCACTGTCTATTTTTGCCCATGGTTTTCGAAGTTTTTTGACAACCTTAGGTATCATAATCGGCGTCGCTTCAGTCATTGCAGTGGTGTCTGTGGTGCAGGGTTTTAGTGCCAACATAACCCAGCAGTTTGATGGCATGGGCACCAATGTCCTCAACGTCGAATCATATACGCCAAGAAAGGAACGACTCCAGGGTGTGCGTGCAAAATTAACCTATGATGATTATCTTGAAATCAAGTATAGAGTGCCTGGTGTTAGCAATGTTACCCCCACTGTTAGGATGTGGGGCTCTAATGCGGTTATTACATACCGAGGGCAATCGTCTAGCTCGATGATAGTCGGCACAGCATCGACCTATCAAAAGTTAAATACTGTTTATCCTGAACGCGGTCGATTCTTTAATCTTAGTGATGACAAAAGTCGAAGGCGTGTTGCTGTGCTTGGTCCCTCCATAATGTCCAAGCTAGACATTAAAGGTGACCCTATCGGACAGCATGTTGCCGTGTCTGGTGAGTGGTTTAAAGTCATTGGTATTGCCGAAAAACGAGGGAAGTTGTTTGGTTTTGACCAAGATGACTTTATTTTACTGCCATTTAGCACCACACGCGCACTCTTAGGCGGTGCAGAAGAACCGGATATCACAATTAGTCTTCAGGTTGACGAGCCGTCACAGTTAGAGCAAGTAAAGCAGCATATTAAGAATTTATTGCGCCGCAATCACAAACTAAGTAAAGGTACTGACGATGATTTTGAGATCGCAACAGCGGATCAAATGCTTGACACCTTTGATGAAATTGTAGGCAGTACTACTCTGGTCTTAGGTGGTATCGTTGGGATCTCATTGTTAGTGGGCGGCATCGGTATCATGAATATTATGCTGGTATCAGTAACCGAACGTACTCGAGAGATCGGTATTCAAAAAGCTTTAGGCGCAACACGGTTCGATATTTTGCTACAGTTTTTAATTGAAGCTGTTTTCCTGTGTTTACTGGGCGGTCTAATCGGTTTGATATTAGGTTTCGGTGCAGGATCGTTAATCAGTAATTTAACCGGCCTACCCTCGGCAACAGTTCCCGCGTGGGCTATCGTTTTGTCCTTTGGCTTTAGTGGAGGTATTGGTCTGATTTTCGGTATTATTCCTGCCGCTAAGGCCGCAAACCTTGACCCCATTGATGCTCTTCGCTATGAGTAATGCTGCGCTAGTCTCAGTGGCATAGTAATTAACTACGGTTTATTATGGTGCCGCTGAGAACAAAACGTCAAAATCATCAAATATATTGTTGGAGTAAGTAATTGTCCCTTTTAGAAGCGATTATTCTTGGTATTGTCCAAGGACTCACTGAATTTTTGCCGGTCAGTAGCAGTGGTCACTTAGAGTTAGGTAAAGCGATCCTGGGCGATACGAGTGTTCCCCAAGAGAGCATGATGTTTACGGTGGTAGTGCACTTCGCTACGGCGCTAGCCACACTAGTCGTTTACCGAAGCGAGGTCAGTCGCATCGCTTCAGGCCTTTGGCGACGAGAAAATAATGATGAGTTTAAGTTTTCAGTCAAAATATTACTAAGCATGATTCCAGCCGCAGCCGTTGGTGTATTGTTTGCCAATGAAATAGAAAGCCTTTTTAACCGACAAATTTTACTAGTTGGCCTAATGCTTTGGGTTACAGGGTTGCTACTTATGGTTGCGGACCGATCGAAAAACACCAGTAAAGATGTTAGCTTTTTTCATGCCGCCATCATCGGAGTCTCCCAAGCTATTGCTATCCTTCCCGGCATCTCTCGTTCTGGCGCTACCATTTCAACCTCAGTATTATTAGGTATTGATCGCAGTAAAGCGGCGAGTTTTTCCTTTTTGATGGTAGTGCCTTTGATCCTGGGGAAAATAGCCAAAGACCTAATGGATGGGGGCATCCATGTCACTGAGAGTCAAATAGGTATTCTCATCGCTGGCTTTCTAGCTGCCTTTCTTACCGGAATACTCGCCTGCCAATGGATGATTAAGCTAGTTCGCAATGCCCAGTTAGTTTACTTTTCTTACTATTGTTTTATCGTAGGTACTTTGGCAATTAGCTACCAAGTCTTCCAACAAATCTAAACTATTGGTCTTTAGTGTGTCAGCGTTAGGAATAGTGATCTGTGGTTACGGCAAGCCTAACAATTTATGAGTCTGCAAACTCAAACTCCAACGGGGATGGGCTAGGCAGTATTTAACCGTCGTTTGGATATTAGTATTTTCTTGATTATCAAACATAGGCTGTAAGAAGAAGTGGTTGAATTTTAAATGCTTAAAGTCAGATGGATGATGTCCGTGTTGGGGGTAAACTAATTTAATCTCGTCACCTTCCTCTACCACCAAGGTCGAGCCCGACTTAGGACTGACACAAACCCAATCGACACCCTTGGGCACAGGTAAGGTGCCATTAGTTTCAATCGCCACCTCCATGCCCTCAGCATGAAAAGCGTCAATTAGCTCCTCATCTAACTGCAACAATGGTTCTCCACCCGTACAGACTACGTAAGGGTGAGTCTGATCTGAGATACTCTGGGGCCAATACGATTTCACTTGTGAGGCCAATGCCTCAGGTAGCGTAAAACTACCGCCTCCCTCACCATCGGTCCCAACAAAGTCTGTATCACAAAATTGGCATACTGCTTCGGCTCGATGTTTCTCCTGCCCACTCCAAAGATTACACCCTGAGAAACGGCAAAATATCGCTGGGCGGCCGGCGTGGGCGCCCTCACCTTGCAACGAGTAAAAAATTTCTTTTACCGCATAAGTCATTATATTAATCCGAGGCTAGTTACTTTTACTGGTGATCCATTAAATCATTGGAGAATACAAAATACCCGAGTATTGGAGATCACCTTATATAAGGCACTAATTATAACCGCGAAAACGATAGATAGATAAAAGAATGGATATTATAGAGCGTGTATGTAGTAACGCAGCCGAAGCTAAAAAGGTTTTTTTGACGTGCTGTTTAATAGGGTTCGTTACGGCCACTGGTGAACCACTCCAGAACATCCTTGTTCCATGGCATGTTCCATCCTGATGCTAATATTAATGTATTGAAATGCAAGATTTGTATAACTGCGTCACATATCGAGACAATATCTTCAATCAGAAGCGTCTCTTAAGGTTACTCAGATAAACTCGATAGAACCACAGACCTAAATCGCAAAAAAGTACGAGACAAGGAGTAAAATAGGCATACTTCTATCACTTAAAATTTTCCAAAAGACGGCTTTACTACCGTGATAAGATTGCCGAGAGGACATACACAGGGAATAGAAATGCTCGATAACAGCGACGCAGTTTTATACAGCGACGATTACGAAGAGGCCTATCTAAAACAGATACTCACTGATGTTAAAAATATCGCCTTGATCGGTGCCAGCCCAAAACCTGAACGCGATAGTTATTTAACGATGGAAGCTCTGTTAAAAGCCGGTTACACGGTATTCCCGGTCAATCCTTTCGAAGTGGGTAATAGTATTTTAGGGCAACCCTGTTACGCGTCGGTGACAGAAATTCCCCATAAAATTGACATGGTAGATATCTTCCGTTCATCAGAATTTGTGCTAGCCATTACCGACGACGCAATCGCCATTGGCGCTCAAGTGGTGTGGATGCAACTTGGCATCATTAATCTAGAGGCTAGGGATAACGCTATTAAAGCTAATCTGAAGGTTGTCATGAACCGCTGTCCAAAGCTAGAATTAGCTAAGCCCTACTGGATAAGCACTCTGTCCTAAACCTATTAAAATGGAAAATCGATGACCACGACACTTAATGTTTTACTTAGAGAACTCAACAATAAGGGTGTTTTACGCTTAACGTTGCGTGATGAAAAGCATCGCAACGCACTGTCTGAAGCAATGCTTAACGCTATAGGGAACGCATTAGACGAGGCCGCTAGTAACCCTGAGGTAAGAGTTATCGTATTGGCGGCACAAGGGCCAGCTTTTTGTGCCGGCCATGATCTAAAAGAGATTAGTGCCCAGCGGAACGCTGCAGACGGCGGCCAAACTTATTTTACTACCCTGTTTTCTAGTTGCGCTCATGTAATGCAGGCCATCGTAAACCACCCTAAACCAGTCATTGCCGAAATAGCTGGCGTTGCCACCGCGGCAGGTTGCCAGTTGGTTGCGAGCTGCGATCTAGCTGTGGCAGCCGACACTTCAAAATTTGCCACACCGGGGGTTAATATCGGTCTGTTTTGTTCTACTCCAATGGTCGCACTATCACGTAATGTGTCAAACAAGCATGCAATGGAGATGTTACTCACAGGCGATATGGTCAGCGCCACTAGAGCCGAGCAAATTGGTTTAATCAATCGTGTTGTTGAGGCACCTCAATTGACCGAAGTGACGATGGGGATTGCTGCAACAATTGCTAGCAAATCAACCATGACTGTAGCAACGGGTAAAACTGCATTTTATAAGCAAAAAAATATGGATCTAAATAGCGCCTACGCCTATACCTCTCAAATTATGGTGGACAATATGCTCAAGCTTGATGCCAAAGAAGGCATTTCTGCTTTTATCGAAAAACGCCCGCCAGAATGGCAAGACAGGTAGCCCGAAAATGTCCAACATTTACGATCAGGATTTAGACCGCAATCAGGCCAATTTTCAGCCCTTAAGCCCATTACCTTTTTTAGAGCGAGCTGCCACGGTCTTTCCTGAGCATATCGCCGTAATTCATGGTAATGCTCAGATTGACTACCGTTGTTTTTACTCGCGTTGTCGACAGCTTGCCTCGGCTCTTACGGATCAAGGTATTGGACGCGGTGATACTGTTTCAGTAATGCTGGCCAATACACCAGCCATGCTTGAAGCTCACTATGCAGTACCTATGTGCGGCGCAGTATTGCACTCTATGAACACTCGGCTAGATTCACGAGTTATTGCCATGCAGCTAGATCATGCTGAATGCAAGCTGCTGATTACCGACTTAGCTTTCTCTGACACAATTAGTGATGCACTCAAACTATGCAGTGTAAAACCACTAACCATTGATTACGATGATCCTGAATTTCCTCAAACAGGTGATCCTCTCGGCGAAATTGATTACGAAGTGTTTCTCACCCGAGGTGATCCTGCTTTTAGTTGGCTAATGCCGACTGATGAGTGGGATGCCATTAGCATCAACTACACTTCAGGGACGACGGGCGATCCCAAAGGCGTCGTCTATCATCATCGTGGCGCGTCCTTGCTAGCTCAAAGCAGTATCCTCACCACGTCTCTTGCAAAGCACTGCGTGTACCTTTGGACCTTACCCATGTTTCACTGCAACGGGTGGTGTTTCCCTTGGGCGATAACAGCTGTTAGCGGCACTCAAGTCTGTTTACGAGAAGTCCGCGCCGATGCTATCTGGGCGGCTCTAAAACAGCATGATGTGACTCTTCTATGCGGTGCACCGGTGGTGATGTCGACGATATTAGCAACAGACCCGAGTGAGCGCCCTCAGCTGCCAAGTAGTGTGGATTTCTTTACCGCTGCTGCTCCACCTCCTGAAAGAGTTTTGGCTGATATGCGTGATGCTGGATTTAATGTCACCCATCTCTACGGCCTTACCGAAGTGTATGGCCCTGCAGTAGTTAACGACTGGCATCAACGATGGGATGAACTTCCCGGCTCTGAACAGGCTAGATTAAAAGCTCGACAGGGTGTGCGCTACCACGGCCTGGAATACCTCGACGTCCTAGACCCTAAAACGATGACGCCTGTACCTCGAGATGGTGAAACTCTCGGTGAGGTAATGTTTAGGGGCAATGTAGTGATGAAGGGTTATTTAAAAAACAAAGCAGCCAATGAAGAGTCTTTTTCAGGAGGGTGGTTTCATTCAGGCGATTTGGCCGTTATACATCCCGATGGCTATATTCAACTCAAAGATCGCTCAAAAGACATTATTATCTCAGGTGGAGAAAACATCTCATCCATTGAAATAGAAGAGGTATTACATAAATATAGTGACGTAGTCACTGCCGCCGTGGTGGCAATGCCGGATGAGAAGTGGGGCGAAACACCTTGTGCCTTTGTCGAACTAGACCCAAATAGTCAAGCTTCAGAAGCAGACATCGAAGACTGGTGCCGCCAACATTTGGCAGGCTTTAAAGTTCCCCGTCATTATGTCTTTGAAGTCATCCCTAAAACCTCCACAGGCAAAGTACAAAAATTTGCGCTCCGCCAGCGAGCAAAAGAAATGATAAATATCCAATAAACCACTGTAGACTATAGTGCTGAGTATGTATTGATATGTATGCTACCAATATTTAGTTGAACTTAAATCATAGTGGAGCGATAAGCTCTGGGAAAAGAAATGAAGCAAGAGTCATACACGCCAGAAGATATCTCTATCCAACTGCGCAACAAAAAGCATGAGTTGGCCGACTGCCTTGGCAGAGATTGGTATGATAATCATCCGTTTAAAACGGCTTGGTTTAACGCCATGTCAATTACTTTTCCACTCGGTGAAAAATCGTTCATTGACAGTGTGCGGCACTATGCAGACAAGATTACTGATCCTAAGTTACAGAGTGAAATTAAACATTTTTGTGGCCAAGAAGGCATTCATCGCCGCGAGCATGAACTCTATAATATAACGCTGTGCAAAGAGCGCGGCTATGACCTTAATTACCTCGAAGGGCGAATAGCCCGAAAAATCAAAGAGTCCGACACTAAGCTTAGCTCGATTCAACGTCTATCTGTGACGGTCGCACTCGAGCACATTACAGCTGTTCTGGCAGAGAGAATGTTAGGTGATCAAGTTGACGCGAATGGTGTCATTGAAGGGCCAATGAAAGAGTTATGGACCTGGCATGCAGCAGAAGAAATGGAGCACAAAGCAGTTGCCTTTGATGTTTATCGGTCAGTCACTCAAAATAAGTCGTACAGCGAAAAAATGCGTAAGTCTTCGCTGAGACTTGCTACATTCTTTCTAATACAGGATATTTTTGTGGGCATGATTCACATGCTACGCCGAGATAAAAAGCTGTGGAATATCAAAGTTTGGATTGAAGGGGTACAGTTTTTATTAGGCAGAAATGGCTATATACGCACGTCATGGCCAGCCTACAAAGAGTACTTTAAAGACGATTTCCATCCCTGGCAACGTGACACTCGGCCTTTGCTAGAAAGCTGGGAAGCCGGTCAGCTCAGTCATGAATAATTAAATATAGGCAGATTTCTCAAGGGCAATCTTCGTAAAAATTCCTTTAAGACTAGACGTTAGCGTTTTCGAGAAACGCTCTCAGTGTTCTTCATTTAACGCTCATACTCAGAATTCACCACTACAACGTCCACCGTAGAAATTGTCCGCGCAGCATCCTTTATTAATCGTGGAATATAGCTTTCATCACCTCCATTAAGTCGATGGTTGTCAGTGATATCAATAACATCAGCGACATGACGAAAAAATGCTTTGACGGTCGTAATTTGCAGCTGCAACCACGACTCTTTAGAGGTCTCACGCTTGTCTCGTTTTAAAATTATACGTTTACCAGCGTGACTGTAGAACGGTTCTGGAGGAAGATGAACCACAATATCGCCTTCATTGGCTATTCGATAATGGGGGCCGATGACAGCACTATTGAGACTGGCAGCAAAATTCTCGTCACCAGGCCGAGGGCTACCAAAGGTATAGATACCATAGACCTGATGATGCTCCCTCGTTAACACACCACCATAGAGTGAGGCCAGAGCTCCCCCAAAACTATGACCAGTAATCCATATTTTTTTACCTTCTGATCCAAATTTTTTAACTATTTCAGTGAGTCCTTGTGCCGCTGAGTCAAGAGCATCTTGAAATCCTTTATGAGTACTGCTGTCAGTGAATGGGCCAGTCTCAGTGATTGCCGTGAAATTAGCCAACCAATCCTTTAAATCGTCGTTACCACGAAAAACAACCACAATATTATCGTGGTCAGCCATTACATAGCACTGCATATCAATACGATGACCTTCGGTAACTTCTAAAAACTGTACCTGAGAGAAACCCCAATCTGACGCCCTCGCGATAATACTTTTCTCGCTTTTATAGGACAGCTGGCAGGCAAAGGCCAATGAAAGGGCATTTTGTGGATGATATCGCTTACTGATTTTTAAGGGGCCAAAATGATTTTTCCCAACTGACATAAAGCGACCCCAATGATGGCTCGTTAACTATTCCATTATCTAATGACGTACTATTTCTTTTACCTACACTGAAACTTAGTCGATAAAGCCTGGTAGGTTTAAATCAGCACGACGCCAAAATAACACATTGAAAATAGAATTAAAGACTAGCAGGTCTTGCTGGTGAGCCTTGTAAAAAAGGGCCATCAACACAAATACGCTGGCCATCGGGCGCTGCACAGGCTCCACAGATACCCACACCACACTTTGTTAAGTAGTCAATGGCACTAAAAATCTGATCATCACGGCAAAACTCACGCTGCACTGCAGCAGCCGCATGTACCATAGGCGAAGGACCACAGTTATAGAACACCAATGTATCCAGCTCAGCCTGGGTCATCTCCTCCAAACGGGAGCGCAACAGCTCCGTGACAACCCCCTTAAAACCCTCACTACCGTCGTCGGTAGCCACATGTACAGTAGCAATTCTCTGACACTCGTCAAGATAGTAGAGGCGCTCTGCGGTACGAGCACCCGTAAATATTTCAGCGTCACCAAAATCTCTAGCCAGTTGATACACGGCCGCTAGACCGGTTCCACCCGCAACAGCCATAATCTTGGCATCTTCAGGTGGCAATACTGGAATGCCGTGTGGGCCACGCACGTAGACTTCAGTTCCAACTGCTAAATCCATTAATTCGTGAGTAAAGATACCTACATCAATAACCGCTAATTGAAAAGGATCATCTGAAAGAGCTGAAAAAGGCTTTTCGCCTACCCCGGGTATCCAGAGAAAAACAAATTCACCAGCCTGTATGTTGATCTTTCGATCAAAGGTCAGAACACAAATATCCTCACACACACGCTTGTTTTCCACCAGCACAACAGGCTGAAAGTCCATATCAATATCGTAGCGAATATGTGCCTCAGCTTTATTACTATCAAAGCAGATATCAGATTCAAGCTGACTAAAATAACTTCCAATATCATCGGTAGTCATGCCCGTAAGCGCAGATCCCACCCCAACAATAGTAGACCCAGCGTCAATGAATTCTCGTACATCAGAGGCACTACTTACACCACCACAACCAATAATAGGGACATCAGTCACCGCTGCAATTTCACGAATACACTTAAGTGCGATAGGCAGAACACCTTTACCCGACATCCCTCCTGCGCCGTTACTTAATACAGGCTGACCATGAGAAGACGTATAACCAGGCCCTACAGTGTTAATTGCGCAAAGACCATCGGCCCCACCAGCCACTGCGGCGAGTGCTATCTCACTAGTATTCGATGTGTTGGGCGTTAATTTTGGAATCACAGGGATATCAACAACAGCTTTGACCGCAGCGGTCACTTCCCGAACCATATCTGGATCCTGGCCCATCGCCATGCCATAACCTTTTGCATGCGGGCAGGAGAGATTGAGTTCTAGACCATCGGCCACAGGCGCCATAATCTTAGCCACTTCTACAAACTCTTCGATACTACCGCCAAAGATTGACACCAGCAAAAACCGATCGTCAGGAATACGTAACGTCGACATTGCCACAGCAGAGGCCTCAGCACCTGGGTTAGTTAGGCCTACGGCATTGACGAAACAGCCCGGCGCATACTGACTATAAACAGGTTCACGATTACCCGCGCGTGGCGTAGGACCAACACTTTTCGTCGTTATTACGCCAATCTGTGGCATATGATCAAACATAGCCTGAATAATCGAGGTTGCAGTGGTAACAATTCCAGAAGGAATCGTGAATGGCCCCGATAGGGTCTTGCCAAGAAATTCTGTTTTCAAGATGGTTCGCTCGAAACTTGTTTAATGATATTTATGTAGGTGATGATTATACCGATTTTACAAAATTAATCTGCTTCCAATTTACCTAAAAACCCTGGCTAGTTAAGGTGAAATTAATGGTACAAGTATGGCCTGATCTTTATTTTAAGACTCGTAAAAATTGGGCGTATAAAGATGAGATAAGTATCCATAGTTGCTGTTCGACTGATCATTAAGATTATCGAATCTAATACTGTTCCTATACAATTTGCAGTTACAGTGTCACAGTTAAGTGATAATTTTTGCCAAAACTTTAAGGGACAAACCTTATGCTGATCCAGCACACAGGAGACCGAAGATGGATGATGACCATCCTGCTGATCACTGTGCTGTCAGGCTGTGCGAGTGTTACTGCTGGGCCTATAACGACGCCGGCAGCAATATTCATCATTGTTGACGGTATTCCTGCGGACGTACTGGAAAATACAGCCACACCCGTACTGGATTCAATTGCCGGCAAAGACGGCTATACGAGAGCCTTCGTCGGCGGAGAGGTTGGAGGGGCGACCCAAAGCCCAACGTCTTCGGCGATCGGCTACAATAATTTGCTAACAGGGACCTGGGCCAATAAGCACAATGTTTATGATAACCAGGTCGGTGATCCGAATTACGCCTACTGGGATATCTTCAGAATAGCCAAAGAGCACGACCCGACATTGCATACCGCTGTTTTTTCTACCTGGACGGACAATCGCACCAAACTGATTGGTGACGGCCTAGAGGAGGCTGGTGGCAACAAACTGGATTATGCGTTTGATGGCTTCGAACTTGATACTGAACGTTTCCCGCACGATCTGTTAGCAAATTACATCCGCGCTATCGACGATCTCGTCACAGATGAAGCGGCGAGATATGTTGAGTCAGACGGGCCAGATTTATCATGGGTCTACCTGGAATACACCGACTCTGTAGGCCATGGCTATGGCGACGGGCCGGAACTGACGGCCGCAGTGCAACACATGGACGGCCAGATCGGTAAAATTTGGAGCTCTGTGCAAAAACGGCAACAGGCATATGACGAAGACTGGATAATCATAATTACCACCGACCATGGGCGCGATGCTAAAACTGGCCATGGCCACGGAAATCAGAGCGAACGAGAGCGGACGACCTGGATAGTAACCAATAGCGATGATCTCAATGAGCGCTACTATCAAACGCCAGCGATTGTTGACATCCTTCCCTCAATTGCTGCGCATCTTAGACTTAAAATTCCTGAGAACATTCGGAATCAACTTGACGGTCAGAGCTTCATTAACTGACTGCAGCGCATTCCATTAATCAACTTGAATAACAGCACTGACGAGATCGAAAAAACCTGCCGCTACATCGGCTTTATGCACGTGGCCATGCACCTGATATCCATGCCATTATTGTATCAACCGCAACCCTTGCCGACGAGTATTCCCGGCCTCCCCCGGCAGGCGGGGAGTGTGTATTACTTGTGAGAGTAATTAAATCAATATAGACCCAATAATCTCTGCAAAATATATTAAACTAAGCACTTAAGGGTTAACTGTATAGAATATCGCTTAGTTAGCCCAAAGGACAAAATAACTAATTTTTTGAGAGGATCTCCATGTCTAACCTTAATACAACGCTTAACTCACTGGCTAAACCATTTACTGGATTAGCACCTTGGTTGCTAAGACTAACATTGGGCATCGCATTCTTCTTGCACGGTTACGGTAAATTTCCTTTACCACCTGAAAAAATGGTTGGCTGGTTTGGCAGTATTGGTATCCCAGCACCTGAAATTGTTAGCAGCATGGTGGCCATTGGTGAAACAACAGCAGGTGTTGGCATTATCTTAGGAGGCCTGTTGGGCAGTTCACTGGGTCACTTAATCACCAGACTTTCAGGTGGAGCAATAATGATCATTATGATTGGTGCATTTTCTATAGCGCATGCTGACTGGTTCATAACAACTAAGTTATTTACCAGCGAGCAAATTTTTCTGTTCGCTCTAGGCACATATTTTGCCATTAAAGGCAACGATTAAACTCTACGGTTATATTGCGCCCATAGGGGCCCTACCCCCCTATTTTGAGCACAACAGTAGCCTTAATAGCTATTTCATTCTTTACATCGAATGATACAAATTGAGACACAATATTAATGTACGTTCCTTCTATTTTTTATAAAGTGTATGAAAAAACACTTCGCAGACAGCTTTTTGCAGCCAAAAGGCCTCATCATATGGGCCTCATCGTAGATGGCAATCGACGCTTTGCAATGGCGCAAAAGCTGGCTACGAGGAAAGCTGGCCATATGGCTGGATCCGATAATTTAGAAGGATTTCTAAGGTGGTGTTTAGATCTCGACATTAAAATGGTCACCTTATATGGCTTCTCTACAGAAAACTACAATCGAAGCGGAGAAGAAGTAGAAGAGCTGATGAGTATTATTTTGAATAAATTTCGAACACTAAAGACCGACCCTTTAATTGCAGACGAAAATGTTAAAATCAAAGTCATCGGCAGGCGAGATCAGCTCTCACAGGAAATGAACAAAGAAATAGATTCTGTAGAAGCTCAAACAGCTGAGAATGATGGCTTTCAGCTAAACATTGCGATTGGCTACGGCGGTCGCGCGGAAATAGTCGACGCGGTCAAGAAAATCGGTGAGCGGATTAAGATTGGCGAAATAGATATTGACGATATTGATGAGCAACTTCTCTCCAATCATCTCTACACAGAGGGCATGCCTGACCCAGATCTCATTATTCGCACCTCAGGTGAGGAAAGGTTGTCTGGGTTTTTATTATGGCAAAGCGCCTACTCAGAACTCTATTTCACCGAGATATTTTGGCCCGCCTTTCGTAGAATTGATTTTTGGCGAGCGATAAGGGTCTGGCAGCAACGTAATCGAAGATTTGGCAAGTAAGGCAGTTGAAACATCCAATAATTACTGTGATTGGCCGTAACCATAGTAATCGGCGATGGCCAAACCTGCCGCCACGCTCGTAAAAGGGTCATGTTCCACCACCTTCCCAGCAAACTGATTATCGAGAATATCTTTTACTGCAGGAATCAATGAAGAGCCTCCAGTACGTAATACTAGATCAATATCCGTTGCTTCTAAATCAGCCTTACTTAGAATAAGAGTAATGGCCTGCTCTAACTCAAACAGAGCATCAGAGATCATCACCTCAAACTCCCACCGTTCTAACTCAACTTCAATATCAAGCTGAGGGATATCAAGTGTCGCGGATTGCTGTACAGAGAGGCTCGCTTTAAAGTCCTTTATCGCCTCAAAAACCTGGTAGCTATAATTTTGCCTAATAAGGTCATAAAGGCGCCTAAATTTATCTGCTGCAACATCATCCTCAGCCATACGTTGCATGACCGGTGCAGTATATTTATTTTGGTTAAGCATATAGCTGACGGGCCAATTGATCAGTAAATCTTCGAAATCGCCAAAGGGAAAAAGAGTATCAACAGTGAGTCCGTCGACGACACGACTCCATCGTTCCCCTTTACCCAACAGAGGAAACACTAGCTCTCTAAAGATGATTTGATCAATTTTATCTCCACCAAGCGCAATACCATGGGTAGCCTCAACTTTAAAGGAATCGTCAAGACGTCGCAAAATACTAAAATCCAAGGTGCCACCGCCAAAATCAACTGTCAGCAATCGCTGGTTCTGGCGATCGGACTGGTTGTGTAAAAAGCTGATGGCAGCCGCTGTCGGCTCAGGACAAAAACTTTGTTCTGCGATACCGGCATGACGATAAGCCTCGCTAAGCCGGTCCAGTGCAACAGTATTGCGCTGCTGTTCGTTTCCCTCAAAATTAACAGGATGACCAATACAGGCGTGATCGGCCAAATCTTGGATGTCTCTATCTGACATTTGCCTAATTGCATCCCGCAGTGCACCGCGAATGCCAACCAGTATCGGTGTAACTAAAGCCACCAACCTAAACGGCCGAGAGAATATTAATGTCCTATCACTGGCCAGATTACCTAGAAGCCTTTTGGTACCCCGAAACAAGCGTCCAGGTAAGCTTCCATCATTAAAAGCTTGACCATAAACTTTACTTGTTTCACCTTCACCAGCAGGCCCATCTGGTCCTCCAGCACTGGTCCTCGCCTCGCCCAACACCTCAACGCTCAATTCGACCTTTCGGCCTTGATTGCCTTTAATATACTCGTCTATCGCCTCCTGCCCAATCTCTGCCATAAAGTCTCGGTCAATGTAATTGGCTGAAGGCATAATTGGATTATGGGCAGTTAGCTTAACTAACTTTACACGCTGGCCATCAAATATCGCAGCAGCGCTATTACTCGTGCCGAAATCTATACCGATGCCAAGCTTGGGGCATGATGAATGTGATTTTTTTTCCATGAATAAAACGCTAGAAATGAATTAACGGAGCCATTTTATCCGAAAATTAAACGCAAGGAACTAAAATACTTATGCGTAAAGTATTAATTTACGGTAATTCAATGGGTATATCTTTTGGCGAATAGCTATAATCGAAAATTCTCCAATGAGAGAGTGCTCTGTGTCATTGTTTGGTATCTTTTATTATCTGCGCAGCGTCAGTTCAGGCAAACAATTTAATTAGACTGCTAATCGTTCAACGGAAATTTTATCCATGGATCGTCAACAAGCTTTAGATATACTCTCCGCCCCCGGCATGCCTCTAGAAATGACGAGTGTTGAGGTCTATGGGGAAACCCGTCGCGCCTATAAAAATGCACCCCCAAGTCTTCGAGAGTTGTTCGCTCAAAACCTCAGCGATGAGACCTTCTTAGTATTTGAAGAAGAGCGCTATAGCTTTAATGACACCTGGCGGTTAGCTTCAGCAATTGGTAACGGTCTAGTAAAGGAATATGGGATTGAAAAAGGTGATCGAGTTGCCATCTGCATGCGCAACTTCCCTGAATGGATCATCGCCTTTCAAGCAATTACCTCCGTGGGTGCAATCGCTGTGGCGATGAATTCTCTATGGCAGGCGGAAGAACTTATTTACGGTATTAATGATTCTGGCTCAAAGCTTCTGGTCGCTGACCAAGAGCGCGTGAACCTATTGAGCAAGACCCTGATACCCTGTGACGTTTTGGTCGTCCGTGGTGATCCTGGAGATACCCACTCTCGATGGGAAGATCTGAGAGAACGTCATGGCGGCATTGAGATGCCAGATGCCATCATTAAAGCCATTGATGATGTGATTATTTTATACACCTCAGGCTCCACCGGCCGCTCAAAAGGCGTGGTCTCTAGTAATCTGGCCGTGGTTAGCGCCCTACTTAGCTGGGAAATCTCTTTACAGGTTTGGATGATGGTTCGAGAAGCTCCACTTGATCCACCTAAACAGCAGCCGTCTGGCTTGCTGGCAGTTCCATTGTTTCACGTCTCTGGCAGTCACGCGGTATTTCTAATGGCCTTTAGAGCACAAAATAAGCTTGTTCTAACGAGAAAATGGGATCCAGCTGAAGCCGCTAGGCTCATAGAAAAAGAGCAGATTAGTTCTTTTATCTCGCCATCGGCCATGACCAGTGATCTTATTTATCACGCCAAACAAGGAGGGCATGATCTATCGAGTCTTATTTCGGTTGGTGGGGGGGGTGCTGCGCGGGCACCTGAGCAAGTCAAAAGTATCGACACCATATTTGATAATGCCCTACCTAATACCGGATGGGGTATGACAGAGACTAATGCCATTGGCACTGCTATCGCCGGCGAACTCTATCTGGAGAGACCCAATAGCTCCGGCTTGCCTGCTGCTGTGTTAGACATAAGAATAGCCGACGAGGACGGCAATGAACTTTCTGCGGGTCAACGAGGCGAAGTACAGATTAGAGGCACGTCAATGTTTCGTGGTTATTGGAATAACCCACAAGCCACCGCAGAGTCCCATATGGATGACTGGTTCCTGACGGGTGATGTCGGTTACCTTGATAATGAAGGTTATCTGTTCATCGTTGATCGAATTAAAGACATGGTTATTCGTGGCGGTGAAAATATAGGCTGTGGTGAAGTTGAGGCTGCACTACTAGAGCACCCATACGTGCGCGAAGCCTGCGTATATTCGGTGCCTGATGATCGGCTTGGTGAAGAAGTCGGCGCGACCGTTTTTTGCGTTGATAGTGTCGATGAAAATGAGTTACGCCACTTCCTTAGTAGGCAGTTGGCAAAATTTAAGATCCCTCGTTATTTTAATTTCACCGATGCGACTCTACCGCGCACAGCATCAGGAAAGATTTTTAAACTTGAGATTCGCAACCAAGGTTTAAAGAAAATTTTGGATAGACAGCACTAAATTCAAAGTGTTAGTTCAAAGCGGTTTTTAAAGCGATTTTTAACCACCTTGTTGGAGTCAAAAATACGTCCATTCATCGCTATATAGACTCCAGAGTCTACTATTTGTAGAGCCCCAATAGCGCAACCGATATTAAAAACCGCATCATTTTCAGCAAAAGCTGCCGGTTGCAACGCACCAGTGAGAATAATTTTCTTTTCATCAACATTTTTCAACCAATTAGCAGTCTCAACCATGCCATCCGTACCGTGGGTAATTAAAATATGCTCAGCATCACTCTCTTCAACGGCTCGGTGAATCAATTCTCGATGCCGATCGGTCATATCAAGACTATCCACACGCATCAGTTGGTTGAGACTCACATCGAAATCCACATTCATCTTGGCTAGCAAGGCCTCAATGACTGGGGCCCCTACCTGGAATTCGCTCGCCGCATCAAAATAGACCTTATCAATGGTTCCCCCTGTGGTCAGAATCACCAGCTTATTCATCGAGGCCTCCTGGAGACAAGTGTTGAAAAAAAATCGTTGGTACCTTTAGTATTAAAAGTGATTGAGTAGATTGCTGGTATAAAACGCGTATAGTGTAATACAAATTCATACACTACTAGACCTAAATTAAGGCTGATCCAATTAAATATAAGGATCGTAAAACCCTCAATTAGAAAGGTAGTTCAGATAATGTTGGGCTTCACCATTAAACTTGTTGATGAAAACGAAGAACCGGGCAAGAAAACTGTATTATTGAGCTCTGAGAAGCGCTCTGATCAGTGGTCCATGTTGCTGGTGTCTGTTGCTGAAACTCGTGACAGGCGCGCTTTTAGCCAGCTATTCACCCATTTTGCACCTCTACTGAAAAGTTTTGCTCAAGCAAGCCGTCATGAAGGATGGTTTCCAGGCTTAAGCGAGGATTTAGTGCAAGAAGTCATGATTAAGGTATGGCAGAAATCGGCAAGCTACAACCCAGAAAAAGCCTCTGCAACTACTTGGATCTATACAGTGGCTCGAAATTGTAGAATCGATATGCTTCGGCGCAAGAGTAATACTCAGCACCTACCTCTTGAGAACGAAGATTTCTGGCACGAAGCAGACGAAGAGACCCCCGTCTCTTTAATGAGACAAAAACGTAGTGAAGACAAGGTTCAGTCATGTCTTGCCCGACTGCCAAAAGAACAAGACGAGATCCTTCGCAAGGTCTATTTAGAAGGTAAATCACATGCAGAGGCATCCAATGAACTTGGTTTGCCCCTAGGAACGGTCAAATCAAGAGTGCGGCTAGCACTTCAGAAAATGCAAATTCTGGTAGCGCCAGAATTTAGAGACGAAATTTTATGAGTACAGTTAACCACCATCCTGAATCCTCAATGTTAGTTGATTTTTCGGCGGGTAATCTTGCAACCGCTCCATCCATATGTGTTTCAGCGCACCTACACTTTTGTAATCAATGTCGTAATGAGTTATTACGCCTTGATCAGGTGGGCTCGAACTTGATGAGTGAAGTAGAACCAACGGAGGTAGGTGAGCACTTATTTGATTCGGTGATGAGCCAAATCGACCAATTACCTGAAAGTGATACGGCTGAGGTAAGTAGCACCTCCGATATGGCTGACAGCCGCTATCCACTCTTAGTGAATAAACTCATTAATGGTAGTGAATCTGTGCCCAAATGGCGCCGCCTGTCCCGCTGGTTAAATGTGGCTCAGATTACAACGGGCCAAAATGAGTATGAAGTTGCCCTGCATAAAATCTGTGCTGGGGGAAAGACGCCACGACATAATCATGGTGGTGAAGAATTTACTGTGGTGCTTAAAGGCAGCTTTTCTGATGAGCAAGCTGTTTATAAAGAAGGTGATTTCTTGTCCTGCCAACCAGGTGACGTTCACCAACCACTAGGGGCTCAGAATGGTGAATGTATTTGTCTTTCAGCCTTAGCTGCCCCAATTAAGTTATCTAGTCCATTCGGGTTTTTGATGAAGCCCTGGCTGCGTATTAACCCAATGTAGGCTGGCAGCAATTTAAAAACCGCGCTATAGCCGCACATTAATGCCCTGCTTCGCCATAAATTGCTTGGCCTCAGGGACACTGTGCTCACCAAAATGGAAAATACTAGCGGCTAAAACCGCATCAGCCTTACCGTGGATAATCCCATCAGCTAAATGTTGCAGAGTTCCGACGCCGCCGGAAGCAATCACAGGAACATTAACCTCGCCGCTTACCTTAGAGGTCAAATCTAAATCAAAGCCATTTTTAGTGCCGTCTCGATCCATACTAGTGAGTAAAATCTCACCTGCACCAAGTTCAGTCATTTTTCTTGCCCATTGGACAGCATCGATACCCGTAGGTTTGCGTCCGCCATGGGTGAATATCTCCCACCGTGGATTTTCACCATGATTCACCTGTTTGGCATCAATGGCGACAACAATACATTGAGAACCAAATCGTTGAGCTGCTTCACCAACGAATTCAGGGTTGAATATAGCCGCTGAGTTAATCGCCACCTTATCAGCACCTGCATTTAATAAATTACGGATGTCCTGTAATTCGCGCACACCGCCGCCCACAGTCAAAGGAATGAACACTTCGCCTGCCATCCGCTCAACGGAGTGTAAGGTAGTATCACGTCCTTCATGACTGGCGGTGATATCAAGAAAGGTTATTTCATCTGCACCCTGTTCGTTATAACGGCGCGCAACTTCTACTGGGTCTCCAGCATCACGTATATCAACAAACTGAACACCTTTAACAACCCGGCCTTTATCAACATCCAGACAAGGAATGATACGTTTGGACAGTCCTAGGCTCACTCGATTTGATCCTCAAAGAGATGTCCTAATTTACCAGCCTTAGTAGAAAGGTACTGCACATTATGGGGGTTGCTATCAGTCTGGAGAGGTTTGCGCTCAACAACATCAATACCCAATTCTATAAGGGCATTAATTTTACGAGGATTATTGGTCATTAACTGGACTTTTTGAGACCCTAAATGCGCCAACATGGGTGCGCAAATAGAGTAATCACGCATATCTGCACCAAACCCTAGGCGCTCATTTGCCTCAACGGTATCAGCTCCCTCGTCCTGCAAATTATAAGCACGGATTTTGTTTACCAGACCAATGCCTCGTCCCTCTTGCCGAAGGTACAGGATAGCCCCACGCCCCTCGTTCGAAATACGTTTCATCGCCTCATGCAGCTGCTCGCCGCAATCACAGCGCAAACTGCCCAAGGCATCACCGGTAAGGCATTCGGAATGAATTCTAAGCAACAAAGGATCATCAGTACCGCAGTCCCCCATGGTAATAGCGATATGCTCTTTGCCTTTGAAAGGATCTTCAAACCCATGGATATCAAAGGTTCCCCAACGAGTGGGCAACTTAGAAGATTCGATGTAACGAAGCACTGATAACGACTCCAATATTTGTTAACAATAAGGTTGGCATTGTACAACCAACCCCTAGCTAATACAGAATTTTCAGAAATACTGGCTAAATCAGGCCTATATTATACTTTGGCTTCGTACTCCGGAAAATGGCCTAGCCACTTCCGCACAGACAAACCAATCATGATAGCTATCAGCACTGCCGACACAAGTACCGCAGTGCTAACATTAAAGAGCTGAAAGAAGACCATTAAAAAGCTTGCTGCAATTAGCAATAGCAACAGAAGCACTAGACTAATAAATCGATGATTAGTCTCAACAACCAAATATAAGCAAGGTATCAGCAACAGGGTTATCGTCGATGCAAACAGAATCCCGAAGCTAAGGGACAGGGCCATAGGTATAACGAATTGCGCCTGCACACTAGTCTCGAAGAGCAATGGTAGCAAGCCAACAAATGTGGTCAACGTCGTTAGCAATATGGCTCGAAAGCGTTTTTTACCTGCATTTAAGATCGCACCTTCAGAAGACAGGTTGTCGGCCTTTCCTCTATTCGCAAATTCAACTAAGATCAAGCTATCGTTTACAACAACACCCGACAAAGCAATGATGCCAAATATAGACATTACATTAATCGACACATCAAATAGAACATGACCCATTACTGCGCCGATAAAACCAAAAGGAATCACCGACATAATGACGATCGGTTGGATATAAGATCGTAGCGGCACTGCCAGCAAACCATAGATCAAAAACATGGATGCCAGAAAACCAACACCCATCTTTGCGTAATACTCGCTCTGCTCTTGCGTTCCACCACTCAATCGAAACTCAACGCTGGGATATTTTTTGAGCAGAGTGGGTACTAGGTTTTCTTTTACATCTTTTACGACCTCCCCACTTTGGACTTTCTCTGCTTCAACTTCAGCGGTGACTGTAACAGTACGTTTCCGATCTAACCGATCTATCGCAGTGAGTCCCAGTCCAAGAGCAATGTTGGCTACTTCGCCTATGGCAATAGCTTCCCCACTAGCCGTTCTAATATGCATATTCTCTAGCGTGGAGATAGTGCCTCGCTCCTCTAGCGGATATCTAACCATTACTTTAATAGTGTCTGAATCCCGCTGGATACGCTGTGCCTCTTCACCATAAAACGCTTGTCTTACTTGCCCCGCGACATCTGAAAGTCGCACACCAACCTGACTAGCGTATGGCTTCAAGCTAATGAGTACCTCTTTACTACCCGAGCCTTGAGAATTGTAAATATCATAGACCCCAGGAAACTTAGTCAAATATTGCTGTAATTCAGCACTAGCCAAAGTTAACTCATCGGGATCAGTTCCCGACAAAGACAGACTGATTGCCACTCCAGATGGGCCCTCACTAGAAAAATATCGTTGCTTTCGCACGTTGGGTAGCAAACCTACCTCAGTGCGCCACCATCTTTCGATTTCATTTGCGCTAACACTACGAAATTCTGACCTTGTTAGCACTACGCGAAACGAGACCTGATCGTCGCCTCTTCCAAAAGAGGCAACATGGTCAACAAGACCAACAGTGTCGGGATTTTCAGCGCGATACTCTTTATCTATTTTGTATATTGCCTCTTCTATATGGGCAATTGTCTCTGCAAGATTCTCCGTAGACGTACCATCTTGCATAATGATTTCCGCCTGAACATTATCACCAGGCACCCGAGGAAAAAATTCAACGCGAGCAATGCCACTATTCATCGCACCAAGAATAATGATCAAGATTGCGCCAAATCCAGCTAGCGTAATGTACCGATTGCGTAGCGCCTTTCTTAGCCCGGGTTCATAAACATTCTCAATAAAATAATCCAATCCAGTGGCAACTTTAGTCTGAAAGCGACCAATCATGGCCATTATTCCCGTTGGCCGTTGACCGAATTTTAGGCCTACAAGATGCGCGGGAAGGATTAATTTTGATTCGATTAGAGAAAACACTAGGCATAGAATCACAACAATACCGATCGCACGGGTAATGCCGTCAAAGCTTCCTCCAATAAAGATGATCGGGAAAAATGCTGCCATGGTGGTTAGCACGCCTATGGTTGATGGCGTGGCTACTCTTTTAGTGCCAGCTATGACGGTCTCTACGGAGGTGGAATATCCCGCAGCAGGAATCTGTCCCGCATCAAGCTTTGAGCGATAATCTTTTTTGGCTTCACTAAACACGCTCTCACCAATGACGATAGCATCATCCACAACAATGCCCAGAACCATAATAAAGGCAAATAGACTGAGAATATTGACCGTTACTCCGCCAAATGGCATCAACCAAAATGCGCCAGCAAAACTTACTGGAATACCCAGTATCACCCACAGTGCTACTTTTAAATTGAGAAAAACACCTAACACTAGGGCTACCAAAATTCCGCCTATCAAGAGATTTTCAGACATCATAGTAAGCCTGCCATTAAGACTATAAGCCTCATCGTCAAATACGCTAATACTCAACTTACCAGACATGGACTCCTGTTTTTTTTCAGCGTAGGCGTGTACTGCCTTGCTGATATCGAGTAAATTTTGCCCCTTCAATGAGAAGATACCAACAAAGATGCTACTTTGACGATCAAAGCGATCATCAGATACACTCTCGGTGAACTCATCCCTGACATCAGCAACATCAGAAAGTAACAATTGTGTCCCGTCCACCTCACTTCTAAGTATGATATTTTCAAAATCCTCGCCAATATAAGCTTTCCCCTCCGTTCGAACTAATACATTACCTGACTCCGTTCTAATAATTCCAGCAGGCAAGTCAAGGGAGGACGCTCGTACCGCGGAAGCAACTTCGCTTAAAGTGAGATTAAGTTCACGAAGTCTGTTTTCTCTAACCTCTATTGATATTTCGTATGTTCCAGCCCCCCATAACTGGAGTTCCTTCACCTCAGGTAAGGCTAAGAGCTCGTCATAAATTTCGTCTCCTATTACCTTCTTTTCTCGCTTTGTCATGTCTCCATAGACAGCCACGCCCATACCCCAAAGATTGCGCTCTATTCTCTGTACCGTGGGCTTCTCAAGATCAGCCGGTAAATTAGTAATGCTATCGATGCGATTTTCAACTTGGCTCATTACCTCATTGATATCTTCGTTAGCTTCAACTTCCAAATAGATTCTGGCGTAATCTCGATCAGCAGCCGACGTTATTTTCTTTATACCTTTAAGCCCTTCAAGAGCTGATTCCATAGGTAAAATAACGCCTTTTTCTACCTCAACAGGTGCGGCGCCGGGGTAAGGGGCACCAATGCTGATCATTCTGCTTTCTGATCGAGGGAACATCTCTTTACTGATATTCATCAGTGATAATGATCCTGCAAAAAAAACAAACACCATAACCAAGTTTGCAGCCACCGGATTTTGCGTAAACCAACTAATGAGCCCTTTGGAATTCAGATCCATTATTCTGTACTTCCGTTATTAAACGAATTTTTAATTTCGAGCTTACTGCCTTCAATAGGTGTACCGATAGCACTAACAACAACCTCGGCATCTTCCTTAAGACCCTCACTCACGTAGTAGTAGCCTTCGTCAGAAAACACGACATTCACAGAATTGATTTGCAACCTCTGCATGTCATCCACTACAGCAACCTTAGAACCCTGCAACAAAGCACTGCGTGGCACTTTGAAAACATTACCTAAGGTCTTACCTTTTAATTTTGCAGTGACAAATGTACCCACTAATAGTGGTGGCGTACTCGCCGTCTGCGTTTGATTAAGTCTGTAGGGGTTAGAGATGCGAGCTACCACATATTGAGAGCGATTAAGCTCATTGACAACTCCTTCAGTCCGAACTATCTCTGCCGACCAACTAGCCGGATTACCATTTGCCGAACCACTCAGTACAACCGTATTAACGACATCACTATTTTGGAATGACATTGTCTCCATCTGCGATAGATCTTTTTCCGTCAGGGGTAGTCTCACTTCGACAAAATCAATAGCGAATGTTTCACCTAAGCGTGAACCCGTAGTGACATATTGACCAACATCCACCGACTTCAGGGATACCATACCGGCATAAGGTGCTCGAATAGTGGCTCTTTGCAATTTTAGCTCTGCCTGCTTTAGCTGAGCTTTTGCTTGTAGAATATTCGCTTCAGCTTCGGCTAAATAAGGCTTACGCAAGGCCAATATCGGTGCATCCGACTCAGGCCGGCCGGTCATTTCCCACTCTTTTTTGGCTTGGACCGCTCTGGCTTTTTCAAGCTCTAGCAGGGCATTTGCACTAATTAACTGTGCTTTGGCTCGCTGCAAAGCTACCTCATGATCCGTAGGATCAAGACGCATTAAAATATCGCCGGCATCGAAGCTGCCGCCAACGATGTAATAGTCAGAAACCTCAAGAACGGTTCCCGAAACCTCCGAAATTAGAGTTGTTCGAGTTCGTGGCCGCACAGTGCCTTGAGATTCAACTGACAAGGTCACCTCAGTCCGATTAAGTATCTGCGTTTTAACAGCCAACGCTGCCTCAGGCTCCTCGGCCTTTAAAGGCTCTGGTTTCAGCGCAGACATTAATATAGCGAGCATTATGGCGCCTAAAACTAACAACACCGGCACAAATTTTTTCATCAACTTACGTTCCTTATTTCTAGATTAATAACTAATCTACTCGTCTTATTAAGACGCTATTAAACAAATATTAGATTCAGTCCACTTCAAAAATGATCGGGCTATTTATCCTAAAAAAGCAACAGAATCGGGCTAGGCCGCATAATCTATGTTCGCCCACGAAAACTAGGTCTCTATATCCAACCCAGCAGGCTTAGCAGGCCGATACTGACTGCGGTGGCCACACCAGCGGCTATGTCATCAAGCATGATGCCAAGCCCACCCGATATATTTTTGTCCATCCAGCTAATTGGCCAAGGCTTAAAAATATCGAAAAGCCGAAACAAACCAAACCCTAAAATAATTGATGCCCAAGATACGGGCAGCGCAGCCATTGCTACCCACAAGCCGACAAACTCGTCCCAGACTATACCGCCATGATCATGTACGCCTAATCGATCTGCTGCCACACCACAAATATAGACACCTGCCACCGCGCAGATGGCCACAAAAACCAAATAGAACGGAAGAGATAGCTTTGCTAAGAACAACCAAAGTACTAAGGCCAAAAAAGAGCCTACTGTGCCGGGCGCTTTAGGGGAAAGCCCGCTACCAAAGCCAAAGGCCAATAAGAGGACAGGTGATTTAAGTAGTTGTGCATACGTTGGATTATTGGTCAAAATGATCAAAGCCTCTTTCTCTTTCCTGTGACTTAACGCCGTCTACCAAGACAGCCGGACTATTGTCGCTACAGGGTATTATAGAACCTATCCATGTGGCGTCTAATTCGCCCAGCAAGATCCAGTCGTCAACCATCGGATAATGCTCTGCCGGCACTGTAAAGCACAGTTGATAATCATCACCACCAAAGAGTGCCCAGTCGACACATTGACCTTGAAAATTTGCCTCTAAATCTGGGTGTATTGGTAACCTTGAAGTGTGTACGGATGCATCAACCCCACTGGACTTACATATATGGCCTAAGTCAGCCACCAGCCCGTCGGATATATCAATGCACGCAGAAGCCAAAGCTCGTATTTTTAAGCCAATGTTAATTTTTGGATGGGGCTTATAAAATGATAAAAGTAAGCGCTCACTTACCGTATTATCTATACAATTAAGGGATTTATCTTTTCTTGCCGCCAATAAACCAGCCGCCCCATCACCTAAAATCCCTGTCACATAAACTCGATCTCCATTAGCGGCACCGCTGCGTACAAGACCCTCCCCTAAAGGCACCTCTCCTAGCATGGTAATGGTTATTGCCAATGGTCCAGCCGTTGTATCACCGCCGATTAAGGCACAATTATAAGCTATCGCGATTTCTGATAGCCCGTCGCTAAACCCTTTTAACCACTGCTCATTGGCTTTTCCCTGAGGTAGCGTCAAGGCTAACGTGAACCATCGAGGAGCGGCTCCCATAGCCGCCATATCACTCAGATTAACGCAAAGAGCTCGTTGAGCGACTTGATAAGCACTTGCGTCCCCAGGGAAATGCACCTCTTCCACTAAGGTGTCGCTGGCCACCACTAACTGAGCTTTAGAATTAAGGGGTAGATTTATAATAGCCGCGTCGTCGCCAATACCCAAAGCAACGCCCTCTTGACCTGTTAAATCTTTAAAATAGTCTGCGATGATTTCAAATTCGCTGAGCCGGGGAAGTTTAGTTTGGGTCAGAGTATTCCGCTCCGTTATCAGCATTTAGATGGCTTTATTTTCTTTAATTTCAATGGAGCGAAGGTCTATAGCGACACGATCAAGTACGCCGTTTATAAATTTAAATGCGTCCGTGGGGCCAAAGGTTTTCGCCAGATTGACACCTTCGTTTATCACTACTTTATAAGGCACCTCGATTGTGTAGAGCATTTCATAGGTCGACAAACGTAAAACAGCGCGTGATATTGGATCTAACTGTTTATTTTCTCGATCAAGATGAGACTCAAATGCACCATCAACCTCAGCTAAGTTTTTAGGAACACCAAACAATATGTTATGGAATAGCTTGCCATCGACTTTAGTCATATTGTGAGCAGTGTGGAATTCAGCCTCTATAGTCTCCAGGTCAGTACCGCTCATTTCCCATGAGTAGAGTGCCTGAACAACCATTCTGCGTGCTTTTTGTCGCTCTCTAGCTTTAGACATCTATGCGTCACCGTCCATCTGTTTCAATATTGTCAACATCTCAAGAACGGTCAAAGCAGCTTCTTCACCTTTATTCTCAGTATTGTTGCCCGAACGCTCCAACGACTGCTCTAACGTGTCGGTGGTCAGTAACCCAAAGGCAACTGGCAAGTTCTCTGTCAATCCAACCTCTCCGATCCCTCGGGTTGTCTCTGAGCAAACATAGTCAAAGTGGGGCGTGTCACCGCGGATCACACAGCCCAACGCTATAACCCCATCAAAACGTCCTGTTTGGGCCGCTCTTTGGCTTGCCAGGGGTAATTCAAACGCACCTGGCACCCGATATATCTCAATAGCATCATCACTGACACCATGACGACTGAGCGCACGAACTGCTCCTGCCAACAAACCATCAGTCACCTCTGAATTCCAACGTGCTGCAATAATTGCTATGCGCACCGCGCCAACATTAAAGTTCCCCTCTTCTGGCTTGTATTCACCCATCTATATTTCCTGCTCTCTTTTGAATTTTCATGATCAATACTACTGGAGACATTAATCGCAATTAACGTATTCAACAACCTCAAGATCAAAGCCCGAGATTGCGCTAAACTTAAATGGCGCACTCATTAGTCGCATTTTATGTACGCCCAAATCCATCAAGATCTGTGACCCCGTACCTACTTGCTGATAAACGACATCACTTGCTGACTGAGCGCCGCCAATACCCGGGTTAGCAATCATCTCGATGTTGTTGTCGACATCCTCTGCAGTTTCAGGGTGGTAAACCAACACCACAGCACCACGGCCTTCTTTAGCAACACGCTCTAGAGCACTATGGAAAGACCAAGATTTGAATTTCCCTCCCGATTCCAGAGCCAAGATATCTCTTGCAGAACGATTAATATGAACTCTTACTAGGGCTGGTTCATCTGTACTCACATCGCCCATAACCAACGCAAAATGTTTTTCATTACGGGCATTGTCCAGGTAGGTCTTTAATACAAATTCACCATAATGAGTAGTGACCGTGCGCTCATTAATACACTGAGTGGTTTTTTCCGTCACCAACCGATAATGAATCAGATCTGCAATAGTGCCAATTTTAAGCTGGTGCTTTTTAGCAAACTTTTCAAGATCATCACGTCGAGCCATTGTGCCATCTTCATTCATGATCTCTACAATCACGGCGGCTGGCTCAAAACCTGCAATTCTAGCTAAATCGCAACCCGCTTCAGTGTGACCAGCTCGACTCAACACACCCCCTGGCTGCGCTTTAAGAGGGAATATATGCCCCGGCTGAACAATATCATTTGGTCTGGCATTACTCGCCACGGCCGCCTGGACCGTTCGTGCTCGATCGGCTGCAGAAATCCCTGTAGTCACTCCCTCTGCCGCCTCAATAGAGAGAGTAAAAGGTGTTCCATAACTCGAAGCGTTGCTGTCATGATTAACCATCATCGCCAAATCAAGCTGTTTGCAGCGTTGCTCGTCTAAGGTCAGACAAATCAGTCCGCGGGCATAGGTAGCCATGAAGTTAATGTCTTGCGGGCGCACCATCGGTGCAGCCATAACCAAGTCACCCTCGTTCTCTCGGTCTTCGTCGTCCATTAAAATAACCATCTTGCCTTGACGGATATCTTCTAGTAACTCTTCTACTGTGTTTAACACCATGTCTTTTGTCTCTTCCATTTTATGCCTTAATGCCTATTAGTCAGCAGCTTTATCACCAAGTAATAACCGCTCTAAATATCGAGCGACCAAATCAATTTCAAGATGCACATCAGTACCAACTTTGTATTTCCCAATCACCGTATGAGTCAACGTTTGGGGAATAATATTTAACTCAAATTCCGCGCCATCAACATTATTGACGGTCAAGCTTGTGCCATCGACGGTAATTGAGCCTTTTTGGGCAATGTATTTGGCAAGTTCCCGTGGGGCAAGAATCCTTAACCTCCAGGAGCGAGCGTCCTCATAAAAAGCGGTCACTTTTCCAAGCCCATCAACATGTCCAGACACTATATGACCGCCAAATCGATCGCTAGCGAGCATAGCTTTTTCAAGGTTGACACGGGTGCCTACGCTCCAACCACCAACTGTAGTCAGGCTTAATGTCTCAATTGACACGTCAGCAACAAATCCTTGGCCAGTTAACTCTACGGCAGTAAGGCAAGCACCATTACAAGCGATGCTGTCGCCCAGACCAACATCACCCAAGCTTAAATCACCCGTGTTAATAGTCAGCCGAACATCGCCACCGCGAGGCTCCAAAGCAGTGACTTCACCGATAGCCGAAATAATTCCTGTAAACATAAATTTTCGCCCTAACTATAAATTTTAAATTCCATTATGACACCCTGCGTGCGGTCTATATTAATAATCTTTGTCTGGGTACAAAGTAATACGCAAGTCTTCACCAATTTGTCTAATATCTTTTATCGACAACGCAAGATGGGCATCGATCGTATTAATCGCCAAATCAAACATAGGTCTTGCATCGCTACCAAATAATTTTGGAGCCCAGTAGCACACTAATTCGTCTAATAAACCCTCTGCTACAAAAGCACCAGCCAAGCCAGCACCCGCTTCAACCATTACCCGATTACAGTTGCGGGCAGCTAACTCAGTCAACAATGCCTGCAGATCAACATGGTTCCCATTGGCTGGCAAAAATACAACCTCTGCTCCAGTATCAATAAGTGCCTGAGCCTTCTGCCGTTGACGATCTCCATCCAAAGTAGCAATCAACGTAACGCCTGGCTGGGCGAGCATTCTCGCGCTAGGCTGCATTTTCAGCTGACTATCAACCACCACTCGTATAGGTTGAATTAAGGGATCATGCACACCCAACTCTTCGCCCGTTATCCGCACCGTCAATGAGGGATCATCCATTAACTGAGTACCAATACCTGTAATGATTCCGCAACTTGCGGCGCGCAATCGTTGCACGTCTTGCCGAGATGCTGGTGTAGTCACCCACTGGCTTTGGCCACTGGCCATCGCTGTGCGGCCATCTAGGCTTGCGGCCATCTTAACTAACACCCACGGCAGGCCCTGCTCATGACGCTTAATGAAACCCTTATTTATCTCTCGCGCCTGATCTTCCAGTAACCCGCACTCAACCTCTATACCTGCCTCTTGTAATAGCTTAATGCCCGAACCCGCCACAAGAGGATTAGGGTCCTCACAGGCTATCACGACTCTCGACACCCCGGCTTCAATCAATGCTAGGGCACAGGGTCCCGTTTTGCCTTGATGGCTACAGGGTTCCAGCGTCACATAAACACAGCTATTAGCAGTAACAGACACCTGATTAAGAGCCTCAATCTCTGCATGATTGCCGCCCAACGGGCGAGTAAAGCCTTCACCGACAATCTGGTCGCCGACAGTGATTACGCAGCCTACAGTTGGATTAGGCGACGTGGTATAGCGCCCCTTGGCCGCCAGCGTCAGGGCTCTAGACATCATCTCGCGGTCAACTAGAGAGAAACTCACTGCCCTTCTTCCTGACTAGGTTTTTTGTCTTTTAATCGATTAAGTTCATCTTGAAATTCGCTTAAGTCCTGAAAACTTCGATACACCGAAGCAAAGCGGATATAGGCAACTTCATCTAACTCATGAAGCTGGCTCATAACTTCTTCCCCAATGATTCGAGAGTTAATTTCTCGCTCACCGGTGACCTGAAGGAAATGTTTTATTTGAGACAGAGCAACTTCAATTTGCTCAATAGAAACGGGTCGCTTTTCCAAAGCACGCTGCAACCCAGCTCGGAGTTTTTCTTCATTAAATGGTTCTCGGCTGCCATCGCTTTTAATCACTCTGGGCATCACCAATTCAGCAAGCTCATAGGTAGTGAATCGCTCACTGCACTCTACGCACTCGCGACGACGACGCACTTGGCCACCCTCAGCAACCAATCGCGAATCGACGACTTTGGTGTCATCAGCATTACAAAACGGACAATACATAACTAAGCTCGTAAACGTGAAGCTCAAAAAATGGAGCGTTATTCTAACACAACAACAGTCGTTATTAGCCTAGCTTGAAATCAAGGCTGATTCATCGGCGTAAGACCAACATTATCACCCGAATGTTCGTAAAGCATACCCCGACTGGCAAATACTGTTCGATGCCGCGGCCCAGGCAAAGCGGCATCTATTGCCGCATAACCCGCATCACCAGGATACAGGCAAACTATCTCATCTTGAAACTGACATAATCTAGGCGTTACGTCATAAGGCTTGCGCACCGCAAGCGCGCTACAGGCTAATTCAGCCGTCTCATAATGCGTTAAAAGGCTTAGCGAAAGATAGGTGGGAGGCATAAGAGTTAACTCACCTTGGTGATGCAGGGTAATGGCGTCTTCAGGCCTGATCCATTGAAATTCATGGATCTCACCGTCATCAATAACAACCTTCCCCGAGTCAGCATCGACGTTGCCAACAAAAAACCAAGTAGCAAAACGCCGCTTTTCCCCCACCGGGGTAGTCCAATTACAAAAATGGATCAAGTCTTGGCCTGGTACATTTAGGCCACATTCCTCGTCAATCTCTCGCACCGTTGCCGCCACTGCCGCCTCTTTTTCACTAGCCGCAGCCTCTAACTCATCAGCATCAATTGCCCCACCAGGGAAGACCCAGGCGCCACCAGCAAACGCCAGCTTGGCGTTACGCCTTAGCAACAACGTTTCCATGCCATTATTTGAGTTTCGCAACAAAACCGCAGTGGCCGCTAAACGGAGTGGCACAGATTGGTCGGACATAGATTTCACCTAGTTATTAAAGCATGCTGTTTTAACACGACAGTTTAGGCTTAAGGAAATCAGCCATAAACAGGGAAGCGCTGGCATATCTCCAGAACCTTCAGTTTAGTCTCTGCAACTACTTGTTCCGACGTACCATTTTCAAGACTATCGAGAATGTCACACATCCAATGCGTCAACTCGACGGTTTCGTCTAAACCGAACCCGCGAGTAGTGATCGCTGGTGTGCCAACACGTAACCCAGAGGTCACAAACGGAGACCGTGGATCCTTAGGAACTGCATTTTTATTGACGGTAATAAACGCCTCCCCCATAGCACGGTCGGCATCAGTTCCGGTGTACTCTTTGCCAATCAAACTAACCAGCATAAGGTGATTTTCAGTACCATTAGAAACGATATTGATACCACGCTCCATAAAGGTTGCGGCCATTGCTTTAGCGTTCGCAACAACTTGTTTTTGATAAACCACAAAATCTTCGCTGGCCGCTTCTTTAAAAGCAATAGCCTTAGCTGCGATCACATGACAGAGTGGTCCGCCTTGGCTGCCAGGGAAAACGGCAGAGTTACACTTCTTGGCGATCTCCGCATCGTTAGTCAAAATAATTCCGCCACGAGGACCACGCAAGGTCTTGTGAGTCGTAGATGTCACAACATGAGCGTGGGGTATTGGGCTTGGATAAACACCTGCAGCAACCAAACCTGATACATGCGCCATATCAACAAGTAAGTAAGCACCCACTTTGTCTGCAATCTCTCTAAACCTCGCCCAATCCATAATTCCCGAGTAGGCTGAAAAGCCTGCAATAATCATAGCCGGCTTATGCTCGATAGCCAGCGATTCAACTTGCTCATAGTCGATCAAGCCTGTATCGGCATTTAGGCCATATTGAATTGGATTATAGAGCTTCCCAGAAAAGTTGGGCTTGGCTCCATGCGTAAGATGACCTCCGTCTGCTAGGCTCATCCCCAACACAGTATCACCACCTTTAATCAGCGCTAAGAATACGGCACTGTTTGCCTGAGACCCAGAGTGCGGCTGCACGTTCGCATATTCAGACCCATAGAGACTTTTTAATCGATCAATAGCCAATTGTTCCGCAACATCAACATACTCACAACCGCCGTAATAACGCTTGCCAGGATAACCTTCTGCATACTTATTAGTCATCTTGCCGCCCTGAGCCTCCATAACCGCAAGACTGGTGTAATTCTCAGAGGCAATTAGTTCTATATGTTGCTCTTGACGCTGGTCTTCAAGTTGAATGGCCTGCCATAATTCAGGGTCAATATTTTCAATGGTATGATCTTTATCAAACATGATTAAAAGGTTTCCTAGGGAGTTAAATCGAGTTGCACGTATTAAGCGAAGTTTACCTTAAATGACCCAACCCTTACAGTCTCATAACCGACTTCCAGATCCAAAAACAGCATAAATATTATTTATTTTTCGAACAATGCCATTGCTTCCACATGAGCGGTATGAGGGAACATATCCAGTACCCCAAGGTCTTTTATTTTATAGCCCGCATCTAACAGATACTTTGCATCTCTGGCCATTGTGGCCGGATGACAGGAAATGTAGATCACCTGCTTGGCCCCTGATTTAGCAATCCAAGGCATAATATCTAAGGCGCCACTGCGTGGCGGATCAAGCACCACTAAGTCTAGCGATTTCGGTATTTGCTTTATTTTGTTTAGACTGTTTCTCTGAGTGAGATCGGCGGTAAAAAATTGCGCAGTCGTTATTTTATTTTCGATCGCATTTTTTGCCGCGCCAGCCACCAAACTTTCTAACCCTTCAATGCCAATTACTTGATCAAACTGCCTTGTTAAGGGCAATGAAAGATTGCCGGCTCCGCAGAATAAGTCCACCGCAACACCAGAACTGCTAGGCGAGACTAGCCTGAGCATTTGATCCACCATTTTGGTGTTAATTTCGCCATTCACTTGAATAAACTGCCCTGGCTCAAAACAAAATTTAAGTTTTCCTGATACCTTAAGATAAAGCTCGCCAGCACCCTCGCCTAACTGTTGGAACTGGCCATTTTTACCCGCCTTCCACCAACACTGGATAGGAGTTTCGCTGAGAGACTGGAGACCTTTCATTAAAACATTAAGCTCATTATCTTTAAGTTGACGACTCGCTTCCAGCGCAATGGCGATGGCATTATCTGCACTGACCAACTCTATCTCATAAAAGGTAATGTCTGCAGGCAATGACTGCAGCCACTGAGGTAATACGACTAAAAGTGCCGCTAAAGAATCATCTAACACAAGGCACTCGGTAATGGGTTCTATTCGCCGACTACCTGCATTACGAAAGCCCACAATAAACTGGCCATCCTTGGCTCTTTGCACAGCAAGCCGAGCACGACGTCGATAACCCCATTGAGAACCATTGATCGGTGTTAGCAATGACTCAGTTATTATATTTAACCGATCGAAACTACTCACCACTTGAGTTTTTTTGAATTCAATTTGTTGCTGGTGGTCAAGGTGCTGCAAACTGCAGCCACCACAGCGTGAAAAGTGCTTACACCTAGGCTCTACTCGATGCTCTGAGGTTACGCTCCGGCTACGCATACGCCCTTCACCGTAATTACGCTTTTCATTGGTCACTTGGAACTCCACCGACTCACCCGGCAAAGCGCCCTCGACAAAATAGGCTTTACCGTTAATACGGCCTACTCCTCGACCATCATGAAGAAGATCCACGATGTCGCAATTGAGAACCTGTTGTTTGACCATAGAATGCCTAGATGGAATTGTCGGGAACAGCTTTTAACATGGCAAAGGTTCGCCAGTAAAAACCCTGCAGGTCACTAGTTTACACGCTGAACTATTGGGCGGCTAAAGAAACTTGCATGCCGATCACCAGGGTATCGGTTGGCCGTTCCAATCAACATAGGACAACTCGCCATCCACAGCGGCATTATCCATTATCTCAGACAGGCGAGTAGCTACGAAGGCGGGTGAAAAAAGCTTCCCGCTTGGCACAGCAGCCTGAAAGGGTTTGGACAACCCAGTATCTGTTGTACCTGGATGAAAAGAGATTAATTTGACGTTTTTAGCCCGCCGGCCATATTCAATCGCCATGTTTTGCAGGACCATATTTAACGCAGCCTTAGACGCGCGATAAGAATGCCATCCACCCATTCGATTGTCACCGATACTACCAACTCTAGCGTTCATGGTTGCCACGACGCAAGGCTCTTCCCCCTTAAGTAATTTAAACAGTAATTTCAACCAGAGGGTGGGCACCACCGTATTGCTCTGAAATATCTCATGCAAGGCGTCAGCATTAATGTCTTCAAGACGCTTTTCTGGCCAGATTGTCTCCGAGTGAAGTAATCCATGACAGATGCATACTCGGGCAATATTGCCCGCATGGCCCTCTATCTGCTCAACCACGGTAGTCATAAATTGTTCATCGTATTCCGTTTGAATCCAGACCAGTTTATTTGTCACGTCGTCTGACACCGACAAGGACAATGGCTGCCCCTTGCGACTAACAGCGATTACCTGGGTAATAGCAGGGTCAGCTAAAAACTCAACCACCAGCGCTGTTCCTAAACCACCACTGGCTCCTAAGACCAAGGCACACCTAGCCGTATCTGTCATCATTTTACTGTACTGCCTGCGTCACATCTCTCACAGCGGGGCTTTCCAGTGACGAGCGCAGAGATTCGGTGGCGATATCTCGCAAAAAAACGGTAGCCTATATTGGCAACCTGCTTAAACACCGGCCAGCGAAGAATACTCACCCATCGGCCTTTACCAACCAGTGTCCAAGAATAATAGGTAACATCTAAACCATATATCATCCCACCATCCTTCCATTGTCCATGCAATATTAGATCGGCTTGCTGTTGGTCAATGTGCGGGAAGCGATCGCTAAAATGAGGGGCATAGATATCCTCAAAGACCATCTTCTTATCACTATCCAGTCGCTGAATATGGTTAATTTCAGCCGCGCAAAGTGGGCAGCCTCCATCATAAAAAATAGTCAATTCTGTCACGCTTAAAACTCCATCAACATTAGGGTAACCACCACAAGATGTAGGCCAGTGACCAGTGAGGTCAGTGACAAACGCATCCGCCAATACTGCTTATCAACGGGATTAACCAGACGTTCTGCCCATAACAAGCTGATAAAACCCAACATCAGTAAAGTAACCGCAAATATCGTCATTATCGGAGCAACATAAATAAGCAATAGCGCACACCAGGCGCTCAGGGCTAAAAGATTACTCATCAAAACAATAGGCTTGGCTAAACTTAGATTTTCAACCGTCTGCCAGTTTGCCCACAAGGTGCCAGACATAAAACTTAAAATCACCGCACTGTAGGCAATAAAGATATAGGGGGCATAAAGCCCAAACAGCGCCGCACTTTGCAAGCCAGGGCCAAACCAAAACCCATCAAGCATTAGTAACACCGGCACCACAAAGGGTATTAGTCCGACATAACCCAAAATCCGCATTAGGGTCATCACTGAAGAGTTTTCGTTGTTTGTCATAATTAGCTCTCGGTAAGTGCTAGGTTACGGCCTTAAGATCTAATTAGATTACCTATTTCGGTCCAGTGCTAGGACCTTTTTGTCAGCAAAAACATCAATAACTCTAAACAGCCGAACCTAACGCAATGGTTGTGTTTGGCCGTATAAGATCGGCCCTGATTGACGATTTCGATCCTGCGGGTTAAGGCTGCGAGAAAAGCTATTAAAAAGACCGTCTAAGCAACGTAAAGGCACTCTTTTTGGCTGTATTAATCGCCCCTGAGCCTGGCTTTTTTCCCTGAGATATCCCCCAAGACACTAAATAATGTGGGTTTTATGATCAGCCCAATACTTATCTCGAAGTAGGCGCTTATAAAGCTTACCAGTAGGATGCCGAGGCAATTCCTCGTCAAAATCGACAGATCTAGGACATTTTATTTTCGCCAACTCCTGCTGACAAAATGCCATTAATTCTTCTTCGAAGTCTGGCCCTACATCAGCCCAGTTCATTGGCTGAACAACGGCCTTAACCTCCTCACCAAACTCTTCATTAGGTACCCCAAATACAGCGACATCAGCGACTTTCGGGTGCATAATTAATCGATTTTCCGCTTCTTGTGGATATATATTTACACCGCCTGAAATAATCATAAAAGCTTTTCGGTCTGTCAAATACAAAAACCCCTCTTCATCAACACGCCCTACATCACCGAGTGTTGTCCAGCCTTTTATATGCTTTGATTCTTTGGTTTTGTCCGGATCATTGTGATATTCGAACACAGGACCATCCGCGAAATAAATGGTTCCCGCCTCTCCAATAGCAACCTCATTGCCGTCATCATCACAAATATGTAAAACGCCAACCATGGCCTTACCGACGCTTCCCTTATGAGCCAACCATTCATCGGAGTTGATTGCACAAAAGCCATTGCCTTCTGAGCCAGCATAATATTCAAACATCACCGGCCCCCACCAATCAATCATTTTTTCCTTGATCTCTATCGGGCAGGGAGCCGCCGCATGAATCGCAACCTGCAATGAGGAAATATCATATTTAGTGCGAGCCTCTTCCGACATTTTTAACATTTTAACGAACATAGTAGGGACCCATTGGCTGTGGGTAATCTGATATTTTTCAATCAGGCGTAACGCCTCTTCTTCGTTAAAGTCTTCCATCACTACACTGGTGCCGCCAAAGAGCAACGTTACGAGGTTATAGCGCAGTGGCGCTGCATGATAGAGGGGCGCTGGAGACAAATAAATCGTTTCATTGCCAAAGCCGTAGAGTCCCTTTGACAGCAGTACTAAGTTAGAAGACTCATCCCCCACGTTTATGTCTGGCAAAGGAATTTTAACGCCCTTAGGTTTCCCAGTAGTACCCGATGAGTACAACATATCAATCCCGGCAGCCTCGTCAGCAATAGGGTGCTGCAACATCTGATCACGCAAGGACTCATAACTGTCGTAGCCATTTACAGTGCCATTAACCATCAGCCTAGATTCCACGTTAGGCATATCATCTAGTAATTCAGTCGCCAGCCCACCTTTAACAAAAGAACTAATAAACAGCTTTGCGCCACAGTCGTTAATAATATAAGCGGCCTCACCAGCTGTCAGCCGAGAACTAATAGCGGTATAAAACAAGCCGGATCGTGCAGCTGCCATGCAAATTTCGAGAAACCGAGCATTATTTTCCATCAATAGCGCAATGTGATCGCCTGTTTGCAACCCCATCGATCTAAATAATTGGGCAGTCTGGCAGGATCGTTCATTTAATTGCTGGTAGGTGACCGTTTCACCACTGTCCGCCATAATGTAAGCCGCTTTATGGGGTGTCTGTTTTGCTAAGTCGCCAATGTACATTCAAGATCTCCGGTAAAGGTTTGATGCAACTACTCAAATTACAGCTGAAGTAAATCATTTTTTGCATTCAGACCGCAAGCAAGGTCGACATCAAGGGTAGTTTTCGCTACTGTCTAAGCCGTTTATGTATTCATTTCGGAGTATTATCTTGAGCTATATTATTACTGACGTTGTAGCCGGCGTTGGACTTGTTACTCTGGACCGCCCAGCGGCCCTAAACGCCCTAAACCTGAACATGATTCGTGACCTAACCAAAACGCTAAACGACTGGCGTGACGACCCAGCCATTGAAGCAGTTGCGGTGCGCGGCTCTAACAAGAATGGTCCTTTTGGTGGGTTTTGTGCTGGTGGTGACATCCGCTTTTTCCACGCTGCGGGCATTTCTAATGATCCTGATTTGGAGGCTTTTTTTACCGAAGAATATCAATTAAATTATTTAATTTTTAACTATCCAAAACCCTATATAGCCTTCATGGACGGCATTGTTATGGGCGGTGGTATGGGTATTTCCCAAGGCGCTACTCTTAGAGTTATCACTGAACGAACCAAAATGGCGATGCCTGAAACCAATATTGGACTATTTCCCGATGTTGGCGGGGGTTATTTCCTTAGTAGATGCCCTGGCAGTAGCGGCGAGTACCTCGCTCTAACTGGAAAAATGTTAGTCGGCGCTGACGCTTTAGATGTTAATTTAGCCGATGGCCTTGCAGACAGCGATGATATGGCTGATCTCTGGGACGGTCTCACCAACAATCCGATGATGTCTGTAACCGCAAGGATTGGCCGTTTGCAGAGTCGTCTCAAGCGCGGCACCTCGTCAGACTGGCTAACACCCGAGATTAACTCCATATTTTGCTTAGATAGCGTCAAGGATATTGTGCAAGCCTTGACCAAGAGTGATTCCCAATGGGCCGCAGACACCTTGGCAGTGTTACAAAAACGCTCGCCTTTGATGCTACATGTCACCTTCAAACAGCTTCGGCTTGGGCGCTCAATGACGCTAGCAGATGACCTTAGAATGGAAAGAACACTGGTAAGGCACTGTTTTCAAACTGATCATTTGCAACGCTCTGGAATAACTAGTGAAACGATCGAGGGTATTCGCGCGTTGGCCATAGACAAAGATCATAGCCCAGCATGGAATCCAGCCCGTATCGAAGAGGTCACTTCTGCCATGGTTGACCCATTTTTTGAAAGCCCTTGGGCCGCTGAACATCACCCCTTAAAGGGCTTAGTCTAAGAGACCCCAGAGAGCGTGATTTATGTCATTTGAACTGATCGAAGAACCCATAACCTGTCCCTTTTGCTGGGAGACTATTACGCTGTTAGTAGATCCTTCAGAATCCCAAATCTACACCGAAGACTGTTTTGTCTGCTGTCGACCCATTTTGGTGAACACTGAAATACAAGGTGACCATATTCAGGTGAATGTCACGCAGGAAGACCTGGGCTTTTAACCCAAGGTGTTTTGGTTTTTAGATCAAAGAACTAAGGGCTTAGGGTTACATCAATAACTCAACCCGTGCCCAAAGATAAAGGTTGGTGCCACGGAATCATCTGGAAGGTCTTCTTTTTGCGCCATCACTGAGGCCATAGAGGAAGGTATCTCAAAGGGTAACTTTCCTTGAGGGCTAAATTGACCAAAAATCACGTCAAATAGCAACGAATCATAAACACCAAAGGTGCCAATCAGACCGTCGCTAAGTTGGTTGAGCTCGGTCAAAATAGCAGGACGATTAAGGTCAACCACAGTAATTAGACGTGCATTCTCGCTGTAAACTTTGGCTTTATCTAAGACTGCTGCGCTAAATGCAAGATTATCATCCGGTAAAATAGTACTCAAAAACTGATCCATCAACTCATCCGAGCCCGGTGCTTGATTTCCATTGAAAATCGTCGGTAAATACAAGACCACTACATCGGCCTGATCCGCGCTATCAACCACTGTTCCATATCGCTTAGCCTGATCCGTATCTAAACCATCAACAAAGATTTTAGTGCCCTCAGCAAGTGGCAGTGCCACTGTATCGGCCATTTTATTATTTAACAACACAATCGATTTGCGCTGTGCTTCTAGTCCAGCAGCGAGGTACTGAGGGGTTCGAATGAGCGCGGGTATGGCGTCTTCATCGACCAATGACTGCTCAAATAGGCCCAGCTCAAACTTGTTGAGTAAAATCCTTCGCACTGACTGGTCTATGCGCGCTTCGCTAAGCTCCCCTGACCTGACTAGATCAATAATATGCGCAGGATCATTCTCGCCTCCATATTGGTCGACCCCTGCATCAATGGACTTTTTGTAGCGCTCACGCACCGACATGCCCTCTGCGCCCCAAGCGCGACTCGAGACAATACCCCAGTCAGTGCAGACCACACCGGCAAACCCTAATTCGTCTCTCAACAAATCAGTGAGTATCATTTTATTAAAGCCCATGGCGACGTTTTCATCGGTCTGATCGATGGGAATACCGTAGTACGGCATAATCACCCGCAGGCCGTTATCAATAGCTTTTTTAAACGGCTCCACATGGTAATCAAAATTATCTCCCGGATAGACTTGCCGTTTACCGCTAGGCAAATGGGCGTCCAAACCGAACTCTTGTGGCCCACCCCCAGGAAAATGCTTAACCATAGTCATAACACTTTTGTCTGTTAGGGTAGTACCTTGAAAACCTAGCATATAGGCGTTAGTCATCTCGGCAGATAACTGCGCGTTAGACCCAAAGGTTCCAAAATTTCTAGCCCAACGGGGTTCCGTGGCTAAGTCTGCCATCGGGTGTAGCGCAGTACGCAGGCCAACAGCACGGTACTCAGCTGATGCAATTTCGCCAAAGCGTTTAACTAGATCAATATCTCGTGCCGCAGCAAAACCCAGCTGTGATGGCCAACCAGAAAAACCTTTTACAGAGAACGCGGCAATGCCGCCACTGGCTGCCTCGTGCAGTGGATCTGAACTAATCGTCAGCGGAATACCCAGTCTGGTTCTTGCCGCTATTTTTTGTAGCCTATTAAGTTTCTCAGCAATCTCTAAAGGCGTTGGCGCACCATAGAAGTTAAAGTGGCTAATATGTTTGTCAAATATCTCTGCGGCGTCTATGTCTACTCGCCCCATGGCGAAGTGAAAGGCCAGTAGCGCAAAATCGGGCTTAATAGTGATTGCTGGATGCATCATCTGACCAACTTTTTCTTCGAGGGTCATCTGGCCAAGCAGATTATCCAAGCGCAATACAGCTGGTTGACGAACATCTTCATAAATATCGAGCTGTTGGTTTTTATTAAGATCGCGATAGGTGAAATCATCGCTAATCAGCACCTCTGGCTCAGGCCCTTTACTCACATAAATACGGATATTGTCATAGGGCTGCATAAGCAGATTAACCACCCATAGAGCGGTCACAACAAGAACAGTTAAAATGGCAATACCAGCATACTTGAAGAATCTTTTCATAGGGCTTCTTTTAATTTCTATCATAATGCCGATTAACGTATTTTAATCGCTACGTTTTTAGTTTGCACATAACTATACAAGGCTTCTTGGCCCTTTTCACGACCAAAACCTGAAAGACCCGTACCGCCAAAGGGTGTTTCGATACCGCCAGCGTACCACTCATTAACAAATACCTGCCCGGCCTTTAATAATTTGGTTCCGCGCAAGCAACGGTTAATATTAGTACTAAAAATACCGGCCACTAGACCGTAATCAGTGGCGTTAGCTAGAGCCCAAGCCTGCTCTTCAGAATCAAAGGCAGTTATAGCCAACACTGGACCGAATACCTCTTGCGTAAAAATATCGGCATCAGGGCTCACATTGCCAAACACAGTGGGCTCAACGAAGTAACCTTTGTGCCCAGCAGGTTTTTTACCTCCAGTTATTAGGGTTGCACCCTGCTGTGTAGCCTCGTCACAGTAATGCAGGACCTTTTTTTGCTGTGCTGCAGACATAACAGGGGTAATATCGTTGTTATGTATGCCCGGCCCTATTTTAAGGCCCTTAGCAAAGCTCGCAATACGCTCTACTAACTGGTCATAAATACTACGCTCGACCAGCAGTCGCGACATGGCCGAACAGACTTGGCCTGCATTAAAGAAAATACCCCAATTAATACTGTCCATCAGCTGCTCTAAGTCTGCATCGGCAAAAACCACCGCGGCGGATTTACCCCCTAATTCCATCACACAGGGCACGGCACGTTCGGCGGCGGCATGCAAGATCGCGCGGCCTGTCAGCACGGAACCAGTAAAAACTATCTGATTTATATCTTTGTGGGCAGCTAGCGCGGCGCCAACGTCAGAGCCCGTGCCACAAAGCATGCTTAGAGCACCCTCTGGCAAACCAGCACGTTGACAGGCAGTAGCTATCCATGTCATCGCTAGTGGTGTCAGCTCAGGTGACTTAACAATCACAGCATTGCCAGCTGCGAGCGCTGGTGCTAGAGACCGAGCACAGATCGAAACAGGAAAATTCCATGGCACTATTTGTGCAGAAATGCCAAAAGGCTCATAAACCGTATAATCAATATAATCACTGCCAAGAGGGATAGACACGCCTTCAATTTTATCGGCCATACCGGCGTAATACTCAAAGTAGCGAGCAGCTTCGTTAAACTCGTTTTGGGCATCGCTAAGACGTTTACCATTCTCAAATACCGCTAGCTCACTACCCTGTTGGCTGATCCCTCTAATTTCGGTAGCGATGCGATATAACAAGGCCGAACGTTCAGCGGGCTTACAGTCGATAAGCACACGAGAATTAACACAGTCTCTGGCTGCGGTGACAGCGGCTTCAAGATCATCCAAGCTAGCTTTTGCTATCGTTGCAAAAATCTCGCCTGTCGCGGGGTTTTCAATATTAATACTGCTGTTCCCCGAGACCCATTTTCCGCCAATAAAATTATGCCAGTCACTCATAGAATTATCCCCTGTTAGGTTGTGCTCGCACTATAACGCTCAGCAACCCATTGGTGGAAGTGATGACTGGGGACATCCATGACAGAAGAAAACAGACCGCCACTAAACCCGGGGGAATGCCTTGCTTTCTGCATACCCTCAAGGGCAAATACATCCTCTCCAAAGACCTGACGCCAACTCTCTAAGACAGACGACCTGCATGCTTGGTAACGATCATCCAGGGCCTTTTCTCCAACATAATAAAGCTGCACTTTTTCAAACGTAGTCTCGCAAGACTGGGGTTGCAAAATCATGGCAAAAGCATGGTCTATTTGAAGGCCCAGTAAAACATTTGGATATAGCGAGATATATTCTGCATGACGTATTTTATCTTTTGGCCAGTCTTCAAATCGAGGTAACTCTGTCCCAGCTACTTCTGACAAGGTATAAACATAGGTCCCCTGTCCCGACATGTCGTCAGTAAAAACGATATTGTAATGCTCACTAAGCGGAGAGTATTTATTTAACGATGGGTGTACCCAGGGAAGATGGTAGGCCTCGCAATAGTTTTCAACGGCCAGCTTCCAGTTCGCCTTAATGGTGAGTTCCATTGAACTTTCGGACGTAGAAACATGCAATTGATCGAAACTAGGACGACTTACAAAGGTCTCCCAACGTTGCGCTAAAGGTGCAATGAAGTGTTCGAAGTCTGGGGCGTCCCCAGATAGGTTAACAAAGATAATACCCATCCAAATATGAGAGCGAACTGACTTTAGTCCATTGTTGTCACACGAAAACCCTTTCACATGATTCACGCCCACACCACCGATAAAGGGCGTGGTTTTAAGATCACCGTTAAAGTCATAGTCCCAAGAATGATAGGGGCATCGAATGCTGCGAGCCTGTGGCTTGGGCTCACTCACCAATGTCATTCCTCTATGGCTACACACGTTATGAAATACATGAATACTGCCTTGACGATCACGGGCCATTAAGAGCGGTAAACCCATGAAATCGGCTGGGGCTAAACTGCCATTGTTGACTAACTCAGATTCAAACCCTAAACCTGCCCATGTCTTACCTAAGACTTGGTCTCGCTCAAAATAAAAAAGAGCCTCACTAGTATAGGCTGATCCAGGCATGCCCTTAGCTTCAGTTATAGGCTTGCCCACCGCGTCCAGCTCCGTTAGAGAGATAGTTTCCTGTAGATTTATAGTCATACTGTGTTCCTTATTCCATCTGATCACTGTAGACGATTTAATTGGTTTTGGAATATCCATAAGCGACTTATTACTTAATGATTAGCTTTCCTTATGCTGATTGACGAGCGTTTATAGAGGGGTCACTATTAGCGTCAATTAAATCAATTTCTAAGAGCTTTTTCGATGTCTACAATCAAGCAATCCCCATACGTTATTGTGGGTGCTGGCATTCATGGCCTAAGTACCGCTTACCATTTAGCGCAAGCCTTAAAATCTAGCGGTAAGGGGTCCGGAAAGGATATCGTTGTTATCGACAAAACTGAGATTGGGGCTGGCGCCTCAGGTATCGCCTGCGGAGTGATCCGCAATAATTATTTTCAGCCTGCCATGCGAGAACTCATGGCACATAGTGTCGCAGTCTGGGAGACAGACCCAGATGCTTTTAGCTATCACCCCGTCGGTTATATGCAGATTAGTTGCGAATCGATGCATGAAGATGTCGCGTCTATCTATGCGCAGCAAAAAGCCATTGGCTATGACTCAGTCTTTATTGAAGGTCGTAAGGATTGCAAAGACTACATGGTGAATATATTTGATGACTGGCAAGCGCAGGGAATCACTTCGGTACTTCATGAGAAATCAGGTGGCTATGCCAATAACAAAAAGTCACTACAAGGCTTAGCGTCTAAAGCTAAGGCTGAAGGAGTACGTATTATTGGTGGCGTTACGGTAACTGGGTTTAGTCGGGATAATAAAGGTGCCATAAAGTCAGTTGAAACTGATAGAGGCAATATTGACTGTGATTACATCGTGGTTGCCCCTGGTCCTTGGGCAAAACAGCTGTGGCACATGCTCGAGATGCCCAGCACCGTTAGTATTAAAAACCCTGGTACAGGCACTATTAGCCACGATATACCCATGTGGGTATATTGGTCCCTGCAGGAGGGAACACTTGGTGTTGACCCCAATTTACAGCAAACCAATGAGGGTAAGATGCCGCCGGTCATACACGTGGATACCGATGCACCGCTATATTCCGATATTGATGGTTCATTGCTCTCCGATAAAATGTGGGGTATCTATTACAAGCCAGACTTTAATTTCGGTGGTATCCAAGGCGGTGCCGCACCTTTTATCATCGACAAAAAGGCAGACTTGGTAGCGGTTGACCCCTACGGCCCGGAATCGCCGGAATTTATTGTTGGTAACGATTTCTCAACCATGTGGGTATCTGCTTTGGCTCATTGCCAAAAACGGTTTTCAGGGACCATGGCCCAGTATAAAAATGAACCCTCTGGCGGTATTGGGGCCTTCACACCAGACAGCTTCCCTGTGTTTGATGTGTTCCATGGTAATTGTTATATGATCGCCGATTCCAACCATGGATACAAAATGATCGGGGTAGGTAAACTGGTAGCAGAAGATATATGTGGTCAGAGCTCAAGTTTGCTGGATCCATTTCGATTTTCCCGCTATGCCCAAGGAAAGCTGCACCCCGTTTCTAACAGCCCTTTCCCTTGGAGCTAAGACAGATCAATAAGTTTTCGATGGGACGGTAGCGATTTTGACCCACAAATCTATAATCAACGTATAGCAGTTATAATCAATACTAGCCTACAATTTGATAATCTTTACTAAGATATAAGGGCCAGATTCCCCTGAAAAAATGAGAACACAACTGTAAAAAAGGACTCCTAGTGAAAAACTTCTCAATGAAATTATTAGTCATCCTTTCAATCTTTGGGTTAGCGCTTGCTGGCTGCGCGGAAAAATTTAACCCCTCAGAGACTCTAAGCCTAGCCGACAAATATAATGTTGTGATCGAGCGGGACCACTTAGGCGTACCCCATATTATTGGCGAGCGAGATGTAGACGCGGCCTTTGGCTTTGCCTATGCACAAGCTGAAGACAGCTGGAAAATTATCCATGACAGCGTCCCATTTTATCGGGGCACCAATGCCGCAATTAATGGTAAAGAGGCTGCAACAGTCGACTTTTTGGTCCAATGGTTGGGTATTTGGGATACGATTGAATCGGATTATGAAACCCAATTAAAACCTGAGACTCATGCTTGGATCGATGCCTTTGTTGACGGCATAAATTACTACGCGGCCTTGCATCCAGAGCAGACCGATCAATCGGTTTTCCCCATCACGGGCCAGGACGTTGTTGCCGGCTATATGCTGCGTCATTTGCTGTTCTACGGGTTTGATGCGTCACTAATGGAGTTATTTGAACCTAAACGACAGCGTGCTATTAGTCGTGGTCCTGCTGACCGAGATCATCAGGCGCGGCCAATAGCTGAAGGCGTCACTATCGGTGACCTGCCTGTGGGTTCAAATGCGATTGCTGTCGCAGCGCCTTTTACTGTAGATGGAGCGACCCGTTTGGCTATCAACTCCCACCAGCCCACTACCGGCCCTGTGGCCTGGTACGAGGCCCACATTCAAAGTAATGAAGGCCTTGATGTGATGGGCGGACTGTTTCCTAGTAGCGCCACTATCGGCGTTGGCTTTACTAAAAATCTCGGCTGGGGTGCTACCGTTAATAAACCTGACTTAGTCGATATCTATGTCCTAGATATGGACCCCAATGACCCCATGCGTTATAAGTTGGACGGCCAATGGAGAACTTTGGAAGCGAAGGATATTCACATTGAGGTTAAATTGTTCGGTTTCCTTCCTTGGACGGTGACTCAGGTCGGCTTGAAATCAGTTCATGGACCTGTGATTCAAAATGATCACGGCACCTATGCCGTGCGTTATGCGGGCATGGGTGAAGTGCGTCAGTTGGAACAGTGGCTCGCGATGAACAAGGCGCAAAATTTTGACCAGTGGCGCGATGCTTTGCGCATGCAGGCCTTTGCCAGCTTTAATTTTGTCTATGCCGATCGCGAAGGCAATACTATGTTTGTGCATAATTCCCTGACGCCTAAACGGCTGCCTAGTTATGACTGGACACAATATTTACCGGGTGATGATAGCCGTCTGATCTGGAAAAACTATATGGCCTTTGATGATCTGCCACAGGTAATTAATCCAACCTCGGGCTATCTGCACAGTGCCAATCAAACGCCTTTTCGTGTTAGCGCGGAAGCTGACAATCCCAACAAAGATGACTACCGTATTGAGGACGGCTTTCCGACTAGAATGACCAATCGTGCCGACCGTGGGCTAGAGCTGTTGGCTGCACTCGATTCCATCTCAGAACAGCAATTTTATGACATCAAACACGATAAAAAATACAGTGTTAACTCTCGTGCTTACGCTTATTTGCAAAAGGCAGCGAGCGCCGATCTGAGCGATATAAAGAGCGATACGTTACATAACTATCAAGCGGCGCAGGGTCTCATTGCCAACTGGGATCTGTCCACTGACATCAATAACCGTGGTGCGGCACTTAGTGCCTGCGTTTTGGGCGGTGAGTGGTTGTCCGAACAAAAGGGTGACTCTGCTCCCAAGGCTCTGGACGAGCTTATTCGCTGTACTGATTTATTAATCGAGACAACCGGCCATATTGATCCACTTTGGGGTGATGTGAATCGACATGTTCGCGGTGATCTTAATATTCCAGTGGCTGGCGGCCCAGACACGTTGAGAGCTATTTATAGCAGGCGTATGGAGGGAGATAAATTCTTAACCAATGTAGCCGGTGATGGACTTTATTACCAGGTTTCTTGGGATGCCCAAGGAGAATTAAAGGTGCGTGGGGTTCACCAATACGGTTCAGCCACACTGGATGAAAACTCACCTCACTATGCTGATCAAGCCGAAGATTATGCCAACGAAATTCTTCATGATCCTCTATTTGATTCGTCCCTACGGAAATCAAAAATAGAACGCCGCTACAGGCCTGGTGAATAAGCCTAGACTCTGCTTTTCCTTCTCTCAATGCATCTAATCTAACCCTTATTGGTGAGTAAGGCTTGCTTTTGAAGGGTGACGCCACGAAAATACTCGTCTTCCCAAAGAATTCACCGTAGATCAAAAGAGTTAATCATGTCTATCCAGTGGTATCCCGGTCATATGCGCAAGGCCAGCAACGAGATGATCGAGGCTCTGCCTCTGGTTAATGTCGTGATTGAAGTTCTAGACGCTCGTATTCCATTCAGTAGTTCAAATCCGTTTATTCAAGAACTGAGTGCCGATAAGCCGCACATTAAACTACTTAATAAAACTGACTTGGGTGACCCTGATATTACCAAGCTGTGGCAGGACTATTTTGAGGAACTGGCGAACACCAAGACCTTGCTATTGGATTTAAAGAATCATGACCCGAGTAAGCAAATTATTGACCTGATTAACAAGCTGAGTCCACAGAAAGAAGGTCGAAACACTTTGGTCATGGTGACTGGCATCCCCAATGTTGGTAAGTCATCGTTAATTAACTGTCTGGCAGGAAAGCACATTACCAAAACCGGTGACGAGCCAGCAGTGACCAAAGGTCAGCAAAAGATTAACCTTCGCAATGGAATCATGCTGCTGGATACCCCAGGTATTCTCTGGCCGAAGATAGAAAATCCTCAAGGTAGCTATCGTCTAGGCACTACTGGCGCCATTAAAGATACTGCGGTGAGCTATGAAGATTTGGCATTTTTTGCCGCAGAATTCCTGCTCGAGGCATACCCTCAGCGTCTGCGAGAACGATTTAATGTCGAGGAATTACCGCGAACAGAAATCGCGCTGTTGGAGATCATTGGTGCTCAACGCGGCTGTCTTAGAGCGGGTGGACGTGTCGATTTAGAACGTGTCTCAACCATCTTTATTAATGAATTACGCGCTGGTTTGTTAGGGCCTTTGGGGTTTGAAACACCTGAAATCATTGAGGCAGAGATGCAGCAAGTGGCTGTGTTAAAAGAAGAGAAAGCAGAACGTGAAAAATTGCGCTTAGACAAGGCCGCAGCGCGTCGTAGAAAAGCTAAGTCAAACCGCAAATAGCGCTATACGTAACACCCTGCCGCATAACCAGAAGCCCAGGCCCACTGAAAGTTATACCCACCCAGATGACCAGTAACATCAAGTACTTCGCCCACAAAATAAAGACCCGGTTGGGTCTTACATTCCATGGTCTTGGATGAAATGTGATCGGTGTCAACACCACACAATGTGACCTCGGCGGTGCGATAACCCTCTGTACCAGACGGCTTTAATTGCCAGTTACTTAATGTATCGGCAATGTACTCCAACACTCCGTTAGGAATTTCTGCAATCGCAGTATCAGCATAGGTCGTCCAATAAATACTTTCCAATGACTGAGTGAGTCCTTTTGAGAGTAGAGGAGCCAATAAACTTCTCAACAGACTCTTTGGGTTAGATTGTTTAAGCTCCAGCAATAGCGCCTGAGCATTTTGATCAGGTAATAAATTCACGCTAATAAATTGCCCCGGCTTCCAATAACTGGACAACTGCAGGGCGGCCGGACCACTGATGCCGCGATGAGTAAACAGTAAATTCTCTCGAAAGGTCATGCCATTGACTGACATTTCAACATCGACGGACAACCCAGAGTTGGTCTCGCTGATATCTTTTACCCAATCACTGAAAGTAAAGGGCACCAGTCCAGCAGCGCGCGGCAGTAAATTGAGCCCGAATTGTTCGGCAATGTCATAGCCGAATCCTGAAGCCCCTAAAGTTGGTATAGATAGGCCGCCAGAAGCAATAACTAAAGACCGACACTGGAAACGTTTTTCCTTCACTGACAGGGTAAAACCACCCTCTTTACAAACTTCAACTTGGCTAATCATCGCCTTAGTCTCAATGACTACCCCGACTGCGGCGCACTCATCGAGTAACATTTTTAGAATATCTTTTGATGAGTTATCGCAAAATAATTCACCGTGGCTTTTCTCGTGATAAGGAATCTGATGTCGCTCAACTAAATCGATAAACTGCCATTGGTTGTAACGGTTTAACGCTGAAATGCAAAAATGTGGATTGCTAGAAAGAAAGTTTTCAGGGGTTGTATCCAAGTTGGTAAAATTGCAGCGACCACCCCCAGACATCAGTATTTTCTTGCCCACCTTATTGCTGCTGTCGAGCACTAATACAGATTGACCTCGCTGCCCTGCGGTAAAAGCGCAAAATAATCCCGCAGCACCGCCCCCAATAACAATGACATCGTAATCTTTCATGTAGTAACATCCCCCGCTATATTCTTCCAACGTCGCTCAATTTCCTCTCGACCAATAGACTCAAGAATACTGATGTTTTTGACCGGAATGGTCTCCGGATTAGAAAAACTACCCAAGGCGCGAGCTATCATGTCTTCGCGTAAAAAATGAATCAACGGATAGGGAGAGCGGTTACTGAAGTGACTGGCAGACTCGGTAGGCTCTTCAGCAAATTGATAGCTCGGATGAAAACTAGCCAACTGGATAATACCCTCTAAACCCACATCACTTAAAAGTGTTTCAGCGAGATCAATAACATCGAGATAATCGTCAAAGTCACTCAATGCATTGGGGATGACCAATAGAGTAGTGGTGACATCCAACTCTGAGGTACTCTGAATAAGGTCCAACTCAGCCAGAAAAGTTTGCATAATCTGTTCTATGTCAGTGGACTCGCAGACTTTTATCCTCAGCCCGTCGGAAGACACCACAGGCGCGGCAAAGGGGCATAAATTGAGCCCAACAACAAACTGCTCAAGCCAAGCTCTAACCTGCTGTTCTATCAACGACCAAGCCACTGGGGCCATAGTAAATCCAAGTTGGACAATAAGGGTGCAGGATACCGATTACCAAGAACCAGAACAAGGAATGACTGACATACAGGGCGCGGCGTTTTCGTTAATCCGTGGGCATGCTCTTCAAATAGACTTTAATGGGCAGGGCCAGTTCGGATTCAATCCACGCAATGAAAATGTCATCGAAACCCATGCAGACATGCTGGTGAATATGCTTTTAGGGAACGCAACCTAGTAGATAATACCAAACCCTGTCAGGTCCAAATTCGCAACTAATAAAAGTAAAAATAGTGCTTTGAAATAGCCATTATTAAGAGTACATTGGCGCCAAATTAATGGAGCCATTTTTAACATGCCCCTTCGAACCGTTGTTGCTATCTGGCCACTCTTTGTAGGCCTCTCTCTTATTGGCCTAGCCGTTGGCGTACAGGGCAGTTTGCTGGGCGTGCGCGGGGCATTAGAGGGCTTTGATGACATGTCCATCGGACTGCTAATGTCATGCTATTTCGCGGGCTTTCTAGCCGGATCACAACTCACGCCAAAACTGATAGAACGGGTAGGTCACATCCGTATTTTTGCCGCATTATCGGCCGTCGCTTCGGTAACTATTTTAATCCATGCATTGTTTGTTAATCCTTGGGTATGGGCAGTGATGAGGCTCCTGACTGGATTTGCTTTTTCAACCATCTATGTGGTCTCTGAAAGCTGGCTGAATCAGTCATCTAACAATGCTAATCGTGGTCAGATCCTGTCAATTTACACCACCATATTGCTAGCGGGCATCTGCGCTGGTCAGTTTATGTTGAACCTTGCTGATCCAGCTGGCTTTACCTTGTTTATGTTGATCTCGGTTATGGTTAGCGTCGCGGCCGTGCCTATTTTACTTTCCGTAGTACCGACGCCGCCCATTGAAGAAACGGAGCGGGTTACCATGAGTCATCTTTGGTACCGTACCCGTGTCGGCGTGATTGCTATTATCGTCTCACAATGGGTGTCCAGCATGCTGTTCGGAATGGGTGCCGTGTATGCTACAAGACTCGGCTTTACCATTGCTGAGGTGGCAAATTTTATGGGCTCTATGATGGCAGGCGGGATGATTTTGCAATGGCCTCTGGGTAAACTTTCAGACATAATAGATCGTCGATGGGTGATCGGCTTCTCATGTTTGGCTGGTGTCTTTATCGCCTTACTAATCAGCTTTATTAACGAAGCCTCTCTATGGTTGTATGGATTAACGTTTTTATTTGGCGGCTGCTCGTTATCTCTTTATTCCATCGTGGTCGCGTTCACTAATGACCACCTGCGGCCAGCCGAAATCGTACCTGCAAGTGGCACTATTGTTCTAATCGCCGGGCTTACTTCAATTACCGGCCCGGTAACAGCTGTATTTTGGCTTCAGATATTTGGCCTAAAAAGCTTTTTCGTACTCCTGGCCGCCAGCCTTTTAGGCATGGGTGTAATGAGTATTTGGCGAGTATTGACTATTCCTGCCCTACCCGCTGAATACAAAGTACAAAGCACATTGCAGGCCGCAGCCTTGCCTGTCGGAACAATTTTGCATGCGGAAGAAGATATCGCACCAGTCCACTAAATGGACTAACGGACATAACCAATTATTGCAATAAAATGAGCTGTTGAGCCGGCCAATACAGCAAAGTGCCAAACCCCATGGGCATGCTTTAGATGCCAGGTTTTATCAACGACATAAAAAATAACTCCTGTGGTATAGGCAATACCTCCAGCCACTAACCAGTTAAAGCCGACAACATTCATCGCTGCTTTAAGGCCAGAGAAATCCAAGGCACAGGCCCAACCCATAGCCAAATACGTGGTCAACTGAATGACTTTTACCCGACGACCTGATAGAAATATTTCGGTCAAGATGCCGACTGCCGCCAACGCCCAAATGATGCCCATGATCCACCAGCCACTGCCGTCCCGCATACTAACTAGCATGAAGGGCGTGTAGGTGCCTGCAATCAATAGATAAATTGCGATGTGGTCAAATAGCTGAAATAGGCGTTTTAGTTTGGCTGGTCGAAAACTATGGTAGAGGGTGGACATGGTATACAACAAGACCAACGAAACGCCAAAGATACTGAAGCTGGCGATCATCCAGGGGTCTGCAGTCTGAACGCTAACCGTTAAGAGTGAACCTAATGCAACTAAGGCCAATGCTGCGCCCACTAGGTGGCTAATACTATTGAGCCGTTCTCCGTAATACATAATTTTCTCAATCTATTGGTTAATACTGAGTCTCACGCTGGAGTCCAAAAAGGTCTATCGATTTCATGTGAGAGGTAATCCGCGAAAGTAATTTTGGCAGAACCTCATCTGGAATGTTGTGACCCATCACTGGGAAAATAACCAACTCAGAGCCTTTGATAACCTCCGCCGTATGCTGCCCATGTAGGGGCGGTATCAGGCCATCTTCTGCACCGTGTATTACCAATGTCCGGACTTTAATGGTTGACGTTTCCGCGGTGCGATCCCCTGCATCTAATATCGCCATATACTGCCGAGGCATTGAATCCAGATAGAAGCCACGCTCACTCAACGCTTTGGCGCGCTCATCTGCCGCTGCACCAGATGCCAAGCTCGCCAATGCCTTTCGAGCCTCCTTGGTTGGTTGAGGGAGATGCTTGGCACCGGTCGTTGACATGACAGATGTTAAACTACGCACTCTTTCGGGATACTGCGCTGCCAACTTTTGCGCGATCATACCGCCCATGGAAAACCCAACAACGTGCGCATCTTTATAATCAACAGCATCCATAAGCCCGACGGTATCTGCTGCCATATCGTCCAGTGTATAGGGTGTATTAACCCTTAACCCCAGTTTGTTTTTCAGCAATTGTAACCATATGGTAGGTTGCCCCCAATCATTAAATCGAGTTGAACCACCCGTGTCTCGATTATCAAATATTAAAACGTGGTAACCCGCCTGCTCAATTCCTCGTACTAAATTATCACCATGAACCCGATTGGAGGCTCCCAGACCCATAATCATAAGCACCTTGGGATTTTCTTTTTGACCTATTTCTCGATAGGAAATCTCAATATTATTTGCAATAACTGTTTTAAGTGGGTGCTGATCAATATAAGTATGCGGAAAATCAGCATAGGCAACACAGGTAAAAATTATAAGTATCAGGGATGCAACGACCTTTCTCATGGTTATTCCTTTGGCGAACATGCTAGTTGGCTTACGATAATTACTGTATGTCCGCATTATTTTTCTAGATAATAATCTTATTAGGCCTAAGCCAACAAATCTATATCACTATACACTCAATTATTGACCCTCTAGTCACTGTCATAAAATGAATTTTTCATTAGTTAAATCAAAAATAGTTAGCCCTGTCTGTATAGACATTATTTGGCAATTCGCTGTCAATCCCTTTGATGTTTGTGACGCCAAGATGGTACGACCCATAGTTTATCCCAAGATTGCTTGATCCCTTGCCGACAAAAGTCAAAGCGATTAGCAATATATCTTAACAATCTGAAAAATTATTTTAGTGTTTATGGGATCACATTCAGGAATCATAATCGGTCATTTTTTAGGTGTAGTTAACTTGGTGAGTGGAACTCAATCCTTTTATTAGCAATACCAATGCTACTAATGATAATGATAATGATAACTACTTGCATTAACATTAAAACTGGGTAAAATATCGGTGAAGCGCACAAACGTATCTTTCAGACTGTGGTTTGTAGCTTTTCATCATTAACAAATTTTTACCCATAAAGGACTAACATGTTCAAACTTGCCAGTATTCCATTTATTAATTTGGCCTTAATATTCTCATTCAGTGTCTCGTTTGCCTACGCGGATCACGCTGAAAAATCACAATTTTTTGAAGAGATAACTATTGTTGGCAATAAAGATCGAGCCAGCACAGTGGCTGGTTCTGCTCACTTTATTTCTGACGCAGAGCTAGAAGTATTCAACTACGCCGACATACAACAAATCTTGCGCCAGGTACCTGGTGTTAATTTGCAGCTTGAAGATGGTTATGGCTTGCGACCTAATATTGGTATTCGCGGAGTACAAACCGAACGCAGCGGCCGCATTATGCTACTGGAAGACGGAGTACCTATAGCCCCAGCACCTTATGCCGCATCAAGCGCGTACTATTTTCCTACAGCCGGCCGGATGTATAGCGTCGAAGTATTGAAAGGTCCTGCCGCAATTACCGAAGGTCCCAACACCATTGGTGGTGCAATTAACATGATCTCTACACCTATCCCAGAAGAAACTGAAGGTAAGGTCGTTGCCGAAGTCGGTGGCAATTCCACAACACGAGTGCATGCGGCTTATGGTTCTACTAATAGTGACGGTTTTGGTTATTTAATAGAAACTCATCAGTGGAAGAGTGATGGGTTCCAATCAATTGACGGCAGTAACAGCGGTACCGGTTTAGATATCAAAGACTACACCGTGAAGTTAGGATACGCTCCCGTTGATTCTCGCCATGCATTTGAACTGAAATATCAGTACGCTGAACAAGACTCTAACCAAAGTTATTTAGGCATTACTGATGCTGACTTTGATCGAGACCCTTACCGCCGTTACTCCGTATCACAAAACGACTTAATGACTGCCGAGCATAAACAGCTGATATTACGACATGATTTTTCCATACGTGATAACTTAAATATGACCACTACTGCCTATAATAATGATCATGCTAGAAGCTGGTACAAGCTTGATAAATTGGGTGGTGTCGGCCCCGAGAAAATTATTGCAGACATTAATAAGGGGACGACTGCTTCTTCTGATTTAGCCTTGCAGGCTATTTTATTGGGCGGCGATAGTGCTGCAGGCGACGTAGCCATTAAAGATAATAATCGCAATTATTATTCACGTGGTGTGTCGGTTAAATTTGATTGGTTACTAGACGGCAGTTCAGCGTCTCACGATATCGAAGTGGGTTTCCGGTATCACCAAGATGAAGAAGATCGCTTGCAACGCTCTGACAAATACACTCAAGTCGACCAAACCTTAATCGTAGACTCCATAGGGGTGACCGGTGGCAATAAAAATAACCGTGTTGTCCAGGCAGAAGCATTAGCTATATACATTAAAGATGATATTACCTTTGGTAACTTTATCGTGACGCCCGGTGTGCGTTTTGAAGATATTAAACTCGAGCGTCGGGATTGGAGTACTCTTCCCCGCAATACAACGCCTAGCCTAAAACAGAATAGTGTTACCGCTGTATTACCTAGCATAGGTGTGCTGTATAACGTCAATGACAATCTGTCACTGTTAGCTGGCGCTTATAATGGATTCGGCACACCGACCACCACTAGCGGTGTTGATGAAGAGCAGGCACTTAATGTCGAGCTTGGTGGGCGTTATCAGCAAGCTGACTTGATGATTGAGTTGATTGCCTTTACCAGTGACTACGAAAATTTAGTGGGTGAATGCACCGCATCTTCAAGCACGAGTGATTGTGATATTGGCGATCAATTTAATGGCGGTCAAGCCACCGTTCGCGGGCTGGAGTTTCAATTAACTAACAGTTTTCAGCTAACTGACAGCACTACTATGCCAGTATCGATCGCCTACACATACACAGATGCAGAGTTTGACAGCACCTTCGACGGCGAGTTTTTCGGTGACGTTAGCAAAGGTGATCCGATCCCTTATATTCCAAAAACTCAAGTAGCTCTAGCGTTGGGTTTAGAAAACGGTCCTTACCGCGTTAATGCAAATCTTAATTATGTTGATGCAGTTTGCGTAAAGGCAAGTTGCGTTGATTTTGAAAAAACTGACGATTCCACGGTGTTAGATCTAGTTGGTAATTATCAAGTCAATGACAACTTAGGTGTATACCTAAGATTAGAAAACATAACAGATGAAGCAGATATCATTGCTCGCCAACCTAAGGGGGCTCGCCCTAATAAAGCACGGTCCGCAACGATCGGTATGCGATTAGTATTTTAGCCTTAGGGGATAACACTAACAATTTAGATATATCTATTGGGAGCTGGTAACAGCTCCTTTTTTATTTCATTAGAAGCGGCCTATAAAAACCCAATGCCGCCACCATTTTACCTGACAACCTATAAATCGTGCTGATCAATATAGCTCCGGGAAATGTTCGACTCCTAAATACTATTATTAGAATTGCTAAAAGCATTTCATTCTCATTTAATCTTCCTTGCCGTAAGAGAAATCGTTAATAAAATTCAATTCATTAGCTTCTTCGAGAAAAACAAACACTTGTATATTAGATTTATCTAATGTAGTATAATCTAATATTAACCTACTGGTCACTAAAGTGCTCGATATTCAATCGTCAGAACTTCAAGAACACGCCAAGGAAGCGGCGGATCTACTAAAACAGCTGAGTAATGAGAACCGCTTGATGATCCTGTGCTCTCTAATCAATACCGAACTATCTGTTAGCGAGCTTAATGCCATGACACCACTCAGCCAGTCGGCTCTATCTCAGCATCTTGCATCGTTGCGAAGCGCTGGACTAGTACAAACACGGCGAGAAGCCCAAACCATTTATTACAGCCTTTGTGGCGATCATGCAATGCAGGTTATTAAAGTACTTCAGTCTATTTATTGCCCGGAGCTAGAGGCCTAACATGAGTCAATCGACAAGTAATATTTCTGCACACGCATTTAAACAACTTCGACAAGAGTCTGCAGGTAAGCTACGTATTATTGATCTGCGCACTTACGCTGAGGTCAATACTGAAAGTTTAGACGGTTGCGCTCATTTTCCAGTTCAAAAACTTAAAGCCTCAGAATTGAAGATCTACCTTCAACAACAAAATCACGAGCCAACCCAGCCTATTTATCTACTCTGCGCTAGTGGACAGCGCGCGGTGCGGGCTGCCAATCAACTGCAAGACGACCTAGATTTTAAACTAATCATCATTGAAGGTGGCCTTAATGCCCTAAAACAACTCGGCACCTCTGTCACTGAGGGCGACAATACCGTGATTTCTCTAGAAAGGCAGGTCCGTATTGCCTCCGGCTCGCTAGTAGTAATAGGCGTTTTGTTAGGGCTGCTCATCCACCCTTGGTTTTACGGCCTTTCCGCTTTTGTAGGCTCTGGCCTAGTCTTTGCCGGTGCGACCAACAATTGCGGTATGGCCTTGGTGCTGGCAAAAATGCCCTGGAATACAAAGACCGGAACTAGCTAACATGGGTGTTTTAATCGGGCTCATAATAGGGTTAACACTTGGTCTCACAGGGGCTGGCGGTTCCATTTTTGCGGTACCTCTCTTAATTTTATTACTCGATTTGCCCATTAATGAGGCTATTGGTATTGCTCTGGGAGCAGTAGCCGTTAGCGCGCTCATCGGCACAGTCAGCAAGTGGCGGACTAAATCTATTTTATGGGTTCCCGCCATAGCGCTGGGTGGAGGTGGTGCCATGATAGCCCCCTTAGGGAAAGAGCTTGGTAGTCAAATGCCACCCACATTATTACTCATAGGTTTCTGCGTAATTGCCAGTTTTGTTGCTTTACTTATGTGGAGACAAACCCTGCACTCCCCAGAAAAAGATAGCACATCGCAGTCAGACAACATCTGTGCTCAAGACCACCAAGATTCACTATGCCGGCTAAATCCAAATGGAAGGTTCAGTTTAGCCTCGACGTGTTTTTTATGGCTGATCATTTACGGACTATTGGTCGGTTTATTGAGCGGCCTATTTGGAGTTGGTGTCGGATTTTTAATTGTGCCCGCGATCTTATATAGCACCCGCATGCCTATGAAATATGCGGTAGCGACGTCGTTATTGATTATCAGTGTCATTAGTACCTCAGGATTTACTCGCTTTGTTGTAATAAATCCGGGCTTAGATTGGACGCTACTCTCAAAAATCTGCTTAGGCGGTCTGTTGGGGATACTTGGTGGACGTTTGGTGGCGAAAAAAATTGCCGGTATTCAATTGCAAAGGACCTTCGCAGGGGCATTGCTAGCCATGGTCGCCGTCACCTTGGCTAATGGACTATCCTAAAGGAGCGGTATAGAGATGATATTTAGGCAGCTATTTCACCGTGAATCATCTACTTACAGCTACCTGCTTGGAGATGACACCACCCGACAGGCTCTGCTCATAGACCCTGTTCTGGAAAAAACCCAAGAGACTCTGTCGTTAATTAATCAACTAGGTTTGACGCTAGCATTAGCTATAGATACTCACACCCATGCTGATCACATAACAGGTTTAGGTGCTCTAAGAGATCAAACCAACTGTAAAACTATGATGGGTATCCAAACTTTAGCTGACTGCGTATCTGCAGCCTTTAGTGACGGTGACCTAATAGATATAGGAGACATTCACCTAGAGGTGATTTACAGCCCCGGCCACACAGACGATTCCTATAGTTTTTATGCTTTCAAACAAGGCATATTATTTACTGGGGACACCTTGTTAATTCGTGGTACTGGGCGTACAGACTTCCAAAATGGCGATGCTAATGCTCAGTATGATAGTCTCTTTCAGCGCCTGCTCACCCTGCCCGAAGATACAGTCGTGTACCCAGGTCATGACTATAAAGGCTGGACAAGCAGCACCATCAAAGAAGAAAGAGAGCATAATCCACGACTTCAACTCGCTGACAAAAATACCTATGTAGCCTTTATGACGAACTTGCAACTGCCTAGCCCAACGCTAATGGATATTGCCGTGCCAGCCAACCAAGCCTGCGGAAAGCTCCCAGCTCAATAAAAGTTTACTTTTTTGTCAGCTTGTTCTGCGCAGCCATAGTTTGTTTTGTTGCCTCTAAGACCGTTATTTTTGGGTCTGCGGAACCAGTCCGTCCGATAGAATCGATCTGGGCATAAAACCAGTACTGCACTGCAAAGCCTGCCACAGCTTTGAGTATTTTTACATTACCCATCCACGCTAACCAAGCTGGAAATAACGATAGATAATTCTCGTAACGCGGTAATTCTTCAAGTCCAGCCATCAATTGATTAGGCGCATCGGTCATCACACACATAGGACGTCCCAGACCAATGAGGTCAGCTGCACCACTTTCAAGGGCCTGCTCCATGGCCGCACGCAGCCTAAAGCCACCAGTAACCATCAATGGTACACTTACCTTTTCACGCATAGCAATTGCAAAATCAACAAAGTAAGCCTCACGCATCATTGTCGATTGCACCACGTTCTGTTTCTCTTCTTCTTCCATGCCAGCAAGACCTAACAACTTTGGTTGTTCATAGGTACCACCAGAAATTTCGATCAAATCAATGCTAGCTTCTTGTAACCACTGAGCAACCTGTAAGCTCTCTTCAAAGGCAAACCCCCCTTTCTGAAAATCTGCACTATTAAGCTTTACCGCCACGGGAAAATCAGGCCCTACTGCCGCCCTGACCGACGCTACCACTTCCAATAAGGCGCGCGCACGATTCGCTAAATCGCCACCGTATGCATCAATACGCTGATTACTTCGGGGACTTAAAAACTGAGACAGTAAATAACCATGGGCGGCATGAATTTGTACGCCCGTAAACCCTGCCTCTTTTACCGCCAGAGCACAAACGCCAAAACGCTGCACAATGTCATGAATCTCATCAATCATTAGAGCCACCGGCTCACCAAACTGCCCTCCTGGCAATCCGAGTTTGACCGCAGATGGTGCTTTAGGATTCTTATTCACCAATTTTTGAGTCTGTCGACCAGCATGACTTATTTGCGCCCAAAATTGATTGCCATTTCGGGTTGCAGCAGTTGCCCAACGGGCCAACGCATCACGCATTTGCGGACTGGGCGGTCTATCAATGACTACGTTTCCGGGACGCTCAAGATGGTCTTTATCAATGATGATATTTCCCGACAGCAACATGCCGGCACCGCCATCACTCCACAATCCATAAAGACGCGCCAGTTCAGCGGTTGGTATTCCTTCAGCCGTAGCCAGGCCCTCGGTCATGGCAGCTTTAGAAAGACGATTGGGTAACACTGCCCCACAGGGCAAAGTCAGTGATTGAGAAAATAGCGTTGTCATAGATAACCTTTGGAGGTGGCTTGTTTAGCCAGCATACATGTATTTCTAATGGAGGAGTGTATGAAAAACATGCCCAAAGGTATAGTTTTTGTACTGTTTATTGCTATCCTTCCGTTCCTTATATTTTTATTCATGACGCAAGGTCAAACAATGGACTTCGAGCATTACCAAGATAAAGTAAAACAGCTTTCAACATTCCCTATTGATAGTGAATGGGGTCAAGGTAGAAGTGCCTTTGGAGGTCTTACTGCGGCCCTTGTTCTAACTCATATAGAACAACAAACAGGTCTTACCGACCGTGACCTTAGAACCATCAATATCCATTTTTGTGGTGCCGTTATTTTAGATCAACCCTGCGTATTCACTCATCGCGTGCTGTCTGAGGGGAAATCTGTCTTTCAAGTTGAAGGTCAGTTACTACAAGATGGCCAGGTCAAAACTCAAATAGTCGCCTGTTTTGGTGCGCAACGGCAGTCATCCATTCAGGTTGCTCATAAACCCGTGTTCGCCGAGAAAAGTTTATCTGAGGCGATGCAATTTCCATTTATTAAAGGCTTGGCACCAGACTTTGTGCAATATTTTGATCTGCGTATTACCGATGGCAGCTTGCCCGTTAGTGGAACGAAACAATCTAGACTGGCTGGATGGATGCGGTTTAGAGACCCAACAAAACCACTTGATGACAGTGCTATGCTCTGCCTTATTGACGCATGGCCTCCGGCAGTAATGCCCATGTTAGACAAACCAGCACCTACCAGCTCCATTACTTGGAACCTTGAATTTATTCAACCGCGTGAGTCACTGCAAGCCGATGACTACCTTTATTATGAGTGTGATGTAATACAAGCTGATTTTGGCTACGCTCACACTGAGGCGAAAATATTTCATCCCAACGGCCAACTGTTGGCCTTGAGTCGTCAGTTGGTTGGTGTCTATGACAAACGCGGGTGAGAAGTCGCGAATATAATAGAGGGAAGCCTCACCTAGAAGATGCTGGTTTTCTCAAAGCGCTTGAAATACTTAAAGCCGCTGACATATCCTGCGCGCACTGTAACCCCCATGATACGGTCATAGACAATATGTAAATACAACCCTTCGCTGCACTAGGAAGCTACTGACTGAAATACTGGACCGACTCACCGTGCCCGCACCGCCATTACAGTTTGCAGATATTACTGCCTCGGCTGCGCACCGCTCCTTTTATCTAGCATCTCGATCTAAGGCGTGACACGCCTTGTGTAACAACATTGCAGCTGCGTCGCTATTTACTTTTCCTAGGCTTTGTAGCACACACTTGGCAACAGCTGGCGTCATTTCCTGCCCTGGCGCCATCCCAATTATGCCATGCATGCCATGCGGTTTACTCATCCTATGTAATCCTTGCATCGGCTCTCCATCCAGTATCATTACGTGCGCTTTTTCAACTTCAATGTTCCCTTCATCATCGACCAACATCTCAACGTTAACATTCCCGTCAGTATCGACATTCTCATGGACACGAAGCATCAGGTCTGCGAGCTTTTTAGAATCTAATTCACCGTCCGCCTGAATGATAATCCGTGTTTTCTTGTCCCCTTCATGATGGTCCGCTATCGATAGTGAGGGCAAACATAGCAAGGCGAGCATTATAAATTTTTGCAGCGTTTTCATAATCTATCCTTTTTTATTTTATATACTTTAGGTTTCCAAGAGTAAGGCGAGTTAAGTTGCCCCAGTAGATTCAAATAGTTTTAATTCTTCCCGTTTACATCCTACTACAGGTTCATCAGTGTCGAGTAAATGAAACCGGCCCCAGAAAGTAACTTATCGAACTAATTGAAAGATAATCCATTGACCTTCATGACGAAAAAACTAGTCGCGAGAAACCGAATAAACGTATTTAGGGCCTGTCGATCTCTACATATTTCGCGGATACGTAATAGCCATCTCCCCCCATCTTGCCAACAGAATCAAGATGCTCTTGGTTGATCATACCATCACTATACAAATCATCACGCACATAAACTGAGGTTACGTCTAGTAACACAACTGTGCCGCTCCCAGCTAAATCTCCAATAGACAGTGTTTCTCTTAACCTGCATTCATAACGAACAGGTGATTTCTTCACCGACAATGCTGATACTTTTTGGCTAACACAATACTCGACCCCAGCATGAGAAAACTCACTTTGGTCAATAGGAAGGCTGGCGCTGGTAGCATTCATTATGTCCATTAGGTCGCTATTAACAATGTTGACCACACATTCACCCGTTTCTATGAGGTTTTTGAGCGTATCTTTGCCAAGGCCGGCTCTTGGCGTAACCTGTGTATAGAGGATTACGGGGGGATTGCAGCTGGCCACTGTGAAAAAAGAATAGGGCGCAAGGTTATCGACCCCGTCTTTGGATCGTGTACTAATCCACGCAATAGGTCTGGGTGTTACTCCACCATTAAGTAATCGGTATTTTGCTTGATTTCCTAGGGTTGAAATATCAAAGTTCATTGCTTGTCCGCTCAAATAAATGTTGGCCAGAATTATACGAACAAGTATAGATTGAGTGAGGGATTTAACAAGCCTTGGCTAACCTACAAAACAACCAATCATTTTGCATCCATTGTCGAGCCATTTACTTGACTTAATCTATCCACTTTAAGTAATCATGACCTTCACCACCCGTCCAGCACGCACTAAAGATTTATAGCTTTACCTATGGCAATATAGGAGCTTATCGCAAACATGACTTACCCGCCCTTAGAGGTAAGCGCAATAACAACAAAGACTCAGGTCTGTAGATGGGTAAAGCCTTACTTTATAACTGCCAAAACGGTGCTTGGATAAGTGCCTGGGGGTTGTTATGTGCTGGTCTTTTGTCGATGTCGAGCACCTTTGCTACAGAGCCAGACATTCAGTTGCGCGACACCTGCCCGCCTAGCTTTAGCTTGAGCGACGACAACCGTTGCTCTCTTCGTCATATGTACCAACTTTACGATTCTCTGCAAGACAGCGGCATTGGTGGACTGAAAACTGCTCTGCCTAAAGCTCGCGATGGCTTTAGCCCTCAACAGATTGATTTAGGGCGTTTGTTGTTTTTTGACCCCATATTGTCTGTCGACAACAGCCTTTCGTGTGCGACCTGCCACAATCCCAAGCAAGGATTTAGCGATGCCATGGACCGTAGTGTTGGGATTAACGGTCATGTACAAAATCGCTCAGCGCCCACACTGTGGAACAGTGCCTTTTTGTCGTCATTTTTTTGGGACGCCCGCGCCCAGAGTCTAGAGGAACAAGCCCTAGGCCCGCTATTTAGTGCCAATGAAATGGGTAATACGCCCGAGCAGTTAGTGGCTAGTTTAAATAGTGCGGTAGTCTACAAGAGATTGTTTAAGCTGGCGTTTCCGAATCAAAAAACGGCTTTATCTGTTAATAATGTGATTACGTCTTTAACAGCTTTTCAAAGCTCGCTGGTATCACTCAATAGTCGCTATGACCAATATGCCCACGGCTACCATCAAGCTTTAACTGACAACGAGATAGCCGGCTTAAATGTGTTTAGGTCGTTTGTTGCACGTTGTTCCCAGTGCCACACACCCCCCTTGTTCACTAACCAACAGGTGGCCGTGATTGGCACCCCCGAGCCTGAAGGATTAGCCCGAGATGTTGGTGCAGAGAAAACGTTTAATTCAAAGGTATTGCGCGGCGGCTTTA